>Ga0209061_1000032_pt1 | contig 493276 bp, 469 predicted proteins | sample Coa_R1_10_FD_187157 | JGI IMG/M metagenome (GOLD analysis project Ga0209061, IMG submission 187157) | Surface soil microbial communities from Centralia Pennsylvania, which are recovering from an underground coalmine fire - Coalmine... | ecosystem: Environmental > Terrestrial > Soil >...
AGCGCCTGGAAGCAGAGCAGCGCGCTTAGCGCACGCCAGGAAGCTGTGGCTGCGTGGCGCTTAGCGCGTGGTCAGGGCGTCAAGGAACGGCCAAAGCGGCTGCAAACAGGCGAATGTGAAGGGCTCACCTATTCAAAGCAGCTTGGACGGCCTCGCGCGCCCGCCCGCCGCCCCCCGTCGATGCGCTGTGTCTCTGCGTGGTCGCGGGCAGCGCACACGTGTCGTCGCTGACGTGGCCGTGCCGCCTTCAAAGCGGAAGGAGGCCGCAAAGGGAAACCCGCCGTGCGGGCAGGAGTCGGGGAGGAAGATCCCCTTCGGGTGATAGGCGATGCGCCTGTGGCGGCGCACTTCATAGTAGGTCAGTCCCAGCGGCCCAAGCGTCGCGCGCAGCGCAACGACCGCCACCGGCGGTGCTTCGGGCAGGCTTGGCACCAGCGGCAGCGAGACGGAGATGCGCCCGCCGTAAGGCACGCGCGCGGGCAGCAGCTCGGCGGTCAAGACGATGTTCGCCTGCACCGGCCTTTCGGCCTGAGCGTCGAAGAGCAGCGCGATGAAGCCGCCCTGGTCTTCGGCTCGCAGGATCGTGATCGTGGCCTGCTCGTGGACGGTTTCCGGCCCGAAGGGAACCTCGGCCAGGGCGCTGCCGCGGCCCATCACCGAGTCCGGGGGGCAGCCGCCGGCGCCGGTCAGTTCGACCACTGCGCTTGCGCACGTTTCGATCCCCAGCCCCGAGAGCGCAATTCCGAGGTTGTTCGGGTAGAGGATCGACATCGCACGCAGCGGCGGCGGCACGCGCACGGTGGGGTCTGTGATCTGGAAGCCGAGCACGATCGTCGTCTGGCCTCCGAGGCGCTCGGGATAGAGCCCGGCGCTGATGCTCGCGCGCAGGCTCTCGTAAGCCGCTGCGTGATCGGGCTGAAGCTGCACCCGCGCATGCACGCGCCCGGGTGCCGCACGATCACTGCGCGAGGCGACCGCAAGCGGAGCCTGAGTCATCGCCGCGGCGAGCGCGGCGGCGGTGACTAGGGCGGCGTTGCGTCTCTTAGGTGTAGAGCGTCCCGCGCGTCTGCAGAACGACCTGGTAGTTGCGTCTGTTGAAGGTTCCGTAGAGGCCGCCCGTGCCATGAGCGCCGCGGAAGCGACCGGTGCCGCCGGTGACAAACGTCTTGCCTGCAAAGCTTTCAATCTCGCCTGCTCCCCTGTGCGGTGTCGCGCTGCCGTGGCCGAAGATCTCGCCGTTGCGTGTGTAGATGGTAAACGACCCGTGGAAGGTCGCTCCGACGAACAGCACAGCATGCACGCGCCCGGGCAGCGCGCCGGAGGCATCGCCTTCCTCGATCAGCTTTGAGCCCGATGCATGGATCAGGTGCAGATAGGCGTTGTCATAGCCGCTGAAGGGCCGCTGGCGGGCGTAGCGGCGAGCGCGCGCCGTCGCGCTTGCCGGAAGCATTGCGACGATCAACAGCGGAGCGAGGATGAGAAGAAGCAGCTTGCGCATTGCAGTACCCCCTGGGGAGACGTGACTCTGCTACGAGATCATGACCCGATCTGCGTGCGAACTCTAGCCAAGTAACACCGGACCGGGACGATCGATGCGCAGCCGGCTCGGTCGCCGCCGCCAGCACCCTCGGTGGCGCGAGCGGGCAGGCGCGCCCGCCTTAGCGCTGCGCTCCCGACGAGCGCCCGCGCCAGCTGAGGCGTAGCCTTAGGCCGTGTTCGTGACAGGCGTCGAAGGGGTGCGTCTGGCGGTGGATGACTCCGGCGCAGGGCACCCGATCGTGCTCCTGCACGGCCTGACGGCGACCCGCCGCTACGTGGTGATGGGGTCTACGCTGCTGCAGCGCACCGGCCACAGGGTGATCGCCTACGACGCCCGCGGCCACGGCGAGTCCGATCCCGCGCCGGTGCCAAGCGCCTACAGCTACGCGCTGCTCAGCGCCGATCTGACGGCGCTGCTCGATCACCTCTCGCTGGAGCGTGTAGTGCTGGCGGGCGCCTCGATGGGTGCGCACACCGCTGTGGCGTTCGCGCTCGCCAGCCCCGAGCGGGTCAGCGCGCTGGCGCTGATAACGCCAGCATTCGACCCCGGCGCCGACGAGAGACAGGAGGCGCTCTCCTGGCTGCGCTGGGATGCGCTTGCGCAGGGGCTGCGCACGGGCGGCGTGGAGGGCTTTCTGGCGGCCTATGATCGCTCGCGCATCGCTGAGCCGTTTCGCGACACGGTGGTGCAGGTCATCCGCCAGCGGCTTGCCGCGCATCGCCATCCGGATGCGCTTGCCGATGCGCTGGAAGCGCTGCCACGCTCACGACCGTTCGAGTCCCTCTCGCAGCTGGAGGCGCTCGCGATGCCTGCGCTTGTGGTCGGCAGCCGCGATCAGGCAGACCCCGGGCACCCGCTTGCGATCGCCGAGCGCTACGCGCGGGCGATCGCGGGTGCTGAGCTGCTGGTGGAGGAGGCGCCGCCGCCGCTGCGCTCGCCGATCGCCTGGCAGGGCGGAAGGCTCTCGCGCGCGATCGCTGCGCTTGCGCAGCGCGCTCGCTAGCTCTTGGCGCGCGCGCCGACGCTCTTGCAGGTTGCGCTTTCCGCTGCAGCCTTGTTCAGTTCGGGGCTGTTGAGGCCCGCGACGCCGCTGCCGAGGGTGAGCGGCAGCGCCTGCACCGAGCTTGCGATCTGCTTTGCTTCGCTCGCGAAGACGCTTGCGCTCTTGGTCGAGAGCGCCGCGGCCTTGCTCTTGAGCTGAGCGAGCGTCCCATGCGCTCGTTCAAAGGCCGCAACGAGCGTTGTTGCGATCTTCTGGCCGTTGGCCACCTGGGGGATGCCCGCGCCGCGCAGCGCGCTCGCGGCGCTTTCGGTGTCCGCAAGCGCCGCCGCTAAGAATTCTTCAAGCGCGCGCTTGCTGGCGGTTGGAGCGGTCTGCTTGCCGAGCTCACCTTCCAGGGTGCTCGCCCGCGACTGGATGTTGTGCAGCCAGGAGGCGACGGAGGTGCAGACCTGGCCGGCGTAGGCGCTTGCGGAGACCGTGCCAGACTTGGTTTCCGAGGATCCGCAGCCGGCGATCAGGATCACGCTGGCAATCACGCCGAGCAGCGTTCCCGTTCGCGTCCTGGTGTCGAAGCGCATCCTCACAGCCGGGCCATGGTACACGAAGTGCGGATATCAGTGGGCGCTACCCGGCTCCGAGGCTGCGGCAGGCCGCGCTGCGGGCGGCCGCCTGCGCGAGGGCTGCGCTGTGCAGTTCCGAGAGGCCGCTGCCGATTCCGGCCACCGAGCTGCGCAGAGAGGCTGCAAGCGCCTGCGTTGAGCTTCGGAACGCGCTGGCGCTTGAGGTCGGCAGCGACGCGACCTTCTGCTTGGCGCCTGAGAGCTCGGCGGTGGCCCGTTCGAAGGCGTCGAGCACGCGCGCGGAGAGGGTCTTGCCCTGAGCAACGTCGGGGACGCCAGCTGCGCGCAGCCCCGCGACCGCCCGCTCGGAGCTCGTGACGGTGCTCTGCAGGAGCCCTTCCAGCGCCTGCTTTGCAGCCGCGGGGGTGGCTCCGGGCTTGAGCTCGCGATCGATCTCCGACGAGCTGCTTTCGACCGTGCGCAGCCAGGTGCCGACCGAGGTGCAGACTTGCGAGACGTAGGCATCGGGGCTGACCGTCGCCGGCGCCTTGCTCGATCCGCCGCAGGCGGCGAGCGCCGGCGGCAGCGCCAGGCAGGCGATGGCCAGGGGCACGCGGGCTGCCCGCCTGCCCTGTTCGCGTCGAGGCATCGGCAGGATCATACCGACCTCATCAGGCGGCCCTCTCGCGCTCGCTACGATCGACGTCGCGCATGAATGCCGAGCGGGCCACCTACAGGCAGGCAGGGGTCGACTACGACCTGCTCGATGCCGCCAAGCGCCACGCGGTTGCCGAGGCGCTTGCGACCTCGGCGCTGCTGGCGCGCCGAGGCGGCAGTGCGCTGGATCGCTCACGGGGGGCGCCCGCGTTCACCTTCGAGCTGGCCGGTCGCACGCTTGGGCTGGTGGTCGAGGGGCTTGGCACGAAGTCGCTGATCGCAAGCGCGGTCGCCGAGCAGCTCGGTGTGGCAGGCTACGCCAACATCGCCTACGACACAGTTGCAGCAATCGTCGGCGATCTGATCTGCGTCGGCGCGCTGCCGGCCGTTGCCAGCGCCTACTTCGCCACCGGCTCATCAAGCTGGTATGAGGAAGAGGGGCGCGCCGAGGCGCTCGTAGCGGGCTGGCGGGAAGGGTGCGAGGAGGCCGGCTGCGCCTGGGGTGGCGGCGAGTCCCCGGCGCTCGCCGACCTGATCGCTCCAGAGGAGGTCGAGCTCGCTGGCAGCGCGCTTGGCATCCTCCCGGAGGGAGTGGAGCCGATTCTCGGCGACCGTCTGGCTGCCGGGGACGAAATCGTGCTTGTCGCGTCAAGCGGCCTTCACGCCAACGGCGCCTCCCTTGCCAGGCTAGTAGCTAAGGCTCTACCTGAGGGTTATATGACTCGTCTGGAGAGCGGTCGGCTATTCGGTGAGGCCCTGCTGGACCGCTCGGTGATCTACGTGCGCCTGGTCGAGGCGCTGCTTGCGGCCGGCATCGTGCCCACCTACATCTCCCACATCACCGGTCACGGCCTGCTCAAGCTGATGCGCTCGCCAAAGGCGCTCCGCTACCGGATCACCGACCTGCCGCCGGTGCCCGAGGTGCTCGCAGCGCTCACGCGCTATGCCCAGCTCGATCAGCGCAGCGCATACAAGACGCTCAACATGGGAGCTGGCCTTGCCATCTGCCTGCCGGCGGGAGACGCCCCGCGCGTCCTCGCGGTGGCGGCGGAGTGCGGCTATGAGGCGCTGCGGGCCGGAACGGTCGAGGAGGGAGAGCGCTCGGTCCTGCTGGAGCCGCTCGGCCTCGAATACGTGGGCAGCGAGCTCGAGCTCGGCGGCGCCTGATCGACACTCAGCGCTCACCGCCCGGCGGCGGTCGCGATCGCTCTTCGCCTGCTGCATGCCCTCCAGAGCCGTCCCGCCAGTTGGGGGGGACGGCCATGTCGCTGCGACCCGCATGGCTGCAAAGCGCTAGGATTTCGCGCGTGAATGCCGCTGAATCGTCGTCGCCGGCGATGCGCCGACGGGGCGGACGGGCCCGTTGTGGCCGCTGAGGGGCGTTCGCTGATCCGTAGTGAAAACCGTTTGCAGAGGAGAGCATGCTGATGAAGAGAGCAACATCCCGCAGGTCCGCGGTGCTGGCGGCGACGCTCGGCGTGGCGATGAGCATCGCGCTCACCGGCGCCGGCGCGGCGCTTGCCGCACCGGTCGTGAGCTTCAATGCCAAGATCCTGCCGATTCCCGGCTTTCCGCACACCGGCAACATCCTCGGCGCCGGAGCTGAGCTTGAAACGAACTTCAAGATCGCCGGCAGCGAATACGACTTCGGCCACCCCGCGCCGCTGCGGCGTGTCGAGGTCTTCTTCCCCAAGGGCTCGAAGATCACGACCAAGGGGTTTCCGAGCGCCTGCACCCCGGCGATGCTCGAACGCGGCGGCGCGGCCGCATGCAAGAAGGAGCAGGCCGGACCCCCTGGCCACACCGAAGGCGTCGTGAACATCGGTGGCGAACCGATCAAGGAGACGGTCACGGTCACGCCCTTCTTCACCAACAACGGCCTGCTGTTCTGGATCGAAGGCTCCACGCCGACCAAGATCGAAAAGGTCGCGGTCGGGCACTGGACGCACGCGGGCGCGCCCTACGGGCCGGAGATCGTCGTCGAAGTGCCGCTGATCGAAACGCTGCCCGGGGCCCCCGATGCCTCCGCTGAAGTGATCAAGTCGATCGCCGGCGCCGCACGCCGTGTGGGCAGGAAGACGATCTACTACGGCACGATCCCCAAGAGCTGCCCGGCGGGCGGCTTTCCGGCCAAGGCGGTCCTCTTCTTCGGGGTCGGCGCCGAACCGACGTGGGAATCGGCCAGCGCCGAAGCGAAGGTGCCCTGCCCTCCGGGCGGCGCCAAGCACGGCAACAAGAAGCACGCCCGGCGGCGCCACGCGCGGCGCAGGAGCTAGGGCGCGGCAGGATCCAGGGAGTGACCGACAAGGACGCGGGGGTGGCTTTGCGCAGGCCGCGCAGCCGCTCCCGCGTCAGAGCGAGCACGCGGCGCGGGGCGCTGGCAGGGGGCGCGCGGCTCAGGGGCGGCGCACGGCCGGTGGTCGCCGCCGGCGGCGGTCCTGCCGCTTGCGCCACACGTAAGGTATCGGCGCAGCGAAGGAACGGGACAAGCGCGAGGGAACTGATAAGGACGTGAGCAGCCAGGAGCACGCAACGGGTGGCCGCAAGCCGCTGATCGTGGGCGCGCTCGCGCTGCTCGGCGCGCTTGGCCTGGCGCTTGGGCTTGCCTTTGGCACGGGGTCCTCCGACCCCTACCGGGTGCGGGCGATCTTCGATGACGCCTCGAACCTGGTGGTCGGCGAGCAGGTCAAGGTAGCCGGCGTGCCGGTCGGCTCGATCGAAGCGGTCGAACCGACACCGCAGGCAAAGGCCGCCGTCGTGTTTAACGTCACGAGGGCAGGCTTCAAGGACTTTCGCACTGACGCCTCCTGCACGATCGAGCCGCAGTCGCTGCTGGGCGAGAACTTTGTCGACTGCCTGCCGACGCAGGCCCACGCCGAAGGCGCGCCGCTGCCGCCTCCGCTGTCGGTGATTCCCGGCGGCCGGGAAGGCGCCGGCGAGCGCCTGCTGCCACTGGCGAACACCTCAAGCCCGGTCGCTCAGGACGTGATCACCGATATCAACCATCTCCCGGAGCGCGAGCGCTTTCGGATCATCTTGAACGAACTGGGCGCAGGGCTTGAAGGCAACGGCGAAGCGCTCCATGAAGTGATCCAGCGCGCGGACCCTGCGTTGCGCGAAACCAACCGCGTGCTCGCGATCCTGGCCGCGGACAACCACGTTCTGGCAAAGCTCGCCGTCGACTCGCAGCGGGCGCTCGCGCCGCTGGCGGAAGTGCGCAAGCGGGTGGCCGACTACCTGGTCAGGAGCAACGAAGTCGCCCGCGCCTCGGCGCACAACCCCGTCGCCTTGGGCGAAAACTTCAAGGACTTCCCGGCCTTCCTCGAAGAACTTGGCCCCGCGATGGAACGCATCGGGCACTTCGGCGAAGAAACCGCGCCGGTGATGCGCGAACTGGGGCTTGCCGCACCCGGCCTCAACCGCCTCTTTGCGGCGATCCCGGCCTTCTCGGAGAAGTCGACCACCTACTTTGAAAGCCTGGGGCGCTTCGGCAAGACCGCCGGACCGGATCTCCAGTCCTCCGAAGTGCTTCTCAACCGCCTGCTCTCGCTCGGCGCAAAGGCGCAGCCCTTTGCCGGCAACCTCTCGCAGCTGCTGAGCAGCTTCCGCGAAACCGGCGGGATCGAGCGGCTGATGGACTTCATCTTCCTCGTCGCGGGCGCGACCAACGGCTACAACTCGCTCGGGCACTTTCTACGCGCCGATGCGGCATCGCTGGGGCTCTGCGCGCCGTATGTCGCTCAAACGCCAAGGTGCAAGCAGCAGTTCTCAGAAAGCGCCGGCAGCAGCAGCGCCGCCACGGCGACCACGGCAAGCCACATTGGCTTGCCGACGCTCGCGAGCACCCAGGCGTTGCTGCAGGGCGCTCACCCGGGCGCGGTCGGGCGCTCTTCGCGCCTGCTGCTCAACTACCTGCTGGGCGAATGAGGTCGCACCGATGAAGGGCTTTGAGCGCTCACCTCACCCTCAGATCAGCCGGATGGCAAGCTCGACGCGCCAGCCGCAGGGAGCGCGACCGGCGCCGCCGCTTCGGCCCGGCGCGCCCAGCGTGCGCGCTCCGAGCGTGCGCGGCCCGCTGTTCTGGGCCGGCGGCCTGCTTGCGGCGGCGATCGTCGCGCTGATCGTCTTCCTCCTGGTATCAGGACCGGCGACCTACGAGTACAGGCTGCTCTTCAAGACCGCCGAGCTGCTCGTGCCGGGCAATCAGGTCGACGTGGGCGGTGTGCCGGTGGGAACCGTGACCGCCATCAACTACCTGCCGCACCGCAATGAGGCCGAAGTGGTGATCGAGCTGCAATCGCCGCCGGCGCCCCTGCACGCGGGCAGCAGCGCGGAAATCAAGTATCCGTCGCTCTCGGGCGTCGCGAATCGCTACATAGCGATCAGCCCCGGACCCAACAACTATCGCGAACTTCCCTCCGGGACGACGATCTCGACCGCCCACACCAGCAGCCCGACCGACCTTGACGAAGTGTTCTCCGCCCTCAACCCGCCCACGCGCCACGGCCTGCAGCAGGTGATCAAGGGCTTCGCCGAGCTGTACTCGGGCAACGAAGCGGATGTCAACACGACAACCCACTACTTCGCGCCCTCGCTGCGCTCGCTCTCGCACGTCTTTGCCGAACTGACGCGCGACGAAAAGACCTTCACCTCCTTCCTCGTCGATGCGGCCGAGGCCACCAGCATCATCGGCGCCCACTCCGAATCGCTGCGTGATCTGATCGGCAACGCCGATCGCACGTTCACGGCGATCGCAAGCGAACGCGAAGAGCTCGCGCGGGGGCTTGAAGTGCTCCCGGAAGCGCTCCAGCATGGCGTGCGCACCTTCAGCGCGCTGCACGGGCCGCTGGCCGCGCTCGAACACCTCGTCAACGTCTCAAAGCCCGACACCAAGACGCTGCCGATCCTGCTCGAACGGCTGCGCCCGCTGCTTTCCGAGGCGACGCCGACCGTTGAAGACCTCAGCACCGCGATCAGCCGTCCGGGGCCGCACAACGACTTCGCCGAAGCCGCCCAGGAGCTCCCCAAGCTGGCCAAGCAGCTTGAAAGCGCCTCGCCGGCGGCGGTGCGGGCCGAGCGCGAATCGCTGCCCAACACCAACTTCTTCGGTCCCTATGCGCCCGACCTGGAGGGCCTCTTCCGCGACTTCGGCCAGGCGACCGCCTACTACGACGCCAACGGAAACTACGCCCACGTGCTCCCGGTCTTTGCGGACTTCAAGTACAACGAAGCAACCAACACGCTCACTCCGACCACGCCGGCCGCCGGGCTCGAAGGGCTGCAGACAGGGCAGCTGCGCCGCTGCCCGGGGGCGGCGAGCGCCCCCGCCGCCGACGGCTCCTCGCCGTTCACCGATGAAGGCCTGCTCGGCTGCATCGCCCAGGAGGCGCCCTGATGGGACCGCAGCGTCGCGCCTCGATAGCCGCCAACCCGTTTCTGATCGGCGCCATCACGACGCTTGTGATCGTGGTCGCGGTCTACCTCTCATACAACGCCAACAACGGGCTGCCGTTCGTGCCCGCCTACAACCTCAAGGCGGCGATCCCCAACGCCGATGGGCTGATCGTCGGCAACGACGTCCGCATCGGCGGCACGCGCGTCGGACAGGTCGTGAACATAGTCCCTTACCAGGAGCCGCGCACGGGGCGCTCGATCGCGATCGTTGAAATGCGGCTCAACAAGGGCGTCGAACCGCTTCCTGCGAACACCACGGACTCGGTGCTCTCGCGCTCCTCGGTCGGCCTCAAGTACTTCGCGCTCTTCAAGGGCAACTCGAGCGCGACCTTCAAGGGTGGCCAGACGATCCCGCTCAGCCACTATCGCGAACCGGTCCAGCTCTACGATTTATTCAACATGTTTGACAAGCCAACGCGCGTCGCCAGCCAGGAAAATTTGATCGACGGCGGCGATGGCTTCGCGGGTCGCGGCGAAGGGCTGAACCGAACGCTGCGCACCTTCCGTCCGCTGGTGCGCAACCTCGAACCGGTGATGCGCAACCTCGCCTCGCCGCGCACCGGCTTCGGCGAGCTGTGGCGTGACCTTGACAAGCCGGCCGAACAGACCGCTGCGGTCGCGCGCCAGAACGCAACCTTCTACAGCGACCTCGACACCTTCTTCAGCGCCTGGGCGTCCGTTGCGCACTCCCTCGAAGAAGCGATCGAAGGGGGGCCGCCGTCGCTGCAGGAGGCGACCCGCTCCTTCCGCGAGCAGGCCGCCTTCACCGAAAACTCGGCGGAGTTCATGCGCCTGCTGCGTCCGAGCGCGCGCGCGCTGCGCAGCGCCGCGCCAACCTTCGCGGACGCGGTCGAAGAGGCGACGCGGACCTTCCCGCAGGCAGCGGGGCTCAACAGCCGCCTGAAGACCTTCCTCGAACACCTGCGCTCCTTCGCCAACGACCCGGTGGTCGAGCTGGCGCTCGAAACCCTCACCCACACCGCCGAACTGGGCAACAGCGTCGTGGCAGGCATCGCCCCCGAGCAGTCCACCTGCAACTACGTCACGCTGACTTTCCGCAACCTGGCGAGCCTGCTCTCCGAGGACATCGGCATCGGCACGGTCGCGCGCGTTGTAAGCGTGCTCGCGCCGACCGGCCCCAACAGCGAGGGGGTGCCCTCCAGCGCGCCGGCCGCCGGTCCTTCGCCGGAAGCGGCGTTCGGATCGAATTACAACAGCAACTTCCTTCACGTCAACCCCTACCCGAACGTCGCCGGCCCCGGCCAGCCTGCGCTCTGCGAAGCCGGCAACGAGATCTACTCCACCGGCAACCCCAACGCCACCGGCACGCCCTTCATCGGCCACGCGGCACGCTCGGAAGATCTGCGCGAACGGACGAGGCGCTCACAGAGCCTCTTTGAAGAAACCTATCCGCCCGCAACGCTCAGGGCGCTCGGCATCCGGGCGAGCAAGAAGGGGAAGAAGGGATGAGCGCCCGCAGACCCGGCTTGGCAAAAGGCAACGGCGCGCGCTCTGGGACGCATCGCAACCCGCTGATGCGCGCGCTGCGCCGCCGCGAGGAGGTTCCCTACTCGCAGCTGCGGCGCGCGCGTCGTCCATTGCGCTTCGGCGTGATCTTCATCGTGGTGGCGGGGGTCGCGATCTACTTTGCAATCGCCAAGAAGGTTCCCTTCACCCACGGCTATCGGCTGAACGCGATCTTCGCCAACGCGATCAACATCGCTCCGGGCTCGCCGGTGCGCGTGGCGGGCGTCGACGCGGGCGCCGTGACCGGGGTCAAGCGCATCGGCGAAGACGGCGAGGTGAGCATGGAAGTCTCCTCTGCGGCGCTGCCGATCCACGCCGACGCGCAGCTGAAGATCCGCCCGCGCACCTTTCTGGAAGGGAGCTGGTACGTCGAACTGCAGCCGGGCAGCCCGGGCGCCCGCGAGCTTCCCTCCGGCGCGACGATCCCCGTCACACAGACCGCCGATCCGGTGCAGCTCGAAAACGTCGTCGATGCGCTCAACTCGCAGGCGCGCTCGAATCTCCAGCAGCTGCTGATCGAATACGGACGTGCGCTTGCCGAAAAGCCGACAGCTGCCGAAAACGCCCAGCTCGAACCGGAAGTGAAGGGCCTGAGCGGTGCGCAGGCGCTCAACCGCGCCGCAACGCACGGGCCGGCGGCCACGCGCGACTCGGCGATCGTCAACCAGGCGCTCGCAGGCACCCATGAACGCGACCTCTCGACGCTGGTGGAAGCGATCAAGCGCGTCAGCGCAGGCCTCGACGCCCACCCCCGCGAACTGGGCGAGCTGATCGCCAACTTCAACACCTTCCTGGAAGAGCTCGCGCGCAACGCCGCGAGCCTGAAGAGCGCCGTCCACCAGCTGCCGGGCGCGCTCACCAACGCCAAGCGGGCGTTCGTCGAGCTTGGCAACGCGCTGCCCTCGATTCGCTCCTTCTCCGAAGCGATCGTGCCGGGCGTCGAAGAGACGCCAGCAACCGTCTCCGCCTATCTGCCCTGGATCGCGCAGGCGCGCGCGCTCTTCTCGCCCGAAGAGCTGGGCGCGATCGCCAAGGGCTCGCGCGAAGCGGCGCCGCCGACCGCGGAACTGGTCTTCGACCAGGTCCGCTTCAATCAGCAGGGCGAACTGTTCAACCGCTGCCTCACCAACGTGCTGATCCCGGCGGGCAATGTCAAGCTGCAGGACGGCGCCAACACCTCTGGCGAAAGCGCGTATCGCGAATTCTGGTATGGCCTGGTGGGCGCCAACTCGATCGGCCAGTCCTTCTCTGGCAACGGCCTGCAGGGGCTGCGCAGCCTGGTCGGCGGCGGCGGCGCCACGCTGCGCTCGGCGCCTGCGGGCGTGATCGGGCAGAGGACGACCTCCGGCGAGAGCCTCTTTGCGCGCAGCGCCCTGACCCCGCTCGGCACCCGCCCGCTGCTGCCCGCAAACGAGCCGCAGTATGAGCCGCTGGTGCCCTGCTACAAGCAGACGCTGCCGGAATTCAACGGGCCTTTGGCGGGGCCGGGGCCGGCTGATGGGAGCGGCGGATGAGCGCCAAGCCAAGCGGCAACGGGGCCGCCGGCAACGGCTCCGCCGAGCAGCTTCAGGGTCGCGGCATCCGCGACCAGATCCGTCGCTACCGCGCCTCCTTCATCGCCGTCATCACGATGGTCGTGCTTGCGATCTTCGTTGGCGGCTACGTGCTCTCCAATGAGCGCCTGAGCGTGCCAAGCGGAGTGCCCCTGATCGGTCAGTCGCACTTCATCCTCAAGGCATACCTGCGCTCGGCGCAGGCGCTCACCCCCGGCCAGGGCCAGGCGGTCACGATCGCGGGCGCAAAGATCGGCGAAATCGAAGCGGTCGAACTGAGGCACGGGCTGGCGCTCGTGACGATGGCGCTCACACCCAGGTACGCGCGCATCTACCGCGACGCAACGCTGCTGGTGCGGCCGAAGACCCCGCTGCAGGAAATGACGGTCGAGGTTGATCCCGGCGATCCCTCCAGCGGGCGACTGCAGAGCGGCGCCACGCTGCCGGTGGCGCAGACCTCCCCGAATGTGAACTTCGACCAATTCCTGGAAACGCTCGATGGCGAAACGCGCGCCTACCTGCAGGCGCTGCTGGCCGCCGCCGCCGAAGGGCTGCACGGCAACGGCAGGCGGCTGGCTGCGGTCTACCGGCGCTTTGACCCGCTCGCCCGCAATGTTGAAGAGATCACCAAGGAACTATCGCTCTACCACCGGGACATCGCAGGGTCGATCCACAACTTCAGCGCGCTGCTGCAGGCGCTGGGCGAAGTTGAAAAGGACCTCGCGCAGCTGGTTGAAAACTCCAATCACGTGTTCCGCGTCTTTGTGGCGCAGGACGCAAACGTCCAGCGCACTCTGCAGCTGCTCCCCGCCGCGCTCGCCAAGACCGATCATGGCCTGGGCAAGCTCGCGACCGCCGCCCACTACCTCGGGCCGACGCTAGCTGCGCTGCACCCCTTCGCGAGCGAGCTTGCCCCGGCGGAGCGTGCCTCGATCCCCTTCCTGAAGAAGACCACCCCGATCATCAGGAACGAGATCAGGCCCTTCACCCGCGAGGCCCGCGCCCCGATCGAAAAGCTCGGCCCCGCATCGCGCGCCTTCGCGAAGGCGCTGCCCGGGCTGACCATCTCCTTCACGGTCTTCAATGAAATCTTCAACGAGCTTGCATACAACCCCGGACGCAGCCAGGGTGGCTTCCTCTTCTTTGCCGATTGGGCGGCGCACAACGTCAACTCCTCCTACGCCAGCGCGGACGCCAACGGGGCGCTCGGCAACACGCTGCTGTACTTCAACTGCAGCTTCTTGACCGTTATCGAAGCCGCCGCCAGGCAGGACGCGACGGCCAAGGTGATCGTGAGCCTGCTCAACCTGCCCCACATCACAGCGAGCGAATGCAGGGCGGCCCAAAGCAGCGCATCGGCCGCAAGGGCGACAGCGGCGAGCAGCGGAGGCGGCGGCTAGATGCAGAAGCGCACGCCGACGCTGGCCAACCTGCTCGTGATCGCGACCTTTGTGCTCGCATGCTTCGGGCTGTTCCTGTTCCTCTGGTACTCCTTCGGCGGCCCGGTCCCGCTGCGCCCAAAGGGCTACCGCGTCAAGATCGACTTTCCCAACGGGCTGCAGCTGGCCGAACAGTCCGATGTGCGCATCGCGGGCGTGCCGGTCGGCCATGTCGTCTCGGTGAGCGAAAGCAACGGCAGCGCTCAGGCGCTGATCGAATTGGAATCGCGCTACGCGCCGATCCCCACCAGCGACCACGCGATCCTGCGCGAAATGACGATCCTCGGCGAGACCTACGTGCAGCTGATCCCGCACGGCTCCGGCGGCCCCTACCTGCCCGATGAAGCTACGCTGCCGCAGGCGAACGTCGAACCGACCGTGACGCTCGATGAAGTGCTCTCGACCTTCAATCCGCAGACGCGAAGGGAGTTCCAGCGCTGGCAGCAGAGCTGGGCGGCCGCGCTCAAGGGTCGCGGCGAAGACATCAACGCCTTCTTCGCCGAACTGGAACCGTTTGCGACGGAAACAAACAAGCTTCTGCGCCTCTTGGCCGCGCAGGAAGAGGCGCTGAGCGCGCTGGTCCACAGCACGGGCGTGGTCTTTGCGGCGCTCGCCGGGCGCGAACGCCAGCTCGAAGGGCTGATCAGGGGCGGCGAACGCACGTTCTCGGCGGCAGCGCGGTCAAGTCGCGCCTTCGCCGCCGCCTTCAAGGCGCTGCCGCCCTTCGAGCGCACCTCCACGCAGGCGCTGAAGGAACTGGATCGCTTTGCCGCGGATGCCAACCCCTACCTGATCCAGTTCCGCGCAACCGAGCGCCAGCTTGCGCCGACGCTGCGGGCGCTGCAGGCCTTCGCACCGCCGCTCAAGCGCTTCGTCGGCGACCTTGGGCTGTGGGCGAAGACCTCCAAGGAAGGGCTGCCGGCCTTCGACCGCTCGCTTGCGCTGACCAAGCCGGTGCTCGGGGAATTGACGCCGATCCTGCGCAACCTCAACCCGTTCTTCCGCTACCTGGGCGAATACGAGCCGGAGCTGCAGGCCTTCTTCGGCAACGCCACTGCCGCCACCAACGGGCGCTCCGGCAACGAAAACGTCAATGGCGGCAGCGGCCCGCGCGAGCACTACATATCCGCGATGAGCGTGCTCTCGCCCGAAGGCCTGGCGATCTTCAAGCATCCGCTTGGGATCTCGCGCGCCAACCCCTACTTCCATCCGGGCGCGTTCAACGAGCTTGCAAGCGGCCTGCCCGTATTCTCCTCCTCCGCGTGTGCGGACTCCGCGCCGGCGCTCACCGGGCCGCCCAACGAATACGTCTCGGAATCGATCATCAAGGCACTGCGCGGAGAACCCTTCGAACTGACCGGATCAGGCGGCGAAAAGCTGGTGGGCCAGATCCCGCCGGTCGCAAACCGCTCGGGCAGCGAAGCCAATCATGTCGGGGCGCCGCCCTGCCGCCAGCAGGAAGCCTTTAACGTCGAAGGTCACGTCAGCCAGTTCCCGCAGGTGAAGCCGTGAGCGAAGAGATCAGGCAGCGCACGAGAAGCGCTGCGGATGTCACCTACGAGATCCCCGCGCCGGTGGCGAACCCCGCGGTGCGGTGCATCGATGTCCACAAGCGCTTGGGCGGCGTGTGGGTGCTCGACGGCGTGCATCTCGAGCTGCCCGACGACACGATCACGGTGGTGCTCGGGCCCTCAGGCACCGGCAAGAGCGTCCTGATCAAGCACATCATCGGGCTGATGTTTCCCGACTCCGGCGAGATCTTCGTGCGCGGAGAGAACGTCGGCGCGCTGCCGCTGCCCCAGCTGCTGGCCCTGCGCCAGCGGATTGGGATGCTCTTCCAGGACGGCGCCCTGTTTGGATCGATGTCGCTCTACGACAACATCGCCTTTCCGCTGCGCCAGCACACCGGCCGCTCGGAGGCGGAGATCGCGCAGATCGTACGCGCACGCCTGGCCGACGTGGGCCTCGCCCGCTACGCCGATCTCTATCCCTCGGAGCTCTCTGGCGGGATGCGCAAGCGCGCGGGCTTCGCGCGGGCGTTGGCGATGGAACCGGACATCGTGATCTTCGACGAGCCCGACTCGGGGCTTGACCCGGTCCGCACCGCGCTGCTCTGCGAGCTGATCAAGAAGATGCACGCAACCTACGGCGGAGCCTACATGGTCGTCACCCACGACATCGCCTCGGCACGGCGCATCGGCGAATACCTCGCCATCCTCTGGCGCGGCAAGATCGTTCGGGCGGGCACCGCCGAGGAGATGTTCGCAACCGAGCACCCCTTCGTCCGCCAGTTTCTCTCCGGCTCGGCGCGTGGGCCGCTGGGGATGGACTGACGCCGGCCCGATCGCGGCGCGGGACGGTAGGCTGGCGGGGTAGCGGCTGCCGCCAGAAGCGCGCAGGCCCTGGCAAATGCTCTCGCTGATCGTCAACAACCTCATGCGCCGGCGTGCGCGCACGCTGCTGACCGCGCTTGGCGTAGCTGTCGGAGTGGCGATGATCGTGGCGCTGCTGGCACTGACGCAGGGGCTGCAGAGCTCCGCTGCCGGCCTGATTCATCTGGGCGGATCGGACCTCGGCATCTTCCAGTCGGGGGTCTCCGACCCGACCGCATCGATGCTCCCGGAAGCGCTTGTGCAGCGCGTCGAACGCGACCCGCTCGTCGCTCGTGCGACGCCGGTCGCGCTGCTGGTCGAAGCGATTGCCGGCCAGCCGGCCGCTGTTACCTTCGGCGTGCGCCCGGGCAGCTTCTTCATGCGCAACCTCGTCTTCCTAGCCGGCTCCCCGCCGGCCGCAGGCCAGGTCGCAGTCGGCGAAGCGCTCGCGCGCTCACTGCACGTCGGGGTCGGGGCGCGGATGCGCGTGAAGGGCGCGCCGGCAACCGTGAGCGGCATCTACCACACCGGCGTCCTCTACGAGGACTCCGGCGCGGTGATCCCGCTGGCGAGCGCACAGGCGCTGAGCGGTCGCAGCGGCGAGGCGACGCTGATCGCCGTGCAGCTTGCCGCCGGCGCATCGGCGGCGCAGGCGCGAGCGGGCATCGAACGCACGCTGCCGGGCACCGAGGTGATCTCTACGCCCGAACAGGCAGCGCGGGCGGGTGCCAACGGCGTTCTGATCAGCAACGCGGTCGATGTGATCATCGTCGTAGCGCTGATCGTGGGCGGCATCAGCGTGACCAACACGATGGTGATGGCGACGATCGAGCGTCAGGGCGAGCTGGCGGTGCTGGCGACGGTCGGTTGGAGCGCGCGACAGGTCGGCGCGCTGATCATCGGGGAGGGGATCGCGGTCAGCCTGCTGGGCGCCGCGATCGGCCTGTTGGTGGGGGTTCTCGGCAGCCTCGGCCTCGTTGCCGGCCTGGGCGTCTCCTCCTACGTCAGCCCCGTCATCACCGCCTGGGGCCTCGGCCGGGGGCTTTTGATCGGCATTGCGATCGGCGTGCTCGGCGGCATCTATCCGGCTTGGCGGGCGACGCGAATGCCGCCGCTGAAGGGGCTTGCGCGCATCTGAGGCGCCGCCAGTGGGCTGCTACCAGTGCACGCCGCGCGTGAGCGTCGCCATCGCGATCTGCTCGAGGCTGGCCGGTTCGTCGACCACCACCTCGCCGCGTGCCGCCGCCGACTCCGGGAAGACGCTGTAGGCGGTGTTCAGGATGCGGTCGACGACCTTTGGGGCAAGCGCATAGAGCACTTCTGCGGTCGTTCCCAGGCGGGTGCCGATCTGCTTGGGATGGCTGCGCAGCGCCTCGCAGATCATCTCCGCGGCCTCGTCGGGTGTGATCGCCGGGAAGGCGCGGTAGATCTTCGTCGGCTCGATCATCGGCGTGCGCACGAGCGGCATGTGGATGGTCGTGAAGGTCACGCCGTCGCCCAGCACCTCGCTGGCGACCACCCGCGTGAAGGCGTCCAGTGCCGCCTTTGAGGCGACATAGGCCGAGAAGCGAGGCGGGCTTGCCTGCACGCCGATCGTCGAGACGTTGACGATATGCCCGCGGCGGCGCTCGCGCATATGCGGCAGCACGCCCAGGATCAGCCGGACCGCGGCGAAGTAGTTGAGCTGCATCGTGCGTTCGTAGTCGTGCATGCGGTCGTAGCTGAGCGCCACCGAGCGGCGGATCGAGCGGCCGGCGTTGTTGACCAGCGCGTCGATGCGCTGGTGGTCGGCGAAGATGCGCGCAAGCACATCGTCGATCTGCTCGGGCACCGTCAGGTCCGCGGCGTACACATAGGCGGTCCCGCCGGCGGCGACGATCTCAGCGCGGACCTGCTCGAGCCGCTCCACATTGCGCGCCACCAGGATCGGGATGCCGCCTGCCTCGGCGATCTTCCTCGCGGCCGCGCGGCCGATTCCGGAGGAGGCGCCGGTGATCATCACGTGGTTGCCCACGATCGCCTCGCGCAATGTGCGCCTGCCGCGCATGTCGCGATCCAGCTCGCGTTCCCAGAACGCCCACAGACGCCCGACGTATTCCTCGAGCGCCGGCGGGCGCTCGAGCCCGGCGCCTGCAAGCAGCCGCCGGGTCTCGCGCGAGTCGAAGCGCGGCAGCAGGTCCATGTTGGCGAGGACCTGCTCGGGGATGCCGAGCTCGTGGAGCGCCAGCCGCCGCGCCTGCGCCAGCGGGGGCATGCGCATCAGCAGCGAGAGCGGGCCGGAGCGCAGGGCACCGCTCAGGCGGCCGTCGACCGTGACGGCCATGCGCGGGGCATGGGCTGCCTCCGCCACCAGGTTTATGACCTTTGCGATCGACTGCCCCTGCGGATCGCCGAGATGGAATGCCGCGCCGTCGAGGCCAGGCTCGTGCATCAGGTGATCTAGCGCGTCAGCCACCCAGTCGACGGGCACGATGTTCGTGCGCCCGAGGTCGATGCCCGCCAGCGGCAGCCACTCCGGCAGCAGCGAGCGCAGGCGCTTGATCGACTTGAAGAAGTAGTAGGGGCCGTCGACCTTTTCGATCTCGCCCGTCCGCGAGTCCCCGACGACGATCGCCGGTCGGTAGATCCGCCACGCCACATAGGGCTGCTCGCGCACGAGGCGCTCAGCTTCGAACTTCGTGCGATGGTAGGGCGAGGGGAGCTGCTGGCCCTCGTCGAACATCCGCTCGTTGAAGGCGCCGCGGTAGCTGCCGGCCACCGCCACCGAGGAGATGTGGTGGAAGCGCTCGACCTCCAGCGCACGCGCCAGCTCCAGAGCATGGCGCGTGCCCACCACATTTGCCTGGCGATCATCGCGCTCGGAGGCGCTCATGTCGTAGAGCGCGGCCAGGTGGATGAAGTCGCTGATGTGGGGACCCAGCTCCTCGATCTGCTGCTCGTCCAATCCCAACAGCGGCCGGGCGAGGTCTCCTGCCACCGGGTGGATGCGCGCGGTCAGCTCCGCTGCGAGCCTGCCCGCATGCGCGCCCGCAATGCCGAGCGCGCTCGCCGGCGCCTGCTCTGCGGCACCGCGCAGGGCAAGCTCGGCGACACGCGCGGGCCAGTAGCGCTCGCGCAGCTCCTCAAGCCTGCCGAGCGAGCCCTTGCGCACGAGCACGTAGAGGTCGCCATCGCGATTGGCGAGCAGACGCAGCACCAGATGGCGGCCGATGAATCCGGTGGCGCCGGTCAGGAAGTAGGCCATCTCAGGCAGTGAGGATATCGATCGGCAGCGGTCGCTAAAGGCCGCTGCCGCCGCGCCCCTCACCGGCCGCAAAGCGCGCGCCGCCTGCAAGCGCCTGCGCATAGAGGCGCTCGCCGGCGCGGGCCTCGAGCGCAAGGCCCTCGCTCAGCGACAGCCCCTGGGCGGCCAGCGCGGCGGCGCGGTCAGCGAGCATCGCCTCCTGTGGGAAGGCGGCGATGCGCTCAGCCAGCTCGAGCGCGCGATCGAGCTGGCGGCCCGAGCCGACCACCTCGTTGACGAGCCCGATCGCGTGCGCCTCGGCGGCATCGATCAGACGGCCCGTCAGGATCAGCTCGAGCGCTCGGCCAAGCCCGACGATCCGGGGCAGCCGTTGGGTGCCCCCGTCGATCAGGGGGACGCCGAAGCGGCGCTCGGCGCAGCCGAAGATCGCATTCTCGGCAGCGATGCGCAGATCGCACCACAGCGCGAGCTCCAGTCCTCCGGCCAGGCAGTAGCCAGCGACAGCCGCGATCGTCGGCTTCTGCGCCTGCGTGCGGCTGATGCCGAGCGGCCCGCCCGGATCGGCGAGGCGCTCGCCAAAGCTCGCCAGCGCCTTGAGGTCCGCGCCGGCGCAGAAGGTCTCCCCGGCGCCGGTCAGCACTAGCACACGGGCCTCTGCGTCGCTGTGGAAGCGCGCAAGGGCGCCGGCAAGCGCCGCGGCGGTCGGCCCGTCGATCGCGTTGCGCACCTGCGGGCGTGCGATCGTGATCAGCGCCGCAGCGCCCAGGCGCCGGTAGCGGACGGGCTCTGCCTCTACCAACCGCCGTGCGTGCGGCCGTTGCCGAGTGCGGGGTGCAGGTGCGCCTTGCGGCGATCCTTGCGCCGCTCGAGGCGGTACTGGATGCGGCTCATCACAAAGATGAAGAGCGGGAAGAAGATGATCATCGACAGGCCGGCGTAGGTGACGACGCGATCGGAGGTCTCGCCGTAGACGCCGCGTCCGAAGCTCGCCAGGGCATCGGGCGCGCCCGCCAGCAGCACAAGCAGGGTGGCGCCAAGGAGCGCCAATCCGGTGCGCATGCTTGCAAGCGTGCCGCTGCGGCTCTGCATCGCGCGGAATCCTAGCGGACACGCGCTGATCGGTGCGCGCAGGGGAGCGCTCCGGCGCCTCCTAGGATCGGTGTGATGAGTCGGCAGCTGCGCATCGCGATCGAGGTGGGCGTGATCATCGCACTTGCCGCCGCGGTGCAGTTCCTGCCCGGTGGGGGCAACGGCGCGGCTGCGGCTGAAGCGGCGCTCTCAGCGGCCTTTGCGGGCGCGGTCGTCTGGGCGGCGGCGCGGCTCTATCGCATGCGCCGCTTCACGCTGCTTGCGCTCGGCGAAGGCAGGCGCGCGCTGCTCTATGCGGCGATCGGCGGCGCGGTGCTGCTCCTCGCCGCCGCGCCGCGGCTCTTTGCAATGGCCTCTGGCGAGCTGTTCTTCTTCATCGTGCTTGCGGTCATCCTCTATGTCCTCTACGCGCTCTATCGCTCGGTGCGGCGCTACTGAGCGTCGCCGAGGCGCCGCCGCCCAGCGGCACTAAGCGCTGGCGAGCGAGTCGACGCCTGCGCCCGGGCGCTGGGCGGGGCTCTGCTCGGGAATGCTCTGGCCTGCCTGCACAGTCAGGCACGCGACCCGCGCGCGCCCGGATTCCTTGGCGCGGTAGAGAGCGTGGTCGGCGCGGCGCAGCACATCGTCGGGGCCCTCCTCCACGCCCGCTTCGACAGCGCCGATCGAGCAGCTGCCGGAGGCCGCCCGCGTCAGACGGCCGAGCGTCAGGCGCGCCTCCTCGAGCGGGCATTCGGGCAGCAGCACGACAAACTCGTCGCCGGCGAAGCGGGCGACGATGTCCGAGGCGCGCAGCACGGCCTGCCAGGCCTTCGTCACCTCGACCAGCAGGCGATCGCCGGCCGCGTGACCGAGCGTGTCGTTGACGCTCTTGAAGTGGTCGAGGTCGACCATCGCCACCGTCAGCGGGTGACCCGATCGGGCGGCGCGCGCAAGCTCGTGAGCGAGCAGCAGGGAGAGCGCCTGGCGATTGGGCGCATTGGTGAGCGGATCGATCAGCGCCTGTCGGCGCAGGCGCTCGGAGAGATTGCCCGCGGAGAGGCCGGTGTAGAGGACGCCGATCGCCAGCACCGGGCCAACCGCTGCTACGTCCTCGTGGTCGATTGCCAGGACCGCCACCAGGATTGCGATGCGCAGCAGGTTGTGGGCCATCGCCTTGCGCAGCGGCAGCAGCGTGAAGGTGTTGATCGATCCCCAGATGAAGAAGGAGAGGATTGCGACCGCCAGCGGCGAGCGCGGGTAGGCGAGCGCGCCGACGGCAACCGCGGCAGAGGTCAGCAGGATGCCGAGGTCAAGCAGCGCTCCGGGGTAGCGATCGCCGATCAGTCGCACAGCGAGAAATGAGCTGATGCCGTATGCGATCACCGCGATCGTGCCCGCGTAGGCGAGGCTTGCATGGGCGCGCGGCGTGACGGCGGAGAGCAGGATCAGCGCTGCGACGCCGCCGCTTGTGAGCGCGAGCGAGATCAGCCGCACGGTGCTCGCGCGATCCTCGGCGTAGTGGGAGGAAAGGCGCGTGAGCTGGGCGATGGAGCCCGGCTGAGAGTGTCGGTGTGGCAGCTCGCGGCGCATCAGGATGGGGACCGTGGACGCTGTCAGTGCGGTGGTGCCGGCGCGGGCTTCTCGCCTGCTCAGCGTCAGCCCGAGCCGTTGACAAATCTGACTTCGGTCGCGCAGCCGGATGGCTTGAGGCTTTGGGCGGACAATGCGACAGGCGCGCACGATGATTGTCGGCTGCTATAGGGGATCTGCGATGCTTAAAGCGCCTCCAGACCTGCCCGATCAGCCGGGCGTCTATCTCTTCCGCGACCGCTCAGGGGCGGTCATCTACGTGGGCAAGGCCAAGTCGGTCCGCCGGCGCGTGGCATCGCACTTCTCCGCGCACGGGCGCGCTGAGACGCCCGGGCACGCGGAGATGATGAGCCAGGTTGAGGCGGTCGAGTGTGTGGTGGTGGGCGACGAGGCGGAGGCGCTGCTCAGCGAGGAGGCCTTCATCAAGCGCCATCGCCCGCGCTTCAACGTGCGCTTGCGCGACGACAAGTCCTACCCCTACATCGCGATCTCGCTTGACGAGGAGTTTCCGCGCGTCTACTTCACCCGCGAGCCGCACCTCCCCGGCCGCCTCTACTTCGGCCCCTACACGAGCGCAAAGCGCGTGCGGGCGACACTTGACGTGCTGCAGCGCGCCTTCTTCGTTCGCTCCTGCACGGGCCCCGTGCCTGGACGGCGCAGCGGCTCGCCCTGCTTGGACTACTACATCAAGCGCTGCCAGGCGCCGTGCGTGGGCTATGTCTCCAAAGAGGAGTACAGGCGCAACATCGACGCCGTCGCGGAGCTTCTCGCCGGGCGCCACCGCCGGCTTGAGGCCGAGATCGAGGCACGGATGCGCGCGGCGGCGGCGCGGCGTGAATTCGAGCAGGCCGCGCTCGAGCGCAATCGGCTGCGCGCCATCCGCTCGCTGCTTTCCGAGCGCGCGCACGCGCTCTCCTCGCAGCTGACGCTGGATGCCGTCGCGATCGCAAGCGAGGGCACGGATTGCAACGCGCAGGTGCTCGCGGTCCGCGACGGGCGCCTGACCGACCGCCTCTCCTTCTACCTGCAGAACGCCGCCGAGCGACCTGCTGCTGAGGTCGCTGAGCAGTTTCTGCTCCAGTACTACGGGTCAAGCGCGCGCGCGATCCCGCCGCTGGTGCTGGTGCCCGCAGATGTTGCCGAGCGTGGGGCGCTCGCGGATGCGCTCTCGCGCCGGCGCGGCGCGCGCGTGCGCCTGCAGTGCCCGACGCGCGGCGAGAAGCGGGAGCTGCTTGTGCTTGCGCAGCGCAACGCGCGCCTGGCGCTCGGCCAGGAGCGCCTGCGTCACGAGCACCGCCGCCAGGAGCGGGCGGAGGCGCTCTCGGGGCTTGCACAGGCGCTGTCGCTGCCCGCGCCGCCGGTGCGCATCGAGTGCTTCGACGTCTCGAACCTCGGCGGCACGCACACGGTTGCCTCGATGGTCGTCTTCGAGGGAGGGCAGGCGAAGCGCAGCGACTATCGCCGCTTCACGATCCGCGCCGTGGCGCCCGGCGACGACTACGCTGCGATCGCCGAGGTCACCGAGCGCCGCCATCAGGCCTTCATCCGCCAGTGCGAGCTCTCTCCATACGACCCCGAATACGACGCCAGCTTCGCGGCGAAGCCGGAGCTGATCGTGATCGACGGAGGTCGCGGGCAGCTCTCAGCGGCGCTCGCATCGCTCGCAGGCCTCCGCGATGAAGGGGTCGCGGTGGTTGCGCTTGCCAAGCGGCTCGAGGAGGTCTACACCGCGCGCTCACGCACGCCGCTGCGCCTCGAGCGCCGCTCGCATGCGCTGCGGCTGCTTCAGCGCATCCGCGATGAGGCGCATCGCTTCGCGATCACCCACCACCGCACCCGGCGCGCGCGTGGGGCCCACAGCTCGCTGCTGGACGATCTTCCGGGCATCGGCCCGGCACGCAAGCGGGCGCTGCTCGCCCGCTTCGGCTCGGTCCAGGGAGTGCTGGGCGCCTCTGCCGAGGAGCTCCATGCGGTGCCCGGGATGCCCGCGAAGGTTGCCGCAGAGCTCTACGCCCATCTGCACAGAGCCGGATAGCGGCGCCTGCCTCTGCCCGCCGGCGGCTCCGTCCGCAGAGCTCGCCAGAATAGGCTCATGGCAGCCTCGCACCCGCCGGAGCCGAAGCTGGCGCCCGGCGGCGAGGCGCCGACCGGCGCCGGCGAGCAGGAGGCGCAGGGGCGTCTGGAGGATCTGATCGTGATCACCGGCTACTCCGGGGCGGGCAAGTCGACCGTGATGAACGCCTTCGAGGATGCGGGCTACTTCTGCGTCGACAACCTGCCGCCGGAGATGATCCGCTCGCTTGTGGACCTGTTTCTGCACGGCGGCTCCAAGGTGCGCCGCGCGGCGGTCGTCTCGGACGTGCGCGGAGGAGCCTACTTCGAGGCGCTGCTGTCGGTGCTGGAGGACCTGCGCGCGCGCGGGATCGCGTTCCGGCTGCTCTTTCTCGAGGCCTCCGAGCAGGCGCTTGTAACCCGCTACAAGGAGACGCGCCGGCGCCATCCGCTGGCGCGCGGCGGCTCGGTTGGCGCGGGTGTCGCCGCCGAGCGGGCGCTGCTCGCGCAGCTGCGCGAGCGCGCCGACGTGGTGATCGACACAACCGGCCTCTCTGTCGCTGCGCTGCGCGAGCGGATCGCAGAGGAGCTGCTGCCGCGAGGGCCTCAGGGGCGGCTGGCGGTGACCTTCATGAGCTTTGGCTACAAGCACGGGCCGCCTCGCGATGAGGACCTGGCCTTCGATGTGCGCTTCCTGCCCAATCCCCACTATGACCCCGAGCTGCGTGAGCTGACCGGGCTCGATCGTGCCGTGCGCGAGCACATCGCCCGCGATGGGCGCCTGGCGGAGCTCTACGAGCGGCTTCACCCGCTGCTGGACTTCCTGCTGGCGCAGTACGTGAGCGAGGGCAAGTCGCACCTGCTGATTGCGATCGGATGCACCGGCGGACGCCACCGCTCGGTGGCGATCGCCGAGGACCTTGCCCGCCGCTACGGCGATTGCTCCGCGCTTGCGGTGGGCATCTTCCATCGCGACATCGAGAAGCCCGCTGCGGGCTCCTGAGTGGGCAGCCGCTGCCGGAGCGCACTGCGCTGGTAGCCTACGCCGCGCCTGGCCGGCTGACGCCAAGCGGAGCTTCCGATGAGCACGTGGGGAGGCCCTGCAGCGCGTCGTCATGGCTGTCACAGATGGACCTGAAGAGACAGGAGAGCTTGAAGATGCAAAGACGCGTTGCAATCAATGGATTTGGCCGCATCGGGCGCAACCTGCTGCGCGCCGCGCTGGCGCGCGATGACGCAAGCGCGATCGAGTGGGTGGCGGTCAACGACATCACCGATGCCGCCACCCTCGCGCACCTGTTCAAGCACGACTCGATCCTCGGCACCTGTGCGGAGGAGGTCAAAGCGGCGGAGCAGGCGATCGTGATCGGTGGCAGGCGGATCGCGGTGCTGAGCGAGACCGACCCGGGGGCGCTGCCGTGGGAGCGCCTGGGAGTGGACGTGGTGATCGAGTCGACGGGGCGCTTCACAAAGCGCGAGGACGCGGCCAAGCACCTTGCCGCCGGAGCCAAGAAGGTGATCATCTCAGCGCCCGCCACCGACCCGGACGTGACGGTTGCGCTGGGCGTGAACTTCGCACAGGCCTACGATCGCGAGCGCCATCACATCATCTCAAATGCCTCGTGCACGACCAACTGCCTGGCGCCGGTAGCGCGCGTGCTCTCAGACACCGTCGGCGTGCGCCACGGGCTGATGACGACGATCCACGCCTATACCGCCGATCAGCGTCTGCAGGACATGCCCCACCGCGACCTGCGCCGCGCCCGCGCGGCGGCGCTCAACCTGATCCCGACCTCGACCGGTGCCGCCAAGGCGATCGGCCTGGTGGTCCCGGAGCTCGCGGGCAAGCTGCACGGCTTCGCCGTGCGGGCGCCCGTGCCGACCGGGTCGGTGGTCGATCTGACAGTCGAGTGCGAGCGCCCCACAACCGTCGAGGAGCTCAATGGCGCCCTCGCCGCGGCGGCTGCGGAGGGGCCGATGAGGGGCATCCTCGCCTACAGCGAGGAGGAGCTGGTTTCCACGGACATCGCGGGCACGCCCTACTCCGCGGTCGTCGACGGCAAGCTGACGACCGTGATCGAGGGCACGATGGCAAAGGTGATCGCCTGGTACGACAACGAGTGGGGCTACTCGAACCGTCTCGTCGAGCTTGCGCTGGAGGTCCTCTGAGGCCGGTGAGCACGGTGAGCTCTCCCGATAGCCCCTGGGCGCGCGAGCGTGTCTCAGGGCTGCGCGGGCTCGATGATCTGGAGCTGTCCGGACGCCGCGTGCTGGTGCGCGTCGACTTCAATGTGCCGCTGCGCGACGGTGAGGTGGCCGACGACAGCCGCATCGCCGCAGCGCTGCCGACGCTGGTGGAGCTGCGTGGTCGTGGCGCTCGGCTGATCCTCGTCTCGCACCTGGGGCGCCCGGGCGGCAGATGGGAGGCGGATCTCTCGCTCGCCCCGGTCGCGCGCCGTCTGGGCGAGCTGCTGGGCGCGGAGGTGCGGTTGGCGCCGGAGGTCGTGGGGGAGCGCGCGCGGAGGATGAGCGAAGAGCTTGCTCCGGGGGCGGTGATGATGCTTGAGAACGTTCGCTTCGCGCCCGGCGAGACCGCCAACGACCCCGCCTTTGCCGCTGCGCTGGCAGAGCTGGCTGACTGCTATGTCGACGATGCCTTCGGCGCAAGTCACCGCGCGCATGCCTCCACCGAGGGCGTTGCGCACCTGCTTCCCGCCGCCGCAGGCCGGCTTCTGGAGCGCGAGGTGACGACGCTGCGAGCGCTGATGGAGGCACCCGCGCGCCCGCTCTTGGCGCTGCTCGGCGGGGCCAAGGTCGCCGACAAGCTGGGCGTGATCGAGAGCTTCCTGCAGATCGCCGACACGGTCGCGATCGGCGGCGCGATGTGCTTTGCCTTCCTTGCTGCGGAGGGGCACCAGATCGGCTCCAGCGCGGTCGGCGAGGAGGAGATCGAGCATGCGCGCGGGCTGCTCGCGCGCGCTCGGCAGCGCAGCGGCGGGGCGCATGCGCGTCTGCTGCTTCCGAGCGACCTCGTGATAGCGCGCTCGCTTGACGCGGCGGCCGAGCATCGGGTGCTGGCCGGCGTTGACGTCCCGGAGGGTTGGCTTGCGCCCGACATCGGCCCGAGCAGCGCGGCAAGCTTTGCAGCAGCGGTCGCGCAGGCTGAGACGGTCTTCTGGAACGGGCCGATGGGGGCTTTTGAGATCGCGCCCTTCGCCGAGGGGACGCGCAGGGTTGCGCAGGCGGTCGCGGAGGCGCCGGGCTACACCGTCCTCGGCGGAGGCGACTCGGCCGCTGCCGTGCACGCCTTCGGTCTTGCCGAGCGGATCGACTACATCTCGACCGGTGGCGGCGCTGCGCTGGAGCTGCTCGAGGGCCGGCAGCTGCCGGGCGTTGCGGTGCTCGAACGGGACGGTGGGGGTTGAGCGCGGCAGCCGCCGGGCGCAGCACGCTGATCGCCGGCAACTGGAAGATGCACAAGCTTGCGGTCGAGGCGCGCTCCTACGTCGCGGAGCTGCGCGCGCTGCTCGAGGGGTCGATGCAGCCACCAAACGAGCAGGTCCAGGTGGTGATCTGCCCGCCGTTCACCGCGTTGCACGCCGCGGCCGAGGCGGCGCACGGAAGCCGCATCTCGATCTTCGCGCAGAACATGCACCAGGAGCCCGAAGGCGCCTTCACGGGCGAGGTCTCGGCGGCGATGCTGCTTGAGGCTGGTGCGAGTGGCGTCCTGCTGGGTCACTCCGAGCGCCGCGCCCACTTCGGCGAGAGCGATCGCGCGCTGGCGCTCAAGATCCCCGCCGCGTTCTCGGCGGGGCTGAGGCCGGTGCTGTGCGTAGGCGAGAGTGAGGAGCAGCGCAGCGCCGGTGAGACCGAGCGGACGCTGCGCCACCAGGTCGGGGAGGCGCTTGCGCAGGTCTCCGCAGATCAGCTGGCGGAGGTCGTGATCGCCTACGAGCCGCTGTGGGCGATCGGCACCGGCAACGTCGCCGAGGCCGATCAGATCCAGGAGGCGGGATCGTTCATCCGAGCGTTGCTCGCGGCCCGGTCGCCGGCAGCCGCCGAGCGCGCGCACGTCCTCTACGGCGGGTCTGTCTCCGAGCGCAACGCGGCGGAGATTGTGCAGCTCGAGGATGTCGACGGGCTGCTTGTCGGCGGCGCCTCGCTGCAGCCGGCGCGCTTTGCAGCGATCGTTGCAGCCGCCGGCTAGCGCCGGGCGCTGGATCGGCGCAGCGGTGCTGCTATCGTCGATAACAGCTTCTTCTCAACCGAGTGCCATGTCGATCGCGACCGCCATACGGAGCGCCCACACGGAAGTGGAGAGGGCGGAGCTGGAGAGAGCAGGTGCCTACATGGACGAGGCACAGGACGGCGAGGAGCTCGAGGCCTGGCGAGGCTTGATACGGGCGCACGGCTCGATCGCCAAGCGGGTGGAGTCCACCCTTGAACACGCTCACGGGCTGCCCCTGCGCGCCTACGAGGTGCTTCAGCACCTTGCGGAGGCCACAGATGGCCGCATGCGGATGAGCGAGCTGGCGAGCCTCGCGCAGCTCTCGCGCAGCGGCCTCACGCGGCTGGTCGATCGCCTTGAACGTGACGGCCTCGTGACCCGCTGCTCCTGCGACCACGACGCAAGGGGCGCCTACGCATGCATGACAGAGGCGGGCCTGACCCGCCTGCGGGCGGCGCGCAGCACGCACCTGGCGGTCGTGCGCGAGCACTTCCTCTCGCGCTTCTCGAGTCGCGAGCTGCTGGCGATGTCAGAGCTGTGGAATCGCGTCGCGCCGTGCAGCGCTGCGCGCTCGCTCGAGCGTGGGCAGGCGGGCGCCCAGCGACCGCACGCCGTCGAGCACGCCGGCTAGCGGAACGCCCTGCGGTGCCGCGCAGGTGCCGCCGGTGCTCGGGCGGCCCGGGGTGCCCAAATGCAGGCCGCGCTGACCGGCGCCTGCGCCCGCGCGCGCAGGCGGATCTCCGCATGCGCGGCAAGCCATCGCGGCGGTGCGCTGCGCCAAGCCACATCGTCTCGCCAAGGACTTGATAAATAGCGACTTAGATTTTATAATGGCCTCTAACACAGATAATGTCGACTCACAGGAGGTAATTGCGATGGCATTGATCAGGTGGGAGCCGACCCGTGAGCTGCAGACGATCCAGTCGGAGGTGAACAGGCTCTTTGACTCCTTCTTCGGCGCTGCCGCGCCTGCGGAGTCGGTCGCTGCGCGTCGCTATCTGCCGGCGATGGACCTGCTCGAGGACGGCGAGGACTACGTGCTGCGCGTCGACCTGCCGGGCATGCGCCAGGAGGACGTGCGGATCGAGCTCGAGGAGGGGCTGCTGAGCATTTCCGGCGAGCGCAAGGCAGAGCACGAGGAGCGCAAGGAGGGCGCGCACCGCCTCGAGCGCTCCTACGGAGCCTTCACCCGCACGCTGACGCTGCCCGAGGGCGTCGACCCCGAGCGGATCCGCGCGAGCCTCAAGGACGGGGTGCTCGAGGTCAGGATCGCCAAGCCCGAGCAGCGCCAGCCGCGGCGGATCGCGATCACGCCAGCCGACGAGGGAGCCGCGCGCGATGAGTCCGCGGGGGCAACGGCTGCGCCCGAGCGGCCAGCCGCGGCGGCGCTCGCTGCCTGAGGTTGCCGCGCAGCAAAGCGCCGCGATCGCCCGAGCGCGTAGCGCTCGGGCGATCGCGCCCTCAGCGTGTGTTTTCGGAGACCAGTTCGCGCAGCGCGCCTGCGACCTTGCCGGCATCCTGGTAGATGACGCGGCGCAGGCTGACCTTGGTCTGGGGAGCGGTGGCGACCGCAGCGCCGATCGCAGCGCCGGCCAGCGCAAGCGCCAGCAGCAGCGCGGCACCAGCCCGACGCCAGGGGCGAGTGCGCCGCGAGGCTTCGGGCAGCTGCTGGGGCGGCGGGTATGCGGCGCCCGGCGCTCTTCTGCGCGGGCGCAGGGGCGCGACCGGCGTGGTCGAGGCCGGTCGGCGGCCCTCGGCGCCTATGTCGCCCGCCCGAAGGACGCGGGTTGCCTGCCTGCCGGCACCGCCGAGCGCGCGGGTGGCGTCGCTCGCCCCCGCGACCTCTGCGCCCGCGGCGCCTGCTGTGATCGCTGCGGCCATCTGCGAGGCGTCCGCATAGCGTTCGCGCGGATCGATCGCAAGCGCCAGCGCAACCGCGTCGGCAAGCTGCGGCGTCACGCCCGCAACGAGCTCGTCCAAGCGCGGTGGCTGCTCTTCCTGCTGCTTGAGGACCAGCTCGGTCAGCGAGGCGGCTTCGTAGGGGAGCCGGCCGGAGATCAGCTGGTAGGCGACCACGCCGAGCGCGTAGAGGTCGGCCTGTGGGCCGGCATCCTCGCCCCGCGCCTGCTCGGGCGCCAGATAGGCGGCGGTGCCCAGCACCGAGCCGACCTGCGTGATCGAGGACTGCTCCGCTGCCTTGGCAATTCCAAAGTCCGCCAGCTTCACCTCGCCCTCGGCTGAGCGCAGCAGGTTGCCGGGCTTGACGTCGCGGTGGATCACGCCATGGCGGTGGGCGTAGTGCAGCCCGGCGCACGCCTGCTCAATGATCGCAACCGCTTCCGGCACGGGCACCCATCCCTGGTCGCGGAGGATCTCCGCGCATGAGCGCCCCTCGATGTACTCCATCACGATGAAGTGCTGCCCGGTCTGATCGTCGAGGCCGGAGTCGAAGATCTGGACGACATGGGGATGGATCAGTCGCGCTGCAGCCTGTGCCTCACGTTCGAAGCGCGAGACGAAGGCGGGGTCGTCGGCGAGATGCTCGGCCAGCAGCTTGACCGCGACGTAGCGCTCGAGGCGCAGATCGAGCGCAAGGTGCACGGTTGACATGCCGCCGGAGCCAAGCCGGCGCTCGAGCCGGTAGCGCCCGGCGATCGCCTGCGACTCGACCTGGCTCACTTGAACGGCCCTCCGGCTGGCGGGCTGTCCGGTCGATGCGCCAGCCCCGGCGCCTGCGCGCCCGGTGTGCCATGTTCGCGCCCGCCCGCTTCCGGGGAGGCGCCTTGGCCGTTTTCTTCTTGCACGGGGGTGCCGCCATTGGAGGGTTCGCCGGTGGTCGTGGCGACCACCGCTTCGGAGGTGCTGACCGCGGTCGAGGTCTGCACGACCGTTTCGGCGCTGGCGGTCGTCGTGAAGGTGCTGGTCGTGCGAGATGTGGTCGCGGTCGTCGAGGTGCTCCGCTGCGCGCTTGTGGAGCACTGCCGGAGGGCGTCTTCACGCAGCTTGGCGATGCCGCTGCGCAGGCGTCCGCGCAGCGCCCCTGCAACCGAGGCGGGAAGAGCCTGGAAGTCCGCTTCGGTCCTTTCAAGCATTTCGCTTGCGGGGCTGCATTCGCCGGCGCTCGCTGCGCGCGCGACTTCTTCGAAGTCGTGCTCCAGGTGGCTTGCGTTTTCGGGCGGGATCAATCCGCTGGCGGTCCCGCACCCGGCGAGCGCGAGCGCGGCCGCAGCTGCGGCGCCGATCGGTCTCAGCGAGCGTAACGGGTGCACGTACGCTGTATAGCGGACCTGCGAGGGCAACGGCGCGCTCTGCTCTGCTGGGGTCACTGGCCGAGCTCCAGTCGCCGTGCCAGCGCGCCAGGAAGCCCGGCGGCGCGAATGGCACCTGCCGCCGCCGCGACGTCGTAGGTGGTCCTGAGGAAGGTTGCAATCCAGCTGTCGGTGTCTATCAACAGCCACGCCGCGCGCGGGTCTCCATCGCGCGGCTGGCCGACCGACCCCGGGTTGAGCAGCCATTCGCCTTGGTCGATCGCCGCGCTGCTGCCGGCCGGCTGCCACCTGCCGGTTGCGCTGGCGCCCTCTGCGCGGGAGAAGCTGAGCGCGACATGCGAGTGCCCGATCAGGGAGCGCTTGGTCGGCTGCGCGTCGAGGCAAAGCTCTGCAAGCGGGAGCGAGATCACGTACTCCCAGACCGCGTCGCGCGGACTGCCGTGGAAGAGCCCAAGCTCTCCCTGGCGGCGGGAGGGCAGCAGGGAGGCAAGGTAGCTGCGGCTCTGCTCGCTGATCACCGAGCGCGTCCAGCGCACTGCCGCCCCGGCGCTGGCGGAGAAGTCGCCGATCGCGATCGAGCCGAGCACCGCGAGGTCGTGATTGCCCGCCAGGCAGACCGCTGCGTGCTCGCGCACGAGCGCAACGCACTCGTTGGGGTGAGCTCCGTAGCCGACGAGGTCGCCGAGGCACCAGAGCTGCTCGGCAGAGCTGGCCTCGATCGCTTCGAGCACCGCCTGCAGCGCATGGAGGTTGCCGTGGATGTCTGATATGACCGCGACGATCACTGACCGATCACCGGCATTCTGACCGCTTCCGCATGCGATCACTTGCGGCGGCGTCGCTGCTGTGGCGCTCCGCAGCGGTCGGTGGCTCAGTCTGAGGCGGTGGATGGCGCTTCGCCGCCTCCACCGTACTCAGGGAGGCTCTTGATGCCCTCGCGCGTCTGCCATTTGGAGTAGTTGTCCTCCATCGCATCGATCAGCTCGCGCATGAAGCGGGGCGAGAGGTTGATCCGGGCGACGACCACTCCCGGCACCTCGCCCGCTTCGACCTCGTGATCGACGCGCGCGAAGGTGATCGTGAACTCGTAGTCGGAGTGGCTGACATTGGCAAAGTTGGCGTAGGCCCCGCCCATCATCTCGGGCGAGAGGTGAATGTTGATGTGTCGTTCGGTGCTGGGGCTATCGTCGCTCATGGGCTCAGTATCGCAGCCCGGCGCTGCCATCGACGCCCGGGCGCCGAGCGCTGCCAGATGCGACGGATAAGCTCCGGCGCAGGATGAGCGATCAAAGCGAGCGCGACGGTGCGGGCGTCTCATGCGCAGACCCGGCATGCCTGCTTGCGCGAAGGCTGCTGCCGGCGCTGCGCGAGCTCACCGGCGAGCGGCTGGGCGTGCGCGACGCGCATGTGCGCGAGAGCGCCCGCGAGCACGACTGCGACTACCAGTGCAATGCGGCGCTCGCCTATGCCAAGCGCTTGGGACGGGCGCCGCGCGAGCTTGCGGAGGCGCTGATCCGCTCAAGCGATCTTGCCGACATCTGCGAGCCGCCGCTGGTCGCCGGCCCCGGCTTCATCAACCTGCGTTTGCGCAGCGAGTGGGTCGCGGGTGAGCTTGGGGCGCGCCTTGCGGATCGCAGGCTGGGGGTGGCGCTCCGGCAGGATGGAGGGCGCTGCGTGATCGACTACAGCTCGCCGAACGTCGCCAAGGAGATGCATGTCGGCCATCTGCGCTCGACCGTCATCGGCGACGCGCTGCTGCGGATGCTGCGCTTCTGCGGAGTCGAGGTGATCGCGCAGAACCACATCGGCGACTGGGGAACACCGTTCGGGATGTTGATCGAGGAGCTTGTCGAGGAGGGCGCGGGGGAGGATGGCGGCGCCGAGCCACAGCAGGACGGCTACTCGATCGCCGACCTGGATGCCTTCTACAAGAGCGCGCAGGCAAGGTTTCGCAGCGACCCTGCCTTTGCAGAGCGCGCCCGCGCCCGCGTCGTCTCGCTGCAGAGCGGCGAGCCGCGGACGCAAGCGCTGTGGGAAAGCTTGGTGCGGGAGTCCGAGCGGCACTTTCGCGAGATCTACGATCTGCTCTCTGTCTGCCTGCGCCCTGAGGACGTCGCCGGCGAGAGCGCATATCAGCCGCTCCTTGAAGCTGTCGCCCAGGAGCTCTCCGAGCGGGGGCTGGCGCAGATCAGCGATGGGGCGCTGTGCGCGTTCCCTGCGGGCTTCAGCGGGCGCGAGGGCGGCGCGGTGCCGCTCATCATCCGCAAGCAGGACGGGGGCTTCTCCTACGACGCAACCGATCTCGCCGCGCTTCGCCACCGCGTGCGCGAGCTGGCGGCAACAGAGATCCTCTATGTGGTGGGCGCTCCGCAGCGTCTGCACTTCGAGATGGTCTTCGCGCTCGCCGCCGAGGCCGGCTGGCTCGAGGGCGCAAGCGCACGCCATGTCGCCTTCGGCTCGGTGCTTGGCCCCGACCGCAAGATGCTGCGCACGCGCTCAGGCGCGCCGGTGCGGTTGCTGGACCTGCTGCAGGAGGCGGTCGGGCGCGCGCAGGCGATCCTTGCCGAGCGCGGCATCGGCGAGGACCGCGAGCTAGCACGGACAATCGGCATCGGAGCGGTCAAGTACGCGGATCTCTCGACCGACCGCGAGCACGACTACATCTTCTCATTCGAGCGGATGCTCGCCTTCGAGGGCAACACGTCGGTGTACCTGCAGTATGCAAATGCCCGCGCGCATGCGGTGCTGCGCCGTGCGGGCATCGCCGAGCAGGAGCTTGCTCGGTCACTGCTAGGCGCCGATGCCCTCTGTGCGCAGCCCGGAGAAGATCGGGAGGCGGCGACGGCGCCGCCGATCGCGGCTGAGCTTGTGCTCGAGGAGCCCTCCGAGCGCGCGCTTGGCATCGCGCTCCTGCGCTTCCCGGGCGCCCTCGCGGGAGCGCTTGATGACTACAAGCCGCACCGACTGTGCACCTATCTGAATGCGCTGGCGGTCAGCTTCTCGGCCTTCTACGAGAGCTGCCCGATCCTCGAGGCGCCGGCGGCGCTGCGCGAGTCGCGCCTGGCGCTGTGCGCGCTGGTGGCGCGAACGCTCACCCTCGGCCTCGGGCTGCTCGGGATCCGGGCGCCCGCCCGCCTCTCGCCGCCGCCGCGGCGCAGCGCTCAGTAGTCCTCGAAGCGCGCGAGGTCGGCGTCAAGTCGCGCGGCCTCCTCACTGGAGAGCGCGATGTGAGGTGGGCCCCAGACGCTGTCCTCCAGCACAGCGCGGCGGCGCCAGCGGGGCAGCGCGAGCGCAAGCACGAGCATTGCCAGCAGGACGGCGACGCCGGGGATGATGTACACGAGCAGGTCAAAGCCATGGGCCGGCGGCAGCGCGAGCACGGCCGGGCCGTATTCGGCCACCAGCGCGCGCTTGACCTGCGCTTCATCGAGGCCGCGCGCGATCAGCGAGACGATCAGCGCGCGCTCGGCGTCGGCCTGCGGCGAGCGCGCCTCCGGGAGCGGGATCTTGCAGGTCACGCACATCGCCTGGCGTTCGATCGCCGCAAGCGATGTGCGCGGCGCAGGCGTGCCGCCCCTCGCCTGCTTTGCGCCTGGGCGCGTCTGTGCAGCCGCTGCGGCTGCGGCAACTGTCGGGCCGCCGGCGAGCAGGAGCAGCGCGCTGAGAAGCGCCAGCGCCTGGCCGCAGGTGCGCAGGGGCGCGCTCACTGTGTGCCGGCCTGCGGTCGACCACCGCCTGCCGCCTGCCTGGCAAGGGCGACAGCTTCCTGCACGAACGCCGCGTTGATCTCCCCGCGCGAGATCGAGACGATGCGACCGGAGGGGTCGATCAGGAAGCTCTCGGGCAGCGCAGCGGTGCCATACGCTTCGGCGAAGGAGCCGGTCACATCGCGCACATCGGGAAAGTCAAGGTTGTGCTCGCGCATGAAGGCGCTTGCGTCCGCGCGGGTGTCCTTGTAGGAGACGCCCAGCACGGTTGCTCCGTAGGGGGAGAGCTCCCGCTGAGCCTCGGCGATCAGCGGCGCCTCCTGCTGACAGGGGGGGCACCACGAGGCCCAGAAGTTCAACAGCACTACGTGGCCACGGTAGCGCTCAAGCGCGGTGGCGCCCGATTCGTCGAGGAAGGGCAGCCGCTGACCTGCGGCCGGCGCAAGCGGCGGATGGCCGGCCGCGAGCGCCTCGTCGAGCGTGCGATTGGAGCCGAGCGCGAGCACGCCGAAGATCAGCAGCGCAATCAGTGCCACTCCGCCGAGCGTCGCAAGGATCGGCATGTACAGTCGCCTCAGCATCGAGCGCCAACAAGGGTAGAGAACGGAGCCCAGCGGCCGCGCCGCCCCTCCTCAGCGGTACTATCAACGCTGTGCGACGCGCCATCTCTAGGCGCGGTCTGCGGCGGTAGCTCAGCTGGTAGAGCACGAGCTTCCCAAGCTCGGGGTCGCGGGTTCGATCCCCGTCCGCCGCTTGCTCCCGTCCGTCTGCTCGAGTCTTACAGCTAGGCGCAGGTGCTTGCCGATCCTCACCCGCCCGGACGCGTGCCGCGGCGTGCCTATATTCTCGGCCCGTGCAGAAGCCGACCCTGAGCGACTCGCAGCAGCGCGTGCTCGGCTGTCTGATCGAGAAGCGCTTTACCACCCCCGACCAATACCCGCTGTCGCTGAATGCGCTGCGCTTGGCGTGCAACCAGAGCACCAACCGCAATCCGATCACCGACTACGAGGAGAGCGAGGTCAGGGTCGCGGCGCAGCGGCTGTGCGAGCTGGGCCTCGCGCGCTTGGCAAGCACGCACACCAGCCGGGCAATCAAGTACCGACACCTTGCCGAGGAGGCGCTCGAGCTCTCGCGCGAGCAGCTGGCGCTGATCGCGGTGCTGCTCTTGCGCGGTGCTCAGACGCCCGGCGAGCTGAAGGCGCGCAGTGAGCGGATGGCCGCCTTTGGCTCGCTTGGCGAGCTCGAGGCGACCCTCGAGGCGCTCTGCGCGCGAGGCCTGGTGCGCCGCCTCGCGCGCCGGCCCGGCCAGAAGGAGGAGCGCTACGAGCACGCCCTTGGCGCGAGCTCCGAGGCGGCGCCAGTGATGGCGCAGCCTGAGCCGGCCGCGGTGGCCGGTCGCGACGACGACCGCCCGCTTGCAGAGCCGACGCTGGCCGATCGCCTCGCTGCGCTCGAGCAGCGCGTAAGCAGGCTTGAGCGCGCGCTCGGCGAGCAATAGCGCAAATTGCGGGCTCGGCGCTGCGCCCGGGCCGGCGGTCCGCGCACCAACTGGTATCATCCCGCTACACATTCGCCGCGTGAGCTGGCGGTGGCGAGCTGTCTGCCACATTCGGCAGCACAGACATCCTCAAGCACAGACCCCACCACGGGCGCCCGAGGGCGCCCGTGGTGCGTATCGGCGCCGAACGCAAGCGCGCGGCGAGGGCGTCTGCGCAGATGCCTATGATGCGCCGATGGAAGAAGTGCTGCCCGGTCTCTTCCACTGGAGCGCAATGCACCCGCGCATCGGCTCTCGTGTCTCCTCGTGGTGGCTGGAGGGCGAGGGCGAGGGCGTGCTGATCGATCCCCTGCTGCCGGAGGATCTGGACCTGGTCGCGTGGCTGCGCGGGCGCCCTCAGACGCCGGTGGCGATCCTCCTCTCCAACCGCCACCACCTGCGCGACTCCGAGCGCCTGATCGGCGAGCTCGGATGCGATCTCTACTGTCACGCCGACGGGCGCCATGAGCTGCCCCCTCAGCTTGAGGTGCGCACCTTCCGCCCGGCCGCAGGCGGCAGCGGCCTGCCGGGCGGAGTCGTCGTCCACCAGGTGGGAGCGCTCTGTCCCGACGAGAGCGCCCTGCATCTGCCCGCTCAGCGGGCGCTGCTGTTTGCGGACGCGATCGGGCGCGGCGGCGAATACGGCGCGGGCGGCCCGCTTGGATTTGTCCCCGACGGGCTGATGGACGATCCGCCGGCAACGAAGCGCGGGCTGCTCGCGGCCTTTGCACGCCTGCTGGAGGAGATCGACTTCGATCACCTGCTGCTTGCCCACGGCGGGCCGGTGCTCGGCGACGGCCGCACGCAGCTTGAGGAGCTCGTGCGGGTCGGCGGCAGGACGGCGTTCGAGCTCTGATCGGCCTCGCGCCGCGCTGAGACTGCCATGAGCGCCTGATACCCCTACACTTCGGGGGGCAAGGAGACGGTCGGGGGATGTCGGCAGCTTGGTAGGCTGCCCGAAACTACGAATATCAGGAGAGCGCAAGAGGCAGATGTCAACCACACCCAGCGCCGCTGATGCAGCTGAGGCTGCGGTCGCGGCAATCGACAACGCGACAGCCAAGGACGGGAGCTTCTCGCTCGAGCTCAACCAGGACCAGAAGGACGTGCGTGACTGGGTCCACGGCTTCGCCGCAGACGTCATGCGCCCGGCTGCCCACGAATGGGACGAGCGCGAGAAGACCCCCTGGCCGATCATCCAGGAGGCGGCGAAGATCGGCCTCTACGGCTATGAGGCGCTCGGCCAGTTCTATGCCGACCCGACCGGCCTCACGCTGCCGGTCGTCAGCGAGGAGCTCTTCTGGGGCGATGCCGGCATCGGCCTGGCGATCCTCGGGACCTCGCTCGCGGTTGCAGCGATCTTCGGCCAGGGCACCGGTGAGCAGATCGGCGAGTGGATCCCACGCTGCTTCGGGACGCCCGACGACGTGAAGGTCGCCGCCTTCTGCTCCTCGGAGCCCAACGCCGGCTCTGACGTGAGCGCGATGCGCACCACCGCCAAGCTCGACGAGGCCAAGGGCGAGTGGGTGATCAACGGGCAGAAGGCGTGGGCCACCAACGGCGGCATTGCCGACGTCCATGTGGTGGTCGCGACCGTGGACCGCGCTCTTGGCACCCGCGGACAGGCGGCATTCATCGTGCCGATGAGCGAAGCGAAGGGGATCACCGAAGGCACGAAGGTCTCCAAGCACGGACTGCGTGCCTCCCACACCGCTGACGTCTTCCTGGACGACTGCCGCGTCCCGGCCGGCTACGTGCTGGGCGGCATGGAGAAGCTGGAGGAGCGCCTGGCGCGAGCGCGCGAGCGCGTTGCACAGCGTGAGCGCGAAGGTGGCAAGCACTCGACGCGCTCGAACGTCTCGATGGCGACCTTCGAGCGCACCCGTCCGGCGGTGGGCGCGCAGGCGCTTGGAATCGCCCGCGCGGCCTACGAGTACGCGCTCGAGTACGCCAAGGAGCGCGAGCAGTTCGGGCGCAAGATCATTGAAAACCAGGCGATTGCGTTTACGCTCGCGCGCATGAAGACCGAGATCGACGCCGCCCGGCTGCTGGTGTGGCGCGCCTCCTGGATGGGTCGCAACGGCATCCCGTTTGAAAACGCGGAGGGGTCGATGAGCAAGCTCAAGGCCGGCGAGGTGGCCGTCTGGGTCACCGAGCGGGCGATCCAGATCCTGGGCGGAAACGGCTACGCTCGCGAGTTCCCGGTCGAGCGCTGGCACCGCGATGCGAAGATCTACGACATCTTCGAGGGAACCGCGGAGATCCAGCAGCTTGTGATCGCGCGCGCGATCTCCGGCATCCACATCCCCTAAGACATCGATCGGCAGCGCGGCAGGGCGGCTTGCCGCCGCGGGGCGGCTGCGAGCTCCGCTACCAGGCCTGCGCGCCGCCGCAGCGCGGGCAGTCGACAGCGGTCGAGACCGGCGCCGAGAAGACCTGCCCGCAGCGGCAGGCGTAGGTGGCGGCGTCGAGGGGCCGGGATGCGGCGCGATCACGGCTCATGGCGCTGCGAGAGGCCCTTCGCGACAGGTCACCATCGGCATCGGTTGGATCCCCCCAGCGCGGCAGCGCGGCCCGTGCGGCTGTCCCGCGCGTGGTCGGCGCGAGCAGGCGGCGTACGTTGCGCCGCGCTGAGATCGCCCTCCCAAGGAGCCGTCGCTCCCGGCGATCGTGTCCAGCGGGCGCGTCTTTGATAGTGGCCGTCGTGCTCATGGTGGTCCAGCTTGGTGGCTGCCCCGCAGCGGCCGTTGCCGAGTGTGGGCGCCACCCCCTGTGCATGGGGTATTTCGACCTGTGGCTGCGCACTCCTGCCGCATCAACGTAATTTCCGCTCGAGCCAGCGCTGCGCGGGTGCGGGCAAGACGCCGCATGCGGCCGGGCTGCTTTGCGATACTTGCGGGCGATGCAGCGCTCCCGCCGACGTACCGCACGGCTCGTCGTCTCGCTCTCTGCTGCGCTCCTGCTTGCAAGCGCGCTGATGTACACGAGCTTCTCCGCGGCCGACCCGACCGTCTCGCCGACCGTGCTCCTGCGCGAGGCCCAGCCCGGACGTGCGTATGAGCTCACCGGGGTGGTCGTCGCGCACTCGGTTCGCCGCCAGGGCGAAGTGCTCGACTTCTCGGTCGCCGACCGCGCCGGCGCCACCGCCGTGCCGGTCGCCTACACCGGCGAAGTCTCGGACTCCTTCAAGGAAGGCCGCGAGGTGATCGTCACGGTGCGTCGAGCTCCCAGCGGTGGCTCGTTCATCGGCGAACGCAATTCGCTGATCACGAAGTGCCCGTCCAAGTACAAGGTCGCGCCGCCGCGGGCGAGCGCCGGCTGATGGCATCGCTCGGCTACGCCTGCCTGCTCCTGACGCTTGCCCTCTGTGGCTACGGCGTCGTTGCCGCTCTCTACGGCGCCCGTGCGCAGCTGGGAGCGGGCGCGGCCGCCAGCTGGGTGGAGTCTGCGCGACGAGCCGTCTACGCGCTTGCGCTAGTGCTGAGCGTTGCAATGGCGGTCCTTGAGGTTGCCTTCCTGCGCAACGACTTCTCCTTCTACACCGTTGCGAGCAGCTCCTCGCGCACCACCCCGGAGATCTATCGGGCAGCTGCGATCTGGGCCTCCCAGGAAGGATCGTTGCTCTTGTGGTCGTGGCTGCTGGCGCTGTGGTCGAGCCTGATGCTGTTCCTGGTGCGCAACCGCATGCGCGAGGCGACGCCCTATGCGATCGCGATCCTGCTCGCGCTGGCGGGCTTCTTCGATGCGCTGATGGTCTTCTACGCCAACCCCTTCAAGGCACTCAACCCCGCGCCCGCCGAAGGCGCCGGGCTCGATCCGCTGCTGCGCTTCCCGACCATGATGATCCACCCGCCGATGCTCTATTCCGGCTACACCCTGGCGATGGTGCCGTTCGCCTTCGGCGCTGGCGCCCTGATCGCCCGGCGCGTGGATGCGCAGTGGATCCGGATGACGAGGCGCTTCGCGCTCGCCTCCTGGATGTTTCTGGGCTTTGGGATCCTGCTCGGGGCGCGCTGGTCCTTCTCCGAGCTTGGCTGGGGCGGCTACTGGGGCTGGGACCCGGTCGAGAACGCCGCGCTGATGCCCTGGCTCACCGGCACGGCCTTCATCCACTCGATCATGATCCAGGAGAAGCGTGGCATGCTGAAGGTCTGGAACGCCGCGCTTGTGCTTGCGACCGGGACGCTTGCGATCATGGGCACGTTCCTCGTGCGCTCGGGGGTGCTCGACTCGATCCACGCCTTTGGCGCCTCCACCCTTGGCGTTCCCTTCGTGGCGCTGATCGCGCTGCTGATCGGCGGCTCGATCTACCTGGTGGTCTCGCGTCGGGACCTGCTGCACAGCGAACACCGCCTGGACTCGCTGCTCAGCCGCGAGTCGGCGTTCCTGGCCAACAACGTGGTGCTCGTCGGGCTCTGCTTCGTGGTGTTCTGGGGCACCTATTTCCCGCTCATCTCAAAGACGCTCAATGGCCAGCAGGCGTCAGTCGGCGCGCCGTGGTTTGACCGCTACACGGTTCCGCTTGCGCTGATCCTCGTCGCGCTCACGGGCATCGGACCGATCATTCCCTGGCGTCGCGCATCGGCTGCTGCCCTGAGACGCCATCTGCTCGGGCCACTGCTCCTGGCAGCGCTCCTGCTTGTCGTGCTGCTTGCGCTGGGAGTGCGCTCACACCCCGCCGCGCTGACGATGTTCGCGCTCGGCGCCTTTGTGCTGGCTGTTGTGGTGGGCGAGATCGCCCGCGGCACGAGCGCGCGAATGGCGGTGACCCGCGAGTCGCCCCCCGCTGCCCTGCTTGCGCTGATCGGCCGCAGCCGTCGCCGCTATGGCGGCTACCTCGTGCACGCGGGCGTTGCGCTGCTTCTGATCGGCGTTGCCGGATCATCATCTTTTCAGCACCAGGTGGAGCATGATCTCTCTGTCGGGCAGAGCGTCCGGGTCGGCGGCGACACGGTCCGCTATGTGCGCCCTACCGCCGCGCTTCTGAACGGGCCTGACCACACCGGAGCGACGCTCAACCTGGGCGCGGTGCTGGAAGTGCGCTCGCATGGGCGGCGTGTCTCGCTGCTTCACCCCAGCGAGGGTTTCTACTCCTCTGACGAACCCAGCCAGGGATCGGTCGGATACCTGATCGGTGGCCAGCCGGTCAGCCATGTGGCTATGGACGCCGGGCTCACGGGCGACGTCTGGAGCGCGATCGAACCGAACATCCATACGCCCGCGCTCCAGCGCGTGATCGAAGGCGCAAACAGGATCGTGCCGGCGGGGCACCTTGAAGAGGCGCTGGTCGCGCTGACGGTGCTCGCGCGCGACTACCTGCGCAACCCTCCGCCCGCCCAGTTCAACCTGATCAGCGAGCCGCTGGTCGAATGGATCTGGCTCGGCGGCATCCTGGCGCTGATCGGCGCGCTGATCGCGATCTGGCCCGGCCCGCGGCCGCTGCGCGCGCTTGCGCGGGCGGGCGCGCTGGTGGCGCGCCGCGCGCGCTCCGGCGAGTCGGAGCCGGTCGGGGCCTGAGCGGGCGATGCAAGCGCTTGCCGGCCTCCTTGCGGTGCTGCTCGTCGTGATCGTGCTTGCGATCGTGAGCGGTCCGCTGCGAGCGCATCTCCTGGTCCGCGATCGCAGGTCGGCGTCCCTCTCGAGCGACGAAGAAGCGCTCAGGCGGCTCGAGGCCGAGCGCGAGGCGCGCTACCGAGAGCTGCGCGACGCAGAGCTCGACTACCGCACGGGCAAGCTGCGCAGCAAGGACTACGAGGTGATCCGCGAGAACCTGCGACGCGAGGCGCTTGCGATCCTCGATGCGATCGAGGCCACGCGCGCCCGCCTTGCGCTGGCTGCGCCGGCCGCAGATCAGGGCGTGGAGCGGCGCAGCGAGCCTGCGCGCCCCTCAGCCGATCTTGAGCAGGGCGATCGTGTTGCCGAACAGCAGCACCGCGAACAGGACCGTCCAGCGGTTTAGGTTGCGCTCGACAAGCGAGCCGCCACCCAGCGGCCCGGCGCCGCTGCCGACGCCGAAGGCACCCGAGAGCCCGGTGTCGCGCCCTGAGTGCATCAGCACTAAAAAGACCAGGATCACGGCGATGAAGATCTGGATCACCGAGAGGAAGGTGTACATGGCATCCGCAAGGATAGAGCGAGCGCGCCCCGCGCGCCTACCCGGCCGCGCTCGGCAGCAGCGCTTGCAGGCTTTGACCGCCTCTGCGCGCGCGCCGATCACCTCCGTGAGCGCTCGCAGCGCACCTGCGCAATTCGGCCACCACCGCCCGCATCGCCTCGGGCGTAGGGGTCTTGCGACCGCTCTGATGCCCATGGAGCCATGCCGACCCGCATATCACGCTGGCGCTCGTGCCTGCCTCGGCGCAAGTGCCGCAGCCTGCCTGCCGACAGGCGATCAGCGGCGCGCGGCGACCGCGGGCGTGGCTATGCTGCGCGTGCGTGGGGAGCTGCGGCTATTGTGCAGGGCCTGCGCGCCGATGTTCAGAGGCAAGAGGATGCGATGAGTGAAGAGGTCACAACGCCCGGAGAGCGCACGGCGCAGAGCCGCCTGCGCCGCTTGGCGCTGTCGCTGCTGGCGGGCGGCGGCGCCACTGCGGCGACCCTCGCCGGGCCACTTTCGGGCGCGGTCGCCTCCGACCCGCGAATCGTCCCGCCTGAGAGCACAGCGACCGCTACGAGCCCCACCACCAGCAGCGAAAGCAGCAGCTCCTCGGCTCAGGCCTCCAGCAGCACGAGCGCAGAAACCTCGAGCGCGGCCACAACGACTGTCGAAGGGACCACAAGCGCCGCTCAGACGAGCACCCAGGGCAGCAAGGGCGCATCGGCAGGCGAAGGCGCTGCAGGCTCTGTGACCACCACCACGCCAACGCACCGGCAAGGCGAAGGCGTGGGTGCGGCGCAGGAACGGGAAGGCAGGCCATCGCGCCGGCCGCCGCGCGTGCGCGTGCGACACCGGGCGCGCCCGCAGCGGCGCAGCGGTGGCACGCGCTCGGCGCATAGCCGCACGACGGCCACTGCGCAGAGCAACGGCGTCGGTGCCGCGCGCGGGTCCGGGAACGTCGCTCAGGCGCCGCAGGCGGTCGCGCCTCACGCGAACCTGCTCGGGGCGCTCACCAAGGGAGTTGCGGTGTCGGCGCAGTCGATCGACCTCTTCTACCAGGTGCCCCCCTTCCTGCTGCCGATCTACCAGGCGGCCGCGGTGCAGTACGGCGTGCCGTGGGAGGTGCTGGCGGCGATCAACGAAGTCGAGACCGACTACGGCAACGACCTCTCGGTCTCCAGCGCGGGCGCGATCGGCTGGATGCAGTTCATGCCCGCAACCTGGCTTCAGTACGGCGTGGACGCGCTGAACGCCGGCTATGCCGACCCCTACAACCCGGTCGATGCGATCTTTGCGGCCGCGCGCTACTTGGCGGCGGCGGGAGCCGCCAAGAACCTCCGCACGGCGATCTTCGCCTACAACCACTCTGAAGAATATGTTGAATCGGTGCTGCTGCGCGCGCGCCTTTTGGCGAGCTATCCGCCGGCCGCGGTGGCGACCCTTACGGGCCTCTCCGAGGGGGTTGTGCCGTTGCGGGGCGGGCATCTGGTTCCCGCTTCGCTGAACCCCGCCGCCTTCAGCAGCCCCGCACAGTCGACCAAGGGAGCAAGCAGCGCCACAGCCGGAGCGGCCCCGCCGCCCGCAGTCGCGGCACGGGCATCGACGGGTGGCGTGGAAGGCGCGAGCGGCGTCGGTCTCGTGCAGCGCTCGCCGCTGCCGGCGCCCGACCAGCTGGTAGAGCTTGAAGGCCAGCCCGGCGCGCCGGTGCTGGCCAGTCAGTCGGGGCGGATCATCGCCATGGGGCAGGCGCAGGCGTTCGGGCGCTACCTGGTGCTCGAAGATGTCTACGGCGATGTCTTCACGTACGCTGGCCTGGGCTCGATCGCGCCGCGCTACCGGATGAGCCGCGGCGAAGAAGGCAGTGCGCCGACCGCCGCGCAGGTCGGTGCCAGCACAGCGCATAGCAGCGGCGCCCCGCAGGGACCGGCAAGCGCAGGCTCCCAGCCGCCGGTCACGCTGCAGGTCCGAGGCTCCCAGCGCGCCGCCGGCGAAGCTCTCGCAGGGGAAGGCGAAGAAGCGCCGGGGTCCAGCAGCGGCACGGGCAAGGTCCTGCTCTACGCTCGTCCCCACAACCCGGATGCGCGTGCGGTCGAGGCAAGGCTGCGATCTCAGTCGGCGAGCAGCGGCACCTGGCAGCGGCTGCGCGTGGGCTCGGTCGTCACACAGGGAACGGTGCTCGGCACAGCGGTGCCCTCGAGCAATCCCGGCGGCGGCACGCTCCTGCGCTTTGCTGTGCGACCGGCAGGCGACAGCGCTGCGATCAACCCTGAGCCCGTCCTTCAGAACTGGGCCCAGCTGCAGCGTGCGCTGCACCCCCAGGGCGCGAAGGGCGGCGCCGGCCTGCTCGGCTCCACCGCCGATGCGGTGTTCCTGCTCTCACCCTCCCAGCTGGAGCGCGCCGTGCTCTCTGAACCGGGCATCACCCTGCCTGGCTGCGCGCGTGCGGACATCGCGGCTGGGCGCGCCGATGCACGCGTCCTCGCGACGCTGCTGTTCCTCTCCCGCAGCGGCCTGCGGCCGACGGTCGCGGCCCTGCGCTGCGGCTCAGCGCCGTTCCTGGGCGCGGGCGCAAGCGAAGTGGTCCGTCAGGGCATCGGCGTCGACATCGCGCAGCTCAACGGCACTCCGGTCGCCGAACACCAGGGGGCGGGCACGGTCACGGATCTGGCGATCCGCACGCTGCTGACGCTGCAGGGCAGATTTGCGCCCGCTCGCATCATCAGCCTGATGCGCTATCCAGGTGCGCCGAGCACGCGCGCGCAGGCCGACCACGCCGACTACATCGAGGTCGATTTCGCTCCCAGCGCGCCGGTGGTGCACGCTCAGAGCAGCTCCGTTGCGCATTCGGCCGGACCCGGGGCGACCGCTCCCTCGCCGTTTGCGATCAGCCTCGGCGTGCGCTCGATCGCGCTCAGCGCAGCGCAGTGGAGCACCCTGATCGAACGCATCGCCTCCATCCAGCAGCCCCATGTGCCGGTGCGACGCAGCTCGGCGGCGCTGCCGGACCGCAGTGGGTCGACCACCAAGCGCTGAAGCCCGGCGCCGTCCCTCAGCGGCGCAGGTGTCCGGCAAGCGCGCCGGGGTAGATCTCCTCCGCCTCCGCCTCAAGCCGGCGCTCGTGGACGCGCAGCCAGAGGATGAAGACAACAACCGCGACGGCCGCGATGACCCCGGCGACGATGTCAAAGGGCCCGCGAGCCTTCTGCAGCGCGGCGCCGGCGTAGTAGAAGCCAAAGGCGTAGAGGGCTGACCAGAGGATGCCGCCGGCGGCGTTGAATAGCAGAAAGCGGGCGTAGGTCATGCGGGTCGTCCCGGCCAGAAAGGCGGCATAGGTGCGCAGGATCGAGACGAAGCGACCGAAGAAGACGACACGGCCGCCGTAGCGGTCGAAGATCAGCTTGCCGACCTTCAGCTTGGCCTCGTTGAGACGCACGCGCGGCCCGAAGCGCGCAAGCAGCGCAAATCCGGCAAACCAGCCGATTGCAAAGCCGATGTTGTCGCCCACGATCGCCCCGGCGGCTGCGCAGAGAAAGATCCCAAGCACGGCAAGGTGGTGGCTCAGGCCGGCATAGAGCGCAGCGGCGATCACCATCGACTCGCCGGGGAAGGGAACGCCGAGCGACTCGATCGCGACGAACGCCGCAACTGCGGCGTAGCCGTAGCTGTGCAGGAGCTGATCGAGCGTGTGGCCCGAGAAGATCGCGAGGGCGAGCACCACGGCTAGGCGATCGTGACCACAGCTGCGCCCGTCAGGCGCCCGCCGCGCAGCTCATCGAGCGCCTCGTTCACACGCTCGAGCGGATAGGTGCTGACATGTGTCTTGATCGGCACCTGGGGCGCGAGCGCCAGCAGCTCATGGCCGTCGCGGCGGGTGAGGTTGGCGACCGAGCGCAGCGAGCGCTCCATCCACAGCAGCGAGTAGGGGAAGGAGGGGATGTCGCTCATATGGATGCCCGCGCTCACGACAGCCCCGCCGGGCGCGATCACGCGCAGCGCGCTCGTCATCAGCGGCCCGAGGGGCGCAAAGATGATCGCTGCCTCAAGCTCCACCGGGGGCGCCTGCTCGGAGGAGCCGACCCAGTCGGCGCCAAGCGAGCGCGCGAGCTCCTGCGCCTCCCGATCGCCCGCGCGCGTGAAGGCGAAGACCTCGCGCTGCTGATGGCGGATGACCTGGGCGAGGATGTGGGCTGAGGCGCCGAAGCCGTAAAGGCCGATGCGATGCGCCCCCTCGCAGAAGCGGAGCGCACGGTAGCCGATCAGCCCGGCGCAGAGCAGCGGCGCCGCCTGGATGTCGGAAAAGCCGGCTGGGATCGGAAAGCAGTAGCGCAGGTCGGCGACCGTCCAGTCCGCAAAGCCGCCATCGATGTCGCGTCCGGTGAAGCGCGCCTGCGGGCAGAGGTTCTCCCGACCGCTCCTGCAGTAACGGCAGCTGCCGCAGGTGAAGCCCAGCCACGGCACGCCGACGCGCGCGCCGAGCGCGAGCTCGGCCGCAGTCTCCTCGCCCGCTGGCGCCGTCGGGCTTTCCGCTCCGATCGCCTCGATAGTGCCGACGATCTGGTGGCCGAGGATCCGCGGCGGCGCAGGCACCGCGACCTCGCCGTCGAGGAGATGCAGGTCGGTGCGACACACGCCGCAGGCGCGCACCCGTATCAGCGCCTGGCCGGGACCCGCTGTTGGGCGCTCGCGCTCGACTAGGCGCAGCGGCGAGCGGGGCTGCTCGAAGATCATTGCGCGCACGCCGATACGCTACCGCGTGCATGGACAGGGTCTGGTTTGTGGCGCGCCGACTGCACGTGCTGGCGGCGGTGTTCTCCGCACTCGAGCGACGGGCGCGTAGTAGACCAGCTTTACCTGGTCGACCACCTGCTAAATTCGCTCTCATGGAAGTCACAGTGCAAGAGGCCAAGAGCCAGCTCTCCCAGCTGCTGCGGCGCATTGAAGGCGGCGAGGAGGTTGTGATCAGACGCGGGCGCGAGCGCGTCGCGCTGCTCACGCGCGCACCCGCTGCGGGAGCAAAGCGCAACATCTGGGGTGATCTGGAAGGCACGATCGCGCCCGACTTCGATGAGATACCAGAGGCGTTCGCCGATTACGCATAGCAAGTGATGGCCTGCGGTGCGGCGCCTCCTGCTCGACACCAACGTTGTGCTTTGGCTGCTGCTCGGGCAGCGTTCGAAGGTCCCCGGCGCAACCGCTGCGGAGCTTGAAGCGCCGGGCAACGCGGTGAGCGTCAGCGCGGCAAGCGTCTGGGAGATCGCGATCAAGCGATCGCTCGGGAAGCTCGAGCTGCCGTCGCACTGGTGCGCCGCGCTGCTGCGCCTGGACCTTGACCATCTGCCGATCACCGCGCTGCACGCTGCCGAGGTCGAGCGCCTGCCGTTGCATCATCGGGATCCCTTCGACCGCCTGCTGATCGCCCAAGCAAAGACGGAGCGGATGGCGCTGGTCAGCGCCGACGCTAGGCTCAAACACTACGGCGTGGAAGTGCTTTGGCAAGCGGCGGAGGGCTAGGCGCTGCGTGCGGATAGAGATGGGCGCAGAGCAGCCGCGCCGTGGAGCGAGGCCCCGGCTGTGCGCTTGGCGCACGCCGATACGCTACCGCGAGCGTGGACAAGGTCTGGTTTGTGGCGCGCTGGCTGCACGTGCTGGCGGCGATGTTCTTCCTCGGCGGCCAGCTGATGCTGGCCGCGGTGATCGTGCCGGTGCTGCGCGGCGGCGACCGCGTCGCGCTGCGGGCGATTGCCCGCCGCTTTGGGATCGGCACGCTGATCGCCTTTGCGCTGCTGGTTGCCACCGGCATCCCAATGGCCTTCCATCTGAGCCTTTGGGGTAACGCGACCTTTCAGGCGAAGCTCGGCCTGGTCGTCTTGCTCGCGGCGCTCATCTTCGCGCACATGCGCAAGCCCGAAGCGCACGCGATCGACGCGGCGGTCTTCCTCGCGTCGCTGGCGATCGTCTGGCTTGGGCTCTATCTGGCGAACGGCTGGAGCTGAGAGCGCGCTGAGCGGTCGGGGCTGCGGCCCGATCGGCTCCGGGCATCCCTATCCGAAGAAGACCTCTGCGGTGGCGTAGAGGTCGGGGTCGACGAGCTTGGGCGCGCTCAGGGCCCGCTGCAGCGATACGGTGCGGATTGCGGTGCCCTGAAGCGCAACCATCACGCCGCTTTCGCCGGCGGCAATCGCGTCGACGGCGGCGACGCCAAGGCGGGTGGCAAGCACCCGGTCGAAGGCGCTTGGCGTCCCGCCCCGCTGAACGTGCCCGAGAATCGTGGCGCGCGTCTCAAAGCCTGTGCGCTGCTCGATTGCCTCTTCGAGCGTGATGCCGATGCCGCCCAGGCGGACGTGCCCGAAGGAGTCGCGTCCGCCCCCTGAGCGCACCTGAAGGTTTCCTGCGCGGGGGATCGCGCCCTCTGCGGCAACCACGATCGAGAAGGACCGACCGCGCTCGCGGCGGGTGCGCAGGTGGCGGCAGACCGACTCGATGTCGAAGGGCTGCTCGGGGATCAGGATCGCGTCCGCGCCGCCGGCGATGCCGGCGTGGGTTGCGATCCAGCCGGCGTGACGCCCCATCACCTCGACGACCATCACGCGGTGGTGGGACTCGGCGGTCGAGTGCAGGCGGTCGATTGCCTCGGCGACGATCGCGACCGCGGTCTGGAAGCCGATCGTGTAGTCGGTCTCGCTGATGTCGTTGTCGATCGTCTTGGGGATGCCGACGACCGGGAGCTCGGCCTCTGCGAGCTTGAGCGCGACTCCCAGCGTGTCCTCGCCGCCGATTGCGATCAGACCGTCGAGGGCGTGCGCGGCAAACGTCGCACGGATTCGCCCCAGCCCATCCTCGACCTCTTGCGCGAAGGGGTTGGTCCGCGAGGTGCCGAGGATCGTGCCGCCGCGAGCAAGGATGCCGGCGGTGCTCTCGATCGAGAGCGGCCGGGCCTGGTCCTCCAGCATCCCCGCCCAGCCGTTGGCAAAGCCAATAGTCTGGTCGCCGCGCACCACCGCACGCCGCACGATCGCGCGGATCGCGGCGTTGAGGCCCGGGCAGTCGCCGCCGCCGGTCAGGATGCCAATGCGCATTGCTTGCCCATTGTGCCTGGAAGCGGAGCGCGAGGTCGCCAGACGCCTAGACTGCCGCAGCGGTGAGCGAGCAGCCCGAGAGCAGCAGCGCGCCCGGCGCGCACAGGGGGCGCAGGGAGGCGAACGCGCTGATCCAGCGCGTGCTTGCGGCGCGCAACGACAGCGCGCTGGTCGTGCTTGAGGGCTTCCATGCGCTCAAGCACGCGCTGCGCTTTCAAGCTCCGGTTGAGATCGTCGCTGCGGTGCAGGATGGCGAGCTCGATGCGCTGACCGCCGCGCATGCGCCCGAGCTCGCCGCTCAGATCGATGCCCTGACTGTGAGGATTGCGCGGGCGGACTTCAAGCGGATGGGGCCCTACGAGCCCCACACGGGCGTCGTCTCGGTTGCACGTCGTCCGCGCTACGACGCGGCAGCACTGCTTTCAGGCGATCTCCGCGGGCCAGTGGTCGCGCTGGAGGATCCGCGCCATCGGGGCAACTTCGGGGCGGCTGTGCGTGTCGCGGCAGCGGCTGAGGCCGCCGGCGTGCTTGGCATCGGTGGCGTCGAACCCTGGCATCCGACGACGGTCCGCGCCGCAGCGGGGCTGCACTTTGCGCTGCCGGTCGCCTCGGCGACGCTCGGTCAGCTGCAGGCGAGTGGTCGCCCCGTCGTCGCGCTCGACCCGGAGGGCGAGCCGCTGCAGCCCGCCGCGGTGCCCGCGGGCGCGGTGCTGCTCTTCGGCTCGGAGCGGGCGGGGCTGAGCGCGCAGGCGCGCGCGATCGCCCAGGCGACCTGTGCGCTGCCGATGCGCGCGGGAGTCTCAAGCCTCAACCTTGCCACGAGCGTAGCTGCCGTCCTCTACGCGCTGCGACTGGCGCGGTGAAGGGCCACGGTCGCGACAGGGGTGGCGGCGTGAGCGTCGGCGGCGTGAGTGTCGGGCGCGGTAAAGTAGCAGCTGACGAGAGGTGCCGGCGGCCGCTATTGTCGGTTGCCGGCGATCATGTGGGGGACTGGTGTATCGGTAACACGGTGGTCTCCAAAACCGCAACGCGAGGTTCGACTCCTCGGTCCCCCGCTACGCACTGGGAGCCACGAGCCCGCTCCTTGGAGCGGGCTCGCAATTGATGTCCGGACGCCGATGAATGACTCGATCGATCCATCTTCTGCGCCAGACGACGCCGTCAGGTTCGCCACTCGCGCCGATTTCGAGGCTTGGCTGGACGCCAATCACGAGCAGTGCCCGGGAATCTGGCTGATGATCGCCAAGAAGGGCTCGAAAGCCCGATCGATCACCTACGCCGAGGCCATCGAAGTTGCGCTCTGCTTCGGATGGATCGACGGACAGAAGGCGCGCCACGACGATCAACATTGGCTGCAGCGCTTCACGCCGAGATCGGCCCGCAGCCGCTGGTCTGAGATCAACCGCGACAAGGTCGAAGAGCTCATCGCTCTCGGGCGGATGCGATCAGCCGGTATCGCCGAGGTCGAGCGCGCCAAGGCCGACGGACGCTGGGGTGCTGCCTACAAAGGGCAACGCACAGCCTCGATGCCGGAGGATCTGCAGCGCGAGCTAGACCGCCATCCCGAAGCGCGCGCGGCATTCGCCGCGCTCGACGCCCGCAACCGATACTCGGTCATCTGGCGCATCAACGATGCCAAACGCCCCGAGACCCGCCAACGACGCATCGCAAAGTACATCGAGATGCTGCGCCGTGGCGAGCGCATCCGCGACTGAGCCCGCCGTCGAGCTGCCACCTGCCCGCCTGGCCCGGGCCTGGAGACGCCCTACGCGGTCGCGAGGTCGCCTCGGCTCTCAGATGTCGTCCCCAGACCTACCGCGCAAATGGCTCGCCGCGCGCGCGGCGCTCTTCGAGCGATTTCTGGAGCGGAGCAAAAGCTGCTGCTCGGCGACGCCGACCCTACGCGGGCGTCTGCACCATCAAGCCCGCCTTGCGCGCCGCGGCGCCAAGGCGCTCGTCGTAGGTGTAGAGGCAGTGCAACCGCTCGGCAATGCTGAGCGCGGCGGCGAGGTGGATGGCATCGAGCGAGCATAGCAAGTGCTGATCGGTGCAAGTAGGCGTCACGGGGAACAAACGGGAAACAAGTTACGCTTGAGACGTGCTGGACGCGGCCCCGATGGTTGCTCGGTTGGGACGGCGTCGAGCGCCCGGCGAGCAGAGCGCCGGGTACGCGGAGGTGGACGCGGACAGGATTGGCGCCACCCGCGGCCGGCGTTCCGCCCAAGGCGCTGCATAGCGTTCTGGACCGTAAGGCCGCCGAGGATCGCACCGTGTCATCTCCGCCCCGGCCCACGCGCGAACCCGCTCGAGACCGCGGGCGCTTGGACTTTCCGTAGGCCGAAGGCACGGGGTGAGCCGCTGGCGACGGCGCTGGTCATCGGCTGCGGTGGCGCGCAAACGCCATCGCGCCAAGGCGTGACCCTTCGTGCTTGCATGCGGCGCGGAGTCGGATCCGGAGCCGGGGCCACCTTTCTCTGGCATCTCAAGCCAGCGGCCGAATTGGTCGATACGGTTGCAGAAGTTGCATAAGTTGGTCTACGAGCTATGCTGGGCCCATGGAGATCTTGACCCCAAAGGACCGCGTCGCGCTGTGGCGCGCCGCCGTCGACGCGCAGGGAGCCCAGCGCGAGGCGCTGATCCATGCAATTGCCAAGGACGTTGTGGAGAGCCTCGGCGCACTGGACCTGCACGCCGACGAGTACGCGCAGCTGACGGTCGAGAGCCTCAAGACGCTCGATGACGCGGGGCTGTTTGCCCGCGACAGCCTGCGCCGCGGCCTCGAGACTCTGCACGAGGCCGGCGGTGGCGTCGACCTGCTCGCCGGAGAGGTCGCCGCGTTGCTGCGCGAGGCCGCCGGCGTCGAGAGCCTGGGAGTCGAGCGGCGCATCCGAGCCGTCGAGATGGCTTCGGAGTGGCGCGAGCATGTGCTCGGTCGCCCGCGGCCCGAGCCGGCATACATCAGCGTCGGAGACCTCTCCGCCCGCTACGGCGTCAGCACCCAGGCCGTCTACAAGTGGCTTCAGAAGGGGCGCATCGAGGGCACGCGCGGCCCGGGCGGCTCCTGGCGAATTCCGGCCGCGCAGTTCGAGCAGGATGCGCGCCCGTCCACGCGGCGCGAGCGTCTGGACGAGCTTGCGCGCCATCTGATCGCCGTGCAGGAGGATGCTGAGCTTCCCTCCGAGGAAGAGCTCGGAGCCGAGATGCGAGCACAGGCTTAGGCCGAGCCTGCACAGGATGCGGGTCGAGTTCGACACGACCGTCCTGTGGAGCGCCTTTCACAAGCCCGGCGGTCTCTGCTTCTCGCTGCTTGCGCTCGCCGCGCAGCGCGCGCCGGTTCTGGATGGGTTCATAACCGACGTGATCGGCGCCGAGTTCTGGTGGCGTGCGACGCAGCAGGGAGTCAAGGGTGCGGGACAGCGCGTCGCGCGCACCTACTCCGAGCAGGAGCTCGCGCCATTTCTCGAGGCCTTCGAGGTTCTCTTCGAGCCGGCCGGAATGGAGCGAGCCTCGATCGGGCGGACGCTGGGCCGCTTTGCCGGTCTGGTCGGGGTGCCGCTCGGAGGCTTCCTCCACGCCGTCACGGGCACCGACCGCGCCGCGTTGCTCTCCTCGGTCTCTTCGGCGGTGCCGGTGACCTTCGAGTCGGTGGACGTGGCCGACCTGCACGTCATCGCCGGCGCGCTCGAGAACCATGCCGACATGATCTGCAGCAGCGACCGACGGCTGCTTGGCCTCGATCCCGTGGGGCCGGTGCGGATCGTCCGGCCGGCGGTCCTGGCTGCGGAGCTTGGCCTGATCGAGCAATCCGTCTTGCCGGCGCAGGTGCGGCGAAGCGCCTAGCGCGGAAGGAAGAACAAGAGCGCGCAGACGTAGCCGCCCACGACGATCTGTGCTGCGAGCGCAGTCTTCCGGTCGATGCCGCTGTCCTCCCCTTTGGTGGAGTGCGCCGTGCGAATCGCGCCAATGAGGACGGCAGCAATGGTCACCGCGAGGCCGACGGCGACGAACAGGCTCGCGCGGGTCGACGACTGCGCCGGTCCTAGCCCGAGCTGGTATCCAACGATCCCGGCTGCCACTGGCACGGCGCCGACTACTGCCAAGATCTTCGCCCAGCTGTGGGCTTGCGAGCGCGTCTTGAGCCACACGGACGGCCCCAGGCCGGAGGAGCCGGTGCGGATCTCATACTCGTCGACCACCGTGAAGGCGTTGTAGACACTGCCAGCCACCCCGCCACCGGCGACGAGCCAAGCGAACAGGATGCGCGACGGCCGGAGGTAGACGCTGGCAAGTATCTCAAAGGCACCGAGGATCGATGCGATTCCGATGATGACACCAACGCCGATCAGCGTTCCGGCAGCGGGCAAGTTGGGCGTCAGTTTCTGCTCGCCCGCGAGGGCCGCAAACCCGAACGCACCGACGGTGCAGCCGATGAAGCCCAGCGCCAGCAGCCCGGCGGCGAAGGTGAGCTCCGCCGGATGGGTGGTTCCGGGACCACCCTGGGAAGAGAAGGTAAAGACGAACACTAACCCGGCGACAACGACACCACCCAAGCCGGCAAGGATGTGCACGTATCCGCTGGCGCCCTTGCGGATGTCGTAGTACCCGTCGTTTCCGTCCGAAGCGGAGCCGAGGTGTCCGTCAGACTCTTTGTGCGTCGGGTCCCCACGGTCATCGCCGGAGCCCGCGCGGGCCCTAGTAGCCAGGTAAGCCCCGGCGCACGCGGCGAGCAATAGGATTGCCGACCGCGGACCGTCCGGCCACGACCGCCGATGCTCGCCTTGTCCGCTTGCCACTGCCCCTCGCCACCGCACGCCGAGCATCGTAGCCTCCCGCGTGACGTCCTTTACGGCAAGGGGGTGGCCTTCGCGCGCCACGCGAGCGCGGCCCAAGCCTTCGCGGCGTGGGGGTCGAGGTCGAAGCGATACAACGAGTGCCCATCCGCTCGCTCACGCGCGTCCTGGACCTTGCTCGCCAACCCTTCTTGCACGGCTCTCAGCAGCACGTTGCGGCCATCGGTGGTGCCGGTCGTCACGTACACCGTGGCGAGCGCACCGTGATTGGCCGCCGCGAGGATATGTTCGATCACGGCGATCTTGAGGTCACGCCGTTCGGCCGACCCCTTGGGCGCGTCCGAGACCACCGAGAACAGGTAGGCCTCCCGTGCATCGCGTACTTCCGACTTTGCCAGCAGGTCAGCCGCAGCGAGTTCGCCCTCCGCGACCCTCCCGGCCTTGAAGGCGGCGAACGCGCATTTCCCAAGGTAGAGCATGGCGAAGTAGGCGTGAACGGCCCTCGGCTCGGCGTAGCTGCCAGCAACCCAGAAGCTCTCGTCGTTGTGATTCTGCCAAGCCTCGAACACCGTGTGGTCGATGAGATCCGCTGCTCTAAAGGTCTTCCGGTCGAGTTCGCAGACCCACGTGATGTCCTCAAGCGAAGCCTTCCGAAACTGAAGCACCACGGTGATTATAGTGCGAACGCAATGCGGCGGGACGACGCGTCGTGGCGAGGTCCAGGCTCGACCGGGCGCCCAAATATGATCCTCGGCCTAAGGCGCGCCAGCGCCGATCATGCGCGCCGATGCTGGAGCGTGCGTCGCGCGTGGCCGAAAGCCAAACGGGAGCTCTGGAGTTCGGAGTGGAATGCGATGGGAGCGTCTAGACCGCTGGGCGAGCCGAAAACCGCAACCAAAACTGCAGCCATGGGGGCGGGGATTGCTCTGCAGAGCCGAAAGCGGCACATTACGTTGTGATCTCCAAATCCGCATCGCGAGGTTCGACTCTTCGGTCCCCCGCTTGCCTCCGAGAGCCGCAATACGGCTTCTGGAGGGCGATTGCAAGCCAGGCTCGGACGCCCGGTGAACGACGATGAACGACTCTTCGGATCTTGTCGCCGTTTGGTGGCTAATGTCGCCCAGGCCGGGAGCAACCCCAGACCTGATTGCCCCTGAAGCAGGGCCGGTTGGCTGGGTCAGGCGCGCGAAACAACTTTAGCCGTGCGGGTTGCGCGCCGGCCGATAGCGCTGATCGCGTCTGCGTGCGCCCGTTGGCTCAGCGCCTAGGGGAAGTCATGAGCCGCGATTCGCGCTATCGATCGGCTGGTGGGCTGAAGCCATGCCCCGGGTCTCGAAGCATGAGCCGGCCATTCACGACCACCAGCGTTGGCGTATGCGCCGGCGACGCGGGCTCCGGAGCGTCGCGCGGGATCGCGACCGTCACGCGCAGCGGCTTTTGCGGTCGCCTGGCGATTCGCAACCAGCAGGTCAGAGGGAATCCTGCGGTGCGTCCTTGCACGACCCTGTCGTAATTGCCCGGGGCGAGCGAGCCAATGTCACTTCCGGCCAGCACTACCCGCCATATGCTGCCTGCCTGTCGCAGCTCGGCAAGCCGATCAGCAGTTTTTGACTTCGCGCGACTGCAAAGGGACTCGTCTAGGCTGCGCGCCTGTCCCTCGTCGAGATCGACAGCGACTTCGGAATCGATCGGCGGCAGAAATGGTTCATCTGTCGACCGCGGCTCGGGGCGACCGTGTAGCCATACGTCAGCGTAGTCGCCAACTTCCAGCTCCGCACGGCATGTGCACGGTAAGGTTGATTTAGCTAGCGCTTCCACTACGTTGCGGTATTCATCCGCTGCGCCGTGAGGTACGTGCCCGAGCACTGCACCTGCAACCTCGACTCGAACAGCGCCGGCGTAGGTTCCGCGCGCTTCGATCGTCAGCGCCGCCATCACCAGGTCACCGTACCGGTCAAAGATCGCTTGCGCAGAGTTGCGGTAGTGGTTTGTGCCGGCAACCTTCACCGCTACGCTGCGTTCCGCGAGGGTCGGCCATGCCAGCCAGCTTGCACCGATGGCGGCTGGTCGCGTACGGGCGCTATCTGCCCGATCCGCGGCTCTGCGGCGAGCAAAGAGCTTCATTGCAATCGCATCCTACACCGCGTAGCTCGAGTGCCGCGCGGGCGTGTACCCCTTGCAGTGCCGACGCACGTCGTTGGTGCCGTTCACTCTCCTACGCATTGCAAAAGCGGGCAGCGCTCGCCAGCGTCCGACGGGCACAGGAACGCTGCCGACAAAGGGCAACTGAGAGCCTCGATGTCGGACGATCTGCAGCGCGAGCTCGACCGTCACCCCGAAGCGCACGCGGTGCTCCTCGAGCGATCCGTGGGGCAGAGCAGAGGCTGCTGCTCGGCGACGCCGACCCTACGCAGGCGTCTGCACCATCAAGCCCGCCTTGCGCGCCGCGGCGCCAAGGCGCTCGTCGTAGGTGTAGAGGCAGTGCAGCCGCTCGGCAATGCTGAGCGCGGCGGCGAGGCGGATGGCATCGAGCGAGCGAAGGCCGGGCGGGTCAAGCGCTAAAGAGCGAGCGCGGAGCTCGGCGCTCAGCGGCAGGAGACGGACGCCCGCGAGCTGGGCGCGAGCTCTCAGCAGCGAAGCGCGCGCGCGACGCACAGCGCACAGGGCCTCAACCTCGAGGATCTCCGAGGCGACGAGGCGCTCAGCGCCTCTGAGCGAGGCCACCAGCGCGGTCGTTTCGGGCTCGGCGCGCACCAGCTTGACGAACGCCGATGTGTCGAGGTAGACCAAGCGCCCAGCAGCCACGTGATGCCCGCCTGCATGCGCTCGGCGCGCAGCTCGCTCACCGCCTCCGAGATTGCACGAGCCTTGCGGGACCTCGGCGGACCGAGCTGCGCTGCAGCGGCCAGCACCTCAGCGCTCGAGCGCGAGGCCTGCTCAAAGCCGCGCGCGCTCAGCCAGCGGTCCAGATCAGACCCAGAGCTTGCCGCGAAGGCCGCCGCGCCACGCAGGATCAGCTCGCGTGCGATCGCCGACGTCGGACCTCCATCGCCGATCAGCTCCTCGCCGCGCTCGAGCGCGGCGAGGAGCTCGGGATCGCGCGTGAGCGCGAGTCGTGGGTGAGTCGTCGGCACGATCGAGGCGTAGCACAGCTATTGCACCGGAGCGCAGAGCGAGCCAGCGCCCGCCGTCGATCGGGTCTGCGCACCTCGCGCGGCTCGCGCACGATCTGCCGATGGCCCGATCAGGCTCCGCCTGCGGCAGCTTCAGCGCCAGCCTGCGAGGCGCGCGCTCGCTCGCCCAGATCGGCCAGCGTCAGCGGGTGCGCCGGGGGACCGCTGAGCAGCTGCCGCGAGCGCACGGCAAGGCTCGCGGAGACGTGCACCAGCTCACCGGAGCGCAGCGCTCGCCAGCCCGGATCCCCGTCGAGCCGCTCGCTCGCGATGACCACCAGCGGGTGCTCGGCGCCATGCTCGCTGAGGATGCGCGCGCCGAGGCTGCTGGCGTGCTCGAGCCTCCTCCCGGGCTCGCGCTCGAGGATGTGCAGCTCGTGGGTCTCGGGGTAGCGCAGCGCCCACAGCTCGTCGGCCTCTATCAGCACGAAGTTGATCGACAGCAAAGGCAGGCTCGCCGCGACCCAGTTGCAGGCGGCGGCGATCCCGGCCTCCAGATCACCCCCGTGCGCGGCAGCTTCGCGGCTGATCAGGGCAAAGAAGCGCTCGGAGTCGGTATCGCCCTTGACCACCGCGAGCGCCTCGCCCAGCTTCGCATCTAGGCTCTCCAGGCCCTCGATCACCCCGTTGTGGGCAAAGAGCCGACCCTCTTGCTCGAACGGATGCGTGTTATCGGGCTTCAGGGCGCCTGTGGAGGCAAAGCAGATGTGTGCGATGAAGGTGCGTGAGCAGAGCTCGCGCGCCTCGCGCGCGAAGGCCGCATCCTCATAGGCGGCAATCGCCTGCTTGCGCATGTGCGGCCTGCCTTGTGCGTCAAACCAGCCAACGCCCGTGCCGTCGGGCTCGCGGTGGCTCTGCGCGGCGATGCTGTCGGGGGCGTCGAGCAGCCAGAAGGTCGCCTTGGCGGCCGCCGTGCCGGAGCTCATCGCAAACAGTCGACACATCTTTCGCTGCCCATCATGTCCGATCGGCTCAAGCGCCGTTGCAGCGCTGCCCCTGCACCCGCCATTCGCCGGGGCAGCGCGTGTTGACTAAGCTGCGCGAAGGCCATGCATCCATTTCGCGCTGCCGTGGAGGCAAGAGACATCGATGCTGCGATCTCGCTCCTGGCCGATGATGTTCTGTTCCGCAGCCCCGTAGTCTTCAAGCCCTATCGCGGTCGCGGGTCGGTCGCCCCGTTGCTGATTGCCGTCTCACGCGTCTTTGAGGGCTTTCGCTATGTGCGTGAGCTTGGTGCGCCTGGCACAAGCGACCATGCGCTGCTCTTTGAGGCGCGTGTCGGCGATCGCGAGCTTCAGGGCTGCGACTTTCTTCATACGAACGCCGCCGGCTTGATCGATGAGCTGATGGTGATAGTGAGGCCGCTCACTGCGGCACTTGCCCTGGCTGAGGCGATGCAGCGCGAGCTCGGTAGCTCCACAGGGGAGGTCGCGCGCACGCCCGACCAACGCGCCGCTCGATCTCCTCGCTGAGCAGGTCGCCCGCCGGCGGTCGCGACGTGGCTGAAACAGCCGTCCAGCTAGGCTTGCAAAATGGCTTGTAACGGCTAGGGCAAACGTCCAAATGCCAGGTCGCGCCGTGGACGCTCATTCGAAGCGGCCGATACATGCCAAATGAATGAGCCCGCGACGAGTCCGAAGTCGGTCGTGCACTCCTTCTCCTGCGCGCTGAGCGCGATGGCCATCTCACACGTGCGCCGCAAGCTGGGGGAGGAGGGCGTGGCGAGGCTGCTATCAGAGGCGCAGAGCAGCCACGACGCATCGTACCTGACCGACGTCGGCAACTGGATCAGCTTCGATGAGGCGATCGCGCTGCTGCGCGCCGGCGAAGCGATAACTCAGGACCGACACTTCGCGATGCACGCGGGCGATGAGTCGATCCGGCTGCTGGGCAGCTCTGCCACCGCCACCGTGCTGCGCTCGCTGGGCAGCGTCGAGGAGCACATGCGCCAGCTGAAGGTCTCAGCACAGCGCTACAGCACGACCGCCGAGCTTGACGCCGTGGAGGTGCGCCCCGGCTACGCCGAGATACATGCCGTGATGGCGCCCGGGCTCACGCGGACGTCCCAGCACTGCGACTGGACTATCGGGCTGCTGCGACAGGCGACTGTGCTCTTCGGCCTTGCGCCGGCTCAGGTCGAGCACACATCCTGTCAGGCGCTCGGCGCGCCCTATTGCCGCTATCTGGTGCGCTGGGACGCAAGCGGCGCTGGCAGCGACGAGGGCGCCCAGGTGCGGATGCTGCGCGAGCAGCTGAGCGCCCTCTCACGGCGGCTGGAAGGGATTTTCGCAACGGCTGCGGACCTGATCTCGGCGGGTGATCTGAACGACACGCTCGCGCGCATCGCCGATCGCGCCGCGCAGCAGGTGCGTGCGCCCAAGTACGTGCTTGCCGTGCGACCCTCGACGGAGGGGCAGATGATCGTGCAGGCGAAGGGCATGGACGAGGAGGAGGCCGAGCAGGTTGCGCGCCGCCTCTACGAGGGCTGCGTGCCGCCCTCGAACTGGGCGGTCGCCGAGATTCGCTCCCGTCACCGCGATTACGGGCGGCTGGTGGCGATGTACCAGGAGGGGGCGCAGTTCTTTCCGCAGGAGCGCGAGCTGCTTGAGCTCTACTCGCGCTATGCGGCAACAGCGCTGGACAGCGCGACCGCGCTGCTGGAGGCGCAGAGCAATCGTGACGAGGCACAGCGCCGCCACCAGGAGGCGAGCGCGCTGCTGGAGCTCGCGCGTCAGCTGGCCTCAGCAGGCTCAACCGCGCAGATCGCAAGTCGTCTCGTCGAGGCGATCCCGGCGGTCATCGACTGTGATCGCGTCACGGTCTCCCTGTGGGACGAGCAGGCCGGAGTGCTCAGGCGCCAGGCGGTCAACTCCACCGGCTGGCGCGACGAGCAGGCCGGTGCTGAGGTCTTGAGCCCAGAGCAGTTCCCCCAGCTTGCCGCATGGCTGAAGCGGCCCGACCCCGAGCCGCACTTCATCGACATCGAGAGCTCTCCGATCAAGGGCACCTTCCGGGAAATCGGAGCTGTGGCCTCCGTTGCGGTGCCGATCGCCACCGCGCGGCGCTTCATCGGCGTGCTGCAGGTGTCGGTGCGCAGCGATCCCGAGCGCCTCGCACGCAGCCCCGAGCTCTCCGACCGGCTCGCGGGCGTAGCGGCCCATGCGGTGATCGCGCTTGAAAACGGGCGCCTGGTGGACCACATCACCCACCAGGCCCACCATGACCAGCTTACCGGCCTGGCCAATCGCCTTGCCTTCGGCGAGCGCATCGCACAGGCAGCCGAGCGAGGCTCAGACGCCACCAAGCCCTTTGCCCTCTTCTATATCGACCTTGACCGCTTCAAGCCGATCAACGACGAGTTCGGACATGAGGCGGGCGACCAGCTGCTGCGTGCGGTTGCCGGGCGCCTGCGCAACTGCGCGCGTCCCGAGGACACGGTCGCAAGGCTCGGCGGCGATGAGTTCGCGGTGATCGTCGACGCGATCGAGGATCCCTCCGCGCTGGAGGCGATCGCGCAGCGCTTTGAGCGCGCATTTCAATCTCCGTTCGTGATCGGCGAGCTGCGGCTGGCGGTGCAGGCGAGCATCGGCCGCGCGATCTGGCCGCTCGATGCCACCGACGTCGAGGGGCTGCTGCGCGAAGCCGACGCGACGATGTACAGAGTCAAGCGCTCGCGCCCGGGCAGGAGCGTGCGCGCCGAGCAGCGGAGCGCCGCTGACGGTCGCCTCTCCTCGCCGCCGACGTGATGTGCCTGAGCGCCAGGAGCCTCAGAGCCGGATCGACGCGCTCAGATGCGCAAGCAGCTGCAGCTGCTGAGCGCGGTCGCGGCCGCCGGCGACCAGAAGCCAGGCTCCCGGCAGGCGCTTGGCGGCAAGCTGCCGGCGAGCCAGACCGGGATTGTGCATGATGCCCCCCGGCGCTTCAAAGACCCCGGGCACCTCCGCGACGGGCTTCATCCCGGGAAGGGCCGCGGGTCTGCTGCCGGGGTGCTGCGCGTCCAGCAGAACCGCCGCCTGCAGAGTTGAGCCGCCGAGGCTGTAGTAGGTGTCTGCGCAGGACTGGAAGGCCCTGCTTTCAAAGACCTGGTAGCCCTTGAGGTGCAACACGACTGCGCCACCGAGCGCGCTCAGCCCGCTGAGGCCCGATGCGCTCAGCCGGCAGGCGGCCGCTGCGGGAGGCGCCGATCCTGCGCTCCAGCTGCGGGGCGCATAGGGGCCTTCGAAGATGCGGCGCTTGGGCAGCGTTTCAAAGCCGGCCTTTGTTATGCGCCGTCCGTGGGAGTTGAAGGCGATGAGCGCGGCTGTGAGGTGCTTGACGACCACGCGCGCCTGGCGCATGCCGTAGGGGAGCCCGCCGGCGTGGGTGGGGACCGGGACGCGACCTTCGACCGACACCGCCGCCACCTGCGGGGCCGTGATCACCATGGCCCACCACCACGGCCCGGACGCAGGACCCAGGACCTTGCTGTCGCTCGCAAGCTGGGCAGCGTGCGTGAGGAGGCTGCAGCACGATCCGCTGGCGCCACGATCGCCTTCGGATGCGATGTATTCCCAGCCCAGGGCGCCAGCTTCGAGCGCAGGTGCTACGCGCAGCGCCACCGGCTGGCTGGGCGGCGGGGGCGCGTCGGCCCCTCCGATCTCAGGGACGCCGGAGGAGGCGGGGACCAGCGAGCCGAGCCTGACGATTGCCCGCAGGTGGCGCAGCAGCGCCAGGCGCTCGCTGCTGGAGCTCCCCTGTCCGACCAGCAGCCAGGCAGCGCCTTCGCGCCTGGCGGTCAGGCCTCCCTGCTGCACGAAGCCCGGCGCTCCGCTCACGGGCTTGAAGTCCGGCAGAGCAGCGGCGCGCGCACCCGGATGCGCGGCGTCCAGCAGGATCAGCGCGCGCAGCGGCATGCCGCGGAGGTGGTAGGTGACGGAGACGCACGGCAGAAAGGCGTGCCCCACGATCTGGGCGCCGATCTCGCGGGCGGGGTAGGGTCGCACGCCGCTGAGCACCCTGCCTCCCTGGGCGCTCAGCCCCGCAAGGCCGCTCGCGCGCAGCCCGCAGGAGCCCTCAGCGGTGCGGTCCGGGTATTCCCAGACATGCACGGCGCCCTGAAGGGGCGTTCTGTTGCTCGCCTTGCCGCGGATCGGCTCCCCCTTGGCGTCGAGCGCCACCAGCGAGCGGGGCCCTTGGGGCCCGCTGGCGAGTCCCCGCCCGATAAGCCCTTCGGCGGGCGATATCGCGGTCAGGATGCGCGCCGCGCGGTAGCCGTAGGGGAGCCCGGGCAGCGCCACCGTCGGCACGCGGCTTTTGCCTTCAACGAGGATCGCGGCGACGTTTGGCGTGGTCAAAAGCATCGTGGTCCACTGATGCGAGCCGCCGCTGCTGCCACCCCAGCTTGCGATGATCGGGGTTGATTGAAGCGCCGGGCCGATGCCCTCTCCTCCCAGCTGGGCCCCGTGGTCTTCGTAGAAGACCTGCCAGCCCGCCTGACCGACTTCAAGCGATGGCGCGAGCCTGACGTTGAAGCTGGCCGCGCCTGCGGAGCTGAGCGCTGCGCCTGCTCCGCCTTCGTCGCTGTGCGTGCGTGGGTGGGTGGCGGTCGCCCCTTCGATCAGCGCGAGCGCAAGCACGATCAGGGCCGGCGTCGCGAGCACGATCTGGCTCAGGCGCCGGCGCCGCCTGCGCTGGCGCCTTCGCGCCTCTTCGATCACGCCCTGCTGGGGGTCGGGCCAGGTGGGCGGCTGCGCAGCCTCGTCGCTGGGAGCTGAAGGCGCGGCGCGCGCTTGGATATCTTTAATGGATGACATTGAAGCTAGCAAGACTAGCACTATCGTGAAGATCAAGGTAGACCGCTCAGACCCGACGCTCCTGCACGAGCAGGTTGCCGGTGAGATCCGTCGCGCGATCGCAGAAGGGGAGGCTGCCCCTGGCGATCGCTTGCCGCCGGCTCGCGACATCGCCGCTGTGCTTGGCGTGAACACCAACACCGTGCTGCGGGCGCTGCGGCAGCTGCGCGAGGAGGGGCTGCTGGAGTTCCGCCGCGGCCACGGCGTGCGCGTCAGCGGCAGCGCCGAGCGCGGCGCAGTGCTCGCCAAGGCCGGCGAGCTGCTGTGCTTCGCGCGGCGCAACGGCTATCGGCGCGAGGAGCTGCTGGAGATCATCAGGGCGCTGCCCTGAGACCGCCGTCACGCCGGTGGGCACGCGCACACCAGCAAGCCGCTACATTCCGCGGCGATGCGGCCGCATAGCCCAACGCCCCGTGCAAGCGACGGCGCTTGCGGCCCTGCACGCACGGGGGGTCAAGAACGCGCGCGCTGATGGTTCAGGGCACCAGCAGCTGGGCGGGCAAGAGCCTGGTCAGCACCGCGCTGGCGCGAGCGCTGCATCGCCGCGGCATCCGCGTGGCGCCGTTCAAGGCCCAGAATATGTCCAACAATGCGCGCGTTGCGCGCGGCGGAGAGATCGGCGCCGCGCAGTACCTGCAGGCGCTGGCAGCCGATGTCCAGCCGGAGGTGCGCATGAACCCGGTTCTCGTCAAGCCGGAAAGCGATGCACGCAGTCAGGTGGTGGTGCTCGGAGAAGTTGACCACGAGCTGAGCGCGATGCACTGGCGCGAGCGTGCACCTCGCCTGCGCAGCGTGATCGACTCCTCGCTGCGCGAGCTGCTGTCGGAGCACGAGCTGCTGGTGATCGAGGGCGCCGGCAGCCCCGCTGAGATCAACCTCTGCGACATCGACCTGGCCAACATGCACGTGGCGCGGCTCGCGCGAGCGGCGGTCGTGCTGGTCGCGGACATCGACAGGGGAGGCGCCTTTGCTCATCTCTACGGCACCTGGGCGCTGATGGAGGCAGCTGACCGTGAGCGTCTGGCCGGCTTCCTGCTGAACAAGTTCCGCGGTGATCCGGCGCTGCTTGACCCGGCGCCCGCGCAGCTGCAGGAGCTGACCGGCGTGCCGACGCTCGGCGTGTTGCCGTGGCTGGAGCACGCTCTGCCCGACGAGGACGGAGCGGCGGCGCCCGCGGCGGGCAGTGCGGGGCGCCAAACGGTCGCAGTGGCGCGCTATCCGACGGCATCAAACCTCGACGAGCTCAAGGCGCTGGAGCAGGTCACGGCGGTGCGTTGGGCGACCTCGCCCGAGCATCTCGATGACGCAGAGCTGGTTGTGCTGCCGGGCTCAAAGCATGTTGCGGCGGACCTTCGCTGGCTTGAGCAGAGCGGGCTGGCGGCCGCGCTGATGCGGCGCGTGGATCAGGGGGGCGCGGTGCTCGGCATCTGCGGCGGGATGCAGATGCTCGGTCAGGACATCGGCGCGGAGGGCGCGGGCGAGGGCTCGGCACAGGGCCTGGGGCTCCTGCCGATCAGCACCTGCTTTGCGCCGCACAAGCGGCTGCGCAGGGGGACGGTGCGCTTCGGCGAGCTCCCGGAGCCCTGGTCTGCGCTCAGCGGGCTGGCGTTCGAGGGCTACGAGATCCGCCAGGGCAGCAGCGCTCCCACGAGAGCTCTCGCCGCGGCGATCTGCGACGGCCTGGGCTACGTCGCCGGTCCGGTGCTCGGCATCTATGCGCATGGCCTCTTCGAGCAGCCCGAGGTGCTCGAAGCGCTCTTTGGCAGGCGGCCGCCGCAGGCGCTTGAGGCAACCTTTGATGCGCTCGCGGATGCCCTCGAGGCGCATGTCGACGTCGAGGCGCTGCTGCGGGCAAGCGCAGCCGCGGGCGCGCCGGCCGGTGTGAGATGAAGGACGCCGTTGAGCGCGGGCGCGCCGGCGCTGCTTGCGGTGGCGAAGCGCAGAGGAGATCGCGGGCGGATGGACGCCGCCAGGCCTGAGGCGATCAGCCCCACAGCCCACTACACGGGCTACGTGTGGGCACGCAACGGGCTCTCAGATCCGCAGCTTGCCACCGCCAAGGGGAGGCTTCTCTACGAGGCGCTGCGTCCGGCGATGCTGCTGAGCGGCGCGCTCGGAGGGCCGACGCTCGAGTCCTACCTGCTCGCGCGTCACCGCGCGCTTGACGTCCTGCTCGAGCGGGCGATCAGCGAAGCGGGCGTCACCCAGGTGCTCGAGCTGGCATGTGGGCTCTCGCCCCGGGGATGGCGCTTCGCTCGCCGCTATGGCAGCCGGCTCACATACATCGAGGCTGACCTCCCCGCGATGGCGGCCCTCAAGCGCCGCACGCTAAAGCGGATGGGGTCGCTCGGCGCGCACCACTTCGTGGCCGATGTGGACGTCCTGCGGGCGGGCGGGCCGGGCAGCATCCCTGGCCTGCTCGGGCGCCTGCGCGCTGAGGAGGGCCTGGCAGTGATCGTCGAGGGGCTTGTCGGGTACCTTGAGACGGAGGCGCTGCTTGGCATGTGGCGGACGCTTGCGCGCAGCATGAGCGCGTTTGGCGCGGCCGTCTATCTCTCAGACCTGCAGCTTGGCGGCGGAGCCGGTCAGAGCGTGGCGCTCTTTCGCGCGCTCTTGAGCGTGTTCGTCGGCGGCAGGGTGGCACTTCACCACTTTCACGATGCAGCAGAGGCTGAGCGCGCGCTGCGAGAGGCCGGCTTCACCGAGGCGTCGGTCGTTCCCGCCCCAGCGCTGATCTCACCGCGGCAGGCCAGGGTCGCAGCCGGCGCCTCGCTGGCGCATGTCGCTTCCGCCCGGGTTGGCGACCGGCGCGCCTGAAGGCTTCGCACGCAGTCCGATCGGGCGTGCTTGCAACGCCGTCGCCAGGGCCGCTTTAGGATTCGTGCATGGCTCAAGCCCGCCTCCGGGATGCAGGCGGCTCCGCAGCAGCGCTGGTGCCTCTGCGCGCGCTGCCTTCGCCGCAGTCGATGGCGCTTGTCGGTGCCTGCGTGCTTGTCATAGCGCTCTGCTTTCTGCCGCTCACGCCGATGTATGACTTCAACGTCTTCCTGCACGCGGGAAGGGTGTTGCTGCGCGGGCTCTCGGTCTACCCGAATCCGCGCTCGCCCGCCGTCTACTCCGGATCGTCTTTCGTCTACCCATACCTGATCTCCTGGCCCTTTGCAGCGCTTGCGCTGCTGCCAGGCTGGGCGGCGCGGCTGCTGTTCTTCCTGCTTGGCGCACTTGCGGTGGTCGCGGCCACTCTGATCGCAGGACGGCGCGACGCGATCGTGACGGTGCTCGTGCTGGCGACCGCCTTCACGATCACCGGCCTGCAGCTCGGAGCGCTGAGCCCGCTGCTGTTTGCGGGCGCTGTGCTGCTCTGGGCCTTGCGGGAGCGCCCGCGAGCCTTCGGCATCACAGCTGCGCTGGTGGTCGCGTCGAAGCTGTTCCTGGCGTCGCTGCTGCTGTGGCCGTTGCTTGCCTGGCGTCGCCGGGCGTTTGCATGGGCCTGCAGCCTGAGCGCAGCAATCATCCTCGCCGGCTTTCTGGTCGGCCCGCTGGGCCCGGGCGGCTATCTGCACCTGCTTGTCGCGCTGGGGCGTCATGAGTCAGGCTCGGGTTTCAGCCTGATGGGAGCGCTGAAGATGCTCGGGATGGGCTCGCTCTCGGCCGAGTCCGCTGTCGTGGGGTGCGCGGCGATGGTGCTCGGCTACTCCTATCTGAGCTACCGCCGCTGCGGCGAGGAGGCGATGCTGTTCTCCGGCGGCATCATCGCTTCGCTGCTTGCCACCCCCATTCTCTGGAGCCACTACCTGGCGCTGCTTGCAGCGATTCTTCTCGTCAACGGCGCGCCACGGCGATGGTTCGTTGCGCTGGCGCTGGCAAGCTGGGTGATCTCGCCGCCGCATGGCATCACGATCCCGTTTCCGCCGAGCAAGGCGGTGCCCGCGCATGGCGCCTGGCTGACGCTGATCGGGGCGCTTGTGGTCTGCGCATATGCCCTCTCGCGTCGTGCGCGGGCCCCGGGGCGCGGCATGGAGGTCCAAAGTCCCGGCGCTCCGGCAGCGGGCACGTGCGGAACGCAGCTTGTCGAGGCGCAGGCGGAGCCTATCCTTACGTTGCCGAGCGCGGCTCTGAGGCGGGCTCGAAGATGACGCTGATCGCGCTCCTCTGAGCGTTGAGGCGCTGTGTGCGCTCGTGCACGCGCGGCCGCCTGCGGGCGAAAGCGCAGCAGGAGCGGGATGCCGAGCAGCGCGACTGCTCCCATCGCCAGAAAGGCCGCGGCTGGATGGTGAGCGAGCGCTTGCACTGGCAGCGCGACTACCAGCCCGCCGAGGTTGCCGGCCATCCAGCCCGTTGCGCCGGCGGTGCCGGCCGTGGGCCCGGCAAGCTGCTCGGAGAGGGTGAGGATGATCGGCAGCGCGCTGAGCACAAAGCGGCCGATCACTACGACCGCGATAGCTCGCAGTGCCGGCCAGGGCGCAAGCGCAAGCAGCAGCGAGCCCGCCGCCGCGCTGATCACCGTGGCGGCGAGAAAGCGCCGCTCTGCCGCACGCTCCATGATCAGCGGGGCAAGCGCCCCACAGCCGACGGTGCCGACCACGCTCATAGCGACCAGGATGCCGCCCGATGCTGCTTCCGAGACGCCCGCGGGCTGCTGCAGCGTCTGCAGCCAGGTCGCGATCGCCACAAAGACGCCGAAGTCCAGGAAGGCGACGCCGTTGAGCGCTCGCATCGCTCCCATCCGCCACAGCGCCCTTGCCACGTCGCGTGCGATCGTCGCGCGCCTGCTACCGGGAAGCGCGCGGCGACGCAGCGCCACAAGCAATCCGAGCGCCGCTGCCAGCGCCATCAGCGCCTCGATCAAGCAGCGGCCGCGCGATCGCGCCGCGAGCGCCGAGGGTGGGCCCGAGCAGCAGCGCGCGCAGCATTCCAACAAAGCAGCCCGCTGAGGCCGCAGCGATCCCGTTCGACCTCTCCGCGACCGGCAGGTACTCGTCCGCAAGCTTGCCCACCGCGCTCAGCACCAGCGGCTGCGCGACGGCAAACACCAGCTGGCGGCTCATCGCACAGGCGAAGGTGTCACCGCAGAGTCGCAGCAGCCCACCCGCTGCAAGCGAGCGGCGAAACCAGCGGTCAGGGAGCACGCCTGCGGGCATCGCAAGCACGACGTAGAGCAGCGGGAGGACCGCCACGAGCCAGCCGATCGCGCTCACTGAGACTCCGTGATGCCTCGCGCTCGCGTCGGTGATCGCAGCGTTTGAGAGCCACAGAGCTGCGTTGCGGCGCAGAGCAGGGCGTAGGCGACGACGACGGTCCAGCAGCCTCGGCCTCGTGTGTTGTCTGGCTTGGTGGCCATCGCTGCCCGATCGCTGCGCGCTGCACGTGCGGATCACGCGCGGCGCGCCAGCAGAGGAGTGTTGAGTGACGGGCTATGATCGCGCAAGCCAGATGGAGTCCTGGCGTCCGCTCCCGATCCGCCGGACGGCGGGCGGCAAACCGCCCAAGCTGCGCAAGGGCTGATGGCTCCTGTCGCGAATGTAAAGCCTCGACGCGATGGGAGCGATGGAAAGCATGGACAGCGGCAGGGAGCAACGGTCGGGCTCGGGGAACCCGCCGGGCGCTGGTTCGGATCTGCGTGGAACAGTGGGCGTCCGCGGTGGGCGCCCGGCGGCGACCGTTGATCTGCGCGAGGTCGCGGCGATTTTCGCAGGCGGCGCAGCAGGGTCGCTTGCACGGGTGTGGATAGCCCGCGCGCTTCCTTCACCAGCAACGTCATGGCCGTGGGCGATCTTTGCCATCAACGCTTCCGGCTCCTTTCTCCTCGCCTACATCGCCACCCGCCTGCAGGAGCGCCTGCCGCTCTCGACCTACCCGCGACCGCTGATCGCGACAGGCTTCTGCGGCGCCTACACCACCTTCTCCACCTTCCAGGTGGAGGTGCTCGCGCTGCTTGAAGCCCACCGCTGGGCGCTTGGTGTCAGCTACGCGCTTGCGAGCATCACCGCCGGTCTGCTTGCGATCTGGCTGGCCGTCGGCCTGGCGCGCTCGGGTGGGTCGCTGCGATGAGCGCGCTCATGTGGCTTGCCGTCGCGCTGCTCGGCGGCTGCGGCGCGCTTGCGCGCTTTGCGCTTGACTGGCGCATCGCTCGCGGGTGCGCCCTGCCGCTGGGCACGCTTGCGATCAACCTCAGCGGGTCGCTTCTGCTCGGGCTGCTGCTCGGCGCCTCGCTGAGCGGCGATGCGCTGCTGCTGGCCGGCACGGCCGCGCTCGGCTCCTACACCACATTCTCGACCTGGATGCTCGAGACCTACCGCTCGGCGGAGGACGGCGAGCTTGCGCTCGCCGCTGCGAGCCTCACGATCAGCATGCTTGGCGGTCTTGGGGCGGCTGCGCTCGGCCGCGTGTTCGGAGCGGCGCTGTGAGCGTGCCTGCGCTCAAGCTCAGCGCCTACTTCAGCGAGCGCGATCGCTGCGGCAGGCGGCTGCTGGGCGACGTGCTGCTTGAGCTCTTTGCCGAGCACGGGGCTGCCGCAAGCGTGCTCCTGCGCGGCAGCGATGGCTTTGGCCGCATGCGCAGCGCTCACAGCGAGCGCTCGCTCACGCTCTCCGAAGATCTGCCGGTGGTCGCCCTCGCGCTCGATCGCAAAGAGCGCATCGAGGCGCTTGCAGATGATGCAGCGGCGCTGATGGGCAACGGCATCCTGACGCTCGAGCGCGCGCAGCTGCTCGATGAGGCGATCACGCAGCGCGAGCTGGAGGCGGCGCTCGGTGAGGAGGTTAAGCTGACCGTCTACTTCGGGCGGCGCGAGCGCTGCGGGTCGGTGCCCGCATACCGCGCGCTCAGCGAAGCACTGCAGCGCTCAGGCGCCGACGGGGCGAGCGCGCTGCTGGGCGTGGACGGGACGCTGCACGGGCGCAGGTCGCGGGCGCGCCTGGTAGCTCGCAACGCCTCCGTGCCGATGATGCTGATCTCCGTCGGGGGGGTCGAGAGCATCGCTGCGGCGGCAGCGACGCTGCGGGCGTGCTTGGCGAACCCGCTGATGACTCTCGAGCGCGTGCGGATCTGCAAGCGCGAGGGGCTGCTGCTTGAAGACCCCGACCGGCGCCCTGAGCGCGACGAGCGGGGGAGGGCGCTGTGGCGGAAGCTCACCGTCTATGCCTCACGCGCGGCCCGAGGCGACTCGCGCCCGCTGCACCGGGCGCTGATCGCGGCGCTGCGCAGCTCCGGTGCGCCAGGCGCGACGATGCTCGGCGGCGTCTATGGATTCCATGGCGCGCGCCCTCCCCATGGCGAGCGGCACTTTGGCATCCGCCGCCACGCGCCGGCGCTGACGATCGCGATCGCACCGCCCGAGCGAGCGGGGGAGGAGCTAAGGCTGATCGATCGCATCACGCGCGATCATGGCCTGGTGACGAGCGAGCTGGTGCCGGTGCTGCACCTGCCCGGCCTGCCAGGCTCAGGCTCAGCGCCCTCGCTGCCCGTGCGCTGAGCGGCCGCCCGGGCGCGTCGCGCGCCCGGGCGGCCCGTGGATGGCGCTAGGGCAGCGCCGCTTCGATCAGCGACTGGAAGACGCGATAGCCAGCCTGGTTTGGATGGTAGCTTTCGCGCAATGGCCAGGACTGGCCATTGAGCCATTCCGAGGAGGAGCAGACCTCGTGCGCTTCAAAGTCCTTGCGCGGATCGACAAAGGTGAAGCCGTGGGCGGCGGCGCGTTCAGAGATCACCTGATCGAGGATGTTCGCGGTGCTGTTCAGCTCCTTCTCGTGTTCTGAAGTGAGCAGGTTGAAGTTGCACGTCGTTCCGCTCGAGGTGAAGAGGTGCGGGTAGCCGAGCACCACCACGCGCGCATTGCCGGCGCGGGCGCGGATGTCGCTGTAGGTGGTGTTCAGCAGCCCCGGCAGGCTGTAGCGGATGAAGTAGTCGGCTTCTTCGATCGATTCCTGGCAGGTGAAGTAGTAGAGCGCGCAGCTCAGCATCACTTCCGAGAAGCCAGCGTCGTTGCCGCCGATGGTGATCGTCACGAGGCTTGTCGAGGAGCTCAGCGGGCCGAGCTGCTTTTCGTTCACTTCCTTCGTTGTCGCGCCCGAGCAGGCCTCGAAGGAGAGCGCGTAGCCGCGCGCGGAGGCGATCAGCGGCGGGTAGGCGTCGGGCGAGCGGAAGCAGGTTTCTTCATAGAAGACCCGCGACCCCACCCCTGCCGAGTAGGAGTCGCCGAGGGCGACGTATTGGGGGGCAGCGAGCGCGTTTGCCGCCGGCAGCAGCAGCAAGGCGACCAGCAGCGCGGGCGCGATCGCGCGTGAGCGCTTGAGCATCTGACTTCCTCCTGTCTTGATGTTGATGCTGCCGCGGAGGTCGACCCGATCGCCGCGACAGGCCGATAAAGGCAGCCTAAACGAACAGCCGGACGGAGGGTGTCACGGTGTTGCGCGGGTGCCTATGCCCGCGGAGGCCGCCTCGAGCGTCTGGGCTATCAGGGAGCGCGTCTGGGCCGGGTCGATCACATCATCGATCTCAAACAGCGCCGCTGCGTTGAGCGCCTTGGCGTTCTCGCGCGCGGCTTGGGTCAGGGCGCGCACGCGCTGCTCGCGCTCTCCCTCCTGCTCGATCGCTCCAAGCTCCTTGCGCAGGGCAAGACGCACGGCGCCCTCGAGGCCCATCGGCCCGAGGTGCGCGCCAGGCCAGGCGAGCGTGAGCAGGGGCTCATGCAGCGAGCCGCCCGCCATCGCCTGGGCGCCCAGGCCGTAGCCGCGTCGCAGGATGACCGCGATCAAGGGCACCTGCAGCGCGGCGCCGGCGAGCAGCAGACGGGAGGCGTGGCGTACGAGACCGCCTTGCTCGGCTGCCGGCCCGACCATGAAGCCGGGGGTGTCGATCAGCGAGAGCACCGGGATGCCGAAGTTGTTGCAGAGCTCTAGGAAGCGCGCGCCCTTAAGCGATGCGTTGCTGGTGAGGGCGCCAGCCATATGCATGGTGTTGTTGGCGATCAGGCCGATCGCGCGCCCCCGCACGCGACCCAGCGCGATTGCAAGCTCAGGCGCGTAGCGCTCCTGCAGGAAGGTGACCGAGCGAGGGTCGCAGATCGTCTCGATGATGGGCGCAACCTCGTAGGCGCGTCGCTCACGCTCGGGGACCGCCGCACGCAGCGTCTCCTGCGGGGGCTCCTCGCCGGCGGGCATGGTGCCCTGGAAGTAGGAGAGCAGGCGCTTGGCCGCCGCGACCGCCTCGCGCTCATCCTCAACCGCGACATCGACGACGCCGTTGGCGCTCTGCACGGCGAGTGGACCGATCTGCTCCGGCGCCACCTCGCCGAGGCCGCCGCCGGCGATCATCGCCGGCCCGCCCATGCCGAGATGGCTGCTCTGCGTCGCGATGATCAGGTCTGAGCAGCCGGCTATGACCGCGTTGCCGGCAAAGCAGTGGCCCGCGACGATTGCGATCCGGGGCGCCACGCCCGCAAGGCGAGCCCAGAGCGCAAAGGCACGGACATCGAGCGCGGAGACGACAGCGAAGTCGGTGTCCCCGGGGCGCCCACCGCCGCCCTCTGTAAAGAAGACGGTTGGCAGCCGCATGCGCGCGATCAGCTCAAAGAGGCGATCCTTCTTGCGATGGCCGATCGCGCCCTGCGTGCCCGCAAGGACGGTGTAGTCGTAGGCTAAGACCGCGCAGCGCGCGCGCTCGCCGAAGTGCTTGCCGTTGACCGTCCCGATCCCCGCGATCAGGCCGTCGGCCGGCGTGCGCTCGATCAGCTCTTGTAGCGGGCGCCGGGCACGCTGGGCCGCGATCGCAAAGCGCCCGTACTCGACGAAGCTGCCCTCGTCGAGCAGATCGGCGATGTTCTCGCGCGCGCTGCGTGCGCCGCTTTGATGGCGGCGGGCGATCGCCTGCGGGCGCTCCTCGTCGGCAAGCAGCGCGGCGCGCTCCATGAGCTCCTGAAGCGCAGCGGACGAGTCGCTCGTGTCCTCCGCGCCGGGCGCGCTCACCGCCTCAGGTCCCCCCGGCGCTCGCGCTGGCGGCGCAGCTCCTGGCGCGCCAGCGAGAGCTTGTGCACCTCGTCTGGGCCGTCGGCCAGGCGCAGCGTGCGGATGTGCGCGTACATCGCCGCGAGCGGGAAGTCGTCGCAGACGCCACCGCCGCCGTGAACCTGGATGGCACGGTCGATGATCTTCAGGACGACTTTGGGGATGGCGAACTTGATCCCAGAGATCTCGATGCGCGCGTGCTGGTTGCCGACGGTGTCCATCAGCCATGCTGTCTTGAGCACCAGCAGCCGCGCCATCTCCAGCTCGATGCGGCTCTCGGCGATCCAGTCGCGGATGTTGCCGTAGTGGGAGACCGGATTGCCGAAGGCCTCGCGCTGGTCGGCGCGCTCGCACATCATCTCGAGCGCGCGCTCGGCGGCGCCGATGGCGCGCATGCAGTGGTGGATGCGCCCGGGCCCGAGGCGTGCCTGGGCGATCAGAAAGCCCATCCCCTCGCCGGCGATGATGTTCTCGGCCGGCACGCGGACGTCTTTGAACTCCAGTTCGCCATGGCCCTCGCTGTCGCGGTAGCCGAAGACGGGCAGGTCGCGCACGATCCGCACACCCGGGGTGTCGATCGGCACCAGGATCATCGACTGCTGCTGGTAGGTGGGCGCATCGGGATCGGTCTTGCCCATCACGATCAGGATCTTCAGGTGTGGGTGCATGGCGTTTGAGGTCCACCACTTGCGGCCGTTGAGGACGTAGTGGTCACCGTCACGGACGATGCGCATGCCGATGTTGGTCGCGTCCGAGGAGGCGACGTCGGGCTCGGTCATCGCGAACGCGGAGCGGATCTCGCCGTCGAGCAGCGGACGCAGCCAGCGCTGCTTCTGCTCGGGCGATCCGAACTGATGGAGCACCTCCATGTTGCCCGTGTCCGGTGCGGAGCAGTTGCAGACCTCGGAGGCGATCTTGGTGCGGCCCATGATCTCCGCCAACGGGGCGTACTCGAGGTTGGTGAGGCCGGCGCCCTCCTCGGCATCGGGAAGGAAGAGGTTCCACAGCCCGCGGCGCCTGGCCTCGACCTTGAGCTCCTCGATGATCGGAGGGTGGATGTAGGGGGAGGAGGCGGAGCGCATCGCATCGATCCACTCCTGCTCGGCCGGGTAGACGCGCTCCTCCATGAAGGCGAGCAGGCGCTCGCGGTAGTCCTTGCCACGCTCAGAGAGCTCGAAGTCCATCGTTACCTCCTTTGAAGGGCGCTACGGGTAGCCGAAGCACCCAATCCTCGCATGCGGCGCGCGCTCGCGGTGTCTGGGCGCCGGCGCACGGGAGCCGGTCGCCGCCAGCGGGGCATAGACTCGCTGCTGTGGAGCTCCACGCCCATCCCCGCCCGGCGCTGACTGTCGATGTCGTGGCGCTCGGCAGCGGGGCCTCTGGAGCCTCGCTGCTGCTCGTGCAGCGCGCGCATGATCCCTATGTGGGCGCCTGGGCGCTGCCGGGCGGCTTTGTCGAGGAAGGCGAGAGGGTCTCCGCGGCGGCGCTGCGTGAGCTCGCGGAGGAGACCGCCCTTGACCTGCGCTGGGATAGCGCCGGCGCGCCGCTGGCGCTGCTTGGCGTCTACGACACCCCCGGGCGCGACCCGCGCGGCTGGACGGTCTCGATCGTCTATCTCGCCCGGCTCGAGGGCGAGCCGGAAGTGCGTGGTGGCGATGACGCCAGCCGAGCACGCTGGTGGCCGGTCGATCGACTGCCCGCGCTGGCCTTTGATCACGCGCTGATCGTCGCTGATGCGCTGCGCCGGAGCGCCGTCGCGCCCTGATCGAGCGACGCCGTGCCGGGCGCCTGGCGCTCGTCGCTAGCCTCTGCTGTAGATGACCACGCTGATCCGTGATCCCGAGCCCGTCGAGCTGGCCCGCCTGCGCGAGCGCCGGCGTCGCCTTGGGCTCGATCGCCGCGACGAGCTGTGGGAGGGTGTGCTGCACATGAACCCTCCGCCCGCCTACGGCCATCAGGAGCTCGCGCAGCAGCTTGCCGTCCTGCTTGACGCGCCGGCTCGAGCGGCCGGTCTGCGTGCGATTGTGCAGGAGGTCGGCATCGGGACTGCGGAAGACTACCGCGTGCCCGACTGCGCGCTGCTGCGCCCGCCGGTGGATGGCTCGACGGCGCTGCACAGGACCGTTGCGCTGGCGATTGAGATCGTCTCCCCGGATGATGAGACCTGGGCGAAGCTACCCTTCTATGCCGCCCACGGCGTCGAGGAGCTGCTGATCGTCGATCCCCAGGAGCGCCAGGTACATTGGCTCTCGCTCCAAGGCGGCGAGTACCTGGCAATCCGCCGCAGCGCCCTGATCGAGCTTGGCGCAGATGAGCTGGCCGGGCGCATCGAGTGGCTGTGAGACCTTGCCATCGCCGCGCCGCACAGCTGCTCTGCGGTCAAGCTGCGCCTGTCCTAGGCGCCAGGTGAGCCCGCCATGCGCGCTGCCCTGCTGCCGTCTGTCTGTGCACAGTGGTCGACGATGCATAGTGGTCGGCGTCCCTTATTGACAGATGAAATGTGGCGGGCTAGGGTGTAGCTTCTCTGGCACGTGTGCCGGCCAGCAGGCGGCAGGGTCGGTGGGCAGGATCACGCACAGGCGGTTCGCAGATCACATAGGAGGATGCGATGCAGAGCAGGCGAGCAGGCAACCGGCGCTTGGCTTCTCCCCAAGAGGTCGAAGAGCGCCTTGCCCCGATCCAATCCGCGCTCACGTGGGCGCTGCTGGGGCTGGTGATCGAGAGGTCAGGGCACGGCTATGACCTCATCAAGCGCTTCGATGCCCACTACGACGGCCTGCTCGCGCTGAACGACCCCTCCTACGTCTACAAGGCACTCACCTCGCTCGAGCGTCGTGGTCTGATCGAAGCGCTGCCCCCCGAGCCCGCCGGGAGCTCGGCGCGCGGCATTCAAAAGACGCCCTTCCGCGCAACCGAGCAGGGCCTCGCCGCTTACGCGCAGCACCTGCGCGTGGAGTTTGGGGACCTGGAGCGCAGTGCCTCGTTGCTGCTGCGCCAGACCTGCGGGCTGCTCACCAGCCAGCAGGAGGATGCCTTGAAGCTGATTGAGGAGGCAGAGCACGCCTGCCTGAAGCGCCGCGCAAGCAGCGCCAAGGCGCCTGTGCGCCACGCGGAAGGAAGCCCGGCAGGGGCGGTGGAAGCCCATCTGCTTGCCAAGCTGCGCGAGATCGCCCTCGCCGAGGTGGTGCGCTTCCTGGCGCTGGCACGGGCGCAGTTCGAGCGGCAGGCACGGGCAGCAAGAGAGGTCCCGGGAGACGCTCGGCGATGAGCCTGCTTGAGTGCCGGGGGCTATCGTGCTCCCGTCGCTGCGCGCCGCGCGGAGGGCCGATCTTGGAGCAGGTTTCGATGGAGCTTGAAGTGGGCGAGCTGGTTGCGCTGTGGGGAGGGCGACGCTCGGGCAAGAGCACGCTGCTTCGCATCCTTGCCGGGGTCGAGCGCGCCGATCAGGGCGAGGTGCTCCTTGAAGGGCGCCCGCTGGCCGGGCACCCCGCCCGCTCTCAGGTTGTCCTCTGCCGTGAGCTCTCCCTGGCGACGCCCGTCGCCGATGTCTGCTCGCTGCTTGTCTCAGACCTGATGGCCTTCGGCCTTCGCCAGGATCGCGCAGAGCAGCTTGCGACACGTGCCCTCGCGCAGGCAGACGCCGGCGAGATCGGCGCGCTTTCAATCTGCGAGCTCTCCGCAGAGCAGCGCCTGCGCGCGATGGTGGCGCGCGCCCTGCTCTGCGCCCCTAAGGTGCTGCTGCTCGACGAGCCCCTGCTTGGCCTGCCCGGCCTGCGCCAGGAAGCTGCGCTTGGGCTGCTGGATGCCCTTGCCGGGCGGGGCATGGGGGTGCTCTTTGCAACCGCTGAGTCAGACGCCTTCGCCACGACGGTGGGGCGCACGCTGATCCTCGACCGTGGGCAGCTGCGCGGGCAGACCGCGCCCGCCATGGCCGAGGTGCTTGAGCTGCGCAGGCCCGCCTGATGGCAGCGTCCAAGCCCGCCTCCCCGCCACCGGGCACAGCAGGTCGCGAGCGCTCAACGCTGCTTGAGGTGCACGAGCTAAAGAAGCACTACCACTCACTCGGCGAGGAGGTGCGAGCCGTCGATGGCGTGAGCTTTGACCTCCAGGCTGGCGAAATGCTTGCCATCCACGGGCCATCCGGCTCTGGCAAGAGCACGCTGCTGATGACGGTGGCCGGCTTCATCCGTCCGGAGGGCGGGCGCGTCCTCTACCGCGGCCAGCAGATCGCAGCGCTCTCTGAGCGCGAGCGCTGCAGCTACCTCTCGCGCGAGGTCGGCTTCATCCACCAGAGCATTCACCTGATGGCACACGTCAAGGTGGTCGAGAACGCGGCGCTCTACCTGGTCCTTGACGGCATGAGCCTGCGTGAGGCAACTGCGGCGGCGATCCCCTGGCTTGAGCGCGTGGGCCTTGGTCAGCGGCTCTCGCACCGCCCCGAGCAGCTCTCAGGCGGAGAGCGCCAGCGCGTTGCGATCGCGCGCGTGCTGGCCAGAGGACCGCGTCTGATCTTGGCCGATGAGCCAACGGGCAACTTGGACAGCGTGCGCAGCGCCGAGGTCATCGAGCTTTTGAGCTCGATCGCACGCGAGCAGGGCGCGGGCGTGCTGCTTGTCACCCACGACCTTGAGGCAGCTGCGATCGCCGATCGACGCATGGTGCTGCGCGACGGGCGCCTGCTTGAGGCCGCAGACCAGGTGCAGGCGCGCGGCCTGCTCTCCGGAGAGCGCGATGGAGCGCATCGGCGCTGAGAGGGCCCAGCCGCTGCTTGGCCAGGAGGTGCGCCCGCGGGCGCTGATGCGCCCCTACGGCCTCTACTACCTCTACCGCCGACGCCTGCAATACCACGCAGCCCAGGAGCTCTTTGCGGGGCTTGGCATCGTGATCGCGGTGGCGCTCGTCTTTGCGACGCTGATCGCCAGCGGCTCGATCGCGGGCTCCGCGGCCCAGGTGGTCAAGAAGGTGGTCGGGCGCGCCGACCTGCAGCTGCGCTCGATCTCCCCGGAAGGCTTCAGCGAACATCTGCTCTCCTCTGTGGAAGCGCTGCCGGGCATCAAGGCGGCAGCGCCGCTCCTGGAAGTGCCCGCGAGCGTCAGGACGCAGGGCGGGCGAGAGCTGAACGTCACGCTGCTTGGCGCAGACGTGGCCTTGGGCGTGCTCGACGGGCTCTCGCACACCGTGCCCGGCGCGGTCTTCTCAGAGCGCGCGATCGGGCTCTCGGCCGCAAGCGCACGGGCGCTTGGCATCTCCCCGGCTGGCGTTGAAAGCCCAGGCGGGGCGCATGTCGCTGTCGCGGTGCGCGGGCGCGCCTATCAGCTGAAGGTCTCGACGGTGCTTGGCCCAGAAGCGGTGGGTGCGCTCTCAGGCGTGCTCTCGGCGGCGATGCCCCTGGAAGACCTTCAAGCCATCTCGGGGCTGAAGGGCAGGGTCTCGCGCATCCTCGTGCAGTCTGAGCGAGGCAGGCGCGCGCAGGTGCAGGGTGAGCTGCGTCGCCTGGCCGCAGGGCGCATCGAGGTTGCTCCAGCAGATCAGGACGTCGCGCTGCTCTCCCAGGCGCTTGGGCCAAGCGACCTTGCAAGCTCCTTCTTTGCGGCGGTCGCGGCGCTGCTTGGCTTTCTGCTTGCCTTCAACGCTGTGCTGTTGACGGTGCCCGAGCGCCGCGCGCAGATCGCAGACCTGCGCCTGGCCGGCGCCAGGAGCAGCGCATTGATCCAGCTTCTGATCTTCCAGGCGCTCTGTCTGGGGATCGCAGCCTCGCTAGTTGGCCTTGGCATCGGCTACGTGCTTGCGGTCGCGGTCTTTCACCAGCGCCCGGGCTATCTGTCCCAGGCCTTCGTGCTGGGCGAAGGCATCCAGGTCGGCGCCGGGCCGGCGCTTCTTGGCCTTGCCGGGGGCATCGTTGCCACCTGCCTTGCCTCGCTGCTGCCGCTGGCAGACATGCGCCCCGGGCGCGCGCTCGATGCGCCCCTGCGCGAGGAGGGCGAGCCGGGCAACGCCCTTGATGGTCGCTTTGCTGCGCACCTTGCCGCGGCCGCCCTGCTGCTGATCGCTCTGGCCGGCGCGATCTACGCCGCCGATCCGGCGCTTGCGCTGCTTGGTTGCGTGGCGCTGGCGCTCGCCTGCGTGGCGGCGATGCCGCTGCTCTTCAGCGCTGTCGTGGGCAGCGCGGCGTGGGTGTCGAGGCACTCCAGGCGCCTGACGGCGCTGCCGGTGGCGGTGATGTCGCTGCAGCGCACCAGGCTGCGCTCGCTGGCGCTGCTCTCGACGGGGGCTGTGGCGCTGTTTGGGGCGGTGGCGCTGGGCGGCGCGAGGGGGGATCTGCTGGGGGGGTTGGAACAAGTCGGCCAGGCAAACGTCGCGGTCGGGCAGCTGTGGCTGATAACGCCCGATGACGTGGAGGTGACAGACACCTTTCGCGCCGCGCAACTTGCCGAAAGGATCGCACGTGTACCAGGCGTAAGTGAAGTCCAGGCACTGCACGACACTTTCGCCAACCTCGGCGGCTCGCGGATTGTCGTGCTCGCGTGGCCGCGCCGCGCCGCGCGCGAACTGCTCCCCTCGCAGATCCTGACCGGCAATGTCGCCAGGGCCGAGCAAAGGGTGGCAGAAGGCGGCTCGATCGCGATAACGAGGCAGCTTGCCGAAAAGCTGCATTTGAGTCTCAGCGGTGAGCTCAAGCTGCCGACGCCCAGCGGCACGGCGCGTTTGCAGGTTGCGGCCCTGACTACCGACTTCGGCTGGCCAGGCGGCGGTGTGATGATGAGCGCAGCGGAGATTCGCAGGCTGTGGCAGACCTCGGCGCCGACCGCCCTGGTTGCGCGGTTGCGCGGGGGAACCAATGTGCAGCTGGTGCGCCGTCGCATCGCCGGCTTGCTCGGCACAGACAGCGGGCTGGAAGTGATCACGGCACGGACCGGCGATCAGCGGTTCATGCGCGCGGCCAATGCGGGCCTCGGCGAGCTGCAGTGGATCGCGCTGATGCTCGAGATTGCCGCGATCTTGGCGCTGACAGCCGCGCTGATCGCCGATCTCTGGCGCCAGCGAGTTTGGGCTGCGGACCTGCGGCTGTCGAACGTCCCGTCCTACAGGCTGCGCCGGATCATGCTGACGAGAGCCGCGCTCACCGCGGGCTCGGGGGGCCTGGCGGGCGTGCTTGGCGGGCTCTTCGCGCAGGCGATTCTTGACGCCTACCTCAAGCATGTGACGGGCTTCCCCCTGATGGGATTTGCCGATGCCGCTCTCCCAATCGAGACCCTCGCACTTGTCCTCGGCGTCGCGCTGTTGCTGGCCGCACCGATGGTTTGGCGTGTCTCGCGCGCGCCGATGCTGGTCGCCCTTGAGGGCCAATAACGTCTCGCTACGCTGGAACCGCTGGCGCTCGTCACTAAGCAAGGAGAGGTTGGCCATCAGGGCTCAGGCAACGTCGCAGAGGTCGAGCGAGCACGTCACCGGGGAACCGGTCGCTGCGGCGACCAAGGTGCGCAACGTCGCCGTGATTGCCGATGGCCACAGGCGGTGGGCGCGCGCTAACGGCATGTCGCTGTCTGTCTGCTACAGCCGCGGCGTGGATGTTGCATGGGCAAGGGCGCGCGACGCGATCGATCTGGGCATCGAGGAGATCACGCTTTTCTGCTTCTCCATCGAGAACTGGCGGCGGCCGCAAGAGCAGACCGACGAGCTCATGTCCCTCATTCGCAGGCGCATCCTCGCCGATACCCACTCACTGTCGGCAGACGGAGTTCGAATACGCTTCATCGGCGAGCGCGCGAGCCTCTCGCGCGAGCTGCGCGAGGCGATGAGCTGGTCTGAAGAGCTGACCGCTTCAAACTCGGACCTGATGCTCTACCTTGCCTTCAACTACAGCGGGCGCCAGGAGATCGAGGCTGCTGCGGCTCGTCTGGGCGGTCGCGAGGAGGAGAGCATCAGCGAGCACCTCTACGCACCCGAGATGCACGACCCCGACCTCTTGATCCGCACCGGCGGCGACAAGCGCCTCTCGAACTTCATGCTCTGGCAGCTTGCATACACCGAGCTTGTCTTCCGCGATGAGTACTGGCCGGACTTTGACCGCGCCTGCTTTGAAGAGTGCTTGGCGGAGTTTGCAGGGCGCCGGCGGCGCTTCGGCGGGGACTGAGCGCGCGCCAGCGCGCCGCTGAGAGGTGGCGAAGCGGGATGCTCAGGCGCTGGCCCGGCGCGCGTACTCGAGCATCGCCTCGATCACGGGTGCGAGCCGGCGGCCGCGGGACGTCAGGTGGTACTGCACCGACGGAGGGCTTGTGGGCAGGACGCGGCGCCTGATCAGCCCTGCGTCCTCGAGCTCGCGCAATCGCGCCGAGAGCACGCGCGGAGAGATTCCGCCGACCGCCTCCTTCAGCTCGGAGAAGCGCTGCGCGCCCGAGAGGGCGGCATAGATGATCGAGAGCTGCCAGCGGCGCTCGAGCAGGCGCGCTGCTTCGCGCATCTCGCTTGGAACCGGGCTGCATCGTCGCAGCGATGATGTGCGCACCGATGCTCGCACCGTGATCCCCTACTTCGCCACGGTGACTTCATGTGCAGGCTCGAGCGCGATCTCGAGCACTTCGCGCACGTCCATGACAGGGTGGAAGGAGAGCTGCTCCCTGACTTCCTCAGGGATCTCATCGAGATCGGGGCGGTTGCGCTCGGGCAGGATCACGTCTGTGAGGCCAGCGGCGTGCGCTGCCAGCACCTTCTGCTTGAGTCCGCCGATCGGCAGCACGCGCCCCTGCAGGGTGACCTCACCGGTCATCCCGACGGTGTGCTTGACCGACCGGCCGGAGAGCAGCGAGGCAAGTGCGGTGACCATCGTCACCCCTGCACTTGGGCCGTCCTTGGGGATCGCGCCGGCGGGAACGTGCAGGTGGAACTGGCGACCCTCGAAGGCGCTCTCGGGGATGCCCAGCTCCTCGCCGTGGGCGCGGATGTAGGAGAGGGCGATGCGCGCGGACTCCTTCATCACGTCGCCGAGCTGCCCGGTCAGCACCAGGTCCTCGCCGGAGCCCGGCTCGCGCCGCATCGCCGTTGCCTCGATGAACAGCACCTCGCCGCCGGCCCCGGTGACCGAAAGGCCGGTTGCGACGCCCGGCACGGCGGTGCGCACGGCTGACTCCTGGAAGTAGCGCTGGCGACCGAGCGCATCGCGGACGCGCTCGATGTCGATCTCCACCGGCGGCTGCAGCTCGCCCTCGGCGATCTTGGTGGCGGTCTTGCGCAGCACCGAGCCAAGCTCGCGCTCGAGGTTGCGCACACCCGCCTCGCGGGTGTAATCGGCGATGATCAGCTTGAGCACCTCATCGGCGATCGAGACCTCCTCGGGGAGCAGCCCGTTGCGCTCGCGCTGGCGCGGCCACAGGTAGCCCTTTGCAATCGCAAGCTTCTCCGCCGAGGTGTAGCCGTCGAAGCGGATCACCTCCATGCGGTCGAGCAGCGGCGTCGGGATCGTGTCGGTGACGTTTGCGGTAGCGATGAAGAGCACCTGGGAGAGGTCGAGCTCGACATCGAGGTAGTGGTCGCGGAAGGAGTGGTTCTGTGCAGGGTCAAGCACCTCCAGCAGCGCCGCGGCCGGGTCGCCACGCCAGTCCGAGCCGACCTTGTCGACCTCGTCTAAGACGATCACGGGGTTCATCGTGCCGGCGTCGCGCAGCGCCCGCACAAGCCGTCCGGGAAGCGCGCCGATGTAGGTGCGGCGGTGGCCGCGGATCTCCGCCTCGTCGCGCACCCCGCCGAGCGAGATGCGAACGTACTCGCGCCCGAGCGCGCGGGCGATCGAGCGCCCGATCGAGGTCTTGCCGGTGCCGGGAGGTCCGACGAGGGTGAGGATCGCGCCGGACTTCGGGTCAGCCTCGATGCCGCGTTCTGTGCGCAGCTTGCGCACGGCCAGGTACTCGGTTATGCGGCTCTTGACGTCGTCGAGCCCGGCGTGGTCTTCATCCAAGATGTTGCGCGCTGCCACGGGGTCGAGGTGCTCCTCGGAGCGCTTGGACCAGGGGATCGCGACCAGCCAGTCCAGGTAGGTGCGGATCATCGAGGACTCGCCGGTCTGCTCGCCCATGCGCTCCAGGCGCGCAAGCTCCTTGAGCGCTTGCTTCTCGGCTTCCTCAGGCATCTTGGCGGCTGCGATCTTCTCGCGGTACTCATCGACGACCGAGGCCTCGTCCTCGCCGAGCTCCTTGCGGATCGACTCCATCTGCTTGCGTAGGAAGTACTCGCGCTGCTGGCGCTCGGCGCCCTCCTGTACGTCCTCGCGAATGCGCTTGCGCAGCTGCAGCTCCGCGAGACTTTCGCGCTGGAGCTTGATCGCGAGCTCGAGGCGCTCATCAATCGGCAGCGTGCGCAGGAGCTCGACCTTCTGCTCATAGGAGAGGTTGGGGGAGTAGCCGGCGGAGTCCGCCAGCGGTCCGGGGTCGACGATCGCGCGGATGAAGGCGGCGATGCGACCGTCATCGCCGCGCAGCTCGAGGATCTCCTCGACCACAGCGCGGTATTCGCGTTCAAGCTGGCGGACACGGCCCGGCCGCGCGGGCGCGTTCTCCTCGTCCGGGCGCTCGTCGACTTCGACGCGCAGCTCGCCTTCAGGGCCGGTGCGGGCGGCCCCGATCAGCGCCCGGTGCTGGCCGGAGAGCAGCACGGCGCGCCCGCCGCCGGGCAGGCGCACTCGGTCTGCGACCTCGGCCACGGTCCCAACCTCGAGGAACTCGCTCTCGTGGCGAGGGACGAGCACGACGCGCTCGTCATTGCCGACTTCGATCGGCAGCGTTACGCCCATGCCCGGGAAGACGACCGTGTCGTCGAGCGGGATCAGGCGCAGAAGCGGGCGCTCTGAGCGCACCGGGCCAAGAGCGCGCGATTCAGAGGTGGGCATCGGGGAGGGGCGCTGCTCGCTGTTGTTGGAATCTGGCATGGTGGTCACTTTCCATAGCTGCTAACAAATGTATAGCTAGTTTAGCAGCGCGGTCGAGCACTTTCGGCCGGGGGGATAGGCCCTGCGCTCGGGCAGATCGCGGTCCGGCCACGCCGAGCGCTTCAACTGCAGCTGCCGCGATAGAAGCGGGACATCGACGATGCCGGCCCGTATCATCAGCCTGTGCTTTGCATGGCCCTCTCTCTTTGCGCGGGCGAAGCCGTGACCCGCGCGCTGGCACGGAGCGTTGGGAGATGAGCATCCGGGTGCCGGTTCGCCCAGCGATGCTGACCTGGGCCTCGTGAACGCTCTCGACAGCCCCCTGAGCAGCTCTTCGCTCGCTTCCCGGCGCTCGAAGAGTGGGAGAACGGGACGAAGCAGCCGACGCTGAAGCAGCTTGAGAAGTTCGCACGGGCGACGCATGCGCCGATCGGCTACCTCTTCCTTCCCGAGCCGCCCGAGGAGCCGCTGCCGGCTCCGGACTTTCGGGCGATCGGGGACGCAGCCATCGGGCTCGCCAGCCCGGACCTCCTCGACACCGTGCACCAGTGCCAGCAGCGGCAGGAGTGGTATAGGGACTACGCCCGGCTTCATCGCGAGTCACCGAGCCCAGTCATCGGTACGCTCGCGGTTGGCGCCGGTGTCGAGAAGGCCGCTGCCCGGATGCGCGAGGTGCTGGAGTTCTCCCCTGGGGAGCGAGGCAGCAGTTGGAGCGAGGCGTTTCATAAACTTGTCGAAGCCGCCGACCGGAATGGCATCTTGGTAATGGTCAGCGGTATCGTCGGGAGCAACACGCATCGAAGGCTGGACCCTGAGGAGTTTCGAGGGTTCACTCTCGTTGACGACTTGGCGCCGTTGCTCTTTGTCAATGGTGCTGATGCGAAGGCGGCACAGATTTTCACGCTTGCTGCCGAGCTGGCACACATCTGGATCGGCGAATCCGCTGTTTCGGATGTCGATATGGCATCCACACCGCATCATGCGGTCGAGCGCTGGTGCAATAAGGTGGCGGCAGAGCTTCTCGTGCCCGCGTGCGCTCTTCGGAGCTACCGGCTGGAGCGCGACAGGATTACGGAGGCGCTCGAGCAGCTTGCTCGACGCTTCAAGGTGAGCACTCTTGTTGTCCTTCGAAGCCTTTTCGAGGCTAGCCACCTCACCGCGGCGCAGTATCGCGTGGAGCTCACGGCCGAGCAGGAGCGCATTCGGGCACTCGTGCACGAGCGTGGCGGCGACGCAGGCGGCAACTTTTACAGCACGCTATCGGTGCGTGTAGGCAAGCGGTTTGCCCGCGCGCTAATTGAGAGCACACTTGAGGGGCAGACCCTCTATCGAGACGCTTTCCAGATGCTCGGTGTCAGGAAGGTCTCCACATTCAGGGAGCTGGCGGCGAGGCTGGGGGTCGCCTGATGCCCTACCTGCTCGATTCGAACATCTTCATACAGGCAAAGGACTTGCATTACAGCTTCGACTTCTGCCCCGCCTTTTGGCAGTGGATCGACCGAGAGCATGCCAACGGTCGGGTCTTTTCGATCGAGAAGGTCAAGGACAAGCTGATCGGTGGAGATGACGAGCTGGCCGAATAGGCGAAGGCTCGGGGTGAGGCTTTCTTCCTGCCCCCGGACAGCGCTGACCTCCCGAGCCTTGCCGATGTCAGCATCTGGGCCCGGAGCGGCAGCTACGAAGCCGCAGCGGTCAACCAGTTTGTGCAAGTCGCGGACTTCTACCTTGTGGCACGAGCTCGTGCTCGCAGGTTTGATGTGGCGACGCACGAGGTCTTTTCGGATTCGGTCAAAAAGATCAAGATCCCGAATTCCTGCATCGCGATGAGCGTCAAGCTCCTGAGCCCCTTCGAGATGCTCCGCAGCGAGAAGGCCCGATTCGTCCTGGCGTAGGCGTCGGCGCCCTGGCGCAGGGGATAGGCCAGCGCCCAATCATCGGTCCACCTGGTCTGCACCCCAACAGTTGGACCGCCAATACGAGAGGCTGAGCGGCATGGGCCAAAGCCGGCATCATGCCCAAGTCATACCCACCGCAGCTCCGCCGCTGCGCGATCGAGCTGTGCCGTGCGGAGGCAAGCCCATGCGGACGCACGCAGGACCTCGGCGTCTGTCAAGCCACCATCTATCGCTGGATCGCTCAGGATGGCCCTGCAACATCGATCCCGAGCGCGCGCCGCGTCGGTGAGGCGTGCGTCATAGCAGTAGGCGCGCTCGACATCCTCGCCGGCGCTGATGAGCGTTGCCAGGTGTAGGGCGTCCAGCGAGCGCAGCTCAGAGGGCTCCAGCTCGCCAGCGGCGTCCACGACCGGCTGGTCGATCGGCAGCTGCGTGATCGTGGCGCGCGCGGCGCGCGCGGCATAGGGCCAGCCTGCCGTAGCGGCGGGCGGCGCGGCACCCCTCGACCGAAAGAAGGACGCTGCTCAAGAGCTCTCTGCCGGCCAGCTCCGCTCGCAGCGCCCGGCTCTCGGGCTCGGCGCGCACGAGCTGATGAACGCGGAGGTGTCCAGGTAGTCAGGCATGAGCCCTCAGGCGCGCTCGGAGCGCAGCTCGTCGAGCAGCTGCGCTGAGGGCGGCCCTGGGATCGGCTGGGGCAGCTTCCCGAGCACATCCAGCAGCTTGCCCCGCCCCCGCTGCGCGCCGCGCTCGGCGACAAGCCTGTCGATCGCCGAGGCGCTCTCCGGCGCGGGCACGAGCTGCGCGATCGCCTGCCCGCGATCGGTTATCACAAAAGACTCGCCGCTCTTTGCCCTGCGGGCGTAGCGACTCAAGTTCTGGCGGATTTGGCGGATGCCGACCGACTCGCGGTGCGTCTTTGTATCGCCTTACTTTGATGACGTGTTTGGTCTGCCGAAGATGGCGCCGCACAGGTAGCCGAGAGCAGCGATCGCGAAACGCACCCGTGTCGGCGAGCCAATCATCCGCGCCCGGTCAGACCCATCAGCGCTCCGCCTGGCTTGGTCGATCCTGCAGGTGCTGCTGCACTGCATACCAAGGTGGCACACTAGTCTGCATGCCGACTCAGCGCCGTCGCGATCAGGTCACCGCAAGCGATGAGATCGCCGCGGCGCTCAAGCGCGCAGCCGAGCGGTGGCCCGCGGATGCCAAGCGCCCCAGCCGCCTGCTGTTGCGGCTCGTGAGCGCCGGCAGCGAGGCGATCGACTCCTGGCGCGAGCGGCGAGGAGCGCGGCATCGTCGGGCGGTCGAGCGCCACCACGGCGAGCTCACCGGCGCCTATGCGGCGGGCTGCCTCGAGGAGCTGCGTCGCGGATGGCCGGGCTCACTGTCCTGGACGCCAGTGTCCTGATCGCCTCCTTCGATAGCTCTGATGCGCACAGTCGCACGGCGCGGGCAAGCCTTCTCGACGCGGACGCTCTCGCGGCCTGGGCCCTCACGCTTGCGCGGATCCTGGTCGGCCCGACCCGCATTGGCAAAGGGGAGAAGATGCAAGCGGCGCCTAGCGATCTCGGGATTCGCTCCGTGCCGCCCTTGGCGGGCAGCGCCCCCGCAGTCGCAGCGCTGCGAGCGGAGGCCGGCTTTCTGACGCCCGACAGCTGCGTGCTGTACACCGCGATCACGATCAGCGCCGACGCGATCGCCACGCGCGACTGCCGACTGCGCCGGGCCGCGGCCGAGAGGGGATTTCAGACGCCGTGAGCGTGTGGCAAGCGCGGCATTGGCGCAGGTGCTCACATCAGCCACCCGGATCGTGGCGGTCGACCACGATCCGCTCACCCGCGGTCAGCTGCTCGGCCCGCGCGCGTTCGCTCAGCGCGCGCGTGTCGGCCGCAAGCGGCTGCTCGCGGCGCAGGCTGCGCGGGTAGAGCCTGCGGGAGCGCACCGCATTGATCTCGGTTGCGATGACTGCGACCCGTCCACCCAAATAGAGCCATACGAGCAGCCCGATGACAAGCGCAAAGAGGCCGGATGTCGCGCGGGCGTGGCGGATGACGTCGCTGACATAGACACCGCCTACGTGCTCAAGCGCCTGCCAGACCAGCGCGCCCACGATCACCCCAGGCCACAGCTCGCGCGTGGGGATCTCCGCCGGCGTGTAGACGCGAAAGGAGAGGAAGAACAGCGCGATGTTGGCCGCAACGGCGATCAGCACCGCAAGCGCGGTTGCGAGCGCTCCGCTCGGCGCCTGCGCTGTGACATAGCCCGCGGCAAGCGTTGATGCGATCAGCAGCGTCCCAAAGATCGCAAGCTGCGCCAGGCCGCGCAGGCGCCAGGCGATGAAGTTGGGTCGCCGGTAGCGCGGCACCGCCCAGACCTCGCTGAAGGCGTTCTGGATCGCCCCGGTCACACCGAGCCCCGCAAAGAGCGTCCCGCCGATCCCGATCGCAAGCGCGATCGGGCTGCCGTTGAGGGAGTGGATGTTGCGCTCCAGTTCCTGACCGATGATCGGGTACTCGGAGAGCGCAGAGCGCAGGACCGCGCGTTGTGCCGATGGGTCGCCGTGCAGGACAAAGCCGAGGATCGTCACGAACGTCAGCAGCAGCGGGAAGATCGAGAAGAAGCCCCAGTATGCGATCAGCGCTGCCAGCTGGCCGCCGCGATCGTCGTCGTACTTGCGCAGCAGTGCAACTGCAAATGCCACGCGCCGGTGGCGTTGCTGGGCACCGTCGAGCCTGCGCACCAGCTGCGCAAAGTGGGAGGGGGGTCTCGATCGCTTGGCGCTCGACATCAGGACATGTCTACCCCACCGCAAGGCGGAAGCGCCCGCGATCCAGGAGCGCCGGTCAGGCGCGCCAAGGCGGCGGCACGTGAGCGCGGCGCCCGCGGCGGCGGCTTGCAGCTGACGGCGCGTGGCTCCGCGCAGGGCACGCAGCGCAGCCGCCAGCTCGATGCGGTCGCGGAGGTGCTGCGCGCCAAGCGCGAGCCGCTGCTGCGCGCATACGCCGCGCACCTGCGTCGAGAGGATCTCGAGGACTGCTACAGCCAGGCTGCGCTAGAGCTGCTTGTGCGCATGCGCGAGCGCGGGCAGTTTGCAAGCCGTGCTCACATCGCCAACGCGCTCGAGCAGAAGCTGCGCTCGCGCATCGCCGACCGCAGGCGTGCGATCGCCGGCAGAAGCCCGGCGGCGGCGGCGCTTGAGCAGGCGCTGGGGTCGGCCCGCCAGGAGGCCTATGTGAAGGCCGCAGACCCAAGCGCGGCGGTCGACGAGCTGGTGATCAATCGACTGCGCCTGGCGCAGGTCGTCATTCAGGCGCCCAAGCTCAGCGAGGAGCAGCGCTTTGCGCTCGCGTGTCGGGTCGGTCTTCAGCTGCATCCGCGAGCCCTCTGCGCGCTGCGCGGGTGGTCGACCCACAAGGAGCGCAAGCTGCTGCAGCGCGCTCGCATCAGGCTGCGCATGTTGACGGGCGAGCTGGAGAGGGGTGGCGAGGCTGCGCGGGCATAGCAAGGCCGGAGGGCACTTTGCCGTCTACCCGGCCTGGGCGCTTGGCGATGCGCTGCGCGCGCCCGCCGCGCCGCTTGCGGCAGGGGCGCTGCCGGCGATCGCCGTGGACCCGCTCGCCGAGATCGCTCAGGTCTGCAGGCCGCCGCTCGGGCGCCGTGCGACCAAGCGCCTTGCGAGGGTGCTCTGCTGCACCCAGCGGTTGCTCTTGGCCGCTGCGCTTGGCGTGCTTGCGGGCTCGCTGCTTCGCGCAGAGTCGCGATCGCTCACCGATCGCGCGGGCGCGCGCAGCGCCGGCGCTGCGCAAAGCCCCCCGGCATCGCGGGGCACGATCGCCGCTGTGCGGGCGCGCTCGCCGCGCCGCGCGCCCTCTTTGCCCCCTCGCCTGCAGCACCTGACTGTCGTCGTCGCCGGAGCTCGCGCGCAGGTGCGCTGGCATCGGCCGCAGGCGCTGATGCACGATCCCTCGGCGCACGCGATGAGACCGCCTCAGGGACCGGCGCTCGCTCTGGCATCGACGGAGGGCTCCAGCCGCAAGGAGGCGCCTGTCGGCGCCGGCGCGAGCACGGGCGCCCCCGCCGCATATGTGAGCCAAGCCGCTCCTGCGCAGCCACAGCGCCCCGCGCAAGCTCCGCTGCAGCGCCGGCGCGCACGCGCGGGGGGAGCCGGCTCCGAGTTTGGCTTTGAAGGCTGATCGCGTTGGTTGCCGGCGCGCACCAGGAGCATCAGGTGATCCGGCCGGTGAGCGTGCGCCCGCAGCAGCTGTGGCGGCTGCGCATGCGCCGCGAGCTGCCGCGCGCAGCGCTGCTGGCGGTTGCGGCGCTCGGCATCCTGGCAAGTGCGCGCCAGCTCTTTGCGCCGCCGCCGGCAAAGGTGATCATCGACCGGGCCGCCGCCGCTCCCGATCGTGCGGCCGAAGCCTTCGCGGTCGCCTTTGCCCGCCGCTACCTGACCTACAACGCGCAGAGCCCACAGGCCTACGCAGAAGCGCTCGCCCCCTACCTCGGCAGCGAAGGCAACCAGGCTGCCGCCGCCGTCCAGCTTCCCGACGCCGGCGCCCAGGAAGCGCTCGACGTCGAAGTCGCCCAGGAACGCAGCGGGCCCGCCGGCGAGCGCGTCTACACCCTGGCCTGCGCGATGGCAGCGGGGCCGACGCTCTACCTGAGCGTTGCCGTTCTGCGCGAGCCCTCAGGGGCGCTGGCGCTGGCGGGCTATCCCGCCTTTGTCGGCCCGCCGGAAAGCGCCCCCTGGGCCAACCCGAGCGAAGCCTTTCCCAGCGTCGAAGCTGGCGCGCTGCAGACGGTCGTGCGCCGCGCGCTGCGCAACTATCTGGCGGGCGCGACGCTCGATCTGCAGGCGGATCTGACCGCTGGCGCGCGCGTCTCAACGCCGCCTGAGCCCCTGCAGCTGCAGTCGCTGCAGTCGCTGCGCTGGCTTCCCGGCGGCGGCTCGGTGATCGCGCTCGTGCAGGCACGCGATGTGCATGGCGTCCGCTACACGCTCTCGTATGAGCTTGACGTCGCCGATGTCGGCGGGCGCTGGGAGATAGCGGCGATTCAGATGAGCCCGGATCAACCATAGACGGCAACCAAAAGAAAGGAGCGATGATGAGAGGTGTACGTGTCAGCTGTAGGGTGATGAGCGTCTGGCGGCGCCGGGTGCTGCGCATACTCGTAGCGTTCTGTCTATTCGGAGTCGCGACTCCGCTCTCCCCTGCGAGCGCGACGGCGGCGCCGGGTGCGGTCGCCGCAGGCCGCACGGCGAGCGCGAGCAGCGCCGCCGCGGCAGGTGGTGAAGGCAACCAGCTTGAAAGTGCGGCGCGCAAGGCCGGCGAAACGGGGCGCAAGGTAGCGATGAGCCTGATCGCGCTGGGCTTTGCGATCGCTGCGGTCGTGCTTGCTTTCAGACGCGACTTCAAGGAGGCGGTAGCGGTCTTTGCGATCGGCGTCGTTGCTGTCCTCTTTGCGCAGGCGGCAGGCGTGAAGCTGATCGAAAACCTGGTTCGCTCGCTCTTCGGAGCCTAGGCCGATGGCCGGCGGCGAGGAGATTGTGATTCACTCCTACCGCTCCGTCTTCGACCTGGAGCGGCGCATCTACCGGATCGACACGCTGCGCCTGAACCCCGGCGGTGTGCCGCTGCGCGGGATCCTCTACGCCGCCACGCTTGCGGTTGCGGCGCTGGTGATGACGCGGATTTCACCGCTGGGGTGGCCGCTGCAGCTGCTGCCGTGGTACTTGCGCCTGCTGCTGGCACCTGCGCTCGGCGGCGCGCTGCTGTGCGTGATCAGGCTCGAGGGGCGCACATTTCACCTCGCGGCGCTCGCGTTGGTGCGCCATGTGGTCTCCCCACGTCTGCTCTGCGGCCTTGCGCGGCCGAGCGCGCCCGCCCCCGGCCGCCGCTGGAGCCCAGGCGAGCTGGTCGCCATCTGCGATGGATCGGAGCCGCGCCTGCGCCGCCTGCGCTATCGCGGTCCCGGCCGCGCGCTGGTCCGTCAAGCTCACCACTACGCACGCCCGACCGTCGGGGCGCGACTGCACACGCGCGGAGGCGACCGCCGCCTGCTGCTGCTTCCCGCAACACGTGGTCAGTGGGGTCGCGCACAGCGCCCCGCCGCGCTGCACGGCGGCGGTGAGCGCCTCACCCCGGAGGTGATCGAGGTCGGTGAGGGCGCGCAGCTTGTGGTTGCCGAGCCCGGCGGGCGATGAGCGCCAGGCTGCCCTTTGCCTTCAGCTACGGGAACATCCTGCTCGGCAGGGGTCGCGCTGAGCGCTGGGCTCTGTTTGCCGTGGACACGCACCCCTACCGCTGTCTCTCGGCGGCCGGCAAGCGCGAGCGCTTTCTGGCGCTGCTTGGCGCGATCGAGGCCCTCGAGGCCGACTTTCAGCTGCTGCGCGTCAGCCGTGCCCTTGACTGTGAGCGCCACGTGCGCGCCGGCGAGCAGCTGCTCTGCGCACGCCACAGGGAGTGTGGCGAGCGCTATCTCGAAAGCCAGGCGCGATCGCTCTCAGCGCTCCTGCCCTGGCGCCCGGAGGTATTTCTGGCGATCCGGCTTGTCGAGGGCGAGCAGGGGGTCTCAGGCCTGCTTGGCGCTGCGCTCGGCGCGGATCGTCGCGGCGAGCAATCCGCCGGCCGCAAGCGCAACCCCCTCGAGGCGCTGCGCAGCGCGCTTGCGCCCAGCGTGCCACGAGCGGCCGAGCTGGAGGATCTGCGCCGGCGCGCTGACCGACTGCACGCCCGCCTTGCCGCCTACCTGAGCGTGCGCCCGACAAGCGCGCTTGAGCTGCAGTGGCTTGTGCGCCGCGCCTTCTGCCGCGCGCTGGGCGAGCCGCTGCTCGAGGATCTCCATGAGCCGCGCGCGCTTGCGTTCGAGTGCAATGGCGAGGCGGCGCTGATTCCGCTCGAAGCCGACGTCGTGCGCTGGTGCGAGGGGATCGTCGAGCATCGCCTGCAGTCCCTGCGCATCGAATCGGAGCTTGGCGTCTCCCACCAGGCGCAGCTTGTGCTCGGCGCGCTCCCGGAGCGCGTGAGCTTTCCATCGCACCGTGCGGAGCTGCTGATGCGGGCGTCCGAAAGCCTGCCCTTCGGCGTCGACATCGCCCTCAGCGCGCGCCATCTGCCCAACACCCTCGCCCTGCGCCTGGCGCGGCGCGGCATTCAGGATGCTGACCAGATCCTTGCGGCGGAGGCAGAGGGCGAGCAGGGCGCAAGCGACCGCGGCTACGCGCGCAGCGAGCAGGCGCGCGAGCTGCTCTCCTACCTGCAGTCCGCCACGCGCCCGCCGCTGCTGCGCGTGACCATCGCCATCGCCGTGGCGGCGCGCTCGCCCGCGGAGCTTGAGGAGCGCGTTGAGCACTGCCGGCGCGCCTTCGGCGAGGTACGGCTGTTTCGGCCCTTCGGCGAGCAGCTTGCGCTCTTTCTCCTCCACATGCCGGCAGGGGGTCGCACGCTCCGCGGCTATGAGGACGTGCTGACCTGCGAGCAGGTTGCGGGGATGATGCCGACAGGAGCGCCCCGTGTGGGCTCGCGCCATGGCTTTCATCTCGGCCACTGCCTGAGCGGCGGCGCCGAGCCGGTCACGTTCAACCTCAGTGAGGGCTCCGAGAGCGACAGCAACACCGCGATCCTCTGCGTCGGCGCGCTTGGCTCGGGCAAGACGATGCTCGCCCAGAAGCTCGCCTACGAGGCCTTCCTAGCGGGCGCCCGCATCGTCGATTGCGACCCCAAGGGCGACCATGCCCTCCACCTGCTCGAGGAGGTCGCCCCGCACTGCGAGACCGTCGCGCTGCGCGCCGACCCGGCGCTGCGTGGCCTGCTCGATCCGCTGCGCATCGCCCCGCCCGATCTGCGCCAGGAGGCGACCGTCTCGTTCCTCCGCGACCTCTTTCCGGCAACGCTTGAGCCCGCTGCAGAGGCGGCGCTGGTGCGCGCGGTCGGTGCCGTGCTCCGACACTGCGCCAACCCGACCTGTGCGGAGGTGCTGAGCGCTTTGATGGGCGGCGATGAGGCAGAGGCAGCGCTCGCCGAGACGCTTGCAGTGTATGCCGAGGGAGGGCTCACCCAGCTTGCCTTTGCGCGTGCCGATCAACCCCCGCCCGCCTTCGGTGAGAAGCAGGTGACCTATCTGCGCATCCGCGACCTGCCCGCGCCTGACCCGCGCATCGCCCGCTCGGAGCGCACGCAGTCCGAGCGCATCGGCGAGCAGCTGCTGCGGCTGATCGCGATGCTTGCGGGCGCGCTGATGAGCGCTGAGCGCTCGCGGCTGAAGGTCTTCACCTTCGATGAGGGCTGGCGACTGCTCGGCGATCCGGCCGGACGGTCGCTGCTGATGTCGCTGCAGCGGATGGGCCGCTCAGAGCTTGCGGTGCCGATCATCTCCACCCAGCTGCTGACCGACGCGCTGCTGGGCGAGCGAGAGTCGCTGGCCGGCCTGCTCGGCGCTACCTTCGTCTTCGGGCTGCGCGCCGAGGAGGAGGCCGAGCGCGCTCTGCACCTGCTTGGGCTCGACGCCCGCGAGCCTCAGCTGCGCAGGCTGCTGCTTGAGATGAGCGCCGGCCGCTGTCTGCTGCGCGATCATCGCGGCCGCATCGAGGCCGTCCAGATCGAGCTGGTGCCGCGGCTGCTGCGCTCGCTTGCGACAACGCCCGGCGCGCGCTCGACACCCTCCCCAGAGCGGTGAGGATGCGCGCTCCGCTGCCGCTGCTCATCTCCGCGCTGACGCTGGCTGCGCTTGCGCTGCCCGCGGGCGCCGGCGCCCTCCAGGGGCCTAGCCTGCGCCGCGCGTCCGCTGCCCGGCACGCATCCACCGGGGGGGCGGGCACTCTGGGGGGCGGCAGGCGGACGGGCGGCCAGAGAGCAGCGGGAGCAAGGCGCTCGCAGCAGGGCGCGCCGCGCGAAGCCTCGCCGCAGGCTGAAGCAGGCGGCGCAGAAGAAGAAGAAGGCACGGCTGGGCAGGCGGCAATGATCGCTGCGGGCGAAGGCGACTTCCTTACCGAAAACGGTCTGCGCAGCCCGTTCTGTGCTCGTCCCGCAGCGCTCTCTGAATCGGCACGGCGCAACTGCGCAGAGGCGGGCTTCACCGGCGCTCAGGTGCCGCTCTCAAACTATGCGTTTGACGTACATATCAATACGGGCGGGCTTGAATTCGTCAACACCTTCAGCGCTGCGATCGAGGATGTCGCGCAGTGGGGATGGCTTGCGCTGGTCGCGCTTCTGCGCGGCCTGCTGGTGATGATGGAATGGTGCTACAGCACCAGCCTGCTGAGCGGTGCGCTGCTGGCGCGGGTCGCCCACACCCTGGCGGTGGCAAGGCGAACGTTCACGACGCCCGCGCTCGCGGTGGTCCTTGCGATCGCCGGCGCGCTGCTCGCCTACCACGGGCTGATTCGGCGGCGCATCGCCCAGAGTCTCGGGGATGCCGCGGCGGTTTTGGCGCAGATTGCCCTCGGTCTGGCGATGATCGCCGCGCCCGCCGCTACGATCGGCGAGCTCTCAAAGCTCTCAGACCGCGCGGCGATCGGGACGCTCGGCGCCTTTGCCTCCGGCAGCCCTGAACATCCTGTGGGGACGCTTGCGGGAGCAGTTGAAACGCTCTTCTCGGCGGCGATCGGCTCGCCGTGGTGCTACCTGGAGTTTGGCGCTGTTGGCTGGTGCGAGAGCGAGCGTGCGCTCGACGGGCAGCTGGTCGCGGCGGCGGGGAGGCTGGCGCGCTCGGCGCGCGCGCTCGCGGCATCGAGCTACCGCAGCGGTCCGGCGCATGAACGGCTGGAGGCGATCGCGGCCAACCTCGAAAGGGCGCACAGCAACGGCGCGCTCTTCCTCGCGCTGCCCGCCAACGGGCCGGCGCGCAACTCGATCAACGAAGCAGGCTCGCTCTTGCACGTGCTCTGCGGGGGCTCTTTTGACGCGACCGCCTGCCGTGGCCCGACCGCGGCGCAGGCGCAGTTTCGCACCCAGCACACGCTGCCCGCGCGTCTGATCGGGCTGGCGCTGATCTGGTGCGGGGCGGCAGGCATGCTCGCGCTGCTGGGCTGGATCGTGCTGCGTCTGCTGACCGCGGCGGTGCTTGCGCTGATCATGACGCTCGCGCTGCCCGCAGCGGTGCTTGCGCCGGCTCTTGGCGCAAGCGGCAGGGCGACCTTTCGCAGCTACATGGTCCGCCTCCTCTGCACGCTATTGACGAAGCTCCTCTTCTCGCTGCTGTTGGGGATCGTGCTGCTGCTCTACCACGTCCTTTACGGACTATCTGCGCTTGGCTTCTGGGCGCAGTGGCTGCTGATCTCGGCTGTCTGGTGGGTTGCCTTCGCGCGCCGCCGCGAGCTGCTCACGGCGCTGCGCGTGGGGGCACAGGCGCCCTTTGCCGGTGCGGCCGAGGGCGGCCGGCGCCCGGCGGGCCTGCGTGCCTTGGCGCTTGCGCGCGGCGTGGCGCGTGGCGGGCGGCGGCTGCGTGAGGCAATCGCGCCGCCGGGGCTCTCACCGGAGGCCGGCTCGCGCTTTGCGGCCGAGGCGCAGCGGCGCGCTGAGCTGGAGCACAGCGAGCTTGCCGGCGCGATGCTCGAGCGCGAGCATGGCGACGCGCTGAAGGTCCTGCGCGAGGAGCCTGCGCAGCACGAGCGCATCGGCGCCTTGCACACGCGCGCGGAGCGCATCGACGCGGCGCTCGCGCACGCGGGCGAGCGTGCGCAGGCGCTTGCGGACGCGGGGGACGCAGCGGGTGCCGAGCGGGCGCGACGACGGCAGCTCTCGCTTGCCGGCCGCAGGCAGCGCGTGAGCGCGGAGATCGAGCAGGAGCGGCGCCGGCTTGCCGATGCGCGGGCGCGCGCAGGCGCCGGTGAGCGCTCCCGACGCCTGGAGGGCAGGGTCTATGACCACCGCGCGCTGGCGGAGCGCCGCGCCTTTCTCGATGCGCAGGCTGCCCTCGGCGACGCGCGCAGCGGCGGGGCCCAGCGGCGCGACTACGCCGCCCTCGCGCCCCTCGCCGGCATCGCGGTCGAGGATTTTGAGCGTCTCTCCCCGCAGCGCCGTCGCAGCGCGATCCTCACCATCGATCGCGCGCTTGACAGACGCAATGCGCGCGCGGGGGAGGCGGAGGCGCTGCGCGAGTCCCTGAGCGTGCTTGCGCCGGGCGAGCAGCGCAGCTTCGAGGCAGAGCTGCAGCGAGCTCGCGGCGGGCCGCCGCGCTCGGTGGCCGAGTGGCTACAGCGCGAACGCCGGCGCGAAGCGGGTGGCGGGCCGCCGCCGACGCTTGCGCAGCGCGCACAGATGCGAGCAGCTGCGCAGCACGCCGAGGGGGAAGATGCGCAGGTCCGCCGTCAGCTCGGCCTCGATATTGAGCGCGAGTAGCGAGGCGCCCCGCAGGCGGCCCTCCGCGCGGAGGGCCGCCGGTTGTCCTCTGAAGTGGCCCGAGGGCGCTCAAGCGGCACCCTTCGCCTTTCGCCTACAGGCTAAGGCCGTAGTTTTAGCAACGAGCCCGGAATTTGGGGCTGGGGCTCGACGAGAGCCAGTTCATCTCGCTCTGTAGCGCAGGGGAGTCCTCGAACATGCCGATGTGGCCGACGGGTTCGTTCGGGCACTGTTCCTGCACGATGATGTCTGTGACGTTGCCACCGTGCAGGAGCGCATTGGTGTGCGGGGTGACGACCTCGTCGTGAATGGTCTCGATCACAACGTACTTGACGTCCGGTAGAAGCGGTTCGCCTACGCCAAACAGCTTCTCGATGAAAGGCGAGTCGTACTCCTGTTCGATCAGCGACGGCGCGCCGAGGTATTCGACCAGGTCGGCGAGGTACTGGGAGAAGGGCTGCGAGTGCGGCAGGTTGACCAGGCCCTTCTAGATGGTGCCGTGGTTGCTTGGCGCAAGCCCGATCAGCATGTGAACCTTGGGAGCGCCGCCGAGGAACCCCAGGCAGTGGTTGGGCATCATCCCGCCCTGCGAGTGGCCGACCAGATCGATCTGCCTGGCTCCGGCTTGCGCAAGCATGCGATCGAGGAATGTCGAGAGCTCTTCTGCCGGGCGCTCGATGTGATCGAGCGCGTCGATGCGACCGCCGAGTGAGTGCTGGGTTGCGCCATAGTTGAAGGCATAGACGCAACAGCCGTTGTCGGCAAGCAGCGGCGCAAGCGTCACCCAGTTTGAGCCCTCGTTGGCAAGCGTCGTCTGGACCAGGACCACCGGGTAGGGGTGCTGTGCGCTCGGCCGACAGCCGTTGTCTGTGACCGGAACGTAGGTTGGGTAGTAGAGCGTTGCCAGCAGGCCCGCGCCGATCGCTTCGCTGCCGTAGGGCACATGGTAGGCAGCGCTTGCCGAAAGCGGCAACGAGAGCGCCAGACCTCCCGCGCAGCAGAGTGAGATGCACAGCATCCGCAGATGTGACACCATCAGATTTGCTCCTCCTTGTGCGCCTGCTTGACCGATCGACCCGACCCGCGCCGCTTTGGCGAGGACAGCCTCACGCGCGGCGCACTCAGGCGCGCGAGGCTCGATGTGACCAAGCCAAGCGGCGATTTCGCCACTGTCGAGCATCTGCCCGCCTCCACCCCCGAAAGGGCTGACCGACAGACACTGGTCTGCGCATCGCGGGGTTGGATCGGCGAGCGCAATGCTGCTGCGCAAGCGACCTCCGGGCGACCTCGCGACGACCACCGGGCGCCAGCGAGCGTGTAAGGTTGGGCGCGCTGCGCGCCCTCGCGACGCGCTCGCGCTGCTTGCGATGAAGCTGATCATTGGCATAGTCAGGCCGGAGAAGGCAAACGATGTCCTTGAAGCGCTCTACCGCGCCGAGGTTCGGGGCGTCTCCATGAGCCGCGTCCAGGGCCACGGCGGCGAGCTTGATCGCGTGGAGACCTACCGCGGCACGACCGTCAAGATGGAGCTCGCCGAGAAGGTTCGCTTCGAGATCGCTGTCTCCGACCCCTTCGTCGAGCCGACGATCGAGGCGCTGCGCAGGGGCGCGCACACGGGTGAGGTCGGCGACGGGAAGATCTTCGTGCTTCCACTCGAGCGTGCTGTGCGCATCAGGACCGGCGACGCGGACGAGGAAGCGGTCACTCCGCTCGGCGGATGAGCGCTTCCCTTGCGAGCGTCGCGGTCGCGGCGCCCACGGCTGCGATCAGCCCTGCCGACACCGCGTGGATGCTGATCGCGACCGCGCTTGTGCTGATGATGACCCCGGCTCTGGGCCTCTTCTACGCCGGCCTCGTGCGCTCCAAGAACACGCTCAACACCTTCATGATGAGCGCCGGCGCGCTCGGAGTCGTCACGGTCGCCTGGGCGCTGCTTGGCTACTCGCTTGCCTTCGGCAAGGGCAACGGCTTCATCGGCGGCCTCTCCTTTGTGGCGCTGCACGACGTCGGCTTTGCGCCGCGCTCCGGCACGACGATCCCGCAGCTGGTCTTCTTTGCCTTCGAGGCCGCCTTCTGCATCATCACCGCGGCGCTTGTCTCCGGCGCGGTCGTTGAGCGCATGCGCTACACCACCTTCCTGATCTTCATGGTCGTGTGGTCGCTTGCGGTCTATCCGGTGCTCGCGCACTGGGTCTGGGGCGGCGGCTGGCTGGAGCAGCACGGCGTGCTCGACTTCGCGGGCGGCGTGCCCGTCGAGATGGCCTCAGGCTTCTCCGCGCTGGCCGCAGCTGTTGCGGTGGGCGCCCGCAGGGACTACGGCCGCCAGGCGCTGCTGCCCCACAACGCGGTCTATGCGCTGCTTGGCGCCGGCCTGCTGTGGTTTGGCTGGTTCGGCTTCAACGGCGGCTCAGGGTTCACCGTCGGTCATCCCGGAACGCTTGCCTTCACCAACACGCTGCTTGCGCCCGCCTGCACGCTCGTTGTCTGGTTCCTGCTCGATCTGACCTTCGGCGGCAAGGTGACGGCGATCGGCGCAGCCACCGCGATCGTGGTGGGCTGTGTCGGCATCACCCCCGCCTGTGGCTACATCAGCCCCACCTGGGCGATGCTGTTGGGCGCGCTTGCAGCGCTGCCAAGCTACGCGCTGATCGTGCTGCGCCCGCGCACGCGTCTGGATGAGACGCTTGACGTGCTTGCCGCCCACGGCCTCGCTGGCATGACCGGCATCCTCTTCATCGGCTTCTTCGCCCAGCTGGTCTGGAACGGGCGCGCCAACGGCCTTCTCTACGGTCATCCCTCGCAGCTGCTCTGGCAGCTGATCGCAGCCCTCGCCGGCCCCGCATACGCCTTCACGGTGACCTATGGCCTGATGCGCATCCTCGGGAGGCTGCTGCCGCTGCGCGCAAGCGAGCGTGAGGAGGCGCTGGGGCTCGACGTGGTCGAGCACGGCGAGGAGGCCTACACGACCGGGGAGGGGGCGATCCTGGTCAGCTCCGAGGCGATCGCATCGGGCGAGGTTGCAGCGGGCGTCTAGCAGCAGGCAGCGAATGGCGCGCTGCGCTAGCTTGAGGCAATGCCCGAGCGCCATGTCGACTACCTCCTGATCGGCGGCGGGCTGGCGAGCGCAAGCGCTGCCGAGCGGCTGCGCGAGCTTGAGCCTGATGCGTCGATCACGATCGTCGGCCGCGAGAGCGATCCGCCCTACCACCGCCCGCCCTGCTCCAAGTCCTTCCTGGCGGGCAAGGAAGGGCGTGAGGCCACCTACGTCCAGCAGCCGGAGTGGTATGCGCAGCAGGGCATCGAGCTGCTGACGCGCACCTCGGTGAGCGCGCTTGACGCCGCTGCCAAATGCGCCTCGCTCTCAACGCGCGAGCAGATCAGATTCGGCAAGGCGCTGCTGGCGCCCGGTGCGAACGTGCGCCGTCTGCCCGTCGCGGGGGATGATCTCGACGGCATTCACTACCTGCGCACGCTCGGCAACTCCGAGGCGATCCGCGCGGAGCTCGAGCAGGCCGAGCGGGTGGTGATGATCGGCGGCTCCTACATCGGCTGCGAGGTGGCGGCAACGCTGAGCTCGCTCGGCAAGCGCTGCGCGATCGTGATGCTCGAGCAGGTGCCCTTCGAGCGCACCTTCGGCGCTCGTGTCGGTGCCCACTTCGCGCAGCTGCTGGCAGATCACGGGGTCGAGCTCCATCGCGCCGAGCAGCTCTCAGGCTTTCTCGGCGAGGGGCGGGTGCAGGCAGTTCAGACAGCCTCGGGCAAGGAGATCGCAGCGGAGCTCGTGGTGATCGGGGCGGGCGCTGTCCCGGAAGCTCGCCTGGCCCGCAGCGCGGGCCTCGCGCTCGGGCGCAGCGGCGGCGTGCGCTGCAGCTGCAAGCTTGAGACATCGGCTCCGGGCATCTACGCCGCAGGCGACATCTGCGAGTACGACTCCAAGCTTCACGGCGCCGCGATGCGCATCGAGCACTGGGATGTCGCGCACAACCAGGGGCTTGTGGCAGCTGAAAACATGGTGGGGCGCGCATGCGACTACGAGGTGGTCCCGTACTTCTTCTCCGACCTCGCCGATTGGGCTTCGCTCGAGTACGTCGGCCCTGCGCGCGAGTGGGACGAGGAGCTCACGCGCGGGCAGATGGCGTCAGGCGCCTTCTCGCATTGGTACCTGAAGGAGGGACGCGTTGCCGGAGCGCTTGCGCTCGGGCGCTCAGAGGACATCGATGTCGCTCGTGCGCTGCTTGCCGACGGCCGGCAGCTGGACCCCGAGCAGCGCGCCCTGCTCGGCGACGAGGATGCCGATCTGAGCGTGCTTACGCGCGCCGACTGAGCCGTCGACCGCGGCGCTCAGCGCCGCCGGCGCGGCGGCCCGAAGAGCAGCCGCCAAAACCCCGCGCGCCCAAGCGCGCGGCCGATCAGAATATTCTTTGCCCGCCGACCGGCGTGTCCGGTCCTGATCGCCCGCCCGGTAGCCGAGAGCCGTGCAAGCGCATAGAGCTGAGAGGTGAGGGATTTGCGACGTGCCATGCAGCCTCCTCGTCGTGGTTCAAGCGACGACTCCATGGTAATCCCTCTGCGCGAGCGGTGCACGGCGCTACGCGCGCATCGCGCCGCTCCCGCGGAGCTCGCGCGCGCAGATCCGTGGAATGCCGTAGGTGCGCTCCGTGGGCGAGGCCCTAAGCGACGCGGCTCGCGCCGGATGCAGGCGCCGTGATTGCAGTCGATGCTGGGGGCATGGCAAGCATGGAACAGCTGAGCGGCGGGAGATTGAACGCGGCGTTAGCCAAGGCCGTTGTGAAGATTCACAATGAATACGTCGGTCGCGGACCGAGCAGAGGGCACGCCTTCTTTCGCAACAACGTGGTTGTAGTGGTCATGGAGGAGACTCTCACCAAGGCTGAGCACTCGCTGATCGCCTCCGGCAGCAAAGACCTCGTTCTGCGCATGCGCCGCGAGTTCCAGCGCACGATGGAGCGCGACCTCGTCGCCGTGGTCGAGGAGCTGACGCGCTGCAAGGTGGTCGCGTTCATGAGCGACAACCACCTCTCGCCCGATATGGCCGCCGAGATATTCGTGCTGGACCGTCCGCTGCCAGGCGAACCGGCCGAGCGCAGTGAGGAGACCGCATCCGCAGCCGGCGGCGGTGGATAGAGCGCCCGCGCCGCATCGCTGGCGCCGAGGAGCGAGTGCGCTAGACTGCCTGCCCGGCTGGTCGGCCCCTGAACGGTCGCCCCGCCGGCTTTAACTGCGAGACGTCGCGCGGCGCCAGCTCCCGCCGCGATGCGGACCGTCGGTCATAGGACGATTGCCAGTGAGGTGGGTCCATGACTTTGCAGCGACACTCGCGCGCGCTTGGCGTCGAGAGGCTTCGGCAGGTGATCGAGCTCGGCAGCACAGTGCTCACGGAGCTCGAGGAGGAGAGCGTGCTCGAGCGCGTGCTGGAAGCCGCGCAGACCCTGACCGGCGCCCGCCACGCTGCACTTGAGGTGATTGAGGGCAGCTGCAACGGTCCCAAGTGTCGGTCGGCGAGCGCACGGGAGGGGCGTGTGGGCGATCGTGGCGGCGCCTGCGCCGGCCGCATCGAGATCGAGCACGCGTTGAGCGTCCCGATCTCGGTGCGCGGGAGGCTCTGGGGCCGGATTCACCTGGTTGCCAAGGAGCACGGCGAGCTTGATGACTCCGATGCGGATGCGCTCGGCCTGCTGGCGAGCTGGGCGGCGATCGCGATCGAGCAGGCTCGCATGCACGCTTCAGCGAGGGCGCGCCAGGAGGCGCTCGGGCGCGCAGTCTCCAACCTGCAGGCAATGCAGGAGATCACGCTCGCGCTCGTTGGCGAGGCCGACCCGGCGCGAACGCTGAGCCTGGTGGCTGAGCGCGCGCGCCGCCTAGTCGGCGCGCGCAGCGTGTCAATCATGCTGTTCGAGGGCGCGGAGCTCGTAGCCGCGGCGGGCGCAGGCGATGCGCAGGATCTGCGTGCAGCACGCGTTGCCGCAGGCCAGCATGCGCTCGAGGGCGCTCATTCTCCACTCGTCGTGCCGATGCTCTGCCGTCAGGAGCGTCTGGGCTTGCTGATCGCCCGCGATCACGCAGAGCGCCCTTTCAGCCCTGAGGATGAAGATTCGCTTCGCTCGCTCGCGGCCACGGCCGCGGCAGCGGTCGCAGGCGCCAGGCTGATCGCCGCTGAGCGCCTGCGCGCTGTGCTTGAGGCCACCGAGAGCGAGCGGCGCCGCTGGGCACGTGACCTCCATGACGAGACACTACAGGCGCTCGGCGCGCTCAGGATGACCCTCGCGTCGGCGCGGCGCCAGGCGGACCTCGCTGCCTGGCAGAGGCTTGGCGCGACCCTGCTTGCGCAGCTCGAGCGCGATTTGGCGAGCCTGCGTGCGATCATCGCCGATCTGCAGCCGCCGATCCTTGCGAAACACGGCCTCCCGGCAGCGATCGAAGCGCTTGCGTCGCACCACCAGAGCGCTAACGGGCTGTCGGTCAGATGCGACCTATCGCCCGGGCTTGACGTGCTCAGCGATCAGCTCAAGAGCGTCGTCTTCCGCATCGCTCAGGAGGCGCTGACGAACGTTGTCAAGCACGCGCAGGCGCGCAGCGCCCTGATCGAGATCGCCGCATGCGACGAGGAGCTGATGGTCGCGGTGAGCGATGACGGGGTCGGCTTCGACTGCACGGCGCCGAGGGGCGGTTTCGGCCTTGAAGGGCTGCGCGAGCGCGTTGCCATGGTCGGCGGCGCGCTCACGATTTGCTCCGGCAGCCACGGGACGAGCGTGCGCGCAGCGATCCCGCTGTCGGGCGCAGACATGCACGTGCGACCGGCGCCTGGCGCGCAGATGGCTCCAACGCCCGCGCGGGGCGCGGGCGCACGCCAGCCAACTGTGGAGAATGCGGTCGCAGCGCCCGCCGGTAGGAGATAGGTGATCAGCTTGGCGCCGAGCGCCGAGCGGCTGCTCAGGCTCTAGGCATCGGGCGGCGCGGCCTCGCTGTGGGCTCCGGGCCGCCAGAGCTCCTCGGGCCGCTCCTCGGCGGCGCGGGCGAGGATGAAGAGCAGGTCAGAGAGCCGGTTGAGGTAGCGGATCACCTCCGGGTTGACTTCCTCCTCGATCGCCAGCGCGCGCCGCTCAGCGCGCCTGCAGACCGTTCGCGCGAGGTGCAGATGCGCCGCAAGCGGGCCACCGCCAGGCAGGATGAAGGAGCGCAGCGGGGCGAGCTTCGCGTTGACCTCGTCGCAGGCCTGCTCCAGCCAGGTCGTGTAGGAGGGCTCCACCCGCAGGCGGGTGCGCGCTTTACCCTTGCGCTCGCTAGCGCCGGCGGTGCCCGGAACGCAGAGGTCGGCGCCGAGGTCAAACAGGTCGTTCTGAATGCGCGCAAGCCAGCGCTCGAGCTGCTCGGGCGCCGCCCCTAAGGAGCGAGCCAGGCCGATCGTCGCATTGAGCTCGTCCACAGTCCCGTAGGCCTCCACGCGCGGATCGGTCTTGGCGACCCGGCTCATGTCGCCCAGGTGCGTCTCGCCCTGATCGCCAAGGCGGGTGTAGATGCGGGTCAGGTTGACTGTCATCGCCCCTCAAGTGTCGCAGAGCGGCCCGTGCGATCGGCGAGCGCCTGCGCGTGGCGCGGCCGGACGCCACTTTTTCGCGCGATCGGGTAGCTTCCGCGCCCACATGCAGGTGGGAGTCCCGAAGGAGAGCGCGCCGGGCGAGCTGCGCGTTGCCCTTGTGCCCGAGGTGATCGGGCGCCTGAGGGCGCGCTCGATCGATGTGCTCGTGCAGGCCGGTGCCGGTGAGGGCGCGCTGATCCCTGACGACCTCTACAGAGAGGCGGGCGCGGAGATCGCCGCCGACCCCTCAGCGGCCTATGCCAGCGACATCGTCGTCAAGATCGCCCCGCCCAGCGAGCAGGAGATCAAAGCGCTGCGCTCCGGCTCGCTGCTGATCGGCTTCCTTGCTCCACTGACCTCGCCGCAGACCACGCGTGCGCTTGCCGCTGCGGGCGCCACCGCGCTTGCAATGGAGGCGATCCCGCGCATCACCCGCGCGCAGGCAATGGATGCGCTCTCCTCGCAGGCAAACGTCGGCGGCTATCGCGCGGCGCTGCTTGGGGCGCAGACGCTTGGGCGCTTCTTTCCGATGATGACCACCGCCGCCGGGACTGTTCCGCCCGCGAAGGTGCTGGTGCTGGGCGCGGGCGTCGCGGGTCTGCAGGCGCTTGCCACCGCCAAGCGCCTGGGCGCGCGCACGACCGGCTACGACGTGCGCCCGGAGGTGGCGGAGCAGGTGCGCTCGCTGGGCGCCGACTGGCTTGACCTGGGAGTGGAGGCAGCTGGCGAGGGCGGCTACGCGCGCGAGCTCTCAGCGCAGGAGCGCGAGGCCCAGCAGCAGGCTCTGACGGAGGCGATCAAGGGCTTTGACGTCGTCATCACCACCGCCCTTGTGCCAGGGCGCGCCGCGCCCCGGCTGGTGACCGCAGAGGCGGTCAGGGGCATGCGAGCGGGCTCTGTGATCGTCGATCTTGCTGGCGAGAGCGGTGGCAACTGCGAGCTCTCGGAGCCCGGCGAGACGGTCGTACGCGAGGGCGTGAAGATCGCAGCGCCGCTCAACCTGCCCGCGTCGATGGCAGAGCACGCCTCCGCGCTCTTCGCGCGCAACGTGCTCGCGTTGATCGAGCTGCTCGTCGACAAGGACGGCAGCCTCAAGCTTGACTTCGAGGACGAGATCATCGCGGGCGCCTGCATCGTGCGCGCCGGCGAGGTGGTCCATGCCGGCGCCAGAGCGGCGCTCGAGGGGGCCGCATGATCCTCGCAAGCACCCTCACGACCAACCTTGCGATCCTGGTCCTCGCGGGCTTCCTGGGCTTCGTCGTGATCTCGAAGATCCCGAACACGCTGCACACGCCGCTGATGTCGGGGACGAACGCCATCCACGGGATCGTCCTGCTCGGGGCGCTGCTCCTGATCGGTCTGCCTGCGAGCGGCCTGGTGGGAATCGATGCCCTCAGCAAGGCGCTGCTGGTGATAGCGGTCGCCTTCGGAACGATCAACGTCGTCGGCGGCTTTCTCGTCACCGACCGCATGCTTGAGATGTTCAAGCGCAAGCCTCAGACCAAGGAGGAGAAGGAGCAGGAGGGAGGCTCGCGATGAGCGCGCTCACCGGCAGCGGCGCCGCGGCGGCGCACGTCGCCCTGCTCCTCTCGCGCCTGGCGGCGCCTGCGACGATCTTCCTGCAGTCGCAGTCCTTCATCTACGTCCTCTACATCATCGCCTTCACGCTGATGATCCAGGGGCTGCGCGGGCTTGCGGGCCCGCGCACGGCGGTGCGTGGCAACCGCATCGCTGCGGTCGGCATGGCGGTTGCGGTGATCGCGACGCTGCTTCAGCCCCAGGAGGGCAACTGGGGGCTGATAGTGCTGGGCGTCGTGATCGGCACCGCCGTCGGCATCCCCGCCGCGCGCAAGGTGCGGATGACGGCGATGCCGCAGATGGTCGCGCTCTTCAACGGCGTCGGCGGCGGCGCGGTCGCGCTGATCTCCTGGGTCGACTACCGCAGCCACGGCTCCTCCTACGGCACGCACACGATCGTGCAGAGCGCGATCGTGCAGGTCCAGGTGCCAGGCGTGGCGACATACGTAGCGATCTTCTCGGTCGCAGCGGCGATCATCGGCTCGATCTCCTTCTGGGGCTCGAACATCGCCTTCGGCAAGCTGCAGGAAGTGCTCCCCGGACGACCGATCACGCTCGGGCGCATCCAGCAGCCGGTCAACCTGCTGCTCGCGGCGCTGGCGCTCGCTGCGGGGATCGCGCTGATCGACGGCGTTCACTCCGAACTGCTCTTCATCGGCATGCTCGTTGCCGCGGCGCTGCTTGGGAACCTGATCGTGCTGCCGATCGGCGGCGCGGACATGCCGGTCGTGATCGCGCTCCTGAACGCCTTCACAGGCGTCTCCGCAGCGGCGACAGGCATGGCGTTGAACAACCCCGCATTGATCGTCTTCGGGATGATGGTCGGCGCCTCAGGCTCGATCCTGACGAAGCTGATGGCGGATGCGATGAACCGCTCGATCCCCGCGATAATCGCCGGCGGCTTCGGCGGTGGCGCCGAAGTCGCCCCCTCCGGCGCCACTGCAGAGCACGGCTCGGTGCGCTCGATATCCGCCGCGGACGCCGCGATCCAGCTTGCATATGCCAGCCGCGTGGTGATCGTCCCCGGGTACGGCATGGCGGTCGCCCAGGCCCAGCACGCCGTGCGCGAGCTGGCCTCCGAGCTGGAACAGCGCGGCGTTGACGTCAAGTACGCGATCCATCCGGTCGCCGGTCGCATGCCCGGCCATATGAACGTCCTGCTTGCCGAGGCCGACGTCCCCTACGACCAGCTCAAGGAGATGGATGAGATCAACCCGGAGCTGCCGCACACCGATGTCTGCCTGGTGATCGGGGCCAACGACGTCACCAACCCCGCCGCTAAAAACACACCCTCCTCGCCGATCTACGGCATGCCGATCATCGAAGTCTCCGAGGCGGGGTCGGTGATCGTGATCAAGCGCTCGATGAACCCGGGCTTTGCGGGGATTGAGAACGAGCTCTATTACGACCCCAAGACCTCGATGCTCTTCGGCGACGCAAAGGGCGCGGTCGCAGAGATCGTCGCAGGCCTCGCCGAGATCTAGCGCGCGGCTTCTATGCTGACGCCGTGATTGCACGTCAGGATGCGCTCGCGGCGCTGGCAGCCGAGGAGCTTGACGTGCTGGTGGTCGGCGGCGGCATCACCGGAGCCGGCGTCGCCTTCGACGCCTCCGCGCGCGGCTATGCGGTCGGGCTGATCGAGCGCTCGGACTTTGCCGCCGGGACGTCCAGTCGCTCGAGCAAGCTCGTGCACGGCGGCCTGCGCTACCTGCAGTCCTTCGATCTGGGCCTGGTGCGCGAGGCACTGCTCGAGCGCCGCCTGATGGTGCGCCTGGCGCCACACATCGTCCAGCCGCTGCCGATCGTCGTGCCCTCCTTCGGCGGCGCGCGCCCGGATCGGCTGGTGGGGGTCGGTCTGAACCTCTACGACGTGATGGCCGTCGAGCGCTCACGGCTGCGAGTCGCCAGGCGCGCGCGCGCACGCCGGCGCGCGCGCGCCGGCACAGCGCCACCCTCGCCGCTTCTCGATCAGGGCAGCGCGGAGCCCGCTGCGGAGAGCGCCGGCGCCGAAGAGGAAGCCACCTTCGGGCCCGCCCGGCACCGTCTGATCGGCGGCGAGGAGGTGGGTGAGCTGCTGCCCGCCCTGGCGGCGCGGGCCCCAAGCGGCGGCTACCTCTTCTACGACTGCCAGACCGATGACGCGCGGCTGGTGCTGACGGTCCTCGGCGAGGCCGAGCGCTTCGGGGCGATCATCGCAAACCGACTTGAGGCGACCGGGTTGCTCGAGCGCTCCGGTCGTGCCTGCGGCGTGCGCGCACGCGACGTGCTGACCGGTGCGGAGGTCGAGATACGCGCGGCAAACGTCGTTAACGCGACCGGCGTCTGGGCGGACCGTCTGCGGCCACAGGAGCTGCGCGACGAGGCGGAGGTGCCGAGCATCCGGCCGAGCCGGGGCACGCACATCATCTTCGAGCGCGCGCGCCTGCCGCTGATCGCCGGGGCGATCGTGCCGGCGGGCGGCGGGCGCTCGATCTTCGCCCTGCCCTGGCTGGGGGCGACGCTGATCGGCACCACCGACAACGACTATGAGGGGCCGCTCGAGCATGTCGCTCCGGATGTCACGGAAATCGACTATCTGCTCGAAGCGGTCAACGAGTTCTTCGCGACAAGCCTCGAGGTGCAGGACATAGTCGGCGCCTACGCCGGCGTGCGGCCGCTGATCTCCAGCGCGGACGCCAAGCGCTCGGTTGACATCTCGCGGCGGGCGGAGCTCTATGAGACCTCGAGCGGGATGCTGACGATCACCGGCGGCAAGCTCACCACCTGGCGGCGCATGGCGAAGATGACCGTTGATCGGCTGGTCGAACGCGAAGGGCGCGAGGCGCCCTGCCGCACCCACGAGATCCCGCTCGGGCGCCCGGTTGCGCCGAGCGCCCTGCCGCGGCATCCCGCGCTCTCGGACGCCTCCTATGCTCACCTCGCCTCCCGCTATGGCCGCGCTGCGCGCGAGCTGGTCGCGATCGCCAGGGAGCGCCCGGAGCTTGCCGAGCCGATCCTGCCCGACCATCCGGATCTCTTGGTCGAGGCGACCTTTGCGGCCCGCTCTGAGCAGGCGCACTCGCTGGCAGACGTGCTGCTGAGGCGCACACGCCTTGGCCTTCTCGCCGCGCGTGAGCTGCTCGATGCGCCGCGCAGCGGGGCGCCGGAGGAGGACGGGGAGTCGCGCGGCGAGCCACGGACAGCGCGCAGGGGCAGGCTCGGCCTGCGTCGTCGCCAGCACGGCAGCGGACGGGCGGCGTTGGGCGGCCTTGCGCTTGCCGTCGGCAGCGAGCTTGCCTGGAGCAGGCGCCGGCGCGAGCAGGAGGTGGAGGCCTTCTACGCGGAGGCGGCCGCGGAGGGTCTGCTCGCGGAGGAGCGCTAAGAAGCGCGTAGGATGTCGGACGCAAACATGACCGGAAGGAGCAATCCCAAGCTATGACAGTCCTTGACCGCACCGAGCTGCAGGCAAGCCCGCTCGCCGACCTGCACGCGATCGCCAACGAGATGGGCATCGACGGCTACCGCCTGCTGCGTCGCGAGGAGCTGATCGCCGCGATCCTCGCGGGCGGCGCGGTGACCGCGCGCGATCTCCGCGAGCGCGCCGCAGCGGTCAAGGAGGACGAGCTCGCGGAGATCGAAGGCGAGGGTGCGCGGACGCGCACGGGCGCCGGCAGGTCGCGCCGGGCGCCCCGGCGCGCGCCGCGTCGTGCGGCGGCCGAGCCCGCGGCTGAGCCGGCGCAGAGCAGCTTCCGAACCGGCGAAGTGGTGGAGGGCGTGATCGAGCTGCGAGCGGGTGGCGCGGCGGTGCTGCGCGCCAAGGCGCCGGACGGCGGCGAGGAGGAGGTCGCGATCTCGCCCTCACAGGTCAAGCGCTGCGAGCTGAAGAATGGTGATCGCGTGAGCGGACCGGTGCGCCGCCGCCGCCGCACCCAGGGCAGCGCCGCGCTGGTGCGGGTGGAGACGATCAACGGCGTTCCTGCCGACCTTGCCGTCCAGGCGCCGCCGCCGGCGCGCGAGCGTGGTCGGCGCGAGCGCGCGGCGCGCACAGGAGGGCCGGCCTTCCCCGAAGAGCGCCTGGAGCTCGGCGGCGACCCGGCGCTGCGCGAGCTGGAGGCGCTGGCGCCGCTGGGCTTTGGCTCCCGGGCGCTGATCGCAGGGCCGACGCGCGCAGGCAAGAGCGAGCTCTTGGCGCACATCGCGCAGGCGCTTGCAGGCCGTGGCGATCTCGACTGCCAGCTCGTGCTCTCCGGGGTGCGCCCAGAGGAGATCGGCAGTCGCGCGGAGGGTGCCCCGGCTCCCGTAAGCGCTCTCACCTTCACCGCCTCTGCGCAGGAGCGTCTGCAGGCGCTCGAGCCGGTGCTTGCGAAGGCCGAGCGCGTCTGCGCATCGGGCGGGCGCGCGCTGGTGCTGATCGACACCTTGGACGGCCTCGAGGCCGGGGAGGCCAGGCGCGTGATGGCGCATGCTCGCAACGAGCGCGGCGCGGGCTCGCTCACGATCATCGCCACGGCAGGCGCGCCGTTCGGCGGCGAGACCTCGGTGGTGACGCTCAGCGGCGAGCACGCTCCCGGCCAGCCCTTCAGCATCGATCCGCAGGCCTCCGGCACGCTCAAGGTCGAGCTTTTGGTCGGCGAGCAGGGCGCGGCGGCGATTGCGCGCGAGCGCGCCGCGAGGCTGCGCCGCCGACGCTCGCTGCTATCGCGGCTGCTCGGCCGCTGAGGGGGCGGCGCTGGGCGCGGCGGCCGCGGCGCAGGCCGCACGGCGGACGGCTCAGATGCTGCTGCCGGAGTGACCCGGGCCCGAGTGCGTGGGCAGGTAGGCGACGCGTCGCCAGGAGGGCGGGGAGGCCAGCTCGATCGCCTCGCCCGGTCGCTCCGGCGAGATGTAGGTGAAGCTGCCGTCAGACTCCTCGAAGCTCACATCCAGCTCGCCCTCGCGGACGCGCTGGTCAAGCCACGCTGAGCGGAAGATCAATCGCCGCAGCCAGTGCACCAGCGATCGCGACGCCGGTCCGACGAGCTCAGGCCAGCAGTCGTTGACATGTCGCCCGAGCGGCGAGATCGGCTCGCTGACGGAGCCGTTGACGGTCAGGTTGACGAGGTCTTCGCGCTCGCCCTCGCCGAGCTGGCCGCCGATGAAGGCCAGGCGGATCGCCGCCTGCTCGCAGCGCTCGGTGAAGTCAAGCTCGTTGAAGGTGAAGCGCAGGGGGCCGTACTCGAGCACGAAATCCTGCCCCGATTCATAGTTTCCGCGACGCGTCCGTTGCATGGCAAGAGAGCCGTTCCTTTCTGTTGGGCTGGTGGCCCCGCCGTCCGTGGCGACTGCAAGAACCGACCGTCGCCATCGTAGGTGGATTTCCTGCCTGCGAAGCGTGCTGAACGGCATCTTGCAGTGACCGTGTGCCGCAGCGATCAGGGCGTGAGGCTCAGCACGACCGCAGTGCGCTGCTCGGAGCCGATGCGTCCGACCCCGAGCGTCAGCGACGAGAGCGAGTAGAGGTGAGGAAGCACCGTCGCAAGGCTCGGGCTGCTGTTGGCGCCCAGCAGGCCGAGGATCGCGGTGAGCTGGGGGAAGGAGATGAGCAGGCGCGGCGAGAGCCCTTCGCCAAGCGCGCTCTGCGCGCTGCGGTAGGCGGTGGCGGAGCCGAGCGGCACGCTTGGCGATAGCGCCTCGGTGATCGGCGCCGCGCCGAAGCCCGCCACCAGCTTGCCCTCTCCGGCGGCGATCTGAAGCCCGCCGGGCAGACCCGCGAGAGCGACGGCGATCGCGCTTTGCGCCCCGGCGACGGAGAGCGGCTTGACGGCAATGTGGGCGCTGCGGAAGAGCGCGCCCAGCTGCGCGACAGCAGCGCGCGAGCGGGCTTCGTCGCGGGAGCTGATGACAATCGCTCCATCGACTTCAAGCAGGCTTGTACCGCTGAGGAAGAGTGCTGCGGGACCCATCCAGCCGGCGAGCGCCTGGCGCAGAGCGCGGGGATGTGCGCCAAGCGCGCCCACGAGCTGGCGAGCCGGCGCGATCAGACCGGCGAGCGAGGAGCCACCGAGGCCAGCGAGCGTGCCGAGCAGCGCCTGCAGGCCGGCGGTGAACGGCAGAGGAGCCGAGCGGAAGCTCGCTTCGCTGCCGCTGGCGGCACCCTGCGGGCTTGGCGCGGCGCCGCTGAGGTAGGCAAGCGCGGGGGCGAGCGCAAGCACCTTGTGAAGCGCATCGGGCAGATTTTCAAGCGCCGCAGCTACCCAGGAGCTTTCAGGCAGCGAGGCGAGCAGCTGTTGGGTGCTCTGCTGCTGTTCGCTTTCGGAGGTGCTCGGCGGATCGGCGCTTTCGCCGCGCAGCCGATCGACCACCAGCCGTATCGAGCCAGAGCGGGGCACAAGGCTCACGTACAGAGCGCTGCCCGGAGGGCCGATCAGCTCGCGCAGGTAGGGCGGCTCGCCGGCACTGGCGGGCGCGCGGCCACTGCTGCGCGCGCCCTTGGCCGCCTTAGGGTTGGCGGTGAGGCTGCCTGAGCTTTCGCTCTGCGCGCTGCTCGACTGCGCTTCGCCTTCGCTGCCCGCTTCGGAGGCTTCGGCTCTGCTTGGCAGGCGCAGATAGACGGCTGCCACCGCGCCCGTGGGTGCAGCGGCATGCATCGCTGCGAAGGGGGAGGCGGGCCGCAGCGCCGGCGCGCCGTCGATCGTTGCGATCGCGGAGCGCACGCCGGCGATATTTCCCATCAGCAGGAAGGAGCGCGCGACCGCGGCGGCCTGACCGTCGGAGAGGATCGTCATCTTGACGCCGCCGAACGGGAGGATGCGCGCGTGCAGGCCCGCGCTCTGCCTGCGGATGTAGGCGCGGGCGCCACCGGGGTCGGTCACGTCGGCGATCAGCGCGCCCGGCACGGCGGCGCCCGCAAGGTGGCGCAGCCCGCCTTCGAGAATCGAGCGCGCGAAGGCGATCAGCGCTGCGGGAGAGCCGTTGGCGGCTTCCAGTGGCGGCATCCTTTCCAGGAACACGCCTGCCTGCGCGCCGAGGAACGGGAGCACCGCTGAGCGCGGTGCGCTGCCGCCGCGCAGCGAGAGCAGCCGGTAGAGGAAGCCGTAGGGCTGCTTGGCCCCCGTGACTCGAGCTGCGTCGGTGCGCGTCAGACGCGCGAGCGCACCTTCCTGGCTGACGTCCAGCGCGATGTAGAGGGGCGCACGCGCGGGGACCGCGCCGGCGGGGCTGGGCGCCGGCGGGGCGCTTGCGGCGCAGCCGCCGAGCATCGCAGCGGCGAGTGCTCCTGTCAGGGCTGCGCCGATGACGCCCTTGCGCTTTGCTGGCAGCGAAGCCACCGCGGGATCGTATATCCGGGCCGCTCTCGAGGGCTCCTGCAAGAGATGTTGCTGCAAGATCGCGCGCAGGTGACGGTTTTGCATGTGATGTTGCGCTTACCGCCGCGATCCGCCAACCTGCAATCGAGTGAAAGTCCCTGCAATTGGGTGGTTTTCCAGGAGTGTTCGAGGGTCGTTGCAGCGTGTCGCGAGTGTGCTTGCAGGATCTACTGGTGGGAACGGGTGTGCGAAAGGGGTTCCGTTGTGGGCGAAAGTGGGATAAGGTGCCCGCAGCGAGCCCGGGTGGAGGGGCTCCTCCCACCCCTCCATCCGGGCTCTCAAAGAGCGATCGGGTCCCGACAGAGCAAGCGAGCAGCAAGCGATGGCCTTCCGCGGCATCTACGAGCACACTCTTGATTCGAAGAAGCGGATCATGCTGCCGCGCCAGTACCGGCCGGCCTTCGGCGAGATCGACATCGTCCTTGCGATACCGCCGGACATGCGCCCGTGCATCTGGATCGCACCGGCGGCCGACTACGAGTCCTACACCCAATCCGCGCTCTCAGAGCTCTCGCCGCTGTCGGCCAAGCGCATTGAGCTGGAAAGATTCTTCTTCGGCAACAGCCACGACGCACGGCTGGACACGCGCGAGCGGCTGATGCTGCCGGCGCCGCTGATCGCGCACGCCAACCTGCGCGAGCGGGTGCTGATCGTGGGTGCTGGCGCGCGCCTTGAGTGCTGGGACCCGGAGGGCTGGGGCAGCTACCGGCCCGAGCTGCTCAACGGAGCAAAGGAGCTGACAAGCGGTGCTGGCGACCAGCGCTGAGACCGTCTGTGCGGGCGAGCGCTCGCGCCGGCGAGCGCGTGGCGGCGAGCGCGCCGCTGTGGCCCGGCGCGCGCGCGCGGCAGGGAGCGGCCGCCTACAGGTCGGCGCCGATCGCCACGTGCCGGTGCTGTTGCAGGAGCTGGTCTGTCTCCTCGACCCGCGCCCTGGGGAGGTGGCGATCGACTGCACCTTTGGCGCCGGCGGTCACGCCCAGGCCCTTGGCGCGCGGCTTGGCAAGGATGGGCTGCTGATTGCAATCGATCGCGATCCGGCGGCGCAGCAGCGCTTCGAGGAGCTCTCAAGCTCGCTTCCCTGCGCCACCCGCTTCATCCGCGCGCGCTTCGGCGCCGCTCTCGACGCTCTTGCTGCGGAGGGCCTGCGGGCGCAGATCGTCTACTTCGACCTTGGCGTCTCCGCAGCCCAGCTGGCCCATGCGCAGCGCGGCTTCGCCTACTCCTACGACGCTCCCCTGGACATGCGCATGGACCCCGAGCACGGCGAGAGCGCGGCGGATCTGCTTGCCGGCTGCACCGAGCGCGAGCTGACGCTGCTCTTTCGCCGCTATGGCGAGGAGCGCAGCGCGAAGGCGATCGCGCGCGCGATCGTCGCCCGCCGAGCGCAGCGGCCGATCGAGCGCACGCAGGAGCTGGTCGAGGTGATCGCTGCGGCGCTGCCCGCGCCCGTGCGCTTTGGCGGCGGGCATCCCGCCAAGCGCGTTTTCCAGGCACTGCGGATCGCCGTCAACGACGAGCTGGGCGAGCTCGAGCGGGCGCTCCCGCGCGCCTGGGAGCTGCTCGCACCTGGCGGCCGGCTGGCGGCAATCTCCTTCCACTCGCTCGAGGATCGGGCGGTCAAGCGCTTTCTCGGCGCGCGCGCGCGCGGGTGCATCTGCCCGCCCCAGCTGCCCGTCTGTGCCTGCGGGCGTGAGCCCGAAGCGCAGCTGTTGGCGCGCCGGGCGATCGTCGCGGGCGCGGCTGAGGCAAGCAGCAATCCGCGCTCGGCCTCCGCGCGCCTGCGGGCGGCAAGGAAGATCGCAGCGCCGCAGTCTCCTGCGGGCAATCGCTCCGCTCGGGCGAGCGCGGGCAAAGACGCTAAAGCGGAGTCTGAAGCCCATGAGGGGAACGTGCGATGAGCGTCGCCCAGGCGGCTGGCGCTCCGGCGACCGCGGCCGGCGAGAGGCTGAGCGGTGCGCAGCGGAGGCAGAGCGCTCCGCGCGGGGCGATGCGGGTCTCGGGGGCCGCACGCATCTCAGGGCGCGGGCGCTCTCATAGCGCGCACGCCGTGGGCGCTGGCCGCTCGGCAGCGGCGGTGCGCAGCGCGCGCGCGCGCCGTACGATCCCGCGAGGCGGCGCAGGAGCCGCTGTCATCCACGGCGCGGTGACGGGAGCGCTGGCGCTCGCGCCGGCGCATCTGCCGGTGCCAGCACGGGGCGCCCCGACGCGCCCGCAGCGCCCGCGCCGAGGCGCTGGCGCCGATGCGCGTCGGCTGCCGGGGTGGCTTGGCGCGTCGCTTGCCCGCCTGAGCTCGATCGCGCAGGGGCGACTGTGGATCGCGATGATCAGCGCGGCGCTGGTCGGCATTATCGGTCTGCAGGTGGCGATCCTGCAGGTCAACGAGCAGGTGGGCCGCTCGCTTGAAGCGCGCAGCGCGCTGCAGCGCAGCGTCTCGCAGCTGCAGGTTGAAGACTCCGCGCTCTCTGCAAGCGCACGTGTCGAGTCTGAAGCGGCCCGGCTGGGCATGGTGCCGCTAGGCGAAGGGCACACGACCTTCCTCGCCGACCGCAGCGACGCGCCGACAGCCGCCGCGCAGCTTCTTGCGCGCGGGATCAAGGCCGGAACGGCGGCGTCTGCCGGCAGCGCCGAAGCGCACGGCGAAGCAGCGCAGCCAAGCTCCGCAGCGCCGGCGGGCTCCACAGAACAAGCGCCCTCCGCCGAAGCTGCCGGCTCGCAGAGCGCCGGCGAAGCGCCAATCGCCGCCGAAAGCACGGCGGGTTCAACCGCTGCGGTCAGCTCACCGGGCGAATCGCAGGCGGCGCCCGAAGCGCCCACAGCGGGTGGCTCACAGCAGGGCGCTGAACAGGTGAGCGCCGGGGCCACCACCGGCAGCCAGGCTCAGGCGCCAGCCCCGGGCACGAGCGGAGGAGGCACCGCTGCCGGCGGTTGAGCGCAGGATCGGGCTGCTCTTTGCGTGCTTTGTGCTCGCGCTTGCGGCGGCTGCCGCGCGCGCGGGCTATCTCGGCATCCTGCGCGCGGCGGCGCTGCGCCGGGATGCAAGCTCGCAGCAGGTGAGCATTGAAACGGTGCCCGCCCAGCGCGGCGAGATAACCGATCGCGACGGGTCAGCGCTTGCGATCTCGGTGCCGGCCTACAACATCATCGCCGACCCCTTTCTGATCCACGAACCGGATGCGGCGGCGGCGAAGCTTGCGCCGCTGCTTGGATCCTCGCAGCCGAAGGTCGCCGAAGCGCTCTCGCAGCAGACGGGCTTCCTCTATCTCGCTCAGGGCCTCGAAGCGAACAAGGCCAAGCAGGTGCTGGCGCTTGGGCTGCCCGGCGTGGAAGCGAAGCTGGCGATGAAGCGCGTGCACCCCCGCGGCACGCTCGCCGGTCAGGTGCTCGGCGCCCTCTCAGCCGAAGGCCAGGGCCTTTCAGGAGTGGAACTGGGCTTCAACTCGGTCCTCGCCGGAGTTGGCGGGCAGCGGCGCATCGTGCGTGACGGCCTGGGCTCGCCGATCGCGATCAGCACGCTGCGCCAGGAGCAGCCCGGTCGCTCGATCGCGCTCACGATCGACGCGAACATTCAGCAGCGCACGGAAGAAGTGCTCGCGGCGGACGCCTCTGTCTTCCACCTGCACCGAGCCGCTGCGATCGTGCTTGAAGCTCAGAGCGGTGCGGTTCTCGCGGCTGCCAGCTGGCCGCCGGTGAACCTCGAAGACCAGGCCTCATTGAGCCCGGAAGCGCTTGCCGACCTGCCGGTTTCCTTCAACTACGAACCCGGCTCGACCTTCAAGGTGGTGGCGATGGGAGGGGCGCTGCAGGAAGGCCTTATCACCCCCCAGTCGGTATTTGAAGTTCCCGAAGCAATTGAAATGGGCGGCCATGTCATCCACGACGCTGAGGCGCATCCGACCGAAATGCTGACCGCCTCGCAGATTCTCGCGCGATCCTCCAACGTCGGCGAGATCAAGATCGCGTCGCTGCTGGGCGCTCAGCACTTCTACGAATGGGCCCACCGCTATGGCTTCGGGTCTGCCCCGGGCGTCGGCCTGCCGGGCGAAGAAGCCGGCGTGATGCCGGAACCATCGAGCTACTCGGGCTCCTCGATGGGCAACCTGCCCTTTGGGCAGGGAGAGATGGTCACGCCGATGCAGCTCGCTGCCGCCTATGAGGCGATCGCTGATGGCGGCATACTGCGCGCGCCGCACATCATCGCACGCATCGGGCAGCGCGCGGTGGCGCCAGCGCCCGGGCGCCGGATTCTCTCTGAATCGGCCGCCGCGCAGCTGCGGCAGATGCTCAAAGGCCCGCTTCAGCCCGGCGGGACCGCAGCCGAGGTGACCGTGCCCGGCTACCAGGTCGCGGGCAAGACCGGCACTGCAGAAGTGATCAGCTCGCGCACCGGCGAATACTCCAAGTCGCGCTTCGTGGCCTCCTTCATAGGCTTTGCGCCTGTCAGCACGCCGAAGGTGCTGGCGGTGGTGGTCTCCGACGAACCGACCTCCGGCTCGATCTACGGCGGTCAAGTCGATGCGCCGGCGTGGGGAGAGATCCTCTCCTTTGCGCTTCCCTACCTTGGCGTCGCTCCCGAAGGCGGCTCCTAGGGCCACCTGCCCGCTGGTCAGATCCCGATCCGGCCGCTGGTGATCACGGTCTGCCCGTCGGGGAGATGGAAGTACTCGGCGGGGTCCGCCGCGTTGCGCGCAAGCGCCAGGAAGATGCGCTTGCGCCAGCCCGCCATGCCGGGGGCGCTGGTGCGGTTGATCGTGACCTTCGAGAGGAAGTACGTTGCGTGCTCGATGTCCGGCGAGCCCGGGATCTGGCCCTCCGCGACAGCACGCCGCAGCGCCGCGGGCACATCGGTGCGGTCGCGGAAGCCGTAGTGAAGCGAGAGCGGAATGATCTGCTCGGCGGTGGCTGCAAGCGGGTCGCCGGTTGCGCCGGAGTAAAGGTGGCGCTGTCCGAGCCGCACGCGCTGGGTGTCGGGGATGTGCGCGACGCGCTCGACCGCGACGCTGACGATCAGGACGGTGTCGTGGATGGCGTGGTTGTGCTCGATGTTTGCGCGCAGCGCAAGCGGCGTTGACTCAAGCCGCGGATTGAGGAAGACCGCGACGCCCGGGACGTGGTTGATGCTGTAGTCATGAGCGGTGATCTCCTCGACGAAGTCCTGCAGCGATCCTTCCAGGCGATGGCGGTTCTCGGTCACGATCTCGCGCCCGCGGTTCCAGGTCGTGAAGATGGTGTACGCGCAGGCGGCGACCGCCAGCGGCAGCCATCCGCCGTGGATGACCTTGGTCAGATTGGAGGTGAAGAAGGCGATATCGACGGTCAGCAAGACGCCGCCGCCTGCCGTCACCAGCGCGCGTCGCGTGTGCCAGAACAGGCGCGCGATCGAGAGAAAGAGCACCGTTGTCAGGACGAAGGTGCCGGTGACCGCGACGCCGTATGCGGCGGCGAGCCCGCTGGAGGAGCCGAAGGCGAAGACGATCGCAAGGACGATCACAAACAGGATCGCGTTGATCGCGGGCACGTAGATCTGGCCGATCTCCCGTGCTGATGTGTGGCGGATGGTCAGGCGCGGCAGGAAGCCCAGCTGCACCGCCTGCTGGGTAACCGAGTAGGTGCCGGAGATGACTGCCTGGGAGGCGATCACGGTGGCGACCGTCGCCAGGAAGACCATCGGCAGCTGCGCCCAGGAGGGCAGCAGCAGATAGAAGGGGTTTGAGATGTCCTTCGGGCTGCGCAGGATCACCGCTCCCTGCGCCAGGTAGTCGAGGGTGAGGGCGGGGAACACGATCAGGAACCATGCGCGGCGGATCGGCGCACGGCCGAAGTGGCCCATGTCGGCGTAAAGGGCCTCTGCGCCCGTCACCGCAAGCACCACGGCGGCCAGCGCAAGGTATGCGACGACACCGTGTTCCAAGAAGAAGCGCGCGCCCCAAGTCGGAGAGAGCGCCTGCAGGACGGATGGGTGGCGGATGACCTCGCTGCCGCCGAATAGCGCAAGCGCTGCAAACCAGATCAGCATGATCGGACCGAAGAGGCGCCCCACCACGTGCGTGCCAAAGCGCTGCAGCGCAAAGAGGGCGGCAAGCACGACCGCTGTGAGCGGCACGACCGCCGATGAGACGCCCGGCGCTGCGACCTTCAGCCCTTCCATCGCCGAGAGCACGGAGATCGCCGGCGTGATCGTGGAGTCGCCATAGAAGAGGGCAGCGCCGAGGACGCCGAGCAGGACGAGCGCTGTGATCAGGCGCGTGCGGGCGATGCGCGAGTGGCGCAGGATCGAGGTGAGCGCCATGATGCCGCCTTCGCCGCGGTCATCGGCGCGCATGATGAAGATGACGTACTTGACGGAGACGACGATCGTGATCGTCCAGAAGACGAGCGAGATGACGCCGAAGATCTCCGGGCGGACGGGATGCACCGCGTGGCTCTGGTCTTCAAAGACGGTCTGGATGGAGTACAGCGGCGAGGTGCCGATGTCGCCGAAGACGACGCCGAGCGCGCCCACCATCAGCGCTGCGCGGGCGCTGCGCTGAGCTTGCCCGGCGGATGCGTGCGGGGGGCCCTCGGCCGGAAGCGTCTCGGCTGCGCTTGCGTTTGCCATGAGCGCTGAACTTATCGGGGCGGACGGCGCTTGGGGCGCGCGCATGGCCTGAAGGCGACCAGCGCGCAGAGGAGCAGTCGCGAGCGCCGCGCCGCGCCTGGCGCCGCGGCCTCACCGACGCTCTACGAGCAAGCGCTTGCCGGCTTTGGCTGTGGTGATCGGACCGGCGGCGATCAGCGCCGCGGCGCGAGGCTCATCGGTGCGAGCCGCACCCGAGCGCGGGCGCTCGGCGCCTCACCAGCGGTACCAGCGCCTGCGCCCCAGCGCGGAGTCAACGCCGCCAACGAAGAAGCCGAGCAGCCATAGCAATACCGCCAGGATGAGGACCAACCAGAGAATGTGCAGGGCAAAGCCCAAGCCGCCGAAGACGGCGAAGATCAGCAAGAGCACGAAGAGCGCGACCATCCGGTCTCCTTTCGAAGGTGTCGAGATGGAGATACCCGCCGGCCTTGGGACGCAAACACCGGCTGCGAGCCGCTCGCTCTGCAGATCTGCGCTGCGCGGCACTCCGGTGCGCGGCGTATGGTTAATGGTTAATGGGCTCTGGGCGCGAGGCTCTTAAATGCAATGTTTGAGAGAGCCCGAGGTTGGGTACAACCGAAGCATGTCGCATTTTGCTGATGGCCACAGCTGCGTCGAGCGCCCGATCCGCTAGCCTGGCATTGAGCAATGAGCCTCGAGGTCAAGATCCACATGCTCGCGGCGGGAGGGCTGCAGGCGCCGGCTGAGCCGAGAAGGGGTAGAGCGGCCCTCGCGGCGCCGCGTCTCTGATCGCCCATGCCCTCGGTCGGCACATCGATACTGCTGATTGCTGCCGGTGCGATCTTGCGCTTTGCAGTCACCGCAAGCGTGGAAGGCGTCTCGCTGCGCACGGTCGGTCTGATCCTTCTGATAGTCGGCATCGTCGCGCTTGCCATCTCCCTCTTCTACATGCTCTCCTGGGCACCGGCGCGGCGTGCTCGCGTGACGACGGCCGTGCGCGAAGAGCGCGACCTGCCCCCCGAAGAAGGCGGCCCGTACTAGACCGGCGGCTGCGGGGCGCACGCGCCCCTGGCGAGCTGGTCGCCAATGTGGCCGATCCGGCCAAGATCGGCTGCTGATCGCCTGCCGTCTCCCGCGTCACCCTGACGGCGACGCAGGACTGCTATAGTTTTACGCCACCATACGTTCACAGCTTTCGCAGCTGACTTCGCGAAAGCCCCAGGGAGCGGCCCCAGACCTGTATGGCGCGGTTGTTGGAGGGCTGCTTTGGCGTGAAGCCAGATTCGCATTGACGCCATTGGCGCCGTCTACCGCCGCGCGCAAAGTGCCAAGAAGGAGGTCGGACGATGGCTCATGGAGAGAACGGCGATGTTGCGCTGCGCGCAACCGAGCGCGCGCTGTGGGAGATCAACGTCGCTCGCGAGTGTCGACGGAGGGGCGCGCCCGCCCCAGCAAGCGGTGAGCTGCAGCGGCGTGCACAGCGCGCGCGCGAGGAGCTTGTGCGCCGTTACACCCCGCTTGCGCGCAGCCTTGCCGCGCGCCACGTAACGCCCGCGGAGCGCTTCGAGGATCTGCTGCAGGTGGCGCTGCTAGCGCTGCTCCAGGCGATCGAGCGCTTCGACCCCACCCGCGGCACGCCGTTCACGGCCTACGCCGCGCCAAGCATCGGCGGCGAGCTCAAGCGCCATCTGCGCGACAACACCTGGGCGTTGCACGTCCCGCGTCCTGCGCGCGAGCGCTCGCTTGAGCTGTGGCGGGTGAGCGCTGCGCTCGCGGACGCCCCGCACGGCGAGCAGGAGCTGCGTGCCCAGCTTGCCCAGGCTCTTGCCGTAAGCGAAGAAGAGCTGCGCGATCTGCGCTGCGCGGCGAGCGCCTACCTGGCGCTGCCGCTGGAGGGCGCCGGGCGCTGCGGCGAGGGCTTCGAGGAGGAGCGCCTCGGCGGGGAGGATCAGGCGTTGCGAGGGGTGGAGGCGGCAAGCCGGCTGCGTTGGCTGCTTTGCGCCCTGCGACCGCGCGAGCGCGAGGTGGTCTTCCTGCGCTTCGTCTACGAGCTCAGCCAGTCAGAGATCGCCTCCCTGCTGGGAATCTCCCAGATGCACGTCTCACGCTTGCTGCGCGCTTCGCTGGCTCGCCTGCGCGAGCGCGCGCACTCAGAGGAGGGCGATCCGCGCGCTGGCGCTGGTGGGGTGCCGAAGGGCAGCCAGTGGGCCTGAAGACCGTGGGCCCGGCGCGTTGGCGAGCGGTCGCAGCCGGCGGCAGCTGCGATGGGCCTCCGCCGCGTTTGCAGCTACCTTTGGCCGGTGCCAAACATCAACAGCCCTGAATTCGACGAGCCGCGCGAGCGGCCGGGCTTCTGCTGCAAGCGCGCGCGAGTCGGCGCTCAGGCCGGCTGCGAGCGCCTGGGACTGAGCCTCTGGGAGCTGCCCGCGGGGCAGGCAGCGTACCCCTACCACCACCACCTTGCCGAGGAGGAGCTGCTCGTGATCCTGAGCGGTCAGCCCAGCCTGCGCACCCCCGATGGCTGGCGTGAGCTCGAGGAGGGCGAGGTGGTCGTCTTCCCGCGCGGCGAGCGCGGCGCACACCAGCTTGTCAATCGCAGCGCCGAGACCGTGCGCGTGCTGGCGTTCAGCAGCAGTGGTGAGCCTGACATCGTGATCTATCCCGACTCGGCCAAGCTCGGCGCCTACGAGCGGCTGCCCGGCGGCGGCGGGCTGCGCAAGCTCTTCCGGCTGGGCGATGCAGTCGACTACTACGAAGGCGAGCGGCCGCCAGATCCGGTTTAGCCGGGCTGAGCCGGTGTTTGCGCGCCAGCTTTTGGCGCCAGCTGGCCGAGGCCGGCGTCCGCCGATCGACAGGGTGGCGGCCGACGCGTGGCGCCTTGCGGTTGCTACGCGCGCAGGCGCACGGGCGTGAAGGAGAGCACCTGCGCCGGCGTCTCGAAGCGGCGATCGATATGCGCCGCTGCCGCCTGGTGCTGCTGGGCGCAGACTGCGATCAGCAGGTCGGGGATCGGCACGCGATGCTGGCTTGAGGCGACAGGCGCGCGTTGCGCGCTGTGGGCGATCGCGCCCGTCTCGGCGTCGGTGCGCGGGGACCGCGCTCAGCTCGATGCCCGGTCGGAGCGGAGCAGCTCGGGGTCAACTAGCGCCTGAACACGATCGAGTGCCGCCTGCGCAGGGCCAGAACGCTTCTCGGCTGCCGCCCGCCGGTCGCCGCAGCGCACGGCGCCGTGACCCTCCTCAGCCAGCTTGAGCAGCAATGCCCTGCGGTCGGTGATATCTGGCCAGCGCTCCTGGGCCGAGACCAGGAGCTCACGCAGCCACTCGGTGGCAGTGAACGCGTATCGCCGCCTGGTCGTGGGCGTCGAGAGAGGTGTAGCGCTTCAATGAGCAGGTGCGACTCTGTGCCGGCGACCGCTCATCGGTTGTCGTGTTGCTAAGGCGCAGTAAGCTTTTGCACCCGGTCAGCATGCCGATCGCCCCTCTTGCCGGGACGCCCGGGGCCACAGGAGCTCACAGATTCAAGCTGATGAACGTCGCGATCCTCCTCTATGACCGCATGACCGCGCTTGACGCGATCGGCCCCTATGACGTGCTGCGCAGGCTGCCGGGGGCTGAGGTCTCGTTCGTCGCCCAGCGTCCGGGGCCAAAGCGCGCCGAAGGCGGGCTGTCGCTCGTCGCCGAGCGGGCGCTTTCCGAGATGCCTTCGCCCGAGATCGTGGTTGTGCCGGGGGGCTCGGGCCAGTCGGCGCTGATGGATGATGAGACGCTGCACGCCTGGCTGCGGGCGGCGCATGAGACCTCGATCTGGACCACGTCGGTGTGCACCGGCTCGCTGATCCTCGCTGCGGCGGGGCTGCTTGAAGCCAAGCGCGCAACCAGCTACTGGCTGGCGCTCGAGAAGCTCGGTGAGCTTGGAGCTGATGTCTTGCAGGAGCGCGTGGTCTTCGACGGCAAGGTCGTTACCGCCGCGGGCGTCTCTGCGGGCATCGACATGGCGCTGGCGCTGGCGGCGCGGATCGCGGGCGATCAGATCGCGCAGGCGATCCAGCTGGCGATCGAGTACGACCCGCGGCCGCCCTTCGCGGCGGGCTCCCCGCAGAAGGCGCCCGCGGAGGTCGTGGAGCTGCTGCGCGCAAGGAGCCGCTTTGCCGACGGGCGATAGCGTCGGCGGCTTCAGCGGCGCTCACTCGATCGACTACGACCGCTGCGCGACCGCTTGCCCCGCCCGCCGTCGCGCCGACCCGCGGATCGCTGCGCGCATCTGTGCGGCGCTAGGCGAGGCCCGCAGCGTCGTCAACGTGGGCGCGGGCTGCGGCTCCTACGAGCCCGAGGAGCGACATGTGATTGCGATCGAGCCCTCCGCAGGGATGTGGGCCCAGCGCCCCGCGCAGCTGGCGCCGGCGATTGCCGCCCGCGCAGAGGCGCTGCCGCTTGGCGATGACTGCGCTGAGGCGGCGATGGCAGTCACCTGCGTTTACCACTCGACGATCAGCGCGCCGGTCTGCGCTAGCTGCGCCGCGTGGCGCGTGGCCCGGTGGTCGTGCTGACATTTGACATTGATGCGCTCGCCCGCTACTGGATGATCACCGACTACTTGCCCGAGGCGCTGGTCGATGATCAAAAGCGCTTCCTGCCGGCGGCGGAGGTCGCCCGGGTCCTCGGCGGCGCCCGGATCGAGCCGATCGCGATTCCGGCCGACTGCGAAGACGGCTTCTTTGAGGCCTATTGGGCACGCCCGGAGGGGAATCTCGATCCAAGCGTGCGGGCGGCGCAGTCGGTCTGGCCGCGCTTGCCGGAGGGAGTGCAGGAGCGCGCGCTCGCCGCGCTCGAGCGCGATCTCGCCTCGGGCGCCTGGGATGAGCGCCACGGCGCGCTGCGTAGGTGTCGCGCCCGCGCTCTGATCTGGGGGGAGCGGGGAGGAGCTTCAGCCCGAGCTCTCCGCCGCCCGCTGCACGACGGCCGCCAGGCGCTCGCGCACCTCTTCTGCGATCGGCGCCAGCTGCTTGTTGCCGACGATCGAGAGCATTCGCTCGGCGTTCACAGCCGCGATGTGAGTGCGCCCTTCATGCTCATAGACGACGACATTGCAGGGAAGCAGCACGCCCAGCTCCGGCTCGGCCTCCATCGCGCGGTGGGCGAGGCTCGGGTTGCACGCGCCCAGGATCACATAGGGATCGCGCTCAATGCCGAGCTTGCCCTTCAGCGTCGCCGCTACATCGATCTCGCAGAGCACGCCAAAGCCTGCGCTCTGCAGCTCTGAGCGCACACGCTCGGTCGCCTGCTCGAGCGACAGATCGGTCTGCTTCGTGATCGCGTAGGCGTCCGAGGAGAGCCTCCCGTGCGCTCGATCGCTGTCGGCGGCCATCTCCGTCTTGCTCATCTGACTGCTCCTTTCATCTCGTCTTCAACCAAACGCTTGGTCGCTCGTGCGGCCTTGGCGCGGTGCGCCTCCACGGCGTGAGGATCGGCGCTGCAGCTCTGCTCCAGATATGCGCAGATCGCCTCCTCGCCCGCGATCACCCTGCCGTCCGGGCAGCGCAGCGCCGGGATGCTCCGCACTCCACAGACACGCTCTAGCTCCGTGCGCTCCTCCCGATCGACGGGCACCTGGTGCAGCAGGCAGTCGAGGCCAAGCTCGGTCAGGCGCTGGCGCACCCGGTGGGAGGCCGGGCACCACTCGGTCTGCCAGAGCTCAAGCACCTGGGCGCTCATCGAACACAACTATACCACTGAGCAGTGATACTGCCTTTGCCGGCGTGCTCTGCGCGGGTCGCGCAGGCGGCAGAGGGCGCAGCCGCCGCCCGCGGCTGCGCAGCCGCAGGCGACGCAGCTTCGGGGGCGCCGCTCAGCCCGGCAGCGCCGCGCCGTGCAGCCCTTCGCGCGGGCGCTCGCGCGCCTCCCACCACTCGTTGATCTTTGCGATCGCGCCGCCGACCACGCCCTCGCGGAAGGCTGAGGTGTCGTTGGTCTGCGGCATCGGCTCCTCCGGCACGGGGACTTCGAGAAAGTCGCAGACCGGCTCCCAGCCTTCGTATGGGTCCCAGACGAGCAGCCGCTCGGGCGCGATCGTGCGCTTGACCTCGTCGTTCCAGCGCTCCATCGCCGCGATCAGCCCCTCGTCGCTGAAGGTTGCCTCAAAGGGCGCCAGCGGCCCCGTCACATCCGCCCAGAGGATGCTTGTCATGATCTTGATGTAGCGCGCCCAATCGGGGTCGAGCAGCCCCTGCGCCTGCGAGAGGTAATAGGTCATCTCGCCCGGCGCGTACACCGCCCAGACGGTCTGGCGCATCGAGCGCGCCCAGCGCTCGCCGTCACGCACGGTCAGGATGACCTTCGACTCCGGGTAGTAGTCGGCAAGCTGCTTGTAGAAGCGCGCTGAGGGCCAGTCGCAGGTGGACTGCGCCGCGCCGAAGATCGCCGGCCAGTCGGGCAGGCCCTTGGCCGCCGCTTCCCACTTGGGCAGCTCCTGGGCCATGTTCCCGAGCACGTCGCGCATGTGGTAGCAGGGGCCGAAGCCGAGCTTCTCAAAGACGATCATCTGGGTCGTGGTCGCGGTTCGCGGCAGACCCGCCCCGATCACTTTCATTGCGCCTCCTTTAGGTTTCTGTTGCGCCTCTGTTTGCGCCTGGCTCTGTTTACCAGAGTGCCCGAAGCGATGTCGCACCGCGAGCTGCGGCGCCCGCGCCGCAGCGCCCGGGGGCGGCGAAACTAGACTGCGCGCTGGTGCAACCAGAGCAGACAACAACCCTTGGCGGGCTCCTTGTGGCCTGCTTCGGCGCCGATGGGCGCTCGCTGCGGGGCTGCGCGCGGCTGCTGGAGGGACCGGCGGCCGAGAGCTCCGCCACGCCGATCAGCGCGCTCGACTATGACTCGCGCGCGGTGCGGCCGGGCGCGCTCTTCTGCTGCATCCCCGGCTACCGCTCCGACGGCCATAACCACGCCCCGGCGGCGCTTGACGCCGGCGCAAGCGCGCTGCTCGTGGAGCGCCCGCTTGAGCTGGGCGTCCCGGAGGTGCGCGTGGACTCGGTTCGCGCGGCGCTCGGCCCCCTCTCCGACGCCTTCTTCGGCCACCCCTCGCAGGCGCTCTCGCTGGTGGGGGTAACCGGCACAAACGGCAAGACCACGACGACGTTTTTGGTGCGCGCCCTGCTCGAGCAGGCGGGTGTCGGCTGCGGGCTGATGGGCACCGTCAAGCGCATCGTCGGCGCCCGCGAGGAGCCGGCGGCGCGCACGACCCCGGAGGCGCCCGACATCAATCGCGCGCTTGCTCAGATGGTTGCCGGCGGCAGCGGCGCCTGCGCGATGGAGGTCTCCTCGCATGCACTTGCCCTTTACCGCACCGACGGCCTCGCTTTCGCCTGCGCGATCTTCACCAACCTGACCCAGGACCACCTCGACTTTCATCGCTCCATCGAGGAGTACTTCGCCGCCAAGCGGCGGCTCTTTGAATCTTCTCCGCGCAGCTCCGTGATCAACGTCGGCGATCGCTTCGGCGCTCGACTGGCCGCCGAAGCGCCCGCTGCGGTCACATTCGCCCTTGTGGACGACGCGCCCCCCGAGCTGGGCACCGCCGCCGCGCAAGCGGACTTCCGCGCGCGCATCATCAGCAGCGGCCCGCAGGGCTCGCGCTTCCAGCTTGATCATCCGGGCGGCTCTGACACCGTCACGCTCTCATTGCCTGGACGCTTCAACGTCGAGAACGCCCTTGGCGCGCTGGCTGCGCTGCACGCCCTGGGCTTCGAGCTCCAGCCGCTCCTGCCCGCGCTCGAGCGGCCGCTTGTCGTGCCCGGGCGGATGGAAGCGATCGACGTCGGTCAGCCCTTCACCGTCCTGATCGACTATGCCCACACCCCTGACTCGCTGGCGCGTGTGCTCGCCGCCGCGCGCGAGCTGCTTGAGAGCGCGCCGGCGCGCACGGCGGGCACCGCGACAAAGGGTCGCCTGCTCTGCGTCTTTGGCGCCGGCGGGGATCGCGATCGCGCCAAGCGCCCGCTGATGGGAGAGGCCGCAGCGCGCGGCGCCGATCTCCTGATCGTCAGCTCCGACAACCCACGCTCCGAGCGTCCGGAGGCGATTATCGCCGAGATCATGGAGGGCGTTGAGCGCGCCCGGCGCAAATCGGGTGCACCGGATACCGAGGTGATCGTCGATCGTGGTGCGGCGATCGAGCAAGCGATCGCGCTCGCGGAGCCGGGGGACATCGTGCTGATCGCCGGCAAGGGACACGAGCGTGGCCAAGAGCTTGAGGGGGGACGCATCATTCCCTTTGACGACGCTCTCGTGGCCCGCGAGGCGATCGAACGCGCAGCGGCGTCAGGAGCCTGGCGCGACCCAGAGCGCGGAGCGGGAGGCGCCGATCTGTCGCTGGCGGGGGCGCGGCCCGGGAAGGTGCGGCGCTCGTGAGCGCCGATCTCAAGGGCACCGCGCCGCAGGAACGCCGATCGGGGTGTGACTTCGATGCGCGGCGCATCGCGGGCGCAAGCGGCGCGAGCGTCCTGCGCGCGGCGCCAGGCACCCCCAGCGGCTATGCGATCGACACTCGCGCCCTTGAGGAGGGCGAGCTTTTCGTCGCGCTTCCCGGCAGTCGCACCGACGGCGCGCGCTTTGCCCGCGAGGCGCTCGGCCGCGGCGCCTGGGGGGTGCTGCTGCCCCCGCCGCAGGCGCAGACGCTGCTTGCGCAGTCGCGGGAGGAAGCGATGGCCGGGGCGATCATCGCGCACCCCCAGCCATTGCAGGCCCTGAGCGCGCTTGCGCAGGCCTGGCGGCGGGAGCTCGCGGTGCCGGTGGTCGCCGTGACGGGCTCCGCCGGCAAGACGAGCACCAGGCGGATGATCGCGGCGCTGCTCTCAAAGCAGATCCAGGTCACCGAGTCGCCTGCCAACTACAACACCGAGATCGGCCTGCCGCTCGCGATTCTGCGCGCGCCGCGGCGCACCGAGGCGCTGGTGCTTGAGCTGGCGATGCGCGGCGCCGGTCAGATCGCGCAGCTTACCTCGATCTGCGAGCCCGATGTCGGTGTGATCGTCAACATCGGCCCGGTTCATCTGGAGCAGCTGGGGTCGCTGGAGGCGATCGCGGCGGCCAAGGCCGAGCTGATCGCGGGCATGCGCGCCGGAGCCGCGGCGGTGCTGCCCGCAGGCGAGCGGCTGCTCGCGCCGCATCTGCGCGCGGACCTTCGCACGATCACTTTCGGAGAGGAGGGCGATGTGGCGCTACAGCGCCGACTGCCCGACGGGTCTCTGGAGGTTCGCAGCCTCAGCGGTCGGTGCCTGCGCCTGTGCCCAAGCTTCACCGAGCCTCACAATCTGCATAATCTGCTCGCCGCCGTGGGGGCGCTGGGCGCTCTTGGCATCGAGCCGGAGGGGGAGCTTGCGGTCGACTTCGAGCCGCTGCGGGGCGAAAGGCGCGCGCTGCCAGAGGGGATCACCCTGATCAACGACTGCTACAACGCCAACCCGCTATCGATGCGCGCCGCCCTTGCGGCGCTGGGTGAGGAGCGCTCCGGGCGCCGTGTGGCGGTGCTCGGCGACATGCTCGAGCTCGGTCCCCAGGAGCTTGCCCTGCACGGTGAGCTGAAAGGCGCGGTCGCCGATGCGCAGCTGGCGCTGCTGATCGCCGTTGGGCCACGTGCGGCAACGCTTGCGCAGCAGGCCCCCTGCGAGGCGCATGCCTGCGAAGACGCGCAACAGGCCGCGCAGCGACTGCTCAAGCTCCTTCGGCCCGGCGACACCGTCCTCGTCAAGGGCTCGCGCGCGCTTGGGCTCGAGCGTGTTGCAAGAGATCTGGAAGATGCGCTGCAGCCGAGCTGAGCACACGCGGTCTGGAGCATTGCGGCCATGAGCGACCTCTGTCGGCGTGTCGGCGTCTTGCACTCGAGGCGCTGCTGATGGGGCGCGTCCTGATCGGGGGCACCGCGGCGCTTCTGATCTGCATATTTCTCTCGCCCAAGTTCATCGCCTTTCTGCGCGAGCGCGAGTTTGGCCAGCAGATCCGCGAGGAGGGCCCGGTCGGCCATCGCACCAAGGCCGGCACGCCGACGATGGGCGGGCTGATCATCCTTGCTGCGCTCTCGATCTCCTTCCTGATCCTCTCAAACTATGAATCACGGTCGCTTGCTGTATATGGCGCGACCGTCGCCTGCGGTCTGCTCGGCTTCGCCGATGACCTCGTCAAGCTCACGCGCAAGCGCTCGCTGGGGCTGCGCGCACGCACGAAGCTGTTCGTGACGATCGCGGTCGCGCTCGGACTCTGGCTCGTCGCCACGCAGGTTGCAGGCCTGCAGCCGACGCTCGAGCTGCGCTTCTTCAGCGGCGAGCTTGACCTCGGGCCCGCCTACCCGCTGCTCATCTACCTGGTCGTTGCCGGCACCACGAGCGCAGTGAACCTCACCGATGGCCTCGACGGTCTTGCGGCGGGCTCGGTGGGGATTGTCGGTTTGGCCTACGTCGGGATGACCGCATACACTGGCCAATACGATCTTGCGCTCTTCTCCGCAGTTCTTGTCGGCGCCTGTGTGGGCTTCCTGTGGTTCAACGCCTACCCGGCGACGATCTTCATGGGAGACACCGGCGCGCTTGCGCTCGGCGGCGCGATCGCGGGCCTTGCAGTGATGACCAAGACCGAGATCCTGCTGATCCTGCTCGGCGGGATCTTTGTGATCGAGGCGCTCTCGGTGCTGATCCAGGTTGCCTACTTCCGCCTGCGCGGCAAGCGCGTGTTCCTGATGGCGCCGATCCACCACCACTTCGAGCTGCGCAACTGGTCCGAGACTAAGATCATCCTGCGCTTCTGGATCGTCGCGGCGGTCTGCGCGGCGATCGGCTTTGTCATCTACAGGCAGTCGGTCCGTGGCTGAGTCGGGCTCCCCGCGCGCAGGGCGGCGCCCGCCGGCGCCGCCCGGTCCCTATCTCGTGCTCGGGCTGGCCCGGTCGGGCGCTGCCGCCGCGCGTGCGCTGGCGGCGCGCGGCGAGCGGGTGATCGGCGTGGACGCGGGCATGCCGGTGCGCGCAGGGGCGCTGCGGGAGGCGGGGATTCAGCTGCACCTCGGCAGCGAACCGGAGCGCCTGCTCGAGGGCATCCGGACGCTTGTGAAGAGCCCGGGCGTTCCCCAAAGCGCGCCGCTTGTCGATGCCGCGAGAGCGCGCGGCATTGGCGTTATCGGCGAGCTGGAGCTGGCCTGGCGCACGCTCGATCTGCCGGTGGTGGCGGTTACAGGCACCAACGGCAAGACGACGACAACAGAGCTGATAGCGCACATCCACCGTCATGCCGGGATCGCGGTGGCAAGCGCCGGCAACGTCGGCAGCGCGCTGAGCGAGCTGCTGCTTGCCGACGCCCACTCTGCGCTGCCGCAGCGGGTGATCTGCGAGACCTCCTCCTTTCAGCTGGAGGACGCAAGCGCCTTTGCGCCGGAGGCGGCGGTGCTGCTGAACATCGCCCCTGATCACCTCGACCGCCACGGCTCCTTTGAGGACTACAAGCGGGCGAAGCTGCGGATCTTCGCCAACCAGCGCAGGGGCGACATCGCGCTGGTTCATGCGAGCCTCGCCGATGAGGTGCGCGCGCTCGGGCGCTCGGCGCGGCTGGTCGTCTTCGGCGGGCGCTCGAGCTATGTCTTCGCGCGCGCTGGGCGCATCTACTGGCGCTGCGACGAGCGTCCCGGCGCCCGCGCCCGCGCTCTGCTGGAGAGCTCAGAGCTCTCGCTGCGCGGGGCCCACAATCGCGACAACGCCTTGGCGGCTGCCGCCGCATGTCTTGCGATCGGGGTGCCCGCGGAGGCGGTGACCGCGGGCCTGCGCGACTTCCCGGGCGTGCCGCATCGCCTCGAGGAGCTGCCCGATGCAAGCGGCATCCTTTTCGTCAACGACTCCAAGGCCACCAACATCGCCTCGACGCTCGTTGCGCTGCGCGCATACGGACAGAGCCGCGAGGGCGCTGCGCCACGCATCCACCTGATCCTCGGCGGGCAGGGCAAGGGCCAGGACTTCCGCGCGTTGCGCGCGCCCCTCGCGCGCCATGTGCACACCGTCTACCTGATCGGCGAGGACGCGCCGAGGATTGCTGCGGAGCTGGCCGGCGCGCACGAGCGCATGATCGCCTGCGCGACGCTCGAGCGCGCACTTGGAGAGGCGCGCGAGCGCGCACGCGCGGGCGACGTCGTGCTGCTCTCCCCTGGCTGTGCGAGCTTCGACCAGTTCAGCTCCTTTGAGGCGCGCGGGGAGCGCTTTCGCGAGCTGGTGCGCGCCGCTTCCTGAGCGGGGTTGCGCGACCCTCGCAGGGCAGCCCGTGGCCTGCCGGGTCGAGCCCTCCAGGTGGCAAGGCCCTGCTGCTCGGGTTGCCATCCGGGCAGCCCGGCGGCGCTGAGCGCATAAAGTCTTTCCGCTCCCTAGATCATATGCCGAGCTGCTGATTAGTACAGCTGTCAACCCGCTGTTCGAGCGATACCCGGCGCCGCGCGGCAAATTCATGACCCGTTCGACCTGGAGGCCACCCAAATAAAAGAGAGCTTGCCCAGACCTTCGCCAAAGGCAATAGCGCGATTGGCGGCGCTGCCGCCGTCCTTGCCCTTGGCATCGCCTCGCTGATCTCGCTCGCGTTCCCGACGGGGGCCCTGGCAGCAGCACCGACGCCTGAATGGTCGGTGCAGACCCTCAGCACCAGCCCCTCGGAACGCGAAAGCGCCTCCATGGCCTACGACCCCGCCACCGGCAAGATGGTGCTCTTCGGCGGCTACACGGGAACCAGCGAGAGCAACGAAACCTGGACCTACAACGGCTCCACCTGGGAACAGCAGACCATCACCACCAGCCCGTCGGGCCGTGTCTCTGCCTCCATGGCCTACGACCCCGCCGCCGGAGAGATGGTGCTCTTTGGCGGCCGCGCGGAGATCAGCGAGAGCAACGAAACCTACCTCTTGGCTCCCTTCGTCAAGTCCGCCCCGACCCTCGCCACCAGCGCCCCGGCGGCGATCAGGCTCGGCGCCAAGGTCAAGGACGAAGCGACCCTTGCAGGAGGGGAAGCCCCCACCGGCTCGATAGTCTTCCGTCTGTACGGCCCCGAAGATGAAGCCTGCACCGGCGCCCCCGCCTATACCTCCCCGCCCGTGGCCGTCACGGGCGATGGCGCCTACTCCTCGCCTGAATACGCTCCATCGGCGCCCGGCGCCTACCGCTGGATCGCCACCTACTCCGGCGATGCGAACAACAGCGAAGTGGCAGGCGCCTGCAACGCCACCGGGGAGTCGGTGTCCGTCGGCAAGGACAGCCAGACGATCAGCTTCGAAGCGCTTGCAAACCACACGCTCAGCGAAGCGAGCGTCGCGCTCAGCGCAAGCGCGTCCTCGCACCTTGAAGTGAGCTTCAAGTCGCTCACGCCAGCAACCTGCAGCGTCTCCGGCGCGATCGCCCGTCTGATCGCCCCGGGCACCTGCACGATCGAAGCGACGCAGGCGGGCAACGCCGACTACGAAGCGGCACCGTCCATTCAGCGCTCCTTCCAGATCGAAGCTACGACAACGAGCACCACGACGACCACCTCAAGCAGCTCGAGCATCACCTCACAGACGACCACCAGCACCACCACGACAACCACCCACGCAACGACGACGCCGCTCTGCCCCAAGCTCGCCGTCAAGATTGCAGGCATTACGCCCAAGCGCTCACCGCTCTTTGTGGGCAAGCGCCACCTGCTCGGGCTGCGGCTGCTGGTGGGCCTCAGCGCCCCGGCAACGCTGAGGATCACGCCCGAGCTGCGCTTCCACCTGCGGGGCAAGGCCAGAGGCCGAGCGCTGCGCGCGCTCTCTGTCTCCGTAAGGCGCGCGCGGAGGCTGCGCATCGCCCTGCCCAGGGCGCTTGCCGCCCGCCTGCGCATCGGGGAGGCGCTGCGCGTCTCGCTGCGGGTGAGCGCGGTGCCAGAGGCCGCCGGCGGCTGCTCGCCTCAGGTCACGGAGCTGCAGCTGAAGGCGACGGTGCGGTCGCTGCTGGTGCCGCGGCGCTGATCCCGCCGGGGCGCCCGCAGCGCAGCTCTCGCCGGCGTGGCGGTGGCGCTGGCAAGGCATCTGCGCTCCAGCGTCGAAAGGGTCGCGGATGGCACGTCAGACGCGCACCCAGAGCACCGAGCAGCGGATCCTGCTGACCGCGACGCTCTGCCTGCTTGCCTACGGCGCGGTGATGGTCTACTCGGCCTCCTCTGCGACCAGCGTTCTGGAAGGTGGCAGCGGCACCTCCTACCTGGTCAAGTTCATCCTCTTCGGCGGCGTCGGCCTCGCGATCATGGCGCTAGCCTCAAGGCGCGGTATCGAGCTGATCCCGCGCATCTCCGGACCGCTGCTTGTCCTCGCCTTCGTGCTCGTGCTCGCGGTGCACATCCCGCACATCGGCGTCTCCGTCAACGGCGGGCGCCGCTGGGTGGGCGCCGGCCCGCTGATCTTCGAGCCCGCCGAACTGATGAAGCTTGCCCTGATCCTCTACTCGGCGACGCTGATCGCCAAGCGGCCTGCTCGCGTGATGAGCATCAAGGAGCTGGCGCGCCCGCTGCTGCTGGTCTGTGGCGCAGGGGCCGCGCTGGTCGCCTCCGAGCCGGACATCGGCTCAGCCATGGTGATCGTCGCAACGATCTTCGCGATGCTGCTCGCCGCGGGCATCCCGCTCTCGCATCTGGGCCGAATCGCGGGCGCGCTCGCGCTGGTCGTCCTGCTCTATGCGCTTGCCCAGCCCTATGCCCGCGCGCGGCTGACCTCGTTCCTGAACCCCTGGGCGCACGCCGCCGGTTCGGGCTTCCAGGAGGTCCAGGCCCAGATCGCGGTGGGCAACGGCGGCATCTTCGGCGTTGGCCCCGGGCAATCGGTGCAGAAGGCCTTCTACCTGCCCGAGGCACCGACCGACTTCATCGTCGCGGTGATCGGCGAAGAGCTTGGCGTGGTCGGGCTCTGCGCGCTGCTCTCCCTCTACGGCATGATCGCCTATGCCGGCCTGCGCACGGCGCGCAAGGCGCGCAGCCTCTATTCAGCGATGATCGCGGTGGGCTGCTGCGCGCTGATCCTCTCGCAGGCGCTGCTGAACGTCTTTGCCGTGCTCGGGCTGGCGCCGCTGACGGGCGTGCCGCTGCCCTTCGTCTCCTACGGCGCCTCCTCTCTGATCGTGATGTGCTGCGCAAGCGGGCTGCTGCAGGCGGTCGCCGGCGGCGCGAGCGCTCATGTTCGCGCGCTCCCCGACCGGCGCCCGCGTCAGCGATCGCCGCACCGCTTGGCGGCAGGGGCCGGCGGCGTGGGCCGGGGCGCCGGGGCGCGAGCGGCCGGCACCGCTGGGGCGCGCGCGCAAAGATCCGCGCGTGCACGTTCAGCCTGAACAGGATCCGCGAGCAGAGCCGCTGCGCGTCGCCGTGGCGGCGGCGGGGACCGCTGGCCACGTTCTGCCCGCGCTGGCGGTGGCAGACGAGCTTCGCCGTCGTGGCGCGCTCGTCACGGTCATCGGCGGCGATCGCGCGGAGGTGCAGCTGGTCCGGGAGGCGCGCTTCCCTCTGCAGCGCATCCCGGCCGCCGGCCTTGACCGGCGCAACCCGCTGCGCGCAGGAAGGGCGCTCCTGCGCTCCGGCGCGGGCGTCATCGCCGCAGCGCGCGCGCTGCGGCGCGCGCGCTGCGATGTCGTGCTCGGGAGCGGCGGCTACAGTGCCGGCATCGTCGGCGCCGCGGCGATCCTGCTGCGGCTGCCGCTCGTGCTGACTGAGGCCGACAGCCACCTGGGGCTTGCCAACCGCATCCTTGCGCGACACGCGCGGTGTGTCTGCCTTGCCTTCCCGATCGCCGGTGCTCGGGGCGGACGGTTCGTCGTGACCGGGCGACCGCTGCCCGCGGCGCCGATCGCGCGCGAGCAGGCGCGCGCGCAGCTTGGCTGCGTTGAGGGCCAGCCTTTTGTCGTGATCTTCGGCGGCTCGCTCGGCTCGGCGCGGATCAACGCTGCCGCGCTCGCTGCGAGGGCGCCGCTGGCCGGCGCCGGCGCGCGCGTGTTGCACATCGCCGGCGCGCGCGAATACGCGCAGCTTGCCCGTGGGCTTGGCGAGGATCGGCAGGGCTCTGGATATGAGCTGCGGGAGCTGCTTGAGCCCCAGGCGCTCTCGCTCGCGCTCTCCGCGGCGGATCTTGTCGTCTGCCGCGCGGGCGGCTCCGTTCTGGAGGTGGCAGCGCACGGGGCGCCGATGATCCTCGTGCCCTATCCGCACGCCGCAGCCGATCACCAGCGCGCCAACGCCGCGCGCATCGCCGCGGCGGGCGCGGCGGTCGTGATCGAGGATCGCGAGCTGAGCGGCGAGCGCCTTGCCCAGGCAGTGCTCGAGCTGCTCGGCGACCGCAAGCGCCTGGCAGGGATGGCCGCGGCGGCGCGCTCGCTGGGCAGAACCGATGCGGCTGCGCTGATCGCGCAGGAGGTGGAAGCTGCCGCTGCCGCAACTGGGGGCAGGAGGCGATGAGCGCTCGGATCGGATCGCCGTCGGACGATGGCTCAGGCGCTGCGCCCAGCGCCTCCTTTGCGGGCCGGCGTATCCACTTCATCGGCGCAGGGGGGGCGGGGATGAGCGCCTATGCGCGCGCCTGCGCCGCGCTCGGCGCCACGGTGAGCGGCTCCGATCGTCAGGCCTCAGGCTACTCCGAGGCGCTTGCGCGCGATCAGGTCATGACGGTCGTGATCGGACACAGCCCTGCGAACATCCCGGCGGGAGCGGACGTCGAGGTTGTCGCATCCAGCGCCATCGCGCAGGACAACCCTGAGCTTGCCGAGGCCAGGCGGCGCAACCTTCGCTGCCGCTCCCGCGCGGAGCTCCTTGGCGAGCTCTCAGCGCTCAAGCGCACCGTTGCGATCGCCGGCACGCACGGCAAGACGACAACCGCGGCGATGTGCCTGCATGCCTTTCGCGCCGCCGGCCTCGACCCCTCATGGCTGATCGGCGCCGCGCCGGGCGCAGGCATCGCCAACGGCGGCTGGAGCGATGGAGAGTGGCTGATCGTCGAGGCGGATGAGTCCGATCGCTCGCTGCTTGCGCTGCGCCTCGAGATCGCGGTGCTGACCAACGTCGAGCTTGACCACGCCGATGCCTTCGCCTCGCTCGCGGAGCTGCGCGAGCTCTTCGCGAGCTTTCTCGAGCGTGCGCCCAAGGCGGCGATCTGCAGTCGCCCGGAGCTGCTTGCGCTGCGCAGGGGCGACGCTCTTGCCTACGCGCCTGAGCAGCTTGAGCTCAGCAGCTCAGGCGCGCACTTCTGCTTTGGCGAGGTGCGCGTGCAACTGCGCGTGCCCGGAGCCCACAACGCCTGCAATGCCGCGGGCGCGCTCGCGGCCGCAAAGCTGGCAGGGGCCGACCTCAAGCTGGCAGCCGCCGGCCTCGCCTCCTTCAGCGGCGCTGCACGCAGGCTGCAGCTGGTTGGCAGCAGCGGCGCGGGAGCGCTGATCTACGACGACTACGCCCACCACCCAAGCGAGGTGCAGGCCACGCTTGCAGCGGCGCGGCCGATCGCAGAGGAGCGGGGCGGGCGGCTCGTCGCGGCCTTCCAGCCGCACCTCTATTCGCGCACCGCGCTCTTCGCTGACCGCTTCGGTCAGGCGCTTGCGGCTGCGGATGTGGTCGCCTGTCTCGATGTCTACCCCGCGCGCGAGCGCGCGCAGGATCATCCGGGCGTGAGCGGCCTGCTGGTGGCAGCGGCCGCGGCGCAGGCCGCGCGCGGGCGGACCGTCTACTGGCTCCCGCGCCAGCGCGAAGCCCTGCAGGTTTTGGCGGGCGCCCTGCGTGCGCGCGACGTCTGCGTGGTGATGGGCGCCGGGGACTGCGATCGGCTGGCGCACGCGCTGGCTTCGGCGGGGCTCCAAAAGGAGCTGGCAAGCGAGCGCGACCGCGTCGCTGCGACGGCGCAGAGCGAGCCGCGATGAGCGGCGAGCTGCCCTCCGGCGTGCAGCGCGACGTGGCGCTTGCGCCGTACCTGACGATTCGGGCGGGCGGCGCGGCGGAGCTCTTTGCGCGCGCGCGCTCCGCAGCGCAGGTCGTGACGCTGCTGGCGTGGGCCGAGGCGCAAGGCCTCCCCGTGGCGGTGCTCGGCTCGGGCTCAAACCTGCTCGTCGCCGACGCCGGAGTCCGCGGGCTGGTGATCAAGCTTGGCCGCGAGCTTGCCAAGATCGAGGTGCACGACACCCGCATCGACTGCGGCGGTGCGGCGCGCCTGCCCGCGATCGCTGCGCGCGCGGCGCGGGCGGGGCTTGCAGGGATCGAGTTCGGCGTGAGCATCCCCGGCAGCGTTGGCGGAGCGGTGCGGATGAACGCGGGCGCCTACGGCGGCGAGTTGGCTGAAGCTCTCGATCACGTCGAGATCGCAACCGCACAGGGTCTCGCGCGCCGCGAGGCCTCCGCGCTGCGCTTCGGCTACCGCTCCTCAGCGCTTGCCTCCGGCAGCGAGATCGTGACCGCCGCTTGCTTCCGCCTGCGAGAGGAGGATCCTGAGGCGATCGCGGCACGGATCGCAAGGATGCGCAGGAGCCGTCACGACGCCCAGCCGCGCGGCATCAAGACCTTCGGCTCGACCTTCAAGAACCCATCCGCTGAGCTGGCAGACGGCAGGAGCGCCGGCCAGCTGCTTGAGGCCGCAGGCTGCCGGGGGCTTGCCATCGGCGGTGCGCGCTTCTCCATAAAGCACGCGAACTTCATCGAGAACACGGGCGGCGCCTCGACGGCGGACATCCTTGCGCTGATCGCCGAGGGGCGCAGACGCGTGCAGGAGCGCTTTGGCATCGAGCTTGAGACCGAGGTGCGCACGCTCGGCGAGATCGAGCTGCCCTGAGCGCTCGAGCGCAGGCGCCTGGCGCTCGCCGGCAGGGCTTGCGCGCGCGGGCGCGAACCCATAGTCAATGGATTCGGTGTTGGCGGCACGCCTGGAGCGGCTGCGCGCGCGCAGAGGCGCGCGCTCTGTCGCCGGCAAGCGCGCTCGCGCGGGCGCGGGCGGCGCTTTTGCGCTGCAACTTGCGAGCAGCTGGCGCCTGCGCCTGCTGGCCGGCCTCGCGGCGGCTGCGCTGCTCGGCGCGGCGTTCCTCTGGTTTCGCAGCTCACCGCTCGTGGCGGTCTCCGAAGTGCGGATCAGCGGCGTGCGTGGGCCGCAGGCGTCCACGATCGAAGCGACGCTGCGGGCGGCCGCGCGGCGTCAGAGCACGCTTGCGCCAAGCGCCGGGGCGCTGCGGCGGGCGCTCTCAGCGTTCCCGCAGGTGCGGTCGCTCGCCATATCGACCTCCTTCCCGCACGCGATGCGGATCAGCGTCCAGGAGCAGCTGCCTGTTGCGATCCTGCAGGCGTCCGACGGGGCACGCAGCGCGGCCGCGGCCGACGGCGCCCTGCTTGGCGGCGGCCTTGCGCGTAGCGCGCTTCCCGTGCTGCAGGTGCCAGCGCTCAGCAGCGCCGACACCCATGAGCAGCCGCTCGACTCCTACCTGACGCTGCTGGGGGCGGCTCCGGAAGCGCTGCTTCCGTATGTGGGCTCGCTGCAGGACGGCGCCAAGGGTGTCACGGCGACGCTGCGCGATGGCCTCACCGTCTACCTGGGCGACGGCGAAGCAGCACGCGCGAAGTGGCTTTCGCTGGCCCGAGTGCTGCTTGCCACAAATCTTGCCCAGCTGCGCTATGTCGATGTGCGCGAACCGCAGCGCCCGGCTGCCGGCATGCTCGCAGGCAGCGAAGCCGCCGGCGCAGGCGCCGGCAGCGCGAATGGCGCCGTCGGCTCCGCGGCTGGATCGACGGCTGAGCAGGCCGGCCTGGTCGCAACGCTTCAGCGTGCGCTCGGCGCCGGTCCCTCTGCCAGCCCCGAAGCGCTCTCGCCGAGCGGCGGCGGGGGCGGCTCCGAAGCAGCAGGCGCGCAGGCCGGCGGCGAAGCGCCCGGCGGCGAAGGCGCACCCGCTACGAGCAGCGGAGCCGAATCGGCAGCCGGCAGCACGCCCGGCGCCGAAGGGGGGAGCGCCCCAGGGGGCTGAGAGACTAATGCTGAAGCTGAGGTTTAGAGCTATGCCCGAAAGGCGATTCTGAGCCGAGATCCGAGCCCCGAAAGCGTGCAACGCGCCTTGCGATATTTTGTGTAGCGGTTGACGTGGCGAAGTTCCCCACGTATCGTCAACGCTTCAAGATCGCATTCAGACGCGGGATGTGCGACCCTTAACAGTTAGTGGAGGCTTCAGACAGAAAAATGGAGAGCGGCGGCTACCTGGCGGTGATCAAGGTCGTCGGAGTCGGCGGCGGCGGCTCGAATGCGGTCAGCCGCATGGTCGATGCGGGCCTGCGCGGCGTGGAGTTCATCGCCGCCAACACCGACGCCCAGGCGCTCGAGATGCTCGAGGCCGACATCAAGCTCAACATCGGCCGCGAGTCCACGCGCGGCCTGGGCGCGGGCGCCAATCCGGAAATCGGGCTGCAGGCCGCCTCCGAGTCGCGCGATGAGATCAAGGAGGCGCTGAAGGGCGCCGACATGGTCTTCGTGACCGCGGGCGAGGGCGGCGGCACGGGGACCGGCGCCGCGCCGGTGATCGCGGAGATCGCCAAGAACGAGGTTGCTGCGCTGACCGTCGGCGTCGTCACGCGTCCCTTCGAGTTCGAGGGCGCCCAGCGCGCCAAGCAGGCGCGCGCGGGCATCGAGCGCCTGCGCGAGGTAGTCGACACGCTGATCGTGATCCCCAACGAGCGCCTGCTCTCGGTGGTTGAGCGGCGCACCTCGATGCTCGATGCCTTTCGCGCCGCCGACGATGTGCTGCGTCAGGGCATCCAGGGGATCACCGACCTGATCACGATCCCGGGCCTGATCAACCTCGACTTCGCTGACGTGCGCACGATCATGCACGACGCCGGCTCGGCGCTGATGGGCATCGGCAACGCCAGCGGCGAGAACCGCTGTGCGGAGGCGGCCAAGGCTGCGATCTCCTCGCCGCTGCTTGAAGAGTCGATCGACGGCGCAACCGGGATCCTGCTCAACATCACAGGCGGCACCGACCTCGGGCTGTTCGAGGTCCACGACGCCGCCGAGGTCGTGCACTCCGCCGCCGATGCGGAGGCAAACATCATCTTCGGCGCGGTGATCGACGAGTCGATGACCGAGGAGGTGCGGGTGACCGTGATCGGCACCGGCTTCGACCGCCGCTACAGCGGCCGCTCCGCCCGCTCGCGCGGCGAGCGCTCAGGTCGACCCGACCGCTCGCCGCGCATCGACCGTGGCCAGATCTCCTCGCTTGAGATCTCCGAGGAGGAGATCGAAGTGCCGCCGTTCCTGCGCTGAGCGCGCCCGCCCCGGCCGCCGTGCGCAGCGCGCAAGCGACAGCCGGGGAGGGCAACGCCCTCAGGGCAGCGGCGTCAGCGGGTTGCCCGGAGCGATCGCGCCACAGTCCTGGGGCGCCGGGAAGCCGATCAGGCGGCCGACCATCCAGGAGACTGCTTCCGGGAGCCACTGCAGCGCGGCGAGCACGTGGCTCAGATGTTCGTATTCGACGTAGTCGACAGGCACGCCGCGGCTGCAGTACTCGCGCGCGAGCGTGCGCACGTCGCCCGCGATCATCACGCCGTCGCCAGGGCCGATGCCCGGCTTGTCACCGGGCGTGCCTTCCAGTTCGCCGCCCGCGCCCTGGCCGATGAAGAGGGGCACCGTCGGTGTGCCGCCGCTGCCCATGATCAGCCGGTTGGCGTCTTCGACGTAGGCGGGGATGCTTTCCGGGGTGGGGTACTGCGGCTTCACGAGCTGGCTCCAGGTGAGTCCGGGGTACTGGCCGAGGACGTTGATGATCGATGCCCGCTGCAGCTTTTCGTAGAGCTGCAGGCCGTATTCGCTCAGGTAGGGCTTCAGATCGGTGTGGAAGGCGCGCCCAACGCCGATCAGCGCCATCGGGATCACGCCCGCCCAGGTGCTGGAGCCTTCGACGTAGCGGAGGTTGTGGGCGGGGTCGACAAGCGTGCCGCCGAAGGCTGCCCCGACGATCAGGCGGTTGACTTCAGGCGTGTAGCGGGGGGCCAGCTCCGCCGCCCACTCGGTGGCGATCGCGCCGCCCGAGTAGCCGATCAGGCCGATCTTGCCGGTTGCTGCCAGCCCGGTCGCAGGGGAGGAGAGCGCCGCGCGCAGCCCGTAGATGGTGTTGAAGCCGTACTCGGGCCCAGCTGCGAAGTCCGCGCCCTCACCCTCGGTGTCCGTGACCACCACCGCGTCGCCGCCGAGCAGCGCCGGGGCGATCAGGATCGACTCCACATTTGGGATCAGGCCGCCGAGCGTGACCCCGCCCGAGATCGCATAGGAGGGCTCGTCTTCGGGGTTGAGCGAGTCGTAGAAGGACTGGTAGGAGATCACCGGCGGCGGGCCGAAGTGCCAGGTGGGCTCAAGCACCGAGGTGACGTTGACGGTCGCTTCGCCAAGCTCGCCGACGGAGCGGTAGAGCAGCTGAACGGCCTTCACAGGGGTTTCTATGCCGAGCACGTGGTAGGAGAGCGTGCGCGTCTTGAGCACCGTGCCCGGCGCGATCGCGCCAAGCGGCGTGGCTCCTTCATAGCGGTAGAAGGGATCCTGCTGCGGCGGTGTCGCAGCCTCGGCGGCGGGGGCGCCCGCAAGGACGCAGGCAGCCAGCGCCGCAGCGATCGTCGCGCACGAGCAAAGGCCCACGCGCGCTCTGAGCCGATTGGCCATCTTCAACCTCCTCTTGTCGCTTTTGCCCCGGCTTGCGCACGGGGCTCCGACGCTACAAGCGGCAGCGCCGGCGCTCATGCTCCCACACACAAGGCGCCGTTGCAAGACCCCTCGGCGCGCCGGTCGCCACACCGGTAGCCTGGGCGTAGATGACAGCGGGCGGCGAGAAGACTCTGCCGGCGGCCAGAGCGGCAGGCGACGTGCACGAGCGGCCTATCGACGGCAAGCTTGCACGCACGCCGCTCAGCGACGTTCATGTTGCGGCCGGCGCGAGGATGGCGCCGTTTGCGGGCTTTTCGATGCCGCTGCACTACCCCGGCGCCTCGCCGCTGCGCGAAGAGCACATGGCGGTCCGCGAGCATGCGGGCCTCTTTGACGTCTCGCACATGGGCGAGATCGAGCTCTCCGGAGCTGGGGCGCAAAGGCTTCTGCAGCGGGTGCTCAGCAACGACATCGAGCGCACCGCGGGAGGGCGTGCGCTCTACGCGCTGCTTTGCAACCGCGAGGGCGGGGTGCTCGAGGACCTGATCGCCTACCGCCTGGAGGATGAGCGCCATCTGCTCATCACCAACGCCGCCAACCACCGGCGCGATCTTGAGTGGCTGCGCGCATGCGCCACCGAGCTTGAGCTGCGCGGCGATGAGCTTGAGATCGAGGACGCGGCCGACCGCTACGCGCTGCTGGCGCTGCAGGGACCCGCGGCGCGGCAGCTGCTGGCGCCGCTCTGCGACGGGGAGGCGCCCGCGCGCATGCACGCTCGCCCGGGCACCGTTGCCGGCGTTCCCGCTCTGATCTGCGCTACCGGCTACACCGGCGAGGATGGCTTTGAGCTGCTCTGCGCGCCCGAGCTGGCGCCGGAGCTCTGGCGTGCGCTGATCGGCGCCGGCGCCCGGCCGGCCGGGCTGGCGGCGCGCGACTCCCTGCGCATCGAGGCCTGCCTGCCGCTCTACGGCAACGAGCTCAGCGAGGCTCGCAACCCGATTGAAGCCGGTCTGGGCGCCTTCTGCAAGGAGGAGACGGGCTTCATCGGCGCCGGCGCAGTGCGGCGGGCGCGCGAGCAGGGGACCGCCGAGCGCCTTGTGCCCTTCCGCCTCCTGGAGGCGGGCATCGCGCGCGCGGGCAACCCGATCGCCGGCGGCGGGGTGGTCACGAGCGGGACCCTCTCGCCGCTGCTTGGCAGCGGGATTGGGCTCGCCTACGTTCCCAGCGAGAGCGCGAAGGTCGGCAGCGAGCTTGTGATCGACGTGCGCGGGCGCCTGCGCCGCGCGGTCGTCGCCGCGCGCCCTCTCTTCCGCTGACGGTCGAGCGGCAAGGCGGCTGCCGGCGCAGCGGGGGCCGGAGAGCCTCGGCGGCCCAGCAGCTCGAACGCCATGCGGTGGCGCGGCCGAATCGCCAAGGAGCTTCGTCGATCGAGCCTCACGATCGTGCCGGCGTCAACTCGCTGCGCAAGCGCTCGGATCGGACTTTTCCGCTGCATGCGGGCAAATGCGCGGATGTGCGCGGCCGGCTCTGCCAGCGGCCGCCCGGTCTGCGAAACTTGCCCCGATGAGCGACTCTGCTGCCGCCGAGCACTATCCGGACGACCTTCTCTACCACCCCGAGCACGACTGGGCGCGGATCGAGGATGGGGAGGCGACGCTCGGCATCACCTGGTACGCGCAGGACACGCTCGGCGAGGTGGTCTTCTATGAGCCGCCCGCCCTCGGCACGCAGCTGCGCCAGGGCGAGATGTACGCGGAGATCGAGTCGGTCAAGGCTGTCGCGGAGGTTCTCGCGCCGCTGTCAGGGGAGATCATCGCGGTGAATGAGACGCTCGGCCAGGACCCGGGGCCGATCAACGCCGACCCCTACGGGGCCGGCTGGCTGGTGCGGATCAGGCTTGCGGATGAGGGCGAGCGCGAGGCGCTCATGGACGCGGAGTCCTACCGCGCGCTGCTTGCCGGCGGAGGGGCGAGCAGCGCTTGAGTCGCTACACCGCGATCACCGACGCCGATCGCGCGGCGATGCTCGCGGCGATCGGCGTGGACAGCGTCGAGGAGCTCTTTGCCGCTCAGATCCCCGCGGAGGTCGCCTTGCAGCGCGAGCTCGCCCTCGGAGACCTGCAGGAGGGGCGCTCCGAGCAGGAGGTCTACGAGCACCTCAGCGCGCTTGCCGCGCGCAACGTCTCCGTCGAGCAGGAGGTCTCATTCTGCGGTGGCGGCTTCTACGACCACTATGTGCCCGCCTTCATCGACATGCTCTGCGAGCGCTCCGAGCTGCTCACCCCCTACACCCCCTACCAGCCTGAGGTCTCGCAGGGCAATCTCCAGATCATGTTCGAGTACCAGAGCGCGATCTGCGAGCTGACCGGATTGGAGGTTGCAAACGCCTCCCTCTACGATGGCGCCTCGGCGCTCGCCGCTGCCGCCTACATGGCAAAAGGCCAGCGCGGGGAGGGCCCGATCCTGGCAAGCGCAGGGCTGCACCCGCATGCGCTGCAGACGCTTGCCACCTACGCCCGCGGCTATGGCTGCCCGCTGGTCGAGGTGCCGCTCGCCGAAGACGGCTCAGGCCGCACCGACCTCAAAGCGTGGCGGCAAGCGCTTGCGGGCGCTGCGGGCGCGCGGCCGATCATCGCGCTCTTCGCCCAGCCCAACTTCTATGGCGTGATCGAGGACGCCCCCGCGCTGTGCGAGCGCGCTGGCTCCTCAGAGGCGCCGCTCACCTGCGTATCCGTCGACCCGCTCACGCTGGGGGTGCTCGCGCCGCCGGGCGCCTACGGCGCGGACATCGCCTGCGGCGAGGGCCAGCCGCTGGGCGGGCGCCTTGACTTCGGCGGCCCCTCCTTCGGCTTCTTCGCCGCCCGCAGCGAGCTGCTGCGGCGGATGCCCGGGCGGATCGCCGGGCAGACCACCGACAACGCCGGGCGCAGCGGCTACGTGCTTGCCTTCCAGACGCGCGAGCAGCACATCCGCCGCGAGCGGGCGACCTCGAACATCTGCACCGCCCAGGCGCTCAACGCCCTGGCGGGCCTGCTCTACCTCGTGTGGCTCGGGCCCCGCGGGCTGCGCGAGCTGGGCGAGCTGCTGCTTGCGCGCACCGCCTACGCCCGCTCGCGGCTGCTTGCGATCGAGGGCGTGAGCGCTCTCTACAGCGGCCCCTGCTTCCGCGAGCTGGCGCTGCGCCTGCCCGCGAGGGTGGAGGAGGTGCGCTCGCGGTGCATCGAGCAGGGGATCAACCCGGGTCTTGCGCTGGCGGGGCTGACGGGGCGCGAGGGCGATCAGGAGGGGCTGCTGGTGGCGATCACCGAGCGGCGCACACGCGCGCAGATCGATGCCCTGGCGGGCTCGCTGCAGGATGCGCTCTCTGACATCGTGCCCCTGCGCGCAGGGGGGCCGCTGCTGAGCGGTGCGCACCGATGAGCGCGACGGTCTTTGAGCGCTCGCGGCCGGGCCGGCGCGCCTTCTCGCCGCCGCCGCTTGAAGTGCCCCCCGTCGACCCCGCCCAGCTGATCGAGGATCGCCTGCTGAGGCGGGCGCCCCCTGCCCTGCCCGAGCTCTCCGAGCCGCAGATCGTCCGCCACTACGTCCGCCTCTCCAAGCTCAACTACGACCTCGACTCGGGGATCTACCCGCTGGGATCGTGCACGATGAAGCACAACCCCCGCTTGCACGAGCGGCTTGCGGCGCTGCCCGGCAACGCGCGGCTGCACCCGCTGCAGGACGCCCGCCGCGCGCAGGGCGCGCTCGAGCTGATGTGGCGCCTGGAGCGCGCGCTCGCGGAGATCGCGGGCCTGCCGCACGTCTCGCTGCAGCCCTCAGCAGGCTCGCAGGGCGAGCTTGCGGGCGTGCTGCTGAGCAGGGCCTACCACGCCGAGCGCGGCCAGGAGCGCCCGCTGGTGCTGATCCCGGAGGCCGCCCACGGCACCAATCCCGCCACGGTCGCGATGGCCGGCCTGCGTCCGCTCACGATCAAGAGCGACGCGGAGGGGATGGTCGATGTTGCCGACCTTGAAGCCAAGGTGAGCGAGCAGGTCGCTTGCCTGATGCTGACGAACCCCAACACGCTCGGCATCTTCGAGCGCCGCATCGCGCAGATCGCCGAGATCATCCATGGGGTCGGGGCGATCCTCTACTACGACGGCGCCAACCTCAACGCGATCCTCGGACATGCGCGCCCGGGCGACATGGGCTTTGACATCGTTCACTTCAACCTGCACAAGACCTTCACGCAGCCCCACGGCGGCGGCGGCCCCGGCTCGGGGCCGATCGCGGTCTCGGAGCGCATCGAGCCCTATCTGATGGTGCCGCGCGTGACCCGCGGCGAGGATGGCGCCTTTGCGCTCGACTACGATCAGCCGCGCTCGATCGGGCGGCTGCGCTCCTTCCACGGCAACTACGGCACCTTCGTGCGCGCGTACGCCTACATCTGCTCGCTTGGCGCGGCGGGGCTCAAGGACGTCGCCGAGGCGGCGGTGCTCAACGCCAACTACCTGCTCGCGCGCCTGTCGGATGCGCGCGTCGCGCAGCTGCTGCCGCTCGCCTACGGCAAGCTCTGCATGCACGAGCTCGTGCTCTCCGGGGCGCCGCTGCGACGCGAGCTGAAGGTCAAGACGCTCGACCTCGCCAAGCGCCTGCTCGACCACGGCGTGCACCCGCCGACGATCTACTTCCCGCTGCTGGTCGAGGAGGCGCTGATGATCGAGCCCACCGAGACCGAGACCAAGGAGACGATCGACGAGCTCGCGGACGCGATCATCGCGGTCCTCGATGAGGCGCGCAGCGAGCCGGAGCTTTTGCGCAGCGCTCCCCACACCACGCCGGTCGGGCGCCTCGACGAGGCGCGCGCGGTGCGCGAGCCGGTGCTCCGCTACCGCCCTGAACAGAGCGCCGCGCAGGCGCAGCGTGCGGCCGATGGCTGAGTCGAGTGGGCGCGCCGGCGGGGCGCGGCGCATCTTCTCCGGCATCCAGCCCACCGGCAGCAAGCACCTCGGCAACTACTTCGGCGCGATCCGCCAGTACGTCGCAGCACAGGAGGAGGGCGAGGCGATCTTCTGCATCGTCGACCTCCATGCGCTGACGGTTCCCTACGACCCGCTTCGTCTGCGCAGCTCGCTGTACGACCTCGCCGCGCTGCTGCTCGCAGCCGGGCTTGAGCCGCAGCGCTGCATCCTCTTTCGGCAGTCAGACGTGCCCGAGCACAGCGAGCTCACCTGGCTGCTCGCATGCCTGACCGAGCTCGGTCGGCTGCAGCGGATGCATCAGTTTCGCGACAAGTCGCTAACGCAGCGCGAGCTGGTCTCCGCGGGGCTCTTGCTCTACCCGGTGCTGCAGGCGGCAGACGTCCTTGCCTATCGCGCCGAGGTGGTCCCCGTTGGCGAGGACCAGCGCGAGCACCTCGAGCTGATGCGCGACGTCGCGCGTCGATTCAACGCGCGCTTCGCAGGCGGCCGACAGGCGCTGGTGGTGCCCGAGCACAGGATCCCGGCGGTGGGCGCGCGCATCATGGACCTGCAGGAGCCGACCAGGAAGATGACAACGACCGGTGGCAGCGAGGAGGGCACCATCTACCTGCTTGACTGCGAGTCGGCGATCGCCAAGAAGGTGCGCCGCGCTGTCACCGACTCCGGCCATGAGATCACTCGCGCGCCCGATAAGCCCGGGGTCTCGAACCTGATCGAGATCCTTGCTGCCGCGCGCTCCTGCAGCAGCGAGGAGATCGAAGCGCAGATGGCCTCCGCGCGCGGCTATGGCGAGCTCAAGGAGGCAGTCGCCGCGGCGCTCTGCGAGCTGCTTGAGCCGATCCGCGAGCGCTACGGCCCCCTGCGCTCAGACGAGGACGCCCTCGAGGAGATCCTCGCGCAGGGGGCGGCAAAGGCGCGTGCGATCGCCTCCGAGACGCTGGCCGACGTTCGCGCGCTGATGGGCGTCGGCGCGCCGAAGCGCCGCCCGTCCGGCGATCCCGCTACGGTGGCGCAGTGAGCGCACCGACAGCACCAGCCCCGGAGGGCCTGCGGATCGAGCTCGACCTGGAGGTCTTTAGCGGCCCCTTTGACCTGCTGCTTGCGCTGATCCTGCGCGAAGAGCTCGACCTGCTCGAGCTCGACCTGGCTGCCGTCGTGCTCGCCTACCTCGAGCACATCGAGCAGCGCGGCGAGCTGGACCTCGGCTCCGCGGTCGAGTTCATCCTCCTGATCGCCGCCCTGCTGGAGCTCAAGTCGCGGCTGCTGCTGCCCGGCGAGGAGGTCGAGGAGCTGCTCGAGCTCGGCCCCGAGGAAGCCGCGCAGGAGCTGCTCGAGCGGATGCTCTCGCTGCGCCGCTTTCAGCACGCCGGTGCCCACCTGCAGACGCTGCGCAAGGCGCAGGCGGGCATGCGCTTCCGCAGCGCGCCGGTGCCCAGCGAGCTTGCCGCCCCCCGCCGGCGCCCGTTTGGCGCCGAGGGTCAGCGCGCCGCCGACCCCGCGCAGCTCGGCAAGGCGCTGGGCGCGCTGCTGCGCGAGCCCCCGCAGATCGATGTCCGTCACATCCTGCGTCCGCGCGTCTCCCTGCAGAGCTGTCTCTCACGCCTTCGCTCCCTGCTCGCACGGGGGCGCTTCCGCTTCGAGGAGGCGGTGGCGGGCGCCGATCGGATGACGATTGCGGTCACCTTCTTCGCCCTGCTCGAGCTCTACCGCTCAGGCGAGGCCGACTGGGAGCAGAGCGAGCCCTTTGGCGAGATAACCGTGCTGGCCCCCGGCGCCCCGGCCGCCGGGGGCCAGCGCTGCGCGGCGCCCGCCCGCCAGGCGCAGGGCGGCGTGGCGATTGCGGCATGAGCGAGCTTGCGCGGATCATCGAGGCGCTGATCTTCCTCTCGCCGGAGCCGCTCTCCACGGCGGAGCTGGCAAGCGCTGCGCAGCGCGATGAGGAGGAGGTCCGGCAGGCGCTGCGCGAGCTCTCAGAGCGCCATGCCGATGGGGCCGGAGGCATCGTTCTGCGCGAGCTTGCCGGCGGCTACACCTTCGCAAGCGACCCGATCGCAGCCGAGGCCGCCAGGCGTCACTTCGGGCGCGAGCGGCGAGCGACGCTGACCGGGCCCCAGGCCGAGACGCTTGCGATCGTCGCCTACCTGCAACCGGTGTCACGGCCGGAGATCGCGCGCATCCGCGGGGTGAGCGCCGACTGGGCGGTCAACGCGCTGCTCGAGCGCGACCTGATCGAGGAGTCGGGACGATCGGAGCTAGGCGCTACCCTATACAGAACGACGCGGACCTTCCTCAGGCACTTCGGGCTCGCCTCGCTGCAGGAGCTGCCGGACATCAGCGACTGGGACCCCACGCCCGAGGAGGCAGGCGAGCTGCGCGAGCGCCTGCTGCGCGCAGGCGATGCACGCGCGGGCGCCCTTGCGCAGGAGCTTCCGCACGGCGCCAGAGGCGAGCGTGAGCAGGGCGAGACGCAGGCCCAGCTATCGCTCCAGCCGCAGCTCTCCGCGGAGGATCCGCAGCGCCCCGAGCGCCGGGCGGCGAGCGCCGAGCCGGGCGCCGGTCATAGCATCGCGCTCGACCGCTGGGAGCGCGAGCTGCTCTCCGACTAGCTGCTCAGCGCCGATGCGCCTTGCGAAGTACCTTGCGCACGCTGGCGTCGCCTCGCGCCGCGCAGCCGAGCGGCTGATCGCCGAAGGCGCGGTGGCCCTTGCAGGCGAGGTGGTGCGCGACCCCGCGCTCGACGTCGGGCCGGGCGCGCCGGTGACGGTGAACGGGCGCGCTCTAGCGGGCCCGGAGCGGCGCGTCCTCTACGCGCTGCACAAGCCCGTGGGCGTGCTCTCGACCGCGCGCGACCCGCAGGGGCGGCGCACCGTGGTCGAGCTGATCGGCGCGCGCGAGCGCCTCTATCCGGTCGGGCGGCTCGATCGCGACTCCAGTGGGCTGATCCTGCTCACCAACGACGGCGCCCTCGCGCACCGCCTGACGCATCCATCCTTCGAGGTGCCGAAGACCTACCGGGTGCGCGTCGCCGGCGGGCCGGTAAAGCGGGCGGCGCTGCGCGCGCTGAGCGAGGGCGTGATGCTCGATGACGGCCCGACGGGGCCTGCCCGCGTGCGCAAGCTCACCGCGACGACGCTTGAGATCGAGCTGCGCGAAGGGCGCAACCGCCAGGTGCGGCGGATGTGCGCCGCGGTCGGTCACCCCGTGGTTGCGCTCTGCCGCGTTCGCATCGGCGCGCTGACGCTCACGGGCCTTGCGCCGGGTCGCTGGCGGAGGCTCTCAGAGGCCGATGTGGCGGCGCTTGTGGGAGGCGCCCATTGAGGGCCGCCAAGCAGCCCCGCGTGGGCCCTTTGCACAGATCATCACAGCCGCGTGCTCGGCGGTCAAGGTTCGTGCCGATATTGCCGATCACATCCGTGTCGACCCGGACGCACCGGAGGAGGCGCGGAGGGCGACCGAGGAGGCATTCCCTTGAGCAGGCCAGACAACGAACTTGAGCGATCCGCAGAGGTGCTGAGCGACGTCGGCGAGGCGCTTGCGGTTTCGATTCAAACCGATGTGATGATCACGCTGGTCGCCCAGCGGCTGGTGCCGCGCCTGTGCGACATCTGCGTGATCGACCTGATCGCACCCGATGGGCGCATCGGCGAGGCAGCGGTCGCGGCGCTCGATGAAGTGAGCGCGCTGCGCCTGGAGGAGATCAGGCAGCGCCATCCGGTGGACCCCGCCGGCGCGCACCCTGTCGCGCGCGCGATCCGCTCGGGCGAGCCGGTGGCACAAGATGAGATAACGGAGCAGGACAACCTGGCGATCGCACAGTCAGATGAGCACATGGCATTCATCGTCGAGCAGCGCTACACCTCCTCATATGTCGTGCCGCTGCGCTCCGCGACCGAGACGCTTGGGACGATCTCGCTGCTCGGCACGGGCGCTCGTCCACCGCTTGAGGCAAGTGCACGCGTGATCGCGCGCGATATCGCAAGGACGCTTGCGCTGGCGATCGAGAAGGCGCGCCTCTTCGAGCAGGTCCGGCGCAGCGAACGCTTCCTGCAGGCGGTGCTTGCCGGCCTCTCGGAGGCCGTGGCCGTGCTCGACTCAGAGGGGCGGATCGTCTTTGCAAATCAGGCTGCCGCGGAGCTGCTGGACTTCGGATCGCCGGCGGAGCTCTGCGGTGCGCCGCCGGAGGCGATCGACCGCCGGGTCGAGTTCTTTGACGTGGATGGCGCCAGCGTGCCGCTCGAGGAGATGCCCTGCGCGCGGCAGCTGCGCGGCGAGGATGCACCGCCGATGCTCACGCGCGTGCTCCAGCGCTCAAGCCTGCGCGAGCGCTGGGCGCGCGTCAGCGTCACCCCGGTGGTCGAGGAGGAGCCCCGCGGCGAGGGCGAGCGCTACCTGGTGAGCGTGATCGAGGACGTCACCGAGCTGGTGCGCGCCGGCGTGCTTGCCGAGCGCTCCAGCCCGGCGGCCTAGACTGCGACCGCCGCGATCTCTGGCAGAATCGCGCAGCGATGGCCGCAACGAGAGTGATTGCGCTGCGCGGGGCAACGAGCGTCGAGCACAACGACGCCGATGAGATCCTGACTGCGACCGGAGCGCTGCTGCGCGAGCTGATCAGCGCCAACGATCTCGACCCCGCTGCGATCATCAGCTGCATCTTCACCGCGACCCCCGACCTTGACGCCGCCTTTCCCGCGCAGGCTGCGCGCGAGCTGGGGCTGACGCAGGTGCCGCTGCTGTGCGCGCAGGAGATACCCGTGCCCGGCTCGCTGCCGCGGGTGATCCGCCTGCTGATGCACTGCTACGGCAGGGAGGGCGCCGCTGCGCGCCACGTCTACCAGCGCGCGGCGGCCGCGCTGCGCGAAGACCTCGGCGGTGCGCAGTGAGCGGCGCACGCACGGCGCTTGCAGCGCTAGCGCTGACGCTGGGGCTCGCTGCGCCGATCAGCGCCGCCGGCGCCCAGCCGTCCATCGCTCCCTTCGCTCAGGCGCGCGCGCTTCAGCCCGGCTACCCGCACATCCGCGGGCTGATCGCAGTTCAGGACGGCTCGTCGGCGAGCCTGGCGCGCGATCGGGCGATCGCGGGCGCCGAGGCGGCGCTTGCAAGCGCGCCGGGCACGCCCGCTGCGAGCGCTCCTCTCGGCGGCTCCTCGCTCACGCCCGACTGCGCGAGCGGCGAAAACCCGGGCGTGAACCTGTGCTGGTGGGGAGGGCCGGTCGTGCGCGGGGCGATCGTGCACCTGATCTTCTGGCAGGGGCCGGGGAGCGCGCATGAATTCACCAAAACCTACATCGAAGCCGTGGAGCGCTTCTTTGAGCGAGTAGCGGCTGCAAGCGGTCAGGAAACGAACGTCTTTGCCGTCGACGCCCAGTACGGCGGCAGCGACGGACCGGGCGAATACCGCATTGCCTTTGATCCCGCCGAAGACGTCTACATCGACAGCGAAAACGCGCTGCCCGCCTCTGGCAGCGAACCGCACCAGTGCACGGACGCCGCAAGCAAGGAAATCGCCGCCGGCCCCTGCGTCACCGAAGTCGATCTGCGGCGCGAGGTGGAAGCGGCGCGCACGGCGATGAGCGCGCAGCACCCCGCAAGCTGGGGCCTAGCGCTGGAAGACGTCTATCTGGTGCTCACTCCTCCCGATGTCGGTGGCTGCATCTATGGCGCAGGCGAAGGCGCGGGCGCAGAAAACGCCTGCGCGTTTGCGCCCGGCGGCTACTGCGCCTATCACGCAAGCTTCGGGAGCGAAAAGGCTCCTGTCCCGCCCGAGCTGGCAAGCCTGCCCGACGATGTCGGCGTCGAAGGCTGCGAAACCTACGAGAACCCGCCCGGCGCCGAACGTGCCGCGGCGACGCTCGACTCCGCAAGCCACGAGCTCAGCGAGATCATCACCGACCCGCTCGGCAGCGGCTGGCACGATGAGCTTGGCTTCGAGGCCGGCGACAAGTGCGTGCCGCCGCTCGCCTTCGAAGCGGTTGGCGCCTTCATCGTCGGCGCCTACGGCGGGCCGCTCGGCGGCGAACCCTCGCATCTGGGCTCAGGCTCGGAAGTGATCTCCGGCACCCTCTACAACCAGCTGATCGGAGGGGCGGGCTACTGGCTGCAGGATGAGTGGTCAAACAGCGCCAGCGCCGCCGGCGGCAGCTGCGTGCAGCGGATGATCCCCGTTGCGCTCACGCCGCCCGGAGGCGCTCTCGCCGGCGTCCCTGCGACATTCAGCGGCTCGGCGGGCGAACCCTCCGATCCGGCCGACTACTGGGTCTGGAGCTTCGGCGACGGCGCTCAGGTAGGCAGCGCGCAGCCGAGCGTCGCGCACACCTACGCTACGCCCGGCACCTACACCGTCACCCTGACCGAGTACGACCGCTACGGCAACTCCAACACGACCACCGCAGCGCTCGCAGTCGGCCCCGCGCCGCCGCCGGCCACGGCGACGAGGAGCGCAAGCACGACCGTGACGACGATCACCACCACGACCACACGCCGCGCCCGGCGCTACTCGCTTGCGGCGCTCGTCAAGGAGCTGGGGATGCCGGCGCCCGGAAGGAGGCTGGCGGGCGCAGGCGCGATCGCGCTCGGCCATGCCACCTGCCCGCCGGCGTGCTCGCTCACAGCCCGCATCTATGCCCACGTCAGCCGTCGCCGCCACGGCCGGCGCGTGCGCCGCGCGGTGCTGATCGGCTATCTGCACGTGGTCGTGGCCGCCGGGCGCAGACGGGCGCTGGCGCTGCGGCTGAACGGCGTCGGCGCAAGGATGCTCTCGCAGCTGCACAGCCTGCCCGTGGAAGCGGCGCTGATCGTGACCGACGCCGAAGGCGGCTCCTTCAGCATCCGGCGCTCCTACACCCTCAGCGCTCCGCCGCGGCGCCGTGCCCGGCGTGCTCGCGCTGCGCCACAATAAGGCGATGGCGCTCGAGTTCGCAGCACGCATCTCCCGCATACCGATCTATCCGGCCGCCGAGAGCTACGGCCGCGAGGATCTGGTGCTGCTTGCCTCAAATGAGTCCCCCTACCCGCCGCTGCCTGCTGTGATCGAGGCGATCCAGGCGGCGGCCCCGGCGCTCAATCGCTATCCGGACCCGACCAACAGCGCTCTGCGCAGGCGCCTCGCCGAGCGCCACGAAGTGCCGCCTGAGCGGATCGCGATCGGCAACGGCTCCTGCGACATCCTGCTTGCCGCCGGCGAGGCGCTGCTTGAGGAGGGGGCGGAGCTGATCTACGCCTGGCCCTCCTTCTCGGTCTACCCTCATCTTGCCGCTGCATCTGGCGCTCGCGCCGTGACGGTTCCGCTCGACGATCAGGAGCGCCACGACCTGCCCGCGATGGCGCGCGAGATCACCGTCGCAACACGCCTGATCCTGATCTGCAACCCCAACAACCCGACCTCGACTGCGCTGCCGCTCACCGCGATCGAGGAGTTTCTCGAGCAGGTCCCCGATCACGTCTGCGTGATCCTCGACGAGGCCTACTGCGAGTTCAACCTGCTCGACGACGCAAGCGCCTCCGTGGCGCTGCTGGCAAAGCACTCCAACCTGGTGCTGCTGCGCACCTTCTCGAAGGCCTACTCGCTCTGTGGCGCGCGCGTCGGCTACGCCCTCTGCGGCTCCGAGCGCCTGGTGGCCGCGCTAAACCAGGTTCGCCAGCCCTTCTTCTGCAATCTGCTCGCCCAGAGCGCCGCGAGCGCCGCACTCGAGCACGGCGATGAGATCGAGCAGCGCGTCGCGATGACCGTGGCAGAGCGGATCTCGATGGGGGAGCGCCTCGCCGCGCTCGGCCTCCAGGTCTCCGACTCACAGGCCAACTTCTGCTGGGTCTCCTCCGATCTGCTGCGTGAGCACGAGCGGGAGGTGCTCGAGCGCCTGCGCGAGCGCGGCTTCATCGTGCGTGCGGGCAGCGCGCTGGGATCGCCCGGGCATCTGCGCATCAGCTACGGCACGAGCGAGCAGGATGAGCGCTTCCTCGTGGCGCTCGCAGATGTCCTAGAGCAGCTGCCCGCCGGCGAGCGGCTTGCCCGCTGAGGCTCGATCTGCTACAACAGCCTTGCGATGCGTGACGCACATCTGCCCACCGATCGACTCCGGTCCCCCCTCGCCCGGGGAGCCGTGGGCGGGCGTCCGCAGCGCAGGACGGCTGCGCGCCCCGCGCAGTGCGCCGTCTCCGGCGCGGAGGCGGGTTCGCTCCGCAGGGCAGGCGCACCGTCCGCATGCAGCTATTGCCCCTGGCGATTTAGCTAGGCGCCTCGGCCGCCTTCGCGGGCACGCGCGGAGGGCCGCCCGCCGGGCGGAATGGCCGCAGGGGCTGCAGCGCTGCCGCCGGCGCGGCCTGCATGCAGCCGGGCGCCTTGCCAGCTCGAAGGGCTCGCGCGGGCTGCCCGACCGCGCGCGCCGTGCGCCTCGCGCGCTCTGACTACGGCTAAGTTTGAAAGGATCAAGGAGATGATGATCGTGATGAAAGAGACCGCCTCGGAGGCGGAGATCGAGACGGTGGTGGAGAAGATCGAGCGCGTCGGCGCCCACGCGCACCGCAGCAGCGGCGCGCGCGTGACCGTCATCGGCGCGATCGGCGACGTCGAGACCGACGCGCAGGTCGGCGCGCTGGGGCTCGAGGGCCTGCCCGGGGTCGATCGGGTGGTGCCGATCCTCAAGCCCTACAAGCTTGCCTCTGCTCAGATCCGTCACGGCGAGCCGAGCGTGATCGAGGTCGGCTCGCGCAGGATCGGCGGGTCAAGCTTTGCGCTGATCGCCGGTCCCTGCACGGTCGAATCGCGCGAGCAGGTGCTTGCGACCGCGGATGCGGTCAAGGCCGGCGGCGCGGCGCTGCTGCGCGGCGGCGCCTACAAGCCCCGCACCTCGCCCTACACCTTCCAGGGGCTGCGCGAGGAGGGCCTCGCGCTGCTTGCCGAGGCCAAAGAGCATACGGGCATGCCGATCGTCACCGAGCTGATGGACGTCCGTGACCTGCCCGCCGTGCTCGAGATCGCCGATGTCATCCAGATCGGCGCGCGCAACATGCAGAACTTCACGCTGCTCTCCGAGGTCGGCCGCGCGGGGCGCCCGGTGCTGCTCAAGCGCGGTCTCTCCGCGACGCTCGAAGAGCTCCTGATGGCGGCCGAGTACATCCTCAAGGAGGGCAATCCGCATGTGATGCTCTGCGAGCGCGGGATTCGCACCTTCGAGAGCGCCTACCGCGCGACCCTCGATCTGCAGGCTGTGCCGGTGCTCAAGGAGCTGACGCACCTGCCTGTGCTCGTGGACCCCTCGCATGCTGCCGGCCGCCGCGAGCTGGTGCGGGCGATGTCCCTCGCCGCCGCCGCCGCGGGGGCGGATGGGATCATCGTCGAGGTTCATCCCAAGCCCGAGGAGGCGCTCTGCGACGGCCCGCAGGCGCTGCGCACCGAGGACTTCGCCGAATATGCGCAGGCGGTCCACGCGGCAGCGGCGCTCGCCGGCAAGGAGCGCCCCAAAAGCCTCGCGCGCGCAGCTTGATGGCGGCGGGCAGCGAGCGCTCGGGCGAGCGCCCCGCCGCCCCGGCCGCTGCCGGGAGTGCGGAGCGCGACGGCGCCGTGCAGGTTGCGATCATCGGCGCCGGGTTGATCGGCGGCTCGCTGGGGATGGCGCTGCGTGCCTGCGTGGGCGCACAGGTGCGCATACATGACCGCTGCGGTCAGAGCGCGCAGCGCGCGCTCGCGCGCGGCGCCGCGGACATCGCTGCGCCCACCATTGCCGAGGCGGTCGCCGGCGCCCAGGTGGTCTTCATCGCGACGCCACTGCGCTCGCTTGAAGCGTGCTTGCGCGAGGCGCTGGAGCACGCCGGATCACAGTGCGTGCTGAGCGACGTCGGCTCGACCAAGGCCGCCCTGGTCGAGGCGATTGCCGATCCGCGCTACATCGGCGGCCATCCGCTCGCGGGCGCGGAGGGCGCGGGCATCGAGGCTGCGCACGCGGAGCTCTTTGCCGGCGCGATCTGGTATCTGACGCCGCGCAGCGATGCCACGGGCGTCCTCTACGAGCGCCTGCACCGGCTGATCGCTGCAATCGGGGCCCAGCCTGTGGCGCTGCAGGCGCAGGTCCACGATCGCCTGATGGCGTGCGTCTCTCACCTTCCCCACGTGCTTGCAAACGTGATGATCGAGCAGGCCGATGAGCTGCGCCGCTCCGACCGCCGCCTGCAGGCGGCCTTCCCGGCGGCCGCGCGGGGCCGCTCCTTTCGCGACATCACGCGCGTGGCCGGGGCAAACGCGGAGATCTGGTGCGACATCTTCGCCGCCAACCGCGACGAGCTGCGCGCCCGGATCGACGCGGCGATCGACGCCCTCGCTCGCGCGCGCGAGCTGATCGCAGCCGATGACTCCCAGCGGCTGCGCAGCTGGCAGCAGGCGGTGGCCGAGGTGCGCCGGGAGCTGACCGCCTCCGCGATGGGGGATGCGCGCGCGCAGGAGCTGCGCGTGCAGGTCCCAAACCGTCCGGGCGTCGTCGCTCAGGTCGCCCTGGCGCTCGGTGACGCGGGGGTGAACATCGCAGATCTATCGCTGCAGCCGGCGGCCGACAACAGCGCGGGCGTCATCTCGCTGTGGGTCTGTGGAGCGCAGGATGCCGAGCGCTGCCGCGCGCTCATCGCCGAGCTGGGCTTTCCGGTCCTCTCATGAACGTTCGCTTCGATCCCGCCCGCAACCTGCGCGGGCAGCTGCGTGCGCCGGCGGACAAGTCGATCTCCCACCGCGCAGCGCTGCTGGGCGCGATGTGCGCCGAGCCGGTGCGGATCGACAACTTCCTGAAGGCGGCCGACACGAAGGCGACGCTTGCCAGCGCGCGGGCGCTGGGAGCGCTTGTCGAGGTGCACCTGAGCGGAGTTGTGATGCGCGGAGCCGGCCTGCGCGGGGCCCGCTCGCCGCAGGGGCCGATCGACGTCGGCAACGCGGGCACGCTGCTGCGCATTCTGCCCGGCTGGCTTGCCGGTCAGGAGGGCAGGTGCTTCACGCTCGACGGCGACCAGTCGATCCGCCGCCGCCCGGTCGACCGCATCATCGCCCCGCTGCGCGCGATGGGCGCTGAGCTGCAGGCGCGGGAGGATCGCTTCGCGCCGCTCTCGATCCGCGGTCGGGCGCTGCACGGGATCGAGTATGACCTGCCGGTCGCAAGCGCCCAGGTCAAGTCGTGCATCCTGCTCGCCGCCCTGTTGGCGGAGGGTCGCACATCGGTGCTCGAGTCGCTGCCCAGCCGCGACCACACCGAGCGGATGCTTGCTCGCGCGGGTGCGCCGATCACGCGCCGCGATGGCGCGATCGATCTCTGCCCGGTCGATGAGCTTGAGCTGCCGGCGCTCACCGTCCCCGGCGACATCTCCTCGGCAGCCTTCTTTGTCGCCGCTGCGATCCTCGTTCCGGGATCGCGCCTGCTGATCCGCGATGTCGGCGTCAACAGCACCCGCTGCGGCTTCCTGCAGATCGCGCAGCGCATGGGCGCGATCGTGCTTGCCGACCTGGAGCGTCCAGATGCCGATGGCGCGATCGCGCCCGAGGAGCCTGTCTCAGACATCGATGTCGCCCATGGCGCGCTGGAGGGGACGACCGTCGAGGGGCATGAGGTGCCGCTAGCTATCGACGAGCTGCCGCTGGTGGCGCTGCTCGGCTGCTTCGCGGAGGGCGAGACGACCGTGCGCGGCGCCGGGGAGCTGCGCGTGAAGGAGTCCGACCGCATCGACACCGTGGTCCGTGGCCTGCGCGCGCTCGGCGCCCAGATCGAGGCGACCGCTGATGGCTTCTGTGTGCAGGGCACCGGCGCCCTGCGCGGCGGCGTGCTCGACGCCCATGGCGATCACCGCCTCGCGATGCTTGGCGCGATCGCCGGCCTTGCCTCGCGCGATGGGGTGGAGGTGCGCGGCTTTGAGGTCGCGGACGTGTCATATCCGCGCTTTCGTGAGGATCTAGCGTCGCTGCTCAGTGGCCACGGTGATGCTGATATTCACCTTGTGTCACAATGAAAGCGATGGCAGGCGTCGCAAAGAGACAGCGGCGCTACAGGGGATTGACGGCTGCTGAGCGCCACAGGCAGCGGCGTGAGCTCCTGCTTGACGCGGGGCTTGAGCTGTTCGGCACGCTCGGCTACGCGGCAAGCTCTGTGCGCGCGATCTCACAGCAGGCCGGGCTCAACTCCCGGTACTTCTACGAGTCCTTCGCCGATCGCGAAGCGCTGCTGATCGCCGTCTACGAGCGCATCGTCGCCGAGATCGCCGACGCGATCGTCGCCGCGACCAAGGATGCGCGGACGATCGCCGACCAGGCGCGCTGGGGCCTTGACGCCAACTGGGCGATCCTCACCGGCGACCGGCGCAAGGCGCGCGTGCTGGCGATCGAGGTTGTCGGCGTCAGCGAGCGCCTGGAAGCGCTGCGCCGCGCCTACCGCCACGCCTTTGCCGACCTGCTCGTGCAGAACTCGGCGCTGATCGTCGGCAAGGGGCTCGAGACCAAGCTCGACCCGGTGCTGGTGGCGCGGGCGCTCGTCGGCGGCTCGATCGACATCCTCGTCGACTGGATCAACGGCGAGGTGAGCCACGATCGGGAGACGATCGTCGAGCACTTCACCGTGCTCTATACGGCCGCGGCAGCGGCGGCGATCGGCGAGACGCAGGCGAAGTTCATGCGCCGCGCACGTACGCTGCCGGCCGGCTCCAACGGCCTTGGCGCGGTCCGCGTGCAGATCGAGCAGGCGCGCGAGCTGGCGCTCACGGCCGGAAGGCCGCGCGGTGCGCGCGCCAAGGGCGACGAGGTCAAGCGCTCAGCAGTGCGGGAGCAGCGCAGGCGCGGTGCCACCGGCAAAGGAGCGCGCGCCGGCTAGGCTGCAAGCACGGGCAGGCCTTCGCGGGCCGCCTTCGAGCGGTACATCGCCTCATCGGCCCTCGCGATCAGCGACTCCGCGTCGTCGTCGGGCCCGGTCACCCACGCGACGCCAAGCGATGCGACCATCGCGAGCGGGCCGCCGGCCAGGCGCAGTGGCTCGCGCAGCGACGCCGAGATCCGCTCGGCGACGCCCATCGCAACCTCTGGCTCGGGGACCCCGCGGATCAGCAGCAGAAACTCATCGCCGCCCAAGCGACCGATCTGGTCCTCGCTGCGCGTCGCATGGCGCAGTCGCTCGACGACAGCGACCAGCACTTCGTCGCCGGCTGCGTGCCCGAGCGTGTCGTTGACCTGCTTGAAGTGATCGAGGTCGACGAACACGACCGCCGTCTCCTTGCGGCTTGCGCCCGCCAGCTCGCGCTGCAGCGCCGCAGTGATCGAGGAGCGGTTGAGGCAGTGGGTGAGGGCGTCAAAGGTAGCTCGCCGCTCGAGCTCCGCCCGCGCGCGCGCGGAGTCGGTGATGTCAAGCACGGTGATGATCGCGCCGTTGACCTCGCGCTCGGTGCGACGCAGCGCACGGAAGGAAAAGAGCGCTCGGCGCCATTCGCCCTGCGCGGCCTGGAAGTCCGCCTCAAGCTCCTCGTCGACGCCCTCTGCAAGCACGCGCGCCAGCGTCATGTGGAAGGCGATGCTCCCGGCCTCAGAGAGCGTGCGCAGCAGCTCGCCCAGACAGACTCCCTGCTCTGTGCCGCCCTGCTCCTGCTCAGCTGCTGTGCCCTGCGCGCTGCGCGGCGGCATCGCGCGCGCATGCAGGATGTCAAGCAGACGGGCGTTGTGAAAGCGCACGTGCCGATCGCGATCGACGTGCAGAACGCCATCGGGCATCGCGTCCATCAGCCTCCGCAGCAGCTCCTCGCGTTCCTGCACCGCTTCCTGCGCTGCCATCTCCGCGGAGACGTCGATCAGCTCGACGAGCACGTGGCGGCGCTCGGGGTCGTGCAGGAAGTTGTGCATCGTCACATCGACCCACAGGTAGCTGCCGTCCTTGCGCCGGCGGCGCATGCGCGCCTGCTGCATGCGCATCGTCGAGAGCATCGCCAGCCAGCCTTCGACCGCGCGCGGCTGATCGTCGGGGTGGATCTGGTCGAGCACGTTCTTGCCGATCAGCTCCTCGGCGCTGAAGCCGAACATGCGCACGAAGGACTCGTCGCAGTCGAGCACCGCGGCGCTTTCGTCCTCGATCAGCGTTGCAAAGCGCGGCATCGCGTCGGCCTGCGCGCTTGCCAGCTCGGTGAGGTCGGCGACCTCCTCGGTGGGCACGAGGATGCAGACAAGAACGCCGTGGCGAGCGCGCACGTCGACGAAATGCAGGCGCATCCAGCGCTCGGGGGCGCTGATCAGCCGCACCTTCGCCTCGGCCAGCCCTTCGGTCATCGCCTGGCGCCATGCGACCACGACGGTGCGGCGGTCCTCGGCGATCACATGGTCGATCATCGCGCGCCCATCGATCCCTTCCTGGCCCCACAGCTGCACGGACTTGGGCAGCGGGGTGATCAGCCCGTCGGGCGCCAGCGCGCAGACAAGGGCGTTGGGATGCTCGCGCAGGATCGCCTCGGCCGCCATCTCGACCGTGCGGTCCGGGCTTTCAGTGTGCTTGTTCTGGTCGCTTTTGCTGTTCTGGGACATGGCGGGCAAGCTCTCCTCTTGGCGGGGTGTTCCAAGCAGCGCTGCAGTGGGGACGGAATGCGGGCGACTAAAGCGCTCGGTTGACATTCGCTGCTCTCTCCATCGGGGTCATCGCGTGATCCATCGGCGCGTCGGTGTCACGCTCTGAAGCGGCTGGTGGCGCCTTTGGACGGCTGATCGAGCACCTGCTCCGGCGCCTCCTGCGCAGGTGCGGACCGATGTTTGAGCACGGCGGCTGGCTTGCCCCCGCAATGGCGGGGGAGACCCGGCCGTATGGCGTCGGCGCACAGGCTTCCCCAGCAGCGAGAGCGCGGGGCGCTGGACGTTCGTGCGGGCGCGGGCGGCCTTCGGCGATGCGGCAGATCAGCTGACTATGCTGCGGGTGATGGCTCGTGAGCCGGCATATTGCGAGCGCTGTGAGGCGGGCGCGCCTGCGCATCACGGCAGCCCGCTCGCGCCGCCGGGGGCCGAGGCGCCCGCCGCCATCAGCGTTGCCGTAGCGCTCGCGGAGGGAGCTGCCAAGGCGCGAAGCGACGCGGAGATCTGGCCGTGAGCGGGCCGGCGCTGGGCCTTGCTGTCGCGGTCTTTCTTGCCTGCGCAGTCGAGGCGGTCGAGGCGCTGACGATCGTGCTGGCCGTCGGGGCGACGCGCTCCTGGCGCTCGGCGCTCGCCGGCGTCCTTGCCGCTGCGCTTGCGCTCAGCGCGCTGGTGGGAGCGCTGGGGCCGACGCTGGTGCTGCTGCCGCTCTCTGCGCTGCGGCTGGTCGTCGGCGCGCTGCTGTTGCTCTTCGGCCTGCAGTGGCTGCGCAAGGCGATCCTGCGCTACGCCGGCTACAAGGCGCTCCACGACGAGCAGGAGGAGTTCGAGCGTGCGCGCCAGGAGGCGGCGCGCGCCGGCGCGCCGGCGCGCGGGCGCCTGGATGGCTACTCCTTCGCGATCTCCTTCAAGGGCGTGCTGCTGGAGGGGCTCGAGGTCGCCTTCATCGTGATCACCTTTGGCGCCAACCAGCACCGCGTGGGGCTTGCGGCGGCCACCGCCGCGGCAGCTGTGGCGGTGGTGGCGCTGGCCGGTGTGCTGGCGCGCAGGCCGCTTGCGCGCGTGCCTGAGAACGCGCTCAAGTACGGAGTCGGCGTGATGCTCTGCTCCTTCGGCAGCTTCTGGAGCGCGCAGGGCGCGGGCGCGCGCTGGCCCGGCTCAGACCTCTCGCTGCTGTTCTTGATCGGCGGCTATGCGCTCTGCGGATACCTGATGGCTCGGCTGCTGCGCGCGATCGGCGCGCCTGCGCCGATGCCCGAGCGAGAGCTCCTGATGGGGGCGGAGGTGGTGCGCTGATGAGCATCCGCCGCGCGCTCGCAGCGATCTATGAGTTCGTTGTAGGGGATGACCCCTTCAGCGCGCTGGGCGTGGTGGTCGCGCTCGGCCTGACGGCGGCGCTCGCCGCCGCCAAGGCAAGCGCCTGGCCGGTGCTGCCGCTGGCGGTCGTGCTGCTGCTGGCGCTCTCGCTGCGCCGCGAGCGCCTGCGCCGGCGCAGCGGGCCTGCCCGAGCGGCCGCGCTGCGGCGGGAGTCGTAGACTTGGGGGAGCGCGTGCGCCGCTGCGCACGAGCGCGTGCGCACGCCACAACCGCGACCGACAGGAGGCCAGAGATGGCAAGCGCAACCGCCCAGGAGCAGAGGGTCCACGAGCAGCTCTTCATCGACGGGGAGTGGGTGAAGCCGAGCGGCAGCGGCCGCATCGAGGTCGTCAACGCCTTCACCGAGCAGGTGATGGGCAGCGTGCCGGCGGGAGATGCCCTCGACGCGCAGCGGGCTATCGCCGCGGCGCGCAGAGCGTTTCCGGAGTGGTCGGCAACGCCGCTGTCCGAGCGCCTGGCGCTGACTACCAGAATCGGCGAGGCGCTGCGGTCGCGCTCAGAGGAGATCGCGGCGCTGATCGCAGGCGAGCTCGGCATGCCCCTCAAGCTTGCGGAGATCATCCAGGTGGGCCTGCCGGCGACCACCTTCTCCTCGATGGCGCAGGTCGCGGGCGAGGTCGCCTGGAGCGAGCAGATCGGCAGCTCGATCGTGTTGCGCGAGCCCCTCGGCGTCGTCGCCGCGATCACGCCCTGGAACTACCCGCTGCATCAGATCGCGGCAAAGGTCGCACCGGCGCTGGCGGCCGGCTGCACGGTGGTGCTGAAGCCTGCCGGCATCACGCCGCTCAACTCCTTTGTGCTGGCGGAGATAATCGCCCAGGCGGGCGCGCCCGCGGGAGTCTTCAACCTAGTCTCGGGGAGCGGACGCGAGGTGGGGGAGACGCTTGCCTCCCACCCGGACGTCGACATGGTCTCCTTCACGGGCTCCACGCTCGTCGGACGGCGCGTCAGCGAGCTTGCCGCTCAGACGGTCAAGCGCGTTGCGATGGAGCTCGGCGGCAAGTCGGCGAACGTGATCCTCGACGACGCGCCGCTCGAGCGCGCGATTCCGGACGGGGTCGCGAAGTGCTTCCTGAACTCCGGGCAGACCTGCTCGGCGCTGACGCGCATGATCGTCCCGCGCAGGATGCTCACGCAGGTCGAGGAGCTTGCAGCGGCCGCCGCCGCCGCCTACACGCTCGGCGACCCCTTCGATGCGGCCACGCGGATGGGGCCGCTCGTCTCCTCAGAGCAGCGCGAGAGCGTGCGCGAGCTGATCCGTGCGGGCCAAGCTGAGGGCGCGAAGCTGATCTGCGGCGGCGCGGAGCCTCCAGCGGGGGTCGAGCATGGGTACTTCGTAGCGCCCACGATCTTCTCCGAGGTGACCCCGGAGATGAGGATCGCGCGCGAGGAGATCTTCGGGCCGGTGCTGGCGCTGATGCCCTACGAGAGCGAGCAGGAGGCGATCGAGCTTGCCAATGCCACGATCTACGGCTTGGCGGGCGGGGTCTGGTCGGCGGACAGCGCGCGCGCCCGGCGTGTTGCCGATCAGATGCGCACCGGCCAGGTCGAGATCAACGGTGGCGCCTTCAACCCGCTGGCCCCCTTCGGCGGCTACAAGCAGTCCGGCAACGGCCGCGAGCTTGGGCGCTTCGGGCTCGAGGAGATGCTCGAGGTCAAAGCGCTGCTGCTCTAGCGGGGGATCCATCGCGGCTCTGCTCGCCGGCGCCGCCGGCAGGATTCCGGCGCGCGGCGCAGAACCGTGATGGTCATGGAGCACACCGAAGAAGCACAGATACCGCGTGTCATCTCGGTCGCCCGTCGCAGCCGCCTGCCCTGGCGTCGCCTGCGCAGGCGCAGGGCGCAGTCTCAGCGCTTGGGGCTGCTGCGGCCGATGCAGAGCAACAGCGGCGCGGGCGGGCGGGCTCGCTCTGGATCCCTAACGGTCTCGGCGCGCTGAGCAGCGGCTCCGCGTGGCCCCTGGCTGCGCCCGGGTCGGGGCCTAGGGCACCTTCACCTCCGGGAAGCACTCGGCGCAGTGCCGGCGCAGCGTCTCGCGCACCCAGGCGCGCTCGGCGCGGCTGGCCATCCGCAGGCGCGCGAGCAGATCCCGCTGGCGCTCGATCGGCGCGCCGGCGATCACCCAGCGCACCGCCAGATGCTCGAATAGCAGCTCTAGCGCGCGCTGGCTGCTGTCCTCGATCGTGCTTGCCGCAGACTGCTCGGCGCCGGCGAGGGTGGCGGCGTAGCGGGTGCGGGTGGCGGCGGTGAGCGAGCCGCGCAGGCTCAGCACGTTGCCCTCAGCGTCGCTGTAGTCGCTGGTCGGCGCCTTGAGCTTTGGCGCCTTCGGCCGTCTGGGCTTGCGCTTGGCCATCGGGCGCAGCCTAACGGCGGATTTCGTCTTCCGGCGTGCCGGCGACTGGCGACGGTTGCGGGCACGCCGCCAGCGCTTCCAAGCACGCGCGGACATCGCCGATCAGCGGCCGTGCATGACCCGCCCAAGCCGCCGCCGGCTCGAGCGCGGCGAGCTTGAGCAGGCTCTTGCGCGCCTGCTCGCTGTCGTAGTTGTAGACGGCCTCGGGCAGCTTCGCGGCGCAGTCGCGGCCCCACATGTCGATCGTGTAGAAGGCGTCGCTCACGAGCGCCAGGCGGTCGGCCTGCCGCCAGAGCGCGATCTGCCCGGGGGAGTGGCCAGGGATCTCGATCACGCGGAATCCGGCCACCACGTCATCCTCGCGCAGCACCTCCTCGATCCGCACCGGCCCACCGTCCCATGCCAGCCGGTGCAGCGCACGGTGGATCTGGCGCTGGGGGGTGGGCAGCCCGCAGAGGCCCTTGGGCCAGTAGCGGAAGCCGCCGCTTCCTTGCGCGTCGTTCACCTCCTCGGGATGGCAGTAGACGGGCGCGCCAAGCGCGGGGGCGCTGCCGCGGTGGTCGGTGTGGCCGTGACCGAGGATGATGCGCCGGATTCCGCCCAGCTGCTCTCCTGCGCGCGCGATCGCGCCTGCCATCGTGCGGGCGCCGGCATCGAAGAGGCTCACCGCGGAGCCCTCGGCGATGAAGTAGACGTTGCAGCGCCCCGGCTGCCCCTGCAGCACCCAGACGCCCTCGGCGATCGGGACCGGTCGCCGGCTGCGCACCTCGATCAAGCGTCTGCGCCGGTGGATTACCCCGCCCATCGCCTCACGGTGCCCGCACCCGGTTGCGCAGCGTGCCGATGCCGCTGACCTCGATCTCGACGCTGTCGCCTGCGCGCAGGAAGCTGCCGCGCGCGGCCCCCACTCCGGCCGGGGTGCCGGTGGCGATGATGTCGCCCGGCAGCAGCGTCATCGTGCGCGAGAGCCAAGCGATCGTCGCGGCGACCGAGAAGATCATGTTTGCGGTGGTGCCCTCCTGGACCGTCTTGCCATTGACCTTGGCGCGCAATGCGAGCGCCTGCAGGTCGTCGAGCTCATCGAGCGTGACCAGCGCCGGCCCGCAGGGTGCGAAGGTGTCGAGCGCCTTGCCTGCGGTCCAGAGCGGGTTCTCGAACTGGAGGTCGCGGGCGCTGACGTCGTTGAACGCCATCGCGCCGGCGATATGGTCCAGAGCATCTTGCTCATCGATCCGCTTTGCGCTGCGACCGATCACGACCGCGAGCTCGGCCTCGTAGTCGACGTGGTCGGGATGGGTGGACGGCAGCACGATCTCCGCTTCATGCCCCACAAGCGAGTTGGCGAACTTCGCAAACCACATCGGGGCGCCCGGCAGCGGCTGGCCGACCTCCGCGGCGTGGTCGCGGTAGTTGAGGCCCAGGCAGATGATCTTCTGGGGGTCGGGCACCGGCGGTAGAAGGCGCACGTCGGCTAGCGGCGTGCCGCGGCCGGCGCTTTGCGCGCGCTCACCCAGCGCGGCTAGGTCGGGCGGCGAGAGCGCCTCGAGCAGCGCTCGCAGCGAGCGCGCCGGTGCGCCCAGCGCAGCGGTGCAAATCACGTGCTCACCGATCTGGATCCCTGCCTGGGCGCCGGAGCCATCGTCATATGTGACCAGTCGCATCGCTTCAGCCCTCCATCGGGATTGATTATGGAGCTGGCGGTGGCTGCGCGAGGCCGGCATCGGCCGAGGAGGCTGCTGGGCTCCCGCGCAAGCTCCCCCATCGCGTGCTGGGTCGGCGCTCGGATGCGCCCGAGTGGACTCGATTCACCACGAAGGAAATAGCCCACGAGGCGCTCAACCCTATTGGCGGGGTGTAGCTGCTTAGAGCGGCGTCCAGGTCGACGAGCTAGCGAGGATCACGAGACGATTGGACGCATTTGACGTTATGGCTCGGGATTTTGTCACGGCAGCCGGGATGCGCAAGGCCGAGCTGCGCTGGAGTCGATCGACGGCATTCAGATTGCGACGGTCAGGCCGATCCACTGCTCCTGGTGCGGCCAACGGCTGAGCTGGTGCTCGATCCCGGCGAGAATTGCGGCGAACTGGCTGTGGTCGAGCGTCCAGATGAGGATCAGGCCAGCATGGGATCGCTGCGCTTCGGCCCATTCGCGCGCGAGTGGCGCGAAGTCGGGGCTGTTGCGTGTCATCAAGACGCGCCCTTCGGAGGTGGCCAGCTCGAGCACCTGCGGGTCGGGGAGTCCCTCGTACATTGCGCTCTCGGCGAGCGCCAGCACGTCGTGACCTCGCTCGCGCAGCTGAGCAGCGAGACGGCGTGGCGAGAGGTTCGCGTCGAGCAGGAGCCGCAAGCGTGGCTATGCCGTGGCGGAGAGCTGGATGAAGGGGTAGAGCTCGTGCAGCTCTGTGGCTGTGCGACGGTTCTGCGCCACCGCCTCTGCAATCTCCTCGGGGTAGCTCTCGCGGTAGGCGATGGCGAGGCGCACCTGGGGCTCGCTGAGCTGCCTCTCCTCGACAAGCCGCTCGATCGAGCCAAAGTCATCGAGCATCTGGATGATCTCCCAGATGTCGAGGCCCGAGCCGATCACCCACGGACGCCGGGCGGCGTCGTCGCCACGAAAGCCGATGCCCGCGAAGCGGCGCATGCGGATCGCCTCCTCCGTCAGGGACTCCACGATTGCGCTCTTGGAGCGGCGAGTGCGTCGCGCTTCCTCCTCGACCATGCTGTCGGTGGGTCGCGTGAAGCGAACGCTGAAGGGCTCGCCCTTCGGGGTCTTGCGCTGCGCTCCAGATTGCATGCGCATCGTGCAGGACACAAAACTTACGGTGTATTGGACGCCTCTTAGATCGTGCGGTTAGTCACCATGCCCTTGCTGAGATGGTTGGTGGCGAATCGAGGTTAGTGTGAGTGCTTGATGCCAGTTTGGCTGCCATGACTCGCATGATCCGATACAGGCGCACGCACCACTCGGGTAGCCCGAAGTGGTGTAACCGGCTCGGCGGCGATATCGAGGATGCTCACGCTGCCCGGAGCGCGAGCACCTCCTCGCGAGCATCTGCACCTGCCGGGTCACCGCCAACGGCTTTGGCCCTTGCATGCTCCCGGTCGGCCGGCTGCGCCGTCGACTCCACCGCGAGGCTGCGCCGGCGTGCGTCCTGAGCGGCTTTCCGGCTCGTGAAGCCGCGCTTGCTCGTCAAGGATCCGTCGGAGCGCTCGAGCGGGAAGCGCCACCCGGTCGCAGAAGGGGTCTTGTAGGGGTAGACCCTACCGCCGCTGCCGTATTGCCTACGCGAGCGCTTGGCGGCCACGCGGTCATGCGTCGGCATGTCGAGGTCCTTGGCGACATCTTCGCTGCGGAAGCGTCGAGAGCGCTGACGGCCCGCCACATCACGCCATCAGGCTCCCTGCGGTCCTTGGCGATGCGGCAGCTCACCGGGACCGGCGCGGGGACGCGGTTCGTGGCACTGGGATGTACGGGAGAATGCACGACTTTGTCAGCTACAGAAGTCCGTCCACTTTCCAGAGCGGGCTCGGATGGTCCCCGGCAATGAAATGCTCCGGTTTCCAGGGCTTTCGGCATGCATTTGAGTGGACGGCTACCGAACCCTTCGCAGGCTTTAAAGGCAGCTCTCGAGCGGCCCAACGGCCGGGGGAGGCCATGCCGTCCAACAGTCTTGGCGCCGGCACCGAGGCGCTTTGGCAATGGGGGTGGTCCAGCGAACCGTCAAGTGTCCTCGCCGCGAGTTACAGGCCTATGCGCGTCTGCGAGTTCTATCAGGACGTGGAGCAACTGCTCGGGCGCCGGGTATCCGTCGAGTCCTTTGGTTGGAGCTCGCGAACCCGGTGTCGATGCCAGCCAACCCGATTTGAGCGCATGGCAGGCGGCTGGCATCGACTGGAGCCCGGTGGAGGCCGGTTCGTGGGGAGGTGGCAATCGCCGCGGCGATCGGGGCTCGCCCGCTCAGCGGGAACCCGCGGGCGCGCGAACACCCAGCTGCCGGCAGATGTCGCGAGCAGTCGGCAGCTTGATCTCACTGTGCCGAGGGATGGTGGTGCGCTGGCCGGTGGCGGGGTTCTCCCAGAGCTCATGCCTGGCAGCCTGGCGAACGATCCGTCAGCCCTCGCGTGCGAGATGTCGTTCGAGCTCGCGCTTCTTCACGCAGCGATCTCGACGGGCTCCACGAGCGCCCACCCAGTGGTTGGGATCTGCTCCCCGCGCAAGCGGCGCTCACCCAGCACCAGCTCGATCGCTTCGCGGACCATGGAGCGTGCCTCGTCGAGGCTCTCGCCCTGCGTGTGCACCTCGGGCAGCTCAGGCACATGGGCATAGACCCAGCCTTCGCCAGCATCCTCGTAGACCACGTTGAACTTGAGCGCGTCCATGCCAGCAACGGTAGCGCACGCACGCGAGTCCAGCCCACCGCAGCCACGCTTCATTCGGGTTGCCCCACGGCGCGTGTCCGCTGAGTGCGCCCGGCCCCGAATGGCCCGGATCTATGCTTCAACCGGTCGGAAGCTCTTTGTAGGTGTTGGCTAGGTGGCAGTAGCGCGGCTAGCCGGGTTGCCAGTATCCGACGAATCGTGCCGCCGGTTCGAGCGCACACAACCCGCGGCGGCAGTGTTCACTCGCTGTAGTTCCTTCGCAGTGGCAACCCTGGCCGAACGTCGTCGCTTTCGGCTCCCCACCCGTGCGTCCTGATCCCCGCCGTACAGCTCGCCGCGCTATGCTGGCGGCTCGGCGGCACTCCTATCGGGATGTCCCAGCGCACGAAAAGGGGGCCAATGCGCCCGAGTGGACTCGAACCACCACGGACCGTAAGGTCCACAAGGCCCTCAACCTTGCGCGTCTACCAATTCCGCCACGGGCGCTTAGCGCGCCGAGTATAGCCGCGCGTGGATCTCGTTCGCTCTCGCCGCATGCCCCAATCCGTCCCCCCGACCCTCTATAGTACGAACAGGTGTTCGCAGAGTGGAGATCTAATCGATCGTGCCGCGCCGGCGGCGATGCGGCGCAGCGGCCAGGCTGATGCGCCTTGATCCAAGGAAGGAGCGTGCCCAGTGACACTGACCAAGCGCCAGCGCGAGATTTTCGACTTCATCCGCGGCTACTTGCAGAAGCACGGCTACCCGCCGACGGTGCGCGACATCGGTACCGCCGTCGGGCTTGCCTCCTCCTCGACGGTCCACACTCACCTCGCCAATCTTGAGCGGCTCGGCCTGCTGCGGCGCGATCCCTCCAAGCCGCGCGCGATCGAGCTGCGTGACCGCGCGGATGGCGCGCTGGGGGCGAGCGTCGAGCAGCGAGCACTGCCACTGGTGGGGGCCGTGGCCGCTGGCGCGCCGATCCTCGCCGAGGAGAACATCGAGGAGTATGTGCCCGTGCCCAAGTCGATCGGCGGCGAAGACGGCCACTACCTGCTCCGCGTGCGCGGCGAGTCGATGGTCGAAGCGGGCATCCTCGACGACGACATTGTGGTCGTGCGCGAGCAGGAGAGCGCTCGCAACGGCGACATTGTCGTGGCGCTGCTCGGCGAGGAGGCGACGATCAAGCGCTTCTTCCGCGAGGATGGCCACGTGCGGCTGCAGCCGGCGAACGCCGCGATGGAGCCGATCATCACGCGCGATGTGCGCGTGGTTGGGCGCGTCGTCGGCCTGCTGCGCAGCATGCGCTGAGCGGCTGCTGCGCGTAAGCCATACCGCTGCGCGCCACTGGCGGCCGATGCGAGCGGCGCACCGCGCTGCGCTACCCTTGAGGAGCAGGTCGAGCAGTCGCGGCGGCGCGCGAGCGCTGTCGAGGAAAGTCCGGACATCGCAGGGCAGGGTGGTCGAGTGATCGACCCGGGGAAACCCGCGGGAAAGTGCCACAGAAACATACCGCCGATGCGCGCCGTCCCACGTGAACGGCGCGCAGGCAAGGGTGAAATGGTGCGGTAAGAGCGCACCAGCGTCGCGGTGACGCGGCGGCTGGGCAAACCCCACCCGATGCAAGGCCAAGCAGGACCGCAACCAGGTTGCCCGCCGAGGTCCAGGTGGGCCGCAGAGATGGATGGCTGCTCAAGACAGAATCCGGCTTACAGACCTGCTAAGGAGAAGCCCCGCGAAGGCGGGGCTTCTCTATGGATCCAGTCGCGGAGCTATCGACTGGGCAGACGTTGCCGGCTTCTCGGGGGCGTTCTCTATGAAATCGCTCGGCGCGGATGCCCAGAGGCCGCATCCGGCAGCTATCCGTGTCAACGGACCCCATTCATTGGTCAGGCAGTTGGGGTACAGATCACAAGGTTGCGCGGGCGCAATCTTGCCGGGCACGGCGCTGGCGCTTTGAGAGACCAAAACGCGGTGGCGGGCCCGCCGCGTATCCTGTTATGCAACCGTCCAGGGCTTTTGGGGAGGTTCATTCGACACTCTCGGTAATTCCCAGTGCAACGTCAAGCACTGGCGCGACGGGGCCATGCGCTTGCGCCGGACCGCCGCCCGGATGAACGAAGCGGCGGCGCACTTCAACCGCGTCGAAGGCTTCCGCGACCTGCCAGCGCTACACGCAGCGATCCAGCGGGAGCTGCGCGCTGACAGCTCAACGCAGGAGGCCGACAGCTTTCAAGTTGCATCGAGATCACCTTCCGGAACGTCACCGAGCCTCTACTGCGATCGGGACATCCTCGATCTCCCCGCCCGCGGGCCAGCCATCATGGAACTCGATCCGACGCCGGCGACCCCTCAGCTCACATCCCCGGCTCAGTCAGCGGCGTCGTCGCCGACTCCGCGCGCCGGGTCGCTCAGGATCGCGTTGATATGCGCACGAGCCTTGGGCAGCTCGCCCTCAACGACATTCCACACCAGCGCGAGGTCTACGCCGAAGTAGTCATGCACGAGCTTCTCGCGCATGCCCGCCATCTCACGCCAGGGCACGTTGGGTGCCTGCGCCTGCAGCGACGGCGAGACACGCTTTGCCGCCTCACCGACGATCTCGAGGTTGCGTACGACCGCGTCCTGCATCATCGGATCGGCGAAAAAGGCGTCGCGGCCAGGGTCCGTGTACTGCAGCACGCGATCGATCGCGTCGCGCATGTGGAGGATGTAGACGCGCTCGTCCTTCAGAGCGTCACCGCCTCGGCGAGAATGCGCTCGCGCAGATATGGCGAGAGCCCATCCTCGCTGACGACGTCGACGTCAACGCCCAGGGCCTCGCGCAGCTCGTTAGTCACGGCGATCAGATCAAGCAGGCTTCGCCCGGCGGCCATCTTGACGAGGATGTCGAGGTCGCCCGCCTCGACCTCTCCCCGACCCGCCGAGCCAAAAACCCGGACATTGCGCGCACCGTGGCGCGATGCGATCCCGGCGATCTCCTCCCGCGAGCTGGCGCTCGACAGCACTTTTTCGATTGCCGACTCCATGGACAGCATATTAGGCGCGTCGGCCGCGGTGGATAACTGGCCGTCCGTGGCATCCTATTCGAGCGCAGCCGCCCTGCCGCCTCGGCGTATCGGACAATGGTCGTGGTCATGATTGTCTGTGTGAGTCGCCGGCCCCGCACAGCGACGAACAGCGTCCCGAGCGCGTCGCTGCCACGCACCGCCACGTAGTCGAGGACGAGCGGGACCAAAGAGGGGGTTGAGCGGGCCAGTCTGCTTCGACCCCTTCCACGTGATCAGGCTCGCCCAGCGCGCCGTCGATCAGATGCGCCGCGATGAGTGCAGCGCACGCGATCGCTCGCACACCAAGAGCGGGAAGTGGATCAAGGGCACGCGCTGGTCGCCGCTGAAGCGGACCGAAAAGTAGACCGCCAAACAGCGGGCGCTCTTGGCCTCAGTCCAGCAGGCCAACCGCTCTCTCTACCGCGCCTTCCTGCTGAAGGAGGAGCTGCGGCTGCTCTACCAGCTCGAGGATTCCCGATCGGCGCCCGAGCATCTCGATGCCTGGTTGGCCTGGGCATCCCGATCCAAGCTCGACCCGTTCGTCAAGCTTGCGCGCGCCATCCGACTGCACCGTCACGGCATCCTCGCCGCGATCGCCCTCGGCCTGATCAACGGACGCCTGGAGGGACTCAACAGCCGCATCCGCCTGATCTCCCACCGCAGCTTCGGCTTTCACTCCGCCGGCCCCGTGATCGCCCTCGTCTACCTCTGCTGTGCGGGCATCACGATCAAGCTGCCGCGATGACGAGCTCACCACCAAGGGGTGCGAAGCACCCTCCGTTCTCGCCAGCGCGCGCTCCTTGAGCGCGAGGTCGGCGTGCGGGTAGATCTGGGTGGTGTCCACCCGCTCGTGGCCGAGCCACAACGCGATCACGGTAGTCTCGACGCTGGCGTTCAAGAGCTGCATCGCGGCGGTGTGTCGGAGCGCGTGCAGCGTCACGTGCTTGGTCTTGAGGGCCGGGCAGCGATCGCCGGCAGTGGCGAGATGCTTGGCGAGACGGCGCTCCAGCCCGTCGCGGCTCAGCCGCCTGCCGCGGCTGTTGGGGAACAGCGGCTCGCGCGGCTCGCCTTGGCGCTCGGCGAGCCAGGCGCGCAGGACCGCGCCCGTAGTCTTGGTCAGCGGCGTGACGCGCTCCATTCGCCCCTTTCCGCGGCGGCCCACGTGCGCGCCGCTCTGGAGGTGCGCGTCGCCGCCAGGCGGGCGCCCTGATGCGCCGCTCCGCGCTCCTCACCGCGGTTTCTAGGGATTTCTATCGCAGCAAGTTCTCTCGATAGAAAGTGCTAGAAAGACGGGCGTGCAGAAGCGCGAGAATCCCTATACGCCCGGCGCGGGCCGTAAGCCGCCGATGCTCGCCGGGCGTGACGGGGACCTCGAGAACTTCCAAGGCCTGATCGAGCGGCTGACAGCGGGAAGATACGAGCGCAGCCTGATCTACTCGGGGCTGCGCGGCGTTGGCAAAACGGTCTTGCTGATGGAGCTGGACGTGCTCGCCAGCGAGGCCGGCTGGGCGAGCACCGACGTTCAGGAGGTCGGCTCCCAGCCGGACTTCCGCGTGACGTTCGCGCGGATGGCCGCACGGCTGCTGCGCGAGATGAGCCGCCCACACCGGATCAAGGAGCGCGTGGACCGGGCGCTGAGCGTCGTCAAGGCGTTTAGCATCGTCGCCCCGGCAGGCGTCCAGTTCAAGCTCGACGTGGACGCCGCCTCCGGGGTCGCTGACTCGGGCGATCCCGAGCAGGACCTTTCGGACCTGGTGCAAGAGATCGGCGAGGTTGCGCAGGCGACAAGCGCTGGGGCCCTGTTCCTGATTGACGAGATGCACAATCTCGACTCCGCATCGCTGGCGGCGATCTGCATCGCGTTCCAGGCCGTCAGCCGGCGCGGACTGCCCGTTGCGCTCGTAGGCGCCGGGCTACCCGACCTCCAAGTCCGTTTGATGTCCGCCAAGCCATATGCCGATCGGCTATTTGAGTACCACGAACTGGGCCGCCTCAGCGACGCTGCCGCGCGAGCGGCGCTGATACAGCCCGCCGCGGCTCGTGGCGTCGAGTTGGAGGAGCAGGCAGCCCAGGCGGTGTTGCACGAGTCGGCCGGCTACCCCTACTTTCTGCAGGAGTACGGCTTGGAGCTCTGGAACCACGCCGAAACCTCGCCGATCACGACCTCAGACGTCGATGCCGTGCGCGAGATCGTGACCGACTCGCTGGCGCGTAACTTCTTCGGCACCCGCTTCCAACTCGCTACCGACGCCGAGCAACGCTATCTCGCCGCGATGGCCTCGCTCGGCGAACCGCCATACGCGACCGGCGAGGTCGCCCGCGCCTACGGCGCCAGAGACCAGCGCGGCGTTTCCATCCTCCGTGACGCACTGATTCAGAAGGGCATTATCTGGGCACCACGCCGGGGACGACTCGACTTCACTGTGCCGCTGTTCGCCGAGTACCTACGCGAGAACCATCCGCTGAGCGCCTTCGGCGAAAGCTAGAATCCGGCAGCATAAACGTTGTCAAACGGCTGGTGTCGTAATCGGGCGCACCGTACAGAACGCTGCAACTTGGACTCTCCGATGCGCCGAGCAGCTCCCTCAGGCATTACGCTCCCGGCTGAAGCCAGATTGCCCCTTCGCGCAGCTCAACGGGGAAGGTTTTGAGCGGACGTGAGCCGGTCGTCCGCTTGACAAGGCCGCCCCACGGCTTGAAAATACCCCGGGGACCGCGCGTCATCTTGCCGGTCCTGGTGTCAAAGCGCGCGGCGTGCCAAGGGCACTCCAGGCAGCCATCCTCGGCGATACGGCCATCGTCGAGCTTGGCAAACAAGTGTCGGCAGCGGTTGGACTCAGCAAACGGCTTGCCCGCGCTGATTCCGACAGCTAGTGTTCCATAAGGCGTCTCGACAGCAGCCACCTGCCGCTCGTCGAGGCCTTCAACGCCGATCAGGCGGATCGGCTTGATGGGGATCTTGACGACCGTCTCGGCCACGTTGGCCTCCTTCGGTGGGGGAGGGGAGCAGAGCCCTTCCGTCCGGTGAAGCGTGGTCGGAGGGATGCCGGTCGACACGGCGCGTTAGTCTCATGAGTCGACCAGCCGCAGCGCGTAACTTTCTGATTATCTCGAAGTCGAGGTAGCTACGCAAGACGGCCTTGCGATCATGCCGGCCTCAAGGCGTAGCGTGGATCTCTGCGCTCGCCTACGGAAACGCTTGGTGTTGCGCCCACGGACGTGGTGTAAGCCCCGACCTCGCTGAATGGGCCAGCACGTAGTGCGGCCACCGCCGGGTCCTTCGTAGATCAAGAAACCAAGCAGAGGAGATCACCACGATGACCGCACCACCGCTATCGGAGTGCGGGGACTCTCTTGTCCGAAGTCCAATGCGGGCCATTGTCGAGGCAGCCTGGGCATGGCGCTCGCCGTGCTGTGCGGACATCACCGGCTCTACGACAGCGCGCGTCGCTGCCGGGGGGCGCCCCGAACTCCGCGCCGCGCCGCTCTCCTGCTGCTATTGCCAAGCTGCCCCTACGGCGCTGCCAGCGCAGCTACCCGCCAACCGAGCGCCGCTGCGGACGCGCACCTTGTGGTGTCGTAAGAGACAAAGCAGCCGATTTTGTTTTTCGCCTGCTCCGCCGCTGCCAAGTGCAGCGCGACGAGCGCTCGATTGGGTGGAGAGAACGCGTGGCGCGCGCTGCGCAGCACGTCCGGCGCCGTCGGCAGCGGGCGGATGCCGGCAAGCGGCTCATCGGCCTCGAGCGCGGGAATGCCCTGCCGGTGGCAGACGCATGTGGCTCAATGCGCGGCACTGCGCTTGAGACGCGCAGCGGCCAGCTCGAAGGGAACGACAGCAACGCTTCGCTCTCCTGCTCGGCGATCAGCGGCTTGACCGCCGCTGAACCATCCAGATAGATGGTCGCCCTGGCGAGTGGGCCGCTGCGCGCAGAGCTTGCGATCGGCGCGGGCCGCGTGCCCACCGCAGGCTCTCGCTTGCGCTTTCGCGGCCGGCGGAAGGTCCGCGGCGGCGTAGCAGCCGGCGTGATGTGGCAAGTAGATCCGCCCGAGCCGGAGTCGCGCCAAGCTGATCGAGCGCCGCGCTTGCTCGGCGCAGGCGCCCACTCGGCGCTCCGATCGAGTTGGCGCCGAGCAACGTGAGCTAGCGCAGCCTCGCTGCCTGAGAGGTGCCGCGCAGATCGGACGCGGCCAGCTTCAAGGCATCGTCAAGCTCCGGATCGAGCGGCACACCGAAATGTCGGTAGCGAGTAGGCACAGCAGAATGTGTAACACCAGCCCACTGCTGTGTGCTACACCGCGAGCGTCGCGCCGCACCCTCGGGGGGACGCGCTGGGCGCCCGCAGGCTCTGCCGCCGATCCAACGGAGTCGCACTCCGCTCAGCAGCCGGTTGCGTCATAGCCTGGGCAGAGCGCCGTCATCTGCAGCGTCGACCTCGTCGCCTCGCACCGGATCGCGCCCGGCGCCGCTCGCCGCGGTTGACCGCGTCGCCGAGCTGATCGAAGACCATGACATCGCCCGAGTCGTCGTTGCAGCGCTCGGGGCCCAGACAGCCGCCTGACCCGTCGCGACTCGGACTGTTGGCAGCCTGCGCTCCTTGTTGCGGTTCAGCGGGAGGTCAGACGCTAGCGGTGCGCGCCTGGCGCAGCTGCCCTGATGCTCAGCGGGACGAAGTCGGAGCGAGGCTCCCATTGCGGGCGGCGGCGTCTCGGTCGCTGGCGTTTGCCCGCGTCGACTCGGCGCGCAGCGCGCTCGCAAACGCGCGCACGACTCCGGGATCAAACCATGCGCCGGTCTGGCCTTCGATCGCGGCGAGCGCGCTCGCTGCGCCGGGAGTGCAAGAGCCGTCCCCGCCATCTCGGGCGAAGCTGAAGTAGGCCTCACAGACAGCGATGATGCGCGCGCCCATCGGGATCTGCTCGCCGCTCAAGCCCTCCGGGTAGCCGCTGCCGTCGTAGCGCTCGTAGCTGCTGCGCACGATCGGCGCCAGATCCGAGAGCGACGGAGCGGAGCTGACGATGCGGGCGCCGATCAAGGGGTGGCGGCGAATGAAAGCGCGCTCGTCCTCCTCGAGCTGCTGCGCGGGCTTCGCAAGCACCGAGTCAGGGATGCCGAGCTTGCCGATGTTGTAGAGCCTGGCGGCAACGCCGATCCGTGCCACCTCGGCGCTGTCGAGTTCGAGCTCCTCGGCAGTTCGACGCGCAAGCTCGCATATCTCGGTGGTCTGCTGCTGCGGATCGGCTTCGTGCTCCGCCATCGCCGCTGCAAGCGCAGCGGTGAGCTCGCCAACCACCGTCGCGCGCTTGCTGCCCTTCTGTCGGTATAGGCGCTGATCGGCAAGACGCAAGGCGTCGGTTGTCGTGCTTGCCTCCGCAGGCAGACAGCAGCAGCCAAATGACGCTGCGATCGTGAAGCGCTCGCCGGCCTCCGCAAGCGCTGTCGCGACGCGCTGGGCCACCTCCTCTGCGCGGCTCTCGTCGCACGCGGCAAGCAGGCAGAACTCGTCGCCTCCCATGCGGTAGACGGTGCCGATGCCCTCCGCCGCCCGACGCAGATTGGCGCCGAGCCTCATGAGCAGGGCATCGCCGGCCTGGTGGCCGAAGGTGTCGTTGTAGCTTTTGAAGCCGTCGAGGTCATAGAGGGCGACCAGCAGGCTGTCGCCATCCTGCAGCCCTGCCAGCTTCGCCTCGAGATCACAATCCAAAGCGCGCCGATTGCCGAGTGCTGTCAGATGGTCGGTCACCGCTTCCTGGCGGCTCTTGGCAAGCAGCCCCTCGACGCGCTCGTGGAGCCTTTGCGAGCGCCGGAAGTAGAAGGCGAAGGCAAGCAGCAGCAGCGCGATCACGGCGCTGGCGCCCGCGATCTCCTCGCCCCTGGCGGTCTCGGCGCGTGAGCCGTATGCGCGGTTCACCTGCGCGAAGCCTTCCTGGGCAGCCGAGCCGGCCACTGCAAGCCGCTGCGCGATTTCAACCGCGGTGGTCGAGGGGTGGCCGTCGACGGCTTCTTCAAGCGATGTGGGATGCAGCCTCAGGTTCTGCAGCCCAGCTTCCTCGGCCGCGACGTACTCGCGGATGCCGCGCGCCAGCGCGCTGATGCCGCTGACGTGTGGCAGCGCCCGCAGCTGTGAGCTCGCCGGTCTCAAGGATGTCAGGCCGCTCTCGACCGCCTGCGTGTAGCGATTTGTAATCGAGGCTGCACCGACGCTCTGCGAGAAGCCCGTTGCGGCGCTGACCGCGCCGGCCTCCACGCCGTTGAAGGTGTCCTGAATGCGCGCCAGCGCCAGCTGTGCCCGCCGGCTGGAGTCCGCACGCGCCGAGAGATCAACGACGACGATGGCTCCGGTCGCCGCAAGCAGCAGCGCAACGATCAGCGGCAGCCGCCGTATGAGGCCTCGCATCGCGCTGCGATCATGCGCCCTCGGCGTCATCGACGATGCTCCCGAGCTTCACTATGCATCACGTCGTGCCTCGGCGCAGTGAGCGCCGCGCTAGCACCGACAGCCGCCTGAGTGGACGAACGTATGAGGGGCGCAATCGGCCGGCTGGATGACGATGGCCACATGTTCTGAGCAACGAAGTGGGCGGGCGCTCAAGCGTGATTTGGCAACGCCGATACAGACCCGCGCGCGACACAACGTCCGTCTAGTGGGCGCAATCGTGTTCATGGGCGCTACAGAACGTGACGATCAACCCCTGCGAGGTCTCGAGGTTATGAACGGAGCATTTACATCCCCGCCATTCGCTGCGCTCTCGCCTCCTGCTACGTGTTGGAGGCACGCTGAGCGCTCTGACAGGGCCCCATCTGCCAAATGATGTCAGCGCGCTCTAAGCACAACGTCCAAAACGTCGAACGCGCGATGGAAGCATTTCTGCGCGAGCATCCCGACGCGCTGGTGTGCGGCCTTCAGAGCGACGGTCTGATTGTGCCAGTGCCGCAGTCGGTGGGACTTTGGGGCCAGGGAGCCATCGAGGGAAGATCCGTCACCGACGTCGTGCTCGCCGAAGATCGATTGACGGTCGTTGAGGCTTGGCGACGCGTTCTGGATGTTGGTACCGCAGAGGCGAGGGTGCGCCTTCTCTCAAAGCCCTCGCACTGGGCGACGCTGTACTTCATCGACATCCGCGAGGTCCACGGCATCGTGTTGGCCGGCCTGCTGCCCGACACTGTCGAGGCAGCGAACGGGACGGATGAGCAGCCTGGTGACTTCGAGAAGCTCGTGCCGCGGTCTTGCTGGATCACGGAGGCGGGGGATGGCATCGTGCTCGACATTGACGACGCCTTCACGGACATGTTGGGCTACGGCCCCGAGGATGTGATCGGCAAGCCCATCCTCGATCAGGTCCACCCCGACGATCAGACGATCACCGTCGAGTATTGGATCGCGATGCTCTCCACTCATCGCCCTCAGCGATTTCGCTCTCGGCGCAGGCGCAAGGACGGACAGTACGTCTGGCTTGAGATTACCCTGCACAATCACCTCAACAATCCCGAACGCCAGCATGTGCTGCTTGAAATGGTCGACGTATCAGCCGAGATGGCGGCGATCGAGGAGCTGCAGGCAAAGAGCGAGCTGCTGCGCCGCGTCGTCGAGGGCAGCCCTGACGGGCTCCTGCAAGTGGATCGAGAGCGCAATGTCGTCTACTACAACAGCCAGCTGCTGGAGATGCTCAACGGCGGGCTCAGCGTCGGCGCGGGCAGCACGGCAAGCCGCAGCGTGCCGTCGGTCACCGCCCAAAGCAAGCATGGCAGCTCCCTTCGTGAGCTTCTCGGCTCGCTGAGCGAGGAGTCGATCAAGTCCTTTGAGGAGACGCTCGAGCGCGCGCTGGGCGGAGGCGAAGACCTCACGGCCGAGGTTGACGTGGGCGTGCGCACCGGTGGCTGGCGTCGAGCACAGACGGAAATCAGGGTGCTTCGCGACGGCGCCCGCGAGGTGAGCGGAGCCATCATCAGCTTCTTTGACGGCGGCGGCGCACGCCGCTCGGCGAGTACGCCCGAGCCGCGCCCGAGCCTTGACCCGCTCACGCGCTGCCAGCCGCGGGATTCGATCCTCGCTGAGCTGCAACGCGAGCTCGAGCGCAGGGACTCCAGCTGCACCGCCCTCATCTACGTTGACGTTGACGACCTGCGCTCGGTCAACGAAGCGCTTGGGCACAGCGCGGGCGACGAGCTGCTGGCGCTGACAGCAGAGCGCCTGCGCAACGCCGCGCGCGAGCAGGATGTGATCGGGCGTCTCGGTGGGGACGACTTTCTCGTGCTGCTGCCGGACGCAGGCACGCCGGCGGCCGCTGAAGGCGTGGCGCGGCGCATCGCGTCCTCCCTGGGCGTGAAGGCTGAGCTCCTCGGCGGCAGCGTCACGCCGCGAGCAAGCTTAGGCCTCGCGTTCTTTGACGGCGAGTCGCTCTCGGCGAAGGAGGCGGTGAAGCGTGCTCGCAATGCCATGGCCGCCTCCAAGCGGCGCCAGGGAGCCGACGTCGTCTCATGCTGGGAGCAAGCTGCCGGGCGGCGGGGGGTGATCAGGGCTCTGGAGCGTGCGATGCGCCGCAGCGGATATCGAGGGAGTCGTCGGGCGCGCGGCCGGATCGAGATTGTCGCGAGCGCGGCGCCCGATGCGCGTGAGATCGACAGACGGCTCAGCCAGCACGCGCGCCAGCACGACGCCGTCGCCCAGCTTGGGCAGCTTGCGCTCCGTGAGCACGATCAGGGCGTGCTGCTCGACGAGGCGGTCGCAGCTGTCGCCAAGTCTCTTGATGTCGAGCTATGCACGGTGCTGCGCCTGCGTGACAACGGGCAGGCCCTTGACATGATCGCAAGCGTCGGCTACAGCCATGGCCCCAGCGTGGTACCTGCCGGGGCGCGCACGCAGGCCGGGTACACCTTGAACATGCGATCAGCCGTCGCGGTCGCGGATCTTCGCAGCGAGACACGCTTTGACCCGACGCTGCTGCTTGAACAGGGAATGCTCAGCGGCATCACGGCGATCATCGAGGGCCCTGAGCAGCCCTTCGGCATCTTGAGCGCACATTCAAGCCGCCGGCGCAGCTTCAGCCGGGACGACATCAATTTCATGGTCGCCATCGCCAACGTGATCTCTGCGGCGGCGGAGCGTGAGCGCAAGGAGGACTCTGCCAAGCACGCGGCGCTGCATGACAACCTCACCGGCTTTCCAAATCGAACGCTTGCGCTCGACCGCATCGATCGCGCACTGGCGCGCCGTCGTCGCGACGGCATAGACGTCACCGTGCTGCTCCTTGACATCGATCGCTTCAAGCTCATCAACGACTCGCTTGGGCACGGCGCCGGCGACCAGGTGCTCGTCGCGCTGGCCGCCCGTCTCGATGAGACGCTTCGACCCAGCGACACGATCGCACGCCTCGGCGGCGATGAATTCCTTGTCGTCAGTGAAAGCGAAGACGGGCCGCGCAACGCGGTTGAGCTTGCTGAACGCCTCGGCAGCGCGATCCGGCGCCCACTGCCGCTTGGCGAGGCGGAGCACCAGCTGAGCGCAAGCATCGGCATCGCCGTTGCCGACGGCGGCGACGACACGGCTGCCTCGCTGCTCCGTGACGCAGACGCTGCGGTGCATCGGGCCAAGGAAGCCGGACGTGGTCGCTATGAGCTCTTCGATGCGACCATTCGTGATCAGCTTGTCACGCGGCTGCGCACCGAGAACGAGCTGCGCCATGCGCTCGACCGCGGACAGCTCGAGGTCCACTACCAGCCGATCATAGATACGGCAAGTGGCATCCCGGTCGCGGCCGAGGCGCTCGTGCGCTGGCGCCATCCTGAGCACGGGCTGGTGCCTCCGCTCGAGTTCATTCCGATCGCTGAGGAGACCGGCTTGATCGGGGAGCTCGGGCTGCACGTGCTCGAGCAGGCTTCTGCGCAGTGTGCGCTCTGGCAGCAGCGCTACGCTACGCCACTGCGGATCTACGTCAACGTCTCAGGTGCGCAGCTGGCTGACATCAAGTTTCCCGCGCAGGCGGTGGAGATAGCCAGACGCAGTCGTCTGCTGCCGAACACGCTTGGGCTTGAGGTCACCGAGAGCGTGCTCATCGACGGAACGAAGTCCTCGCTCGATGTGCTGCGCGAGCTCGATGCGCACGGGCTGCCGCTGGTGCTGGACGACTTCGGCACCGGCTACTCATCGCTCAGCTATCTGCGGCGCTTTCCGCTGAGCGCCGTGAAGGTCGACCGCTCGTTCATCGACGGTCTTGGCACAAATACGCAGGACGCAGCGATCATGCGAGCGATCGTCGAGATGTGCCGGGCGCTCGGGTTCTCCGTCGTGGGCGAGGGCGTTGAGACGGATGCCCAGCTGCGCGAGCTGCAGAAGCTCGGCTGCGACCATGCACAGGGCTACCTGCTCTGCCACCCGATGCCGGTCGAAGAGGTCACCGAGTTTCTCGATCGGCGCTTTGCCGCCGGCGCGCTCGACCGCGCGGCGTAGGAATCGGCAGCCCCCAAGCCCGAGCAAAGACACATTCACCATCGGCGCAAGCCGGCAACCAGATCTCAGCTTGCACCGCGGGCCGCATCTGGGACGATGCGACGGGAGGATCGGCCGAGGCGCCAAGCAGTATATTCAGCGCTGTACTGGCAGGCGCACATGAGTCGTTCACGTTACGGGAGCAGGGAAGCTGCGCAAACCACGCCGCCGAGCGGTGCAACGCTATCCGCTACGCTGGCTCGGAATGCCAAGGAGCGGCCAGGCTCGCTTGCTGTGCGCTTCATCGAGCCGGGCGGCAGCTCGCTGGCCGACTCAGCCGTAGTCACGCTAACCGCGGCGCAGCTTCACGAACGGGCTCAATCGATCGCCGACGTCCTGGCCGAGCGGGCTGGCATCGGCGCGCGGGCGCTGCTGCTCTGTCCGCCGGGACTTGACTACATAGCGGGTCTGTTCGGCTGCTTCCAGGCGGGCGTGATCGCCGTGCCGGCCTACCCGCCCACCAGCGCCGGCCTCGATGAGCGACTTGCCCGAGTGATAGCCGACAGCGGCTCGAGCACGATCCTGACCACGACTCCGCTGGCAACGGTCTGCGAGCCGCTGCAAGAGCTCCTTGTGCGCTCAGACAACGATTCTGGGTTGGTGCTTCTCGACGACCTCAAGCGGGCTGGGGAAACCCGCAACCGGCACGAGCCGGCGCCCGCGGATCTCGCGCTCCTGCAATATACCTCGGGCTCGACCAGCGACCCAGCTGGGGTGATGCTGACACACGCTCAGCTGCTTGCGAACGTGGCATCGATCAGGGAGCGCTTTTCGATCGGAAGCAAGGATCGCAGCGTGGTCTGGCTTCCCCCTTACCACGACATGGGGCTTGCTGGCGCAATCCTCACGACCATCGTATACGGCATTGAATCGACGGTGCTTTCGCCGCTGTCCTTTTTGGCGCGGCCGCTGCTGTGGCTGGAAGCGCTCAGTCACTATCGCGGCACGCATTCGGGCGGTCCGAACTTTGCCTATGACCTCTGCGTGCGCAAGGTCTCCAGTGACGAGGCCGCCGAACTCGACCTGTCCGCGTGGAGCTGCGCGATCAATGGCGCAGAACCAATTCGCCTGGAGACGATGGAACGTTTCACGGCCCACTTTGCTCGCGCAGGCTTCAGGCGCTCAGCGTTTATGCCGGCATATGGGCTGGCGGAGGCGACACTGCTGGTCTGCACGAGCAGGCTCTCCGAACGTGCCACGCCGGTGGACGCCAGCGGCGAGGGCGGCGACTGGGCAGGCGATCGCGATCAGAGCGCTGACCAGAAGGCTGTGTCGGTTGGCGCCGTTGATGCCGACGCAACGCTGCTGATCGTCGATCCGCAGACCAGGCGCGCACTTCCAGAGGGCGAGCAGGGCGAGATCTGGTTCAGCGGCCCCTCGGTGGGAGCGGGCTACTGGGGCAACCCCGAGAAGAGCAGGGCGACGTTCGAGGCCACCCTTGCTGATGATCCTGAAGGGATGCGCTTCTTGCGCACCGGCGACCTCGGGGTGCTCCGGGACGGCGAGCTCTATGTGCTCGGCCGACTCAAGGACATGATCATCGTGCGCGGTGACAACTACTTCCCGCAGGACATCGAGCTGGCGGCGACGCGTGCCGACTCGCATCTGCGTGCAGGCTGCCTGGCAGCTTTCGAAGTCGACCGCGACGGTCGCCAGGAGGTGATCCTCGTCGCCGAGCTGGCGCGCGAGATCGAGGAGGGCGCACGCGATGGGATCTTCGCGCGCGTCCGCGCGGGCGTTGCGCAGGCGGTCGGCCTTGCGCTCGATGAGGTTGTGCTGATCGAGCGGGGGGCGATCCTCAAGACCAGCAGCGGCAAGATCCGCCGCGCCGCGACCCGCGCAGCGCTCTTGGCGGGGACGCTGCCGATCCTCGCCCGCTCGCGCCTCCCCGCGCAGGCGGCGGCTGTGCATGCCCGCGCGCCGAGCGAGCACCTGCGCGGCGTCGTGCTGGCTGAGCTCGCGGCGCTGCTCGGCCACCCCTCAGCGGAGGAGATCGCCACCGCGACCACCTTCAGGGAGCTTGGCCTGGAGTCTCCTGCCGCGGTGGAGCTCAGTGTGCGGCTTGGTGCGCGGACCGGGCTCAAGCTGCCCGAGACGCTCTGCTTTGACCATCCAACGCCTGAGGCCCTCATCGCGCACCTGCGCGAGTGCCTCGAGGGCGCCGCCTCTGATCAACATCAGGTGAGCTCCGCCGCCGGTGTATCGGCATCGGAGCCGCTGGCGATCGTCGGCATGGCGTGTCGCTACCCGGGTGGCGTGGACTCTCCCGAGAGCCTCTGGGACCTGGTCGCGCGCGGCGGCGATGGGATCTCAGGCTTCCCGCGCGATCGGGGCTGGGACCTTGAGCGCCTCTTTGCCGGTGCAGCCGAGCAGGCCGGAGCAAGCCGCGCGCGCGAAGGCGGCTTCCTTGCGGATGCGGCCGGGTTTGACGGGGCCTTCTTTGGTATCGGCGGGCGCCAGGCGGACACCATCGACCCCCAGCAGAGGCAGCTGCTTGAAGTCGCCTGGGAGGCGCTTGAGGACGCCGGCATCGACCCGACCTCACTGGCGGGCAGCGCAAGCGCAGTGTATGTCGGCGTCAGCTCGGTCGATCACGTGATGAGGCTCGGCGCGCGGCGCGCGCGCGAGCTCGAGGCGCAGCTGTTGACCGGTGCCGCCGCCAGCGCCGTCTCGGGCCGCGTCGCCTACACGCTTGGGCTGCGCGGCGCTGCGGTCACGATCGACACAGCCTGCTCCTCATCGCTCGTTGCCCTGCACGAGGCCTGCCGGGCGCTACAGGCGGGCGACTGCTCGCTGGCGCTCGCGGGCGGCGTGACCGTCCTCTCAACGCCGGCGATCTTCACCGGCTTCTCGCGTCAAGGCGCGCTTGCCGCCGACGGGCGCTGCAAGCCCTTTGCGGCGAGCGCCGACGGCGCTGGCTTCGCCGAGGGCGTCGGGCTGCTGGTGCTCGAGCGCCTGAGCGATGCCGAACGCAACGATCACCGCGTGCTGGCGCTGGTGCGCGGCAGCGCGATCAACCAGGATGGCAAGAGCAACGGCTTCAGCGCGCCGAGCGGCAGCGCTCAGGTTGAGGTGATCACAGCGGCGCTGAGCGCTGCCGGGCTGCGACCGCAGGACGTCGACGCTGTCGAGGCGCACGGCACAGGCACGCCGCTCGGCGACCCGATCGAGGCCCGTGCGCTGATCTCAGCCTACGGCCGCGGACGCAGGCGCCCGCTCTGGGTTGGCTCGGTGAAGAGCAACATCGGGCACACCCAGGCCGCAGCGGGCGTCGCCGGCGTGATCAAGATGGTGATGGCGATGCAGACCGGGGTGCTGCCCGCGACGCTCCATGCCGAGGAGCCCTCCTCGCATGTCGACTGGCAGGCTGGCGCTCTGGCCCTGCTCACCAACGCGCGCAGGTGGCCGGCCACCCGGCGCGTACGCCGAGCGGGCGTCTCCTCCTTTGGCATCAGCGGCACCAACGCGCACGTGATCCTGGAGGAGCCTCCGCGCGCTGAGAAGCGTGCGCGCAGCGCGCCGCCGGCGACAACGCCCTGGCTGCTCAGCGCAAAGAGCGAGACGGCGCTCAGAGAGCAGGCGCGGCGACTGCGCGCGCACCTGCAGCGCCACACGCGGCTGAAGGGCCTTGACGTGGCCTACACGCTCGCACGTGGCCGCGCGCGCATGTCCCACCGCGCTGCGATCGTCGGCGGCAAGCGCTCGGCGATGCTGCGGGGTCTAGACGCGCTGATCGCCGGGAGCAGCGCCGACGAGCTTCTCCGCGGCCACGCTCGCGAGTCGGCGAAGGTGGCTTTTGTCTTCGGCGGACAGGGCGGCCAGTGGGAGGGAATGGCACGCCAGCTGCTAGAGACCTCGGCGATCTTTGCCCAGCACGTGCATGCCTGCGCGGAGGCGCTCTCGCCGCATGTCGAGTGGTCGCTCGAGGATGTCCTGCGCGGCATGGAGGGCGCGCCGCCGCTGGAGCGCGTCGATGTTGTCCAGCCGGCGCTGTGGGCGGTGATGGTCTCGCTGGCAGAGCTCTGGCGCTCCTACGGCGTCCAGCCTGCCGCTGTGGTCGGTCACTCGCAGGGCGAGATCGCCGCAGCCCAGATCGCGGGTGGCCTCTCGCTTGAGGACGCCGCATGCCTGGTGGCAGTGCGCAGCCAGGCGCTGCGCGCGCTTGCGGGCAGCGGCGGGATGGCCTCGCTTGCGGCAGGAAGCGAGCCGGTCGAGCGGCTGATCGCCCGCTGGCAGGGTTCGATCACGATCGCTGCGATCAACAGCGCGAGCGCGACGGTCGTCTCCGGCGCGGATGGGGCGCTCGATCAGCTGCTTGCGCACTGTGCCGCCGAAGGGATCGCCGCACGGCGCATCGCGGTCGACTACGCCTCGCACTCGCCTGCGGTGGAGCGCGTTCGCGAGCAGCTAATCGGCTCGCTGGCCTCGCTGCGTCCGCGCCCGGGCACGATCCCCTTCATCTCCTGCGTCGATGCGCAGATCATCGACACCGCGCGCCTTGACGGAGAGTATTGGTACCGCTCGCTGCGGGAGCCCGTGCGCTTTGCGCAGGCAACGCGTGCGCTGCTCGATGCGCACTGCTCGGTCCTGATCGAGATGAGCCCGCAGCCGGTGCTCGCGCTGCCGATGCAGGAGACGATCGAGGAGCGCGCCGTTGGCGAGGAGGTCGCGGTGATCGGGTCGCTGCGCCGCGGCCAGAGCGACGAGGCAGCCTTCACGAGCGCTCTTGCGCGGGCCTTTGCGGAGGGCGTCGAAGTCGATTGGAGGCCACTGTTTGCAGGGCGCGGGGCGCGGCTGGTCGGCCTGCCGACCTACCCCTTCGAGCGCGAGCGCCACTGGCTTGAGGCATCGGTCCAGGAGAGCGAGCAGGAGACGGCCGGCCCTCTGCGGGCTGCCCATCCGCTGCTTCGCGCACGCGTCAACCTGGCCGACCGCGACGCGTGGCTGCTCTCCGGTCGCCTCTCGCTGCAGAGTCAGCCATGGCTGTCCGATCACACCGTCCACGACGTGCCGGTGCTGCCGGCGGGCGCATTGCTGGAGATTGCGCTTCAAGCCGCCAGCGAGGTGGGTTGTGCCGAGGTCGAGCAGCTCGCGCTGGAGACGCCGTTGGTGATCCCCGAGCAGGGTGCGATCGAGCTGCAGGTGAGCGTCGGTGAGCGCGACAAGCACGGGCGCCGCTCACTGCTGATTGCCGCCCGCCCCGAGTCTGGACCAGGAGAGGTGGGAGGGGAGTGGAAGCGGCTTGCCGGCGGCAGCATCCTCCCGGGGCAGAGCTTGGCGCCGGGTCAGGAGGGCATCACGCCCTGGCCGCCGATGGGAGCGGAGAGGATCGAGCTTGGCTACCTGCACGATCGCCTGGAGGAGCTTGGCGCCTCGTTCGGTGAGGCGCTTGAGCGCGTGCAGTCGGCCTTGCGGCTTGGGGCAAGCGTGTATGCGGAGCTTGAATCCGGCGAGGGCGAGATAGCGCTTGGCACGCTCTTTGATGCTGCGCTACTGGAGGCGATCGTTGCGCTCGCCTCTATGCAGTCTGCAACGCCCGCGGGCGGGAAGCTGCGCCTTCCGCTTGCCTTCCACGGGGCGCGGCTACATGCGGTGCTCAGCGGGCGGCTGCGCGCCACGCTGGCGTGCGAGGGAGAGGCGCTCTCGCTGGCGCTGAGCGGCGAGGACGACACGCCGGTGCTCTCCGTGCGGCGCATCGAGACAGCCCCTCCGAAGGCGGGCGCGCTGCGCGATGCAGCGAGAGCCGCCGAGCGCGAGCTGCTCTTGGGCCTGCGCTGGGTGGCGGCTGAGCCCGCCATGCGCCCAGCGGCGATCGGCGAGGTGGGGGTGCTGGGCGAGGGGCGGGGCGCCCTCCCTGGCGCATCTGTCTATCGCGACCTGGATGCTCTCGCGGCGGCGCTTGCCGACGGCAGGGCGCCGCGGACGCTGGTCGTGGAGGTCGGGGGCGATGATCGCTCCGCTGCGGGCATACACAAGGCCGCCCACCGCGCCCTCGCCCTTGTGCAGTCGTGGCTTGCCGACGAGCGCCTGCAGGGCCTGCGCCTGCTCCTGCTCACAAGAGGCGCGGTGGCAGCGCGCGAGCAGGAGGCGCCAAGCCTCGCTGGCGTCGCCGTCTGGGGGGTTATCCGCAGCGCCCAATCCGAGCAGCCCGGGCGCTTCGCGCTTGTGGACGTCGATGAGAGCGAGCGCAGCAGGCGCGCGCTGCTGCAGGCGATCGCCATAAACGAGCCCCAGCTTGCGATTCGCGCCGGCGAGCTGCTCATCCCCCGGCTCGCGCCACGCATCGATCCGGACGGCGATGCCACGCCCGACATCGGCGGCGGCACCGTGCTGATCACGGGCGGCACCGGGCAGCTTGGAATGCTCTTCGCCCGCCACCTGGCGCGTGCGCATGGCGTTCGCCACCTCCTGCTCGCCAGTCGCCGCGGGCCGGCGGCAGAGGAGGCCCCGGAGCTTCAGGCCGAGCTTGCCGCCTGCGGCTGCAAGGCGCATGTGGTCGCCTGTGATGTGAGCGATGCGGCGGCGCTTGAGCGCCTCCTTGCGGAGATCCCGGCGAGCAGGCCGCTGAGGGCTGTCATCCACGCTGCCGGGGTGATGGATGACGCGCTGATCCAGGCGCTGGATCGCGATCGCCTCGAGCGGGTGCTTGCCGCGAAGGTGGACGGGGCGCTCGCGCTCGATCGGCTGACCGCCGGATGCGATCTGTCGGCGTTCGTGCTGATCTCCTCGGCAGTGGGGATCCTGGGCGGCGCCGGGCAGGCTAACTACGCTGCCGCCAACTGCGTTCTCGATGCGCTTGCCTGCTCACGGCGCGCTCGCGGGCTGCCCGCTCAGTCGCTTGCCTGGGGGCTCTGGAGGGTTGACTCAGGGCTGTGGCAGCGCGATCAAGGCGCCGAGGAAGCGGCGCGCATGGACGCCCTTGAACAGCTGGAGGCGCAGATCCGCGTGCGTCTGGGGATGCTGGCGCTAGAGCCCGAGCGCGGCCTCGCCCTGCTTGACGCGGCACTGGCGGCGGGAGATCCCTTCCTCATGCCGATCCGCCTTGACATGAGCGCGCTGCGCGCCAACGCTCAGGTTGACGCGATCGCACCGCCGCTGCGCGGGTTGATCACTTCGCCGCGCAGAGCCGTGGATCGCGCCGGCACCCTGCGCAGGCGGATGCTTGCCGCGCCGCCGGAGGGCCGCGAGCAGATCGCCCTGCAGCTGGTGAGCGAGGAGGTTGCAAGGGTTCTGGACCTCGATTTCGGCGCGATCAGCGCCGAGCGCAACCTTGTCGAGCTGGGCGGCGAGTCGCTCGATGCGCTGGAGCTGCGTAATCGACTGGAGGCGCGCACCGGGGCGCGGCTGCCGATGCGCCTTTTCTTCGGCCGGCCGCTGCGCGCGCTTGCGGGCCACCTGCGCGCTGAGATCGAGGAAGGCCACCCGCGGCGCAGCGCCGCGAGCAAGCGGGTGACGGCGCTGCGCGCGCTGCTGGATGGCGCTCGCGAGGCCGGCCGGGTGCCGGAGCTGGTCTCGACCCTGCTCGAGGTCTCGCGCCTGCGGCCGGTCTTCGAGACAATGGCCGAGTCGCAGCGGGCGCTGCAGCTGACCTCAGCGGGCGCGGCGCCACAGCTGATCTGCATTCCCTCCTTCATGCCAGGCTCCGGCGCGCAGCAGTTCGCTCGCCTTGCCAGGAGCCTTGAGGGGCAGCGGCCGCTGAGCGTCCTGACGCTGCCCGGGCGGCTGATCGAGGAGCGCGCCCCCGCGAGCTGGGCGATCGCCGTCGATGCCCTGGCCGCAGCGGTGCGCACCGCAGCGGGCGGCGAGCCATACGTGCTGCTCGGCTATTCGAGCGGCGGCGCGCTCGCGCATGCGGTTGCGGAGCGCTGTGAGGCGCAGGGCGGCGGGCCTGCCGGTGTGATCATGATCGACTCCTATGCGGTGCGCGAGGATGGCGCGGAGCTGATCGCAGCAATGCTGATCGAGATCATCGATCGCTCCCGCGAGGCGCAGGAGATCGATGACGCGGAGCTGATCGCGCTCGGCACCTATCTGCGCCTTGCCTCCGAATGGCGGCCCGGCATCGTCAGCGCGCCGGGGCTCTTCCTGCGCGCCACGCAGGCGCTTGCGGCGCTGCCTGGCCCGCAGCTGCTGCGCGCGCCCTTCAGCTCAGCGCCGAGCGATGCGCCGCTGAGCGCCGATCACTTCACGATCATCGAGGAGCACGCGCCGGAGAGCGCAGCTGTGATCGAGAGCTGGATCCGCAGAACGGTCGCCGACGAGGCACTCGCAGCCGCCAACGGCAGCCCGCCGGCGCGCACGAGCGCGCCCGTTGCCGCGCGCTCGCTACAGTCAGGTCTCTAACGGCTCGGCAGCGATGGGGACCTCCACTCAAGAGCTTGAAGTCGGACACGCAGAGGTGCGCCTGGGCATCGTGCTGGCGCTGCTGTGCGCGGGCATGTTCCTGGTCAGCGTCGACCTTTTTGTCGTCAATGTGGCGCTGCCCTACATGGCGCGCGACTTCGGCGCGCGTGCGCTGGGGGGTCTCTCCTGGGTGATCAACGCCTACACCATCGTCTACGCCGCTCTGCTTGTGCTCGGCGGCAGGCTCGCCGACAATGAAGGGCACAAGCGGGTCTTCCTGCTTGGCGCAGCGCTCTTCGTCTCCGCCTCGGCGGCTTGCGGCGCGGCCTCTAGCGTGCCTGCGCTTGTCGCCTACCGTGTAATCCAGGGCGCCGGCGCGGCGCTCCTCTCCTCGGGCTCGCTCGGGCTGATCCTGGCGTTTGCGCCGCCCGATCGCAGGGAGGCTGCCGTGCGCACCTGGACAGCTGCGGTGGGGGTCGGCGCCGCAGTCGGGCCGGTGATCGGCGGGCTGCTCGTCACCGTGAGCTGGCGCGCGATCTTCTTCATCAATGTTCCGATCGGCCTGATCACGCTGCTGCTCGGCATCCGCTTGCTGCCCGGCTCAAAGCGCGATGCCGGGCCGCGCCCCGATGCCCTCGGCGCGGTGCTTGTGACAGGCGGGGCGGCGGCGCTGACGCTCGGCATCGTCCAGGGCGGCAGCTGGGGCTGGGGGTCCACCGCCACCGTCGCTGTGCTTGCCGGCGCCGCGCTCGCGCTCGCCAGCTTCGTGCTGCACTGCCTGCGCCATCGCAATCCGCTGGTGGAGCCGGGGCTGTTCCGCTCACGCGCCTTCTCGGGCGTGGCGGCGGCCGCGACGATCCTGATGATGTCCTTCGGCGGCATGCTGCTCTCGATGGTGCTGTGGGTGGAGGGCGCATGGCACTACTCGGCCCTGACAACCGGCCTTGCGATCGCGCCTGGCGCGCTGATGGTGCCGATCGTCGCGGGGTTGCTCGTGGGCCGGGCGATCGCTCGCCTTGGCGCCGGCGTGGCAAGCGCACTCGGCGCCGGTGTGTTTGGTCTGGGCGTGCTCTGGTGGGTGCTTGCGATCGGGCCACACCCCGACTATCCAGCGGCGATGTTGGGCGGGATGCTGCTGGTCGGCGCGGGCTTCGGCCTCTCGCTGCCGACCTTCCTCGCCGCCGCAACCGGGCCGCTGCCGCCGCAGTCCTACGCCACGGGCGCAGGCGTCATCAACATGCTGCGCCAGATCGGCACCGCTGTGGGCGTGGCCGTGGTGGTGGCGATCCTCGGTGGGTCAAGCGGCGTGCACGCAGGCCTCGGTACCTTCCGGACGAGCTGGATCGTGATCGCGGCGCTCGCCGGGTGCAGCGCGGTGGCGAGCCTGATCGTGCTGCCGCGCATGACTCTGCGAAGCACCTTGAGCGCTGAACCATCCGCGCCGGCGCTGCAGGCGTCAGGCACCGTCGACTGAGAGCCAAGGCACTGGCGGCCGGCGTTCGCTCGCGCCGGCCTGCCCGCCACCATCGCGGCCATACGTGCTGCAGTCGAGCGCAGACTACGGCACTGCATCGCCCTCTGAGGTGTCGTGGAGTCGGCGAAAGACGTGACCGTCCAGTAGGTCAGCGGGACGTCGGGCCGTACGTCGAGCGCAGTGGTGCGGAGCGGTCCGAGGCGGAGGTCATCTACGTCGCCGGAGGCGAGCCGCTGGTCAAGGCGCTGCTGCGAATCGGTCGCCCGATCCAGCGACTCGAAGCACGCCTTGGGACACTCGGCACCCATCGGCCTGCGCATCGGGGCGTAAGGTTTGGGCATGTCGTCGCGAGCACTAATGAGCTGGGAGGGCGAGAGCGCGCAGCGACTTGAAGAGCTTTTTGAAGCGCACAGGCGCATCGGGGGGACCGGACCGGGTCGACGCTATGCGACGAAGCAGATCGATGCATCCTTGATCCTCCAGCTCGCCGCGCATTTCCAGCTCTTCTGCAGAGACCTCCATTCGGAGGCGGCCGACGCCCTCGTTGCAGCGGCGCCGAAAGGCTACCAAGCGGTGCTCGCGATCACATTGACCGAACGGCGCAAACTCGACACGGGGAACGCCTCCGACAGCTCGATCAGGCAGGATTTCGCGCGATTCGGCGCAGACATCCGGGCCGAATCGGAATCGGCGAGGAGTCTGACCGCAATTAGGCGCCGGCGGCTCAGTCAGCTAATGATTTGGCGCAATGCGATCGCACATCAGGATTTCACTTTCACCTCGCAGCAGCGCAAGATCCTTGACGATACTTCGATCACGCTTGGGTCCTTCCGAGCTTGGCGCGGTGCGTGCAACGGGCTGGCCCAAACGTTCGACAAAGTTGTGGCAGCGCGCATAATCGCGATCACAGAGAGCTGACCGCGGTGAGCTATGCTCGGTCCATGGCGCGGGAGAAGCAAGAATTTCACCGCGGCACAAAGGTCGGCGTTCGCTTTGGCGGGAGGGTCGTTCCTGCCGTTGTGGTTGAGGACCGCGGCGTCTTCCACGGGCATCGCATCGTCCGCGTGCATCTCGGGGATCCCGATGACCGCGAGGGAATTGAGTTCGAGCTTCGTGCCGAGGAGCTGCAGTCGCTTCCGGCGGCCGCGTGAACGCCGCCAAGGCTCTGAGACGACAGCAATCTCGCGTGGCTTGGCAGCGCAGGCGGACGGATGAGCTCGCCGTCGGTCGTGCCCATGCAGAGCTCGGCGCTCCGATGCCGCTCGCGCATCGCGCCCTCACAACGCAAAGTGGAGCTTGCCGAGCACGCTGGCGCAGGGCGACCGCGCAGCTCACGGGCAAAGCGGCGCCCGCCGCCCGCTCAGCCGCCCGCCACGTCCCGGCGCAGGAAGGTGAGGTAGGCGATCGCCAGCGCGGGGAGGCCATAGAGGGCGCAGACCCAGGCCGAGTGGGCGACCGGTCCCCAGTCGGTGGGCGTACGCATCAGCCCCTGCCAGGCCTGGAACTGTTCGGTGAGCAGGTAGGGATGGGTGCCTTCCAGGCCCGGGATCTGGCCGACGATCAGCAGCACGATCGGCGCCGCCACGGTCGCGAGCACCGCTGCCGCGCTGTTTCGCGTTGCAACCGAGAGCATCAGCCCGATCGCCGCCAGCGCCAGCAGCGGTATCAGGTAGCAGGCGTCGGCCGCGACGATCAGCAGCAGCGCACGCGGGGCGGAGACGAAGGTGCCCGAGAGCGTCTTGACGCTGTTGAAGCCCCAGGAGGCGACGCCCGCCGCCGTCGCCACCGCGCTGGCCAGATAGACCGCGGCGATCGTGTAGAGGAGCGCTGTGATCGCCTTGGCGCTGAAGATCTGCCCGCGCTGCGCCGAGCGGGTCAGGATCGTCTTCAGCGTCCCGTTGCCGTCCTCGGCGGCAAAGATGTCTCCCGCGACCAGCGCCGCGATGATCGGCAGCAGCAGGAAGGACTCAAAGAGCAGCATCAGCACCGGCATCGCCAGCCCGGTGCGGGTGATCTCGCGCGCAAAGACATTCTGCGCGCGGTGCGGCCCCTGATGGAGGTTCCAAAAGATCACGAACACCGCGGGCGGCAGGATTGCCAGGCCAAGCCCCAGGTACGTGCGCTTCTGGGCGCGCAGCTTGCGCAGCTCCCAGGCGATCAGCGAGCGCAGGCGCGCGCTGCGCCAGGAGCCCGCAGCTGTCGGCGCCGGCCTCGCCGTGGCAGGCTCCACGGTCGCCTGTCTGCCAAGCGTGCTCACAGGCCCACCCGACCCTGATCCGCGCCTGCGCCACCGATCGAGAGGGCGGGGCGCGCATCATCGTCGTCCTCGGTGAGGGAAAAGAAGAGGTCCTCGAGGGTCGCCTGCAGCGGTGCGAGCAGGTAGAGCGCGATCCCAGCGCTCCCGAGCGCTAGCGAGAGCTCGCCCACCTGCGCCTGGGTGGCGCTGATCCGCAGCTCGCCGTCCTCGCTCTCCAGCAGCTGCGCCGCGCCCTGGGCGCCGATCAGCTCGGCCGCCCGAGCGTTGTCTGAGGTCTGGAGACGATAGGCGCGATCGGGGCCGCCGTGCAGCTGTGCGATCGCGCCCGTGTAGACGATGCGCCCGCGGCGGATGATCGCGACTTCGCGGCAGATCTCCTGCACCTCCGAGAGCTGATGGGAGGAGAGCAGGATCGTGATCCCTTCGGCGCTCAGGCGCAGGATCAGCTCGCGCATGTCGCGGATCCCGCCCGGGTCAAGGCCGGTGGTCGGCTCATCCAAGATCAGCAGGCGCGGCTCGCGCAACAGCGCCGCTGCGATCCCAAGTCGCTGTCCCATCCCGTGCGAGTAGCCGCCCACGCGCTGCTTTGCCGCGCCGCTCAGCGCCACCAGCTCGAGCAGCTCGTCGATGCGCGCCCGAGCGCTGGTGTTTCCGTCGAGCGCAGCCATCATCTCGAGGTTGCGCCGCCCGGAGAGATAGGGATAGAAGCGCGGCGCTTCCACAAAGCCCGCCACGCCTGCCAGCGCACGCGCGCCCTCACGGATCGGGTCGCGCCCGAACAGCAGCGCGCTGCCCGCGCTCGGCATGATCAGCCCCAGCAGCATGCGCAGGGTTGTCGTCTTGCCGGCGCCGTTGGGGCCCAGGAAGCCAAACACCGCCCCCGGCGGCACGGTCAGGTCCAGGCGGTCGACCGCCAGCACCTCGCTGTAGCGCTTGGTCAGTCCGCGCGCGCACACCGGCACCAGCTGCGGGTCGAAGTCTCGCTGCGGCGCCCCTGCCATGCTCAGCGCATCTGGGCTCATCGCTCTGCGCGGGTCGCCGTGGCGGCAGGGCGACTGCAGCCCACCCCTGCGCTCATCGGCCCGCTAGCCGTGGGCTGCGGCCGCTTGCAGTGCGGCCGGCTGCAGGGCGCCCGCGAAGACATACTCGTAGCCGTTGCGCTCGAAGGTCAGGATCGTTCCCAGCTCTGTTGCCAGCTGGTGGGCGACGACGCCGTCGAAGCTCACCCTTTCCCCGCCCAGCGAGTGCGCCTGCGAGCCGCTTGCGCCCGCCTTTGCCGGCGCCTTGAGCTCGAGCACCGCGGTGATGCCGGAGCCAATCCGGCTGATCGTCGGCCGGCCGGCGGCCGAGCCCTTGCCCGACCCTCGTGGCAGCGGCCCGGGACCTGCCGGCGTCGAAGCGCCTGTGGCAGCGCCGCTGCGGTTGAGCTCGACCACCTTGGCTTCGGAGGGTATCGGGAGCTTGAAGAGCGCTTCTGCGATCGGCGCATAGCTGACTTCCGAGAGCGCCAGTTCAAGCGCCGGCGTCGGGTTGCCGGTCGCATACAGCGCGGTGCGCAGCGGGGTGCCGTAGGTCGCATCGAAGGCAAGCTGAAGCTCGCCGATCAGGCTGCCGCCTTCCTTGGGGGCGACCTGCACCATGTAGGCCGCACGTCCTGAGACGTCGATCGGCTGTGCGCCTGAGAGCTGCACGTGACGGGAGATGCGCGCAAGCGCGCTTTCGATCTGGGCGAGCGTCGGCGCGCTGCCGCCGGCGCCATGGTGCCCGCCGGCTTCACTCTCCGCGGGGCCTTCCGCCTTCCCCTGCGGCAAGGAGAGGCGGTAGACGGAGTTGGCGGCGACGTCGTATATCGTCAGCTCGTGGGCGGCAAGCACGATCTCGGTGTCGCCCTGGCTTGATTCAAGGTCGATGCGCAGATGGTCGCCGGAGATCCAGATGCGCCCGCCTGCGCCCTTCACCAAGGGACTTGAGGCAAGGCCGCCGCCCTGGCCGCCTTCGCTCAGCGAGGCGCCTTCGAAGAGGTGGTCTGAATAGGTGACCCGTGCGCTGAGGGCGGGCGGATGCGCGCCGTGAAGGATCGCGTAGAGCGCTTGCGCCAACGGCTTGCGCGCCGGCACCGGGCCGGCTTCAAGCGCCGCGGCGCCGACAGCGGCAAGCGCTATCACCGCGATCACGCTGGCGCAGAGGGCCACCAGCCGCGCGGTTGATATTCGACGCAGGATTCCGCTCATCGTTTCCGCTGCTCGCTAGGTCCGGGAGCTCTCACCCAGCGGGTGCAGCTCCGACAGGGCCACTGTAGCGCCGAGCAGACGCGCCAGCCGCCGCTTCGGGTATGTTCCCGGCTGACATGGTTGATGCAGGGCTTGTGATCCTCCTGGCCGCGCTGGGCCTGCTGAGCGCGATGATCCTCTTCCAAGGCGGCCCGCGCCGAACGCGAGAATCGCTCTTCGCCGGCTCGCTGCCCGCGCGGTTGGCGCTGCAGGGGGCGATCTTCCTCGCCTTCGCCTTTGGGCTGGCGGTGCCGGCGGTGATCATCGTCTTCAACGGTGAAGACCAGGCGGCGACCGCGCCCGGCGGCGTGCACCTGAGCGCGAGCGAGCAGAAGGGCCGCGTGCTCTTCGCGCAGACATGTGCCTTCTGTCACACGCTTAAGGCCTCAAACGCGGTCGGCAGAACGGGCCCCAATCTCGATGTGTTCGTCCCGACCGTGGGCTCGACGATCGCCGCCCGCAAGGCCTTCATCGAAAGCGTGATCAATGCGGGCTTCGCCGGGCGCTACGGGCAGATGCCGGCTGAAATCTACCGCGGGCGCGAAGAGCAGGAGGTGGCCGAATATGTCTCTGCCGTCGCAGGCAAGTAGACTGTCGGCCGCCGTCTGCCGCTGAGCGACTGACGGCGCCGCAGGAGCGGCGGGCCGCTGTCTGTCCGGACGCAGGCATACGATTCGCGGATCACAATCTGTGCGGATGCGGCGGCCGAGAGGTCCTCGCGGCAAGGAGAGACGCAAATGACCACAGAGACGCTGGAGATATATGACAGCGCTGTCGAGTCGCCGCAGCAGCGCGAGGCTCACACGGGCGCGTGGTGGCTGGAGGTGGCCGAGCTGCGCGAGCGCATCGAGCGGCGCCGGGAGAGCGAACGCGAGCGGCGGCTGGGCGGCCAAGGGCGCCGCCGCGTTGCAATCGAGGGTCGCGGCGCCGATGCGCCCGCGGCGCACGCTCCCGCATCCTGGCCCGCTCCGCGCGAGCGCGCGCGGAGGAGCGCCTCGCCAGGCAGTCGCAGAACGGCGAGGTCGCTGCGCGGGCCTAGCAGCGGCGCTGACTGGCTTGCGGCCAAGCCCGACCGCCTTGCGGCCTGGGCGGTCGCGCTCGGCTTCCTGCTTGTGATCGCTGGATTGCTCAGCGCGCACTAGCGCCCGTTGCCCCAGTGACCCCGCAGCGTGCGCGATCGACTAGGGTCCGCGGGAGGTGAGCAAGAGCGCCGAGCAGGAGCGCGAGCGTAGCGCTCGAGAGGTTCTGGAGCAGGTCCGCGAGCGGCGGATCCGCTTCGTGCGGCTTTGGTTCACGGACATCCTCGGGCAGCTGAAGTCCTTTGCGATCAATGCAGCGGAGCTCGAGCGCGCACTGGCGGAGGGGATCGGCTTTGACGGCTCCTCGATCACCGGATTCAACGCGGTCGAGGAGTCCGACATGATCGCGCTGCCTGACCCCCAGACCTTCGCGGTGCTGCCCTGGCGCCCGGTCGAGCAGGGGGTGGCAAGGATGTTCTGCGACATCCTGACTCCGGAGCGGCGCCCGTATGAGGGCGACCCGCGCTACATCCTCAAGCGCGCGCTCGAGCGCGCCCGGCAGATGGGCTTCGAGGCCTTCAACGTCGGCCCGGAGCTCGAGTACTACCTCTTTCGCGACCGCGGCGGGACGGAGGTCTTAGACGAGGGCGGCTACTTCGACCTGACCACGCTCGACGCCGGCTCGGACGTGCGCCGCGAGACGGTGCTCGCGCTTGAGCGCCTCGGCATCCACGTCGAGTTCACCCACCACGAGGTCGGGCCCTCCCAGCATGAGATCGACATGCGCTATGGCGATGCGCTGAAGATGGCCGACGACTGCATGACCTATCGGATCACGGTCAAGGAGTATGCGCTCAAGAGCGGCTGGCACGCCACCTTCATGCCCAAGCCGCTGCCCGGTGAGAACGGCTCGGGCATGCACACCCATCAGTCGCTGCTGGCGGCGGGCCGCAACGCCTTCTTCGATGCCGAGGACCCCTGCTACCTCTCCTCGGTCGCGCGCGGCTTCATCGCCGGCCAGCTTCACCATGCGCGCGAGATCTGCGCCGTCTTCGCGCAGTGGGTCAACTCCTACAAGCGCCTGGTGCCGGGGTACGAGGCGCCCGTCTACCTGGCATGGTCGCGCCGCAACCGCTCAGCGCTGGTGCGCGTGCCGCTCGACCATCCCGGCCAGGAAGGGGCCGCCCGCATCGAGCTGCGCGCGCCCGACCCGGCGTGCAACCCCTATCTGACCTTTGCCGTGCTGCTGGCGGCGGGACTGGAGGGGATCGAGCGCCGCTACGAGCTGCCCGAGCCGATGGAGCAGAACCTCTATGACCTGAGCGCCGAGGAGCGCGCGGCGCTGCAGATCGGCGAGCTGCCGCAGTCCCTCGGCGAGGCGGTCGAGTGCGCGGCGACCTCAGAGCTGTTGCTGCGGACGCTCGGCGAGCACACCTTCGATCGCTTCATCGCGCTCAAGCGCCGTGAATGGGATGAATATCGGGTGCAGGTGACGCCGTGGGAGCTCGAGCGCTTCCTGCGCGTGCTCTAGCGCGCGCTCTCCCTGCGCTGGCGGCGCTGCTGGCGCTGATTGCGCAGTCGCCAGCCGCTGGCGCTGCCATTCGGTCCGGCGGCGGCGCCTCCGGGCCGCAGGCCACGGGCAGCGCGCCGGGCGCAGGCGCGCATGGCAATCGCAGCAAGGGCTCGCGCAAGCGTCAGGAACCGCCCGCTCAGCTGCCGCGCGGGCGCGACCGCAGCCCGCTCTTTGCGGTCACAATGCCACCGGTCGGGCTCTCGATCGAGTACCCGGTGCTCGCCTCCTACCTCGGCGGGGGCTCCTGCCCACCGCCGGCGCTGAGCGCGGTGCTGCGCGCCCTCGGCTCGCCGCCGCTTCGCATCGGCGGCAACAGCCAGGACATGGTCGCGCCGGCGGGGGCGATCAGCGGGACGCCCGACTGGGAAAGCGCCATCCTCTACAGCCTGCCCGCTAGCTTCTGGTCGGCGCTGCACTGCCTGCTGGTCGGCAGCCCGGACCGCATCGAGGTCGGCCTCAACGCCAAGCAGGGCGGCCTGCCGTGGGCGCAGGCGATGGTCGCCGATGCCACAGCCGCGGCCACTGCGGGTGTGGAATTCTCGATCGGCAACGAGCCCGACCTCTACTACCTGCCCAACTTCGCATCGCTTGGCTCCTACCAGTACAACGAAGCCGGGCTGGCCGGGACCTATCTGCAGGTGGCGCAGGCGATCCGTCCGGCGATCGGCGCCGTCCCCCTGATCGGGCCGGAACTGGCGCGCGCCAGCGACTGGCGCCACCAGCTGCCGCGCTACATCGCCGCCATGCACCCACAGACGATCGGGGTGCACCTCTACCCGCTCTCTGCCTGCGGGAGCAGCTCGCCAACGATCGCGCAGCTGCTCTCCGCGCAGGCGATCGATGCGCCGGAGCAGATCGCCTGGGTGGCGAGCATCGCCGCGGCCGCGCACCTGCCGGCGATCATCTCCGAGGCCAACTCCGCCGCCTGCGGCGGGGCGCCGGGCATATCTGACGCCCCTGCCTCGGCGGTATGGGCGATCGGCTTTGTGCTCTCCGCGCTGGAGTCGGGCTTCCGCGAGGTGCGCTTCCACTCCAGTGGTGGCTATTACGACCCCTTCGTAATGCACGGAGGGGCGCTGATTGAACGACCGCTGCTGCCGGCGCTGGAGGCGCTCAACGCGCTGCTTCCGATCGGCAGCGCGGTGCAGGCGTTGCCCGGGGTGCGCAACCTGATCGCATCGGTGATCCACCTTGCAGGCGGCAGGCAGGAGCTGGTCTTCATCGACGATCACGAACACGCGCAGCGCCTGCTGCTGTATGCGCGCACGCCGGAGGATGCCGAGGTCTTCGACAGCGAGCGACCCGGCGCGCAGCGCGTGCGGCTGCTGCCCCATGCGGGCAGGATCGAAGTGCGCCTGGCGGCCGAGAGCGCGCTGATCATCACCTCGTAGGCGCGCCGTCGCGGCCGACGCTCGCTCGGGCCCGCTGGCCCGCTTACGCAGGCGCCGCCGGCAGCGCGCAGGCAAGCGGCGCCGGTGGCGAGAGCGCGCGCTGGATCGCAAGCAGGCCGTAGCTGAAGGCAAGCGGGAAGTGCTCGGCGGGCTCGCGCAGCAGGGCGAGGGTGCCGAGCGCGATCTCGGCGGCCTGCTCGTGGTCGCACAGCTGGGAGAGGCGCAGCAGGCCGAGCGCGGCCGAGGCGTTTCCGGAGGGCGTGGGGTTGTCCTCGATGTCCTTGCGCGCAGCAAGCTGTCGCTGCTGCACCTGCGCGGTGAAGAAGCCGCCGTGCTCGGGGTCATGGAAGCGGGCGATCATCACAGCCGCGATCTCCTGCGCGGCGTGGAGCCAGCGCTCGCGGCAGCCTGCCTCAAAGAGCGCGATCAGCCCCTCGAGCAGGTGCGCGTGATCCTCGAGGAAGCCCGGGGTGCTGCTGTGCCCGTCGATGTAGGTGCGCATGAGGCTGCCGTCTGAGGCGCGCATCGCGCCAATGACGTGCTCGGCGGCTGCCTCGGCCGCCTGCAGGTAGGAGGGCTCGCGCAGAGCTTGCGAGCACTCCGAAAGCGCTGAGATCATCAGCCCGTTCCAGCTTGCGATGCGCTTGCGATCGAGCGCCGGGCGCTCGCGCTGCTCTCGCGCCGCCGCCAGCCGCGATCGAATCTCGCGCTCAAGCGCCGGCTCGGGGCGCGCTCCGGTGGGGATCAGCACGTTTTGGCCCCGCTGCTCGCCTTGGGGGTCGGCAAAGTTGCCCTCGTCGCTCACGCCAAGCCAGGCGCAGGCGTCCTGCGCATGCGCGCCCAAGAGCGCCTGCAGCTCCGAGGCCTGCCAGAGGTAGTAGCCGCCCTCCTGCCCCTGCACGTCGGCGTCGATCGAGGAGTAGAAGCAGCCCTCCGGCCCGCGCATCTGCGCAAGCGCCCACTGCAGCGTCGTGTGCGCGACCTCGGCGTAGCGCTCGCGCCCGAGCTGCAGGTAGGCTCGCGCGTAGAGCCGCGCAAGCAGCGCATTGTCGTAGAGCATCTTCTCGAAGTGGGGGATGCGCCATGCGCGGTCCACCGCATAGCGGTGAAAGCCGCCGCCGAGAAGGTCATGTATGCCTCCCTGCGCTATCGCATCAAGCGTGGCCGTGACCATCGCTGCGGCCTGAGAGTGCGGCCCCTGCACGGCGCTGCGCTCAAGCAGAAGCTCAAGCAGGCAGGGCTGGGGGAACTTGGCGCCGGTGCCGAAGCCACCGTGCTCGGAGTCAAAGGCGCGCTCGATCCGCTCCTGAGCGCCCGCCAGCAGGCTCTCGTCAAGCCCCGCCTGCGATCCCCGCAGCCGCGCGCTCGCGCAGAGCGCCTGCGCAAGGCGCGCCGCCAGCGACTCGAGCTCATCGCGCTCCTGCCGCCAGGAGCTTGAGATTGCGCGCAGCACCTCCGACCAGGAGGGCATCGCGCCGCGACGCTGAGGCGGATAGTAGGTGCCTGCGAAGAACGGCGCGCCGGTGGGGGTGCAGAAGGCGTTCAGCGGCCAGCCGCCGTGCCCAGAGAGCGACTGGATCGCATCCATGTAGATCGCGTCGAGGTCCGGGCGCTCCTCGCGATCGACCTTGACGCAGACAAAGTGGGCATTCATCAGCGCCGCGACCTCCGGGTCGCTGAAGGACTCCCGCTCCATGACATGGCACCAGTGGCAGGCGGAGTAGCCGATCGAGATCAGCAGCGGGAGGTCGCGCTCGGCCGCCAGAGCGAGCGCCTGGGCGCCGTATGGCAGCCAATCGACCGGGTTGTCCGCGTGCGCGCGCAGGTACGGAGAGCGCTCGGCGGCAAGCGCGTTGGGCATCTCCGCAGCGTAGCCCGTTGGGGCTTCGGGCGGCCGCATGCGAGGGTGCGTACAGGAGCAGGAGCGGGCGCGGGAGGGCGCCTCATGCGATACTGCGGTCCGCGCCTCCACGACGATCCGCGGCGCCGGTGGAGGCCATCATCGCTGCGGGCGCATCACCTCGTCGCTATGCCCTCAGCCTTGGCGGCGCGCGAGACTTTGTGATCAAAGGAGACGACCTCCGCACGCAGGTGCTTGGCCGTCGCCAGGAGATAGCCGTCGGGGGAGGGCTGGTGGGATGTCGCGCTCCCAGCCGCGGAGCATCCACAGCGATCGCCTCGTTTGGTGTATGGATCCTCACGCCAAGCGTGGCGATCGCCTCAGGAGCGGTGCGCAGGCGCTCTCGATCTGATGCTGGCGCTATCAGGATCTCAGAGAGGTTGACAACGCTCATGAGCGTGTCGGCTCCCAACTCGCGCCAGGCGATTTAACAGCCGCTGTGCCTGCCGATGGTGCGCGTTCGCGCCCTCGAGCGCGCCGATCAAGACGTCGGCGTCGAGCGCGAGACTCAACGGCGCTCGTCTTCGGCGTCGAGCCGCTTGAAGTAGCCCGGCGGATACACGGTCGTCAGGGCGCCGAAGGCCGCCTCGAAGCTGCGAGCGCCACGACGGATGCGCAGCTTGCCATCGTCGACTGCCTCGGCGAGCACCTGATCGCCGGGATGCAGTCCCGCCTCTTGCAGGGAGCGTACCGGGATGGTGACTTGATTCTTGGTGGAGATGCTGGGCATGCCTTTACCTTGGCAGTAAAGGTGCACGCTCAGCCTCGCAGCGCAGCTCAGCGCTCACGCCAAGCCCCACAGCCGCCGGATGGCGCCGCTCGCTGTGCGCTGCAGGGGGCTCATCGTCTCCGTCCTCCCCTCGCGCCAGCTCGTCTAGCGGGCAGCGCGCCGCAGGCCTGCCGGCAGCAGCTGCGCGTACTGCGGAAGCGTCAGCAGCGCCGCCTGCGACCAGGCGCGTGCGTCGTGCAGCGCAAGCGGCGTGCGCAGCCCCCCCGAGCGGGACAGCTCGGCGGTGGCGATGTGGACGTCAAAGCGATGCCCGCCGAGGTCGCCGCTGACGCTGCCGCTGGCGCTGATCAGGATGCTGCCGTGCGCGGCGGCGGCGCCGCCCACCTGCAGCGGACGCTCGAGGAGCTTGCCTGCGCGCACCGGCAGGTCGCCGCTCAGCGTGACGCCCGGAATGAAGGAGAGGCGCACAAGGCGCACGCCGGTCGCGCTCAGGCGGGCATAGCCGCCGTAGAGGCCGCCGAAGCTCACGCCGCTGGGCAGCGACCGCTCTGCCTGCAGCGTCGCCGCGATGACGATGCGGTCAAGCGCGAGGAAGGTGTCGAGCGCTGCGGTCACGGTCTGGCCCGCTCGCCCCGCGACTCCGGGCTGGCCGCGCAGGCGGTTGACGCTCTGCGGCGGTATCGGCGTCGGCGCGAAGGGGTTGCGCGAGGCCGGGCAGCTGCCGACCGGCGCGCCCGCGAAGAACAGCGCAACCGCCCCCTGCGCACAGCCGGAGAGGTCGCTGCCGAGCACAGAGTGGCCGGTGTAGGGGACGACAAGCAGCTGCGCGTCAGGGATCTGAGCTTTAACCCTGCGCGCCTGGGAGCTCGGCGTGCGCAGATCCTGCGCGCCGGAGAGGATCAGCGTGGGCACGTTCGGCAGCGTGCCCGTCGCAGCCGGCGGCGGATCGACGTTCGGCCAATCCACGCAGCCGAGCGTCGGTCCGGCCTGGAGCGCGACCTGCCTGAAGAAGGGCGCGAAGTCTGATTCGGGGATCGCCCGCAGCGCCTGCTCGGCTTCGGCCGTGCGTCTCGCAGGCGAGGCGCTGCGCTGCCAGGGGAAGCGCTCCTCTTCGCAGGTGGTCGCCCAGTAGAGCGCTTCGTCGATCGGTTCTTCGCTCACTTCGACATGGTGGCGCGGCAGGCTGGGGATCAGGCCCTCGGCGATCGCCTCCAGCTGCAGCAGGGGGGCCGGATGTGAGCGCAGCGCCGCGCTCAGCGCAGCCGGGAAGAGCGCGCGCAGCGCGGGGTTGAGGTCGCCCGCGAGCAGCAGGTCGAAGAGGCCGGTCGCATCGAGGCTGAGATGCTCGCGAACGCCCGCGCCGTTGTAGACGCTGCCGCGCAGCGGCGCGCGGCGCAGGGCCGCGACCAGGGCTCTGAGCTCGCCGATGATGTCGGGCGCGATGCGATCGCAGGCGCCGCCTGAGCAGAGCTCGTCGAGCACCGGCTTCAGCGCCCTGAAGCTTTCGAGCGCGAAGGGTTCCGGCCCGTCCGTGGGCACGACTGAGTCGAGCACCAGCGCTTCCACGTGCTGCGGGTAGCGTTCGGCGTACTCGAGCGCGACCTTGGTGCCGTAGGAGGTGCCGAAGAGCACCAGCTTTTCGTAGCCGAGCGCTTCGCGGATCGCCTCGATGTCGGCGACCGATTCTGCTGTGGTGAACGCCCCGCGGCTGGGGCCGAGCGCGTTGGCGCAATCAAGCAGCGCCTGCTGGAGGGCGGCGATCGTCGAGATCTGGGCGCCGAGGGATGCGCAGGAGAGCGGGCCCGATTCGCCGGTGCCGCGCTGATCGAAGGTGATCAGGTCACGCCCGGAGAGCGCCGGCGCCATCTCCTGGGCGAAGACGTCCGCGAACGGCAGCGCCGGCTGGCCGGGGCCGCCGGCCAGCGCGAGCACCGCGCTGCTCGCTGGTGCGCCAGAGCTGCGCAGGCGCGCGATGTGGAGCGCGATGGTGCCGCTCGCAAGACCGGCTCGGGAGAGCGCAACGGCCAGCGTGGCGCATTCAAAGCCGCTGATCCGCCCGCACGTGGAGAAGGTGACGGGGAGTGCGGCGGTGGCGGGGGGCGCTGAGCAGAGCAGCGTCAGCGCGAGCGCGCACAGGATGGCGGTCGCCGCGCCGCGCGGCGCGCGCAACGGGTGATCGCGCAGGTGGCGGGGGTGGCGCATCGAGCGCCAACACTAGCCGCTGCAAGCCGCAGTCCGGTAGGGTTGCAGCTCCGATGAGCAGGCGTGCGACGATCACCGCCGCCGGCGCTCCGGCGGCGGTCGGCCCCTACAGCCATGCGGTGCGCTCAGGGGAGCTGATCTTCTGCTCCGGGCAGCTGCCGATCGACCCCGCAAGCGGGCAGATAGCCGGCGCTGGCGCCGGCGCGCAGACGCAGCGCTGCCTTGAGAACCTGCAGGCGGTCGCGGAGGCCGCCGGCTCAGAGCTCGCGCGTGCCCTGCGCCTCACCGTCTACACCACCGCGCTTGAGCAGTTCGCGCAGATCAACGAGGCCTATGCCAAGTTCTTCGCCGCGGAGCCGCCGGCGCGCGTGACGGTCGGCGTCGCCGCGCTGCCGCTGGGCGCGCTGGTCGAGATCGACGCGATTCTGCCGGCATAGGGGCGCTCAGCGATCGCTCTGGCGCAGGGCGGCGCGGATCACCTTCCCCGAGGCGGTCTTCGGCAGCGCCGGGGCAAAATCGACGATGCGCGGGTACTTGTAGGGGGCCGTCTCGCCCTTGACGTGATCCTGCAGCGCGCGGGCAAGCTCCTCGGAGGGCGCAAACCCCTCGCGCAGCACAACAACGGCGCGCACGACCGAGCCGCGCTCGGGGTCGGGCGCCGCAACCGCCGCCGCCTCCGCGACCGCCGGGTGGCTGAGCAGCGCCGACTCGACCTCGAAGGGGCCGATCCGGTAGCCGGCGGAGATGATCACGTCGTCGGCGCGCCCCTCGAAGTGGAGGAACCCCTCCTCGTCTTCGCGCACACGATCGCCGGTGCGCCACAGCGAGCGCCGGCCGGCGTCCGCAACCTGCCAGCCGCCCGCGGCAGCCTGCACGCGCCCCCCATCCGCACGCCTCACCTCTTCGCCGATGTAGCCGAGGCAGAAGGTCGGCACGCTGCGCGGGTCGCAGAGCAGCTCGCCATCCTCGACCCAGGCGCGCACCCCCGGCAGCGGCCGGCCCATCGAGCCCGCGTGGAGGCGGCCATCGTCGCGCACGGCGGTCAGCTGCCCGGTCTCTGTCTGCCCGTAGCCGTCGCAGATCACAAGCCCCGTTGCCTCCTGCCAGCAGTGCAGCACCTCGGGGTTCAGCGCCTCCCCGGCGCAGACGAGGTGTCGCAGGGCGCTCGGCGCCGAGGGCTCGGCGCGCCGCGCGATCACGCGGTACTCGGTCGGCGCCATGCAGAGCACGTTCACGCCCTCTGCCGCCAGCAGCTCGAGGCGCTCAGAGGGGTCAAAGCGAGCATCGTGCAGCAGCGCCGAGGCGCCGGCAAGCCAGGGAGCGATGAAGGCGTTGCGCGCCGACTTCGACCAGCCCGATGCGGCCGTGCACCAGACCAGCTCGCCCGCGCGCGGCGCAAGCCAGTGCTCGGCCTGCAGCCGCTGGCCGGTCAGGTAGCGGTGGCCGTGCACGACCGCCTTGGGCGCGCCCGCGGTTCCGCTCGTGAAGGTGATCAGCGCCGGCTCGTCCGGCGCGCAGGGCACCGCCGGCGGGATCGCGCGATCGTCGGCGCCCGCAAAGAGCGCCGCGTCAGGAATCAGCGCCACCGGACAGGACGGCGCAGCACGCTCGAGCTCTGAGCGATTGCGCTCGTCGGCGACGATCAGGCTCGGCTGCGCGACCTCGATGCGCGCGCGCAGATCCTTCGCGCGCAGCTGCTCGTTGCAGGGCAGCGCGACATATCCCTGCCGCCAGCAGGCGAGCAGCGTGATCACCCACTCCGGTCGGTTGCCGATCAGCGTCATCACGACATCGCCGCGCCTTACGCCAAGCTCCGGCATTCGCGCCGCAAGGCCTAGGACCGCGCGGGCGATCTCGCCGAAGCGCCACTCGCGCCGCTCGCCGCTGCGCGAGCGCTCGACCAGCGCCAGCGCCTGGGGGTCGGCGCCCAGCACCGCCTGCTCGAAGAAGGAGGCAGCCACCACGGGCCTCGCTCAGAGGACCATCTGGGTGCAGATGAAGTTCGCGACCAGACGACCGTCCGCCGGCCTCTTTGGCGGGCCTGGTGCCCGCTCTTGCGCGCCTGCAGCCGCAGGCTGCGCTTCTGCCTGCCCGGAGCCGATCTTGTAGACCCGGACCTCCCAGACCTGCGTGCGCGAGCCTGCGTGCAGCAGCTCGCCGATGCCCTCAAGCAGGTCGCCGCTGCGGCCGGCGCCAAGCACGTTCATCTTCAGCTCGGCGGTCGTGAAGCCACGCTCGGGCGGGAGGTTTCGCATCGTGCCCCAGGCTGCGACCGTGTCGGCGAAGGCCACCCAGCAGCCGCCGTGGACGTAGCCGCCCGGATGCAGGTGGCGGCGGTCTACCGCCATGCGCCCGCGCACGAGCGCTCCCGAAATCTCGATCAGCTCGATCCCCAGGTAGCCGGGGAAGGTTCCCGCCAGCGCCGCTTTGCTTGCCGCGACTGTGATCGCGTCGTTGTGACCCCTAGCTGCCGGAGCGCCCGCTGCCATTGCGAGCTGCAGTCTGCCAGCTTTGCCGCCGCCCTCGCCCCGCGGTGGCGCGCGCAGGGCCGCATGGCGTATCCTGCAGGCGAGCAGAGGCGGCAATCAGCAACAACGGGAGCGCGGAGCATGGCAGTGGCATCAGACATCTACAGCGAGAAGACAGACGAGCAGCGGGCGATCACGGAGATGGTGCGCCAGTTTGCCGAGGAGCAGATCATCCCCAACGCGGAGCACTACGACCACGAGGACCTCTACCCGGAGCCGATCGTCGAGCAGATGAAGGAGCTTGGGCTCTTCGGCGTGACGATACCCGAGGAGTACGGCGGCATGGGGCTCGACCTGACCACCTACGCGATGATCGTCGAGGAGCTCTCGCGCGGATGGATCTCGATCTCAGGGGTGATCAACACCCACTTCATCGGCTCCTACCTGCTGATGCGGTTCGGCAGCGACGAGCAGCGCCGCAAGTACCTGCCGCGCATGGCCACGGGCGAGATCCGCGCGGCCTTCTCGCTGTCGGAGCCGGAGCTGGGCTCGGACGTGCAGGCGATCAAGACCTCCGCGACCAAGCAGGCCGACGGCAGCTACGAGATCAACGGCCAGAAGATGTGGGTGACCAACGGCCTGATGTCCTCGCTTGTCTTTGTGCTTGTCAAGACCGATCCGCAGGCCCAGCCGCGCCACCGCGGCTTCACCTGCTTCATCGTCGAGAAGGAGGCGGGCGCCCAGGAGAACACCGGCCCCTATGCGGGGCTCAAGGTGCCGCCCAAGATCAAGAAGATGGGCTATAAGGGCGTCGAGTCCACGGAGCTCGTCTTCGAGGGCTATCGCTGCCCGGCGGAGAACATCCTCGGCGGAGAGGAGCAAGGCTTGAATCGCGGCTTCGCGCAGATGATGGACGCGCTCGAGGTCGGCCGCGTGAACGTCGCTGCGCGCGGCGTCGGGATCGCCCAGCGCGCGCTCGAGCTGGCGCTGCGCTACGCACAGGAGCGCAAGAGCTTCGGCAAGCCGATCGCAGAGCATCAGGCGATCCTCTTCAAGCTTGCCGACATGGGCACCCAGGTGCAGGCTGCGCGGCTGATGACGCTGCGCGCGGCGCGCATGAAGGATGCCGGCGAGCGCTCTGACATGGAGGCCGGCATGGCAAAGCTGTTCGCCTCCGAGACCGGGCGCTTCTGCGTAGAGGAGTGCCTGCGCATCCATGGCGGCTACGGCTACTCCAAGGAGTATGAGATCGAGCGCCTCTATCGCGACGCGCCGCTGCTGCTGATCGGCGAGGGGACCTCGGAGATCCAGCGGATGGTGATCGGGCGCAAGCTGCTGGAGCGCAACCGGATCTAAGGCACGACGATGGCGGACGACGCCAAGGCGCTGCTCGAGGTCGCCGTCCGGCGCTTTCTCGAGGAAGTGCCCGCGCTCAAGCCGATCAAGCTGGTCGTCTCGGTGGAGCTGCGCGGTCACGGCGACGTCCAGCACTTCCGCCTTGCGCTGCCTGAGCTCGCGGTGACCCGCGAGCTTGCAAGCGACGCACGCGTCTCGGTCTCGATGCGCCGGGAGTTCTTCAACGTGATGGCCGCGGAAGGAAAGCTGCCCGACTGGATCGAAGCCTTCACCTACGGTCGCGCGACCGCCACCGGACCCAGCCAGATCCTCAAGCTGATCGCGACCGTCGTCGATCGTGCGATCGAACGTCAGCGCGCGCGCGTGCGCCGCCGACGTGCCGAGCAGCCCTGAGCGCTGCGGTGCGCCTCACGGGCTGGCGGCTGTGCCACGGCTCATGCTCGCCTCGGGAGCCCGGGATCCTGGGCTGCTCAGTGGTAGGTGGCGAACTGGTCGGCCAGGAAGGCCAGCGAGATCACCAGGAAGAAGCACATCACGATCAGCGAGAGGTTTTCGCGCATCACGCCCAGGCTATCACCGCGCACTGAAGACGTTGGAGCTCCCCAGCACCTTGCCGCCCGCGCTGAGCGCCTGCACCTGGAAGCTCTGCTCGCCGCCGGGCACTGCGATCGCGGTCTCGAAGCCGCTCCTGCTCGCTGTTGCGATCGGCGCAAGCGGCGCGCCGGCGCGCGCGCCGAGCACACGCCAGGCGACAACCTGTGTGGCGCCGTTCCAGCTGGCGAAGACGGTCGTCGCACCCGCGCTGTTGCGCGCCGCCCCCGCCGGTTTGCTGAGCGGCTCGCCCACCCAAGGCTCGAGCATCGTTCGATAGCTCAGATCAGGGCCAGGGAATTCGCCTTCGAGCAGCACTTCGCCCTTGGGCCCGTACTCGGTGAAGTACGGTTCGGAACCCCAGCCGACGAAGGTGTCGCCGCCGGCGAGCGCCTCGGCGTCGCCCATGTAGGCGGCGTCGATCGCGGGATGGTGGTTGAACTGCGCAACCAGCGTCGCCGTATGCGTGGCGAAGTCAAGATGCAGCTCCAGCCCACGCGAAGGAGCCGACGGTTCGACGTACTTGCCGCCGCTGGTCAGCTGGCAGCAGTGGTCGTCAAACATCGTCACCGTGCTTGACCCAGCGAGGGCGACATCGTGCTGCCACTGGAAGTCCGCCTGCGGCCCGAAGCTGAAGCTCGAGTGACGACCGCCCAGCTCCCAGAGGATCTTGCCGGTTTTGATCTGCACGAGATAGGCCGCCCAGGTGTTGCGCAGCGAGACCAGGAACCTCCCATTGCCAAGCACGTCGATCGAGTTGATGTGGTAGGCGTCCCAGGGAAAGCCGTTGGTGGGCAGCGCCGCCTCGGAGTCCTGCAGCGGGACGTGCTTGAGCGCGTCCCAGTTGTAGAGGAGCCGGCCGGTGCGCAGGTTGTACTCCTGAACTGCGACATCGATCAGCGTGCCGTTGTAGGCGCCGCCGAAGGGGGAAAGGTCATAAGCAACGTTCTTGTTCGCCGTCACCCAGGCGTCTTCGCCGCTGATCGTGAAGGAGTGCAGCGTCAGCACCCAGCCGTCGGCGGCGTGCAGGCGCGCGATCACCTGGTAATGGCGATTGGCGACCACGTATTCGCCCCTTTCGGTAGCGCCGGTGTTGGTGACGAGCCCCTGCCACCAGGCGAGCACCGCTTCGCCGTGATAGTGCTGGAGGCTGAGGTTCGCCGCGACGTAGCGCTCGGGCACCGGCAGGAACCAGACCGGCTGCAGCCTGTCGTCGAGGATCAGCGGGCCGCTCTGGCCCTCGATCGGCGGCTCGCTGAGGTTGTAGAAGCTGGTCGTGAAGATGTAGCCGGGAGCCAGCTGCGCGCCGCCTTCGCCCCCTTCGGTCAGCGCTATCTTCGGCGGGTGCAGGCTCGGCGCCGAGGCGAAGGAGTAGGCGTTGCGCAGCACGTAGGCCCCCAGTGGCGCGCCGTGCGAGCGCGCGAAGGCAAACGTGAGGCCGGCGTAGGCAGCGAGCACGATCGCGAAGGAGAGGACAAAGCGCCGCAGCGCTCTGCCGCCTGCCGGTGCGCTCGAGCGCACCAGCGTCAGCGTCCCGAGCGCCGCCGCCGCGCAGAGGCCTGCGCCGATCAGGAAGGCGAGCCTGAAGCCCGAGGTCAGCGCCACGGGCACGCCGTGGCCGTGGGCGATCAGGTGCGTCGTCTGCTGGGTCGCCAGCGTGATCAGCACCGCCAGCCCCAGACCGCCGCCGACCTGGCGCGAGGTGTTCACAAGGCCGGAGGCAAGCCCGGCCTGGCCGGGGGCGGCGCCCTGGGTCGCGGCGATCGTCGAGGAGACGATCGAGAGCGCGATGCCGGCGGTCACGAGCATGCCCGGGATCAGGATCTGCGGGATCGCGCTGCCCGAGGGGCCGATCCGCGCCAGCAGCAGGAAGCCGATCGTCATCAGCGTGAGCCCCGCGGCCAGCACCGCGCGCACGCCGAAGCGCCCCACCAGCTTGCCCGCGTTGCGCGCGCCGATCAGGATCACGACCGTCATCGGCAGGAAGGTGAGCCCGGTCTGGCCGGGCGAGAGCCCGAGCACCTGCTGCAGATAGAGGGAGGAGACAAACCACATCGGGAAGAGCGAGGCGCTGAAGAGCAGCACGATCGTGTTGGCGATGCGCAGCTGCTTGGAGAGCCGTGCGAGCGGGATGATCGGGTTTGACGCCACCCGCTCCTCGATCACGCCAAAGAGCGCCAGCAGCGCGATGCCGAGGATGATCGGCAGCAGCGCCGCCGCCGAGCTCCAGCCCTTCAGGCCCGCTTCGACGACGCCGTAGACCAAGATCACCTGGCCGGCCGTCAGCGTCAGCGCGCCAAGCAGATCAAAGCTCGCGCTGGGCGCGCGCCGCAGCTCGCGGACGACGCCCCACGCCAGCAGGGCGGTGACGATGCCGATCGGCGGGTTGATCAGGAGCACCCAGCGCCAGGAGAGCTGTTCGGTGATCACCCCGCCGAGCACCACGCCGGCGGCGCCGCCGGCGCCGTTCATCGAGGCCCACAGGCCGATTGCGCGGTTGCGTGCGGCGCCTTCGGGGAATGAGGAGGTGATGATCGCAAGCGAGGTCGCGGCCATCAGCGCGCCCGCAAAGCCCTGCAGGCCGCGCGCGACGATCAGCGTGCTCTGATCGGGCGCCAGGCCGCCCGCGAGCGAGCTCGCGGCAAAGAGCGCAAGCGCGATTACAAAGGTGCGGCGTTGGCCGAAGTGATCGGCGGCGCGCCCGCCGAGCATCAGGAAGGAGGCGAAGGTGATCGCGTAGGCGTCGACCACCCACTGCAGGGTCGGCGCGGAGAAGCCCAGAGCGTCTTGGATCGAGGGCAGTGCGACGTTGACGATCGAGAGGTCGAGGATGACCATGAACTGGGCGACGCAGCAGACCGCAAGCAGCCAGCCGGCGTGCGGGAGCGAGGCGACATCCGCGACGACAGGGCGCTCGCGACGTCCGATCAGCCTGCGTGTGCGCCCGCGCCGCCCAGCGGTCGCCTCTCCCGCCGCGGGCGCGGGAGCCTCGATCGCCGCGCTCGCGGCTGCGAGCGGGCCTGCGGGATCGATCGGGCGGCTCTGATCGTTCTCTTGCATGGGGACTCCTTTTGAGATCGGATGACTATACGTGTTGCTGGCGGGAGCGCAGCGCCTGCACTGCGTGGCGGGCAAGCCGGCGGCCGGCTGAGGCTCGCCGCGCCTCCCTGCGCGCGGCGGGGCGGCTGGTAGGCTGACTGCCTGCGCGCGCGGCTGTGCGTGGGATCGACCAGGAGACAGATGAGGCGCATATCGGTGACATTCGCAGCTGCAGCGCTCTGCGCGCCTGCGCTTGCAGCCTGCGGCGGCTCTTCCGCCGAGCACTCCCCGAGCACCTCGCTGCGCATCACATCGACCTCGCTCTCGCGCCATCCTGCCACCACCGTCGCGCCGCGCAGAGCGCGCGCGCTCTCGCATCGGCAGCGTGCCGGTGCGGGCGCGCCTGCGGGCGCAGCAAGGGCCTCGGCGCCGCCCTCCTCGACGCCCCCTGCGGCGCCCGCCACGAGCACCCCGCAAGTGCAAGCGGCAAGCACACCCGCGGCCTCATCCTCGCGCGAAGCAGGGCAGCGCCAGGCGCCGCCGCGCGAAGCTCGCACGCAGCAGACCCACAGCGAAGCGCAGGTGAGCAGCGAAAGCGTCGAAAGCTCCGAATCGGCGAAGGCGCCGAGCCCCGCGTACTGATCCGCCTCCTCGCCCTTGCCGCGCAGGGGAGCCCTGCTTTGCGGCGCGATGATAGGGTGGCGTGGCAGATGCAGCCGGCAACGGAGCAGCAACGATGAAGCGCGCGCTGGCGCTGGCGCTGGCGCTGGCCGGGATGCTCGCCGGCTGCGGCGGCTCCTCGAGCGGCAGCTCGCAGCACTCCTCAAGTCAGGTGACAACGACCACCTCGCACAGCAGCAGCTCCTTCTACCGCGCCCCATCGCACGCTCCCTCCTACTAGCCATAGAGAGCGCTGTAGGGGGCGACAGGGATCGTCTCAGAACTGCCGAGCACGCTGCCCGAGCGCGAGAGCGCGCTGACGGCAACGTAGGCGAACTTGCGCGGCAGGGAGGTCGCCGCTTCAAAAGCCTCGCCCGCCGGGATCGTCTCCTGGCGCGAGAGCGCGTCCCTGCTCTGCCCGGCGAGGATCTCCCAGGCAGCGACATCGGTCGCCCCGTTCCAGCTCATGTGGACGATCGTCTCTTCCTCGGTGCTGTTTTCATTTGCGCTCACCGCAGGCGGGCCGGCCGGCTGCGCGCTCCAGGGAAAGCGATAGCCGCGGTAGCTGGTCATGTCGAGCGGCAGGTGCGCATCGAACAGCAGCGTGCCGCCAGGCGCATACTCGCTGATCTGTGGAATTGAGCCGTACTCGACCACGACGCTCCCGTCTTCAAGCGTCTGCGCGTTGCCCTGGCTCACCGCAAGCAGCGGGCTGGGATGGTCGTAGACCGCCGAGAGGCGCGCTTCCATGGTCGCAAAGTCAAGGGCGATGCGAATGGCGCGCGACTGCGAGTGCACCGGGGGGTTGGCGCCGTCGTCGAAGAAGGTGACTTCGCCGCCAGGGAGGATCTGCCCGTCATGCTGCCAGGCGGTCTGCACCCCCGCTCCCAGCCTGAAGGAGCTCTGCGCCCCTCCCAGCTCCCAGAGGATCCTGCCGCTGCCCGCCTGCAGCTCGTAGCCGGCCCAGGTGTTGCGCGCTGAGATGAAGAGGTTGCCTGAGGGCTGCACATCGAGCGAGTTGACGTGCAGCCAGTCCCACGGCTGGCCGTTGCTCGGCGGCGCGGTGTGGGAGTCGCGCACGGGAATGTGATCGAGCGCGTGCCATTCGTAGCGCACCAGCCCGGTGCGCAGGTCGATCTCCTGGATTGCGTTGTCGAGGATCGCGCCGTCCGCGCTGCCGCCGATCGCCTGGAGGTTGCAGCGGATCGGGTTGAAGGTGCTCACATAAGCGACGCCACTTCCCGCAAGGTCAAAGTAGTGCAGATCCGCCTGCAGGCCGTTGCCCGCGCGCACGACCTTCACGATCTGGTAGTGGTCGTTCATGATCACGTCTTCGCCCTCGCCGAAGCCCAGATCGAGCACCTTGCCCTTCCAGAAGGTCAGGTCGCGCCGACCTTCGTAGCTCTGCACCGCGAGGTTCTCTGCGGTCTGGCCGGCAGGGAGCTGCTCAAACCAGATCAGGCGGCCGTCGGGGGCGTAGATCAGCGGTCCGTAGCGGCCGGGCCCGGGCCCGTTGGTGAGGAAGATGTCGCCCGCCGCCGGCGCGTGGTCGGGAACGCTGACGCTCATGACGGGCGCTTCCACGCCCGGCAGCGTGCGGAAGCGCTGCACGTCAGCAGGGGGAGCCGGCGGGTTGGGGAATTCGCCGACATCCGCCGTCGAGTAGGGGTGATCGACGCCGAAGTCAAAGCGCACCGCACGGCTGCCCTGCGCGGCTTCGACGCTCGCGCTGACTTCAACGCGCTCGCCGGGCTCAAGCGCTCGGCGCAGCACGAAGGAGCCCCCGTCGCCCTGAGAGTAGGGCATCAATGTGCCTCCGTGGAGGCCGCTCTGAGACCCTCTGACGGTGATGTCGCGAAGCCTTGCAGCGGGCAGTCCCAGAAAGCTGATCTGCGTGTCGGGGTTTGCGCTGACCGAGCCTGGGGCGGGCGAGACATAGAGCCCCAGACCGGCGATCTGCGCGCTCTTGACCGGAGCTTGGGGCAGGCAGGCGGGCGCGCGGGCTGCGCTGCGGCGGCCTGAGCCGGAGGAGAAGCTGCCGGAGGCTGCAAGCGCGATCAGCACGATCGCCAGCGCCAGCAGCGCGGCGGCTGGCAAGGCCTGCCGGGCGCTCACAGAAGCGCCCTCCGCTGCGCCCGCGTGCGAGCCCCCTGGCGGCGCCGTGCACGCTGATCGGCCTGCCGGGGCAGGCGCACGCCCCCGCGAGCCATCAGCGCAGTGTCGCTACCCTCTGCTGCGCTGGCGCGCCCGAGGCGTAAGCGGCGCCGATGGCCTGCCGGCCGCGCGGGCCTGCTGCGCCGATCTGCGCGCGACGCAGAAGCGCCAGGACCTGGTCGACCGCGTCCTCGAGGGCGGTCTGCGGGCGCAGGACCAGGTCGGGGGCCTGCGGGCGCTCATAAGGGTCGTCGATGCCCGTGAACTCCTTGATCTCGCCCGCGAGCGCCTGCGCGTAGAGGCCCTTGGGGTCGCGCTCCACGCAGGTGCGCAGGGGCGTGTCCACGAAGACTTCGATGAAGGTCAGCCCGGCCGCCTCGTGCAGCGCGCGCACGGCCGCACGCGCGCTCGCATAGGGCGAGACGAGCGCCACCAGCGCGAGCGCGCCGGAGTCCGCAAAGAGGCAGGCAAGCTCGCCCACCCGCGTCACATTGCGTTCGCGGTCCTCGCGGCTGAAGCCGAGATCTGCACAGATGCCGTGGCGCAGGTTGTCGCCGTCGAGCAGGTAGGCGCCGCGGCCTTCCTCGACCAGCCGGCGCTCGAGTGCGGCGCCGAGCGTCGACTTGCCCGAGGAGGGCAGGCCGGTCAGCCAGACGGTTGCGCCCTGGGACTCCAGGGCCTGCCAGCGCTCCGAGCGCGAGAGGCCCGAATGCTGCCAGCGGACATTGCGGTTGTCCGCTGCAGCGATGCGCTGCAGCTGCGCTGCCGCCAACGGCTCGCTCGACAGCGCGCAGCGCTGCGCGCTGCGTTCGGCAGGGTCATTGCGCTCTTGGGTCTCGCCGATGTTCACGTTGCGGGGGAGGAGCTCTGGGAGGGGATTGGCGCCGGCAGCCTGCCGACCCGACATATGTTAGAGCCTTGTTGAGACACATTGCCGCGCCTAACAGAGCTCTGCCGCATGCTGCAACACGCCCCGCGTCCTCCAGTTGCGGGACTGCGCGTCGCGCCCTGCTCGTCCCAGCGCCCTCCTCAGCGTCATCGCCCGGTTTGATATATCCACGCGCATGAGCGAGGCGCAGCCCGGCTGGGGCAGGGCGAGCCTGCAGTGAGCGGCGGCCCGGAGGAGGCGATTCTGCTTGCCGTGGCGCTTCTCTTTGCCTGGAATCTGGGCGCTCACTACACCGGCGCGACGATGGGCATGCCGTATGCCTCGCGATCGATCTCGCTGTGGCCGGCGCTCGCCATCGTCGCGATCTTCTCGCTGCTCGGCGCAACCTTCGCCAGCGGCAAGGTCGAGGCGACCGTCGGCCTGCGCCTGATCGCAGCGCGGGAGGTGAGCATCGTGACCGCGATCGTCATCGTCAGCTGTGGCTGCGCCCTGACGATGGCGTTCAACTATCTGCGCCTTCCCACCTCGACGATCCAGATACTTGTCTTCTGCCTGCTGGGCGCGGCCGTCTCGGCGGGGCTTGCGGTGCGCTGGATGACGCTCGTAGAGCTTCTGATCGCATGGCTCTGCGCGCCGCTTGCCGCCGCGCTGATGGGCTTCGTCCTGACGCGCGCGATCGACCGCGTCCTGGCGCCGTGGGCGGAGGCGGCGCCGGCTGCCCGTCAGCTCGAGCACCCCGGTGAGGGGCAGCCCGAGCGGCCCGCGCTTGCGGGCGCGGCTCTGCGGGCGGCGCCGGTTGCGCTGGTTGCAGTCGGCGTCTGCGCCTCCTTCGCGATGGGCTCAAACGATGTGGCGAACGCGACCGGTGCGCTGTTGCTTGCGCATCTCGTCTCACCCGAGGCGGCCGGTGCGATCGGCGGCGCCGGCCTCTTCCTCGGGGCGCTCACGTGGGGCCGGCGGATCCTCGAGCGGGTGGCGTTCGACGTGGTCCGGATGGACCTGGCGATGGCGAGCGCCGCGCAGGGCGTGCAGGCGCTGGTCGTCATCCTCGCTGTCAGCCAGGGCCTGTTCACCTCGATGAATCAGGCGCTTGTGGCGGCGATGGCCGGCACCGGCGCCGCGCGCGGGCGCCAGACGGTCGACCGCGCGCAGCTGGCGGGGATCCTGCGGGGCTGGCTGATCGGCCCCGCTGCCGGCTTTGCCCTTGCCTATCTCGCCGAGTTGCTGGCGCGCTGAGCGCCGGGTGACTCAGGCAAGCAGCGCCTCGTTGTCGTAGAGCTTGATGACCTTCACAGCCCCCGCTGGCGCCGTATCGAGGCAGAGGCGACAGAGGACGCACTCGTCGACATTCTCGGCGACGATCTCGAGCGCGTCGGCGCTGCCGCCGCTCTCCGCAGCCGCTGTCCGCAAGCGAAAGATGTCGACCGGGCAGACCTCCGCCAGACGGCGGGCGAGCTCCTGGTCGGCTGCGGCCTGCTCGGAGACCTCGACCGCGATGAACGTGCCGTCGACCCTCATCATGCGCTCCCTTCTGTGCTTGAGCCGGCGGCCGCCAGCGCGCTGCGCTGCCGCTGCGAGAGCAGCTCGCGCAGCATCTCCGGTATGTCCTCGATGCGCTCTGCGACCGCGATCCCGGCCGCCTGCAGTCGCGCGATCTTCTCCGCCGTCGTGTCCTCCTTGCCCTCGACGATCGTGCCTGCGTGGCCAAAGCTCATGCCGGGCATCTCGTCCATGAAGCGCCCAGCCATGAAGGCCACGATCGGCAGCGGGTCGCCGTTGGCAACCACCCACTCGGCCAGCTGGGCCTCCATGCGCCCGCCCGGCTCCGAGTAGATCACGATGCCCTCCGTCTGCGGGTCGGCCGCAAACAGCGGCATCAGCTCGGCGTAGGTCGATCCGATGATCGCATCGCCGCCGATCGAGACCGCCGTCGACTGCCCGAGCCCGGCGGCGGAGAGGGTGGAGGACATCTCGGTGGTCATGCCGCCCGAGCGTGAGATCACGCCGATGGGACCGGGGGTGTAGGCCTGCGCGGCGTTGCGTGCAGGGCCGCCGATACCGCCCATCTTGATGACGTCGGGGACGATGATCCCAAGGCAGTTGGGCCCGATGATGCGCGCGCCACGCAGCGTCGCCAGCTCGACCATCTGGGCGACGTCGCCGCGCGGGATGCGCTCGGTGACGATCACGATCAGCTTGATCCCGGCTTCGATCGCCTCGAAGACCGCATCGCGCGTGAAGGCGGGGGGGACGGTGACGACGGAGCCGTCGATCGGGGAGCCGTGATGGGCCACCACCTGCTCGACGGTGTCGAACACAGGCACCCCGTGCACCTCGCGCCCGCGCCGGCCGGGGGTCACGCCGCCGACGATCTGCGCGCCCTTGCCGTAGTCCAGGCACTCACGGGTGAGGTTGACCGCCTCGCGCCCGGTGATGCCCTGGACGATGAAGGTCGTCCGCTCATCGATCAGGATGCTCATCGCACAGCCTCCTCGTTCGCTCCCTGGATCTTCTCCACCGCGCGACGCGCGGCCTCGTTCAGCGAGACCGAGCGGTCGGCGTAGTCGATGCCGTACTTCTGAAGGATCTTGAAGCCCTCCTCCTCCCAGGCGCCCGGGATGCGGAAGAAGGCGATCTTCTCGGCGGGGTCGTAGCCGAGCTCCAGGCACGCCTTGATCACGCCCCGAGCGACGATGTCGACGCGCGTGTTGGAGACGATCGACATCATCACCGCGATGCGCTCCACGCCGGGCTTGGAGAGCACCAGCTTCGCGAGCCCGGCCGCCTTGCGCACAGAGGGGTTGCCGCCGATCTCGCAGTAGTTGGCCGGCCTGCCGCCGTGGGCGCGCACGGCGTCAAAGAGCGTCAGCGAGCCGCCGCCCGCGCCGATCACCAGGCCGAGGTTGCCGTCGAACTCGGTCACGTTGCCCGCCACCCCGCGGTGGTCGGAGGAGTCGACCTCCTCGCCCGCGATCTCAAAGGGCGTGGCCTCTCGCGCCTGGCGCGTCTCGGTGGGGTCAACGCCAAGCTCTAAGAGCAGCTCGCGCTGACGGCCGCGCGCCTCGTTCTCGATCTCCATGTGCGCGTCGAGCGCGACGAAGGAGCCGTCGGGGAGGCGACCGAGCGGGTTGATCTCCGCGAGCGTCATGTCATAGCGCAGAAACAGCTCCGCGAGCCTGCGCAGGATCGGCACGATCTTCGTCAGCTCGCCGCCGCTGACCCCGGCGCGCGCGATCGTCTCCTTGGCTGCGAAGTCCGAGAGCGGCAGAATCGTCGAGATGTGCCGGCGCCCGACCTGCTCGGGCTGCTCGGCGGCAACCTGCTCGATGTCGATGCCCCCGACCGGCGAGAAGATCATCACCGGCAGCTTGCGCGTCCCGTCCCAGACGACTCCCGCGTAGTACTCCTGCTCCACCTCGGCCTTGGGGTCGACCAGCACGCCGCGGGGCATGTGGCCGCCGATCTCCAGCGCGAGGATCGCCTGCGCGTGGGCCTCGGCTTCCTCCGGGGAGTCGGCAAAGCGCACGCCGCCCGCCTTCATGCGCCCGCCCGAGAGCACCTGCGACTTGATCACCACCGGGCCGCCGATGCGCTGGGCGATCTCCCGCGCCTCCGCGGGCGTCTTGGCAAAGCCGAAGTCGGTGACTGGGATGCCTGCGCGCCTTACGATCTCGCGCGCCTCGTACTCAAAGAAGCGCATGCTGGGCGAAACCGTAGCGCTCTGCGAGCTCGGGTTCCTTGCGGGCGAGCATCTCCGCAAGCTTGACCATCACCTGGCACTGCTTCCAGGTCGCGTCGTCCTGCATCTTGCCGTCGATCATGTGAACGCCGCGACCATCGGGTATCGCCTCGATCACCTTCTTGGCGAAGAGGACCTCCTCGGGCTCGGGCGAGAAGACGCGCTTGGCGATCGCGATCTGGGCGGGGTGCAGCGACCAGGCGCCGACGCAGCCGAGCAGGAAGGCCGCCCGGAACTGCGTCTCGCAGCCCTCCTCGTCGCGGATGTCGCCATAAGGTCCGTAGAAGGGCAGCGCGCCGACGGCGGTGCAGGCGTCGACCATGCGCGCGATCGAGTAGTGCCAGGGATCCTGCTGGTAGCTGGGGCGGGGCGCATCGGGCGCCTCCGGGTCAGGGTCGGCGATCGTGCGGTAGCCGGGATGGCCGCCGCCCACGCGCGTGGTCTTCATCCGCCGCGAGGCCGCCAGGTCGGCGGGGCCGAAGCTCATCCCCTGGATGCGCGGGCTTGCGGCTGCGATCGCCTCGAGGTTTGCCACTCCCAGCGAGGTCTCGAGGATCGCGTGGATCAGGATCGGGCGCTGCAGCGAGGCCTTGGCCTCCAGCTGGGCGAGCAGGCGATCGACGTAGTGGATGTCCCAGGGGCCCTCGACCTTCGGGATCATCATCACCTCGAGCCGCTCGCCGATCTCCGTCACGACGCGGGTGATGTCGTCGAGCACCCAGGGGGACTCGAGCGCGTTGACGCGCGTCCAGAGCGCTGTGTCGCCGAGCTCCATCTCGCGCCCGACCGTGATCAGGCCCTCGCGCGCGGCCTCCTTCTTGTCGACCGGAACGGCGTCCTCGAGGTTGCCGAGCAGGATGTCGACCTGTGGGGCGATGTCCGGGACCTTGGCGACCATGCGCTCGTTCGAGAAGTCCAGGAAGTGGATCATCCGTGAGGGTTTGACCGGTATCTCGCTGGGCGGCTGTGGGGCGCCGATCGCCAGCGGCCGTTCGAAATGGCGGGGGTTGTGCACCTGAGCTGCTCCTCTTCGTTCCTTGCTTTTGCTGAGGCCCATCGCAGGCCACGCTCAGCCCGCCCGCCGGGCACCTGCGGCGCGGCCGGCGGGCGCGTGCGCCCAAGACACTCTAGAGTTTCCCGCGGGTCGCGGTCCCGCGACCCCGGGGAGGCGGCGATCAGGCACGCAGAAAGGAGCAGGTTGATCACCGAAATGAGCAAGCAGAGCGCGATCGAGACCGATCAGGCCGCGCGGGAGGCCTCCGGCGCGCACCCCTACGGCCGCTACTTCGAGGAGTTCGAGGTGGGCGACATCTACAAGCACTGGCCCGCGAAGACGGTGACCGAGGGCGATGACCACCTCTTCTGCCTGCTCACGATGAACCACCACCCGCTGCACATCAACGACGTCTACGCCGCCGCCTCCCAGCAGGGGCGCAACGTCGTCGTCGGGCCGCTGGTCTACTCGCTGGCGCTGGGCATGTCCGTGAGCGACGTCTCAGGCAAGGCGATCGCAAACCTGGCCACCGAGGAGCTCAGCCACCCGGCGCCGGTCTTCCACGGCGACACGCTCTTCTGCGAGTCGGAGGTGCTCGAGAAGAAGCCCTCGCGCTCCAAGCCCGATCGCGGAACGGTCAAGGTCCACACCCGCGTCTACAACCAGGACGGCGTGCTGGTGGCGGAGTTCAAGCGCGTCGTGCTGGTGCCCAAGCGCGAGCCTGGCGCCTGAGCGCGGCGCGCGCGATCGCGCGATCCGGTATGCTGGTTTTATAAGCGGATACGGTGAGTATCCTGGCTAGGCTGCTTAGCCCTTTTTTGTCCAATGCACACGACCGAAGCCACAGGCAGCAAGCAGAGCGCGGCGCCGACCAGCTGCAAGGCGCTTGCAAAATGGGTGTCGGACGTCGCCGCGATGACCGAGCCGGCGGCTGTCCACTGGTGCGACGGCTCCAGCGAAGAGTACGAGCGGATCTGCGCGGAGCTCGTTGAGAGCGGGACGTTCACGCCGCTCTCCCCCGAGCGCCGCCCGGGCTCCTTCCTCGCGCGCTCTGACCCCTCCGACGTCGCGCGTGTGGAGGACCGCACGTTCATCTGCTCCGAGCGCGAGGATGAAGCAGGCCCGACCAACAACTGGCGCGACCCGGCTGAGATGCGCGCGACGCTGACCGAGCTCTTCACCGGCTCGATGGCGGGGCGGACGATGTACGTTGTGCCCTTCTCGATGGGCCCGATCGGCTCCGACAAGAGTCATCTGGGGGTGCAGCTGACCGACTCGCCCTACGTCGCGGCCTCGATGCGGATCATGACGCGCATGGGCAGCCAGGCGCTGGCGGAGATCGAGCGCCGCGACGCCTTCGTGCCGTGCCTGCACTCGGTCGGCGCGCCGCTCGCAGACGGGCAGGAGGACGTCTCCTGGCCCTGCGACGCCGACAACAAGTGGATCGTGCACTTCCCGGCCAGCCGCGAGATCTGGTCGTATGGCTCCGGCTACGGCGGCAATGCGCTGCTTGGCAAGAAGTGCTTTGCGCTGCGCATCGCCTCGGTGATGGCGCGCGAGGAAGGCTGGCTTGCGGAGCACATGCTGATCCTCAAGCTGACCTCGCCGGAGGGCAAGGTCAAGTACGTGACCGGCGCCTTCCCATCAGCGTGCGGCAAGACGAACCTGGCGATGCTTGTGCCGACGCTGCCGGGCTGGAAGGTGGAGACGATCGGCGACGACATCGCCTGGATGAAGTTCGGCGAGGACGGCCGCCTCTACGCGATCAACCCCGAGGCGGGCTTCTTCGGCGTTGCGCCGGGCACCAACGAGCGCACCAACCCCAACGCGATGAAGACGCTGCGCGATCAGACGATCTTCACCAACTGTGCCTTGACGGACGACGGCGATGTGTGGTGGGAGGGAATGACCGAGCAGCCGCCCGCGCATCTGATCGACTGGCACGGCAACGACTGGACCCCGGGCTCCGATGTACCGGCGGCGCATCCCAACGCCCGCTTCACGGTCAGCGCGGCTCAGAACCCGGCGGCCGCCCCCGAGTGGCAGGACCCGCGCGGGGTGCCGATCGACGCGATCCTCTTCGGTGGGCGGCGTGAGGGGGTGGTGCCGCTGGTGCGCGAGGCCTTCGACTGGGAGCACGGCGTCTTCCTGGGCTCGATCATGTCCTCCGAGACGACTGCCGCAGCGGCGGGTGCGGTCGGCAAGCTGCGCCACGACCCCTTTGCGATGCTGCCCTTCTGTGGCTACCACATGGCCGACTACTTCGCGCACTGGCTTGAGATCGGCGGAGCGACCGACGCCGCGAAGCTGCCCCGCATCTACTACGTCAACTGGTTCCGCAAGGATGCCGAGGGCCGCTTCCTGTGGCCTGGCTACGGCGAGAACAGCCGCGTGCTGGAGTGGATCTGCCGCCGCTGCGACGATGAGGCCGACGCCCGCGAGACGCCGATCGGGCTTGTGCCGACGGTCGAGGCGCTGAACACCGAGGGCTTGAGCATAGATCGCGAGCAGCTCGAGCAGCTCCTGGCGGTCGATCCGCAGGCCTGGAGCAAGGAGCTGCCGGCGATCCATCAGCACTTCGCGCGCTTTGGCGCCAGGCTGCCACAGCAGCTCCGCGACCAGCTCGCGCGCCTTGAGCAGCGGTTGAAGGAAGCCTGAGCGGGCGCGGCCGCTGCGCGCTCGCTGCCCAACGCCGCCGGGTGGCTAGCTCTCGCCGTGCTCGTGCGTCTCGCCCGCTGCCGCCGGCGGACGCGACTCCTCGGCCAGCGAGGTGATCGTGAGCTCGCCGCGGGCGGCTCCTTCAAGCACCTCCGTTGCCTCCTCCAGCGAGCGCGCGTAGAGCTCGACGAGCAGGTGCACGGTGATCGACTCGTCGGGCTCGTGCTTGTGAAAGCGCACGTGGGTGAAGAACTCGCGCACGCCGTGGTCGCCGAAGGCGGCAAAGGAGAGGGCGTCACCTGCTTCCGGTCCTGAGCAGGTCTCCACCTCCTCGCCATCCACCCGCACCGTGCAGGAGGCAACCCAGGGGGTGCCAGCGACCATCCGCTCCCAGCGGTCCTCGATCGGCTCGACGCGACCGTCGCGGAAGCCCAGATGGGGCTGGTCGTGCATGCAGTCCATGCACTGGATCACTGCCTCCTGCAGCTCGTCGACGACCTCAGTGCGCTCGCCGCTCTCGGGGTCGATCTTATGCACGCCCTCGTAGTGGACCTGGACCTCGAGGTTCTGCGACCAGCAGCGGTAGCAGCGCAGCCAGCTCTTGGCCGTGATCTGGGGGGCGGGTCCGTCCATCACCTTCATTCTAGGTGCGCAGCGATGTGCGCTCCATTGCATCGCTCGGGCGTCGAGAGCGCTTCGGCTGCTGAGAGAAACGCGCCCGCGCCCGCAATTATCTCGCGCCTCTCCTCGATGCTTGGCGTGAGCGCCGCGCAGTCGCCGCCCTCGCGCCTGTGCTGGGCTTGTTGGTCCAAGCGAAAGAGCTCGCGCTCAAATCGCCCGCCGAGCACGAAGCGCTTGCGGAAGAGCGACCAGAGGCCACGGTGTGAGCGGGCGCTCTCACCGACCTCTACAGCGCCGCACGCGCGGTGTAGGGCATCGAGCAGCAGGGGGCGCTGACCGCCGCCGAGCGATGGCCGGCGCTTGCGGGCAGCTCCGCGCTCGCCAGGCGATCCCGGGCGTGCTCGATGAGCTCGCTCGAGCGCGGGATCACGGTCGACCGCTCCCGCGGCTTTCGCTCGGATGCTGTTCCGGCGCGGTGCCGTGCAGCACGACCCGATCGCGGTCAACCTCGCCGATGAAGAGCAAGCGCAGCTCACAGCGGGGCCGCAGCCACGGCAGATCTTAGGTGCGCACGTCGCAGCGCAGTGGGTCTGCCCCGAGCGACTCAGCTGCAGCGTCTGCCGCGGCGATCGCACGCAACGGGTCAGAAGGGCGCAGGAGCCCGACCGGCACGAGCAGGTCGATGTCAGAGTCCGGATCGGTGGCCGGCCCGCGTGCGCGCGACCCGAATAGCCAGACCGCCACGAGCCGGCCGGCGAGCTCGAGCTTGAGCGCCTCGACGATGTGCTCGAGCACGGCGAGCTCATGGTCGCTGAGTCCTGTGCCAGGTGGCAGCGCGAGCCTGCAAGCGGCCATTGCAGGGTGAGCAGCGAGCCCCGGCCGGAGATCACCGGCCGGGGCTCGCTGGGGTCAGCGCGCCACCCTGCCCGCCCAGGGCGCGGCTCAATGCCGATGCTTGCCTCCGCGATGCCCCCTGCGCGCGGAGCGCTTGGGCTTGATCGTCAGGTGGTAGGTGCTGACCGTCGGAGTGCCGCCTAGCGCTGAGCGGTAGGTGAGGGTGGCAAGCGCGTGGATCGTCTTGCCCTTCCTCAGCGCGCTGAGGGCCTTGCCGGCCAGGTGGACAGATATCGTCAGCGGCTGGCCCGCGGTGCCATTTGCGCTTGTCTTGCCGACGACCGTCGTGCGCGGCAGGCAGCGGCGCTTGATCTTGATCTTGCCCGCCGAGCAGCGCTTGAGATGGTGGCCTCTGCCTTGCTTGGCGCGGTGGCGCGAGATGCGCGCCAACAGCGCATCGCGACGCGCGATCGTGCCGGTCGGGACGGTGACTTCAAGCGTCGCCTGACCGGATTGCGTGGGCACGAAGGTGATCGTGATCGTGCCGTTGGCGTTGGCGTGAATCGCCTGCACGGTGTAGGAGCTGTTCGGCGTCGGCGGGCGCGGGGTGAAGGTGACGCTTGCTGTGCCCGCGGGATCGGAGCTCTGCTGCGTTCCGTTGCCGGCAAGGTCGACATACATCTGGATCGTGTCGATGCCGGCGTTGTTGCCGACGTAGGCGATCTGCGCCTGGCCGGAGGCGTTCAGCGTCACCGCGCCGCTCTGCGGGTTGGCGCCGGAGATCGTGTAGCGCAGCACCTTGCCGGCGTAGGGCTGACCGGCGGTGTCGAGCGAGGTCACGTTGATGGCGGCCGTCTGTCCCTGCACGAGCGTCTGGTTGGCGGGCGCGATCTGCAGGGTGCCGGGAACCTGGGTGCGGTTGATGATCGTGTAGGTGACCTTGCCGCCCTTTGCAAGCGCCGTGTTGAGGTGTTCGTCCCACTCGACGCCGACCCCGTTGTCGATTAAGGCGGGATCGATGGTGTTGTTGAAGAGGTGCTGTTCGCCTTCGCTACCGACGCTCAGCGTGGCCGCTTCGCGAACGAGGTGCCAGATGCCCGCATCCGTCGTCGCTGCGCCTTCGCAGCGCCCTTCGGGCGTTGCGTTCCAGCAGCCCTCCTCAAAGGCAGACCACGGCGGCGCGGGCGCTGGGGCTTCGATGAAGCCGCCGATCACGCCGACGCTCGGGTTCTGCCCGCCGACGAACCGCGGCGGTCCGCCGAGGAAGAGCCCGACGCCGTAGTCCGATCCGGCGACATAGAGGTCGCCGGCGTAGATCGCGCGGAAGTAGAGCGGGCCGCCGGACGTGTTTTCAACGGTGTAGCTTGACGTAAACTGGGGCTGGCCGTTGATGTAGGTGGTGGTGTCGCTGACGCGCGCGAATTCGACTTCCTTTTCCGTTTCGCCTTCGCTCACGCCGGCGACGACCTTGAAGACCGTCGTCTGGGTGTAGGGGCTGGCTTCGCTGCCGGTCCCGCTGACCGCCGACCTTTCGACGAACTGATAATGCGATGGGAGGTTGGGGCCGGCCGAGCCAGAGAAGCCGTAGGTCTTTTCGGCCAGCGCAGCAGGCTGCCCGCTGCGGCTCGCTGTCGGCGGGAAGGCGAGGAAGAGCCCGCAGTCGCCGATCTGAACTGAGGGGCTGAAGAAGTTGAATTCAAGGTTTGCGTAGCTCGACTGGCACTGGCCGAGCGGACCGACATAGACGGTCAGCGGCGTGCCTGGGATCGTCACCGCTGTGGTCGGTTCTTCGGCCGCCGCCGGCGCGGCGCCGGTGAGCAAGAGCGCAAGCATGGTGGTGTAGAGAGCAATAAGACGCTTCCCCACAGGCGGTCTGCGCAGCGCTGCTCCACTTTTATGCTCTGACAACTGCATACTCCTTTCGTGGTTGGATCGCTTGCTGGTTCGGAGAGGCTGGCGCACGATACGGCCGTTCGCATCAGGGTTTATACCCTGATCTTTGACCTGCAACTGTCTTGCCTCCAAGCCAGCGCCCAGCGCAGGTGCGCCGATGCCGACCTTGCGCGGCACCCTACTGCATCGGCAGCGACCTGTCAAGGCTCAGGAGATAGCGGCGCGCAGAGTCGCCTCAAGGTCACCGTGCGGCGCCGGGCCTACGCATGGTGTGGTCGCGCCGGCGGCGCGGTAGCGCTCGATCGCCGCGCGCACGTCGCCCTGCTCGCCGATCCCCGCCAGCGCAGAGAGAAAGCGATCGGAGATCGCCGCGCGCATCGCAGCGGAGTCGCCTGCTCCGGCGGCCTGGTCGAAGGCGGCGATCTCCTGCGCAAAGCCCGCGCGCTCGATCATCGCGCGGTAGAAGGGCAGCCCGAAGTAGGTGAGCAGCTCGCCGCGGAGCCCGTCGAGCACATCGGCGGACTGCTTGCCCGCGGCGGGCACCGCACAGGGCACCGCCGGCACGATGTCAAAGCCCTCGAGATCCTTGCCCGCGCGCTCCCGTCCCTCGCGCACCGCGGGGATCACAACCGAGGCGATGTACTCGGGCACGCAGAGCCAAAGCAGCACGCCATCTGCGATCTCGCCGGCGGCGCGCAGCATCGCAGGGGAGAGGGCCGCGACGTAGATCGGCAGCTGCGGGCGCGGCTCGACGCCCATCAGGTGGAATGCGGTGCGCCATTTCTCCCCCGCCGGCGGGTCCTCGCCGGCGAGAATCGCGCGCACGATCGCGATGTACTCGCGCATCTCCGCGACCGGACGGTCGATCGACTGCCCGTGCCAGTGCTCGACGACGACGCGGTGCGAGACACCCAGCCCGAGGTTCAGCCGCCCGCCCGAGATCGCATCCAGCGTGAGCGCAGTCTGCGCCATCGTCGCCGGCGTGCGGGTGTAGATCGGCACCACGCCCGTTCCCAGGCGGATGCGCTCGGTCGCGGTCGCGTAGGCGGCAAGCACGGTCAGCGACTCAAAGCCCGCGATGTGGGTGGTGTAGAGCGCGTCGTAGCCGAGCGACTCGGCCAGGCGCACATGCTCGATCGCGCGCTCGATCGATCGCCCTGGCGTGATGAAGGCGCCCACCGCCATGCGGGCAGCATACGCGCTTCAGCGCCCGTGAGCCCGCCCGGCTCGCGTTGCGCGGCAACCGCGCGCTTTCGGCAGCGCCGCTACGGTCGCGCGCCGACAGAGGTCACCTTGACCGCCTTGCCGAGCCCGGCGAAGTCGGCGGGGTTTGCCGTGCACAGCGGCAGCCCCGCTGCCGCAGCGGTTGCGGCGATCAGGAGATCGAGAGCGCGGCGACCGCGCGCCTTGCGGCCGGCAGAGAGCAACTGGGCATAGAGACGTCCGTACGCTCTTGCGCAGGCTCCGTCGAAGGGCATCGCGTCAAAGCTCGCCTCGCTGAGCTGCAGACGCTGCAGGCGCCGTGCCCGCTCCAGCGAGTCAGCGCTGGCATGGAGACCGGCGGCAAGCTCCGCGAGGCTGATTGCGGAGATCGCCACCTGCGCCGGCAGCAGTGAAGCATCAATCTGATCCAGCGCGACCAGGGCCGATGTGTCGACGAGCCCGCGGCTCTCCGCGCTCTCGGCCACGGGGCGTCGGATCCTGATCCACGATGCTGACAAGATCCATGCAAAGCGCCTCGGCTGCAGCGGCACAGCGCCGGCAAACGCTTCCGCGAGCGCCTCGCGCGGCACAAATCGGCGGCGCTCGAGCGGCTTGAGCTCAGGCGACCGCAACGCCATTGCGGGTGACCACAAGGCTCTCCCCGGAATCGAGCGCGCGCATCACGGCGCCGCTTTGATTGCGAAGCTGGCGCTGATTGATCGTCCTGGGCGTGCATCGAGCGTCGCACATGTGCTCCGCTTGCGTTTCTGGCCCTATTGCTCTGCTTGCGAGGCCGCCAGAGCCAGCTCAAGCGCATGCGCAAGCTCGGCGCTGCTCGCTCCCGCGGGCTGGGAGGCGAGGATCGCCTCGGCCCGACGGCGGCCGCCGAGCGTGCGCACCCCCCGCTCGCCGTGCTCGCGCTCGAAGTCGCTCAGCGCCCCCGCGCGCCGGGCGCGCTCACGGCGCTCGGCAAGCGCACGCCCGCCGCCGGCGCGGAGCGCGCGGGCCTGCGCGTCGATTGCCTCAAGCAGCTGCTCGAGTCCGCTTGGTGGCTCAAGCGCCGAGAGCGCGATCACGCTTGGCGGCGTTGCGCCGGCGCCCTGACCGGTGCCGAGCGTCCGCAGCGACGCCTCAAGCTCTCGGGCGCTGCGCTGCGCAAGCTCCCCCAGATCGGCCTTCGTCACAACGATGATGTCAGGGATCTCCATGATCCCCGCCTTCAGAAACTGGAGCGTGTCGCCAGAGCCGGGCTGCACGACCAGCACGACCGTGTCCGCGACCTCCGCGACCTCGGTCTCCGACTGGCCGACGCCCACCGTCTCGATCACGACGAGGTCGAATGCGACCGCGAGCGCTTCGGCCGCCTGGCGCGTTGCGCGGGAGAGGCCGCCATGGCGGTCACCCGCTGCGCTGGAGCGGATGAAGACGCGCGGGTCGGGGGTGGGCAGGGCGATGCGCACGCGGTCGCCAAGCAGCGAGCCGCCCGAGCGCTTGGAGCTCGGGTCGACCGCCAGGACGGCGATCGAGCGCTCGCCTTCCGCGCGCAGGCGGCCGATCAGCGCCCCCAGCAGCGTCGACTTGCCGGCCCCTGGCGGCCCGGTCAGGCCGATGATCTGCCCCTGCGCCTCGCCGCCCAGCCGGCACGGCGAGAGCGCCTCAAGCAGCGCCTGCGCCTGATCACGGTCGCGGGACGCGGCGCTCTCGAGCAGGTTCAGCAGCGCCGGCGCTGCCGCGAGGTCACCTGCCTTGATGCGCTCGGCCAGGCTCACGCCCGGGCCGCGCTGCGTGGGCGCGCTAGCTGTCTGCGGCACCGGTCGCGCCGTTTGCGCCGTTTGCGGAGCGCTCGACCAGGCTCAGCACCTCGCGCATGATCCGCCCCAGGTCGAAGTCCTTGGGGGTGTAGACCGCGGCCACGCCGGCCTCCTTCAGCGCGGCGACGTCGCGCTCGGGGATGATCCCGCCGACGACCACCGGCACCTTGACGCCGCGGCGCTCCAGCTCGCTCATCACCTCGGGAATCAGCTCACGGTGGGAGCCGGAGAGGATCGAGAGGCCGATCACATGCACGCCCTCCTGCAGCGCCGAGTCGGCCAGCTGCGCCGGTGTCAGGCGGATGCCCTCGTAGACGACGTCAAAGCCCGCGTCGCGCGCGCGCACCGCGATCTGCTCTGCGCCGTTGGAGTGCCCGTCAAGGCCGGGCTTGCCGACGAGGATCTTCGGGCGGCGCCCGAGCAACTCGGAGAGCTCGGCGGCGCGAGCGCGCAGCTCCGCCAGCGCCGCCTGCTCGCCGGCGCCGTTTGACGCCGCTGCCTCAGCGACGCCGGTGGGAGCGCGATAGGAGCCGAAGACCTCACGCAGCGTCATCGCCCACTCGCCGGTCGTGGCGCCCGCCCGCGCCGCCTCAAGCGTCGGCTCCATCAGGCTCTCGTGTGCATCTGCGTCCGCGGCCACGCGCGCGAGCTCCGCCAGCGCCGCGCGCACCGCCTCCTGATCACGCTCGCGCCGCCAGCGCCTGACCGCGGCGATCTGCTCCTGCTCGACCGCGGGGTCCACGTGCAGGATGCCGCCGTCGGCCCCTGCGGTCAGCGGCGACTGCTCGCTCTCGATGAAGCGGTTCTGCCCTACCACGACCTGCTCGCCCGACTCGATGCGCTGCAGGCGCGCGCGCGCGGACTCCACCAGCGCCGCCTTCATGTAGGGGACCGCGGCGACCGCGCCGCCCTGCTCGGCGATGCGATCCATCTCCGCGCGGGCGCCTGCGACCAGCTCCTCGGTCAGCCCTTCCATCACCTTCGAGCCGGCGAAGATGTCCGGGTACTCGAGGATGTCGGTCTCGTAGGCGAGCACCTGCTGGATGCGCAGCGACCACTGCTGGTCCCAGGGGCGGGGGAGGCCGAGCGCCTCGTTCCAGGCCGGCAGCTGGATCGCCCGCGCACGCGCGTCGCGCCCGAGGCTGACGGCAAGGGCCTCGAGCACGATGCGCTGGATGTTGTTCTCCGGCTGCACCTCGGTCAGCCCCAGCGAGTTGACCTGCACGCCGTAGCGAAAGCGCAGCGCGCGCTCGTCGCGCACGCCGTAGCGCTCGCGCCCGAGCTCCGACCAGATCTGCCCCATCGCGCGCAGCTTGGCGTGCTCCTCGATGAAGCGCACCCCCGCGTTGACGAAGAAGGAGATCCGCCCAAAGACGCGATCGATCAGCTCCTGCTCGGTGCGCCCGGCCCGGGCCAGGCGCTCGCGCACCCCGTCGAGCACCGCGATCGCGTTGCTCATCGCAAAGGCGATCTCCTGGATCGGCGTGGCGCCCGCCTCCTGGAGGTGGTAGGAGCAGATGTTGATCGGGTTCCACTTCGGCACGTGCTCGACCGTGTAGGCGATCAGGTCGGCTGTCAGCCGCATCGAGGGCTCCGGCGGGAAGGCATAGGTGCCGCGCGCGAGGAACTCCTTGATGATGTCGTTCTGCGTCGTCCCCTGCAGGCGCTCCGCCGCGACCCCTTGGCGCTCGGCGGCGACGATGTAGAGGGCAAGCAGCCACATCGCGGTGGCGTTGATCGTCATCGAGGTGTTCATCTCGCCCAGCGGGATGCCCTCCATCAGCGTCGCCATGTCGCCCGCGTGGCAGATCGAGACGCCGACCTTGCCGACCTCCCCGCGCGCAAGCTCGTGGTCGGGGTCATAGCCGGTCTGGGTGGGCAGGTCGAAGGCGACCGAGAGCCCGGTCTGCCCCTTTTCAAGGTTGCGCCGGTAGAGCTCGTTGGAGGCCTTCGCGGTGGTGTGCCCGGCGTAGGTGCGCATCACCCACGGACGGTCGGGCGTGGGCAGGCGGACGGTGCGCTCGTTGCTCATGAGCTGATTCTACGCCCGCCCGGCGCTCGGAGCGGGCCTGCGCAAGGGCAGCGGCACGAACTATCCTTGAGGGGTATGCCCGCAACGATCGAGAAGGTGCGCGGGCGCGGGCCGGGCAGCGACCTGGGCGGCGCCTGGCATGTGATCGTCAAGAACGACAGCCACAACACCTTTGACCACGTCGCACGCACGCTCGCGCGCTTCATCCCCGGCATCACGCTCGAGCGCGGTCACCAGATCGCAAACGTCATCCACACGACCGGCCAGGCGATCGTCTACAGCGGCGTGCGCGAGGTCGCAGAGCACTACTGGGAGCAGCTCAAGGGCGCCGGGCTGACGATGGCGCCGCTCGAGCAGGGCTGAGGCGGTGGCGCGCCCGCCGCTAGCCCTCTGCGACCGTCGCCTGCTCGAGCGTGAGGCGCCCTGCGGTCGTCCGCTGCCAGGGGCCGTAGAGCACGGGCACCTGGAAGCAGCCTGAGTAGATCGTGCGGAAGTCGGTCATCTCCGGCCCTTCCCAGTAGCGATCGAAGTCCTCGTGACGCGAGAACGTCGCCAGCTGCTGGAAGCGGTAGAGGTCCTCGAGCGAGCGGTAGAGCGCATAGTCGGAGGCGCCGTAGCGAAGCGCCGTCGGCGCCAGTCGCTCCAGCGCCCCCGCCAGCTCGTCGGCGCGCAGGCCGGTCGCATACCAGGGGATGATGATCGTCTCTGACATCAGCCGCCGACCTCCGCGTAGATCGCGCCGGGGCCCTCGGCGCTCTTGCCCAGGCCCTCGCGCTCGGCGCCGACCAGGATCGCGATCTTGCCCAGGTGCTTGTTTTCCATCATCAGCTGGTGGGCTTCGGCGACGCCGTCGAAGGGCAGCGTGCGCCAGAGCACCGGGCGGATCTGGCCTGACTCGATCAGCTCGTTGGCCTTCATGCACTCGTAGGCGTTGGCGAAGTGCGAGCCGATGATCTCCTTCTGCTTCATCCACAGGTAGCGCACGTCGAAGTCGAGGTTGTAGCCGGTCGTGCCCGCGCAGATGACGACCTTGCCGAACGGCTTGACCGTGAAGACGGAGGTCGGGAAGGTCGCCTTGCCGACGTGCTCGAAGACGATGTCCGGAGCGTCGCCGAGGATCTCCTTCACGCGCTTGGCGAAGGCGCGGGAGGCCACAAAGCGCTCCTTCTCCTGCTCGGGGCTCTCTTCGCCGGTGCGCATCATCCCCGCAAACTCATTGCGGTCGATGTAGTCGATCGCGCCCAGGCGCTTGACGAGATCGCCCTTCTCGGCTGAAGAGACGACACCCACGCAGTGCGCGCCGGCGATCGCGCAGAGCTGGATCGCAAAGACGCCCAGGCCGCCGGCGCCGCCCCAGATCAGCACGCGCTGGCCGGCCTGCAGGTTGCAGCGCGTCAGCAGCATGCGGTAGGCGGTGAAGTAGACCAGGCCGTAGGAGGCGGCCTCCTCCCAGGAGAGCGCCTTGGGCTTGGGCAGCAGCTGCTGGGCCTGAACCTTGGTGAACTGGGCGAAGGAGCCCCAGGTCGTCTCATAGCCCCAGATGCGCTGCGAGGGGGCGGCCATCGGATCCAGGCCGTGCACCTCCGGGTCCTCGTAGGAGGCCTGGTTGCAGTGGATGACGACCTCGTCGCCGACCTTCCAGCGCGTCACGCCAGGCCCGACCTTCCAGACGACCCCGGATGCGTCCGAGCCGCCGATGTGGTGGCCGTACTGCGGATGATCGCCGTAGCGCATGATCGAGACCGGCTCGCCCAGCGCCGCCCAGACGTTGTTGTAGTTGACGCCCGCCGCCATCACCCGCACGATCACCTCGAAGGCGCCCGGCTCGGGCACTTCGATCTCCTCGAGCTGGAATGCGTCCTTGGGCTCGCCCTCACGCTCCTCTCGGATCACCCAGGCGACCATCTTCTCCGGCAGCTCGCCCGGCTGGGCGGCGACCTCGGTGATGTTCTCGGTGAGTGTTGCCACGGCTTGCTCTGCCACCTCCATGTCGTTTTCAGGTTCGGCACCGCCTTGCGCGAGCACAATCGCCAGCTGCGGTGGGCGCGACCGACGCCGCTGCGCCGAGAGGCAATGCTACCCCAACGGCAGCGCCGCCACCGTTGCCGGCAGCAGCTCGGCCGGCCCGCTCTCGGCCGGATGCTCGGGAGCGCCCGCCTCGACCAGCACCTCCGCTCCCGGCTCGCACTCGCGGCGCAGCATCGCCAGCGCAAGCGGCCCCTGGGCGGGAGAGAGGCAGGAGGAGCCGACGTGCCCGACCGTGCGCCCCTCAATCAGCACCGCGGCGCCGCCGGGCAGCGGCGTGCGGCTGCGCAGCCCAAGCAGACGGCGGTTGGGCCTGCCCTTGTAGAAGAGCCGCGCGACCGTCTCCTGACCGACGTAGCAGCCCTTCGTGAAGGAGACCGCGCGCTCGTTGATCCCCGCCTCCTGCGGGATGGTGCCCCCGTCCATGTCGATCCCGAAGCGCGGTATCCCACGCTCGATGCGGAGCACCTCATAGGCGCTCTCGGTCACCGTGAGCGCGCCCGCCTCCAGCAGCGCCTCGCGCACCCGCTCTGCGTCCGCGGCAGCCGTCAGCACGTCGATGTCGCCGCGGGGCCCGGCGATCAGGCGCACCGGCGCGCCCGCGATCGACGCGGCGAGGTGCGCATGCTCGCGCTGGGCGGGGAGCGCGCCCGCTGCGCTTGCGGCGGCGAGCGCGCGCGCCGAGGGGCCCGCGAGCGTCAGCAGCGCGCACTGCAGGGTGCGCTTGTGAAGCTCGAAGGCATAGCCGATGCGGTGGCGGCGGATCATGTCAAAGAGCGCCTGCAGCGCCACCCGCTCGCAGTCCAGCAGCAGCTCGTCCGAGCCGGTCGCAAGCACCCGCAGGTCGCCGAGCATCTTGCCCTTCGCGGTCAGGAAGGCGGCGTAGCAGCCCTCGCCCGGCGCAAGCGCGAGGACGTCGTTTGTGACCTGGCCCTGCAGGAACTCGGCCGCGCCGGGTCCGATCAGCGCGAGCTTGCCGCGCTCGGAGCGGTCGATCAGCCCCGCACCTTCAGTCAGCGCGGCGTACTCGGCCTCGCTTGCGCTCTGCCAGGCTCGCTCGATCGTCGCCTGCTCGGACACGCATCGAGCATAGCCCGAGCAAGGCGCTAGGCTTTGCGCAAATGAGCCTTGCGGCCACCTTCGCGGAAGTGCTCGAGCTCCTGCCCGAGGATTGGACCGATCTGGAGCTCGATCTGCGCATCGCCGAGGAGGAGCGCTACATCGAGGCGGCGACGCTGCTTGTGACCTGCAATGCGCGTCCCTACTCCCGCCACGACTGGCACTGGCGGATCGCGGTCGCCCACCGCTTCGGCCATGCCGCGGCGCCCGAGGCGGTGCACGCCGCGCTTGCGGCGCTCGATCGCGCGCGCATCGCCGGCGAGCTGCGCGCTCGCGACGTCCAGGTGGGACGCGCCGAGGTGAGACAGCTGTGGGGCCTTCCCTACTCGGTGCGCGAGGAGCTGGCGCGCATGCGGGCGCAGTGAGCGTGCCACCGGTGGCCGGAGAGATCACACCAGCGCCGCGCGGGCGCAACCCCTTTGAGATGAGCGGCGTCGAGCGCGGCGAGGACGGCATCGCCCGCTACAGCGATCGCCCGCCCTCCCTTGTCGCGCTCCTGCGGGAAAGCGTCGAGCGCAACCCCGACGCGGTCGCGATCGTCGCGCCCGATGCCGAGGCGATGACCTACGGCGAGCTCTTCGAGCGTGCGGCGGCGGTCGCGGGCGGCCTGCGTGCGCGGGGGGTCGCGCGCGGCGATCGCGTAGCGATCCGCCTGCCCAACTCCGCCGCCTGGGTGCTTGCCTTCTTCGGCGCGCAGCTGGCGGGCGCGGCCGTCGTGCCCGTCAACACGCGCTTCACCGAGGCGGAGGCGCGCTACGTGATCGATGACGCCGAATGCGCCTACGTCTTCGCGCCGGAGGAGGAGCTGCCGCAGGGCCCACCGGCGGTGACCGAGGACCTGCAGCCCGGCGAGCTGGCCGCGATCTTCTACACCTCCGGGACGACCGGCTTCCCGAAGGGGGCGATGATGAGCCATGAATGCTTCACAGCCAACTCCGAGAGCGCGATCCGCGCAAACTACATCGATCGGGCGCAGGGACCCTCGATCGCCACGCTCGTCTCGGTTCCCCTCTTCCACGTCACCGGCGCCAACAGCCAGCTGATCCCGCTGCTTGACATCGGCGGGCGCGTCGAGATCCTCTCAAGCCCCTTCGACCTCGAAGGGCTCTTCCGCGCCGTCAACGAGCACGGTGTCAACCATCTAGTCTCGGTGCCCGCGATCTACTACGCGCTGATCCACCTGCCCCAGTTCGCGGAGCTTGACGTAACGGGGATCCGCTGGATCGCCTACGGCGGCGCGCCGATCGCGCCCGAGCTTGTGCATGCGCTGGCGGAGGCCTTTCCGAATGCGCGGCTGGGCAACGGCTTCGGGCTGACCGAGACCTCCTCGCTGGTCTCCTTCCTGCCCCATGAGGAGGCGCAGGCCCACGCCGACTCGGTCGGCTTCGCGGTGCCTGTCTGCGACATCTCAATCGACGAGCCTGAGGAAGCCAGCGGCGTCGGCGAGCTGCTCGTGCGCGGGCCCAATGTCGTCTCCGGCTACTGGCACAAGGAGCAGGAGACGGCGGAGGCATTCTGTGAAGGATGGCTGCGGACCGGCGACCTGGCGCGCGTCGATGGGGACGGCCTCCTTTACATCGTCGATCGCAAGAAGGACATGATCAACCGCGGCGGCGAGAACGTCTACTCGCTCGAGGTCGAGAACGTGCTCGCGGAGGCGCCGGGGGTGGGGGAGGTCGCGGTTGTGGGCGTCCCCGACGCGATGATGGGCGAAAAGGTGGGGGCGGTGATCGTGCCCGCGCAGAGCGCCAAGGTCGAGGTCGGCTCGGTGATCGACTTCTGCCGTGAGCGCTTGGCCGACTTCAAGGTCCCGCAGTACGTCGCGCTGCGCTCAGAGCCGCTGCCGCGCAACCCCAACGGCAAGGTGCTGAAGGCAAAGCTGCGGCAGGAGACCGACTGGGGAGTGCCGCTGCGATGAGCGCTGTGCAGACCGTCACCGGTCCCGTTGCGCCAGAGCAGCTCGGCGTCACGCTGATTCACGAGCACCTGCGCTTCCGCGACGAGGCGGTGGCCGCGCAGTGGCCGGAGCGCTACGACGAGCGCGCGGAGATGGCCGCGGCGGTGCAGGCGGTGAGGGCCGCAAAGGAGCGGGGGGTGCAGACGATCGTCGATCCGACCGCGATGTTCGGGGGGCGCGATGTGCGCTTCATGCGAGCGGTGGCGGAGGCCACAGGCGTGCAGATCGTGCCCTGCACGGGCATCTACAGCTACGACCACCTGCCGCCCTACTTCGCCAACCGCGACATCGACGAGATGGCCGAGCACTTCGTCGCCGACATCGAAGACGGCATCCAGGGCACGGAGATCCGCGCGGCCTTCATCAAGTGCGCCGCCGACGCCGCCGGCGTCAGCGCGAATGTCGAGAAGATCCACCGCGCCGCAGCCCGCGCAAGCCTGCGCACGGGCGTGCCGATCATGGCCCATTCGATGCCTGCCGTGGGAACAGGGCCGCGTCAGCTTGAGATCTTCCGCGAGGAGGGCGTCGAGCTCTCGCGCGTGCAGATCGCCCACTGCGGAGACAGCTCAGACCTGGGCTACCTCACCGCGCTCCTTGACCAGGGCATCTACGCGGGCCTTGACCGCTACGGGCTCGAGGTCTTCCTGCCGATCGAGCAGCGCAACGAGATCGCCGCCGAGCTCTTGCGCCGCGGCTACCGCTCGCAGCTCTTCCTCGGCCAGGACTTCTGCGCGAGCATCGACTGGTTTGCACCGGCTGCCGCGGAGGCGATGGTTGCGCAGGGGGCTGTCCGCAACTGGTCGATGACGCTGATCTTCGACGAGGTCCTGCCTGCGCTGCGTGAGCAGGGGGTCTTCGACGAGGAGACCTTCGCGGAGCTCTTCATCGCAAATCCGCGCCGCTGGCTGGCAGGCTGAGCGCAACGAGCGCGCCGTTCTCGATTCGCGGCGGCGCCTGAGCACCGAAGGCTCGGAGCGCCAGGCGGATCACGACGCCGTGGCAGATCACTAGCGCCGGCAGCGCTCCTGCCGACACCTCGACAAGCGCCGCTGCCACGCGCTGCTGCTGGGCGGCGAATGACTCCCCTTCGGGAAAGGCAAATGTCGGGTCGAGCTGGGCAAAGCGCCTGAACTCCTCCGGCCAGCGCTCGCTCACCTCAGCAAAGGGCATGTCGGTCCAGGCGCCCGCGTCGGTCTCCATCAGCCGCTCGTCCTCACGGACCGGGAGCCCGAGCGCCGCTGCGACGATGTCGGCTGTTTCGCGCGCGCGCCGCAGCGGCGAGGAGAAAAGCGCGGTGAAGGGCACCGCTGCGGCCTCGCGCGCGAGCGTCTGCGCCTGGGCGATGCCGACCGCGTCGAGCGCCACCGGCAGCCGCCCCTGAAAGCGCCGCTCGTGGTTGTAGGCGGTGCGCCCGTGGCGCGCCAGGTAGAGGGAGCTGCCGGAGTCGCTCACCGCCGCTCTCCGATCGGGCCTGACGTAGCGCTCGCAGGCCGGCCGCAAGAGGTCGGCACGTCGCTGGGCGGGATTGCGCGCGTGAGCATGTCGGAGCGAGGATAGGCGCTGGCGGGTGCGCATCTCGCCTACACTGGGCGCGTGCAACACCGGGTCACCTACTCGCGCAATCTGACCCTGTCGCTCTCGCGTACCTGCGCCTCCTACTGCAAGTACTGCTCCTTTGCCAGCCACCAGGCGCACCTGCGCGAGCCCGAGGAGGTGATCGCCCTGATCGAGCGCGGTGTGGCAAGCGGCGTGAAGGAGCTGCTGATCCTGACCGGCGAACGGCCCGACCACCACGCGCAGGTCGCCGAGCGCCTGCGAGCGCTCGGTCACCGCGACTTCCTCTCCTACGTCCTCTGGGCCTGCGAGCAGGCGCTCGAGCGGGGCCTGCTGCCGCACACAAACCTGGGAGCGCTGGAGCGCTCCCAGCTTGCGCGACTGCGCGAGGTGACCGCCTCGCAGGGAATGATGCTCGAGTCCACCTCCGAGCGGCTGATGTCCTCAGCGCATGCGGGCTCGCCCGGCAAGCACCCGGCGGTGCGCCTGGCCACGCTCACCGCCGCAGGGGAGCTGCGGATCCCCTTCACCACCGGGCTGCTCGTCGGCATCGGCGAGAGCGAGAGCGAGCGGATCGCGACGCTTGAGGCGATCGCCCGCGCTCAGCAGCGCCACGGCCACATCCAGGAGGTGATCATCCAGAACTTCATTCCCCATCCGCGCTACTACGGCGCTGACGTGGGGGAGATCGCTGCGGCGGCCACCGAGCGCTTCTGGTCGACGGGCGTGGCTCCCGCGCATGTGCAGCTGCCGCTGCCGCGGTGGGCCGGCGAGGGCGCCGGCTGCGAGCGGCCGCACGCCGTGGGGCTGGAGGAGCTGCGCAGCCTCGTTCAGGCCGCACGCGAGCTGATGCCGGAGGTTGCGATCCAGATTCCGCCGAACCTCGCCGACTGGTGGCCGCAGCTGATCAGGGCGGGCGCCAGCGACCTCGGCGGGCTCTCGTCCAACGGCGACCACGTCTCGCCCGAGCGGCCCTTCCCAAGCCCGCTGCAGGTGCGCCGAGCGCTGGCCGCAGAGGGCATCGCGCTCGCTGAGCGTCTCTGCGTGCACCCCCGCTACATCTCCCCCGAGTGGCTCTCGCCGGCGGTGCTTGACGTCATCAAGCGGCGCTTCTGGACGTTCATCCCCCGCGGCTCCCGTGAGCACAGGGAGCCCCCGTTTGCGATCACCGACGCGATCTTCGCGCGCGCCGTCGAGCGGGGGCGCGAGGGCGCCGCGCTCAGCGAGCAGGAGCTGACCGCGCTCTTTGCGGAGCGCCGCGCGGGAGCGGTGGAGGAGGTCCGCGCCGCTGCAGACGAGCTGCGCGAGCGCTTGGTCGGGGATCTCGTCACCTTTGTGGTCAATCGCAACATCAATGTCTCCAACATCTGCACCGTCGGCTGCGCCTTCTGCGGATTCGGCCAGGGCCGGCGCTCGCCGGAGGCCTACCAGCACGACGAGGTGGAGCTGCAGCGGCGCGTGCGCGAGGCGATCGACTATGGCGCCAGCGAGATCTGCATGCAGTCGGGCATCCACCCCGAATGGGGCCTAGACGCCTATCTGCGCTGGCTTGAGATCGCGCGCGACACCGCTTTCCGCGAAGGTGCGGACCTGCATCTGCACGCCTATTCGCCGATGGAGATCGCCCATATGTGCGACATCTCCGGCCTGCCGCCGAGCGAGGTCTTCGCACGGTTGATCGATGCCGGTCTCGGCTCCACGCCGGGGACCGCAGCAGAGATCCTTGTCGACTCGGTGCGGGCCAAGATCAGCCCCAACAAGCTGCCCGTGGGGCGCTGGCTGGAGATAGTCGAGGCCGCCCACCGCGCCGGCCTGCCCTCGACGGCGACTGTGATGTTCGGTCACATCGAGGAGCCCTGGGAGCTTGCCCGCCACATGCTGCTGATCCGCGAGCTGCAGGAGCGCACAGGGGGGATCACAGAGTTCGTGCCGCTCTCATTCATCCCCTATCAGACGCTGCTCGGCCGCACGCACGGGATCGAGGAGATCACGACCGCCGAGAACCTGCGCCACACCGCCGTCTTCAGGCTGGCACTCGGCGACAGCGTCCGAAACCTCCAGGCCTCCTGGGTGAAGATGGGCCTCGACGCCGCAAGCGAGGCGCTGCGCTGGGGGGTGAACGACCTCGGGGGCACCCTGATGGAGGAGTCGATCAGCCGCCTTGCCGGCTCCCATCACGGCGTGCGCCGGGAGCCCGCCGAGCTGATCGGCGCCGCCCACGCCGCAGGACGACCCGCTGCCGAGCGCTCGACGCTCTACGCGATCCGGCGCGACCATCCGCTGCCGGCCTCGATGCAGGGCCCTCACGCGATCGCGGTGAGCGCCCTCTAGCGGCTGATGCGCTCGCGTCTGCTGCAGTTTGGGGAGATCGCCACGCCGCTGATCGAAGCCGGTCCGGCGGAGTCCGCCGAGGCGGTGATCTTCGTGCACGGCAATCCCGGGTCCTCGACGGACTGGAGCGCGCTTGTCGAGTCAAGCGGAGCGCTGATGCGGGCGGTGGCGTTCGACATGCCGGGCTTCGGCAAGGCGCGCCGCCCGCGCTCCTTCAAGGTACATGTCGGCTCCTATGCGCAGCTCATCGAGCAGGCGCGAGCGGCACTCGGCATCGAGCGGGTGCATCTGGTGCTGCATGACTTCGGCGGACCCTTCGGTCTGGTGTGGGGGCTTCAGCACCCCAAGCAGTGGGCCAGCGTGACGCTCATCAACATCGGCGTGCTGCCGGGCTATCGTTGGCACAAGATGGCACGGCGCTGGCGGACGCCGCTGCTGGGGGAGCTCGTACAGCTCTACATACCGCGATCGCTCTGGCGGCAGGCGATGGCGCGCGCAAACCCCAAGGGGCTGCCGGCGGACTTCGTCGAGAAGATGTATGACGACTACGACCGCGAAACGCGCGCGACGGTGCTCAAGCTCTATCGCGCTACCCCCGATCGCTCGCTCGCGGCTGAGGAGCTGGGACGGGCGATCGCCTCGCTGCGCAAGCCCGCCCTCGTCATCTGGGGGGAGCGCGATCCCTTCATCCCCGCCCAGTTCGCCGAGCGCCAGCGCGATTTCTTTGACGTTCGCGAGCTCGTGATGCTGCCGGAGTCAGCCCACTGGCCCTTCCAGGACGACCCCGAGGCGGTGCGCAGCGCGCTCATGCGCTTCCTCGAGGCGCAGCGCGCAGGCGCGAGCGCTCCGCTCAGCGAAAGAGATCCTCGCCCTGAGCCCTGATCAGCGCCGCCGCGCCGCCGCCCTCCTGCTCGCAGACGTGGCGCTCCATGCCGCGCACGAGCACCACGGGCTCGCGTGAGGACTTGCTCCGCACAAGATCCGCCGCCGAGGCGATCTGGTCGGCGATTGCGACCGCTGTGGCGCGCAGGCGCCGGCCGGCGCCGTCGGGCGTTCCGCGCAGGTCCTCGAGCACGCGCAGGCCGGCGGCGCCGATCGCCACCTCCTGCTGCCCGATGCGCCACGGCCGCCCGAAGGAGTCAGTGATCAGCACCGCCGGGGCGACCCCCGCAAGCTCGCGCAGGCGCGCGCGCAGCGCACGCGCCGAGGCGTCCGGGTCCCTGGGCAACAGCACGAGCGTGTCGGGTGCGGGCGCGTTGGATGCATCCACGCCCGCATTGGCGCAGACGAAGCCATGGTGGGTACGCGCGATCAGCACCCCCGGCTCGGCGCGCACGATCTCTGCGCTCTCATCGATGATGACCTGCGCCAGTCGCGGGTCCTTCTGCGTGCGCCGAGCAAGCTCACGCGCTGCGGCGGAGACGCTCACATCGCCGAGCGCTGTTACCCGACCCTCCGCCTTGGAGATGACCTTGTGGGCGATCGCAAGCACATCGCCCGCGCGCAGCTGCGCGCCGCTGTCAACGATCAGACGGGCGATGTCTGCGCCGGCGCGCACCTCCGGGAGCGCGCCGAGCGCGTATGCCTCAAGCGCCATCGTCTACCTTCCTGCGCCGGCACCGCCTGGGGCGAGCACAGCGGCAGCGCAGACGGCAAGCATGCCCTCCAGCAGCTGCCGCGTCTGGCTGGCGGGGGCGAGCAGCGCACGCTTCCTGGTCAGCTCCGCCAGATCGGAGGGCGTGTCCACGTCCAGCGCGAGCGCCGGCAGCGCAGCGATGGTCGGCTCGACCCCGGCCGCCCGGGCCAGCGCCAGGTGGCGGGCGAAGCTGCCCTCGCCGAAGCTCGGCGCGATCACGTCCACCGGAGTGAGCAGCAGCGCATTGGTGCCCGTGCCGTGGCGATCGGGGACGATCGTGACCGCCGGTGAGCGCGGAGGTGCCGTGAGCGCGTGGAGGTCCTCTGCGCTGAGCGCCGGGCAGTCGCCGGGAAGGCAGAGCACCCGCTCGAAGCCCTCCTGACCGGCGCGCGCGATGCCAAGCGCCACCGCCGCGCTCTGGCCCCCCGGCAAGCGCTCGGCCACGACAGCGGCCCCATGAGCTGCCGCCAGCGAGCGCGCATCGTCATCCGCGCAGACCGCGATCACCGCTGCAATCGCCACGGAGCGCTCGAGCGTCGCCAGGACGTCCGCGGCCATCGCCTGCGCAAGCTGCGCGCGCTTCGCCGCGGGAAGACCCTCCGCCAGGCGGCTCTTGGCATGCGCGAATCCCTTCAGCGGCAGGATGGCAGCTGTTCGCATCGCAGGGTCAATCTAGTTGGAGCCTGGCGCTCGACGCCCGCTTCGCACCTTACGCCGCCTCGCCCTGCTGAAGCGTGCGTGCGAGCGCGAGCACCCGCCGCGCAACGGCCGTCCGGGAGTCGGCGTCGCTCATCAGCGTGCTTGCCAGGGCCAGCAGGCAGGGGCTCTGATCTGGCGCGAGCTCTTCGTCTGCAAGCATGCCCGCGATGCGGCCAGGAAGCAGCGATTGGTAGTAGTCGAGCACCCCGGCGGCGGTGGCCGGGCGGCCGACGGCCGCCATGAAGGCCGCGGTCGGCCCCTTCAGCACCGCTCCGGCCACGATCGGCGAGACCGCGACGATCGGCGCGGGCGCCTCAAGCAGCTGCGCCTTCAGCACGTTTAGGATCGGCGCGATCGAGATCACCGGGTTGCTTGGCCCGATCACGACCAGCGCTGCCTCGGCGATCGCTCTGGCGGCGGCAGGCGAGGGCGGCGGCGGCTGCTCGGAGCCCTGCGCGTTGAGGTAGCGCACGCTGCGTACCGCTGCGGCGGCGCCCGCGCGGATCAGATGCTCCTGCAGGCAGGCGCCGTTGACGATCGTCCGGTAGGGGTGGTCGCTCATCGGGATGACCTGCGCGCGCACGCCGATGCGCGCACAGAGCTGCGCATGAGCCTCGCTCGCGCTGGCCCCCGCCGCCTCCAGGCGGGCGCGCTCCAGGCACCAGGCAAGGTCGCGGTCGCCGAGGTTGAACCAGACCTCCACGCCCAGCTCGCGCAGTCCCTCCATCACCGCGAAGGTGTCGCCCGCGATGCCCCACCCGCGCTCGTCGATGCGGTCCGCAAGCCAGAATGCGATCAGGTCCGGGTCCGGCGAGACGCGCGCGCCGTAGATCTCGATGTCATCGCCGGTGTTCGCGATCACCGCAAGGCGATCGGCTCCCACCACCTCGAGCATCCCCCGCGCAAGCTTTGCGCCGCCGGTGCCGCCGGAGAGCAGAACAACGCGCGGCTGATCGCTCAGCTTCCCTCCCAGCGCTCGTCAGGGACGCGTGTCAGGCGGATGCCAGCGTGGGTCTTGTGGCGGGTGTTCACCGAGATCAGGAGGGCGGTCAGCGACTCCGTGATCCGCGCGAGCTCAAGGCGCCCGCAATCGATGCAGCGCAGGCCCGGAATCGCCTCGATCACACGCGCCGCGCGTGCCTTGTCGCCGCGCCGCTCGCCGCACAGAAGCACATCCTCGCCGAGCTCCTGGTCGAGGTCGCAGAGGGCGCGCGCGCTGACGGTGTGCAGCGCCCCGACCACCACCACGCCCGCGGGCACCATCTCCTGTGCCTGCTCGGCGGCGGAGCCCTGCCAGACGCCGAGCATCCGTGTCGCCTTGCCGGAGACCGCTGCCGCGAGCGGCACTGTGGTGTCGATCACAAGCTGACCGGCGCGCAGAGAGCCTTGCAGGTTGGTGAGGATCTCCGACTGGTTGCGAAATGGCACCGCCAGGATCACCACCGCCGCCTGCGCCGCGCCGGCGGCATTCTCGGCCGGCGAGATCTGCGCGCCGGGAACAAGCCGCAGGGCGCGCTCTGCTGTCTCCTCAGCGCGCTGCGCCGAGCGCGAGGCGGCGATCACAGCCGTGCCCGCTTTGGCGAGCCTCAGCGTGAGGCCGAAGCCAAGCGCCCCGGAGGCGCCGACGATGCAGACGGGCTCTCGATCGGGGCTTGCCACGGCGGCTGAGTATAAGGGCGCAGGTGCAGGCGCCGGCGATCAGGGCGCTCACGCCGCATCGCAGCGCACGCTGGCGTTACTCTTTCGCAGCGATGCGACTAGAGGGCAGGGTTGCGCTCGTGACCGGCGGCGCTTCGGGCATCGGAGCGGCGACCGCGCGGCGGCTTGCAGCCGAAGGCGCACGGGTGGCGATCGGCGATGTCGATGACGAGGGCGCGCGCGATGTCGCAGCGGAGCTGGACGGCCTCGGCCTTGCGCTCGATGTGCGCGACAGCCGCAGCGCGCGTCAGGCGGTGGAGCGCATCGAGGGCGAGCTTGGCGCGATCGAGATCCTCGTCAACAACGCGGGCACCGACCGCTTTGCGTTCTTCGTCAACACCGACCCGGACCTCTGGGAACACGTGCTATCGGTCAACCTCTACGGCGTGCTGGTGGTGACGCACGCGGTGCTTCCGGGTATGCAGGAGCGCCGCAGCGGGGCGATCGTGAACGTCTCCAGCGAGGCCGGGCGCGTGGGGTCGCAGGGATCCTCGATCTACTCCGCCGCGAAGGCCGGGGTGATCGGCTTCACGAAGGCGATCGCCCGCGAGAGCGCGCGCTTTCGGGTGCGGGCGAACGCGGTGGCGCCCGGTCCGATCGAGACGCCGCTGCTCAACGCCGCCCCCGAGATACTGGGTGAGCTGGGCGAGCGCCTGAAGCAGGGGATGATCAACGCCACCGCGCTCGGCCGCTCGGGCAGCCCCGAGGAGGTCGCAGCGGCGATCGCCTTCCTTGCCTCCGACGATGCCTCCTACATCACCGGCCAGACGCTCGGCGTGAGCGGCGGGCTCTCAATGTGGTGAGGCGCTCATGGCGCGGTCGCTGAGCGTGCCATCGTTGCCGGCAGCCGTCAGCGTGCGCGAGGTCGGCCCGCGCGACGGGCTCCAGAACGAGCCAGAGGTGATCGCAACCGTCGAGAAGGTCGCGCTCATCGAGGCGCTTGCGGCAACCGGGGTCGCCCGCATCGAGGTGAGCAGCTTCGTCAGCCCGCGGAGGATTCCCCAGCTCGCCGATGCCGAGGAGGTGCTGAGCGCTGCTGCGATCCCCGTTGGCGTGCTCGTAAGCGTGCTCGTGCCCAATCGACGCGGGCTCGAGCGCGCGCTGGCGCTGCGTGAGCGGGGGGAGGGGAGGATCGACCAGGTCACGGTCTTCCTCTCCGCCTCTGAGACCCACAACCGCAAGAACGTCAATGCGCCGGTGGCAGCATCGCTGGCAGCGGTCAGCTCGGTGATCGAGGCATCCCGCAGCGAGGGTCTGCGCTGCGAGGGTGTGATCTCAACCGCCTTCGGCTGCCCCTACGAGGGCCATGTCGACCCGCGCTCGGTGCTCGCGATCGCCCGGCACCTTGTGGATGCCGGCGCCCAGGAGGTCGCGCTCGCAGACACCACCGGGATGGCAAACCCCCGCCAGGTGCAGAGCCTCTTTGTGGCGGCACGCGAGGCGCTAGGGGGTGAGGTCGAGCTGACCGCCCACTTTCACAACACGCGCGGGGCGGGGCTTGCAAACGTGCTTGGCGCCCTGCAGGTCGGCATCGACTCCTTCGAGTCCTCCGTCGGCGAGCTTGGCGGCTGCCCTGTCCCGCCCGGAGCGACGGGCAACATCGCAAGCGAGGACCTCGTCTCGATGCTCTCCGAGCTTGACATCCGCACCGGCGTGGATCTGGACGCGCTGATCGCGTGCGCAGCGCGCGCGCAGGAGCTGCTCGGCCGCCCGCTGGGAAGCCACCTGCTGCGCGCCGGGCCGGTGCGCTGGGTGCCGGAGGAGCTCTAGCGCTCCGCCACGCTGAAGTCCGGCTGGCGCTTTTCCGCCAGCGCGCGGGTGCCGCGGTCGAAGTCGGCACTTGCCGCGCACGCCGCCTGCGCCGTCACCTCGAGCTCGAGCGACGCCGCGAGCGTCGGACGCGCCGCTGAGTCGATCACACGCTTGGCCGCCCCGATAGCGACGGGCGCGCAGGCAAGCAGCTCGCCGATAAGCTCCGCAGTGATCCGATCGAGCTCCGCTGCGGGGGCGACGCGGTTGGCGAGGCCGATGCGCTCCGCCTCGGCGCCATCGATCAGCTTCGAGGTCATGATCAGCTCCTTGGCGCGCCCGACGCCGACGAGCGCCGGCAGCCGCGAGCTGCCACCGACGTCGGGGATCAGCCCCACGCGCGTCTCGACCAGGCCGACGACCGCCTCCTTGGCGATCGTGCGCAGGTCGCACGCGAGCGCCAGCTCGAGCGCGCCGCCGATGCAGCCGCCGTGGATCTGGGCGATCGTCGGCTTGGGCATCTCTTCGCAGAGATTCCAGGCCGCGAGGATCCCCGCGCGCAGCTCCCGCAGCCGCTCGGGGTGCTCGGAGAGGGCGCGCAGCTCCGCGAGGTCCATCCCAGAGGAGAACATCGCCCCTGCGCCGCGCAGGACGACGCAGCGCACCGCCTGATCGCCTGCCGCTGCCTGCAGCGCGCCCCCGAGCGCCTCGATCAGCTCGCGATTGAGCGCGTTGCGCTTCTCCGGCCGGTTGAGCACCAGGTGCCGGACTGCGCCGCGGTCGTCGATCTCCACGAGGCTCATGGCTGCTCCGCAGGCTAGCGGGTCGCTAGATTGCGCGTATGGATGAGAGCGCGGCACTACGCGCCTCCGATCAGGAGCGCGAGCGCGTCGCAGGCCAGCTGCGCGAGCACTTTGCAGCGGGCAGGATCGATGCCGAGGAGCTCTCCGAGCGCCTCGAGCACGCCTACCGCGCTCGCACGGTCGGCGAGCTTGCGGATCTGATCGCTGATCTGCCCGCCAGCAAGCCGCTCCCCGCCGAGCGCAGAGCGCAGATCGCCGAGCGGCGCAGCCAGCTGCGCGCACGCCTGATCCAGCAGGCCGGGGGCTCGCTCTCGGTGTTTGCCCTCTGCTGTGCGATCTGGGCCGCAAGCGGGGCCGAAGGCAGCTTCTGGCCGGTGTGGGTCGCGATCGCGCCGGCGATGTTCCTCGCGCGCAATCTCTGGCGGCTGTATGGGCCCGCGCCGGAGCTCGACCGCGTCGAAGCCGCGCTCGGGCGCCGGGCGCGCCGCCGGGGCGGCAGGCACGCGGCCCGCCGCGCCATGCGCGAGCCGCGGGTCGGAGTTGCTGAGCGGCCGCTGGCCGCGCCCTTGCAGACCGACGACGGCAGGCGCCTTGACTGACCTTCGGGGCGCGCGTGAACGCGCGCTCGCGGGTGGCCCGCAGCGCCACCGTGAGAAGGCGCTAGCGCAGGGGAAGCTGCCCGTGCGCGAGCGGATCGCGGCGCTGATCGACCCCGACAGCTTCAGCGAGGACGGGCTGCTTGCAGGCAGCGACCAGGAGCAGGAGCTTGGCGCCGACGGCGTCGTGACCGGGATCGGGAGGGTCGACGGACGTCCGCTTGCCGTTATGGCCAACGACCCGACCGTCAAGGCCGGCTCGTGGGGGCCGCGCACTGTCGAGAAGATCCTCCGCATCCAGGAGCGCGCGCTTGCGCTCTCGGTGCCGCTCGTCTATCTGGTCGACTCCGCCGGCGCTCGCATCACCGAGCAGCTGCGCATGTTCCCGGGCAGGCGCGGAGCGGGGCGCATCTTCTACAACCAGGTCGCGCTCTCCGGCGTCGTGCCGCAGGTGTGCGTCCTGCTCGGCCCCTCCGCTGCGGGCGGCGCCTACATCCCGGCCTTCTGCGAGCTGGTGATCATGCACGAGCGCAACGGGTCGATGTACCTGGGCTCGCCGCGGATGGCAGAGATGGTGATCGGCGAGCGCGTGAGCCTGGAGGAGATGGGCGGCGCGCTGATGCACACGGGCGTCTCCGGCTGCGCGCACATGCTCGCCGGCGACGATCGCTCCGCGATCGCGCTTGCCCGCCGCTACCTCTCCTACATGCCCTCAAGCTGGCGCTCGGCGCCGCCAAGCTCACCCGCGCGCGCGCCCGCGCCGGCGGCGAGGCCGATCGCGGAGATCGTGCCCGATGCCGAGAACGCCGCCTTTGACATGCACGAGCTGCTGGCTGCGCTGCTCGACGAGGGCTCCTGGCTGGAGGTTCAGGAGCGCTTTGCCCCCGAGCTGATCGTCGGACTCGCGCGCATCGCGGGCGCGGTCGTGGGGGTGGTCGCCAGCCAGCCGCGAGTGAAGGGCGGGGTGCTCTTCTGCGACTCCGCCGACAAGGCTGCGCGCTTCATCTGGACCTGCAACGCCTTCAACGTCCCGCTGCTCTTTCTGGCAGACGTCCCGGGCTTCATGATCGGCACGAAGGTCGAGCGGGAAGGGATCATCCGCCATGGCGCAAAGATGATCGCCGCCGTCTCCCAGGCGGCCGTGCCGAAGATCTCGGTGATCGTGCGCAAGGCCTACGGCGCCGGGCTCTATGCGATGTGCGGCCCCGCCTTCGGGCCGGACTGCTGCCTGGCGCTGCCTGGCGCGAAGATCGCGGTGATGGGCGCGCAGGCGGCGGTGAACGCCGTCTACTACAACGAGCTGCAGGCGATCGCCGACGAGCAGGCGCGCGAGCGCCGCCGCGCGGAGCTTGAAGCGGAGTACGGCCGCTCGATCGACATCCTCACCCTCGCCTCCGAGCTGGTGATCGACGCGATCGTGGCGCCGGAGGAGCTGCGGGGCGAGCTTGCGCGCCGCTTCGCCGCCCTCGGCGTGCCCTGCGCGCAGGCCGGTGCGCTGCAGCGCGCGCAGACGGCCCCCTGCGCTGCGCCGGGCGCCGCCGCACGCATGCTTCCGGGTGGCTGGCCGCGGCGACGCAACCCGGTCACGCCGGTGTAGATTGCAGGCGATGCTTACGGCGGACATCGCCTACGCCGGGATCACCCGGCAGCTGCAGCTGCTGGGGCGCGGAGAGATCACCGCGCGCGAGCTGGTCGAGCTCTACCTCGCGCGGATCGAGCGCTACGACCCGCTGCTCAACGCCTTCCGCGTCGTACGCCCCGAGCGTGCGCTGCTGGAAGCCGACCAGGCCGACGCAAGGCGGCGAGCCGGCCGCGAGGGCGAGCAGGCGCGGCCCCTGCTCGGGGTTCCGGTCGCCGTCAAGGACGACATCGACGTCGCCGGGGAGGTCACGGCCTTCGGAACGCGCGCCAACGAGCGCCCGGCTGCCGCTGATGCGGAGATCGTGCGGAGGCTGCGCGCCGCCGGCGCGATCGTCATCGGCAAGACGAGCGTTCCCGAGCTCTGCGCCGTGCCCTGGACCGAGAGCCCGACCTACGGCGCGACGCGCAATCCCTGGAGCCGCGAGCATACTCCGGGAGGCTCCAGCGGCGGCTCCGCGGCTGCTGTCGCGGCGGGGCTGGTCGCTGCGGCGCTTGGCTCCGACGGCGGCGGCTCGATCCGCTTTCCAGCCTCCTACTGCCTGCTCTTCGGGCTCAAGAGCCAGCGCGGGCGCCTGCCGCTGGCGCCGCACCTCGACGCCTGCCAGGGGCTTTCCGTCAACGGTGCCCTGACGCGCTCGGTCGCGGACACCGCGCTGCTCTACGACGTGCTTGCCGAGGGCCCGCCCGATCCCGGCATGCGCGCGCTGGCGCCGACCTCCCTCCAGGAGGCGCTGCGCTCGGGCACTTCGAGCCTGCGCATCGGCGTAGCGCGCAACCTGCCGCCCTCGCCGCTTGCCAAGCTCGACCCCGAGCACGAGCGCGCGCTGGAGGAGACCGCGCAGCTGCTTGGCTCGCTCGGGCACGAGGTCGCGGAGTGCAGGCTTGCGCACGGCCCGATCGCGCCGGAGCTCGACTTCACGGTGCGCTTTCTGCGCGGGATGCGCGATGACGCGCTTGCGCTTGAGCACCCCGAGCGCCTGGAACGGCGGCTCAGGCAGACGATCGCCCTGGCGGGCGCCTTCGGCGGGCCGGTGATCGGCTGGGCGCGTGCGCAGGAGGAGCGCTATGCGCAGCGCATCAATGTGCCCTTCGAGCGCTTTGACCTTCTGCTCACGCCCGTCACGCCCAAGCCGCCGCCGCCGATCGCGCGCTGCGAGGGCCGCAGCTTCCTCTACACGCTCGCCTTCGCCGCCGCGACCGTCCCCTATGCCGCGCCCTGGAACGTGACCGGCCAGCCCGCGGCGGCGCTGCCCGTGGGGCTCTCTGAGCGCGGGCTGCCGCTTTCGGTGCAGCTGGTCGCACCGCCCGAGGGCGAGGCGAAGATCATCGCCCTGGCCGCTCAGATCCAAGCCGCGCGCGATTGGACCGACGCGCGCCCGCCGGGCTTTGAGTGAGCAGAGGGCCGCTGCGCTGCTCGATGTCGCGGTGGCGGCGGCGAGGGAGGCCGGCGGCGCGCTGCTCGAACGCTTTCGCGCAAGCGCCACAGGGGCGGTGCGCACCAAGAGCACGCCGACCGATCTGGTCTCCGAGGCCGACATCGAGGCGCAGCGCCTGATCCGCGCGCTGATCGCGCGCGAGCGTCCCGGCGAGGAGTTCGTGGGGGAGGAGGAGGACCAGACGCAGGTGGCGCAGGGGCAGATCGACGCCGGTGCGCCACGGGGCGGGCTGCGCTGGGTCGTCGACCCGCTCGATGGGACCGTGAACTTTCTCTTCGGCATTCCGCAGTGGTGCGTGAGCGTCGCTGTGCAGGAGCGCTCCGGGCGCACGCTTGCGGGCGCGATCTACGATCCCTGCCGAGAGGAGCTTTTCACCGCCGTCGCTGACGGGGAGGCGACGCTCGGCGGGGGCGCGATCGCCGGTCCGCCGCAGCGCCCCTTGGCGCAGGCGATGGTCGCCACGGGCTTCTACTACGACGCGCGCGTGCGCTCTGCGCAGGCGCAGACGCTCGTGCGCCTGCTCCCCGCCGTGCGCGACATCAGGCGCATGGGCTCCGCGGCGCTCGATCTGGCATGGACCGCCGCCGGCCGCTACGACGCCTACTTCGAGCGTGGCGTCAAGAGCTGGGACATCGCCGCCGGCGAGCTGATCTGCGCTTGTGCCGGGCTTGCCGTGCACGAGCTTGTCGAGCAGGCCTCGGGGCGCCTGCCGCGCGGAATCCTGGTTGCGCGGGCAGAGCTGGCGGGCGAGCTGCAGGCGCTGCTTGCCGAGCGCTGAGGCACGGGTCGAGCGCAGGCGCCCGTCGATCGGTAGGCGCCCGTCGTGGGCGTCGGCAGGTGCGGCGGGTGGGATTTGAACCCACACGTCCTTGCGGACAAGGCCTTTTGAGGGCCCCGTGTCTACCGTTCCACCACCGCCGCCGGTGCGGCCATTCTAGGCGCCCCGGCTAATGAAGAGCGGGGCTGCGCGCGCCACGGCTCTCGTCGATCGGTCGTTCGACCTCGACATTCCAGCCCTGCTGGAACCCCTGCACGGTGAAGATCAGAAGCAGGATCTGCAGCGGGATCAGAAGCAGCGTGAGAATGCCCAGCAGGTCGGCGTTGAGCGCCGGCGTGCTGTAGCCGCTCTTTTCATGTTCAAACCAGCCCGGCGCGGCGACTACGGCGAAGATGATCAAGAACACCGCCAGCGCTCCCGCCGAGGGCAGGGCGCCGCGGCTCCAGCGCAGGGCCAGGTAGGCAAGCAGCAGGTAGAGGGCGATGTAGCCGATCTCAAGCACTTCAGCACCCTCCAGCACCGACCAGCCGGCGGCGGTGATCAGCGTCATCAGCGCAGCGCTTGCCAGAAGCAGCGCGATCACCGCCGCACGCGTGCTGCGCACGACCGCCTTTTCGCGGTTGGGATGGGTTACAACCACCTTCCCCTCGCTGCGGGCGCTCTCCGTTGCCATCGCGCTCCCCACCTTACAATCTTCTCCGGAGCCCTTGCCCGTCGGCGGCGCCTGCAATGATGCCGGCGGCTCGGTCTGACTCAGGTGCAGCGCGCGGGCGTGGTGGAACTGGCAGACACGCCGGCCTTAGGAGCCGGTGGCCGCAAGGCCTTGGGAGTTCGAGTCTCCCCGCCCGCATCGCCGCGCGGCGCCCCGCTCCAAACTAGAAGACCGGCGCCTCGCGGTAGGAGCCGAAGACCTCCTGCAGGGCGGAGACGATCTCGCCCTCGCTCGCGCCCGCCCGTGCGCACTCAAGCAGCGGCTCCATCAGGTTGCGATCGGCATCGGCGGCGGCGCTTCGCAGGGCGCCGAGCGCCGCCTCGACCGCCCCGCTCTCGCGCGCGCCGCGCGCCGCGCGCAGTCGCTCGATCTGCTTGCGTTCCAGGGCGGGGTCGATGCGCAGGATCTCCGGCTGCGCATCGCTGCCCTCGCTGAAGCAGTTGACGCCGACCAGCGCGCGCTCGCCACCCTCGATCGCCCGCTGGAGGGCGTAGGCGGACTCGGCGATCTCGCGCTGCGGGTAGCCCGACTTGATCGCGGCGACCATTCCGCCGAGCTGCTCGATCCGGCTGAAGTACTCGTAGCAGCGGGCCTCGATGCGGTCGGTCAGGGCCTCGATGAAGTAGGAGCCCCCGAGCGGGTCCGCCGTGGCGGCGGCGCCGCTCTCATAGGCGATGATCTGCTGTGTGCGCAGGGCGATCCGCACGGCCTCCTCGCTGGGCAGCGCAAGCGCCTCGTCAAAGCTGTTGGTGTGCAGCGACTGCGCGCCACCGAGCACCGCGGCGAGCGCCTCGATCGCGGTGCGCGTGATGTTGTTGAGCGGCTGCTGGGCGGTCAGCGAGGCCCCAGCCGTCTGGGCGTGGAAGCGCAGCTTCAGCGAGCGCTCATCCTTGGCGCCGAAGCGCTCGGAGAGCTCGCGTGCCCAGATGCGTCGTGCTGCCCGGTACTTTGCAACCTCCTCGAAGAGGTCGATCTGGGCGTTGAAGAAGAAGGAGAGGCGCCCCGCGAAGGAGTCGACGTCCACGCCCCGCGCGCAGGCCTCCTGCACGTAGGTCAGGCCGTCGGCGAGGGTGAAGGCGAGCTCCTGCGCAGCGGTCGCGCCGGCCTCGCGGATGTGGTAGCCGGAGATCGAGATCGGGTGCCAGAGCGGCATCTGCATCGAGCACCACTCGATCATGTCGGTGCAGAGGCGCAGGGCGGGGTCGACCGGAAAGCACCACTCCTTCTGGGCGATGTACTCCTTCAAGATGTCTGTCTGGATCGTGCCCCGCAGCGCCGCCCGCGGCACGGCGCCCGCGCCGCGCTCCTCCGCGGCGACGACATAGAAGGCAAGCATGATCGCAGCCGGGGCGTTGACGGTCATCGAGACCGAGACGCTGCCGAGGTCGATGCCCGCAAAGAGGTCGCGCATGTCGGAGACCGTGTCGATCGCGACGCCCTCGCGGCCGACCTCGCCCAGCGAGCGGCGATCGTCGGAGTCGTGGCCCATCAGCGAGGGCATGTCAAACGCCGTCGAGAGCCCGGTCTGCCCGTGCTCGAGCAGGTAGCGGAAGCGCTCGTTGGTCTCCTCTGCGGTGCCGTAGCCGGCGAACTGGCGCATCGTCCACAGCCGCCCGCGATACATGCTCTCGTGGATGCCGCGCGTGAAGGGGTAGGAGCCGGGGGAGCCGACGCGAGCGCGCAGCGCGAGCTCATCGTCGAGGAGCCGCGCGGCGTCATAGCGCGGGGCGACCTCCTCACCGGAGAGGGTGCGCGCGGGGGCCGCGGCGCCCGGGCGCAGCTGCGACTGTCCACGCAGCTGATCATCTGTGGCGCTCGGCGACCTGATAGCGCTCATTATCCAAGAGCCTAACGGCTCCTTGCGCGACCCGCTACCAGGACGGGGAGGGAGCGAGCGTCTGGCGCTGGATGCGCCACGCGGCCCCCACCGGGCTCAGGAAGTGCGGCGGCTCGGCGGCGCGCAGCCGTTCGTCGAATTCGTATTCCTTCGTGTAGCCGGAGGCGGTCGTGGGCGGTTGGGTCGCATAAAAGGTTCCGACCGGGCCGCGGAAGATCTGGGCGATCGCGCCGTGCACGGTGAGCTTGCCCAGCGGTTCGCCGCAGTTGTAGTTGTCGACGATGAAGGACTGCGTGACCGAGAGGATCGCCGCCCAGATTTCGATGTTCGGAAGGTCGGCGCTGGTGTTGTTGCAGGAGCTGACGCGGTGGTAGATGCGCACGAAGTTGTTTGCAACCAGGCCAAAGAGGGCGTTGTCGGTTGCCACAGAGCCGCTGTGCGGCGTTGTGATGTTGCCGGTGATGATGATGTCGTTCTGGGCTGCGACCGTCAGCGACTTGGTGTATTCGCCCTTGACGTAGGCATCGCCGCAGCCGCTGTCGGAGCTATATGATTCAGATTCGTTTATCGGCTGGTATTCGTAGCTGCAGGCGGTGCTCGCCACGTAGACCACGCCGCCGGCCGGGATCGGCAGCCGGCCCACTTCGGTGCCTTCGTCGCGCACCTTCATGTACTGGCCTTCCAGCGTGATTTCGGTGTGCCCGCTGAAGAGCGCGCGTTCGCCGTGTTCTTCCTCTTCCTTGGCCAGCAGCTCCAGTTCGGTGTTGTTGGGCGGCGGCTTGACCGGAGGCACTTCGGCTGTGGGAATCTTGGTCCCCTTGAATACCGGCGTCGGCGTTCCCGAGCAGGCGCCCTCGGTGGAGTAGCCTTCGTCGCCGCCGACGGAGTCGGCGAATTCGATCCGGTCGCGAGTGTTGCGCCCGAAGATCGGGCTGCCGCAGATCGAGACGTGGTCCTGGGTGTGCATCGGTCCGCGCACTTCGTCGCCGGTGACGAAGGAGATCCGACCGCAGATCGACGGCCGTTCCTGGTAGAGGCGCCGGCACTGTTCTTCTTCTGCACCCGTCAGGCCGTTGACGATCGGCGGCAGCACCTCGAACTCGGTGTAGTAGACGAAGCTTGTGAAGCCGAGGTTGCGGAAGCTGGCCGTAACGGAGCTCACGTCGGGGTGCGTGCGGCCGCTCGCGCTCGCGAAGCCCGTCGCGATGATCCGGAAGGAGCCCGATGCGGCGCCTTCGCTCTCTTCGACCATCGATTCGACGATGTGCGTTTCGCGCTGACAGAAGCGCTCGCCGGAGGGGGCGCTCTTGGCGGGGACCAGCTGGATCGCATAGCGCTCGCCTTCTGAGCCGGGCACTTCGGCGCTGTGTGCGTAGAGTTCTTCAGCGCTCATCGGTGTTTCGGTCCCGCTCTTGTAGTACTGGTTGAGACCCTGCGCCCCCACCGGCGGCGTGGTACAGAAGTTCAAAAAGTTCGGTTCGTCGGTGAGGTCGTGCGCGTAGGCGTTGATGCCGGCGAGCGCGGCGTAGTAGGCGCGCTTGGCAGCGGTGTCCTGTGAGGTCAGCCGCACTTCCGACTGGGCCAGTGAAAAGGTGGCGGCGATCAATCCGAGCGCGATCACGCTCACGGCCATCACAAGCAGGAGCGCGACGCCCTGCTCCTCGCGCGCGCGGCCGAGGATTCCGATCAGGCGCTGGCGGCTGCTGCGGGCCAATATGGCAAGTCGTTCGCTCATGTGCATGGCAGCGCGATTGCTCCGGCTGCTACGGAGGTGGGGTCGACACGGAAGACGACGGAGTCGCTGATCGGCAGCGGCAGGTCCTTGCGGTTGGTTGCTTCATGGCCGCCTGGTTCGGTGGTGTAGGTCACAAGCACCTTGGAGACTTCGTTGCCGCGGCCTTCGCCGCGGGAGATCGCTTCTTCTTCTTCCCGGGCTTCGGTCTGCAGTTCGGCGTTGCTCATCGGCGTGGGGTCGAGCACGCCGCGTTCGGCTTTGCTGCCGACTTCCTTCAGTTCGGCTTCTGAGTAGTAGCGGTAGTACTGGAAGACCGGGATCGTCGCGCCGCTCGCGGTGAGCGACTGCGTCAGATGTGAGATGATCGTGCGGTCGCGGTAGGGCGCGGCCGCAAACGTCCAGTTGGGCGCCGTGCCGCCGGTGGAGCGGTAGGCGCGTTCGATCAGACGGTGGCCTTCTTCGGGGCTCGTTGCCGCCGCGTATTCGAATTCAAGCAGTTCGACCGGCCCCGCGATCGCTTCATTGGAGTGTGCGGTCACGAAGCGCAGCAGATTGGGACCAAAGCTGGAGTGAACGGCGGTGCCGCCCGGCAGCTTCACTTCGGCGGTGTAGGGCGCAAGCTCGATCGGCGTAACGTTCGGGGCGACGCAGCCGGCGTGCATGGTTGCGACGATTCTTTCCATCGCCAGCCGTGCGCGATGCTGGGCTTCGCTGCGTTCGGTCGTATGCGCGACGTTGGCGCTGACGCTCTGCAGCAGCGCCAACGCTGCGGTCATGATCACCGTCGTCAGCGCCATCGCGACAAGCAGTTCGATCAGCGACAGGCCGTGCTCCTGCGCAAGCCGCAAGCGGAATCTGCCTCTGCGCGCTACTTGCATGGTTCCTTCTTGATCACGTCTTTGCCCTGAGGGGTACTGATCGTTTCGGCGCGACCGCTGTTCTGATAGAGGTTGACTTCAAGCGCGCTGCTTGCGCTGTTGAGCGTGAGCGGGGTTTCTGAGCCGATCGTCGATGAGTAGGTCGTGCCGCTGCCCCACTGCGCGCAGATCGAGTAGCCGCCGCCGTATGCGGCGGCGATGTACGGAACGGTGCCGTGGCTGGCGGTGACGGCGGACAGGCGCGTCACAGGCAGCTTCGACGTGTAGCATTCTGAGCTGCCGCCGCTGGGCTGCTCCTTGATGTAGAGGCTGGGCGAGACTTCGGCTCCCGGCGAGGAAGGCTTGCCGGCGTAGACGCGCACAATCACTCCCGGCACCTGGAGGATCGCTTCGGCGGTCGCGTTCGGGCTCACCTGTACATGTTCCGAGGCGGCGCCGAACGCTTCGGGATTGTTTGCAGTGCAACTGCCGGCGTAGATCGAGTAGGAGGAGTCGAAGGGAAAGACGCAGAGCGGCGAGACGATCACCGAGAGGTATTCCTCGACCGCGGTGCCCGGGCAGGTGCCGCTGACGGATCGATGCAGCGTCGTGCTTTCCGGGTGCATCAGTTCGATCTTCGCGACTGCGTTGATCGCCTCGGCCGGCACAGGGCTTTCGCCCGAAAAGAGGGTGGTCCGGAAACCGACCTTGATCGCGCCGGGTTCGTCGAAGGTGTACTGCACCGGGGTGGCGATGCCGGAGACAAGGCGGATTTCGCCGTCCTGGAAGAACGGGTCTTCGCTCACGTTGGTGTGCCAGTCCTGGTCGACGAAGCCGAGGCGATCGGCGTTCGTCGCGTATTCGCCGCCCTTTTCAAGCTGGAGGATTGAGCAGCCGTTGCCGGAGGTGGCGGTCTGATAGGAGGTTCTTTCTGGATTGGGCCCGACCGCCGAGGCACTGACGCCTTCAAGCGGTTCGCCGTTGCGGTTCTTCACCTTGACGACCAGCTCCGTCGACGGCGGCGGGTTGACGATGCCAGTCTCCACGACACGCTGATTCGCCCTGCCGCGTCCGCTGCTGCCGGCGATGACATTCCAGGTGACTTCGGAGATCGTGCGGATGTAGGGCGCGCTGATCTTGCCGTTGATGCTAGAGCACGTCGTGGCGCCCGATTCTTCGACCGCTTCGGCGCGTTCGGTGAGCGTGAAGATCGTCCCCTTGTAGCCACTTGAGGGTTCGTAGGGCGCGCCGACGGCTGTGACCTGCCGCGTGCGGTTGAGGTTGAGCAGGTGGGTGGCCGGTTCGGAGCGCAGCTGCTCCTCGTTCTGCTGGGCGATCGCATCGGCCTGGCTGCGCGCGCGTTCGCGCGCTGTGTAGCCTTCGGCCTTGCTCAGCCCGTAGACGGTCGAGGCGGCGACCAGCGCCAGCACCATCGCAGCCACCAGCACCTCGATCAGGGTGTCACCGCGCTCGCTGCGCAGGGTGCGCTGCAGGCGCGCCAGGCGCGCGCGCAGACGCACGCCGCGCCGCCCTGCAAGCTGCGCAGGAGCGACTGCTGTGGGTTGGTCTGCGATGTTCGGCCTCTCGGGCATCAGCGCACGGCGATCGTGTCGATCCGCCTGATGCGATCGACTTGCTGGGCATGATCTCGGCAGAACGCTGCGCACCCTTGAGCAGGGCGCAATTTGCTAGGCGCAGGGATGATGGTGCCCGCTGGAGGAGCAGGGCGGCGCTGCAGAGGCCCCCTGCGCAATCTCTCTGCCACCCTTAGCGACATGGGTGCCGAGCATCGGGACATCGAGCGCTGGTTTGAGTCCGAGCGGGCGCGCTCCTGCGGCAACAAGCGCCGCTATGAGAGCGAGCGCGAGGCGCTCGACGGGGCCTACCTGATCCGCATGCAGGGGGGCGAGTCCCTTGACGCCTACCGCTGCCGCTTCTGCGGCGGCTGGCATCTGGGGCACTCGCGCCCGCCCGGGCAGGCATAGCCGGCGAGCTGCCTTGTGCCCTCGCCGCGAATCGGCAGCCGGCGCGGCTCAGTCCAAGGGCTCAGCCGCCGCCGTAGGTGACGATCAGGTCGGTCGCGACTCCCAGCAGGAAGCCGACCGAGAGCATTGCAAGGGCAAGCTCGCGGTGGCCAAAGCGACGCATCGCTGACCAGATCTCGCCGATCACGAACATCAGCGCTCCGGCGGCGAGCGCGTAGAAGAGCAGCTCAAGCGCCGCGGAGCTCACCTGGTAGCCGATCAGCGTGCCGAGGAAGGTCGGGCCGCCGCCGAGCAGCCCTGCGCCTACCAGCCAGCGCCAAGATGGGCGGACGCCGCCCAGCGGTCCCACGATCCCGAATCCCTCGGTCGCATTGTGGGCGGCAAATCCGATCACGAGCACCGTAGCGAGCGTCACCGCGCCCGTGGACGCGGAGACGCCGATCGCCAGCCCCTCCGCGAAGTTGTGCAGACCGATCGCGGCAGCGACCGTCATCCCCGTCTGCAGCGCCTGGGCGCGCGCTCGCTGCGCGGCGTCGCTCTGGGCGCCGCCGATCGCCGCCGCCTGCGGCTGCACGAGCACGCCTGTCGCGCCGCCCGCGAGCGGCTTGGCGCCACGAGCGCCGCCCCGCAGCGCCCGTTCGGCGCCCCCGATCCCCACCGCCCCCGCGCCAAAGCCGGCGCAGAGCAGCGCAAAGAGGCCGATCACCGAGAGCAGGGAAGCGTGCCCGTGCTTGTAGGAGAGCAGCCGCTCTTCGACCAGGCCGATGCCGTGAGAGGCGACGTCGACGAAGATGAAGGCGAGGATCCCGACCGAGAGCATCGCCAGCGCCAGGCGTACCCGCGGACTGAGCTTGCGCACGCGCCCGAGCGGCAGACCGATGAAGATTGTGATGCCTGCGATCGCGCCCAGCGCAAGCGTTCTGGCAAATGGCAAAGCGGTCAAGGCTCCAGTCCGTTCCTGAGGCCATCTTATTAGGAGCACCAAAGCGGCCGCTTGCCCGACCGGAAGGCCGCCTTCGGCGCCGGTCGGCGCCGTTCAGGGGGCGCTCTCGCCCGGACATCTGTCCAGGGCCGCAATTGCACCCCTAAAGGGCAGCCGGGCGTCGTCCGATGGGGGCTGTGCGAGCCAGGCTCCCGACTTCACGGAGCGCCGGGCCGCATTCCGAAGAAATCCGGAAAAAGGCACTCCCGTCGCGAGGCGGGGTCGCAAAGCTAGGGGTCTCTAGAAGATAGCCCAGCCGCCCGGCAAGTCCTGTGAAGTCCTCACTAAAGGAGCTCTTGCCGATGTCTCTAATCAAGAACCGTACCCGTCGTGCCACCATTGGCGCGACCGTCGTCGCGCTTGCAATGGCAGGCGGTGGCGCATTCGCGTACTTCACCACCTCTGGTGAAGGCACGGGTGAAGCCAAGGTCGAAAACCCGACCGCAAAGCTTGAAGTCACAAGCTTGCCGGTCGAACAGCTCGCCCCGGGCATCTCAAAGGCAGACAAGGTCACGATCAAGAACACAGCTGAAGGCCCTGAGCGCGTGTCGGTGCTGAAGGCCAAGATCACGGGCAACAGCAAGTCCGGAACCGGCTGTGAAACCACTTGGTTCAAGGTCAGCCCGGAAACGACAAGCTTTGGCGCGACCGGCGTCGAACTGGCGGCGGGCGCGACTCAGACTGCGGAAGTCACGGTTTCGATGATCAACGCAGAAGTCTCCCAGAACGCCTGCAAGGGCGCGACGGTCAACCTGCACTTCGAAGCCGAATAGCGGACGCCTCCGCATAACAAGCCACTACGCAGCCTCGGCTGCTAGAGGGACAGGGACAGGGCGGTGGACCACGGGCGGCGGCGTCAGCCGTCGCCCGCCACCGTTCATCGCATCTCGAAGTCCCGCAGCGGGCGCAAGCAGACCCTGATCCCCGGTCCCAGTCCTAGCAGTCCAAGCTGACCTGCCTCACCCGCGTTCGGGCAAAGGGCGGCGGCACCCGCAGCCGGGTGCGGCGCTTGCAAGAGCGAAGATGGCGCCGCTCGCGCCGATGCGTTGAGCGGTCCGGCAGGCTAAGGAGCTGAGAAGCATGTCTTGGAAGAATGCAGCGGCACAGCGCGACAACGTCGGGATCACGGCGCTTGCGACGCTCTGCGCGCTGGCGCTCTCGGCAGGCGGCGCGTTCGCCCTGGGGGGCGACAATGGTCTTGCGGCGAGGCGGCAGGCTCCTCCGGCGGCCCCCACGATCATCGACAAGCCGCTGCGCTACACAGATCTGCGCTGGGCGCTGTTCACATTTCACGCCAAGCAGAAGGACGCAAGCTTTGAATGCTCACTCGATGGCTCGCGCTTTGCGCGCTGCCCCAACCGCGTAGTCTATGGGCTGATCGAAGGTCGCCTCGCGACCGGCTCGCAGCGTTGCACGCGCGCGAGCGGCGGATCCGCGGCGGGCGGGCGCTCCGGCAAGGCACGCAGACGGCCATCGCGCTGCGCGGGTGCGAGGCGCTCTGGGCGCCGCTTGCGCTCAGAGCGGCGCACGCGCTCCAAGCGTGGCGCAAGGCGAAGCGTGCTTGCCTGCCCGCAGCAGCCGGCAACACGCGCTCGCCGAGCGGCAAAGAGCGGGGCGGCGAAGCGCGCGGGGCGTGCGCGCGCCCGCCGCTGCACTCGCGCGATCATCCTCGGCGCCGGCAGGGCGCTTGCCTTCGGCAGCCACACCTTCCGCCTGCGCGCCAAGCTGCGCGGCGGCAGGGTCAGCACGCCGAGAAGCTACACATGGACGATCCTCACCCGCGCGCAGCTTGAAGCCCGTGAACATGGCGCCGCGCCGAGCGGCCGGGGCTCAAGCGGCAGCGGGAGCACCACGAGCCCTGGCTCCGGCGGCGGCACCGAAGTCTCGGAGGGGGGCGAATCAAGCGCGCCGATCGTGCGCGCCCGCGGCTTTGAGATCTCAGGCTCGCCCGCGGGGAGGTTGTTTCCGGGCGGGCCGGAACTTCAGATCCCGCTTGCGGTCTTCAACCCCAACCCGGCGCCGATCCGCGTCGTCTCGCTGACGGTTGCTGTGGCCTCAAGCCCGCCCGGCTGCTCAGCGCAGGAAAACCTCAAGATCACGCAGTCGGACATCTCGCCGGCGCTGCCGCTTCGGATCGCAGCCGGTGAAACGGTCACGCTCCCCGCCCAGGGCGTGAGCGCTCCGACGATTCAGTTCCTGAATCTCCCCGTCAATCAGGACTCCTGCCAGAACGCCACCTTCCCGCTCAGCTACACCGGGAGCGCGAGCACATGAGCGCAGCTTGGAGCCGGTTCCTGGCAGCGCCCCTCGCGCTTGCGCTTGGGGCGCTCGGTCTGCTTGCGCCCAGCGCCTCCGCATACTGGAGCGGCACCGGCAACGGCGGCGGCAGCGCGCTTGTCACGACGCTCGGAACCCCGCTGCTCTCCGCAAGCGTGGAAGGCGAAGCGGTAAAGCTCAGCTGGAGCGCCGCCGCCACGCCAGAAGCGCAGTCGAGCGTCCTCTACTACGTCAAGCGCGACGGCGTCGGCGCGGGGGGCAACTGCCCCACCGAAGCGGCGCCCGCAAGCGTGCTCACGTGCACTGACGGCGGCGTCGCGGCGGGCGGTACCTACAGCTACACGGTGGTCGCGCGCTGGCGCTCCTGGCAGAGCGAAAGTGCGCCGGTGCAGGTCACCCTGCCCACGTCGCAGCCCGCCTACCTGCGGCTTGAAGCGGCGCGCAGCGCCATCCAGGCCGGCGAAAGCGACGCGCTGACGATCACCGTGCGCAACAGCGCCGGCGCCATCATCTCCACCTACAACGGCACACAGAGCGTCACCTTCAGCGGCGCCGCGGTCGCCGCGGGCGGCGCCGCCCCGACGGTCACCAACGCGACGGGCAGCGCGCTCAAGCTCGGCGAAGCCACCACGATCAATTTCAGCGCCGGGCAGGCGCGCGTCAACGGGACGGCCAACGGTCTGCTCACGCTCTATGCCGCCGAAGAAGCGCACATCGTCGCGCACATCGGCACGCTCAGCAACGAAGCAGCACCGCTTGCGATCAGGGTCAGCGCGGGCGCCTTTGCCTCCTTCGGCCTGATGCCCCAGCCCGCCCAGCCGCAGGTCGGAGTCGCCTTCGCAGTGAAGATCCGCGCCCTCGACCTCTACGGGAACCTTGTGACCGGCTACACCCGCAGCGGCGCGCTCTCCTACTCCGGCGCCGAAGCATCGCCCGCACCGGCCTCGATCGCTCCGCGCTACAGCAGCGAAACGACCCCGACCTTCCTCGGCGGCGAAGCGAGCGTGAGCGGCTTTGTCCTCTACAAGGCGGGTTCCACCACGCTGCGCGTGACCGAAGCGGGCAGCGCGCACAGCGGCAGCGCCAGCTTCAGCGTCGCCGCCGGGGAACCCGCGCGACTGCTGCTGGAAGCCGGCGCCAGCACGGTCAAGGTCGGCGAAGGCGACCCGCTCACGATCACCGCGCTCGACGCCTACGACAACGTCGCCACCTCCTTCGGCGGCGCCAGCGGTGAAAGCAAGGCGCTCACTTTCAGCGGCGCGCGTCCGGGCCCCAACGGCAGCGCGCCCGCCGTGAGCTCAGAATCCGGCGCGCTGGTGGCCTTCGGGGCGCCCGTCTCGCTGCGCTTCATCGACGGGCGCGCGAGCGTCGCAGGCAGCGCCAACGGGCTGCTCTACCTCTACCGCGTTGAAGCCGCAAAGATCGTCGCCGCTGACGGGACGCTCTCAAACGCCTCCGCGCCACTGGCTCTGAACGTGCTCCCCGGCGTGCCGCGCTCGCTGCTCCTCTCCGCCCCGAGCCCGCAGCCCGTGCAGGCCGGCAGGCCCTTCGCGATCACCATCACCGCGCTTGACGCCGGCGGCAACATCGCCAGCGGCCTCGGCGGCGCGCGCGGCGAAGCGCAGTCGGTCGCCTACAGCGGCGCTGAAGCCTCGCCCAGCGGAACCGCGCCGCTCTACCCGGAAAGCGCAACCAGCGTGACATTCAAGGAAGGGGTCGGCACGGCGACCGGCATAACCCTCTACCGCGCCGGCGCGACCACGCTGGTGGCGAGGATCGGCCAAGCAACGGGATCCGCCTCCTTCGCGGTGCTCCCCGGCCCCGCCAAGCGCCTGGCCTTCAGCGAACCGCAGGTATCTGCGGGCAGCATCGAAGCTGGCTGCGCGCTTGAATGCGTCGTCAACGGGCTGGGCTCGCGCGGCGCCTTCTCGGCACACGTGGCGATCAGCGACGAATGGGGCAATCCGCAGAGCGCCCATGAAGAAGCGCTCGCGGTCGAACTGCACGCGCGACGACTGCGGGGCTCCGGACTCGGCGCCTCCCTGAGCCCGAGCAGGCTGCTGATCGCGGCCGGCCAGGCGACCTCGCAGGAAGCCTTCACCTTCACGGCGCCGCTACTCTCTGGCTTCGGCGGCCGCCGCCAACGCCGCAGCGGCGAATACCTCTACGAAGTTCGCGCCTCCGCACGCGGAATCGCCGCACGCGACTCAGCGCGCGCGCGCCTGCACAGCTGAGCGCTCAGGCGCCTACCTCGAGCACTACCTTGCCTGTCGCCCGGCGCTGCTCGATCGAGATCAGGGCATCTGCGGCGCGCTCAAGCGGGTAGCGCTCGCCCACCAGCGGCATGAGCACTCCTGACTCGATCATCGGCGCCAGCGCCGCGCCGATCGCGCGGCAGACCTCCGGCTTGGCCACCGCATAGCCACCCCATGCCGCGCCGAGGATCGAGGTGTTGGTGAGCAGCAGCCGGTTGACCTTCACCTCGGGGATCGATCCGCCCGCGAAGCCGACCACCAGCAGCCGGCCCTCGGCGCGCAGGCTGCGCAGCGAGTCGATGAAGCGATCGCCGCCGACGGAGTCGAAGACGACGTCGACGCCGCCGTCGGTTAGCTCGCGCACTTCGTCCTTCCAGGGGCCATCGCTTATCAGCACGTGATCGGCGCCGAGCTGCTGCGCAACCTCGCGCTTGGCCTCGCTTGAGACGAGCGCGATCGTGGTGGCGCCGAGGCCGCGGGCGACCTGCAGCGCCGCCGTGCCGATGCCTCCGGCGGCACCGTGGATCAGGACGCGCTCACCCGCCTGCAGGTGCCCGCGCGTGACAAGCGAGAAGTAGGCGGTGTGGTAGTTGAGGATGAAGGAGGCGCCCTGGGCGAAGTCGAAGCGCTCGGGCAGCGCAAAGACGAGGTGCTCCGGGGCCACAGCGACCTCGGCAAAGCCGCCCAGCCCGCAGAAGGCCATGACGGGTGCGCCCGGTGCAAAAGCGCTCTCCGCCGGCGCCTCGCGCACGATCCCCGCGATCTCGCTGCCCGGGATGAAGGGCAGCTCGGGCTTGATCTGATAAAGGCCGCGCGTCTGCAGCAGCTCCGGAAAGGCGACGCCCGCGGCGCGCACATCGATCTTGACGCCCGCGCCGGCGATGAAGGGGCGCTCCCGGTCGGGCTCGGGGAGCTCGCTGACGCGCAGCGCGCTCGGGGGCCCGCTCAGCTGGAATATCTCTACCGCTTGCATGGGGCGCACGCTAGCGTCTTTGCGATGCAAGCGCTCGTTCGAGCACCGGGACCGAGAGCCGGGGGCGGGGAGCCCGAGGATGCCCGCCCAGCCCTGCCGCCTCTGGTGCTCGGGGAGATCGCAGATCCGCAGCCCGCTCCCCATCAGGCACTTGTGCGGGTGCGTGCGACATCGCTCAACCGCGGCGAGTGCCGCCGCCTCCCGGAGCTGCCGCCGGCGAGCACGACCGGCTGGGACCTGGCGGGCGAGGTGGTGCGGGAGGCCGCCGATGGCAGCGGCCCCAAGGAGGGCTCGCGGGTGGTGGGCCTGGTGGCCTCGGGGGCGTGGGCGCAGCTGGCGGCGGTCGATGCCGACTGGCTTGCGGAGCTGCCCGCCGGCGTCAGCTTTGCCGAGGCTGCGACGCTCCCTGTGGCGGGGCTGACGGCGCTCAAGGCGCTCGACCTCTGTGGCTCGCTGCTTGCGCGGCGGGTCCTCGTCACCGGCGCCAGCGGCGGCGTCGGCAGCTTCGCGCTGCAGCTGGCGCACCTCGTCGGAGCGCACGTGATCGCGCTATCAAGAGACCCGGGGCAGGCCGGGGCCCTGCAGGAGCTTGGCGCCGCCGAGGTGATCTACGACCTGGCTGGCTGCACCGTGGAGCCCGACGCGATCATCGAGGGCGTCGGCGGGCGCACGCTGGGCGCGGCGTTGGCGCGCGTCGCCCCCTGGGGAACGGTCGTCTCCTTTGCCTCAAGTGACGCTGCCGAGGTTGCCTTCCCCGCTCGCTCGCTGTTTGCGCGTGCCCCGGGCGCGACCCTGCACGGGCTCTTCATCTTTGCGACGCTCGCCCGCTGCGGCGGCGCGGGCAGCGAGCTTGCGCGCCTGCTGGCCCTCCTTGAGAGCGGTCGACTGCGCTGCCAGATCGCCGAGGAGCTCCCCTGGGAGCAGGCTGACGCTGGGATTGAAGCGCTGATGTCCCGCCGCGTGATCGGCAAGATCGTCCTGCGCATCGATTGAGGCGCAACGCGGCGCCGCCCGCCTGCGCAGCCGGCATCCGCGGTCGCGCAACTTCTGCGCGTCAATCCTGTTTGAATGGCTGCCATGTTCAAATCCACCACCTCCACCACTCCCCGCACCACCGCCGGGGCCGCCATCGGCAGCTCTTGGCGGCGCGCGCTCTGCGCGCTTGCGCTCAGCGCGCTTGTGCCGCTCGGCCTGCCTGCTCTTGCGAGCGCGGCACCGACCGTCGAAGCTCACGCCCGAATCCTCCCGATCCCTCACTTCGCGCATACCGGCAACATCCTCGGCGCCGGCGCGGAGCTTGAAACGACCTTCAAGATCACCGGCAGCGAATACGACTTCGGCCACCCCGCGCCGCTGCGGCGTGTCGAGGTCTTCTTCCCCAAGGGCACGAAGATCACGACCAAGGGCTTCCCGAGTGCCTGCACCGCGGCGATGCTCGAACGCGGTGGCGCGGCCGCATGCAAGAAGGAGCAGGCCGGACCGCCCGGCTCTAGCAACGGTGTAGTGAACATCGGTGGCGAACCGATCCCGGAGACCGTGACGGTCACGCCCTTCTTCACCAGCAACGGCCTGCTGTTCTGGATCGAAGGCTCCACGCCGACCAAGATCGAAAAGGTCGCGGTCGGGCACTGGACGCAAGCGGGCGCGCCCTACGGGCCGGAGATCGTAGTCGAAGTGCCGCTGATCGAAACGCTGCCAGGCGCGCCGGATGCCTCAGCTGAACTGATCAAGTCGATCGCCGGCGCCGCACGCCGTGTGGGCAGGAAGACGATCTACTACGGCACGATCCCCAAGAGCTGTCCGAAGGGCGGCTTCCCGGGCAAGGCCGTGCTCTCCTTCGGCGCCGGCGCCGAATCGACCTGGGAATCGGCCACGGCACTGGTCAAGGTCCCCTGCCCGACCCACGCCCTCAAGGGCGGCAGGGTCGTAGCGGTCAAGCATGGCGTCAACCGTCGCGCGGCTCTGCGGCATGCAAGCGCGCGCCGCGCCACCAGGCGCTCCAGCAGCGGGCTCAAGCGCAGGGTGCGCCGCCACAAGATCGTCAAGAGCCACCGCGGCAAGGCCAAGGGCCATGCCAAGAAGCACGGCAAGGGGAAGGCCAAGGGGCACTCCAAGGGTCCGAGCAGCGCCTACTGAGCGCCGCACCTCATTCTCCAGCACCCAGACGGCCCCGCTGCAGCGGGGCCGTCGTGCTATCTGGCCGCTTACCTCATCAGCTGCCAGCTGTGAGCGCGCCCCGCCTGCGCATCACCTGCTGCTGCCTGGGTGCGGCGCGGCAGCGATCGCTGAGCTAGTCTGCGTTGGCTGCGATGAGCCTCGCCTACATCCCCAGCCCGCCCTTCAACGGCTTTCACATCGGCCCGCTGTTTGTGCATATGTACGGGCTGATGTACGTGCTGGCGGTGATCGCCGCCGTCGCGATCACGGCCCGGCGCTGGGAGGCCAAGGGAGGGTCGCGTGAGCTCGTCTACGAGGTCGCCCTCTGGGGCTTTCCCGCCGGTCTGGTCGGCGGGCGGATCTACTTCCTGATCACCTCCTGGAATGAAGTGCCGCCGCACTGGTGGGGCCCGTTTGCAGTCTGGAAGGGCGGTCTTGGGATCTGGGGAGGTGTGCTCTTCGGCGCCGCCGCGGGGATCTGGCGCCTGCGCCGCCAGGACGCCAATGTGCGGCTATTCATGGACGCGGTCGCGCCGGCGCTGCTCGTCGCCCAGGCGATCGGTCGTCTCGGCAACTACTTCAACCAGGAACTCTTCGGCTGGCCGAGCAGGCTGCCCTGGGCGCTTGAAATAGACCGCGCCCACCGCGAACTGCTACCCGCCCCCTACAGCCACTACCTCACCTTTCAGCCCACCTTTCTCTATGAGATCATCTGGAACCTGGCGCTTGCCGCCTTGCTGGTCTGGCTTGGGCGCAGGCGGCGCGTCAAGGCGCCAGGGCTCTTCGCCCTCTATGTCGCCGGCTACTCCTTCATCCGCATCCCAGAGGAGATCCTGCGCGTCGACCCTGCCCATCACATCCTTGGCATGCGCCTGAACTTCTACGTGGCAATCCTCCTCTGCCTCGCCGGTCTGGCGTGGTTTTGGCGCATCCAGCGCGGCCCCGCGCCAAGCGAGGACCCTGGCGGGGGGACGCGCAGGCCGCAGGCCGCCCGCAGCGCTCTGCCCCGGAGCGAGATCGCCCGCAGCGCTCCCTAGCGGGGCTCGCGCGGGCCCGCTCCCCGGTAGGCTGAGCGGTCGATGCGCCTCCTGATCCTCTCCTGGGAGTATCCGCCCGTGATCGAGGGCGGTCTTGCCCGTCACGTCCGCAAGCTCTCTGAGGCGCTTGCGGCGCTCGACGTCGAGGTGCACGTGCTGACGCGCGCCGAGCACGATGTGGCGCGCTTTGAACGGCGCAACGGCGTCCATGTGCACCGCGTCCAGGAGCTCCCCAGACCGAGGGATCTCGACCGCTTCATCGCCTGGGTTGAGCAGATGAACGAGGACATGCTGCGCTTGGGCTCCGAGCTTGGCGAGCACGGCGAGTTCGACCTGGTTGCCGGGCATGACTGGCTGGTTGCGGCCGCGGGCGACCGCCTTGCGCTGCGCTTCGGATGCCCGCTTGTGATGACCATCCACGCGACCGAGTACGGGCGCCACCAGGGCTACGTCGACGACTACCCGCAGCGGCTGATCCACGCCACAGAGCGCTGGATCACAGGGCGCGCGGAGCGCGTGATCGCCTGCTCCCACTACATGCGCGACCACATCGTCGACGTCTTCTCGATCGAGGAGGGGCGCGTCAGCGTGATCCCCAACGGCATCGATCCGCTCGACCTGCGGCCGGTCGACGACCTTGACGTGCTGCGGGCGCGCTTTGTCGCGCCCGATGAGAAGCTCGTGCTGCTTGTAGGGCGCCTGGTCTACGAGAAGGGCTTCCAGGTCGCGCTCGAGGCGCTGGCGCCGATCATCGCCGAAGCTCCCGGGGTACGCTTCATCGTCGCCGGATCGGGCACCTTCGAGGCGCAGCTGCGTGAGCGCGCCCGCGCTCTAGGCCTCGCCGAGCACGGCCACTTCCTGGGCTGGATCGGCGATGACGTGCTGCACTCCCTCTACCGCATCGCGGATCTCTGCGTGGTGCCATCGCTCTATGAGCCCTTCGGGCTGGTTGCGCTCGAGGCGATGGCATCGGGCTGTCCTTGCATCGTTGCCGACACCGGCGGGCTGCGCGAGGTGGTCCCTCCGGGCGAGCGCGTGGGATTGCGCTTCAACGGCGGCGATGCTGCGCATCTCGCAGTGATGATCGAGCGCCTGCTCACCGACTCGGCGCTGCGCGACCGCCTCGTCGCCGAGGCCTCCGAGCATGTGCTGCGCTTTGACTGGGGCGATGTCGCCCACCAGACCCGCGCCCTCTACGCAGAGCTCCTCAAGCACGAGGCGCCCGACCGCCACAGCGGGGCGCGCGCGCTGACCAAGTGAGGCTGTCCCCCGATCGGGGCATCCCACCGCCTCCGCCGAGGTCGCCCTCTAACCTGAGCCTTGAGGCGATGCTGCCCGCCGGGACGACGATCGTGGGCGGCGGTCGGCTCGTCGGCGACATGGTCAATCGGACGCTTGGAAGGAGCTGCTGGTGCTCGAAGGATTGATGCAGGACTACCCCCTGACGCTCACGCACATGCTGGAGCGCATGCGCACCATCAACCGCGACGCTGTGGTCGTCACGCTCGGCGAGCACGGGCGCACGCGTGCCACCTTTGCTGATGTCGCCGCGCGCAGCGACCGGCTCGCGCACGCGCTGCGCAGCCTCGGGGTCGCCGACGGGGCGCGCATCGGGACCTTCGCTTGGAACAACCAGCGGCACCTCGAGCTCTACATGGCGGTCCCCTGCAGCGGCGCGGTCCTGCACACGCTGAACATCCGCCTCGCCGGCCACCAGCTCGCCTACATCATCCGCCACGCCGAAGACGACCTGATCTTCGTAGATGCAAGCCTTGTCGAACTGCTGGCGCCGCTTGCGCAGGAGCTTGCGAGCGTGCGCCACTTCATCGTGATGGGGGAGGAGGAGCAGGCGCGCGCCGCCATCGCGCAGCTGCCCCGAGCGCTGCACTACGAGGAGCTCCTCGCAGCCGCCCCCGACGAGCCCTTCGACTACCCGCAGCTGGCCGAGCGGCAGGCCGCAGCGCTCTGCTACACCTCGGGCACGACCGGCAACCCCAAGGGGGTTCTCTACTCGCACCGCTCGATCAGCCTGCACTCGATGGCCTCGCTGCTTCGCGACGCGCTCGGCATGGGTCGCGAAGACCGCGTGCTCGTGGTCGTCCCGATGTTCCACGCCAACGCCTGGGGGATGCCGCACGCCGCTGCGCTCTGCGGCGCTGATCTGATCCTGCCCGACCGCTTCCTTCAGGCGGAGCCGCTGGCAGCCCTGATCGAGTCAGAGCGCCCGACGATCATGGGCTGCGTGCCGACGATCTTCCAGGACCTCCTGCGCTACGCCGATACGCACGACTGCGACCTGGCCAGCCTCGCCAACGCCGCCTGCGGCGGCTCGGCGGTGCCGCGCGCCCTGATGGAAGCCTTTGAAGAGCGCCACGGAGTGCGGATCTTCCAGGCCTGGGGCATGACCGAGACAAGCCCGGTTGCAACCTACGCGCGACCTGCCGAGGCCGGTGCGCACGACGATCGCTACTGGCAGGCGCGCGCCAAGCAGGGCCGCGCGCTGCCGTGGGTGGAGGCGCGCATCGTCGATGCCGACGGGCGCGCTCTGCCTTGGGACGGGACCTCGCCGGGAGAGCTTGAGGTCCGTGGTCCCTGGATAGCCAGGCACTACTTCCGTGAAGAGGGGAGCGAGGAGCGCTTCGATCAGGGCTGGCTGCGGACCGGAGATGTCGCCGTGATCGACTCCGAGGGGTTTGTGCAGATAACCGATCGTGCCAAGGACGTGATCAAGTCCGGCGGCGAGTGGATCTCCTCGGTCGAGCTCGAGAACGAGGTTATGGCGCACCCTGACGTGATCGAGGCGGCGGTGATCGCCAAGCCCGACGAACGCTATGACGAGCGCCCGCTCTGCTGCGTGGTGCTGCGCGCCGGCGTGCTCGCCGAGCGCCCGCCGGAGGCGGTTGCCGCCGATCTTGTCGCCCACCTCCAGGATCGGGTCGCGCGCTGGTGGCTGCCCGACGAGTTTGCGTTCGTGGCAGAGGTGCCGAAGACCAGCGTGGGGAAGTTCGACAAGAAGGAGCTGCGCCGGCGGCTGCAGGAGGGCAGCCTTGAAGGCAGGGTGACCACCAAGCGCCCACCCGCCGCCGGCCGCGCGGACATGCAGGAAGCTCAGGCGCAGGCGTAGAAGTCAGTAGCCGCGGGACGTCCCTCGCGCCGCAGATCGGGGTATAGTCCCCACCCAGACGGACTCCATGGGCAGCACAGAAACAACTATCGAACCGTGGGAGGTTTGAACCGCATGATCACCAGCTCTCCTTTCGGCGTGCGCGGACGGCGCGTCCTATCCGCGGTCGCTGTTGCCGCCACCTTCGCTGCGCTCTGCGTGCTTCCGGCGAGCGCGCTGGCGACCACAACCACAAGCGCCAGCGAAGTCACGAACTACAGCGCGACCCCGACCGTGAGCACCGCGACCACGACTGAAGCCGCGCACACGAGCACGACTACGAGCACCGAAAGCAAGGCGACGCACGAAGTCAAGCCCAAGAAGGAAAGCGAAACGCCTGCGCATGAAGTCAAGCCCAAGAAGGAATCGATCACGCCACCGTCGGTGAGCACCACCACGACGACCACCACGCCGCAGGCGACCAAGAGCTCGCTTCCGTTCACCGGCCTCAACCTGGCCTGGCTGGTAGGCGCCGGCGTGCTGCTGCTCGGCATCGGCGCCAGCATTCGCCTGGCAGCGCGCCGCGCGCACTGATCCGGCGCTCAAGCAAGGAGCTGCAAGCGACCTCGGGGCCCTCCCCGGGGTCGCTTTTTTGTGGCCGACCGCTCGTGGCGGGCAGGCGCATTGACACCTCTGTACAGTGCTGCTATAAATGTCTTGCCGCTTGACATCGACCGCGGTCGGTGTCAAGACAGGGCCAAGCGATTTGCAAAGGCGAGAAAGGAAGCGAAGATGGCAGAGATCACAGGCGAGGTGGGCGGCGGCACGCTTGCCGCCGAGGCTATGGCCCAGGTGGGCGGTGCAGGCCAGGGCATGGCCGGCGAGGCGCTCGAATGGCACGACCCCAAGCGCTATGCATGGCTGACCGGGCTGATCGTGCCGCTGCTGCCCTTCATCGCCTGGGGCTTCGTCAAGGCGAGCGGTCTGGTCGTTCTCTGGTATTTCGGCCCGATCCTGGTCTTTGGCCTCTTTCCGCTCTTTGACTGGTGGCGGGGAAGGGATGAGTCAAACCCGCCGGAGTCGCTGATCAAGTGGCTGGAAGCCGACCGCTACTACCGCTGGTGCACCTACCTGTACCTGCCGCTTCAATATGCGGGCCTGATCTTCGCCGCCTGGATGTGGGCGCACGGGGGCCTCTCAACCGCCGCCTCCATCGGGCTCGCGCTGACGGTGGCGATGGTCGCGGGCATCGGCATCAACACAGCGCATGAGCTTGGCCACAAGCGCGACAGCCTCGAGCGCTGGCTATCGAAGGTGGCACTTGCCCAGAGCGGCTACGGCCACTTCTACATCGAGCACAATCGCGGCCACCATGTGCGTGTCGCCACCCCGGAGGATCCCGCCAGCGCACGGCTCGGCGAGTCCTTCTGGGCGTTCCTGCCGCGCACGGTGATCGGCAGCCTGCGCTCTGCGTGGGGCCTGGAGCGCGAGCGCCTTGCGCGCATGGGGAGGGGCCCGCTCACCCACCGCAACGACATCCTCAACGCTTGGGCGATGAGCGTGGTGCTGTGGGCGGCGCTCGCGATCGCCTTCGGGCCGATCGTGCTTCCTTATCTGGCGCTGCAGGCGGTGGTGGGCTTCTGCCTGCTCGAGGTCGTCAACTATCTCGAGCACTACGGGTTGCTGCGTCAGCGGCGCGAGGACGGCCGCTACGAGCGCACGCGCCCGGAGCACTCCTGGAACGCGAACAATGTCGCCTCGAACGTCGCGCTCTACCACCTACAGCGCCACTCCGACCATCACGCCAACCCGACCCGTCGCTATCAGGCGCTGCGCCACGTCGATGAGGCGCCACAGCTGCCGACGGGCTATGCCGGGATGATCCTGCTGGCGCTCTTCCCGCCGCTGTGGCGACGGGTGATGGATCGACGCCTGCTGGCGCACTACGGCGGCGACGTCAGCCGTGCCAACATTCACCCGCCCGCACGCAAGCGCGTGCTTGCCCGCTATGGGCAGCTCAGCACGCCAGGCGGCGGCAGCGCCCGCGCGGCCGCCTGAGGGAGCAGGGTCGATGGCGCGCTACCGCTGCCCGGTCTGCGGGTATGAGTACGACGAGCAGAAGGGCGATCAGCACGAGGGCTTTGCTCCTGGCACCGCTTGGTCAGACGTGCCGGACGAATGGCATTGTCCTGACTGTGGGGTCCGCGATAAGGTGGACTTCGAGCGGGCTGAGGACGCAGAGCCGCCCGCTTAGGAACGATGGCTCAATCCACGCACAGCTCTGAGGCCTCAGCGCGCGCCCCCTACCCGGTTGCCGCACGCGAGCTGCTGCGCAACTCGCTGATGGATGCCGCTCGCGACCTGATCGCGGAGCGGCCGTTCGCAGAGGTGACGATGGCGCAGATCGCCGAGCAGGCAGGGGTCAGCCGTCAGACCCTCTACAACGAGTTCGGCTCGCGCGAAGAGTTCACGCAGGCGCTGCTGCTGCGCGAGGCAGATCGCTTCCTGACCTCTGTCGAGCAGGCCGTCTCGGCGCACAGCGACGACCCGGCAAAGGCGCTCGAGGCGGCCTTTGAGGTCTTCCTGATCGCGGCCGCCGAGGATCCGATCGTGCGCGCCGGGCTGCGCGACGGGGCCGAAGAGCTGCTGGCGCTCGTGACGACGCGCGGACGCCCGATCGTCGAGTACGCGGTGCAGCGTCTGGCGGGCGTGATCGCCACCGAGTGGCCGGAGGCGGCGCGCCCGGACTGCGAGCTCTTGAGCGAGTCGCTCGTGCGTTTAGCGATCAGCTACGCGGCGCTCCCCAAGGGACCGACGCTGATGACGGCCGAATCGGTGGCGCAGCTGCTCGGGCCCTTCATCGAGCAGGCGCTCGCGCGCGAGGGCGGCAAGGCAGACGCGTGATAACTTGGTGCTCCGCGCGGCTGTGGCGGAATTGGTAGACGCGCACGGTTCAGGTCCGTGTGGGCGCAAGCCCGTGGAGGTTCGAGTCCTCTCAGCCGCATCCTCTTCATGTCGTCAGCCGTAAATGAGACGACACGGGGGCGTGCAGCGACGCGTGCCGGCCGATCTCTACTGCCGGCCGTGCGTCGCAGCTTCGGCATATTGCGCGCCGCCGCGGCAAGGGCTTCGGACGCTGGCAAGTGCTCGCGGCCGGCCCGGCTGGCTGAATTGCTGCCGTGGTTTTGAAGCTTCCTCCGGTGGTCAAGGCCTATCCGGTCATCGATCCTGCCTCGCGGTCCGAGGCGGTGTGCGTCGCCGGGATCTCAATGGCAGCGTCACACTGTTGGATGCGGCTCTTCCCGCGGTATTACCGCGGGCTTGACTTCACGCAGCGCTTCAAGAAGTACCAGGTGATCGAGCTGCAAGCGCGAAAGAGTGGGCAGGACCCGCGTCCGGAGAGCTTTGCTCCAGATCTCGAATCGGTTGTCCTTGGCGAGTCGATCGGCACCGACGGCGGCACGTGGCGACGCCGCCTCCAGTTCTTCGATGCGGTCGAAGATCAGTCGATGTGCGAGATCCAACGCCGGCAGAGGAGCGAGCGCAAGTCACTGGGGGTCTTCCGGCCGCTTGAGGTCGCGGAGCTGAAGGTGGATGCCGCTGAGGAGGGCTTCGCCCAGGCACAGCGTGCCCTGCTCAGCGAAGCATCGCTTTTCGGGAATCGTGCCGGAGACCGCGCTCGCATGCCGCTTGAGCCGCTTCCGGTCAAGGCAAAGTTTGTGTATCGCTGCTCAGATCCGGCCTGGCCTGGGCATGAGCAGTACTTCATCGATTGGGAGCTGGGCGCGCTGTATCGGAGGCTCGATAAGCAGGGCGCCGATGAGCCGACCATCCACGCGAAGATCCGCGAAAAGCTCTTCGAGCAGTACTGCGGCGATCGCTACGACACGCGCTTCATCACCGGCAGCATGCTGAAGCATCCGCAATCGTTCCTGATCCTTGGGCTCGTGCATACGAGGCGAGCAGCGCGATTGCAGCAGGCGTCGCTCTTGTGATGTCGAATAGACAGGCTGTGACGCCGCGACTGCTCACGGTTGGGTACGAGGGGCGCTCGCTGGAGGAGCTGATCGGCGCACTTGCAGATGCCGGCGTTGACCGCCTCGTCGATGTTCGAGAGCTGCCGCTCTCAAGACGACGAGGCTTCTCGAAGTCTGCGCTCAGCAACGCGCTGAGCGAGGCTCGCATCGAGTATCTGCACGTGAAGGCGCTGGGCAACCCGAAGCCGATTCGGGAGCGCTACTGGGCCGGCGATGTCGAGGGCGGCGCAGCGGTCTACCGTGGGTACCTGAACAACGGATCGAGATCGGCGCTGATCGAGCTCGCGCATAGCCTGGGCGCGGATCTGGCGTGCTTGCTCTGCTTCGAGCGCGACCACACTGCATGCCATCGAAACGTGATTGTCGAAGAGCTGCAAAAGCTGCGACCTGAGCTCAAGATCTGCCACCTGTAGCCTTTCGTGCCGCTTTGGAACTGTGGAGACGAGCGGCCGTAGGCCAAAACGCCTGCCGCTCTCGAGCAGGCGGGAGCGGTGGCGCCGAGTGCCCGGCGTCGCTTGAGGCAGCGCCCTTGCTCACGAAGCCCATCGAGGCCGACTCACGAAGGCGTCGCTCATGTTGGCCGTGACCGGCATGGCCCGCTTGTGCGCTCCGCTGCCGAAGCCCTCGCACGCGAGCTGCGGTTGCGCCCTTTGCTAGGCTTTGCGCCAACTCTTCCCGCCGCCATCGTCTAGGGGACTAGGACGCCGCCCTCTCACGGCGGTAACACGGGTTCGAATCCCGTTGGCGGTACCTTTCGAATGCGGTGCGGGTGCCCGGCTTTTCGTGAGTGGGCGCGGTATGCCGCGATCCGCCGGGAGGGACGCGCAGAGCGTGCGCGTATATTCGTCACATGCCTTGCGAATCTCGGCCTCCGGATTCACCATTGCGGCGTGTTCGCACCAGGCCCGCGAGCTGCGCGAGGGCAAGCGGCCCAAGCTGGCTGCGGCAAGCGGCACTTACACGATAACCGTCGCGGTCTATGCCTCCAGCGAAGGGTCGGCGACGCGCTCGGCGACGCTTACGCTCGGCAGCGGTGTGGCCAGCGAAACGAGCGCCACCACCACGACCTCGACCTCCTCAAGCCAAAGGAGGCGCACGACCTCGAGCACCGGCGAAGCCGCCGCGACCAGCACGAGCGCGACCGCCACTGCCACGGCGACAACCGCGACCACCACGAGCACCGCCACGATCCGCACGCCCGCGGGGCGCTGGTACGCGCTGCGAGCTGACGAGCCGCTAATCGCTTGCGCCCAAGTGCGGGAGGTCAGGCGCCCAGGTCCGAGCCGTCTCCCGAATGCCCGGTCCGGGTGGCCGGAAGCCTCGAGAAGCCGGAGGCGGCCAACGCCCTCGCGCGATCCTGTGCAGGCGCACGATGGATCGCCACGCCGAAGGCCTCCAAGACACCGCGCTGTCGCTTGGCCCGTTGAGCGGACCCGGCTCAGACCATCGGAGCAGGCTCGCACACCGCCACCGTGCCTTCACCGCTGATCGGCGTCACGTCCACAGGGCCTGCAGCGGCAGCGCCCGAGCCGGTCTCCGAATGGGAGCGTGCGCGCTCCCGCGTAAAGGACCGCACCTGCAACGAGGCGAGTCCCGACGCGCTCGCGCAGATGCACGAGCCCGCGGAAATCGCTGGGTCGAACGGTCGCGCTTGCCTTCACCTCGAGCCCCACGACGTCTCCCGTGGGTCGCTCGAGGATGATGTCGACCTTACGCTCTCCTTCGCGATAGTGCCAGCAGCTCATCGATTCCGATGCCCATGACGCCTGGCGCTCAATCTCGGAAGCGACGAACGTCTCAAACAGTGCGCCGGCGAAGCCATCGTCATCGCGCACGCGGCGCGCGCCCGCTCCCAGCAGCGCAGCAAGCAGACCCGGATCCGCGAGATAGAGCTTCGGTGCCTTGACCTGCAGCTGGCCAAGGTTCACATGCCACGGTCGGCGCACCCGAACCAGGAACAGTCTCTCAAGCGCGCCGATGTACGACTCGGCCGTCTTGCCGTCGATCCCGGTGTCCCGTCCCAGGTTCTGATAGCGGGCAAGCGATCCGAATCTCGCAGCGACAAGCCGAAGCAGCGTCATGATCGCTTCCGAGTCCTGCACGCGCGCGGTCTCGGCGAGATCGCGGTCTATGATCGCTGCGGTGTAGCTCTCGAAGAAGCGTCGGCGCGCGGATGGCCCACGGCGAACGGCCTCCGGAAATCCGCCCGACAGGAGGATGTCGGTGTAGGCTGCCCGGCCCACGGGCGTCGCTAATCTGCGGCACCTCTGCGCGCATGAAGCGCTCGAGGAACTCATCCTTACGACCACGGATCTTGCCCTGCGTAAAGGGCCAGAGCGTCAGGTAGTCCAGGCGCCCAGGCAGGGCGTCGGCAAGGCGCGGTATGCGGCGCAGGTTCGCAGATCACGTCAGGAGGAGCTGTCCAGGGGTGTCGTCGCGATCAAGTCGTACCTTGATCGCCAGCAGGAGCTCGGGTGCCCTCTGGACCTCATCGATCACGGTGCGCCGTGTCAGCCCGGCGATGAAGCCTTCAGGATCACCAAGGGCGAGCGAACGCGTTGCCTGCTCATCGAGTGTCAGGTAGTCGGCGGGCAGCCGATCGGCGACCAGCATCTTCGCAAGCGTGCTCTTGCCGGACTGTCGCGGCCCGAGTAGCGCGACGGCCCAGGCGTCCTGCATAGCCAAGACCACCGAGTCCTCGAGGTTGCGCCTGCGCAGCGCGCTGGTCTGATTTTGGGGCTCGGCCATATCGGAGAGTAGAGGCTGCTAGCTCGGAGTGATATTGCTGCTAAGTCGGAGTCCGTCGGCGCCAACTCGGATCCTGCCTGGCTGGACCGGGTCGCTGCCCTCGGCCGCGTTCAGCGCGACGCCGCCTGCGCCCGACGGCGTGACCACGTCGTCCAAAGGCGCGAGCGCGCCTGCACGCTCCCCCGAGCTCAAGACGGTGACGGGCGAGTAGCGCGTGCTGTTCTACCAAGAGCCATTGGGGAGGGGGGTCCAGGGCTCCCTTCCCGTGGCGTAGCAGCCTCGCTACACTAGGGCGTATGGCGACGACGATCCCTCAACGCGAGCTACGCAATCAGGTCGGCGCGGTGCTGCGGCGCGCCGAGCAGGGCGAGCGCTTCACGATCACCGTGGATGGGCGCCCGGTCGCCGAGCTTGGTCCGCTGCCCGGCACCCGCCTTCCGGCGCCGCCCGAGGCGCTGGAGGAGCTGTTCGCCGAGACTCCCGTTGATCCCGGATGGGCGACGGAGCTGAGCGCGATGCGCGACGCGGAAGCTGCCGCGTGAGTCAGCTGCTCGTGGACACGAGCGTCCTTGCCGGTGATGCCGTACCCCAGGCGTCAGGAAGATGGTCGGTAAGCATCGTGACGATCGGGGAGCTGGAGGTCGGCGTTCTGCTCGCGCCGGGAAAGCTGCGAGCGCGGCGGCTCGCCCGACTCACGGGCGTCCTCGAGCGGGCGCCGGTACTGATGGTCGATCGTCGCGTGGCCGCGCACTACGCGCAGCTACGCGCTGCGTCTGGCAGGCAGCCCGCGAACGACCTGTGGATCGCCGCTACAGCACTCGCCCACGAGCTGACGCTTCTGACCGCAGACACGCGCCAGGCAGCGCTGCCCGGCGTGCAGGCGACGCTCGTCTCCGCGTAGCTGAGAAGCTGCGGGCCGCGATGACGAGGCTCGCTCGTGTTCTCGCTGCGAGCGCCGAGGCTCGGCGATCGGCAGGACAGCGATCGCACACGTGGCCACTGAGCGCGTGGCGCGTAGCAATTTGGTTGCAGTCGTGCCGGGATTCGGCCGGATTCAACCGGACCGGATTGGACTCACGCTCTGGGCACTCCCCTGAGCAAAAGCCAGATTTGGCCCTACCGCAAGGGATCGCGCCAGGGAGCGCTCCGGCTTCGAAGCCAGATGGCGGTCGCTCCCTCAAAGGCTCTGCAATTGCGGGGCTTTACTGTGGGCAGGAGCTCTGCGCGGCGCGCCATCAGAACGGCCGCGCGCACCGTATGCGTGCATTCGCTGCGCGCTCCGCGCATCTCGGCCTCCGGATCAAGCCTCTCGGCGTCCTCTTGATCAACCGCCTCATCGATCGCGCTGCGCGATCCGATCGCATCACGTAGCGCGACACGCTTTGGGACCCGATCGCGCTGCCCTGCTGGCGCGAAGATGCGCCGCCACTGCACGCCGTGCACGACTTCGATCGCCCTGCGGGGTGCGATCAGCTGCGTACACGCACGGTCACGGAGGAATGAAGGCTACCGGAGCCGATAACCTGGGCATGCGCCGGCCATGTCAACCCTCGCATGTCGATTACACGAGCAAAGGAGCAGCCAGCATGAAGCTTTCGGTCACCGCAATCGCACTTCTCACGGGCGTCTGGTTCGCATCTGCACAGGCTCCGGCCGCCTTGGCCGAAGGCACTGCGACGCCTCCACGTCTCGTTGCCGTGCAGGGTGTCGCAAATGTGCCGATCTCCCAGCGCGCGAGCCTCACCGAAGCTGACGCCGCCTATCGCCAGGCGCTGGCCGCGGCGCTCTCAGACGGGCAGGGCAAGGCCGAATATCTCGCCTCCAAGCTCGGCGCAAGCCTTGGGCAGGTCCAGAGCATAGGTGAAGAAGGCGGCTGGATCTCCTGCTCCGGCGGCGAAGCGCAAGCATCTGCCGAATACGAAGGCGCGCAGCCGGACTTCGGCTATGCCGAGCTGCGCACTGCGCTGGCCAGTGCAGGCACGGCGAACCCAATCACCGTTCCGGCCCGCAGCGCCCCCACCGCCAACAGGAGGAAGAGCAGCAAGGTCAAGCACCAAAGGCACCGCAAGGGCCACCACGCCGTCAAGCGCGCGCGCCATCAGGCGCGTACGGCCGACGCGGTCACCTGCACGCTGCGCGCCGGGGTGTCGCTGAGCTGGGTGCTCGCGTAGCTCGGTCTCTCGTCTACCGCGACCGCTAGCGGCGCGGCGCCGGCGCGCACGGCGCGCTAGCGTTGGCGTGATGTGCGCGGCAGGGCTAGGCTGGCAGGCGGCTGCGCGCCGTGCGCAGGCTCAAGATCTGCGCCCGCTCGCGGCGATGCTCGCGCGCGCCTTCCACGAGGACCCGGTCTCAGAATGGTCCTGCCCTCCGGCGCGGCTGCGCCCGAAGACGCTCGAGCGCTTCTTCCTCGCGCGGCTGATCCAGCTAGATGCGCTCGGCGAGGTCTGGATGGCGGGAGGGGGGCACGCGGCCGCGCTGTGGGCGGCCCCCGGACGCTGGCGCACCACGCCGGCGGAGGACCTACAGCTTGCTGTAAGCCAGCTTCACCCGCTGCTGATCTGGCGTCTGCCCTTTGTCACCTACGGCCTGCTTGGCATCGAGCGCGCCCACCCGCGCACACCGCCGCACTGGTACCTCGCCGTGCTTGGCACCGAGCCGGCGCGGCAGGGTCAGGGACTTGGATCAGCCGCTCTGGCGCCGGTGCTCGAGCGCTGTGATGAAGATCAGATCGGCGCTTATCTGGAGTCCTCCAAGCAGCGCAATATCGCCTTCTATGAGCGCCATGGCTTTCAGGTCACGGGCGAGCTGCGTCTGCCGCGCGGACCGCTTGTATATGCGATGTGGCGCGATCCGCGCTGAGAGACGCCGCGCCTATTGCCGGAGCTCACGCAGTGGCAGGTCCGGCTCGATCTCGGCCGGCAGGCGGCCCTCCTCTAAAAGCTTGTGCAGGTGAGCTGTGAGCGAGAGCGCCGCAGCGCTGCGCAGCTGCTGGGGCACATCCGACCAGGCTGCGTCAAGCAGCGCGCCGGGCGCTCGTAGGCCCGCGCCCAGGGCCGCCACGAGCTTTCGCTCGCGCTCCTCTCGGTGGGCGATGTATTCGGCAATCTTCGCGCGCGGTTCGGTGATCGGCTCGCCGTGGCCAGGGCAGATCAGCGCGATCTCAAGCGACGCCAGACGCCGCAGCGCCGCCAGATAGGCGGCAAGCGCTCCCGCTTGCGGCGCGATGAAGACGCTGCCCTCGCCGAGGATTGCATCGCCGCTGAAGCAGACATCCTCGCAGAGGAAGGCAAAGTGGCCATCCGCGTGCCCGGGCGTCGCCAGCGCAAGCAGCGGCCCGAAGCGGGTGCCGTCGGCAAGCTGCACATCGGCGCCTGGCCCAGCGCCGGCAACCGGCGGCGAGCCCGTGCGGGCGCGCATCACCGCAAGCGCTTCGCGGTGGTCGCTGTGCTCATGGGTGATCGCGATGCCGCCAAGGCCGCCCCGCTGCGCGATCGCCGCAAGCAGCGCATCGACGTGATCGGGCAGGCTCGGCCCGGGGTCGATCAGCCACGCCGGATCTCGCCCGACCAAATATGAGTTCGTTCCCGAGAGGGTGAGCGGCCCGGGGTTAGCGGCACGGACACGCAAGATGTGGTCGGCAAGGACCTGCATGCCAACCACGCTACCGCCGCAAGCACGGGTTGTCGGGGTGGCTGCGATAAGCGCAGCGCCTCGTCCATGCATCGGGCACTGCGATTGCTTGCATCAGCGCACGTGGGCGACTACGATGGCCCGATGGCAGCCCCGGCTGCAGCGGAGGTCGGAGAGCATCGACGCCGGCGCACTGCGCTGCGTGGGGGGCGCGCCCCGCTCGGCCTCGGCGCGCTGGCAACAGCGATCACCGTCGCCACCCTCCTCCTGGCCTGGGCGCAGAAGTCGCCGTGCCTTGAAACGTATCGCGCTCCCGGTGGCGGGATCAGCCTCGAATGGCGCAATTACCGCCAGTACCGCCTCGCCTGCTACTCGGACCCGGTGCCGCTCTACGGTGCCGAGCACCTCGATGAACCCGGCGCGTTTCCGTATCAGGTCTCCTGGATCGAAGGGCAGGGAACCTCCGCGCGGCGCGTGCGCCATATGGAGTACCCGGTCCTGACCGGGCTTCTGATGTGGGTTGCGGCAAAGGGCGCGCAGGGCTACACCTCACTGGTCGGCGGCGCGGCAGCGCATTCGGTGACAAGCGCGGCGATCGCCTTCTTCGACATCCTGGCGGCGGTCGCGGCCGCCTGCTGGCTTTACGCCGTCTGGTGCCTGCGGCGCTTGACGCCAGGGCGGCTGCCCTTCCTGATGCTGCTGGCCGCCGCTGCGCCGCTTGTGATCGTGCAGGCCTACACCAACTTCGACATGATGGCGGTCGCCTTTGCAACGGGGTCGATGTACGCATGGTCGCGGGGGCGCGTCACCCTTGCCGGGGCGCTGATCGGCCTCGGCACCGCGGCCAAGCTCTATCCGCTGCTCTTGCTGATCCCGCTGCTCGTGCTCTGCCTGCGCGCCGGCAAGCTCGCCGAGTGGCGACGGGCGCTGCTGGCGGCGCTGCTCAGCTGGGAGGCGGTGAACCTGCCGATCCTGGTGCTTTATCCGCAGGGATGGATCGAATTCTTCCGCATGAACTCATTGCGGGGCGCAAACCCGGAAACTCTCTATAGCGCGATCATGCACTTCACCGGCTGGGGCGGCTTTGACGGGCCGCTTGCCACCAATCAGGCGCCGACGGAGCTCAATGCCTTCATCGCCGCTGTGATGATCCTTGTGACGGCCGCCGTCGGCGTGGTTGCCCTCAGCGCTCCGCGCCGCCCGCGCGTGGCGCAGCTTGGCTTCCTGCTGGTCTGCGCGTTTTTGATCACCAACAAGGTCTGGAGCCCGCAGTACTCGCTGTGGCTGCTGCCGCTCGCGCTGCTTGCGCTGCCGCGCCCGCGTGTGATCCTGGTCTGGACGCTGATGGAAGCATGGGTCTGGGTTGCGACGATGTACAACCTGCTGCCGGAAGCAGAAGGCGGCTTTGGTATGGGACCGCTGGCGATCACCGTGTTTGTGCGCGCGGCCTTATTGCTCGCCCTCTGCGCACGCGTGCTCTATGAGATCTACCACCCCGAGCGTGACCCGGTCCGCGCCGGCGGCATCGACGACCCGGCGGGCGGCGTGCTGAGCGACGCACCTGATCGCTTCCGCCTGCGCGTGCGCCGCAGGCTCAGCTGCGCCACTTGATCGTGCAGCCGACCGGTGCGGTTTCAGCGATCGCGGGCTCGCTGCCGGCAAGCAGCGCCTCGAGCGCATCGCGCACCCATCTGGCGGCCAGCTCCGGTCGCTCATAGTCCTCATCGGGCGCACCGCGGTAGCGGATGACGCCCTCCGCATCGATGACGAACACGTCGGGCGTCGTCTTTGCATCGAAATCGCGGGCGATGCGCTGATCGGCGTCGCGCAGGTAGGGGATGTCGCCGAGCTCGCCGGCGGCAACGCGCGCGCGCATCGCAGCGAGCGAGTCCGCGGGGTAGCGCTCGGCGTCATTTGAGTTGATCATCAGGAACGCGACCCCGCGCGGGCGGTACTCGGCGGCAAGCGCTACCAGCCGCTCATGCCAGGCAAGCGCGTATGGGCAGTGATTGCAGGTGAAGATCACAACCGTCGCCGGGGCGCCGCCGGGCCCATGCATCATGCCATCGGTGTCGGGTGCTGAGAAGGCGGGCGCACGCCTGCCTACGGCGGGCGCAGCGTCCTCGATGCGTGCCATCAGCGCCGCTCTCGTCGCTGCGCGGCGACCAGCGCCGCGCGCACGTCCTGCGGGTCGGGGGTGGGGGAGTAGCGCCCCTCGCGTGTGCGATAGACGCGGCAGTTGAGCGCGGGCGGCTGCTCGCCCGGGTCGACGACGTCGGCGCCATCGACCCTGATCGTGGGCGAGCCGACGAAATGCTCTGTTGCGGCCTGCTCCTCGCTCTCGATCCTGCGCACGCTCACCTCCTGCCCGATCCCGAGCGCTGCGATCTGCTCGCGCAGCTGCTCGAGCGCCTTTGGGTGCGAGGGGCAGCCCTCCCAGTAGAGAAGCTCGATCTGCATCGGCACCGAGGATAGCCCGCTCCCGTGGCAGGATCGTGCCACGCAGGGCGGCGGGTGCGCAGCCATCGCTACCGGCCGCTTTCAGCCACTAGCCTCCATGGCGATGGAGCGAAAGGGCTTCGGCAGATGGCGGGCGCTGCCGCGCAGCGGGCGCGGCGGGAGCGTGGCGCCAATGGTCGCCGTCCCGGCGCGGCACGGCAGCGTGGCGCTCTGGCTGCTGGCGCTGTGTGCGCCCTGGGGGGTGGCGATCGCCGCAATCAGCGGCTCGACGCTTGCCGGCGCGCTTGCCTCGGCGCTGCCTGCGGGCGCGATCGCGGGCGCGCGCACCGTGCGCGGCTTGCGCACCTGGCGAGGGCGGGTGCGAGAGGCCGACCTGGTGCTGGAGATGGCGCGGCTGCTGCTGCGCGAGCAGGGCATCGAGGAGGCGCTCGCGATCCTGGGCGCTCGGCTGGCGGAGGTGTTTGCGCTGCGCTCAGTTGCGATCACGCTGGAGAGCGCGGTCGGCGACGAGCGCCACGAGGCGATCGCGCTGTTCGACGGCGAGCGAAACGTCGGCACGCTGCTGCTCCACAGCGCATCCCCTGCCGCCACGCGACGTGCTCTGCAGGCGCGGCTCGTGCCCGCGCTCGAGGCGCTGCTCGGCGCCGCGCTGCGTCGCGAAGAGCTCTATGCGGAGGTGCTGCAGAGCGCCGCGCTGCGTCGTGCCGACGCGGTCAAGACAGCGGTGCTGCGGTCGGTCTCCCACGATCTGCGCTCGCCGCTGACGGCGATCGCAGCGGCGGGTGAGGCGCTCGCCGGCGAGGCGCTCTCCGAGCGCGGCCGCGCCGAGCTGACCGCGGTCATCCGCGAGGAGTCCGCCCGTCTTGCGCGCCTGGTTGAGAACCTCCTTGATCTCTCGCGCCTGCAGGCCGGCGCCACGAGCCCCCGTGCCGACTGGACCTCGATCGAGGAGGTTATCCGCAGCGCGATCGACGATATTGGCGGCGATGGAAGCTTCACCCTTGCGATCGACCCTGAGCTGCCGCTGGTGCGCGCCGATGCGCTGCAGCTGGAGCGCGCCCTCGTCAACGTGCTTGAGAACGCCCGTACCCATTCGCAGGGGGCGCACGTGCTCGTGCGCGCTCGCGCCGCCCAGCTGGAGGGGGGCGCACACGCGCCGGACACGGTGATCGTGCGGGTGGTGGATCAGGGGCCGGGCATCGGCGAAGCCGAGCGTGAGCGGATCTTCGAGCCCTTCTATCGCGGAGCGGGAAGCTCAGAGCGCAAGGGCTCAGGGCTCGGCCTGGCGATCGCCCGCGGCTTCGTCGAGGCAAACGGCGGCGTCCTCTATGCCGACTCGCTCCCGGGCCAGGGCGCGGTGTTCGTATTCGAGCTGCCGATTGCGGGCCCCTCTGCGCAGGGACACTCGTCGCGATCGCTGGCGCGCGCAGGGGCGGCCGAGGGCGCGCGCAGTGAGAGCGCGCGTCTGATCGCGGCCGGCGAGCGAGCATGAGCGGCGGCCGCTTCCCGCTCGAAGGCGCGCGCGTGCTCGTCGTTGACGACGAGAGGCAGATCCTGCGGGCGCTGCAGGTGATCCTGGGGGAGGCCGGCTGCGAGGTCATCGGCGCGGCAAGCGCCGCGGAGGCTCTTGACCGGGCCTCAGTGCGCCCCCCGCAGGCGGCGATCATCGACCTGCTGCTGCCCGATGGCGACGGTATCGAGCTGACAAGGCGGCTGCGCACCTGGTCGCAGATGCCGATCCTCCTGCTCTCAGCGGTCGGCGAGGAGGAGCAGAAGGTGCGCGCGCTGCAGGCTGGCGCCGATGACTACATCACCAAGCCCTTCGGCAGCCGCGAGCTCGTTGCGCGCCTGCAGGCTGTCCTGCGCCGGGCGCGGGGCGATGAGGGCAGCTCGCGCGTTGCGATCGACGGCCTCGAGGTCGACCTTGCTGCGCACAGCGTTCGCTGCGACGGCCGCGCAGTGCACCTGACGCCGATCGAGTTCGACCTGCTGCGCATGCTGGTCAGCAACCGCGGGCGGCTGCTCACCCACCGCAGCATCCTCGCCGAGGTCTGGGGACCGGAGTACGTCGACGACATCCAGCCGCTGCGAACGCACGTCGCGCGCCTGCGCGCGAAGCTCGACCCCGAAAATCGCTCTCGCTTCATCGTCACCGACTCGGGCATCGGCTACCGCTTCGGCTGCTAGCGGTCGCTGCGGCGCAGCCGCCGCGCGCGATCCAATCGTAATGGAATCGTTATGGTCGGCGCTGAAATCGTCACGCCGACGACACGCATCCGTGACAATACTGCGCGCATGGACTTCCTCTCAGCGCTGGCGGCCGTCGGCTTCTTCGCGCTCCTGCTGCTTGCGCTCGACGCGATCGAGCGCATATGAGCGGCGCGGACATCTTCGGCCTGGTCGTCTCCGTGATCGTCTGCGCCTACCTCCTCTATGCGCTCGTCCGCGGGGAGCGGCTCTAGCTTGCCAGGCCCGCGAGCGAGCGCGAGGGCCGGCCGATGACGCTCACGGGCTGGCTCACGATCCTCATCTTTGCCGCGGTGCTGACCGGGACAGCAGCGCCGCTCGGTCGCTATATGGCGCGCCTCTACAGCGGCGAGCGCGTCTTGCTGACGCCGATCCTGGGCCGGCCGGAGGCGCTGCTCTACCGCGCCATCGGCGTCGATCCCAAGCGCGGCCAGGACTGGAAGGCCTACGCGCGCTCGCTGCTCCTCTTCTCGCTGCTGGGGTGGCTGCTGCTCTATCTGATCCTGCGCACGCAGACGCTGTGGGACTTCACCGGGCTGAACCCGATGGGCTTCCATTCGGCGCCGTGGGATGTCACCTTCAACACCACCTCCTCGTTCCTGACCAACACCAACTGGCAGTACTACAGCGGGGAGACGACGATGTCCTACTTCAGCCAGATGGCCGGCCTGGCGGTGCAGAACTGGCTCTCAGCGGCGGTCGGCATAGCCGTTGCGGTTGCGCTCGTCCGCGGCATCGTCGGGCGCACGGGCAAGAGCATCGGCAACTTCTGGTCGGATCTGGTCCGCACCATCCTCTACGTGATGCTGCCGCTGGCGGTCGTCTTCGCGCTCGTGCTGGCCTCGCAGGGGGTGATCGAGAGCTTCTCCTCCTATCTGCATGTGCGAACGCTCACCGGGCTCTCGCAGACGATCGCAATGGGCCCGGTTGCATCGCAGGAGGTGGTCAAGATGCTCGGCACAAACGGCGGCGGCTTCTTCAACGTCAACTCAGCGCATCCCTTCGAGAACCCCAACGCCTTCACCAACCTCGTTGAGATGTGGCTGGTGCTGATCATCCCGGCGGCGCTGATCTTCATGTACGGGCGGATGTGCGGCAACCGCCGTCAGGGCTACGCGATCTTCGGCGTGGTGATGACGCTGTTCCTTGCCGGCGCTGCTGTGGCCTACATCGCAGAGGCCGAAGGCTCTCCGGCTCAGCATGCGGCAGGGCTGCGCACAGCCGCGCGCGCGGGCAGCTCGGGCGGCAACCTGGAAGGCAAGGAGCAGCGCTTTGGCATCGCCGAGTCGGCGCTCTTTGACGTGGTCACGACAGTCACCTCATGCGGCGCCGTCAACAGCTCGCTGGAGTCATATACGGGCATCGGCGGCGCGGTGCCCTTCGCCAACCTATCGGCCTCTGAGACCATCTTCGGCGGCGTCGGCACCGGCCTCTACTCATTGCTCCTCTACGTCCTGCTTGCGGTCTTCATCGGCGGGCTGATGGTCGGGCGCACACCGGAGTGGCTGGGAAAGAAGCTGGAGGCGCGCGAGATCAAGCTCGCCGGCCTCGGCGTGCTGATCACTCCGCTCGCCGCGCTGCTCTGCAGCGCCGCCGCAACCGCGAGCGCAGCCGGGCGCACGTCGATCTCAAAGGCGGCCGTGGGCACCCCGCAGGCCTTCTCGGAGACCTTCTATGCCTACCTCTCGCAGGCCAACAACAACGGGTCGGCATTTGCCGGCTACAGCGGCTTCGCTCAGCCCCTCGCAGGCAACCTGCACTCGCACGGGATCGTCATGGCCGACATCCTCGGCGGCTTTGACATGCTGCTAGCCCGCTACCTGCCGATTCTGCTTGTGCTTGCCGTCGCGGGATCGCTTGCGGGCAAGCGCGTGGCGCCCTCCGGCCTGGGGACGATGCGCACCGACAACCCGACCTTTGCGCTGCTGCTGACCGCGGTGATCGTGATCGTCGGCGCGCTCACCTTCTTCCCTGCGCTGCTGCTCGGGCCGATCGTGCAAGGACTCACCGGGCACCTCTACTGATCATGCGACGCGAGCTCAAGACCGCTGCCTTGGCGCTGCTCATCTTCACGCTCGCGCTGGGCGTGGTCTTTCCACTGGTGATCTGGGGCATCTCCCAGCTCGCCTTTCCGGGTGCCGCCAACGGCCAGCAGGTGAAGCTCCACGGCAGGCTCGTCGGATCGGCGATCATCGGCCAGTCCTTCACCCTGCCGGTGCTCGGCAAGGATGGCAGGCCCGCGGAGGTCTCAGGCAGGGTGCTGCTGCGCGCCGATCCGCTCTACTTCCAGAGCAGGCCCTCGGCAACAGAACCGCTTCCCGACAACGGCGCGGCAAGCACCTTCTCCAACCTCGGCCCGAACGGCATCCTGACCGAGACAGAAGACGCCAGGCGCATCCGCGAATACCTTGCGCTGAACAGGCCATACGACCCGACGCTCAGCATCGCGCAGATTCCCGTTGACGCGGTGACGGCATCCGCATCCGGGCTTGACCCGGAAATCTCTATCGCCAACGCCGACATCCAGGCGCATCGCGTTGCCGCCCTGCGTCATCTGCCGCTCGCGGCGGTGCTGAGACTCGTCGCCCGCCACACCTCCTCACGGTTTCTGGGCTTCGCCGGCAACCCCAGCGTCAACGTGCTTGAGCTGAACCTTGCGCTCGAACGCATCGGTCGCACACGCGCGAGTGGAGCGCGCGCCCGATGAGCGAACGGCGCGCTCGATCGCTCCTCTCGCGCGAGCTTGCGCTGCGCGCGGCGATCGACAGCGTGCGCAAGCTTGACCCGCGCATCCAGATCCGCAACCCGGTCATGTTCGTGGTCGAGATCGGCGCGCTCATCACCACCGTCACGTGGCTGATCCAGGTTGGCGGCGGTAGCGCGCTCGGCGGCAGCGACCCGGCGTGGTACACGCTGACGATCTCGATCTGGCTTTGGCTGACGGTGCTCTTCGCCAACGCCGCGGAGGCCTTCGCCGAGGGGCGCGGCCGCGCCCAGGCTCAGGCGCTGCGAGCGATGCGCAAGGAGACGCTCGCGCGCCTGCGCGATGGATCGAGCGTTCCCGCCTCCGAGCTTCAGCGCGGCGACGTCGTGATCGTGGAGGCCGGCGAGCTGATCCCAGGTGACGGGACCGTGATCGAGGGGATCGCATCCGTCGATGAGTCGGCGATCACGGGCGAGTCCGCCCCGGTGATCCGCGAGTCCGGCGGAGACCGCTCAGCGGTCACGGGCGGCACGAAGGTCATCTCCGATCGCCTCGTGGTGGAGATAACGCAGGAGCCGGGGCGCTCCTTCCTAGACCGCATGATCGCTCTGGTCGAGGGCGCACAGCGGCGCAAGACGCCAAACGAAATCGCGCTTGGCATCCTGCTTGCGGCGCTGACGCTGATCTTTGTCGTCGTCGTCGCCACGCTGCGACCCTTTGCGCTCTTTGCGGGCAGCTCGATCTCCGACACCAGCCTGATCTCGCTGCTGGTCGCGCTGATACCGACGACGATCGGCGCGCTGTTATCGGCGATCGGCATCGCCGGCATGGATCGGCTCGTGCGCCGCAACGTGCTTGCGCTCTCCGGGCGCGCCGTCGAGGCCTCCGGCGACGTAGACGTCCTGCTGCTCGACAAGACCGGCACGATCACGGTCGGCAACAGGCTTGCCTCCGAGCTGATACCGATGCCCGGAGTGGGCGAGACCGACCTGGCGGAAGCCGCGCAGCTCGCCTCCCTTGCCGACGAGACGCCGGAGGGACGCTCGATCGTGGTGCTGGCCAAGCGCTACGGGATCCGCGAGCACGAGATGAGCGACCTGCACGCCCAGTTCGTTCCCTTCAGCGCGCAGACGCGCATGAGCGGCGTGGACGTCGGCGGCAGCCAGATCCGCAAGGGGGCAGGGGAGGCTGTGATCGCCTTTGTCGAAGCGGAGGGCGGCCATCCGCCCCCGGAGCTGCACGCTCAGCTGGAGCGCGTCGCCGGCGAGGGCGGCACGCCGCTGGCGGTTGCACGCGACAGCCAGGTGCTCGGCGTGATCCATCTCAAGGACACGATCAAGGAGGGCATGCGCCAGCGCTTCGAGCACCTGCGCTCGATGGGCATCAGGACGGTGATGGTGACCGGCGACAACGCTCTTACCGCCGCAAAGATCGCCGGGGAGTCGGGCGTCGACGACTACCTGGCCGAAGCCACGCCGGAGCGCAAGCTGGCGCTGATCCGCGAGCAGCAGCACGCCGGCTACATGGTCGCGATGACCGGCGACGGGACCAACGACGCGCCGGCGCTTGCGCAGGCAGATGTCGGAGTGGCCATGAACACCGGCACGCAGGCCGCGCGCGAGGCCGGGAACATGGTCGATCTTGACTCCAACCCCACCAAGCTGATCGAGATCGTCGAGGTTGGCAAGCAGCTGCTGATCACCCGCGGGGCGCTCACCACCTTCTCGATCGCCAACGACGTGGCCAAGTACTTCGCGATCCTGCCCGCGATCTTCGTGGCGGCGTGGGCCACCGGGCCGCATCAAAGGAGCCCGCTGCACGCGCTGAACATCATGGGCCTCGGGGACCCGCGCTCAGCGGTGATCTCGGCGATCGTCTTCAATGCGCTGATCATCCCGCTGCTGATCCCGCTTGCGCTGCGCGGCGTCCGCTACCGACCTGTCGGCGCCGGGGCGCTGCTGCGCCGCAACTTGCTGATCTATGGGCTCGGCGGCCTCATCGCTCCCTTCGCCGGGATCAAGCTGATCGACCTGCTCGTGCACAACGTGCTTGGCGCCTGATCGCAGCCGGGGTACGGCTTTGCGCGATCTCCGCGAGAATGCGCACGTGAGCGCAAAGCGCGGGCATCTCAAGATCTTCTTCGGCATGGCTGCCGGCGTCGGCAAGACCTACCGAATGCTTCAGGAGGGCTACGCCGCCGCCCAGTCCGGTCGCGACATGGTGATCGGCCTGCTGGAGACGCACGGGCGGGCGGACATCGAGCGCCTTGCCCGCGGCATGCCGATCCTGCCGCGACGCAAGATCTCCTACCGCGGGATGGAGGTGGAGGAGATGGATCTGCCCGGGATCCTTGCGCGCGCCCCCGAGCTCTGCCTGATCGATGAGCTTGCGCACACGAACGTGCCCGGCGTGGAGCACGGCAAGCGCTATGAAGATGTCGAGGACGTTCTTGAGGCAGGCATCGACGTCTTCTCGACGCTCAATGTGCAGCATCTGGAGTCGCTCAACGATCGCATCACCGAACTCTCCGGGGTGCGCGTGCGCGAGACGATCCCCGACAGCTTTCTTGCGCGGGCGGACGAAGTCGTTCTGATCGACCTCTCACCTGAGGTGCTGCTCGAACGGCTGCGGGCCGGCAAGGTCTACCCGCCTGAGCGGATCGATCTCGCGCTCAACAACTTCTTCCGGGTCGAGAACCTGGCGATGCTGCGCGAGATCGCGCTGCGACAGATCGCCGAGGAGGTGGAGGTCAAGCGCCTGACGGCGGAGGCGCCTCCCGCGCGCGGGGAGAGCTTGGCCACCGAGGCGCCCCAGGCGGTCTCTGATCGGGTGCTCGCGCTGGTTCAGCCGCGTGCCTCCGCGCAGCGCTTGGTGCGACGGGCGTGGCGCTCCGCGCAGCGCCTTGGCGCCGAGCTGGAGCTGCTGTGGGTGAAGCGACCCGGCGAGGTCGAGAGCGAGGAGTCGCGTCGCGCGCTCGGTGCCCTGCGCCAGCTTGCGGCGGTGCTGGGAGCAACCCTCTACATCGAGGAGTCAGACGACCTTCCCGCCGCTGTCGCCGACTTCGCCCGGCGTCACAACATCACATACATCCTCCTTGGGGCGCCGAGGATCTCACGCGGTCTCAGCCGCCTGCGGCTGCCGCTGCCGCTGCGGCTGCTCGAGCTGCTGCCAGGGGTTGATGTGCGGATGGTCGCCGACCGCGCGCAGCGTCGCTCCCCCGACCAGATCCAGGTGGCGCGGCTGGATCGGATATGAAGAAGGCGGGCGAGCGCTGATGAATGACCCTGACACACGACTGAGCCCCAGCATCCGATGAGCGGTGCAGCAGCAGCGGGCATCGCCGCAGCCGCCCTGATCGTCGGCCTGCTTGCCGGCGCGCTGCTGCCGCGCCTGTTGAGGACGCATGGGCGCGGCGAGGAGCGCCCCGCACCGGTGCGGCGCATCCTGATCCCGTTCACCGGCAGCTTCATCCCGCGCCGCGCCTTCGAGGCGGCGGTCCGCCTGGCGAAGGCCGAGCACGCGATCATCATGCCCGCCTTTCTCGCGCGCGTGCCGATGAACCTGCCGCTTGAGGGGCCGCTCCCCAAGCAGTGCGCCGAAGGCATGCCGCTGCTTGAGGTGATCGAGCAGCGCGCGCTCGCGCAGGGCGTCGAGGTCGACTCGCGCGTGGCGCGCGGGCGCACCGCGCGCGACGCGCTGCGCAACCTGCTTGCCGAGGAGCGCTTTGACCGCATCATCGTCTCGGTAGGTCAGGGCTCAGATCAGCCTGTGGGGATGAGCGACGATGACATTCGCTGGCTGCTCGAGAAGGTGCCCGCGGAGATCATGGTGCTGCGTCCTGCGCCTGAAGACATGCGGCGGATCGCCGCCCCGGCGACCGGAACCCAGGTGCTCTAAGCGCTTTGCGCAAGCGCGAGCAGCCCAAGCTCGTGCAGAAGCCTAACCGCCCGCGAGGCAAGGATGTGCCCGCGGGCAAACTCGATCGCGCCCTCATGGTGCAGGCGCTCGATCGCCGCCGCAAGGGTCCAGGGGTCGATCCCGCCAAGCGCCGCACGCAGCTCCGCGAATGACCAGCGTGGCTCGTGGCGATCGTGGAGCAGTGCCGCGATCGCGGCGCGCTGTGCAGCGCGCGCATCTGTGCTCGGCAGACTGCAAGCGCCGCAAGCGGGATCGTGAGCGTGTCCTGGCGCGGCGGGCGCCGGGCGGCGGGAGCCGCTGCCCTGCTCCCGCCCGCCCGGCGCCGTGGCTCCCCTCGCCATGCGAACCGAGGTGGCGGCTCTCACCACCGGCGTGCGCTCGCTCTCGAAGTTGGCGCGGGCCGAGCGCATCCCCACGCTCGGCCCGCGCACTGGAGGAGGCGTGGGACATTCGGGATGGCTACAAGCCATGAAAACAGCAGGCTTCCGCGCTGCCGGGAGGACGACTTGGGGGCGGAAGCCCGGCTTGTGCTCTGCTGTCTCACGCCAGCAGGCTGTATACACGCGCGTCAGCCGCCTGCCAAGAGCGGTGTTCCACCATTGGTAGGTTGCCGATAGTGGTGATCAAACCACTTTTCAGGGTCACGTCCAGCGAAGTGGTGTATGCACCGCCACCGCAGGATCGCCGCTGAGTCCTGCGCCACCGCCGCCATCGGTGCCATCACCCCCTCATTCTCATCCTGGCCGGCCTTGGCAGGAGCGACTCTGAAGAGAAGCTCCTGACCCATGTAGCGCCGCTGCTTCACCCACTCCTCGTGTTGCTCGGCAAGCACCGCGCCGATCAGTGCGGTCGCCGAGGAGTGCTCGGGGAAGGTGCCCACGACATCGGTGCGCCTGCGGATCTCCCGGCTCAGAGACTCCTTTAGGTTGTTTGACCAGATCTGCCGCCAGATCTCTCAGGTGTTAGGCGGTGAAGGCGAGCAGGTCATCGCGCGCCTGCTCCAGGTGCGCCGCTGCCTGCGGCAGCTTGCCCTCCAGTGCGTCCACGACACGAGCAAACTGCGCGTGCACCTCCTTGTCGTCGGGTTGGTCAAAGATCGTGCGCACCAGCGTGGCCACCCATGGCTTTAGTCGACTTCGGCACCTTGGCGGGCAGATCCCGCAGGTAATGGGTCCGGCAGCGCTGCGGAGAGGCACCGGGCAGGGTCGCGCCGATAGCGGCCACGAGCCCCTGGTGGGCGTCGGAGGTCACGAGCGAAACTCCGCAGAGCCCGCGCGCGCAGAGGCCCCTGAAGAAGAAGAGCCAGCCGGCGCCGGACTCCTCGCTGCAGATCTCCATCCCCAGGATCTCCCTGTAACCGGTGCCGTTCACGCCGGTGGCTATCAGAACGTGGAGCTTCCTGACCTTCGCCCTCCTCGCGCACGCGGCAGACCGGCGCATCGGCCCAGCAGAAGCGGTAGGGCCCTTGATCCAGCGGACGGTTGCGTAAGGAATCGACCGCCTCCTCCAGGGCTTTGGCCATCTCGGAGACCTGGCTCTCCTGAGATCTGGTCGATGCCCATCGCACAGCACAGGCGCTCGAGCAGCCGGGTGGAGACGCTCAGCAGGTAGCTTTTGGCAATCACGCTGATGAGGGCCTGCTTTAGAGCGCCGGCGGCGCCCCAGGAGCCACTCGGGGAAGTAGCTGCCCTGGCGGAGCTTTGGCAGGCGCAGCTCGATCGAGCCGGCGCGGGTGTCCCAGTCGCGAGGGCGGCAGCCGTTGCGGGAGCCCGTGCGCTCGGTGCTGACCTCTCCATATCCGGCGTGCCGTAGGGCTTGGGCCTCTGCGAACATCCGCGCTCAGCAGATGAGCCTTCAGCAGCGAGCGCAAGGTGTCGGGGTCAGCTTGCTGTCGCTTGAGCGCTCAGGAGCTCGGAAAGGCTCATGCTGTGGGGTGCCGGCCAAAAGTGGTCATCTCCTTCGTCTCGTTTGACTTGATCTACGAAGGATCCCGCGATGGCCGCGCTACGTGCCGGGCCGCTGCGCGAGGGTCGGGCCGTACGCCACGTGCGTGGACGCTACTCAGCCTCGGAGAAGCTCGCTGAAAATGATCTGGTGCGCCTGGGTGCTGACATGAGGCTTACTCGATGCGAAGCGATGCGTTGCAACACACGTTGTGCACGGGAGGCTGGCTGCGGCCTGAGAGGGCGAGCCGCTGCGCTGCTGGCGCATGTTGCTCGGTCGCTGTGGTTTCCCCGAGTACCCCTGCGAAACTGCGAGCCAAGATGCCGGTGGCAACCATGTCCGGCCGGCCCAGCATTCTCCGCAGCGCCGATAGGTGGGCACCGCACTACTCGGCTTGCGCTAATGCGCGCAGCCGCGCGGAAGCTCGCGGTTGGCCGGCCGGCTACGCCGAAGTGGCGCGCGAAGCGCCCGACCTGCGCGAGCACTACCGCGTAGGTGCCGTCGCGACCGTGAGGGCCTTCATCGATCCGGTGCTCGCAGGTACGAAGGCGGCGCTATCGGATTGCGCCGAGCAACGTTGGCGCGCAACGGGCTTGATGTTGTAGCGCCCGCGCACGCGGCGTCCGGCATGAGCCCTCGCTGATACAGCCCAGCATGTGCCGCAATCGTCGGAGAAGGGGAGGGATTGCTCTCGCGCCTTCTCATCTGGCGGGCGCTTCAGCTCGCCTCTCTGATCACTTGCTTCCTCATCGCCGGCTGGCTGCTGCACGGCGGCCTGCACGAGCTGCTTGCCGGCAGGGCGCTCGGCGGCGTCGGCAGCGTCCTGCTGGCAGCTGCCTCAGCGGCCCTCGCGCTCCTGCGCGGGGCGCTTGAAGCGTCGGCCTGGCTGCTTGGGCCACTGCTTTTCGCGGGGCTTGTGCTCGCGCTGGCGCGCATGCGCACCCGCCGCCGGCGCGAGTACGTGCGCATGCGCGTGCTGCCCTACCGCACAGACCAGGCCGGGGTGGAGCAGCTGGTGGCGATGTTCGAGACGCTGCACGCGCTGCTGCTGCATCGCCGTCTGCGCCGTCTGCGCCACGGCCAGCCCTCGCTGGCGCTCGAGCTCCACGGCGCCGGTGCCGGCGCGCACGCCGGCACCTGGCTTGGCGTGTGCTGCCCGCGCGAGCACCAGGAGACGGTCGCGGTTGCGCTGCGGGAGGCCTATCCCAACATCGTGCTGCTCCCGACCTCGATCCAGATCGGCACGGACGCCGCGCTCGTGCGCCTGCGCAAGCGTGAGAGCTTCATCGAGCGCGCGCTCTGGATCAGTCGCGAGCGCCTCGAGCGCGAGCCGCCGATCGACGGGCTCCTGCGCGTGCTCTCCTCCTGCAGCGGTCAGGCGCTGGTTCAGCTCGCGCTGACGCCCACGCCGCGCCTGCTCTCCGTCTACGCCGCCCACCTCTTTCGCTCAAGCGAGCGCCGCGCGCAGCGAGATAGGCGCGGCGCACCCAGAGGGGGGACGCCCTCGCTGCTTGACCGCAAGCTGCTTGAAGGATCGCTTGGCGTCGTTGGCAGCGCGCTCTTCTACTGCGATGTCAGAGTGCTTGCCGCAAGTGCGTCCGACGCCCGCCGCGTGGCCTCCTACCTCTGCGCCCAGCACAGCGAGGGCCATCTGGTCGAACGGCTTGGCACGCGCGCGCTGCCGCGCCGCTCCGCCTACCGCGGCCGGCTGGCGCGGGGGGAGGGCAACCCGCTGCCGGGCATCCACACCGGCGTCTTTGCCGCAAGCGAGCTTCCCGCCCTCTGGCACATGCCGGCGCCGACCTACACCAGCACGCCCTTTCAGCGCTCGTCGCTGCCGCTTGCGCCCGCCCCTCCAGGCGCCTTCCGGCCCCAATCCGGGGAAGGCCTGCTGCACGACGCGCTCGGGCCAGTATCGATCCACCCGCAGAGCCGCCGCCAGAACCTCGCCGTCACCGGCACCGTCGAGCAGGGCAAGACGAGCCTGCTGGTCGCAAGCGTCGCCGAGGACCTCGCCCGCGAGCGCTGCTGCGTGATCCTCTTTGACCCCAAGGGCGATGCCGCCGATGCCGCCGTCTCGCTTGTGCCCGAGGACCGCACCTGCACGCTGCTTGACTTCGCGCACCCCACCTGCGGCTTCAACCCGCTTGCGGCGCGCGCGCCCGCAGATGTCGTCGCCGACTTTGTCGTGGGCGCGCTCCGCAATTTGTTTACAGATGCCGACATCAGGGCCTCGTCGGATCGCTATCTGCGCAACGCGATAATCGCCGTGCTGGCGGCCGACGAGCACGCCAGCCTCTGGGATGCCGCGCGTCTGCTCTCAGTCGGGGAGGAGGGCTACGCCTACCGCGAGCGCGTGGGCGCGCAGGTGCGGACGCTGCCCGCCTTCAAGGAGATCGCCCAGTTCTTCGCAAGCGAGCTGGTCGCCCAGCTGCGCGACGCCCGCGCTCCAACCACCGCGAAGCTTGATGCCCCCGTCAACAAGCTCGCGCGGCTGCTCAACTCACCCTCGATCAAGCGGGTGCTGCTGAACGAGAGCCTGAAGATCGACCTCGAGCAGGTGATCGGAGGCTGCGAGGTGCTGATCGTCAAGGGCGCCCTCGGCGCGATGGGCGCCGGCAACACCTCCGTGCTGATGCAGATGCTGATCGGGATGCTCGATGCGGCGCTCGCGCGCCAGCAGGACCACATCGCCGCCGATGAGCGCGTCGCTGTTGCTCTGAAGATCGACGAGGCGCCGCTGGTGATCAACCGCGGCTTCGCCGAGACGATCGCGCTCAAGCGCTCGGCGGGGCTGGAGACCGTCGCCTGCTGGCAGGCCGACTCGCAGTGGACCGAGCGCAGCGTACGCGACCAGCTCGATGCGCTGTTTGCGAGCCGCGCCTACTTCGCAACCGCCTCCAGCGCCGAGGCGCGCGCGGCGTCCTCGCTGCTGATGGCCGAGTACTCGGACTCGATCAGGCCAAGCACCGCGGAGCTTCAGTCCCTTGCGCGCCCCGACCTGCGCCTGCATCTGCCCCGCCACCACGCGATCATCTCCTTCACATCACCCGCAGGACGGCTTGCCCCCTTCATCGCGCAGACCAATCCGGTGCGCATCGATCGCCGGCGGCTTGCCCTCCACAGCGCTCGCCAGGCGCAGCGCGGCGGAAGCTATCTGGCGGACCTTCGCCAGGCGCCCTGGGAGCAGGGCGAGCGTGCCGCCGCTTCATCTCCGGCGGGCGACAACGGCGGGGCGCACAGTGAGCGCACGCTGCCGCCGCGCTCAGGCACGCCGCCGGCGAGCTTCGCCGAGCTCGCCGATCTCGATCGGGCGGTGCGCATGCGCGTCCTTGCGCAATCGGCAGCAGCGACGCCCCATCGGCCGGACGCTGTCGATCTTGCGCTGCTCGAGCTGATCGCGCGCCTGCGCCACGTGCTCGGCAGCGAGCTGCACCGTCGCTTTGGCGCCGGACGATCGCTGACGACAACCCAGCGGCGCCTGAAGCGCTTGGCAGACGCGGGGCTGCTGGCGCGGCTGCAGTTTCACCGCCGCGACGGCGCCGGCGTGCCGCTCTGCTATGCGGTGACCCCGCGCGCGCTCGCCCTGCTCGCGGAGCGCTGGCCCGGGGCGCTCGCGCTCAGCGCGCCAAGCTATGAGCAGATCGGCGAGAGCGCCCGTGGTGCGGCGTCGATCCGCCACGAGCTGCACGTCAGCAGCTCACTGCTCGCCTACGAGCGGGCGCTTGCGCTCGGCCCGCTTACGCTGCGTGGCAGGAGCGAAGCGGCGATCACCCCCCGTGCCGCCAGGGGCGGGGAGGCAGAGGGCAGGGTCTTCGCCCTGCGCGACCTGCGCCTGCCGCAGGGGCGGGTGCCGCACGACCTGCTGCGCACCGCGCCCGACGGCCGGCGAGCGGTCGCAGAGCGCTTTGAGACGATCCGGCCGGATGGCGTGATCGAGCTGCCAAGCCGCTGCGATGTGCTGATCGAGCGCGATGACCGCCTGCCGGTGGCAGGTCGCGCGGGCGCGGGGGCGCTTGCGAAGCTCGAGCGCTACGAGCACTTCCTCGCCGGCTGGTCGCTGCTCACCCTCCGCTACGGCGAGCGCGGAGGGGTTGTGCCCTTCGTGCTCTTCGTCTGTCGCGATCGCGAGCGTGCGCGCGATTGCGCACGCCGTGCCGATGAGATCCTCTGCGCCGCGCAGGCCTATCCCGGCGAGCATCCCTCCGAGTGGCCCTACCCGGCGCGCTCGCGAATCCTCTTCTGTGCCGAGCGCGATCTTCACGAAGGAGCCCTCGCCGGCTTTGGGGTGCCCGCGCTGCCACCCGCTGTGCGCGCCCAAGCGCAAGGTCGATGCCCAGGCAGCCAGCCTGTCGCGGAGGTCCGTCCGCTTCCGGGCGCTGCGTGAGCTGCACCCGCCCGCGCATTGGCGCGAGCGCCAAGCGGCAGGCCGGCGCGCCGTGGCTCTGCGATCGCGTGCGCTGCTCGGGCGAGCGGTCGCGCGGGCAAGGCGTGGTCGGAGCTGGGTTGAGTGGCAGCCAGCGCCGACAGAGAGCCCCTCGCTCGCTTGCGCGAGTCGCGCCTGCGTGCGGCTGGCGCCGCCAGCTGCCGCGGCTTGCCAGTGGGCGCGATATTGGTTGCTGCGCTTGCCACCTGGGCGATTATCTCGGCGCTCGCGCTCGCTCTGCTGGCGGCGCTGCTGGGATCGGCGCTTGCCGGCGCCAGCGCTTGCGGCGGCCAAGGCGCGCTTGCGCTGCCAAGCGGCCAGGGCGCCGTGGTTGCGGCGACCGTATATGAAGGGGAAGGGCCAGGCGCATACGGCGCCGGGCTTGCCGGTCACCTCTCATTTGCGGAGCTCGGGCTGAAATCGGCATACGACAGCGATCGCGCGGACGCCGATCGCCTTGGCCTGGCACTCGGCGTAGGTGGTCCGCTTGCGCCCTTCACGCGCCTTGTCATCCGCGCGCCCAACGGGCGCTCGGTCGTCGGCGAAAAGCGTGACATCGGCGCCGGCGGGCCGCCGATCGACGGGCATCCGCGCGCGATCGACCTCTGGCGCTCCACGCGCGAAGCGCTGCATCTGCCGCCCGACTGGTCGGGGTTGGTGCGTGTCGAAGCGCCGCGTGGGGAGGCGCTCGAAGTGGAAGCCGCAGGCTCCGCGCCGGGTGCGAGCGCCGGGCAGAGCCAGGCGCGGCTGCTCTCGGCCTGTGCGGCTCCCGATCGCGCCGGCTCATCGCTTGCTGCGCGAATCGTGCGCATCGCGCGCAGCCAGCTTGCCGTGCGCGAATCACCGCCCGGATCCGAATGCAACCCCTATGGCCCCTGCGAGCCCTGGTGCTCGCTGTTTGCCTCCTGGGTCTGGTCCCAGGCAGGCGTTCGTGTGCCGTCGCTTGCCTTCTCCGGCGCGCTCTACGAATGGGCGGCGGCGCACACGCGCGCGCTGCCCGCCAGCGCCAATCCACGACCCGGCTGGACGGTCTTCTTCGGCAGTGGGCCCTCCTCGCCGCAGACCTCGCTGCACGTGGCGATCGTCGAAGCGGTTGCCTCTGACGGCGAGATGACCCTGATCAACGGCAACTACGCGGGCGGGGTGAGGCGCTCGGGGCCGTGCCTGCCCGCTGCGGCAAGCGCGCCGCCGCCCGATGGCTGTGCAGAGCCCGCCCCGATCTACGGCTATGGAGCGCCGGGGCCATGACCTGGAAGCCGGCGATGAGAGTGCTGCAGGGCGTGGCGTTCCTGGCCGGCCTGATCGCTGCGCTCTTGATCGGGGCCCCGCAGCGCGGCGGCGAGCGCCCGCCCCTGCCGGCCGGGCGGCTCGCTTCCAGCGCGCCCGCGCAAGAGCGACCCCCGCCCGGGATGCCTCTGCCCGAGCGGCACATCGGTGGGCGCGCGCCCGGCCGGGCAATGCGCGGCCGCGTGAACATCAACCCCTTTCGCACCAGCTCAGGCGCAGCCGCCCGGGCGCGCGACCTGCTCCTCAGCGAGCCGCTGCTGCAGCTGCTGCCCTACAGCGACGCCACGATCGGCCTCTCGCTCCTCGGCGCCTTCCGCGACGGCAGGCCGATCCTGCTGCTCACCTACCGTGGATCGCGCGCCAGCGCCGAAGCGGACCTCGCCCGGCTGCGCTCGCGTCTGCACGAAGCGCCAGGCGCAATGACGGTAGAGATGCTCAGGATCAAGCGCACGCCCGCCGCCTGTGCGCGCCGCACAGCGGGCGAGCGCTCAGGGCTGTCTATTGCAAGAGGCGCGCGGGCGGGCGGCTGCCCGCCCGCGCATTAAGGCTGCTCGCAACGTATCTGTGCGCAGCCAGCCAGCTTCAGTCGGCGCTGCCGCCGGACGGCGGCACGCGCACTTCGCAGTCGTAGCCGTTGTGGACGCCCGCGTTCGCGTTCTTGCAGTCGCCGAAGGTCACCGGTCGTAACTTGTCAGCGCCGCCGGCGTTTGAGGCGAGGCTGGTCGCGGCAAGCGGCGAGGCGAAGCTGAGCGTCGCCGCGCCAAGCGCCAGCAGCGCGCGCAGCGCGCGCCTGCGACCGACTGCCGTGTGCTCGTGACTACGTTCTTTCATTGAGGTGGCCTCCTTGCCTGTGAGAGATAGGGACAACGTCTCTATAGAGCAGCGCCGCCGCGCTTCCCGCCTGCGTGGACCAATGGATGAGCGCGCCGCGCGGCTAGAAGCTGGCGCGTTTTCGCAACGCCGCTGCCATCGGGCGGCACGCGGCCGCCACTCTGTCCGCTGCAGCCGCGGTGGCTGCGCCTGCAGTTGCCCCCTGCTCAGCTGCGGTGCGGCGAGCCTGTCCCGAAGCGACCAGCCCCCGCTCGCCAGGGCAGCTGCGCAGCCTCCCAGCTGAGCGGCGAGGGCGACTGCGCTGCATCGGCGCTCTGCTCGCTGCCGCGCTGCCTGCGGCGACTACGCTCACGCGCTCAATCTCTATCCCTTTCCCTGTTCCTCGCCCATTGCGGCACCCAATGCCAGATACGCCCCACCTCCGCGCAAGCCTGCGCGCTTGATCACAAGCGTCGCCGACGCGGTTGGGTCGCCACCAGCCAAAGGAGATCACAATGTCGAATCAGCACCCGCTCGCGCACGAGCTGCGCGCTGCCTTCCAATCGCCCGATGCGCCAAGCAACGCGCCCCCAGCCACGACCCCATGTCAGCTGAAGCGTCCCGCAGCGCTCGACCGCGGCGCACTGCTGACCTGGATCGCGCGTCATGGCGTTGCAGGCTGCGGTGACCTGCAGCTGCGCTTCGGCGCTGCCCCCGCGCTGCTTGCTCCCCTGCTTGCAGAGGCGGTCGAAGCCGGGCTGCTGCGCCGCCACTGCGCACGGCCCTGCGAAGAGCCGCTCTACGTCGCCACCGCCCGCGGGCTGCGCGCAGTCGGCCTCTCCTCTCTGAGCGTCTGCCCCGTGCAGCCGCGCGCTGAGGCGCACCTGCGGGTGGTAGCGCGCACAGCAAGCGCCCTTGAGCGTCTGCATGCAAGCACCTGCGCGGTGCTCTCCGAGCGCGAGCTGCGTGCGAGCGCGCATGCGGGTCGCTGGTGGTCACAGATCGCGCCCACGGTCCATCACGGTGGCAGCGTCTGCAAGCGACCGGACCTGATTCTGCGCCCGCACGAGGCGTCGTTGGGGCTGCCGCTCGCCGTCGAGGTCGAGCTGTCCGTCAAGTCGCCAGCGCGCCTCTATGCGATCTGCGCGGCCTGGGGCGCGGCGGAGGTGGTCGGCGGCGTGCTGTACCTCGCCGCTCCCGCGCCCGCGCGCGCGCTTTCTCGCGCGATCGCGCGAGCGAAGGCATCCGCAAGGATCACGGTGCTCGAGCTGCCGCCCGCGGATGTGCCTGCCCTGCGCCGCCGGCTCTGCCCAGCACAGCTGCGTGCACGCTGCGCAAGCTGCGCACTCGCTGCAGATCAGCGCGCGTCCGGCGGCGTGCGGTCGGAGAAGGCTGCAAGGGCAAAGCAAATGATGGAGGAGCACATCGAACATGAGCCAGGCACAGGAGCTTTTGGAGGGCGCACTCGGCGAGCATCCGCTGAGCTGCAGAGGGACTGCGCACGATGAGGCTGAGGGCGCCCGCGAGCGAGGCGAGCGGCCGCGCACGCTTGCGCGCTACCTGCGCGCCGACGGAGCGCTGCGCGAGCTGCTCGTGCGCGCCGGCTTCCAGGGCTCACGTCTGGTGCTCGACCGCGACGCGCTCAGCCACGGAGACCCGCGTGTAGTCGCGCACCTGGCCCCCGACGAGCCGGCCGAGAACGCGCAGATCCTCTGCGCGATCTATCTGGCCGATGCCAGCCGCGGCCGCTGTCGGCGGATGCGCGCGAAGGATCTGCGTGTGCTGCCAGCCGAGGTATCCCAGGGCTCCCAGGCGCAGGTGCCCGCGAGCGCGATCGCACGCGGGCTGAGCGACTGCGCCGGCAACCGCTATCGCATCGCGCTCTTTCAGTCGCGCGGTGGCCAGAAGCTGCGCTGGGCGCATCAGGCAAGGAGCGAGTGCGGCCGCTTCGCGCCGGCGCGGGCGCTCGCGCTGCGAGCGGTGCTCGGGGCGCTGGAGAGCTACGAGCCGGCGCTTGCGCACACGCGCAGCGCGGTCGCGTTAGCGGCGGGGGCGGGTGAACCGGCGGCGCGCTACCTGCAGCGCGAGCTTGCAAGCATCGAGCGCTCGCCCTATGTTCTCAACCGCGCGCTGCGCGAGGCGGTGCTTGGTGCGGTGGCGCGCGGTGAGCTGACGCTCGGCGAGATCGCGCTGCGCTGCGGGCACGTCAAGCGCGAGCTGGGCGGCGCGCCCGGCGGCGAGACGAGCTGGCTTGCGCGACGGATCGGGCTTGCGCCCGAACGGGCGGGGGGCAGGCGCTCGCCGTGGATCCACAGCGACCTGCTCGCGCTGATCGCGCGCTGCGGCCTGGGGGTGGACCCGCGCGAGGTAGAGACGCACTAGGCGCCGTGCTCTCAGAGGGTTCTGTAGGGTCCTGCCATGGGCAGCGACAGCGAGCTTCAGGCGCTGTTGAGCAGGCCGCTTGCAGCGGTCGCGCCGGAGGTGGCCGGCGCGATCGAGTCAGGGCCGATCGACCCCCGCCAGGCGCTCAGCGCCGATCGACCGGAGGGCGTGATCGAGAGCGGCGATGAGGCGGCGCAGACGGGTTGGTGTCTGCTCGCCGACGGCAGCGCCTACACCGCCGTGCGGACGCTGATGGCGGGCGTGAGCGGCAGGATGCTCGACTGGTGGTTTGAGTGGCATGCGCTGCATCCGCTGCGCTATCGCATCTGGTATCCGCGGGCGCACTTCGACATCAGCGTCGAGCTGCCCGAGGCGCCTGGCGCCAAGCCCTATTGGGGCGCAATCCATCACCCGGTCGAGGACATCGGGCTGGGCCGGGCGCATCTGCGTATCGCCTTCTGCGACCCGCTCGAGTTCGGCTTCCCGGCAGCTGCGCTCGAGCGTCCGGAGGTGGCGACGGTCATCTGCGGCCTGGTGGGCGACGACCGCAAGCGCGCCTGGCATACGCGCATCTGCCACTGCGCGCTTGAGCGCCCGGAGGGCGTCGAGCTGCGCAGCCGCTTCTGGATCGGCTCCGCGCTTGGCCTCTACACGCGCCGGGGGCCGGCGGGCGCGATCAACCGCCTGCTGGCAACGCCACTTGCGCGCCGAGCGCTGATCCCCCGAGAAGCGCCGCTGGCGATGGCGCGCCACTGTGCGGCGGAGTACGCGAACCTCGCGGCGCTGCTGCCCGAGCTCTACGCCCGCTACAGCGGCGAGTGACGGGCGCCTGCGCTCCGGCGTGACCTTGCGCTCCTAAAGGCGGCGCCTGACCCGGCCGCCCCGGCGTGGGCCCTCCTGAGGTCGGCGCCTAGAAGCTTTCCCTCAGCAGCTCGTAGCTCATAGTCAATCCAACCTGAGCCGTGGCGGCCGATCGGGCCCCGCGGCTCTTTTTCGTGAAAGGAGAAGATCGATGTTGACGTACCTCTCGCACGCGCTGATTGCCACATCCGCCTCGCTGCTGGTGGCGCCTGGTGGTGGCGCAGGAGGCGCGCTCTCCACTCCGCTGCGCCTGCTTGCGGCGCTGGCCCGAGCGGCCGCCCAGGCGCTCGGCGGCTGGCTGGTGGGGAGGCTCGCGGCACGCGCGTGGCTCGATGGCGGGCACTCGCGCGGGCGTCTGGCGCTGGCGCTCCTGCTTGCGCTTGCGCTGGCGCCCACCGGCGCCCTCGCGCTCGTGCCGCTGCTCGCGCGCACCGGCAGCGTGGGGGCGATCCTTGGTGCGCTTGTGACCTGTCTGCCCGCGCGCGGCGAGCATCGGGAAGGGGTCGCGGCAGCTGCGCCCGCCGCCGGCCTGAGGCTGCGTGACTGCGGCCGGCGCGCCCTTGGCCGCGCGCTGGCGCGCATCCTTGCCATCGGCGAGGCCACTCTCGGCAGCGCCGGCTCCGCGCTAGCGCCGGCGCAGATCGCGCGCGGGCGCAGGGCGCCGAGGGGAGGCCTCCTCGGCTCTGGGGCGCACGAGCTTGAGCTCGGGCGCGAGCTGCGCAGCGGCCGGCGCCTGCGCATCCCGATCGCGCACACGGTGGTGATCGGCGCGACCGGCGCCGGCAAGACGGTGACACTGCGCACGCTGCTCTCCGCAGGCGCGCTCAGCCACGGGGTGATCGCGGTCGACGGCAAGGGCGATCCGGCCCTTGCCGATGCGCTCGCGCGCGCCGCCCTGCGCGAGGGGCGCACGTTGCGCCAGTGGAGCCCCTGGCAGCAGACGACGTACAATCCGCTCGCCCGCGGATCAGAGACCGAGATCGTCGACAAGGCGCTCGCGGCGGAGAGCTTCGGCGACACCTACTACCTGCGGATCGGCCAGCGCTTTCTGGGCTTTGCCGTGCGCGCGCTGCAGGCCGCAGGGCGCGAGGTGACGCTAGCGGACCTGGCGCGCTTCGCCGACCCGGCGATGCTGGAGGCGCTGGCACCCGAGATGGAGGCGCGAGCGCCCGGGTCTTGGGCGGCGCTCGCCGGCACGCTGCCACGCCTGCAGGGTCGCGAGCGCGAGGCGCTCGCTGGCACTCAGCACCGTCTGGCGACGCTTGCTGAGTCTGACGTCGGAGCGCTGCTGGCGCCAGGCGAGGGCAGGCCGAGCATCGACCTGCTTACAGCAGCGGAGCGTGGCGAGGTCGTCTACTTCAACCTCAACGCTGATGCTCGTCCTGAGCTTGCACGGATGCTTGGCGCAGCGATCATCGTCGATCTGCTCAGCGTCGCCGCTCATCTGCAGAGAGCGCATGCGTGCTCGCCGACGATGCTGCTCTTCGACGACGTTCAGGCGTTTGCCAGCGACGCCGCGATGGGCGCGCTGGCGAGCCTGTTCGCGCGTGGTCGCTCAGCGGGGCTGAGCGTGTTCCTCGGGACGCAGTCGCTCGCGGACCTGGAGCTCGGTAGCGCCCGCAGGGTGGCGGGCCAGATCCTTGACAACCGCGCCAACCTGATCGTGCACCGGCTGCCCGGGTTTGACTCCGCCGCCCGTGCGGCACGCGAGCTCGGGGACCATCGGCAGCCCGTCTTCCATGAGCAGCTTGAGGGCAGCCTCAGCGGATGGCGCCCGAGCGGACGCGCGACCCGCAGCGAGGGCGTGGTAGAGAACGTGGCTGCGCGCGAGCTTATGGCACTTCAGACGGGCATCGCCTACGTCCAGGCTCGCGGCTGCAAGCCGAAGCCCGTCGCCATAAGGCCAAGGTAGATGCCAACGGCGCGCCCGCCCCCCTGAGGCAGGTGCGCCTTTGGCATTTAAGCGCCAGGTTTCTGGCGGTGCCAGGCGAGAGCTGCCAACGCGCTGAAGGGTCGGGCGCCTCAGAGCCACGCTGCAGAGGGCCGCGCGCAGCAGCTGTCAGCGGGGGCTGCGCCTATCTTCGACGCTCGTCAACCATCAAGAGAGGAGCGCACAATGCCCTACACCTCGATCAACCGCGTTACCCTGGTGGGCAACCTCACGCACGATCCTGAGCTGCGCGAGCTGCCCTCGGGCAGACGCGTCTGCCACCTGCGGGTCGCGTGCACATCGCGACGGCGAACCGATGATGGCGACTATGAGGCAAAGCCCAACTACTTTGACGTGAGCGTCTTCGGCCCGCCTGGCGAGTCAGCGCACCGCTACCTGCAGAAGGGCTCGCCGGTGGCAGTCGACGGGCGCCTGGAGTGGAGCTCGTGGGAGGGCGTCGACGGCAAGCGCCGGCAGGCGGTGGGCATCGTCGCCAGCGAGGTTCAGTTCCTGCGTGGCCGTGGAGCGGAGGCGGAGGGCGCACTCGGCCGCTCGCCCGAGGATCCGCTGGCTGGTGATAAGAGCGGGGCGGAGTCGCGCGCCGTGCAGGTGCCCGCCTAGGGGGCGGATGCGTGCGGTCCCTTGGGTGCGATCCACTTCAGGCTCGCATCCTCGGGGTCGCCGCGCATGGGGGCCGCGTCGGTCGAGCGCAGCGCGTGGCGCACGGCCAGGAAGTCGGCCACGGCGCGCACATCGTGCACCCGCAGCACGCTGGCCCCCTGCGCGACGCCATGTGCGACTGCGGCGAGCGTCCCCGGCAGACGCGCCAGCGGCGGCGATCCGGTGAGCATCCCGATGAAGTACTTGCGTGAGGCGGCAAGCAGGATCGGCGCTCCGATCTGTGCGAGCGTGCCGAGCTCGCGCAGGATCTGCACCGACTCCTCGGGCGTCTTGGCGAAGTCAAGGCCGGGATCGATCAGGATCTGCTCCGCTGAGAGCCCCTCGCTGCGGGCGAGCGCCGTGCGCTCGCCGAGCAGCTCGAGCACGTCCGCCAGCGGATCGCGGTAGTGAGGGAAGCGCTCCTGCTTGGGCGCCGCGCGGGTATGCATCACAACCAGGCCGGCGCCCGCCTCCGCGCAGAGCCGCGCGATCTGCACGTCCGCAAGCCCGCTGACGTCGTTGATCAGCGCAGCGCCGGCAGCAAGCGCGGCGCCTGCGACGGAGGCGCGATAGGTGTCGACTGAGACGCAGAGCCCCTCTGCTGCGAGCGCCTCCACTACCGGGAGCAGGCGCTTGCGCTCAAGCTCAGCGGGCGCCGGCGCTGTGTCGGTGCGCCCGGAGAGGAAGCCGACGTCGATGATCTGCGCGCCAGCGGCCGCCTGGGCGCGCGCAAAGGCGATCGCCTGATCGGTCTCCTGCAGATGCAGCGGGTCGGCGACGGAGTCATCGCCGACGTTGACGATGCCCATCAGGAGCGGATTCCCGACCTCGAGCCGGAAGCTGTGCTCGCGCAGGCGCAGCCGCGTCGTCGTTGGGATCTGGGCTTGGTCGTCGATCACGGCAAGAGAGCCTATCCGGGCGCGCGCGGCGGATATGATCGCCGTGCTGGCCCGGGTAGACAAACTGGCAAAGTCAGCGGACTTAAAATCCGCCGCCCGCGAGGGCTTGTGGGTTCGATCCCCACCCCGGGCATCGCCGGCGGCCTCGACCGGCCTTGCCAGCGGCGATCTGATGCTCGCCCGGGTTTGTCGGCGCGTCAGCTCGGCTGCCGCGCTGAGCGCGCTCGTGCCCCGGCAGCGCCCGGCAGAGGCCCTCACCCTCAGCTGACCGCACGCCAGGCGTCCTCCAGCAGAGCGCCGCGGTTGCGCTTGCAAAGCGGCCGCCGCTGAGACGTCGGGCGCCGCCGCTGCGCCACCTTGAATAGACTGCCCCCCGCGCTCGCGTGCGCGCATCGCTCCCGCCGCCGGTGGGAGCGGTTGGTTCCCGCTGAGCGGGCACGCGCCTCAGCGGGCGGGCAATGCTTGGTCACAAAGGAGATGGCAGGTTGGCAGTCAACACACAGGCGGTCGGGAAGCGCTACGAGCCGACGCGCTATGCGGTCGGCAGGGAGAAGGTGATCGAGTATGCGCTCGCCGTCGGCGAGCGCAATCCGCTGCACCTCGACGTGGAGGCGGCAAGAGCGGCGGGCTACGCCGATGTGGTCGCGCCGCCGATGTTCGCGGTTGTCTTCGCCGCTCGCTCGATGGCGCCCGCGCTCTTCGATCCCGAGGTCGGGATCAACTTCGCGCTGATGGTCCACGGCGGCCAGGAGCTCTCCTGGGGCGAGCTGGTGGTCGCAGGCGACGAGATCATGACCGAGGTCACGGTCAAGGAGATCTACGAGCAGGAGGGTCGCGGCTTCTACATCTATGAGTCCATATCACGCAATCAGCGTGGGGCCGAGGTAGTGCGCGGCACCTGGACACACATCGTGAGAGGAGCGTGAAGAGGATGAGCCAGTCAACTTCAAGCGAGATTCGCTGGGAGCCGGGCGCTGAGCTGCCCGAGCTGCGCGTGACCCCGGACCGCTACCTGACGGTGCGCTATGCGGGAGCCTCCGGAGACTTCAACCCGATCCACATCGACGAGGAGTTCGCAAAGTCAGTCGGCCTGCCGGGACGGATCCTGCATGGGCTCTGGACGATGGCCCAGGCCGCGCGTGCGCTCACCGAGGCGGCCGGCGGGCCCGAGCACCTCAAGCGCCTCTCCGTGCAGTTCCGCGGCATGGGCGTGCCCGAGCAGGAGATCGTCGTGCACGCGACCGTGCTCGAGCGCGAAGGCGATCGCGTGATCGTCGAGCCCGTGGTCGAGCAGGGCGGAAAGCGGATCATCCGCAATGCGCGCGCCGAGCTCGTGATCGGCTCCCTAGGCGGCGGCTGAGAGCCTCAGTGGGCCTCCTCTGAGCGAGGTGTGGTGATCGCCCGTGCGGCGCGACCGCGCGGGCGCCTTACAATTCGGCCATGTTGCTGACCAGCCGACAGCAGGTGATTCTCCGCCACGTTGTCGAGACCTACACGCGCACCGGCCAACCGGTCTCCTCCAAGGCGCTTGCCCAGACGGCCGAGCTCTCCTGCAGCGCTTCGACGATCCGCAACGAGCTTGCGCGGCTGGAGGAGCTCGGGCTGCTCGATCACCCGCACACCTCGGCCGGCCGCGTTCCCACCGAGAGCGGCCAGCGCTTCTTCGTCGACGGGCTGCTCGCCGCGCCGCGCCGCGCCAGCGCCGCTCGCCCCGCCGAGCTCTCGCTGATGCGCTCCGAGGTCGAGCAGGCGATGCATCGCGCAACCGCGGCGCTCGCCGAGGTGACCAACCTCGTCGCGGTCGTGACCGCTCCCTCGCCGCAGTCGGCGGAGATCCGCCACATCGAGGTGCTTGCGCTGCAGCCCACGGTCGTTGCTGTGGTGATCATCACCTCGACCGGCGGGGTCTCCAAGACGCTCGTCCCCTTCGATGCGCCGGTCGACCCCGGTCTGGTCAGCTGGGCGGGCGCCTATCTCGGCGAGCGCCTCGAGGGCCTCGAGCTCGGTGCGCGGATGGTTGCCCAGCGCCTCTGCGACCCGGAGCTCGGCGCGGTCGAGCGAGCCTTTCTCGACCGCCTCGCTCAGGCATTTGCCAACATCCCAAGCGACGGCCAGGACGCCATCTACATCGAGGGCACAGCGCATCTCTTTGTCGCCGGCAGGAGTGTCGCGATCGGCGAGATCGAAGTCCTGATGGGTCTTCTGGAGCGCCGCGTCGCGCTCTTGCAGATGCTCTGCGCAGCGCTCTCGGAGCCCGACGTCTACGTGCGCATCGGACAGGAGAACAGCGAGCCGGCGATGCGCTCCTGGGCGCTTGTCGCCGGCGCCTACGGCCTCTCGCACCGGCGGCTGGGCACCGTCTCCGTGATCGGGCCGATCAGCATGAACTACCCGCGGGCGATCGAATCGGTGCGTGGCTTCGCCGATGCGCTGTCAAGCTACATAGAAGATGCCTACGCCACGAGCTGACCAGCGCATGCCACGAGACGCATATGAGGTTCTCGGGCTCGCCCGTGATGCTGACGAGCAGCAGATCAAGAAGGCGTTCCGGCGGCTGGCGCGCGAGCTGCACCCGGACGTCAACAGCGAGGACCCGGAGGCGGCGGAGAAGTTCAAGGAGGCCGCCGAGGCCTACGAGATCCTCTCCGACCCCGAGCGCCGCGCCACATACGACCGCTACGGCCACGAGGGCCTGCGCTCGGGCGGCTATCGCCCTAGCTCTGAGGCCTTCGGATCGCTCGGGGACCTCTTCAACGCCTTCTTCGGCGAGGGCGGGGTGTTTGGCGGCGAAGCATTTGGCGGCGCTCGGCCCGCGCGCGGCGGTGACATCGCCATCGCTGTTGAGATCGGTCTCGCGGAGGTGCTTGCCGGGAGCACGGTCAGCGTCTCCTATGAGGCGATCTCCCGCTGCGAGCGCTGTCACGGCAACGGCGCCGAGCCCGGGACGCCGATAGTCGCCTGCCCGCGCTGCTCCGGCGCCGGGCGCCTGGAGGCGGTCGCACGCACGCCCTTCGGCCAGGTGCTGCAGACCGTGGTCTGCGACCGCTGCCACGGCGAGGGCCGCGTTGCGCGCCAGCCCTGTGCGGGCTGCTCCGGCGCCGGGCTGCGGCGCACGCCTCAGGTGCTCGAGGTTAGGATCCCGCCCGGGATCGATGATGGGCAGCGCATCCGCGTTGCCGGTCGCGGCAATGCTGCCGCCGGCGGGGGAGCGCCCGGCGATCTCTATGTCCAGGTGCATGTGCGCGGTGACGAGCGCTTCGTGCGCGACGGCCGCGATCTCGTCACGGTCGTCGACGTACCCGTGACGCTTGCCGCGCTCGGCGGCGAGGTCGAGGTCCAGACGCTCGAGGGCGCCACCACGCTCAAGCTTGCCCCTGGAACCCAGGCCGGGGAGGAGCTGCGGGCTCGCGGCGCCGGGCTGCCCGAGCTGGGGCGCTCGCGCCGAGGCGACCTGCGCGTCTTCGTCAACGTGCTGATCCCGCGGCATCTGAGCGGCGAGCAGCGCGAGCTGCTCGAGCGGCTGCACGCGACGCTCAGCGCGGACAATCACGCCCACGGCGGCGAGTCTGTGCTGCTGCGGCTGCGGCGGCTGCTGCGCCACCATGCCGACTGAGCGAGGGACGCTCGCTTGATACGCCTCGCCCTGCGTGTGCGGCGGGCCGATGCTGAGCTTGTGCTCGCAGAGCTGCTTGCGCTTGCCCCGGCGGGCTGCGAAGAGCGCGATGTCGATGCCGAGACGGTTGAGCTGGCCCTCTATGGAGCGCCCGGCGAGCTGCCTGCGCTGCCCCCGCTGCAGGCCGCCGTGGGCTCCGCCCTGGTGTCGGTCTCAAGCAGCGAGGTGCGCGAGGACTGGGCCGAGCGCTGGCGTCAGTTTCACCGTCCGGTGCTGATCAGGACGCCGCCCACCGAGGCCGCCGGCGCGGCGTGGAGCGGTCGTTCGCTCTACGTGCGCCCGCCCTGGGAGCAGGCCACCGGCGCGCAGGCGGGGAGGATCGAGCTGGTGATCGACCCCGGGCAGGCCTTCGGCACCGGCGCGCATCCCACCACGCGCCTCGCGCTCGAGCTCCTGCTGGCGGCCTGCAATCAGGCGCAGAAGGGCGCGGCGCTTGACATCGGCACAGGGTCGGGCGTGCTTGCGATCGCCGCGCGCGCGCTCGGCCGTGCACCGGTGCTGGCGATCGACAACGACCCGCGCGCGCTTGCAGCGGCGGCCGCCAACGCAGCGCGCTCAGGCGTCGCGATCGAGCTTGAGCGCTGCGACATTCGCAGCGAGCAGCTGCCGCTGCCCGAGAGCCGGGAGGGCTCGCTGCTGATCCTCGCCAACCTCCTGCGCCCGCTGCTGCTTGAGCTCGTGGAGCGCATCGAGCTGCGCGCGGCGACGCTGATCCTCTCCGGCCTGCTCGACGAGGAGGCCGATGAGGTGGCCGAGCGCTATGCAGCGCGCCTGGGTGCGTCGCTGCGCGAGCGAAGCAGCGCCGATGGCTGGAGCGCGCTGCTGCTCACGGTGCCTTGAGCGTCCCTCAGGCGCCTCACGGCAGCGGGTCCGTTGCCGCGATCACCATCAGCAGGTGGATCAGCGCGATCGCCCGCCGCGGCTGAGGATCCTCTCCGAGCGCTGCTCGCGCCAGCTCGAGCGCCTCGCGGCCGAGCTCCAACGCCGCTGCCAGCGCACCCGGCTGGGGATCTTCGCAGAGCGTCAGCGCCAGCTCGATCGACTCCACCGCACGGTCGCTCTGCTGCGCGAAGAGCGCCCCCGCCGCCGTTGCCAGGTAGCCGTAGAGGCGTGCGGCGGTGAGGTCGACCTGCAGCTGCGCTGCCGGGCGCGGCGCGCTCGGCGCAGGCAGCGGCGCTCCTGCAAGCAGCGCCGCCATCGTGCCGCCGAGCAGCAGGCGCAGCTGCGCATCTGAAAGGCCCATGCGCAGGGCGCACCTGCTCGCCAGCAGCAGCCCGCCGGAGGGGTCGCCGTACGGGGGGTCTGAGCCCAGCACGATGCGCTCGGCGGGAACGCGCGCAAGCAAGCTGAGCACATCGAGCGGATGAAAGCAGGAGGTGTCGTAGAGCACGCGCGGGTGCTCGGCAAGCAGCGTGCTCAGGCGACCCTGATCGCAGATTGCCGCATGCGCCAGGATCAGCGTGGTGTCCGGGTGACGCAGCGCCAGCGCCGCCAGGTCCTCGGCGATCGGCGGCAGCCCGCGCCCGGCGTGGATCAGGATCGGCACGCCCGCCTCACCGGCCAGCGCAAAGATGCCCTCCAGCGCTGCCCCTTCGCCATCGCTTGCAAGGGTGAACGCCTGCGCGCGCGGATGTAGCTTGATGCCGCGCGCCCCTGCGGCCAGGCAGCGCCTTGCCTCGGCAAGCGGCTCTTCGGCCGGGTCGAGGCGGCAGAAGGGGATCAGACGGCCACCGCTTTGCGCCGCCCAGGTGAGCACGCGGTCGTTGGGCACGCGAAAGGCCGGTCGGCGCTCGGGGTCATGGAGTGGAAAGGTGCACGCGCGCCCGATGCCCGCGCGCTCCAGCATCTCGATCAGGCGCTCAGGCGCAAGCTCGCGCCCGTCCTCGTCGCGGCCCAGATGGGTGTGGGCATCGATCAGCTCAGCGCCCTCGGGGAGCAGCGCTCGCAACTGCGCTGCCAGACGCGCGCGCAGGGCGCCGTAGCGGTCATCTTGGGTGCTCTGCTGCAACCAGCTCTCCGTGCGGTCGGGGGCTGCCAGGGAGGGCAGCGCCGCGGCCAAGCATAATGTCACCATGGCGATAGTCGATCAGGTGGAGTCGGACATGAAGAGCGCGCTGCGCGCCGGCGACCGTGAGCGCACGAGCGCGCTGCGCCTGCTCCTGGCGGAGCTGCGCAAGGCCCACAAGGAGGGCGACGGCGACGAGCTGGCCGTCCTGCGCCGTGAGCGCAAGCGCCGTGCCGATGCCGCGGCCGCCTATCGGGCGGCCGGGCGCAGCGATCTTGCCGAGCGGGAGGAGGGCGAAGCGCAGCTGCTGGCGGCCTATCTGCCCAGCGAGCTCTCCGACGGCGAGCTTGCGGAGCTGGTGCGCGAGGCGATCGCCGCCACCGGGGCAGCCTCGCCGGCTGACATGGGGCGAGTGATGAAGCACGCGGTGGCCGCCGCGCAGGGGCGTGCCGAGGGATCCCGCCTGGCCGCGGCGGTGCGTGCAGCGCTGCAGGGATGAGAACGCAGATCGAGCTCTCCCAAGACGCCGCAGCCGAGCTTGCCGGCAGCCACGATGCGGTGCTGCGCGCCCTGCAGGGAGATCTTGACTGCGCGATCTTCCTGCGCGGCAACCTGCTCACGCTCGAGGGCGAGGAGCACGAGCACGAGCTTGCCCTGCGCGTGGTTGCCGAGCTGGTCGCGATGATCGAGCGCGGCGCAGAGGTCAGCCCCGCGACGGTCGCTGCGGTGCGGCACACCCTCGAAGCCGAGGAGTCCCCGGCAGCGGTCCTCGAAGACGTCCTCTGGCGCCATCGCCAGCTCACGGTCGCGCCCAAGACGGTCAACCAGAAGCGCTACGTGGACTCGATTCGCCGCAACACCGTGACCTTCGGCGTCGGGCCTGCCGGCACCGGCAAGACCTTCCTCGCTGTCGCCCTCGCGGTGGCGGCGCTCTCGCGCCACGAGGTCAATCGCATCATCCTCACTCGCCCCGCCGTCGAGGCGGGCGAGCGCCTGGGCTTTCTGCCCGGGGACATCATGGCCAAGGTCGATCCCTACCTGCGGCCGCTCTTTGACGCGCTCCACGACATGCTCGACCCAGAGCGGGTCGCCGCACACATCGAGCGCGGCGTGATCGAGATCGCCCCGCTCGCCTTCATGCGCGGGCGCACGCTCAACGACTCCTTCGTGATCCTCGACGAGGCGCAGAACACGACGCCCGAGCAGATGAAGATGTTTCTGACCCGCCTCGGCTTCCGCTCCAAGATGGTTGTCACGGGCGACATCACGCAGGTCGATCTGCCGCGCGAGCTGCGCTCGGGGCTCGTTGTCGTGGGGGAGGTGCTGGGGGCGATCGAGGACATCGCCTTCGTGCGCTTCAGCGGCGCCGACGTTGTCCGCCACCGTCTGGTGCAGCGTATCGTCGAGGCATACGACAGGCATGCTCAGGAGGATGCGCAGCGGAGCTCTGCAAACGGTGGACGTGGGAGCTAGCGTGCGCCATCCGATCGCAGCGCCGGAGGCGATCGCGGTCGATGTGCTCGGTCGTGCCGCGCTCGCTGCGGGCGCACCCGCCCCTGCGACCATCCGACGCTACGCCCGGGCGGCGGCCGGCGCCTGTGGCCTGCGCTGCGGCCACCTGGCGGTTCACCTAGTCGAGGCTGATCGGATTGCGCAGCTCAACGGCGATCACCGCGGCAGGCGGCGCCCGACAGACGTGCTCGCCTTCCCGATCGACGGCATCGAGGCCAGCCGGGGATGGGCGAGCGGCACACCGCCGCCCGAGCTCGGCGATGTGTTCATCTGTCCGCAGTTTGCCTCGGACCTTCTCGAGGCGCTCGTGCACGGCGTGCTGCATCTCTGCGGGATGGACCACGAGCGCGACGGCGGCGAGATGCTGGCGCTGCAGGATCAGCTGCTCTTTGCGCTCTCCCGCCGGAGGTCTCGGCGCTGAGCGCCCGCTGCGGCTTCATCGCGCTCGCCGGGCGGCCAAATGTCGGCAAGTCGACGCTACTCAACGCGCTTGTCGGGGGGCATGTCGCGGCGGTCTCCGATCGGCCCCAGACCACGCGCCGGGCGATCAGGGGCGTGCTGACGCTAGCCGCCACGCAGCTGATCTTCGTCGATCTGCCCGGCGTTCAGCGCCCCCGCGATCTGCTCACGCAGCGCATGGCAGCGCGCGTGGGGCGCGAGCTTGAGGAGGCCGATCGGGTGCTGCTGGTGCTTGCCGCAGACCAGCGCATCGGCGGCGGCGACCGCTTCATCGCCGCGGCGCTCGCTGCGGCGCACGCGCGGGTGAGCATCGCGGTCAACAAGATCGACCGCACCTCGCCGCAGCGAACCGCGCAGGCGCTGCTTGACGCCGAGGGGCTCGGCGTGGGGGAGGAGATCTTCCCGATCTCCGCGCGCACCGGGGCAGGGCTGGATGCCCTGACCGCGCACCTCTGCGCGAGCATGCCCGAGGGGGAGCACCTCTTTGCGTCCTCGACCGAATCCGACCAGCCCATGGCGCTGCACCTTGCGGAGCTGATCCGCGAGGCGCTGCTGCGGCGCGTCTACGACGAGCTCCCTCACGCCGCCGAGGTGATCGTGGAGGAGATTGCGCCGCTGCCCTCCGGGGCGCTGCTGGTGCGCGCGCTGATCTGGGTGGAGACCGACTCCCAGCGGGCGATCGTGGTCGGCGCCCGCGGACGCATGGTGAAGGCGATCGGCAGCGCCGCGCGCCGCACCCTTGAAGGGGAGCTCGGCAGCCATGTGCATCTTGAGCTGACGGTGCGCACGCGTCGCGGCTGGCGCAGCGAGCCAAGCGCGCTTGCGCGGCTGCAGATCGAGTGAGCGCCCCAGCAGCGCAGCGTCCGACCGCTCAGAGGTCGGCAAGCGCCGCGCTGAGCAGGTCAAGCTCGTCGCTGCCGATCCTGTTGCTGAACAGATACGGCAGCTCGTGGGCGCACAGACGCGCCTTGCGCAGGCGTGCGATCTGATGGTGCTCGCGCACCGTGCGCTCGCGAGCGAGCGCGGCTGCATGCACGGCCGCCTCAAGCGGCGGCGGTCCCTGTAGCCGGCGTAGAGCAGCCAGCTCCGCGGCGGTGAAGCGCTCATCAAGCACGCCGTTGACAAGCACCGCATCGAGGCTTCGCCCCAGGTCGCGGCGCAGTCCGTGCGCAAGCTCGATCGTCTCCGTGACGGCCATCTCGACGGGGCGCGCGACCGCGATCAGCGCACTGCGCGCGGGATCCTTCAGCAGCGCCTGCACCTCTGCGGCACGTGCTGCGATCGGGCCCACACGGGCGATCGCGGCGTAGGTGCCCGGCGCTCGCAGGAGCGCCAGCGCATGGCCGCTGGCAGGCCCATCGACGATCACCGTCGCATAAGCCTCAGGGCCTTCCCCCGAGCAGAGCTCAAGAATGCGCACGAGGCTCAGCAGCTCGCGCGCGCCGGGCGCTGCGGCGGCAAAGAAGCGGAAGCTCGCACGCGCGGCGAGCATGCGCGCGGGCAGCCGGCCGCCCAGCGCGGCCAGCCAGTCGATCAGCGTGCGGTCCGGATCGACGAGCGCCCGCTCGAAGGCGCGCGGGTGCTCGCCAGGATCGCCTCGCGCGCTCTTGCGAGCGCCCTCCGCCCGCTGCTGCGCCGGTGCTGCCTGACCCTCCAGCCGGGCGCCTGCAAGCTCGACCAGGAGCGTTCGTCCGCCGCGTGCTGAGGCTGTTGCCGCAAGCGCCTGCGCGATCGTGCTCCTGCCGGTCCCGCCTTTCCCGGTCACAAAGAGGAGCCTGCGCTCGATGAGGGCCTGCATCCCCATCGGCAGCAGTGTAGGGGGAGCGTCCAGCAGGGCGGAGGGCCGCCGTGCGCGATCGCTGCACCTAGAATCGACCCGGTGAGCATGAATGTGATGGAGAGCGGATGAGCTCCTCGGCGCTGGAGCAGGGTGACATCGAGGAGCTGGTGCGCTTCAATCAGAGCGGGCTGGTGCCCTGCGTGGTGCAGGACTGGTCAAGCGGCGAGGTGCTGACCCTCGCCTACATGAACGCGGAGGCGCTTGCGCGCACCCGTGCGAGCGGCGAGCTTCACCTCTACAGCCGCTCACGGCAGGCGCTTTGGCACAAGGGCGAAACGAGCGGGAACACGCAGCGGGTGAAGGCGCTGCGCGTCGACTGCGACGGCGATGCGCTGCTGGCGCTGGTGGAGCCTGCCGGCCCCGCCTGCCACACCGGCGAGCGCACCTGCTTTCACCGTGGCGAGCGCCAGCCGGCAGCGCCCCACGAGGTGCTGCCCGCGCTTGAGCGGGTGCTCTCCGAGCGCTCCCGCGCGCGGCCGCAAGGGTCCTACACGACAGAGCTGCTCGAGCACCCCGCACGCGCCGGCGAGAAGGTCGCCGAGGAGGCGGAGGAGGTGGTGCGCGCCGCCGCGGGCGAGTCCGACCGGCGCGTCGATGAAGAGGGCGCCGACCTTCTCTACCACCTGCTTGTCCTCCTGCGCACGCGCGGGCGCAGCCTGCTTGACGTCGTGGGGGTGCTCGATGAGCGGCGTCGCTAGCGGCCACCTGCTGCTGCCGGTCGCTGAGCGCTTCATCGACGACACGCTCACCCCGGTCTCAGCCTTCCTGAAGCTGCGCAGGCTGGCGCCCGAGGAGCCCGCCTTCCTGCTGGAGTCGGCCGAGCAGGGCATCCAGGTGGGGCGCTGGTCGTTCATCGGCATCAAGCCGCGCGCCGTGCTGCGCTGGTCGCTCGATGACGGAGGCGACCCCTTTCGGCTCGCCGGCGACCTGATCGCGCACAACGCGCAAATGGAGCTGGATGATCCGCCGCCCTTCACGGGCGGGGCGGTCGGCTACTTCGGCTATGACCTCGTGCGCACGGTCGAGCCGCTGGGGGAGCCCAATCCCGACCCGCTCGGGATCCCGGACATGGCGCTGATGACGACCGATGTGATCGTCGCCTTCGACCATCTGAAGCACACGATCACCGTGATCGCCAACGGCGAGGTGACGGGCGCCGGCGAGGAGCAGGCGCGGCGGCGCGCCGCGGAGACGATCGCCTCCGTCCGCGCCGCGCTTGCGGGGCCGCTGCCGCAGCTGGCCCGCGGCGCAGCAGTCCCCCCGCCGCGCTTCTCCTCCAACGTCAGCCCTGAGCGCTTCGAAGCGATGGTTGCTCGCATCATCGAGTACATCCACGCCGGAGACGCCTTTCAGGTCGTTCCCTCCCAGCGCTTCTCGGCGGCGCTGCCCGTCGCGCCCTTCTCCGTCTACCGCGGTCTGCGCGCGGTCAATCCCAGCCCCTATATGTACTACCTGGACTTCGGCGACTTTCAGCTTGCCGGCGCCAGCCCGGAGCCGCATCTGCGCGTCAGCGGCACGCTGGCAAGCACGCGCCCGGTCGCCGGGACCCGCCCGCGCGGGGAGACCCCGGCCGCGGACGAGCGCATCGCAGCGGAGCTCTTGGCCGACGAGAAGGAGCGCGCCGAGCACGTGATGCTTGTCGATCTGGCGCGCAACGACCTGGGGCGCGTCTGCCGGGCCGGCAGCGTCAGCGTCGACTCGCTGATGAGCATCGAGCGCTACTCGCATGTCATGCACATCGTCTCCGCGGTCAGCGGTCGTCTACGCGAGGACATGGATGCGATGGAGGCGCTGCGCGCGACGCTGCCGGCCGGAACGCTCTCCGGCGCCCCCAAGGTGCGGGCGATGCAGATCATCGACGAGCTCGAGCCGCACAAGCGCGGCGGCTACGGCGGCGCGATCGGCTACCTCTCCTACAACGGCGACCTCGACACCTGCATCCACATCCGCACCGTCCTGATCAAGGACGGGCACGCGCATATCCAGGCCGGCGGCGGCACCGTCGCGGACGCGCGCCCCGAGCGCGAGCGCGCGGAGTCGGAGGCGAAGGCGAGCGCGATGATACACGCGATCGAGCTTGCCTGCGAGCAGGAGGGCTGGGAGTGAGGGTGCTGATGATCGACAACTACGACTCCTTCACCTACAACCTCGTCCAGTATCTATCAGAGCTGGGGGCGGAGGTAGATGTGGTGCGCAACGATGCCGCAAGCGTCGATCAGCTGCTCGCGCGCTCGTACGACCGCTGCGTGATCTCTCCCGGCCCCTGCACGCCCGCGGAGGCGGGGATCTCATGCGAGGTCGCCAGCCGCCTGCCCCAGGCGGCGGTGCCCACGCTCGGGGTCTGCCTCGGCCACCAGGCGCTGGCGGCGGCCTTCGGCGGGCGCTATCTGCTGCACAGCCCGGTCCACGGCAAGGCAAGCACGATCGAGCACGACGGGCGCACGATCTTCGCCGGCCTGCCAAGCCCCCTCGTGGTGGGGCGCTATCACTCGCTGATCGTCGCCTCCGAGCTGCCCGACTGCCTGGAAGCCTCCGCTCACGGCGACGGCGTGCTGATGGCACTGCGCCACCGCGAGCTGCCTGCCGAGGGCGTGCAGTTTCACCCCGAGTCGGTGCTCACGCCTGAGGGCAAGCGGCTGCTGGCGAACTTCCTGGCCGACCGAGGGCGCGGTGGCTAACGCGCTTGTCAAGGATGCCGTGGACCGGCTCGCGCGCCGCCAGGATCTGGGCCAGGAGCGCGCAGCTGCGGTGCTTGCGGAGATCATGGACGGCAACGCCTCCGAGGTCGAGATCGCGGCCTTCCTGATCGCCCTGCGCACGAAGGGGGAGACGGTCGAGGAGGTTGCGGGGCTCGCGCGCACGATGCGCGACTTTGCAGCCAGGGTGGACGTGCGCGCCGAGCACCTGCTCGACACCGCCGGGACGGGAGGCGGGCGCAGCACCTTCAACGTCTCCACCACGGCAGCGCTGATCGCCGCCGGCGCCGGCTGCGCGGTCGCCAAGCACGGCAACCGCTCGGCGACCAGCCTCTCGGGGTCGGCCGACCTGCTCGAGGCCCTTGGCGCGCGCATCGACCTCGACGCGGAGGATGTGGCGCGCACGATCGAGGCCGTCGGCTTCGGCTTCATGTTCGCGCCCGTCCACCACCGTGCGACGCGCTATGTCGTTCCCGTCCGTCGCGAGCTTGCGGTGCGCACCGTCTTCAACCTGCTGGGGCCGCTCACAAACCCCGCCGGCGCCGAGCGCCAGCTGATCGGCGTCGCCGACCCTGACCTGCTTGAGCTGATCGCCGGCGCGCTTGCGCTGCTGGGCACCGAGCATGCGCTTGTCGTCTCCGCGCAGGACGGGCTCGATGAGATCTCGGCCTTTGCGCCCACGCAGATGGTCGAGGTGCGTGAAGGACGCCTGCGCGCCCATCTGCTCGATCCGGCGCAGGCGGGGGTGACGCCCGCGGCAGACGTCCCCGCGGACGCGGCGGAGCGCAGCGATCGCGACGATCAGGGCCCGCCCGCGAGCTGGGAGGCGCCCGCCGGTGGGAGCCCCGAGCACAACGCGGCGCTCACGCGTGCGATCCTCGCCGGTCATCCCGGCCCGGCGCGGGCGCTCGCGCTGATCAATGCCGGCGCGGCGATCTATGTCGCCGGGCGCGCGCAGAGCATCGCCGAGGGCGTCCAGGCGGCGCGCGCAAGCCTTGCCGAGGGGGCGGCCGCGGCCGTCCTTGAGGCCTATGTCAGCGCCAGCCATGCCGGTCAGCGCTCCGCTGGGGGCGCTGAACCCTCGCGGCAGGAGCACAGGCCGTGAGCGGCGCCCCGGAGGGGATCCTCGGCCAGATCATCGCGCTCACGCGCGAGGAGCTCTCGGCGCGCAAGCGCGAGCTCTCAGAAGGCGCCCTTGCCAAGCGGCTCGCGGAGGCCGGGCAGCGCCCGGACGCTCGCCCTCCGCACGGTGCCCTCCGCAGCGCGCTGGCAGCCGGGCAGCTGGCACTGATCGCGGAGATCAAGCGCCGCGCGCCCTCCGCCGGAGCGTTGCGCAGCGAGCTTGATGCGGGCGCGCTGGCGGCCGCTTACGCCCGCAGCGGGGCGAGCGCGCTCTCGGTGCTGACCGAGCGCGCGCACTTCGGCGGCTCGCTAGCCGACCTGGAGGCTGCGCGGGGCGCATGCGCCCTACCGCTGCTGCGCAAGGACTTCATCATCGACCCCTATCAGCTGCTCGAGGCGCGCGTGGCCGGAGCCGATGCGGTGCTGCTGATCGTCGCAGCGCTCTCCGACCGCGAGCTTTGCGCGCTGCTGGAGGAGGCGCGCGCGCTCGGACTCGATGCGCTGGTCGAGGTGCACGACCGTGCCCAGCTCGATCGAGCGCTCTGCGCGGGCGCCGCGATCATCGGCATCAACAACCGCGACCTGCGCGACTTCAGCGTCGATCTCACGCGCACCCACCAGCTGCTCAGCGCGGTTCCCGCTCAAGCGCTGATCGTCTCGGAGTCGGGCATCGAAAGCGCCCAGCAGCTGCTCGAGCTGCGCGAGGCAGGGGTGCACGGGGCGCTGATCGGCTCCGCCCTCATGCGCGCCGGAGACCCTGCGCGCGCGCTGGCGCAGCTGGTCGCGGCGCTGGAGCGAACGCCTGCGCCCGGCGCTCAGCCCAGATCTTTATGAGCCCGCCGTCGCCCTTAAGGCGCGCTTCATCGGCATTCGCAATCATTGGCTGGCGATGAGCTCAATCAACGGCAAACGATTGTTTCTGATTCCCTTCCTGGCGGCGCTGGCCGGCGCGGGCATTGTGATCGCGGTGGTGGCCGCGCTCGGCGACCTCGGCACCAAGAAGGTCCTCACGCGCGTCGAATCGACGCCGGTGATCCCGACGAGCACCGCCAACGCATCCAACAGCGGCGTGCTCAACGCCCACCAGATCTACGAGATGGATGCGCCCGGCGTTGTCTTCGTCAGCGCGACCGTCGTGCACCACTCCGAATCGCCCTTTGAATTCTTCCGCGGCGAAGGGACCCAGCGCAGCCTCGACACCGGCTCGGGGATCGTGATCTCCTCCAACGGGACGATCTTGACCAACTGGCACGTCGTTGAGAACGCCGTCAAGGTGACGGTCTCCTTCAGCGAACACGGCAAGGCCGTCAACGCGCAGATAGTCGGCAAGGATCCATCCAAGGATCTTGCCGTCCTGCACGTGCCCACCGAAGGGCTGACCCTGCACCCGCTCAAGCTCGGCAACTCCGCCGCAGTCCAGGTAGGCGAACCGGTGTTTGCGATCGGCAACCCCTTCGATCTGGAGCGAACGCTGACGACCGGCGTGGTCTCCGCCCTGCAGCGCGAAATCCAGGCGCCCAACGGCTTTGCGATCACCAACGTGATCCAGACCGACGCCCCGATCAACCCGGGCAACTCGGGCGGCCCACTGCTCAACGCACGCGGCGAAGTGATCGGCATCAACTCCCAGATCGAGACCGCCGGCACCAACGGCAACATCGGCATCGGCTTTGCGATCCCGATCAACACCGCCAAGCAGGAGCTGCCCGAACTGGAGAAGGGCGGCACCGTGCGCGAAGCCTATCTCGGCGTGCTCACGCTCACCCTCGACGGCGCGCTGAACGTGCCGGGGATCGAATTCCCCGTTCATGAAGGCGCTCTCGTGCAGAGCGTATACGCCGGCACCCCGGCTGAAAAGGCAGGCATCCGCGGCGGCGACGTGGAAACCAACATCGGCGGCGCCGCCGTGAAGATCGGCGGCGACATCATCGTCGGCGTCGACGGCCAGGCGATCAGAAGCTCCGAAGACCTCGCGAGCGCGATCACCTCCAAGCACCCGGGCGAAACGGTGAGCATCGAAATGTATGCGCCCAACTCCGGCGGCCACGGCTACACCAAGAAGACCGTCAGGGCGACGCTCACCACCCGCCCCTCCGCAAAGCCCAAGAGCAGCGGCGAAGGCGTTGAAGGCGGCAGCAGCGAAGGCAGCAGCGAAGGCGGCAGCGGCGAAGGCGAAGGGTAGGGCGAAAGGCCAGGGTGCGCCCGGCGACTCGCTAGCGTTGGCTTGGTGAACGCCTCCACCCCAGCCACCGATCCGGGCCCGCCCTCCGAGCCAGCCGATCACGATCGCCCACGCGCCGAGCGCCGCCCTGGGGCGCAGGTGCGTGTGAAGGTCTGTGGCCTGACGCAGCCCGACGATGCCCTGCTGGCGGTCAGGCTCGGCGCGTGGGCGCTGGGCATGGTCTTCTACGAGGCAAGCCCGCGGCGCTGCTCGCAGGCCGCCGCGCTTGCGATCAGCGAACAGCTGCGCCGGCGCGCCCTGCTCTGCGGCGTGTTCGTCAACGCGACGCTGGCGGAGGTCGTGTGGCACGCCGAGCTGCTGGCGCTCGACCTCGTTCAACTGCACGGCGACGAGGGGCCGGCCTTCTGCGCAGAGGTCGCCAGGCGCACCGGCGCCCGTGTGATCAAGGCCTTCCGGATCGGCGCGGCCGGCGACCTGCACGACGCCGAGCGCTATCACGTCGACTTTCACCTGCTCGACTCGCGCTGCCGGAGCGCGAGCGTGCGCGGCGGCAGCGGCGAGAGCTTCGACTGGTCGCTGCTCGGCGGGCGCCGCGCGCGCGTGCCGCTGATCCTCTCCGGCGGCCTCCACGCGGGGAACGTCGCCGATGGGATCGCTGCCGCCGCCGATCACGGCCTCTGCGCCGTGGACACGGCCTCCGGCACCGAGGCTGCGCCTGGGCGCAAGGATCCCGAGCGACTGCGCGCCTTCTTCGCAGCAGTCTCCGCAGGTCAGCGGGCAGGGTAGGCTCAGCCGGTGGCAGGCACTATCGAGCAGCGCTTCGGCCCCTACGGCGGCCGTTACGTGCCCGAGACGCTGATGCCCGCCCTGCAGGAGCTCGAGGCGGCCTGGAGCCAGGCGCGCGTCGATCGCTCCTTTCAGGCGCAGCTCTCGGCGCAGCTCTCAGAGTTCGCCGGGCGGCCGACGCCGATCTACCCCGCCCGGCGCCTCTCCGAGCAGCTGGGCTGGGAGGTGCTGCTCAAGCGCGAGGACCTCAACCACACCGGCTCGCACAAGCTCAACAACGCGCTCGGCCAGGTGCTGCTCGCGCAGCGGATGGGCAAGCGGCGGATCATCGCCGAGACCGGCGCCGGCCAGCACGGCGTCGCCACCGCCACCGCCTGCGCGCGCTGTGGGCTTGAGTGCGTCGTCTACATGGGCGCAGAAGATGTCCGTCGCCAGCGTCCGAACGTGCAGCGGATGGCGTTGCTCGGCGCACGCGTGGTCGCTGTCCAAGCGGGTGCCCGGACCCTGAAGGAGGCGGTCTCGGCGGCGATCCGCGACTGGGTCGCCAACGTCGAGAGCACCCACTACGTGATCGGCTCGGCCGTGGGGCCCGCGCCCTATCCGGCGCTCGTGCGCGACCTGCAGCGCGTGATCGGGTCCGAGGCGCGCGCCCAGGTGCTCGAGCGCTGCGGCCGGCTGCCCGGCCGGGTGATCGCCTGCGTCGGCGGCGGCTCAAACGCGATCGGCATCTTCTCCGCCTTTCTGGAGGATGCGCAGGTGCAGCTGATCGGCGTCGAGGCGGGCGGAGAGGGGCTTGCGGGCTCCCGCCACGGCGCGCCGCTGACCGTGCGCGGCCGCCCGGGCGTCCTGCACGGCTCGCTCTCGGCGGTGCTGCAGGACGAGGAGGGTCAGATCCGCGAGGCGCACTCGGTCTCGGCGGGGCTCGACTACCCCGGAGCCGGGCCCGAGCATGCGTTCCTGCGCGACAGCGGACGCGCGCGCTACGTCGCCGTCACCGACGCCCAGGCGCTCGCTGCCTTCCGCAAGCTCTGTCGCCTGGAGGGGATCATTCCGGCGCTCGAGTCAGCCCACGCGCTCGCCTGGCTTGCCGATGACGCGCCCCCGGGCGAGCTGGACCTGCTCTGCCTCTCCGGGCGCGGGGACAAGGACCTGGCGGAGGTGATCGCGCTCTCAGAGGGCGCAGCGGGCGCAGCTCAGGGGGAGCTCGAGGGCAGATGAGCGCGACCACCCCGCAGAGCGGGGTCGCGCGCCTCGCAGAGGCCTTCGCGGCCCGCCGGCGCCCCGCCGCGCTGATGCCCTATGTGATGGGAGGCTTCCCGACGCTCGCAGACTCGCTTGCGATCGCTCGCGCCTGCATCGAGGTCGGCGCAGATGTGATCGAGCTGGGGGTTCCCTACTCCGATCCGCTTGCTGACGGCCCCGTGATTCAGGCCGCCGGCGCGCGCGCGCTGGCGGGCGGAGCCGATCTGGCCGGCGTCCTGGAGGTCGCGCGCGCGATCGCCCCTGAGGTCCCGGTGGTGGTGATGGCCTACGCCAACATGGTGCTCGCGCCCGGCGCGCAGCGCTTTCTCGAGCGGTTGCGCATCGCGGGCGCAAGCGGGCTGATCGTGCCCGACCTGCCGCTCGAGGAGTCCGGCCGGCTGCGCGCGATCGCCGATGCGCTCGGGATCGCGCTGGTGCCGCTGATCGCGCCCACCACGCCTCAGCGGCGACTAGCGCAGATCGCCGCTTGCGCGCGCGGCTTCCTCTACCTGGTCTCCGTCACCGGAACGACCGGCGAGCGCTCGCTGGAGGAGCTCCGCTACGCCGAGCTGATCGCCGCCGCCCGCCCCCACACGCAGCTGCCGCTGGCGCTGGGCTTCGGCATCGCCTCCGCCGAGCACGCGCGCGCCGCCGTGCAGGCGGGCGCCGAGGGCGTGGTCATCGGCTCACGGCTGGTGCGGGCGGCGGAGGCGGCAGAGCGACCGGCGGAGGCGGTCGCGGAGGTGCTGGCCCGGATCGCCGAGGGCCTTGTGCGCTGAGGCGCGTGGGCGCCGCCATCGCGCCGGGGCATCGCGCGGGGCGGGCATGTAGGATTGGCGCCGATGGGCCTGATCGTAACCGTCACCTTCAGCCTCGCGCTCTGGGTCATCCTCTGGAGCATTCAGACCACCGTCAACCTGACGAGCTTTGACTCGTTCATGATCGCGGTGACCGTGATGCTTCTAGGCGTGATGAGCAGGGCGCTAGTGCGCTACCTGCCAGGCCGTCGCCGCTAGAGCGGTGCGGCTGCGGCTGAGCCATCCGGCGCTGCTGCTGCTCGCGCTAGCGCTCTGCGGCTGCGGGACGATCGCCGTCAGCGCGAACCCGGACGTTCCGGGCAACCACGTCAGCGTCTACACGAGCGTTCCCCTGGAGGGCCTCGAAGCCCCGGTCGCGCGCCAGATCGTGCGCGGCGAGCAGCTTGCGCTGGATGCCGCCGGCGGTCGCGCGGGGCCGATGAAGGTGAGCCTCGTGGTCCTCAACGACGCCAATCCACAGAGCGGCCAGTGGGATCCGGGCCTTGCGGCCTCCAACGCGCGCCTCGCCGCCCAGGACAACGACGCGATCGCCTACATCGGCGACCTGGCGTCTGGCGCAAGCGCGGTCGCGCTGCCGCTGACCAACGGCGCAAGCATCCCGCAGATCGCTCCGGGCAGCCCCTACATCGGCCTCACCTCGAGCGAGGACGCAGGGCAGTATGACCCGCAGCGCTTCTATCCGAGCGGCAAGATGACCTTCCTGCGCCTGTTCCCGGCCGATCCGGTCGAGGCGCGCGCAGACGTCGCCTTCCTGCGCACGCGGGGCATCCACAGCCTCTACGTGCTGAGCAACGAAGACTCCTTCAACATCTCGCTGGCAGAGCTGCTGCGCGAAGATGCCGCCGCGGCCGGGATCGCCGTCGCGGCGAGCGAACGGGTGCACATCGGCGCCGGCGGCGAACCGGCGGAATTCGCCTCGCTGGCGGAAAAGGTCGCTGACAGCGGCGCGCAGGCGGTGTTCTTCAGCGGGCCTGACGAAGGTGGCACGGTTGCGCTCTTTCGCGCCCTCTATGCGCGCGACCCGAGGCTGCTGCTGCTGGGGTCCCACCAGCTGGCAAACGATCGCTTTGCCGCGCGCATCGGCCCGGCGGGGGCAAGCAGCTACTTCGGATCGCCCTGGCTGACCCCTGCCGCCTACCCGCCTGCGGCGCGCGCGCTGCTCGTGCGCTACACCGAAGCCTTCCACGAAGAAGGAAAGGTGTATGCGCTCTACGGCTACGAAGCGATGCAGCTGGTGCTGGACGCGCTGGTGAAGGCCGGAGCGCACGACAACCAGCGCAGCGCGGTCACCAAGAGCCTCTACGCGCTCAGCACGCGCCACTCGCTGCTGGGGCGCTATGCGATCGAGCCTGACGGCGAAACCACCCTCTCGCGCTACGAGATCGAAGCGGTCGCGCACGGCGAGACCGTGCCGTTGATGCTGCTCAGCGCTCCTGGCGGCTGAGCGCGGCAGCAAGCGCCCCCGGCAGCTCGGGGTGGCGGAACTCGAAGCCTGCCACAAGCGCGCGCGCCGGCACCACGCGCGCGCCGGTTGTCAGCAGCGTCGCCATCTCGCCGTAGAGGAGGCGCAGCGCCGGCGGCGGGATCGGCAGCAGCGCGGGCCGGTGCAGGGCGCGCGCCAGCGCGCGCGTGAACTGCGCGTTGGTGGCCGGGTGGGGGGCGGTGGCGTTGAGCGCGCCCGCGAGCTGCTGATCCTCGAGCGCGCTCAGGTAGAGACCTGCGACGTCCTCGCGATGGATCCAGGAGATGTACTGGCGGCCGGAGCCGATCGGGCCGCCAAGGCCGGCGCGGAAGGGCGTGAGCATCCGCGCCAGCGCGCCTTCGCGGGCGTCCAGCACGACCCCGGTTCGCAGGCAGACGACGCGCAGGCCGAGCTCGCGGGCTGAGAGCGCCGACTCCTCCCAGGCACGGCAGACCTCAGCCAAGAACCCCTCGCCCGGCGCCGCCTCCTCGTCAAGCGGCTCGCTGCCGCGTGCGCCGTAGTAGCCGATCGCCGAGGCGCAGAGCAGCGTCTCTGGCCGCTGCTCTGCGCTGAGCGCGCGGATCCCCTCGACCAGGTTGCGCGTTCCCTGCACGCGGCTGTCGTGGATGCGCCGCTTGGCGGCCGAGCTCCAGCGCTGGTCGATGCGTTCGCCCGCCAGGTGGATCACCGCGCGCGCGCCCGCAAGCGCCTGCGCGGGCGCCGGCCCGGCGCCATCCCAGGCGTAGTAGGAGATCCGCTCCTGCGCAAGCGCGCCGAGCGCCTCGCGGGCGCGCTCCGGCGAGCGGCTCAGCACGCTGACGCTTGTGCCGCGCTCGAGCAGCGCCGCCGTGATCGCCCGCCCGATCAGGCCGCTTGCGCCGCTGATCGCGATCGGCCTGCTCTCAGGCACGGCTGGTCCCGCTCTCGCCGTGCGCGTAGTCCCCGGGGGCGAAGCCGACCTTGCCATCTGCCAGCGCCTCGCCGCTGCGGCGCGCCTCCTCAGCGACCGCGGCCGCCACCGCAGGGGCGACCTCGCGGTTGAAGACCGACGGGATGATGTAGTCCTCGCGCAGCTCCTCCTCGGGGATGATCGCCGCGATCGCATGCGCCGCGGCCATCTTCATCTGCTCGGTGATCCGCTGCGCGCGCACATCGAGCGCGCCGCGGAAGACGCCGGGGAAGCAGAGCACGTTGTTGATCTGGTTGGGGTAGTCCGAGCGCCCCGTCGCCATGATGCGAACGTACGGGGCGGCCTCCTCAGGCACGACCTCTGGCGTCGGGTTTGCCATCGCGAAGACCATCGCGTCGTCGTTCATCTTCGCCAGCGCCTCCGCCGGCAGGGCGCGCGCGCCGGAGACGCCGATCAGCAGGTCTGTGCCCTCGATCACCTCCGCCGGGGAGCCCTCGCGGCACTCGGGGTTTGTCACCTCCGCAAACCAGCGCTTGACGGCCGACATGGTGCCGTCGAGGTAGTCCTCGCGCCGCACGTGCAGGGCGCCGCGCGAGTCGGCGCCGATGATCTCGCGCACGCCCGCTGAGCGCATGATCTTGGTCACCGCGATCCCGGCCGCGCCCAGCCCGATGATCAGCACTCGCAGCTGCTGCAGCGAGCGGCCCGTCAGCTTGAGCGCGTTGAGCAGCGCCGCCATCACCACCACAGCGGTGCCGTGCTGGTCGTCGTGGAAGACCGGGATCGGCAGTGCCGCCTGGAGACGCTCCTCGATCTCAAAGCAGCGTGGCGCGGAGATGTCCTCGAGGTTGATCCCGCCGAAGGTCGGCGCGATGTTCACGATGCTCTGCACGATCTCGTCGGGATCCTTTGTGTCAAGGCAGATCGGAAAGGCGTCGACGCCCGCGAACTCCTTGAACAGGCAGGCCTTGCCCTCCATCACCGGCATCGCCGCCGCCGGCCCGATGTCGCCCAGGCCGAGCACCGCGGTCCCGTCCGAGACCACGGCGACCGTGTTGCGCTTGATCGTGTACTGGAAGGCGCGCTCGGGCTCCTCGTGGATCGCCAGGCAGACGCGCGCGACGCCCGGGGTGTAGACCATCGAGAGGTCCTCGCGCGATGCGATCGGATGCTTGTTGCGCTGTTCGATCTTGCCCCCGACGTGCAGCAGGAAGGTGCGATCGGTGGTCTCGATGACCGCGACGCCCGCAAGCGAATGCAGCGCGGCGAGGATCTCCTGCCACTGCTCCTGGCCCGCCGCGTCGACAACGATGTCGCGGATCGACTCGCCGCCCTCGGACTCGACCAAGTCCAGCGCGCTGACTGCGCCGCCGGCGCCTGCGATCGCCTCGGCGATCTCCGCCAGCGCGGTCTCATGCTCGTCGATCCGCACGCGGATCGTCAGTCGGAACTGTGCGCTGGGCGTTGCGCTCATGTGCGGCACTCTAAAGTGCCGGACCAGATAATGGCGTCAAAGGACAGTCACGCGACGGCAGGGCGGGAGGGACGCATCTTCCTGATCGACGGTCCGAGCCTCCTCTACCGCGCCTACTATGCGGTGCCTGGGGACATGGCGACCGAGGCGGGAGAGCCGACCAACGCGATCTACGGCTTCGCGATTATGCTCGTGCGCGTGATCGGCGAGCACGGGCGCGTGCGCGGTGTCGTCGCCTGGGACCGCGGAACCTCCGGCCGAACAGAGCTCTACAAGCCCTACAAGGCAACGAGGCGCGAGCGCCCGCCGGAGCTCTCGCGCCAGTGGGAGGCGGCCGAAGAGCTCGCGGCCGCGCTCGGCTTCGCCACCGTCGCCCTGCCTGGATATGAGGCCGACGACATCATCGCGACGCTTGCCGAGAGCGCCAGGCGCCGGCAACCGCCGCTGGCGGTGAGCATCCTCACCGGCGATCGCGATGTCCTGCAGCTGGTGGACGAGCAGGGCCTGATCGACGTGCTCGCAACCACACGGGGCGTGACCGACACCAAGCGCTACGACCGCAGCGCGGTGATCGAGCGCTTCGGCGTGCCTCCGGAGCTGATCCCGGACTTCTACGGCTTGAAGGGCGACAGCTCCGACAACATCCCGGGCGTGCCGGGCATCGGCGAGAAGACCGCCGCGGAGCTGCTCGCCCGCTTCGGCTCGCTCGAGCAGGTCCTCGCGCACGCCGATGAGGTGAGCGGCACAAAGCGCCGGCAGAGCCTGAAGGAGCTCGCCGATCAGGCCCGACTCTCGCGGGAGCTTGCGCGCGCCAAGCGCGATTTGCCGCTCACGCTCGATCCGGGCGCGCTTGAGCCGATCGCGCCCGACTGGGAGCGCGTCCGCGAGCTCTTCTCGGCCTATGAGCTCAACAGCCTTCCGGGCCGTCTCGAAGCGGCGCTTGGCGCAGATAAAGGGGTCGACAGCGCGGCGGCAGGCGCCGCGCCCGCCCGGGGGCGCCCTCGCCGGCGGCGCTCACAGCGCCGGCCCCGGGTGCGCGAGGTTGCGCTAGCGGAGCTCGGCGAGCAGCTTGGCGCGCTTGCGGAGGGGACGCTGTTCCTCGCCTTCCAAGTGTGCGAGCCACGCCAGGGCGAGCTCTTTGCGGACGAGCGGGGAGGCCCCCCGCTGAGCTTCGCCATCGCCGGGGAGCTGCCCGCCAAGGGAGCGGGTCGGCGAGCAGATCTGCTGCTCAGCGGCAGCTGCGCCGAGGCGGCCGAGGTGATCGCGGCCTGCGCCGAGCGGCCCCTTGCGCTTCACGATGCCAAGTCGCTCGGAGCGGTGCCCGAGCGCCTGGCGCACGACACGATGATCGCCGCCTATCTGATCGAGCCCTCCCGTCAGCGCTACCGCCTGCACGAGCTCTGCGCCGAGCGCGAGCTGGAGGTCGCCGTGGAGGAGGGCCCGGAGCGCGACGCGCTGCTGGTGCGCGCGCTCACCGCGCTCCAGCGTGAGGAGCTCGAGCGCCTGGAGCTGAGCGCGCTCTTGGAGGGAATCGAGCTGCCCCTGGTGGGGGTGCTGCGCGCGATCGAGCTTCGCGGCGTGCGCATCGACGTCGCGCTGCTGCGGGAGATCGGCGAGCGCACCCGCGCGGAGATGGCCGAGCTGGAAGGGCGCATCCAGGCGCTCGCCGGCGAGGAGTTCCTGATCACCTCCCCGGCGCAGCTCTCGCGGATTCTCTTTGAGAAGCTCGGCCTGCCGCGCCGGCGGCGGGGGAAGACGGGCTACTCGACCGATGCGCGCGTCCTGCAGTCGTTGCGGGGCGAGCACGAGATCGTGCCGCTGATCGAGCGCTTTCGCGAGCTGCAGACGCTGCTGAAGACCTACATCGACGTGCTGCCGGGCATGGTCGACGCCGAGTCGCGCCTGCACACGACCTTCCTGCAGACCGTCGCCCAGACCGGCCGCCTCTCCTCGACCAACCCCAATCTCCAGAACATCCCGATCCGGCGCGAATCCGGGCGCGAGATCCGCGCCTGCTTCTGCGCCAGAGAGGGCTGGCGCATGATCGCCGCCGACTACTCCCAGATCGAGCTGCGCGTGCTCGCGCACGTCGCCGACGAGCCTGCGCTCAAGGAGATCTTCGCGCGCGGCGAGGACGTGCACACGGCGACGGCCGCGCAGGTCTTCTCGGTCGATCCCGAGGCGGTCGATCCGCTGATGCGCTCGAAGGCGAAGATGGTCAACTACGGCATCGTCTACGGGCTCTCGGACTACGGCTTGGCCGACCGCCTCAACATCAGCCGCGAGGAGGCGCACGAGTTCATCAGCGCCTACCTGGAGCGCTTCTCGCAGGTGGCGCTCTTCATGCGCCAGACCGTCGAGCGCGCGCGCGAGAGCGGCGAGGTGCGTACGCTTTGGGGGCGGCGCCGGACGCTTCCTGAGCTTGCCTCCTCCAAGCACCAGGAGCGATCGGCGGGCGAGCGCCTGGCCGTGAACTCGATCATCCAGGGCAGTGCTGCGGACATCATCAAGATCGCGATGATCGCCGCCGAGCAGGCGCTGCGCCGCGAGGCGCTGCGGACGCGGCTGATCCTGACCATTCACGACGAGCTGCTCTTCGAGGCGCCGCCTGAGGAGGTCGAGCAGGCCAGCGAGCTCGTGCGCTCTGCGATGACCTCCTTCTGGGAGCGGGAGCCAGCGCTGGTGGTCGACATCGGCGTGGGCAACAACTGGCTGGAGGCAAAGTGAGGGCAACTCGCCGTGCGCGTGCGCAGCGGGCAGCTGAGACACGTGTGGGGAGGCTGCGATGAGCAAGACGATCGCGCTCTTCGCCGCGCTGGCTGCAGGGACGCTGGTCGGGATGCAGGCGCCTGTCAACTCGCGGCTGGCGCGCTCGGTGGGCTCGCTGCAGGCCGCGACCGTCTCCTTCCTGGTCGGGACGCTCGCCCTCGTTCTGATCGCTGGCGTCTTCGCGCACGGCGGCCTTGGCGCCCTCGGGGGACTCACGCGCGCCCCCGCCTGGGCCCTGATCGGGGGCCTCTTCGGCGCCGTCTACGTCGCCGTCGCGCTGATCACGGTCCGTACCCTGGGAGCGACCGGTCTCTCGGCGGCGGTGATCACGGGGCAGCTAGCGATCTCGGTGGCGATCGATCGCTTTGGCCTGCTGGGCCTGCCGCGTGCCCCGGTTTCAGCCACGCGCATCATCGGCCTGGCGCTGCTCGTGGCGGGCGTCGTGCTGGTCGTGCGTCGTTAGTCGCGCGCGCCTGAGCCTTTCAGAGCTGCGTTGCGGCTCGCTCCGCGCTGGCGCAGAACGAGCCCTCGCTGTAGCCGGTCGGGCCGATCCCGAAGGCCGCGTTGAAGCGCGAGCGCAGGTTCTCGAGCGCGATCAGCGCGGTCAGCTCCACCAGCTGGCGCTCGTCGAAATGCTCGCGCAGCGCTTCGATCAGCCCCGGCTCGACATGCGGGGGAGTATGGGACATCGCGACCGTGAGATCGAGCACCAGGCACTCGCGCTCATCGAAGTAATCGCTGTCGCTGTAGCGGTGCAGCTCGCGCAGCTGATCGTCTGATATGCCGGACATCCGCGCGGCCGGCGAGCCGATGTCAAGGCAGAACTCGCAGCCGATCAGCGCTGCGGCCTTCAGCTCGGCGAGCGAGCGCAGGTGCGCGTCCACCCTGGGGCGCGAGGCCATCGCCTGCTCCAACATCCCGTAGCCAAAAAGCAGGATCGGAGCGTGCGCCATGATCCCGATCTGCTCCGGCGTGCGCTTCAGGCTCCTGCCGGTGACCTGTCTCATCCGGCGCCTGCCCATCCAGTAGACGGCGCGCAAAAGCAGGCTCCTGCGCCGGGGTGCAACTGCGGTGATGTATGCCATCTTCTGCTCCTTTCAAACGAGCTACTTGCCGCTGCGCGCGCGGCAGGCGCGTTGCGCTACAGCGATGACGCTAGGTTAGGAGAGCAGTGGCTCACCGGCAAGGACCACTTGCGGACGAATTATGAGATCCACTTCACCGCTCGGCCCGGAGCTCTTGCTGGCGCTTGTCGGCAGCCGCTCCCGGCCGCTGCGCGCGCAGCTGGAGTCGGGCTTGCGCGAGGCGATCCGTGAAGGCCGCTTGGCGCCGGGTGCGCGGATGCCCTCTAGCCGCGCGCTCGCCGCCGATCTGGGCCTCTCGCGCTCCCTTGTCGTCCAGGCCTATGAGCAGCTGCTCGCCGAGGGCTACCTCACCGCTCGGCGCGGAGCGGGGACATTTGTCGCCCATGCCTTGAGACAGCGGCTTGACGAGCCACGCGCCGCCGCGCCTGCGGCGCCGCGCTATGACTTTTTCCCGGGCGCGCCCGATCTCGCCGCCTTTCCGCGCGCCCGCTGGCTGCGTGCGCTGCGCGATGTGCTGCGCACGGCGCCGCCCTCGATCTTCGCCTACCCCGACGTGCGCGGCCTGCCGGAGCTGCGCTTCGCGCTTGCCGACTATCTGCGCCGCGCGCGCGCAGTGATCGCAAGCGGGGAGTCGGTCATGGTGAGCTCCGGCGCGACACAGGCGCTGGCGCTCCTGGCGCGCGCGCTCGTCCAGCTTGGTCACCGCGAGATAGCCGTCGAGGATCCCTGTCTGCCCGCTCACCGTGCGCTCTTTGCCGCCGCCGGCCTGCGCGTCGTCGGGGTGGCGGTCGATGAGCAGGGAGCGCAGGTCGAGAAGCTCTCGGCGCCGGTTCTGCTGTGCGCTCCTGCCCACCAGCTGCCGACCGGCGTGGTGCTATCGCCGCGGCGGCGCGGCGCGCTGCTGGCGTGGGTGCGGCAGGGCGGCTTGCTGATCGAGGACGACTACGACGCCGAGCTGCGCTACGACCGCCGGCCGCTCGCGGCGCTCCAGGGGCTCGCGCCCGACCGCGTCATCTACGTTGGCAGCGCCTCGAAGACGCTCTCGCCCGCGCTGCGCATCGGCTGGGTGGTGCTGCCCGAGCAGCTGCGCGCGCCCTTCATCCAGGCAAGGCTCGTGGACGACCTGGGCAGCGCGGCCCTGCCGCAGCTGGCTCTCGCGCACCTGCTCGAGCATGCCGAATACGACCGGCACCTGCGCGCGTTGCGCAGACGCTACCGCCTGCGGCGCGCAGCGCTGGCTGATGCGGTGGCAAGGCATCTGTCAGGTTGCTCCCTCTCCGGAGCCGACGCCGGGCTCCATGCGCTCCTGCACCTGCCCGGTGCCGTCGACGCAGAGGAGCTCCTCTTCAGCTGCGAGCAGGCGGGAGTGCGCGTGTATCCGCTGAGCATGCATCTCATCGAGCAGCCGCCAAGCACCGATGCGGTGGCGCTCGGCTACGGCAACCTCACCGCGTCAGAGATCGAGCTTGGCATCCGCGCTCTTGCCGGCGTGCTGGCGCGACTGTGAGCGGACTGCGCGCGGTCCCTGTCGCTGTGTGCGCGCCAGCTATGCAGGATGGCTGTGCGCAAGCGCGGGCACGCGGGCGCGCCCCCGCGGCGGCACATCCGGCGGCTCGGGGATGCCGAGCGTCTGGGGGCGCGCGATCCGGTAGTAGTGGCCGAAGGACCAGTTGCAGATGGCGCGCTGCCCATGCGAGCGCACCAGCCAGCTGACGAGGCGACTGGGCGTCAGCGCGCCGACCAGCTGCTGGGTGCGCAGCAGTGACCTGTACTTCCAGGCATGGCGATCGGAGAAGGCGCCATAGCGCCCGAGCGCCTGCTCGCGCTCGTAGCGGCCCTCGAGCACCGCGCGCAGCTCTCGACCACAGGCGATTCCGAAGTAGAGGGCGGTGCGGATGCCCTCTGCGGTCAGCGGCAGGCAGTGGCCGGCGGAGTCCCCGACAAAGAAGACCCCATCCTCCACCGCAGGGCGCAGCGCGTGGGGGATCCAGTTGCCCTGAAAGCCTGAAGGCGGCAGATCGAGGCTGCCGGCGAGGCGCACCGTGGGCTCGCGCACATGATCGGCAGGGCGAAACGAGCCCACGCCCACCCGCACCTCATCGCCGGCGGGGAAGGACCAGCCGTAGCCCGCGCGGATGCAGCGATCGTCGATCCACAGCTCCATCTCCGTGCGGCGCCCGGCAGGGTGGACCTCCAGCCCCCGCGAGAGGCGCGCCCGCGGCGGCTGGATCGGCTTGCCGCCGCTGAGCACGCGGCGCCAGCCGAGCGCATCGACGATCAGCCCCGCTCGCAGCTGCCCGCGGTCGGTCTGCACCAGATCGCCGTCGCGCCCCGTCACGGTCGCGGTCTCAAAGGCTCCCTCAGGGAGCTCGCACTGGGCAAACAGCTGCGCGCAGAGCTCTCTGTAGTCGAAGGTCGAGAAGCTGAACGGCAGCCGCCAGCGCGTCCTGGCGTGGCGGGTGTGGACGATGATCTCCGAAAAGCTCTGCACAGCTGTGCTCCCCAGCCCGAGCGCGTTGAGCCAGACAGTGGGGGCGGCACAGGCGGAGGTCTGGCGCTCGCCGACCTCGTAGCGGTCGATCACCATCACCTTCGCTCCGCTGCCCGCCAGCTCGCGGGCGACCGCCAAGCCCGCAAAGGAGGCGCCGCAGATCAGCACCTCGCAGTCGACGTTCAGGCGGGTGCGCGCCGCACCCCGCTTTGTCGCCCTCTGCGCCATGATCGCCAATCATATGCCGCGCACCTTCCTCCCTGGCTACGGCCGGCGGCGAACCTGCGCTACGCTTCCCGTGGTGCAAGCACTGATCGAGCAGACAGCGGAGCCGGCCGCAGGCCAAGTCGTAGCCGGCTCGGGAGGACTTCTGCTGGAGATAGATGGGCGGATCGTGCCCAACTACGACGCGACGCTGAAGCCGATCGAGGAGGGCGAAGTCGTCACGGGCAAGGTGGTCCGCATCGACAAGGACGAGGTGCTTGTGGACATCGGCTACAAGTCCGAGGGCGTGATCCCGGCCGGCGAGCTCTCGATCCGCCGCACCGTGAACCCCGACGAGGAGGTTGCGCTCGGCGAGGAGATCGAAGCGATCGTCCTGACCAAGGAGGATCAGGACGGCCGCATGATCGTCTCCAAGAAGCGCGCCCGCTTCGAGCGCGCATGGCGCCACGTCGAGGAAGCTGCTCGCACCGGCGCAACCGTCGAGGGCACGGTGATCGAGGTCGTCAAGGGCGGGCTGATCATCGATCTGGGCATCCGTGGCTTCCTGCCGGCATCACTTGTCGACATCCGCCGCGTGCCCAACCTCGACCAGTACCTGGGCACGCAGATGCAGGCCAAGGTGATCGAGCTCAACCGGGCGCGCAACAACGTCGTGCTCTCGCGCCGCGCGGTGCTGGAGGAGGAGCGCAAGGAGGTCCGCCAGCGCATCATCGACCGGCTGGAGCCCGGGATGGTCGTCGACGGGCGCATCTCCAACGTCGTGGACTTCGGCGCCTTTGTCGACCTGGACGGAATCGACGGCCTGATCCACATCTCCGAGCTCTCCTGGACGCACATCCGCCATCCCAGCGAGGTGCTGGCGATCGGCGACCCGGTGCAGGTCAAGGTGCTCGACATCGACCGTGAGCGGCAGCGGATATCGCTGGGCCTCAAGCAGACCCAGGAAGACCCCTGGGAGCGGATGGTAAAGACCTACAACGTCGGCGACGAGCTGGAGGGAAAGGTCACGAAGGTCGTTCCCTTCGGTGCCTTCGTCGAGGTGCTCGACGGCGTCGAGGGCCTGGTGCACGTCTCCGAGCTGGCCCCCCGACACGTCGAGAACCCGCGCGAGGTGGTGCGCCCAGGTGATGACGTGCGCGTGAAGATCCTCGAGATCGACTCCGAGCGCAGGCGCCTCTCGCTCTCGGCCAAGCGCGTCGAGGAGCAGACGCTGCCCGCGCTGCGTGCAGGGGAGTCCGAGGCCGAGCAGGAGGCGGAGGGCGAGCAGGCGGGCACCGAGGGCGCCCAAGAGGCCGCGGCAGAGGCCATCGCCCCGGAGCAGGTGGAGGCCGGGATGCCCTCCCATGAGGCCGCCGCTGCTGCCACGAGCTCAGATCCTCACGCCGGTGGCGCCCTCGGCGACGAGCTGCGCCATCCCCCCGGGGGGGACCCGGGCGCCGGTGAGGCGCAATCGGCCGAGGGGCAGGATGCGACCTCGCTTGCCAGCGAGGCGGGCGCCTCCTGCGAGCAGCCAGACGACGGTGAGCAGGGCGAGCAGGTGCCCGGGCTGCTGCAGACCGCAGGCGGGCAGGGTGAGGACTGAGCACCGGGAGCACATGCGATGGCCGCAGCGACCAGCACCGCAGACAGCTCCTTCTCGCGCGGCGCAGAGCCCGGCGTACCGCTGATCGGGCTCACCGGGACGATGGGCGCGGGCAAGTCCACCGCGCTTGAGATCCTCGCACAGCTGGGCGCGAAGACGCTTTGCACCGATCGCGTCGTCCATGAGCTATACAACTGCGACCGCCTGCGCGATCTGCTGGTGGAGCGCTGGGGCGAGGAGGTCGCTCCGGGCGGCGTCGTCAACCGCGATGCGGTCGCCGCGCGCATCTTCTCCGATCCCGCCGAGCGCTCCTGGCTGGAGAGCACGATCTGGCCGCTGGTTGGCGAGCGCATAGCCGTCTGGTATGCGCTTGTGCGCGAGCAGGAGCCGCCGCCTGTGGCCGCCATCGTCGAGACGCCGCTGCTGTTTGAGTCCGGCATGGACAAGGCCTGTGACGCGACGATCGCGATCCTCACACAGCCTGAGCTGGTCGCCGAGCGCACCGGCGATCGCAAGCATGTCGCACGCTCGAAGCGGGAGGAGCGCCAGCTCTCGGCAGAGGAGAAGGCCCGCCAGGCGACCTTCGTCGTTCACAACGACGGCTCCGTCGCCGAGCTGCGCGCAGAGCTCGCGCAGGTGCTCGCCAGACTTCACGGTGAGTGAGCGCAGGCGCCGTCGGCGCCGACGGACGCTTGCGCTGCTGCTTGGCTTCCTCGCGCTGGCGCTGCTCGTCGCGCTGCTTGGCCCCGGCCTCAATGGCGCGCTGCGGCGTCTCGCGCTGCCGCTTGAAGACGCCCGCACGATCCGTCTCCAGGCAGCGGCCGATCACCTCGACCCGGCGCTGATCGCCGCGGTCATCTACGCCGAGACCAAGTTCGACGCGCGCACCTCCGCCACAGGAGCGCGAGGGCTGATGCAGATCGAGCCGGAGACCGCCGCCTTCATCGCCTCCAGCCTCGGACAGCGCGCCTTTCGCGCCGAGGAGCTAGCAGACCCGGCGACGAACATCGCCTATGGCTCCTGGTACCTGGGCTTCCTGCTGCGCCACTACGCGGGCGCCGAGGTGCCGGCGCTTGCGGCCTACAACGCGGGGGTCGGCAACGTCGACCGCTGGCTTGGCGAAGCGCGCGCTGCGGGGAGGCCCTTCGGCATCGCGAGGATCCCCTACCCGCAGACGCGCGCCTATGTCGAACGGGTGCTTGCCGCCCAACGCGAATATCGTGAAACCTACGCCCTTGAACTGGGTCTGCGCCGGCATCGCTGAGGCGCCGCTACGGTGATCGGTGAAGATGCCCGCATTCGAGCTTGATCGCGCATTTGTGCCAGCTGCTGACCAGCCGCGGGCGATCGAGCAGCTTGCGGAGGGACTGCGCGCGGGCGAACGCTTTCAGACGCTGCTGGGGGCCACCGGCACCGGCAAGACGATGACGATGGCCGGGGTAATCGAGGCCGTCCAGCGCCCAGCGCTCGTGATCGCGCACAACAAGACGCTCGCAGCCCAGCTCTGCAACGAGCTGCGCACGTTCTTCCCGCACAATGCGGTCGAGTACTTCGTCTCCTACTACGACTACTACCAGCCCGAGGCCTACGTGCCCGCGCGCGATCTCTACATCGAGAAGGACTCCGCCATCAACGCCGAGATCGAGCGTCTGCGCCATTCGGCGACCGCGGCGCTGCTGGCACGGCGTGATGTCGTGATCGTCGCCTCCGTCTCCTGCATCTACGGCCTGGGCTCGCCCGAGACCTACCGGGAACGCACGGCGATCCTGCGGGTCGGAGAGGAGGTCGCGCGGGAGCAGCTGCTGGCGCAGCTGGTGAGCATGCAGTACACGCGCAACGACACGGTCCTGCAGCGCGGCACCTTTCGCGTCAAGGGCGAGGTCCTCGAGCTGGTGCCCGCCGACTCCGAGCTCGCGCTGCGGGTGCGCTTCTTCGGCGACGAGGTCGAGCGGATCGAGCGCTTCGACCCGCTGACCGGTGAGCTGGTCGGCCCTGCGCTGCAGCACGCGGGCGTCTGGCCCGCCACCCACTACAACATCCGCGAGGGGACGCTCGAGGCCGCCTGCGAGGAGATTCGCGCCGAGCTTGAGGCGCGCTGCGCGGAGCTCGAGCGCACAGGGTGTCACCTCGAGGCGCACCGACTGCGCCAGCGCACGCTCTATGACATCGAGATGCTGCGCGAGGTCGGCTTCTGCTCGGGGATCGAGAACTACGCGCGCATCCTCGACGGTCGCGCTCCCGGCGAGCGGCCCTACTGCCTGATCGACTATTTCCCGGACGACTTCATCTGCCTGATCGACGAGTCGCATCAGACGATCCCCCAGCTGGGCGGGATGTACGAGGGGGACCGCTCGCGCAAGCAGACGCTCGTCGACTACGGCTTTCGGCTTCCCTCCGCGCTCGACAACCGACCCCAGCGCTTCGACGAGCTGCTCTCGATAACGCCGCAGCTGGTGTTCGTCTCCGCAACCCCCGGCTCCTTCGAGCGCTCCCGCTCAGGCCGCGTGGTCGAGCAGATCGTGCGGCCCACCGGCATCGTCGACCCGCAGGTGACAGTGCGGCCGACGCGCAATCAGATCGATGACCTGATGAGCGAGATCCGGGCGCGCGCTGAGCGCCAAGAGCGCGTGCTCGTGACGACGCTGACCAAGAAGATGGCCGAGGACCTCGCGCAGTACCTGCTTGAGATGGGCGTCCGCGTCCGCTACCTGCACTCGGAGATCGACACCCTTGAAAGAATTCAGATCATCCGCGAGCTGCGCCTGGGCGAGTTCGACGTGCTTGTCGGCGTCAACCTGCTGCGCGAGGGGCTCGACCTGCCCGAGGTCTCGCTGGTGGCGATCCTCGATGCCGACAAGGAGGGCTTCCTGCGCGGCGAGACCGCCCTCATCCAGACGATCGGGCGCGCAGCGCGCAACGCCGCAGGCGAGGTGATCATGTACGCCGACAGCGAGACCGCCGCGATGCGCGGCGCAATTGCCGAGACCGACCGCAGGCGCGCCATCCAGATCGCCTACAACAAGCAGCACGGCATCACCCCCGAGACGATCGTGAAGGGCGTCTCTGACATCACCGACCTGCTGCGTCCCGCCCAGACGACGCCACGCAAGCGCTCCCGTGCGCGCGCGTCCTCAACAGCGGCGAGCGAGCTCGACAGCGATCAGCTTGCGGCGCTCGTGGTCAGCGTGGAGGCGGAGATGCTCGCCGCCGCCGAGGACCTGCGCTTCGAGCAGGCAGCCGCTCTGCGCGATGAGCTGCGCGAGCTGCAGCGGGCGCTGCGTGAGCGCAGCGCCGGCGCCCCCGCCTGAGCGCAGCGCGCCCGCGCTCCGCTCGCCGCTCGTACGTTCGTCCACCACGGCGCCAGAAGCTCAGGAGGCCACCGATCGGTGAATCGGCCGCTTGGCGCCTGGTGCGATCAAGCCGAGCGGCGATCGCACCGACGAAAACCACGTGGTTGCGCTGGACTCCGACTACCACGTGCGCAAGGCGCAGCAGACCGCTGCAATGACGCGCGCTGCGCTCGGTGCAGCCGGCATCGGCCTGGCCTTCGGCCAGCGCAATGTGATCGAGCACCCGACCTTGGCGGCGGCCGGCTTCTCGCTGATCATCGCCACCGCGCTCGTGCAGCTCCTCTCAGGCGAGCATCGCCATCTGAAGATCGAGGAATCGCTCGCCGGCGCCGCCGGCCTGCTGATCGTCGGCGTGCAGGCGCAGGATGTCAACGCGCTCACGATGCTCTGGCTGGGCGCTCTGGTCTGCGGCATCCTCGCCCGTGGCGGGCGCGTGCACTGGCTCGGGCGGATCGTGGTGACGATCGCGCTGCTGCTGCCGATCGCACGCGAAGGGGGCATCGCGAACGACCAGATCGGGCTGATCTGCGCAGCCTTCGGGCTGATGCTTGTCAGCGGGCGTCTCACCCGCGAGCTCAGCTTCCTGCTCGAGAAGGCGCGCTATGACGCCGCTCACGACGATCTGACCGGACTGCTCTCGCGCGCCTCCTTCCGCAGCACGCTCGGCTCGATGGCGAAGGAGGCCGGCGAGGAGGCGCCCTTCAGCCTGCTGCTGCTCGACCTCGACGGCTTCGAGGTCGTCAACAAGACGGCAGGACACGCGGCCGGGGACGCGCTGCTGATCGGCGTCGCCGAGCTGCTGCGCTCCGCCGCAGCACGGGCGGGTGTCGAGGAGCGCGAGGTCGGGGAGCTGGCGGGTCGCCTTGGCGGCGATGAGTTCGCGCTGATCGTGCCAGGTCGTGCGAGCGATGAGGCTGCGCGCTGGCTGCTTGCGCAGCTGCCGAGACTGGATCAAGAGGGGAAAGGAGTCACGGGCTCGATCGGCATAGCCAGCGCGCCGCGCGACGGCTCCGACACCGACTCGCTGCTGCGTGCAGCCGACATCGCCCTGCGCGTCGCCAAGCGGATCAACGGCGGCGGCCAGGTGTCGGAGTACGCTGGCAGCTCGCTGTCGGGGCACGGCATGCAGAACGCACGCGCAGAGCTGGCGCGAATCATCGGCGGGGAGGGGCTCGCGATGGCGGTGCAGCCGATCGTCGACCTGCGCACCGGCGCAGTTCACGCCTATGAGGCGCTGGCGCGCTTTGGCGCCGGCAGCAAGGGCAGCCCGCTGCACTGGTTCTCGCTTGCCGATGAGCTCGGCGAGCGCGATGCGCTCGAGCGGGCGTGCGTGCGAGCGGCGCTGGAGCTGCTTGCAGGGCGCCCGCGCCTGGCGAGCCTCGCGGTCAACGTCTCTGCGCCCGTGCTGCTCGACCGACGCACGCTCGCGCTGCTCGCCGAGCTGCCGGACCTCTCAGGGCTGATCATCGAGGTGACCGAGGAGGCGCTGGTGCACAGCGACTCCGCGCTCTCAGCCGCGGTTGCGCCGCTGCGCGAGCGCGGGGCGCGCCTGGCTGTCGACGACATGGGAGCGGGCTACTCGGGGCTGCGTCAGGTGACGACCGTCCATCCGAGCTATCTGAAGCTCGACCGCTCGCTGATCGCAGGCATCGACGCCGATCCCGAGCGCAGCGCGCTGGTCGGTGCGCTCGTGACCTACGCCGAGCGCGTGGGAAGCCTGTTGGTTGCCGAGGGCATCGAGACCGAGGGCGAGCTCGCGGCGCTGGTCGAGCTCGGCGTGCCGCTCGCCCAGGGCTTCTTCTTCAGCCGCCCGGGCGCCCCCTGGCCAGAGCTCGACGAGGATGCGCTCTCCGCGCTGGCGAGCGCAACGGAGGCGGCAGCAGCCGCGGAAGGCGAGCAGGCGCCCGGCAGCGATCAGGAGCCCGCACCCGAGGCGGAGCCCTCCACCAAGCTGCGCGCGGCCTGAATCGCGCCGTCGAGCACGGGCTCGGGCGCGTGCGCCGCCCGGCTGTGGCCGGAGGCAAGCACTGCCAGGCGCGAGCGCGCGCTGAGATAGGCGCCGCCCAGCACCGCCAGGGCGAGCAGGACGTTTGCGAACAGCAGCACCGCCCCAGCGACATTCTGGTCGACCAGCGGCGAAGTCTGGCGGACGACGCTCGGGTGGATGTACCACGGGTAGAAGACCGTTCCCGACCACAGCAGGAGGTTGGCGAGCGCCACGCCAGGTATGCGAATGGCGGCGGTATAGAGCACGGCGCCCAGCTCACGCCCGCGATTGTCGCCCCACCGGCGCGCGAGCGCCAGCCACATGTTCGTCGCTGCGGCAGCGAAGCAGACGTACTCGATCGCGCCGATCGCAGGGTGGTGGATTGACCCCTCGAGCGCCGCCTGCAGGTGCCAGATGCAGAGGTTTGCGACCCACAGCGCCACCGCCGGCGCCGGGCCGGTGGGAAAGCGCAGCAGCCCAGCGCGCTTGCGGCCTGCCGCCGGCGGCGCCACGAGGGCGAGCGCAAGCAGCGCGCCGGCAAGTTCGCCGCCGATCAAAAGCCTCGCTTCGTGCATCACCAGTGAGGAGCGTGCCGCCTGAGCGAGGCCGAAGTAGGCGGCCAGGTAGGCAGCCGCGCCGGCAGCGAAAAGCAGCATACGCAGGTGCGCACCGCGCCGAGCGCGCTCATGCGGGAGCTGCGGCGTGCGCCTGTAGCGCAGCGCGCACGGCAGGCCCGCGGCAACCACGATCGCCGCTGCGCCGGGTTCGATCGTCGCCGCTGCCATCAGGCTCCGCCGCCGCTCTCTGCGGCGGGGCCGCACAGCCCCGCAAGGCAGCCTGACTCGATTGCGCTCACGACCTGCAGTCTCGCAGAGCGAGCGGTCGGCGGGAGCAGGCAGCATACTCCGCCATACGCAAACTATTTGCGTATAATCTGATCATGGCAACCGCTGCCGTCTGGGTCTCAGAGCTTCCCGCTCGCGAGGCGCTGCCCGCCTTGCAGGAGCGCCATCAGCTTGATGTTATTGCGCTGATCAGCTCAGCCGAGCACGCGTCGGTGCTGGCGCGCGCGCTGCAGCTAATCGGCAGCGGGGAGGCGCAGCTGCTGGGGGCCGAGCGCCTCGAGCTGATCGTCGGCAGCTTGCGTGAGCTTGCGGCGCTCCTGCAGTGGCTGGAGCAGGCGGGCGCGCACCTGCTTGTGGCCGACAGCGGGCTTGACACGCGCGAGGCCGGCGGGGCGCTTGCGGCTTCGCTGCTCTGCCGGCTGGCCGCCTGGGAGCGCGAGCGCCCGGGCGCGCGCAGAGGGCCGGGACGTCCGGGGCTTGCGGAGCGCAACCCCCAGCTGCACGCGCTGATCGGCGAGCTTCAGGCGCGCGGCATGGGACCACAGGCGATCGCGCGCCAGCTCAATGAGGCGGGCATCCCGACACCGCGCGGGGGCAAGCGCTGGCGCCCATCGAGCGTGCAGGCGGCCCTCGGCTACCGCCGCCCTGAGCCGCTGCTGCGCGGAGCGCCACCGCTGCCACCACCGCCGCACGACCCGGCGGCGAGAGCTCGCGGACCGGCGCCCAAGCCGCCACGGCCGCCACGGCCGCCACGATGACAGCGCTGATCACAAGCTACGGCGCGTGGGGCGTCTTTCTGCTGATGGTGCCCGAGAGCGCATGCATCCCGATTCCCAGCGAGGTGACGCTGATCTTCTCCGGCGTCGCGGTCGGGGCGGGCTGGATGAGCTTCCCGCTGGCGGTGACCGCCGCGACCGGCGGCAACCTGATCGGCTCGCTGATCGCCTACGGGATCGGCCGCTCGGGCGTGCTCTGCCGGGTGTCTTGCCTCGACGCTGTGACCGAGCGCTGGGGGGAGCTGATCGATCGCCGCGGCACATCCGCGGTGCTGATCGCGCGGCTGCTGCCGCTCGCGCGCACGTTCGTGTCGCTCCCTGCCGGCAGCCGCAGCGTGCCGATCGCGCCCTTCGTCGCGCTGACGATCGTTGGCAGCGCGCTCTGGGCGGTCGGCTTCATCCTCGTCGGGCTGGCGGCCGGCGGCGCCTGGAGCGCCGTCAGCTCGCTGCTCGGGCGCATTCTGCTTGTGGTCGGCGTGGCGATCATGATCGCAAGCCTGGCGCGCCGCCGAGGCCGCCAGCGCGGTCCTTCGCCATACTGACTGCAGGTGAGCGCGGAGATCAAAGCGGATGTCTCGCCCTCGCGCGCAGGGCCACGCGCGCTGCTGTTGCGCGCTCGCGGCGCCCACAGCCCGCATGCAAGCGCCTCGACCGAGCCGGCGCCAGGACGCGCTGCGTGGCTTGCCCTCGGCGCCTGCACCGGCGCCGCAGCGCTGCTCCAGCTCGACGGGACGCTGATCACAGTCGCGCTGCCCTCGGTTGCGCGCGGCCTGCACGTCAGCAGCGCAGCCACGTCCTCCGTGCTGAGCGTCTACTTCGTCGCCTACGGCATCGCGCTGCTCCCCGGCGGGATGCTCGTCGATCGCTTTGGCTCTCGCCGCCTGGCGCTGCTCGGCCTGGCGCTCTTTGCCGTGGGAGCTGCCGCCGGCGCGCTCGCCGGCGATATCGCCGTGCTGCTGCTCGCGCGAGGGCTGCAGGGCGTGGGCGCGGGCCTGGTCAGCCCCGCGGCGCTCGCGGGCGCGGTCAGCGGCTTCCCACCGGAGCGACGCGGCGCGGCGCTCGGCATCTGGGGCGCAGCCTCCGGAGTATCGAACCTCGCCGGGCCGCTGCTCGGCGGAGCGCTGACGGTGACGCTCGGCTGGCGGGCGGACTGGTGGGGTCTTGTCCCGCTTGCGGCGCTTGCCGCGCTTTCCGTCGCACGGCTCCTGCCACCGCGGGCCCACGAGGAGGCGCTGCGCAGCGGCGGAGGCGTGCTTCGCAACCGCAATGTGGGAGCCGCAGCGGTGCTTGCCGCGCTCACCTTCGCAGTCATGATCGGCTGCTTCTTCCTTGCCGAGCAGTACCTCCAGCACAGCGCGCACTACAGCGCCCTTGCCGCAGCCGGCGCTCTGATCCTCGTCGCCGTGCTCGTAGGCGCCGCGGCGCCGCTGGCCGGTCGCCTGAGCGACCGCACCGGCGAGCGCGCGCCGCTGGTTGCCGGCTTCATGGCCGCCGCGCTCGGCCTGGGCGTGCTGGCGCTGCCAGGGGTCTCCCTCACCGGCCCGCTCGCGATCCTGCTGCTCGTCCCGGTCGGGATCGGCCTCGGCTTGCTTTTTGTGCCGACATCGCGCGCTGCGCTCAACTCGATGCCCACCACCCTGCATGGACGCACCTCGGCGATCCTCTCGGCCGGACGGCTGCTCGGAGCGGCGCTGGGCGCGGGGTTGGCCGGTCTTGCGCTCTCGGCGGGCACCGATGCGCAGGCGGTCCACCACGCGCTGCTCTTTGCCTGCGGTGCGTGTCTTGTTGTGGGCCTGCCCGCCGCCGCGCTGCTGCGCAGCGCACCTGGCGCGGCGATTCCAGCGGCGCCTCCCGCGGCAGGCTGAGCGCGCGGCCCTCGCGGCCCTGCTTGGGCTCGTCGCTGCCCGTTCGGGGCCGATGTCTACGAGGTTTGTCCGAACGGACGCTGCGCTCTTGCCAAGACCTATATAACTCATGGTTGATGGCGGTTCCGGGAGCCACGAGCCAGGCGTGCCGCGGGTGGGAAGGGCAGAGCTTGCCCCCCTCGCTCGCTGAGGTTGCCCCTGCGGTCGGCGGCTCCGCCAACGGCGTCGCCGCGTGGGAGGGCGGAGCCGCCACGGCGCCCGCGCGGCGCCCTGCATCCTCGGCGCCGGTGGGCAAGGGCGAGACGGTGCTGCTGACCGGCGCGACCGGGTTCTTAGGGATGAAGATCCTTGCCGATCTGCTCGCGCACACCGATGTGCGCGTGCTTGCGCTCGTGCGCGCCGCCGACGACCGCGAGGCGTCCGCTCGCATCGCGCACAAGCTGGAGATGGTGCTCGGGAGCAGGCGCGGCTTCGCCGGGCGCGTGCGGGCGATTCGCGGCGATGTGACGCTTCCTGACCTCGGTCTCGGCCGCCGCCGCTCATACGTCGCCGAGCGCACCCAGACGATCATTCACTCGGCGGCGACCGTCGCCTTCGACACCGACATCGTCGCCACGCGCGCGATCAATGTCGAGGGAACGCGGAACATGCTGCGCTTTGCGGAGCTCTGCGAGGAGCGCGGCGGCCTGCGACGGCTTGCGCATGTCTCCACCGCGTATGTCGCCGGCGCGCACAGCGGCATCTTCAGCGAGGACGACCTCTGCGTCGGCCAGCGATTCCGCAACGCCTATGAGCGCTCGAAGTTCGAGTCCGAGCGCCTGATCGCCGCCTGGCGGGATCGTCTGCCGATCACGGTCCTGCGCCCGAGCATCATCGTCGGCGAGCGCGCAACGGGCTGGACGGTCGCCTTCAACGTCCTCTACTGGCCGCTGCGCGCGTTCGCCAACGGCGCCTACGCGATCATTCCGTCCCGCGCGCAGGCGCCGGTGGACATAGTCCCCGTGGACTACGTCTCCGCGGGCGTCGTGCATCTGGCGATGCTGCCGGAGGCCGAGGGAGCTACGTTTCACCTCACCGCTGCCCCGCACACGACCACCGCGGGCGAGATCGCCGAGCTTGCAAGCAGCTTCTTCGAACGCCCACCGCCGCGCTTCGTGGAGCCTGCGATCTACAAGCACGCGTTGCACCCGCTGCTGACGCGTGTCATCCCCGACCGACGCATGCGGCGCGCGCTGAAGCGCTCCGAGCTCTTCTTTCCCTATTTCAACGCGGATGTTCGCTTCGATAATCGACGGGCGCGCGTGGCGCTCAAGCCGGCTGGGATCGAGCTGGCGCCGCTGCGCGACTACTTCGATGCGCTGATGCGCTTTGCGATCGCCGCCGACTGGGGGCGACGGGAGCTGGCGCGCCCGCAGCCTGGCACCTTTGTGCGCGCCCGGGCGCGCGGGCGCGCACGTCGCCGGAGAGCGCGCGCATGAGCAGCGCGCGCATCTCCACGCTCGACTCGCTGCTGCTCTCAGCCGAGCAGCACGGCGACTATGCCCATCTGGGCTGGGTTGCTGTCTTCTCCGCGCCCGACGGAGTTCCGCAGGGCCTCTTCGAGGCGCTTGCCAAGCGCATCGGCGAGCGCATCGAGCGCGCGCCGCAGCTGCGCTGGAAGCTCGCGACGGTGCCGCTCGGGCTGCAGCGCGCGCAGTGGGTTGAGGACGCCCATTTCTCTGTCGAGCGCCATCTCTTTCGCGCGCCGGGAGCGCTTGCGCCGATGATCGACGAGATCTTCTCGATCCCGCTGCGCCGCGATCGGCCGCTCTGGGAGCTGTGGCTCTGCGAGGAGCCCGAGCACGGGCGCTTCGCGCTGATCGGCAAGGTCCATCGCTGCGTTCTCGCCGGCTCCGGCGCAGAGCAGCTGCGGGCGGTCGTGCTCGACAACGCCAGGGCGCGCGGGCGCGCCCGCGGCAAGGGCGGCGCAGTTGGCAGCGAGGCATCGGCCGAGCGCCTGCTCTTGAGCGGGCTGCGCGACCTCGCCGATGAGAACCTGCGCTTGGCGCGTCGCTCGCTTGGCGCGCTGCGCTCGCCGCTGAAGAGCGCGCGCGGGGGCGCGCTGGCGCTGCGCGGCGGGCTGAGGGGGGCGCGGGGGCTGATCGAGAGCGGGCGTCGCGGCAAAGCGCCGCGCATCCGCTCATCGCTGCGCAGCCTGCTGGTGGGCGAGCGCTCGCGTGGCGACTTGGAGACAGTTGCCCGTGCCTGCGGAACGACCGAGACGGAGGTGTTCCTGGCGGCCCTTGCCGGGGCGCTCCACAGGCAGACCCCGCGCGCTGATGCGCATCCTCTGGAGGCCCTGCTGGTAAGCGAGCGACCAGAGCGCAGAGGCCCCTCGCGCGCTGCCTTGCGCACGCGCGCCACCGTGCTCGAGCTTCCGACGGACGAGGCTCATGCGCTCGCGCGCCTCTACCGCGTGCGCGAGCAGATGAGCCGCTACGCGCGCTGGTCGCGGCTGGAGGCAGAATCGCTGCTGCTGAAGATCGCAGCGCTGCTGCCCCCGCCGCTGAGACCGGGGCAGGAGAGCGTGGTCGCAGGTGCAAGGCCGGCAGAGGTGCTTGTCGTCGAGCTTCCCGGCCCCGAGCGCAGCGCTGCGGTGCTCGGCTGCCCGCTGATGCACTTTCACCCGATCGCGCCGCTGACGGCGGGCCACGAGCTCTCGGTTGCGCTCACGCGCATCAACGGCTCGATCGCCTACTCGATCCACTCCGATCGCGCCGCAAGCCCCCGGGCGCGCGCCGTTGCCGCATCGATCGAGCGCTCGCTCGACGAGCTGCATGAGGATGCGCAGGCGCTGCTCGCCGTGCGCAAGAAGAGCAACTAGGGCGCGCGCCGCCGCCAGGTGGTCGATCGCCGGCGCCTGGCGCCTTGCATCTGCCGGCCTGCCAGGTGGTGCGGCGAGTGGCCGTGGGCTGCTTGCATGGTGTGGCATATGTTTGTCCTAGGCAATCACCGCTCCTACCAGTCATTGCATGCCACATTCATGTCTTAAGACAGTCATCGGCCGCGCCGGCCGCGCTGCCGCCTCCGGGAGCTTCGCACGCTGACGCCGGCTTGCCGGCGGCCTGCTTGCCGCCTGCGTCAAGCGCGGGGTCTCCGCGGGGCGCACTTGACGCGCGGGGGCGAGGAGATCGGCGCATGGAACAGGGCGCTTGGCAGGCAGCGTCGCCGGCTGGTGCGCGCTCCTGCGATCGGCATCATTGCCGGCCTTGGCACGACCGCCTTCTGCGAGACGCTGCGCCGGGCCACGGACCTCCTGCTCGGGTTGATCGGCGGATATCACATCCCAAGTGCTGCCGGTGAAGGCCGTGCGGCCGGCAGCGCCGGCTTCTTGCGCCCCTGGGCGATCCCGCTGGTGCTCACGCTCGGTGGCCTATTGGCGGGGTCCCTGGCCTTCGGCGTCGCCCCCGAGGCGGAGGGCCACGGGACGGATGCTGCGATCTTCGCAGTCCATCACGCCCCGGGCGCGATCCGGGTGCGTGCGATCGTCGTCAAGATCGTGGCATCGGCGCTCACGATCGGCTCGGGCGGCTCTGGCGGCCGCGAGGGGCCCACGGCGCAGATCAGCGCGGGCTTTGGCTCGCTTGTCAGACGCTGGCTGGCGCTCTCAGACGCCGACGGGCGGATCGCGGTCTTAGTGGGCATCGGCTCGGGCATCGGCGCGATCCTCTCTGCTCCGCTCGGTGGCGCGGTGCTCGCGGCAGACGTCCTCTGCCGCGAGGGCTTCGAATGCTCAGCGCTCCTGCCAGCGCTGCTTGCGGCGCTCATCGCCTACGCGATCCTCGGCGCCTGCTTGGCTGCCGCCTGCTCTTTGCGATCGCGGGCAGCTACAGCCTCTCTGCCTACCAGCTGCTCTGGTTTGCCCTGATCGGCGTAGCTGCCGGGCTGCTTGGCCTGCTCTACGCTCGCGCCTGCTACGCCACCGTTGCGATCTCGCGCAGGCTGCCGGTGGCGCGCATCCTGCGACCAGCGCTTGGCGGCCTGCTTGTCGCTCTGATCGCCCTGGCGCTGCCCGAGGTGCTCGGCACAGGCTACGGCTGGATCCAGAAAGCGCTGGGCGGCTCGCTTGCACGCGCACCGCCCTACGTGATCCTGCTGCTTGCCTTCGCCCGCATACTCGCGACCTCGCTCTCGATCGGCAGCGGCGGATCCGGTGGCGTCTTTGGCCCGGGCATCGTCATCGGCGCCTTCGCCGGCCTGGCGCTGTGGCGACTGCTCGAGCCGATCGCACCCGGCGTCGGCCACTCGCCGACCGCATTTGTGGTCGTCGGCATGATGGCGCTCTTCGGCGGCATATCGCGGGCGCCGCTGGCGGTGATGCTGATGGTCGCGCAGATGACCGGCTCCTCGACGCTGCTGGCTCCGGCGATGATCGCGGTCGCGATCTGCACCCTCATCGTCAGCGCCGCCGACCAGACGATCTATGTCGCGCAGCTGCACGACCGCAGCGCACCACGAGGTGACCGAGAGGGGCGTGCCCTCAAAGGCTCAGATCCAGCTGCCAGTCGCGATCGGGAACCTCGCCGGCAGCGGCTGAGAAGCGGCTGAAGAGCTCAACCATCTGCGCGCGCTCGGCAGCGGGCAGCTTGCCGAGGATCTGGGCGATCTCGGCCCTGCGCACGCCTGTCACCTCCTCGACCAGCCGCCTGCCCGCCGCGGTCAGGTGCAATCGCACCACCCGGCGATCGGCAGGCAGGGCGCGCCTTCGCACCAGCCTCTTGCGCACAAGCCGGTCGCACATCCGCGTCGCGGTCGAGGGGTTCACGCCAAGCGCCTGAGCGAGGTCGGCGACGCGCTGCGGTCCACGCGAGGCGATCACCACCAGCGCCCGGTACTGGGGCAGGGTCACCTCCTCGGCGATTCCCGCCAGCGAGCGCGCCGCAAGCGCCAGCAGCGCTCGACTGGCGCCGAGCACGGCTTCAACCACATCCGCGCTCGCCGGCGCGGGCTCAGTGGGATTGCAAGCCGAGGCCGCTCTGGCCGCTGCCATCATGCAATTATTGCACTTATGTGCAGCGGCTCAGGCGAGCCGCCTGCCGATCTCCTCAAGCTGCTCGGCGTCCAGCGACGCTTCCAGCAGCGGAAAGAGCTCGTTCTCCTCAAAGCGCACGTGGCGCCTGAGCAGCTCGCCCAGCGCAGCGAGCGCCGCAGTCTGTCGCGCCGGGTCTGGGGAGCTGAGGAGGGCATCGCTGCGAGCACGGATCTGGCGGTGCTCAGCGAGCATGCGCTCTCGCAGCGGCGCGCCTGAGGGGTGCGCGGCAAGCGCCGGCGCAAGCACCTCCTCCTCCTTGCGGAAATGCTCGCGCTCGCGCTCCTGCCACAGCGAGCGCCAGCGCTCGGTCGCGGCTGGCGCCTGCTGCACCCCGGCTTCGCGCAGCATGCGCGAGACCACGAGCGTGTGGTGATGGTCGCGCGAGAGCGGCGCCAGCGCCGGGTGGCGCTTCATCTGCCCCGCCGCATTCGCACATCCGCAGGCCGCCGTCGCAGCGCCCGGTTGCTGATGGCGGCCTCGGCGATCTCGGTCATCCGCCGAAGATTTTAACACTGAGAGTTGTAAATCAGCCGCTGCCCGGCGTCGTGCGCAGAGCTGCAAGCAGACGCCGCAGGCGAAGCGCCACGATCGGATGGCGCACCAGGCCGCGCAGGCGTATCTGGCGGCGCAGCAGCGGCCGCAGCGCCTGACGAGGGGAGGTCAGCATCGGCAGCGCATCCAGCGCGGCCTCGAGCCTCAGCTGGGCGTCGGCGGCAGCGCCTGACTCGACGCGGATGCGGGATCGCTCGAAGCGCACCGTGAAGGCCGGGCCGCTTGCTCCCAGCCGCATCGCCAGCGCTCCGCGCAGCTTTGCCGCCAGGCGCGGCTCCTGCTTGCTGGCGCTTGCAAAGACCTGCGCCACAAGCTGTGCCATCGCGTCAGCGTCAGCTGCCACCTCCACGGGCGGGGGAGCGATCGTGCTCATGGCTTCTCGGTGGACGGCATGCGGTTGGCAGCGAGCATAGAGCCTAGCGATCGGCTCCGTCCCGCAGCTCTCGTTCGCTGGCGGGCTCTTCGAGCTGGCCCTCGAGCCGCGCGAGCGCCTGCGGCGAGCCGATGGCGATCAGCACGTCGCCCTCGCGGAGCACGGTTGCGCCTGCGGGCTGCGGCTCGAACGTCTTGCCGCGCCGCAACGCCAGGATGATCGTGCCGCCGCGGATGTCCTCGATGGTCTTTCCCAGTGCGCCGCAACGGCGACCGACCTCGATCTCCTCGAGCCGATACTGCACATTGACGTCGACCACGCCGCTCAGCTGACGGTGCAACGCCAGCCTCGCCATCTCGGTGCCGCTGGACTTGTAGGGGGAGATGACCCGGTCGGCGCCGGCGCGGATCAGCTTCTTCTCGGTGTCCTCGGCCGCCGCTCGGGCAACGATCAGGATGTCAGAGCGCAGCTCGCGGGCGGTGAGCGTGATGAAGACGTTGTTGGCGTCGGAGTCGGCGCAGACGACGATCGAGCGCGCCCGCTCGATGCCGGCTTCGCCAAGCACGTCGTCATCGGTGGCATCGCCTTCGATGAACGGGATCTCCAGCGCCTCCGCGCGTGCGCGATTCTCGGGGTTGGGGTCGACGACGACGTAGGCGGCGCGCGCGGCGCGCAGGTCGCGCGCGACCTGGCGGCCGACGCGTCCGAAGCCGCAGATGATGTGGTGGCCGGACAGTGATCTGATCACTCGCTCGCTCCGTCGAGCTGCAAGGTACTCGGTCAGCCGGCCGCCGGCGAAGAGCTCGGCCACGGTCGCCAGGGCGTAGAAGAGCGCGCCCACGCCCACCAGCACCAGCGCCACCTGGACTACCTGGCCCGCGGTGCTGTGCGGCTGCGGGAATCCCCCGACCGTCGCGGCGGTGTCGAGCGACCAGCGGAACGCATACCAGAAGCCAACCCCTTCGCTTGTCGCATAGCCCGCGGCGCCGAGCAGGAGCAGCGTGAGCACCGAGGCGATCAGCGCCGCGCCACGGCGGGAGAAGCGCCGCAGCTCACGCGCGGCAAGGGCGTGAGCCTGACTGTGCGACTGTCGGTTGAGATCGATCGCCACGTGCTCTCAGTGTTTGCGCGGTGGGCGATTTGGCAGGGCAAGCGCAGAGAGCAGCGCGGCAAGCACGGCGACAGCCGCGCCTGCCGCCAAGGCGAGGTCCATCCCAGAGATGAACGCCGCCCGCGCGCCGTTTGCCAGCGTCGGGCCGGCGGGGCCGGCCTGTCGGGCAACTCTGAGCGCTGCCCCCAGTGAGCCGGCGGCCTCATGGACAAGGCGCGCAGGCAGCTCGTGCATTCGCGGCGACGAGGTCAGGCGGGCGCGAAAGCGTGAGGAGAGCAGGCTGCCGATCACGGCGACGCCGAGCGCGCCGCCGACCTGCAGGAAGGTGCTGTTCGTCGCCGAGCCCACGCCTGTGTGTGCCTCTGGAAGCGAGCCCATCACCGACCCGACCACTGCCGGGATGACGAGGCCTGCGCCCGCCCCAAGCAGGATCAGCCCAGGCAGGATCTCTGCGAAGCCTGTCGTGGCCGAGGAGCCTGAGACCTGATAGAGGCCGCCTGCGATCGCCAGCAGGCCGGCGACCACTGTCGTACGTGTGCCGAAGGTGCGCACGACGGGCGCCGACAGGGGGGAGGCGACCAGGATCGCACCGGCAGCCGGCAGCGTTCTCAGGCCGGCGCCCAGCGGCGAGAAGCCGAGGTAGAACTGCAGGAACTGGGTCAGCACGAAGAGCGCGCCGTAGAGGCCGAACATCGCAAGCGCGTCCGAGAGCATCGGAATCGAGAAGCGGCGATCCCGGAAGAGCTCCAGATGCAGCATCGGCGCCGGTCGCGCCCGCTCCCAGAGGCTGAAGAGGGCGATCAGAGCGCAGCCGCCGCAGATCGCAGCCAGCGCAAGCACGGAGTCCCAGCCGTCAAGGGGCGCTTCGATGATCCCGAAGAGCAGCAGCGCGAGGGCTGAGATCGAGAGCGCTGCTCCCGCCAGGTCGGGCGCCGGGTGCTCGGGGGAGCGCGATTCGGGAAGCCACCGCAGCGCGGCGAACACGGTGCCGATCGCGATCGGCACGTTGATCAGGAAGATCGACCCCCAGAAGAGGTGCGCAAGCAGGGCGCCGCCCACGATCGGGCCGAGCGCGACCCCGGCGCCGTTGGTGGCAGCCCAGAGGCCGAAGGCGCGCTGGCGCTCGCGCGCGTCGGTGAATATCGCCGTGATGATCGCGAGCGTTGAGGGGATGATCAGCGCCCCGCCCAGGCCCATGCTGGCGCGCGCTGCGATCAGGTGTGCAACAGATCCCGAGAAGGCGGCCCAGGTCGAGCCGGCGCCAAAGAGGAGCAGACCGATCAGGAAGATGCGCTTGCGGCCGAGGCGATCAGCGATGCTTCCGCCCACAAGCAGCAGGCCGGCGAAGACAAGGATGTATGCGTCGACGATCCACTGCAGCTCGGCGGTGGAGGCGTGAAGCTTGCGCACGAGCGTCGGCAGCGCGACATTCAACACCGTGTTGTCCAGCGAGACGATCAGCAGCGGCAGGCAGAGCACCGCCAGCGCAAGCCAGCGACGGATCGGCCTTGCGCCCTCGCGGTGCTCGGCGGGCCGATCGGCCCGGTCAGGTGCAGGGTGCTCGGGTGCTTGCAAGGGGCGATCTCTTGGCGGTGATCGTGATGGCGCCGCAACTCGGACGCCGAGGCGCTTGCATCGTAGGCCACGGATTCCGCTGCGATGTTGTCAGAGAGGGCGGCGCCGAGTCGATCTGGCCACGGGCGAGCAGACCCGGAGAGGCGACCACCAAGCGCGAGCGCTGCGGCTGCGGGTCGGTTGCAGCAGGAGTACCTGCGTGGCCGGCTGATTGCCGAGGCGCTGGAGGCTCCGCTCCTCACGGCCGATCGACGGCTCGCCGATGCGAGCGGCCCGCGATGCGAGATGAAGCTGCTCACTTGAAGAGTTGGCGGCCAGCGCGCATGCGCGCCCGGGCGCCGATGGCATCGCTGTTGCTCGATGCCGCCCAGATCAGCGAATCAGCTCGACCGCGACGTCGAGCTTCGCCTTCTGCCATGGGCGATCCGCGCTCAGCGCCACGCCGTCCAGACGCCGCGTTAGGGCAACGCAGATGCGATCCCCGAGAGAGAGGCCAGCCGCCTTGGTCAGTGGGCGCAGACGCGCCGCCTCGACGGCGTCATCTTCGGTCATGCCGTGTACGGCGAGCGCGCCGCCCAGGACACCCACACGGCGCAGCTCGGCCGTGAGCTGCGCGGGGTCGATGCCTTCGGCGGCTTCCACGCTCAGTGCCTCGGCGACGTTGACGACCGATATGGCCGCGCCCTCGGCAATAGCATCGCGGACGCGCTCGTAGCCGGGCTCCTGGCGGATGTACGCGAGCAGCGCCGATGCGTCGAGCACCGGGACCCCCACCGCTCAACCTTCCTGCTGCGCTTCGCGTCTGCGCTCGGCAGCGAGAGCCGCGACGGCAGATCCCTTGCGTGGGCCGAGTTTCGCCGCCAGACCGACGCCGTGCTCGGCCGCCGCACGGAACGGAAGCAGGCACACGGACCCGTCGGGCTGCGCCTGCACGAGCAGCTGCGTCCCGGCGTCCAGGTGAAGCTCGCGGCGCACCGGCGAGGGCAGCACCATGCGACCACGATCGCCCAGGGTGATGACTGTCTCGGCCATATCGTCAGTGTACCACAGTCAAATCTTGGTGGACACAAGCCATGTCTCCTCCATCACGAAAGCAGAGGCCCTCGCGCGCGATGAGCAGTCAGACGGCTGCGGCCGATCGGATCGCAGCCTAAGCGCCCCAATCGCCCGGTGGAGGCGCTTGGTGCGCGTCTGCCTGCCACCCGGCGCACGCGCCCGGCGTGACTCGAACACGCGACCTCTCGCTCCGGAGGCGAGCGCTCTATCCACTGAGCTACGGGCGCAAAAAACCGCTCATGCGGGGATATCAGCGCCAGGCATCCCGGTGGCGTCCAGACGCATTGCCACAGCATAGAGCCTGGGCGCCTCAGCGGCATGGCCGGGCGATGCGCGCTCGCTTGCCCTGCCGCCTCACGCCGGCGCACGCGATCGCATCGGGCCGATAGAAATGGGCCGCATGGGTCCCAGAGCGGAGCGCCCACGGCAGCCCATCCTGCCGTCGGGCGAGCAGATCGCCATCGAGCACGGCGATCAACGCGTCGTCGTGGTCGAGGTCGGCGGTGGCCTGCGCTCATACAGCAGCGGCGGGCGAGAGCTGCTCGATGGCTACGGCAAGCACGAGATGTGCAGCGCCGGGCGCGGCCAGATCCTCGCGCCCTGGCCCAACCGCCTGCGTGACGGAGCCTATGAGCTGGACGGCCGCTCTCATCGGCTGCCGCTCACCGAGCCTGAGCGCGGCAACGCGATACACGGCCTGGTGCGGTGGGCCCCGTGGCGGATCGCCGTCAGGGAGCGCGAGCGCGTGCGCCTTGAGCTTCTGCTGCATCCCCAGCCCGGCTATCCCTTCACGCTTGCGCTCGCGGTCGAGTACGCCCTCGGCCCAGAAGGCCTCAGCGTTGCAATGAGCGCAGCCAATGTCGGCAGCGAGCGCTGCCCGTTCGGGATCGGTGCCCACCCTTACCTCGCTCTGGGCGCGCCGCTCATCGACAGCTGCCTGCTGCGCGCTCCCGGCCAGAGGCGCCTCATCACCGATCAGCGTGGGATCCCGACCGGCGTCGAGGCGGTCGATCAGACGGCGTACGACTTCCGCTCGCCGCGGCAGATCGGCCCTGCCAGGCTCGACACCGCCTACACCGACCTCTTGCGCGATGAGGACGGGATGGCCCGTGTGCAGCTCATCGCCGCCGCGGGCGGCGCCACGCTCACCCTCTGGCAGGATCGGAGCTTCCCCTATCTGATGCTCTTCAGCGGCGACACCGTGGCCCAGCCTGAGCGGCGCCGTCGCGGGCTGGCAGTCGAGCCGATGAGCTGTGCGCCGAACGCATTCCAGAGCGGGGCGGGGCTGGCTGTGCTTGAGCCCGGCGAGAGCTTCCGTGGTCGCTGGGGCATCGATCCCGGCCGATCGGAGCCGCAGCGCGGATGACGCTCTCGCGCTCAGCCGGGAGCTTCGCGCCGACGGTCGTCGCCGAAGCGCGCACGTCCCGCCGAGACCATGCCCAGGAGCGCCAGCCGCTGAACTGGCGTCGAGAGCTCAACCTGGTCGCCGACCATCTCGATCACGGCCGCGCGATGGAGCTCACCGAGCAGATGGCGGAGCACGAGCGCGGGAGCGTTGCAGCCCAGGCGATCGGCCAGCTGCGAGCAGGAGAGCGGTGCCGCGCGGGAGGCCGCGAGCAGCTCGCGCACGATCGCGCGTTCAAGCGCTCTGAGGTCCTTGCCGACCATCTGCGCCCATTTGCCTTGTTCGAGATCCCATTTGCGTCTGTGCGTACCTGACGATCCCCGTCGCGAGGGTTTCCAGGCCGTGGGCGCCGCCCACAAGCTAGCCGGCTTGCGGGCGGCACACGGCCATGCATGAGCCAATGTTGCAGCCCATACGATACATGATTTCGCATGCACTGCAAACCAAGCACGATTTGTTGCGCCAGGGCCTTGGCCTCCGGCGCAGCAGGTGGCATCGCCGCTCGCAATGACGGAGGGCATCGCGGCAATCGATCGCCTCCCCGGCGAGGCGAAGTGCGGCGGCACAGCCGCCGAATCCGCCACATGCCCGACCATGGACGGGACGGCATGCATGATCGGCTGCATGGACAGGATGCCGGCGATCGGCGATGCTAGGGCGGGATGGCACGCAACCCCGGCGAACCGGACAAGGCGCTTGGGGCGGTAATCCGCCGCGCGCGCGAAGCAAAGGGCGACTCTCAGGAAGCGCTCGCCTTTCATGCTGGGATCACGACCGGCACCCTGCAGCGCCTTGAGCTCGGGCACTCCGACCCGGCCTGGTCGACGGTCCGTGCGGTGGCCCGCGCCCTGGACCTCTCCCTGCGCGAGCTTGCGGCTGCCGTCGAAAGCGCCCGCGAGGGCAGCTGAGCCAGGGCCGCGCCGCACCGCTACCTTCTGCACGTGGACCTCTCGATCTTCTTTGCCGGCACCGGCGGCTCAGCGCCCTCCGCGCGCCGCGGGATGCCCGCCATGCTTCTGCGCCGGGGCGGCGAGCGCCTGCTCTTTGACTGTGGCGAGGGCACGCAGCGGCAGCTGGTGCGCTCGATCGGGCTGCTCGATCTCGACGCGATCTTCATCACCCACTTTCACGCCGACCACTGGCTGGGCCTACCCGGGCTGCTGAAGACCTATGCCCTGCGCGAGCGCTCCGCACCGCTCTCGATCTACGGTCCGCCGGGCCTGCGCGAGGTGATGGCCGCTGTGCGCTTCATCTACGGCCGACTGCCCTATCCGCTGGGACTGCACGAGCTGCAGCCGCTGCAGCCCACAGAGCGCAACGGCTACACGGTGACCGCGGTGCCGGTCACGCATCGCCGCCAGCGCGCCTTCGGCTACGCCGTCGTCGAGGAGGGGAGGCCGGGTGAATTCGACCCGCAGGCGGCGGCTGCGCTCGGCATCAGGCCCGGGCCCGACTTCGGTCGCCTGCAGCGCGGCGAGGTTGTCGACGGGGTGCGCCCCGAGCAGGTGATGGGGCCGCCACGGCAGGGGCGCAAGGTTGTGATCTCCGGCGACACCGCGCCCTGCCAGGCGCTCGCAGCAGCCGCTCACCAGGCCGACCTCCTGATCCATGAGGCGACCTTCCTCGAGGAGGATGCAGAGCGCGCGCGCGAGACCGAGCACTCGACCGCACGCCAGGCGGCGCTGCTGGCCAGCGAGGCGCAGGCGCGGATGCTTGCGCTCGTGCACATCTCCGGACGCTACCCGCCGCGGCTGCTGCGCGAGGAGGCTCGCGCCTGCTTCCCGGGCGCGCTCACGCCGCGTGACTTCGACCTGATCGAGATTCCCTTCCCGGAGCGCGGCGAGCCGCGGATGATCGCCTTTGAGAAAGCGCGCACCGCGCAGGTGCCCGATCAAGAGCCCGGTGCGAGGCCCGGCGCGGCGGGCGCTTGCGCCGCAGCGCAATAGGGCCGCGCGAGCGCCGGGCCAGCTGGTAGAGTCTCCACGACGTCCTTTAACGCGGTCCAGCGAGGCCAGAAGGAGCAACTCTGAGCACCGATAAGAAAGTTGTGCTGCGCGAGCGCGAGATGAGCAGTGCTCTGGTCCGCATCGCACACGAGATCGCGGAGCGCAATACCGAGGGACCTGCGCCCGCGCTTGTGGGCATCCATCGGCGGGGCGTCTTCCTGGCCCGCCGCCTGCGCGAGACGCTCAACGCGCTGCTGGAGGAGGCGGTCCCCTACGGCGAGCTCGACATCGGCCTCTATCGCGACGATCTGGCGGTGCGCGGCCTTGCGCCCGTCGTCTACGCATCAAGCATCGAGTTCGACCCGACCGGGCGCACGGTGGTGATCGTCGACGATGTCCTCTACACGGGTCGCACCGTCCGCGCTGCGATCGATGCGCTGTTTGACTTCGGGCGACCCGGGCGGGTGCAGCTTGCCGTCCTCGTCGACCGCGGGCACCGCGAGCTGCCGATCCGGCCCGACTATGTCGGAAAGAACATCCCGACAGCGCGTAGCGAGCACGTCGCGGTGGCCCTTGCCGAGCTCGATCGCGCCGACGAGGTGCTGATCAGACGCCGATCGCCGCTTTCGCATGCCTGAGCCTCCTCAGCTGACCATGCGCCATCTGCTCTCGATGGACGCCCTCGAGCGCGCGCAGATCGAGCGCCTGCTCGAGCGCGCCGAGAGCTTCGAGCAGCTTGCGCAGCGCCCTGTGAAGAAGGTTCCTGCGCTGCGCGGCAAGACCGTGCTCAACCTCTTCTTCGAGCCCTCGACGCGCACGCGCGCCTCCTTCGAGCTGGCCGCGAAGCGCCTCTCGGCTGATGTCATCAACTTCAGCGCTGCCGGCTCGAGCCTCGAGAAGGGCGAGTCGCTGAAGGACACGATCCTGACCCTCAACGCCCAGCAGCCCGATGTGATCGTCGTTCGCTCGCCCCATGTCGGCGCAGCCGAGCTCGTGCGCTCGTGGACCAGCGCAGCGGTGGTCAATGCGGGCGATGGCACGCACGAGCATCCGACCCAGGCGCTGCTCGACCTCTACACCCTCAGGCGCTGCTTCGGCCATGTGGAGGGCCTGTCGGTGTGGATCGTCGGCGACGTCGCCCACTCGCGCGTGGCCCGCTCGAACATCATCGCCCTGCAGAAGCTCGGCGCAAGCGTCACCCTGTGCGGGCCGCCCACCCTGATCCCACCCGGCATCGAGGCGCTCGGTGCCACGGTGCGCTACAGCCTCGACGATCTCCATCAGGCCGATGTCATCTACGCCCTGCGCCTGCAGCGCGAGCGCATCGACCAGCTGCCGCTGCCATCGCTGCGCGAGTATGCGGCCTGCTTTCAGATCGACGAAAGGCGCCTGGGGTCACGTCAGGTTGTCCTGCACCCCGGCCCCGTCAATCGCGGCGTCGAGCTCTCCAGCGCTGTCATCGACTCCCCCCAATCGCGCATCGGCGCGCAGGTGCAGGCTGGCATCCTGGTGCGCATGGCGGTCCTCTACGAGCTGCTTGCGCCGGCGCCCGCGCCGCAGCAGGCAAACGTGCGGGAGATCGCATGAGCGGCGCGCCGCAGCTGACCACTGCCGCCCGCGATCCCGCAAGCGTGCTCTTCAGCGACGTCCGTGCGCTGGACCCGCGCGCAGGGATACAGGCGCGCTGTGACCTGCTGGTGAGTCACGGCGAGATCGCCGCCATCGGCGAGCCCGGGACGATCTCCCCGGGCGAGGATGCCGAGCTGATCGATGGTCGCGGAGAGCTGCAGCTGTTCCCCGCCTTCTTCGACCCGCATGTTCATCTGCGCGTTCCCGGCCAGGAGCACAAGGAGGATCTTGAGACGGGCACACGCGCTGCCGCCGCGGGCGGCTTCTGCGCTGTGATCGCGATGCCCAACACCGATCCGCCGATCGACAGCGCGCCGATCCTGCGCTCGCTGCACGAGCTTGCCGCACAGGAGGCGCGCGTCGCGGTGGGCTTCCTGCCGGCGATCTCCAAGGGACTGCGCGGCGCCGAGCTGACCGAGATGGTTGAGCTGAGAGCGGCCGGGGCGCTCGGCTTCAGCGATGACGGCAGGCCCGTCGCAGACGCTGGGCTGCTGCGCGACGCCATGCGTTATCAGCGCCTCGCGGGCGGGGTGCTCGCGCTGCACGAGGAGGAGCTCTCGCTGGCAGCCGGCGGCGTGATGCGCGAGGGGCCGACAGCCGCGCGCCTGGGCCTGCGTGGGATCCCCGCGCTTGCCGAGGCGACGATGGTCGCGCGCGACGCAGCGCTCGCGCTCGCGGAGGACGCACGCGTGCACTTCCAGCATCTCTCCTGTGAGGGCTCGCTTGCCGCGCTTGCAGCGCACAAGTCGATCGGCGCGCAGCTGAGCGCGGAGGTGACGCCGCACCATCTGCTGCTCTGCGACGAGGATCTGCTGGGGCTGGAGACCGCGCTGAAGGTGAACCCGCCGCTGGCAAGCGCCGCCGATCGCAGCGCGCTGCGATCGGCGCTGCGCGAGGGCCTGATCGACTGCATCGCCACCGATCATGCTCCGCACGCGCGCGAGGAGAAGGAGGTTCCGATCGAGCAGGCGCCGTTTGGCAGCACCGGGCTGGAGACCGCCTTTGCGGCGCTCTACAGCGAGCTGGTCCTGCCCGGCGAGCTTGCGCTGAGCAGGCTGATCGAGGCGTTGACCGCGGGAGCCGAGCTCTTCGGCCTTCCCGTACCCACCATCGCCCGGGGGGCGCCCGCAAACCTCGCGCTGGTCGATCTGCAGGCGCACTGGGTGGCGGGCGAGCAGGGCTGGGAGAGTCGCGCGGCCAACTGCTGCCTGGCCGGTCGCCCCCTGCGGGGGCGCGTGCTGATGACGCTTGCCGGCGGCACCGTCGCCTACCGCGAGCGAAGCTTTGCGATGGTGGCGCTGTGAGCAGCGGGAGGGCAGGCGCACCGGCTGCTCGCAGCGACGGTGCTCCGGCGCAGTTGGCGCGCGAGCGCGCGGCGCTGCTGGTGATCGACATCCAGGAGGCCTTCCGCGCCTACCGCTGCTTCAGTCGCGTCGCGCGCGGCGCAGGGCGCCTGCTTGCCGGGGCGCGCATCCTCTCCATCGCCCCGATCGTGACCGAGCAGTACCCGCGTGGGCTGGGGCCGACCGTGCCTGAGCTTCAGCTTGGCGCGCACAGCGCCCTCCAGAAGCTTGCCTTCTCGGCCGCACACGCCGAGGGCTTTGCGCTCGGCGGCGCCGACCAGGCGATCGTCTGCGGGCTGGAGACCCACGTCTGCGTGGCTCAGAGCGTGCTGGACCTGCTCGCAGGAGGCATCCAGGTCTTCCTCGTTGCCGATGCGTGCGGCTCGCGCAACGAGTCCGACCACGAGCTTGCCCTGCGCCGGCTGGAGCAGGCCGGGGCGATACCGACCAGCGTCGAGGCCGTCCTCTTCGAGCTGATCGGCGGCGCGCAGGCTCCGGAGTTCAAGGCGATCCAAGGTCTGATCAAGTGAGGGCGGCGAGGCCTCACGAGGACCAGCAGCCGAGCGAGCAGCACGGCTACGTATTGCTCGAGGACGGCGCCCGCTTTGACGGTATAGCCTGCGCGGCGCCCGCTGAGGCCGTCGGCGAAGTCGTCTTCACGACGACGATGTCCGGCTATCAGGAGTCCTTCAGCGACCCCTCCTTCGCGGGCCAGCTGATCGCTTTCACCTATCCCCACATCGGCAACTACGGAACGGCCGCCGGCGCAATGGAGTCAACGCGCCCCTGGGCGCGCGGAGCGATCATGCGCGCGGCTCGCAACCTGCCCGCTGCGCAAGGTGGCGAGGGCTGGCTGGACTGGCTGCGATCGCGCGGCATCCCCGCGCTCACCGATGTCGATACGCGCGCTCTGGTGCGCCACATCCGCAGCGCAGGCGCGATGCGCGGAGGCATCTTCTCGGCGGCGACCAGCGAGCAGCGGGCGCAGGAGCTGATTGCCGCCGAGCCGCCGATGAGCGGACGCAACCTGGCCACGGAGGTGTGCGTGAGCGAGCCGCTGCCGATCGCAGACCTCGCTGCGCTTGAAGCCCACCTCTGCGCCGGTGGGGCAAGCCGCGAGCGCCGGGGCGAGGAGGTCTCCGATGAGCGGGTGCGAGCGCGTGCCAGGGGAGGCGGCGAGGGCCCACTGATCGCGGTCCTCGACACCGGCGTGAAAGCATCGATCCTGCGCACGCTGCTGGCCGCCGGCGCGAGCCTCATCCTCTATCCCTACAGCACCCCTGCGGAGGAGATCCTCGCCGACGGCGCGGAGGCCCTGCTGCTTGCCAACGGCCCGGGTGACCCCGGCGCTGTGCCCGAGGCGGTGGAGCGCATCCGAGCGCTGATCGGGCGGATCCCGCTCTTTGGCATCTGCCTGGGCCACCAGCTTCTCTGCCGCGCGATCGGCCTTGAGACCTTCAAGCTGCCATTCGGCCACCGCGGCGCAAACCACCCGGTGAAGGATCTGCGCAGCGGGCGCATAGCGATCACCTCCCAGAACCACGGCTTCGCGGTGCTCGCCTGCGCGGGCGCCGAGCGCCTGGAGCGCGATGAGCCGCTTGAGCTGCAGACCGAGCTCGGCGCCGCGCGGCTGACGCACGTCAACCTCTACGACCGCACGATCGAGGGCGTCGAGCTGCTCGATGCGCCCGCCGCCGCTGTCCAGTACCACCCGGAGGCAGGGCCCGGGCCGCACGACAGCCTCTACATCTTCGAGGAGATCCTCGCCCTTGCGGAGGGCTCCAGGAAGGACGCTCGCTAGATGCCAAGGCGCCGCGACCTGCGCAAGATCCTGATCCTCGGCTCGGGCCCGATCGTGATCGGGCAGGCGGCGGAGTTCGACTACTCCGGCGCCCAGGCCTGCCGGGTGCTGCGCTCCGAGGGCTATGAGGTGGTGCTCGTGAACTCCAATCCGGCGACGATCATGACCGACCCAGAGCTTGCTGACCGCACCTACATCGAGCCCCTCACGGCCGACGCGGTGGCTGCGGTGATCGAGCGCGAGCGCCCGGATGCGCTGTTGCCCACGCTCGGCGGCCAGACCGCCCTCAACCTAGCCAAGGAGCTTGCCGAGTCGGGCCTGCTCGACCAGCGCTCCGTCGAGCTGATCGGCGCCCGGCTGGATGCGATCGCCACCGCTGAGGATCGCGAGCTTTTCCGGGAGGCGATGGCGCGCGCAGGGCTTGCGATGCCGCGCTCCGCGGTCGTCTCCACGCTGGCGCAGGCGCTTGCGGAGGCCGAGGGGCTGGGGCTGCCGCTGATCGTTCGCCCGGCCTTCACGCTGGGCGGCCGCGGCGGGGGGATCGCGCGCGACCGCGATGAGCTGGCGGAGATCGTCGCCCACGGGCTTGAGGTCTCGCCGATCTCTCAGGTGCTGCTCGACCAGTCGGTGCTCGGCTGGGGCGAGTTCGAGCTGGAGGTGATGCGGGACGCAAACGACAACGCGCTTGTCGTCTGCTCGATCGAGAACGTGGATCCGATGGGCGTCCACACCGGCGACTCCGTCACGGTCGCCCCGCAGCAGACGCTCTCAGACCGCCTCTATCAGCGGCTGCGCGACCAAGCGCTGGCGGTGATTCGCGCCGTCGGGGTGGAGACCGGCGGCTCCAACGTGCAGTTTGCGGTCAACCCGGCCAGCGAGGAGATCCTCGTGATCGAGATGAACCCGCGCGTCTCGCGCTCCTCAGCGCTTGCCTCCAAGGCCACCGGCTTCCCGATTGCAAAGATCGCCGCGCGCCTGGCGGTCGGCTACACGCTCGAGGAGATCCCCAACGACATCACCGGCGTCACACCGGCAAGCTTCGAGCCCGCGCTCGACTACGTGGTCGTCAAGTTCCCGCGCTTTGCCTTCGAGAAGTTCCCCGGCGCAGACGAGCGGCTCTCCACGCACATGAAGTCCGTGGGCGAGGTGATGGCGATCGGCCGCACCTTCGCGCAGGCCTTCGCCAAGGCGCTGCGCTCGCGCGAGCTGGACCGCGTGGCAGATCTCTCCGAGCGCTCCACCGAGCAGCTGCTCGGCGCGATCGCGGTGCCGCACGCAGAGCGCTATGACGCGATTCTCGAGCTCTTCCGCCGCGGCGCCGACTGCGCGGAGGTCGCGCAGCGCACGGCGATCAACGAGTGGTTCCTGGGGGAGCTGCGGATGCTTGCCCGCGACCCGCGCCGGGCTCAGCGGGGCGCGCGCTGCTACCGCTCCGTGGACACCTGCGCGGCCGAGTTCCCGGCCCGCACGCCCTACTACTACTCCTGCTTTGAGCAGCGCGCCGAGGATGAGATCATCCCCGCAGAGCGCTCCACGGTCGTCGTGCTGGGGGCCGGGCCCAACCGCATCGGGCAGGGGATTGAGTTCGACTACTGCTGCGTGCATGCGGCGCTGACCGTACGCGAATGCGGGCGCGAGGCGGTGATGATCAACTGCAACCCGGAGACCGTCTCGACTGACTACGACACCTCCGACCGCCTTTACTTCGAGCCCCTCACGCTCGAGGACGTGCTTGCGGTGATCGAGCGCGAGCGACGCCTGGAGGGCGTGATCGTGCAGTTCGGCGGTCAGACGCCGCTGCGGCTCGCGGCCGGCCTCGACGCCGCCGGCGTGCCGCTGCTTGGCACGGGCGTCGAGGCGATCGATCTGGCCGAGGACCGCAGCCGCTTCTCGGCGCTGCTGGGGGAGCTCGGCTACAAGGCGCCTGCCTACGCCAGCGCCTCCTCGATCGAGGAGGCGCTCGAGCGCGCGCAGGCGGTCGGCTTTCCGCTGATCGTGCGCCCCTCATACGTCCTTGGCGGGCGGGCGATGGAGATCGTCTACACGCCTGAGCAGCTTGCCGGCTACCTGCGCCGAGAGGGCGCCGATCGCTCCGGCAGGATCTACCTGGATCGCTTCCTTGAGCGCGCGATCGAGGTCGACGTGGATGCGCTCTGCGACCGCGAGCAGACGTGGATCGGCGGCATCATGCAGCATGTCGAGGAGGCGGGGGTGCACTCCGGGGACTCCGCCTGCGTGCTTCCGCCGCACTCCCTCGACGAGGGCATGATCGAGCAGATCCGCTCCGCCACCCGCGCGATCGCGCGCGGGCTTGGGGTGGTGGGCCTGCTGAACGTGCAATACGCGGTCCACGATGGCGAGCTGCACGTGATCGAGGCCAACCCGCGCGCCTCGCGGACAGTCCCGTTCGTATCGAAGGCGATCGGCATCCCGCTCGCAAAGGCCGCCTGTCGGGTGATGCTCGGCGAGCGCATCGCAGAGCTCGGCCTGCCCACCGAGCGCGAGGGGCTGGGGGGCGGCTCCCATGTCTTTGTCAAGGAGGCCGTGCTGCCCTTCGACCGCCTGCAGGGCTCAGACTCGCTGCTCGGCCCGGAGATGCGCTCGACAGGAGAGGTGATGGGGATCGCCCGCGACTTTCCAAGCGCCTTTGCAAAGGCGCAGGCAGGCGCCGGCGTGCCGCTGCCCGGCCCCGGGGCGGCGGCCTTCATCTCGGTCACCGACGCCGACAAGGAGGCCGCTGGCGCACTGGCCCAGAGCCTGCACGATCTCGGCTTCAAGCTGCTTGCAACGCGCGGCACCGCCGCCGCGATAGCGCGCATGGGCGTGCCCGTGACGCGCCTGCAGAAGATCGCCGAGGGCACCCCCAACGTGCTCGAGTGCGTCGAGCGGGGCGAGGTGTCGCTGATCATCAACACCCCCAGCGGCTCCGGTGCGCGCTCTGACGGCTGGGAGATCCGCCGCGCTGCTGTCGCCCATGGGATCCCCTGCCTGACGACCCTTCCCGCGGCAGCCTCCGCGGTGCGGGCGATCGTCTCCGCATGCGTCAGCGGCAGGGAACGCGCGCCGGAGGTGGTCTCGCTCCAGGAGCTGCACGCGGATGAGGGCAGGTGCGCGCCAGGCAGCTCGCAGGCGCATGCACAGGAGCGCTCCGCGCTGCTTGGCTCCGGGAGCCCGCCAGCGCACTGATGGCAGGCTCAGTGCCATCCACGGGCAGCCGTCTCGGTCAAGGCGCCGGTCGGCGGGAGCTTGTCGTGCTCGCCAACCAGCCCTGTGGCCCCTACCGGTTGCTGCAGGTCGACGATCCGCACGGAGCGACGCCGCAGCCGGGGCAGTTTGCGATGCTGAGCGCGCTCGAGGGCTGGGGGGCGGGGGCTGACGGGCGCCCATACCTGCCGCGCGCGCTCTCCTATGCTCGCCATCGCGACGGGCAGGCGCACTTTCTGATCGCGGAGGTCGGCCCTGGCACCAAGCGCCTGTGCGCGCTTGCTCCCGGCGAGCGTGTCGGGATGCTTGGGCCGCTCGGGCGCCCCTTCCAGCGCGCCGCCGACGCGCAGGCGCATGTCCTGCTGGTTGGCGGCGGCATCGGCATCGCGCCCCTGCTCGCGCTCTGCGATCTGCTGCCCGGCAGGGCACACGCGCTCTTTGGCTTTCGCGATGCCTCCTGCGCCCAGGCGGCGGAGCTCTGCGAGCGGCCTGCTGCGCTGCAGATCGCGACAGACGACGGCTCCGTCGGGAGGCGCGGGAGCGCTGTCGAGCTGCTTGTGGCGGAGCTTGCGCGTGCGCGGCAGGCCGCGGCGTCAGCCGGTCGGCAGGTGGTGGTGGCAGGCTGCGGGCCGCCACCGATGCTCGAGGCGCTGCGTCGCTTCTGCCGGGAGCGCGATCTGGCATGCGAGCTATCCGTCGAGGCGCCCATGGCGTGCGGATACGGCGCCTGCCACGGCTGCGTGCTCGAGCTGCGCGAGGGCTCCTACGCACGCGCCTGCATCGAGGGGCCCGTCTTTGCCGGCGAGCGCCTTGGCCCGATTCCGGACTACGAGGCGTGAGCGCCCGATGCCAGCCGATCGCCAAGGCGCTCGCCCGCCGGTGAGGATCAGCAGCGCAGGGGCCTTGGAGCTCTGTGGAATCGCGCTTGCGCATCCGGTCATCAACGGGTCAGGGACCTATGACCTGCGCGCGGCGCTGTCGGTTTTCGGGCAGGCCTTGCTCGATGCGATGCCATTTGCCGCCTACGTCTCCAAGACCATCACGATCGCGCCGCGGCAAGGGAACCCGCCGCCGCGCCTCTGGGAGTCCTCTGCCGGCCTCCTCAACTCGATCGGCCTGCCCAACCCAGGGCTGCGGGCCTATTTGGAGGAGGAGCTGCCACTGCTGGAGCAGCTGTCGGTCCCGCTGATCACGAACGTGATGGGCGCTGACGTGGATGAGATCCGCGAGCTCTTTGAGGCCTGCTCCGAGCAGCCGGCGATCGCTGCGGTCGAGCTGAACGTCTCCTGTCCGAACGTCAAGGACGGCCTCGACATCGGCTCGGACCCGCGCACCCTCCACGAAGTCCTCCGCAAAACGCGCGCGGCGCTCAGCAAGCCGTTGATCGTCAAGTTGACGCCAAACACCGCAGATGTTGCCGCGTGCGCGGCGGCGGCAGAGCAGGCCGGGGCCGATGCGCTCTCGCTGATCAACACCCTCCGCGCTGCTGCGATGCGCTCTGACGGGCGTCCGTGGCTTGGCGCGCGCAGCGGTGGGCTCTCAGGGCCGGCGATCCGCCCGATTGCGCTGGCACAGGTTGCAGCCGTCGCCGAGCGTGTGCAGATCCCGGTGATCGGCATGGGCGGCATCCAGAGCGCGCGTCACGCGCGCGACTTCCTCGCAGCGGGCGCAAGCGTCGTGGCGGTCGGCACCGAGTCCTTCCGCGACCCCTTCCTCGCGGCGCGGATCGCCGCCGAGCTGAGCGGCGAGCGCGCACTCGCGAATTTCGCGCGCAGCGCTGCGATTGCGGCGCCTGCGCCGAACCGGCAGGGCGCTCGCAGGGCAGGTTGCGAGCCCGCGCGCGCTGAAACAGAGTGAGGCTCAAGTTGAGGCTTATATAAAGGTGTAGGGTGAGCTTGCGCAGCGGGCAGAGTGTGTGTAGACTCGCCGGCCATGGTCAGCGCAGCCGAACGAACCGACAACAGCGCCGGTGGCCGCGATGCCGCCGGGTTTCGAGCAGGAGGAGCGGCAGTGAAGGAGAGAGGTCATGGATCACCGGCATCGGCGCCGGCCTCAGCGGCTCAGGGTGCGGATGCTCCCACGCCGGAGCGCTCACTGGCGCAGCGCCTGGACGCGCTGGCGCGGGCCAACGAGGTGCGCACTGCGCGCGCACAGCTCAAGCGCGATCTGAAGGGCGGCCGGCGCAGCTTCGACGAGCTGCTTGTGGATACGCCCGACTATCTGCAGACTGCCAAGGTCTTCGACATGCTGCTTGCGGTGCCCAAGTTTGGGCGCGTGAAGGTGAACAAGATCCTGATCACCTGTCGCATCTCGCCGAGCAAGACGATCGGCGGCCTCTCCGAGCGCCAGCGTACCGAGCTGGTAGAGCTGCTGCGTCGCCGCTGAGGTGGCTGCGCCGGGTCCGCTCGCGGCCGTCCTTGAGGATCGCGAGGTCGTCAGCGGGGGGCGGACGTAGAGTTTGGGCATGGCGGCGGGAGAGCAGTGCATCTTTGTGATAACCGGGCCCTCGGGCGTCGGCAAGGGGACGCTGATCCGTGCTCTGCGGCAGCGCATCCCCAAGCTCGCGCTGTCGGTGTCTGCGACCACGCGTGCCCCGCGCGAGGGCGAGCGCGACGGCGTCGACTACCACTTCCTCAGCGAGGCGGAATTTGAGCGGCGTGTGCAGGAGGGGGAGTTCCTGGAGCACGTACACTACGCAGGTGCAAGCTACGGCACGCTGCGCTCCGAGCTCCAGCAGAGCATCGCCAAAGGACGCCCGATCGTGCTCGAGATCGAGGTGCAGGGCGCGCGCCTGGTGCGCGCCGCGCTGCCCGAGGCGACCCTCATCTTCATTGCGCCTCCGTCGCTCGAGGAGCTGCGCCGACGGCTGCAGGCGCGGGGGACCGACTCGAGCGAGAAGGTCGCGCAGCGACTCACCCTCGCCGAGCAGGAGCTGCGTGCCCAGTCAGAGTTCGCCCATGTCGTTGAGAACGACACCCTCGAGCGCGCCCTCGCGGAGCTCGAGGCGATCGTGCGCGCCAGCTGCTCGCTGCTCCAGGGCGCCTGAGCGCGCGCTCCGGTGGTGCTGCCGCTATGCTTGAGGCAGGATGATCGCACCCCGAATCGACAAGCTGCTGGAGCATGTTGACTCCAACTACGCCGCTGTGATCGTCGCGGCCAAGCGCTCGCGCCAGATCAACAACTACTACCGCAACCTCGGCGAAGGGACATTTGACGAATTCCCGCCGCCGATGGTGCAGACTAAGTCCAAGAGCTACCTGACGATCGCGCTCGAAGAGGTGGCTGCGGGCAAGATCGCCTACCACTACCGCTAGGAACAGGCGCCCTCGCAGCGCCTCGGGCGGCACTCATGGCACGCATCCTGCTTGGAGTGAGCGGCGGGATCGCCGCCTACAAGGCGCTTGAGCTTGTGCGCCTGGCCACGGGCTCTGGCCATGCCGTGCGGGTGATTCAGACTCCCGCCAGCAGGCGCTTCGTCGGCCCAGACTCCTTCGTCGCGCTCAGCGGCGCTCCGGTCCTCTTCTTCGAGGACGAAGCGGACCCGCTGCGGGGCGCATATCCGGGCGAGGAGCCCGCAGGCGAGCTGCCGATCAGCCACCTTGCGCTCGCGGAGCGCGCCGATCTCTATCTGATCGCGCCGGCTACCGCCAACACCATCGCGAAGCTTGCCCACGGCTTCGCCGACAACCTGCTCACGGCGGCGGCCCTTGCCTGCCGGGCGCCGCTGCTGGTGGCCCCGGCGATGAACGAGCGCATGTATCTGCACCCTGCGACCCAGCAGGCGCTCTCGCAGCTAAAGGCACGGGGCGTGCAGGTGATCGCCCCCGGGCGTGGGCGCCTTGCCAGCCGCGGCGAGGAGGGATGGGGGCGCCTTGCGGAGCCGGGCGAGCTGCTGGCACGCTGCGAGCAGGCGCTGGCTGGGGGCGATGGGCATGAGCATGAGCGGAGCCTGGCCTGGCTGCGCGGGCGTCGCGTGCTGGTCAGCGCCGGTGGCACGCGCGAGCCGATCGACGCGGTGCGCTTCCTCGGCAACCGCTCCTCAGGGCGGATGGGCTACGCGCTTGCGGGCGCGGCGAGCAGGGCCGGGGCTGAGGTGATGCTGGTGTCCGCAAACGCGCAGCTTCCCGCCCCCGCCGGCGTGCGCGTGCTGGCGGTGCAGAGCGCGGCCGATCTGGAGCGTGAGATGATCGCTGCCTCCCCCTCCGCGGATCTGATCATGATGGCGGCAGCGGTCGCAGACTTTCGCCCCCGCGAGCCCGCCGATGGCAAGATCAAGCGTGCGGGGCGAAAGCGGCTGACGATCGAGCTCGAGCGCACCGGCGACATCCTCGCGCAGCTGGTGGGGGCCAGGCGCGCGGGACAGCTGATCGTCGGCTTTGCGGCTGAGCACGGCGAAGCCGGCATCCTCGAGGCGCGGCGCAAGCTGAAGGAGAAGGGCGTCGACGCGATCGTCTACAACGACATCGCCGATCCGACGCTTGGCTTCGACGCAGAGGAAAACGCTGTGACCGTGCTGGCGCACGAGGGAGAGCGCCGCCTGGCGCGCGCCCCAAAGCCCACGATTGCCGAGGGCATCCTGACCGCGCTGCACGAGCTTGGGGCAACGCGGCAGCTGGCTGATACATCCGCCTAGCGACGCGAGTCCTCAGCGCGGAGAGGACATTCGGCCCTAGAGTGGAGGGGATGGGCAGCAATCACGATGAGATTCCCGAGCAGAGCGTCTATGAGCTGTACACGCGCGGCAGCGAGCTGCTGCGACAGGGCGACTATCACGCGGCGATAGTCCCGCTCAGCCGCGCTCGCGACCTCGAGCCCGACAAGACCTCGATCCGCGAGGCGCTCGGGCGCGCGCTCTTTCATGCCCAGCACTACGAGGGAGCGGCGGCCGAGTTTCGCGCGGTGACCGAGGCGGCGCCAACCAACGACTACGCGCTCTTCTGCCTGGGTCGCTCGATGCAGCTGCTCGGGCGCCACCGCGAGGCCTGCAACCCGCTCGCTCTCGCCTGCTCGCTCTCGCCCGAGCGCGAGGACTACCGCCGCTATCGCGATCGCGCGCGTCGCGACGCGCACCGCGGCGCCTGAGAGACGGCGCGAGTGGGCGCGGTTTCTCCGTGGGCGCTCAGCGCCTGGCGGCCCGATCTCCCGTCAGCTTGCACCAGCCGACACGTAATCTGACGACGTGATACGTCACGAACCTCTCACACCGTGTGAGAGGCGCAGACGCCCCTCGATGGGTGCGCGGGCGCGCTGGGAGAACACGAAGGAGCCGTCGGATAGGTGGCAAGATCGCCCAGGCGATTGCCCGGGCATGCGGGGGAGGGACGGAACTGGCATCGGGGCACGCGCGCTCGGTGTTGTAGCGACACTCGTAATCGTCTCGGCGCTCTTCATAAACACAGAGCAGGGCGCTGCTTTAAGGGGCGATCGCGATTCGTGCTTCCGCTTTTTTCTTCTTTGAGAGCTGTAGTCCGGCTGGACCCACAGGCCCGACGGGTCCCATCGGCGCCACCGGCCCCACCGGCGAAAAGGCCGCCACAGGCGCAACCGGCGAACGCGGTGAAGCGGGAGCTACGGGCGCCGCGGGCGTGACCGGGGTGAGCGGTCCGACCGGCGCAACAGGCGCCTCCGGAACAGCGGGCTCCACCGGTCCAACTGGAGCGACCGGAGCGACCGGGATCGGCGCAACCGGCGCAAGCGGCGCCCCTGGGGCGTCGGGGGCGACCGGCCCGACCGGAGCGGGTTCGGTTGCCACCTTCGCCGCACTCGAAATTCCTGGCTCGGGAGGCAAAGCAAACCGTGAAGTCAAGGCCGGCGAATGTCTGTGCAGCACCGCCACCGGGTCACCCGGTCAGGTAAAATGCCCAGAAGCGGTCAGCGCCGGTGGCTTCACCGAAGACGCGGCGCTCCTTGGCCCGATGCCGGTGGGCGGTGCGACCGTTAGCGATCTCTACGCGGTCACGAACGGCAAGGCCGAACACGCCGAAGAAGCGACGGTTGCAGTGATCGACAACTCCGTGGGCAAGACGCTGATGAGCTGCGCGGCGAAGAGCGGCTCGCCCAGCTCCTGCAGCGCCAGCCGCACGGGCAGCGCATCTGAAGGTCATTACAACGAGGTCAAGATTGCTATCAAGTCCGAAAGCCCCGGCCTCGAACGCAAATCCTGGCGCGTGACCTTCCGCTACTGAGCGGGGACAAGCCACTGGTATCGCTGCGGGCGGGCATTGACCCTCCCGCAGCATATGCCGGCCTGCTCGGATGCGCTCCCGGTCGCGCCGACGTTGCGGCGCCTGGCCTCGCTGCCGGCCCGCAGCCGCCCAGCTGCAAGCGCCGATGCGCCTAAGCGCACAATGATGGCCGGTGCTATCCTCAGCGCACAGCTTTCGGGCTGGCGCAAGAGCGTCGGCAGCTTCTTCGAAGGTGGGCGCTCGCCCGCCTTTTTACTTTCATACACCATGAGCATCACAGCCATCCAACAGCAAGTAGAAGACGAGCTCGCCGAGCACGAGCCCGAGGTCGAGGTGCTGCTCGCGGAGGTCATCGGCGGGCGCACGCTGCGCGTCTACATCGACCATCCCGCGGGCGTGACGCTCGGGCTCTGCGAGCGCGTCAGCGCCGTGCTCTCGCCGCTGCGCTCACGCTACGCGCTCGAGGTCTCCTCGCCCGGCACACGCCGCCCGCTGACCAAGCCCGCGCACTTCCGCCGCTATGTCGGCCGCCGCGCGCGCGTGCGCACGCGCGGCCCGATCAGCGCCCTCCCCGCGGCGGCGCCGGAGCGCCGCTCCGGGCGTCGCCGCCACGAGCGCCCGCGCGCTCTCTCAGTGACCGGCGAGCTGCTCGACGCCACCGACAACGAGATCACGCTTGCTGTCGGCGAGGGCGTGATCGCGATCCCCTACAGCGAGATCAGCCGCTCGAACCTGACGGAGCACTGAGATGTCGCGCGAGATCCTTGACGCCATGAACGCGCTTGCGCGCGAGAAGGGCATCGAGCCCGAGACGCTGATGGTCGCGCTCGAAGACGCGCTTCTCTCCGCGTACAAAAAGCAGCCGGATGCCGCCCGCTACGCGCGCGTGGAAATCGACCGCGAGACCGCCGACTTCCGCGTCTTCGAGCTGATCATCCCGCCCGACCTCGAGGACCAGGTCGTGATCGCAGTCGAGGACGAGGGCGGCTCGATCGACCCCGAGACCGGGGAGGCGCGCGAGCCCGAGGAGCCGCAGCTCGACCTTGAGAAGGTCGCCCAGTTCCGCGATCGCATCCAGGAAAGAGACGTCACGCCCGCCGGCTTCGGGCGCATCGCCGCGCAGACCGCCAAGCAGGTGATCCTGCAGCGCATCCGCGAGGCTGAACGGGAGATGATGTACGAGGAGTACCGAGACCGCGTCGGCGAGCTGATCACCGGCATCGTCCAGCAGTCCGACTCCCGCTACACCCTCGTTCAGCTGCGCGAGCGCGTCGAGGCGCTGCTGCCCAAGTCCGAGCAGGTCGACGGCGAGCGCTACGACCACTCCCAGCGCATCAAGGCGGTGATCAAGGAGGTCTCATCTCAGGCCAAGGGCCCCTCGATCATCATCTCCCGCCGCGATCCGGAGCTGATCAAGAAGCTCTTTGAGCTCGAGGTGCCCGAGATCGCCGACGGCCTCGTCGAGATCAGCTCCGTCGCACGCGAGCCCGGCTACCGCTCCAAGATCGCCGTCGTCTCGCGCAGCGAAGGCGTCGATCCCGTCGGCGCCTGCGTGGGCCCGCGCGGCTCGCGCGTGCGCATGGTCGTCTCCGAGCTGCGCGGCGAGAAGATCGACATCATCCCCTACAACGAAGAGCCCGCTCGCTTCGTGGCCAAGGCGCTCTCGCCCGCCCGCGTACGCGAGGTCCTCGTCGACGACGAGGCCAAGCAGGCGACCGTGATCGTCCCCGATGACCAGCTCTCGCTTGCGATCGGCCGCGAAGGCCAGAACGCGCGCCTTGCCGCGCGGCTGACCGGCTGGCGAATCGACATCCGCTCGGAGAGCGAGTTTGCTGCCGAAGAGGCCGAGCAGGGCTACGAGGAGGAGGCCGTCCAGGGCCGCTGCGCGGCAATCCTCTCCTCCGGGCGGCGGTGCCCGAACGCGGCGCTGCCCGGATCGCGCTATTGCGGCATCGAGGCGCACCAGGCGCTTGCAAAGATCGGCTCCGACCGCGTCGCGGACCTGCAGGGTGACGGCGCAGCGGCGCGCAACGGCGAGGGCGAGCTCAGCGAGGAGGGGGCAGAGGACGGCGCCGAGGATGGCGCACTCGAGCAGGGCGCTGAGGGCGCGGCAGACGGGGGCGCCCGCGAGCTTGTCGAAGAGGAGGAGGCGGAGGAGGGTGCGCAGGTGAGCGCCCAGCCGGCGGGCGAGGAGCCCTCGCCATAGCCGCCGCAAAGCAACTGCGAACCTGTGTCGGCTGTGGGCGCAAGGCCCCGAAGGCAGCTCTGATCCGGCTTGCGGCGCGCGCTCGCACCAGCGATGGTCGGCTGCGGGTGACAGTTGACAAGCGTCAGCGCCTGCCCGGGCGTGGCGCCTATCTCTGCCGCTCAGAGCTCGATCGCGGTAACGTGGCCCCGGGCTGCCTGCAGGCCGCGATGCGCCGCTCCGCTATCGCTCGCGCGCTGCGCGCGCCGCTCGCGGAGCTCGAGCTCGCCCGTCGGTGCCAGCCCAGCGCCGCAGCCGCCGGCGACCCGCCGCTGCTGGACAAAGGACGCCAAGCACATAGAATCGAGCACTAGTGGCAAAGCGACGTGTTCACGAGATAGCCAAGGACCAGGGGCTGACGAGCAAGGAGCTGCTTGGCGTGCTCGCTGCCGCGGGCGTGGCGGCAAAGACCGCGTCCTCGTCCGTCGAGGAGACGCTTGCGCTGGCTGTGCTCGCCAAGCGCAACGGCGCTGCGGAGGAGGGCGCCCCAGCTGCGAAGGAGCCAGCTTCTCCAGCCGCTCGCAAGGCTCCGGCGGCCCCTGCGACTGCCCGGCCTCCCGCCCCGCGCAGCAAGGCGAGCGCGCCCTCCTCGCCCTCGGCCCCGGCGCAGGAGCGCCGGCATGAGCGTCAGCCTGGGCGCGCCAGGAAGGTGGAGGGGCCTCCGGTAGGCGAGCGTCAGGCTCCGCCGGGCGAGAGCAGCGGTCGCAGCGCTGAGCGCACGCCGCGGGCCCCAGAGCGCCAGGGCAAGCCCAGGGATGACGCCGAGCGCCAGCGTGCCCGCCCGCCCGCGGGGGGACGCCCACGACGCGACATGCGCGCCGGCGAACGCGCGCCCGGCGGGCATGCGCCCGGCGGTCGGCGCCGAGTCGTGATCGACTCCCAGGCCTCGCGCCGGGCTCCCAGCCCAGGGCCGCAGAGCCAGCCTCAGCGCCGGCCCAGGCGCGGGCGCAGGCGCCGCGGCGCCTACACCGAGAGTGCGGCACCGCTCGAGCAGATCGTCGAGCCCGCGCGCCAGGATGGAGCCGTTCGCATCAGCTCCGGCGCGACCGTCAAAGATATCGCCGAGTATCTCGACATTCCCGTCCCGGAGGTGATCAAGCGCCTGATGGCGCTCGGCGAAATGGCCACCTTGACCAAGAGCCTCTCCGATGAGGCGATCGAGCTGCTTGCCGAAGAGCTTGGGCGCAGCATCGAGATCGTCCACGCCGCCGAGGAGGCAGCGGCTGAGCTCGAGCCCCAAGATCGGCCCGACCAGCTGGTCGAGCGGGCGCCGGTCGTGACGATCATGGGCCATGTCGACCACGGCAAGACCTCGCTGCTCGACGCGATTCGCGAAAGCGAAGTGGCCGACTCGGAGGCGGGCGGCATCACCCAGCACATCGGCGCCTATCAGGTGACGCACGCAGGCCGCCCGATCACCTTCCTTGACACGCCAGGCCACGAGGCATTCACGGCGATGCGCGCGCGCGGAGCGCGGGTCACCGATGTGGCGGTGATCGTAGTGGCCGCCGACGACGGCGTCAAGCCACAGACCGAGGAGGCGATCGATCACGCCAAGGCGGCCGGCGTGCCGATCGTCGTCGCGGTCAACAAGATCGATAAGGAGGGCGCTGCACCAGAGCGTGTGCGAGGCGAAATGGCGCAGCATGGGCTGCAGCCCGTCGCCTGGGGTGGCGACGTCGAGTTTGTAGACGTCTCAGCCAAGACCAAGCAGGGCCTGGACACGCTGCTGGACACCATCCAGGTGGTTGCCGAGCTCGCAGAGATACGCGCCAACCCCGACGCTCCCGCCTCCGGCACCGTGATCGAGTCAAAGCTCGACCCCGGACGCGGGCCGGTCGTCACGATCCTCGTCCAGCGCGGGACGCTCAATGTCGGCGACGCTCTTGTCGCAGGCATCCACCATGGGCGCGTGCGCGCGATGCACGACTGGGCCGGGGGCAGGGTCAAGCACGCCCGCCCGGGCGAGCCCGTGGAGGTGCTGGGCTTCAGCGGCGTGCCTGAGGCGGGCGAGAGCGTGCGCTGCGTCGAGAGCGAGCGGCGCGCGCGCCAGCTTGCCGCCGAGCGCGAGCTGCGACTCAAGTCCGAGGCGCTTGCGCGGCGCGCCACGCACCGGGTCTCCCTCGAGGATGTCTTCAAGCTTGCTCAGGAGGGAGCGGTCAAGGAGCTCAACCTCGTGCTGAAGGCGGATGTCGCAGGCTCGCTCGAGGCGATCGAGGACGAGATCGCGCGGCTGCCCCAGGCGGAGGTTGCGGTCCGGGTTCTTCATCGCGGCGTAGGCGGCATCAACGAGTCCGACGTGATGCTCGCGGCTGCCGCCAAGGGCCTGATCCTCGCCTTCAACGTGCGCCCGGTCGGCGAGGCGGCAAAGCTCGCTGAGCGCCAGGGGGTCGAGATCCGCACCTATTCGGTCATCTATCGCGCGATCGAAGAGCTGAAGGCGGCGATGCAGGGCATGCTTGAGCCCGAGGAGGTCGAGAGCGTGCTCGGTCGGGTTGAGGTGCGCCAGCTCTTCCGCGCATCGCGGATCGGCACGATCGCGGGCTCCTACATCGCCGAGGGGTCCGTGCGACGCGGCGCGCGCGTGCGCGTCGTGCGCGATGGCACGGTTGTGGCGGAGACCACAATTGCCAGCCTGAGGCGCTTCAACGAGGACGTCACCGAGGTCGCCGAGGGATTCGAGTGCGGGATCGTCCTGCAGTCCTATCAGGACCTGCGCGAGGGCGATGTCTTTGAAGTCTTCGAGACCCGCACCGTCGCCCGCGAGCTTGCCTGATAGCGATCGCCGCCGCAGCGCCTCTGCCACGCTCTGCGACCTTTCGCCAAGGGCGCACCGCGGTCCGCAGCCCGGGCGCATATAGTGACTGGTAGATACCCGGAGCAAGCGATGGCCAGCCCGCGAATGCGCCGCATAGACGAGGCGATCAGAGAGGTGCTTGCCGCTGCGCTCGCAGGCGGGTTGAAGGACCCGAGAGTTGGATTCGTGACCGTGACAGCCGTGAGAACAAGCCCCGACCTCAGCCATTCGCAGGTGTACGTCAGCGCGCTCGAGCCCTCCGGGGAGACGCCCGGCGAGCAGCAGCGCGCGCGCACGCTCGCGGGGCTGCAGAGCGCCCACGGCTACCTCCAGCGCCGGCTCGCCGGCGAGCTGCGCCTGAAGCGCACGCCTGTGCTGCAGTTCGTCTATGACGAGACCAGCGAGCGCGCGATGCGCCTGAGCATGCTCATGGCGCGGGCAGAGGGCAGCTCAGCAGCCGTCGCTGCGGGCGGCTCCGAGCAGGCGGCCGAGCCCCCTGCTGAGGGGCCGGGCACGTGAGCGGCGATGCCCGCAGCTCCGTGCTCGAGCAGATCCGCGACCGCGAGCGCTTCCTTGTTGCAACACATGAAAACCCCGATGGCGACGCGCTTGGCTCGCTGATCGCGATGCACCACATCCTGCGCGAGCTCGGCAAGGATGTGCTGACGTTCATGTCGGAGGGGGACTTCCCGCTGCCGCCCGAGTACCGCTCGCTGCGCATCGACGATCTTGTCCACCAGGCGCCCGCCGACATCGGGCAGCGCACAGCGATCGCTCTTGACTGCGGCAACATTGACCGCACGCCCGACGGCGTGCTCGAGGCCGCCGCGACGCTGCTCAACATCGATCACCATCACGACAACACCGGCTTCGGCGACGTCAACCTCATCGAGCCCGAGGCCTCCTGCACCGCGGAGATCGTCTTCGAGCTGATGGGCAGGCTTGGCGTTGGCGCCAGTGGCGAGATCGCGCAGGCGCTCTACATCGCGCTGGTCACGGACACGGGCCGATTCATGTACGAGAGCACAGGCCCGGCCGCCCACCGCATGGCGGCAGCGCTGATCGAAGCGGGCGTCGACGTCCAGGCCATCTACCGCCGCCTCTATGAGGATGTGCCCGAGGCGAAGATCAGGCTGCTCGGACGCGCGCTGCAGGGCATCTCACGCTACGACCAAGGCGTGCTCACGGTCGCCACGCTCGCGGCGCGCGACTTCGAGGAGCTGGGCGCCGAGCAGAGCTACTCGGAGGGCGTGGTCGACCACCTCCGCGCCATTCGCGGCACGAGGGTTGCGGCGCTCCTGCGCGGCCTGCCCGAGGGCGGCTACAAGATCTCGCTGCGCGCGACCGACGACAGCGTCGACGTCTCGGCGATCGCGCGCGCGCAGGGCGGAGGCGGCCATCGCCGCGCAGCGGGCTTCCAGAGCGAGTCGAGCGACGCCCAGGTGATCGCCTTCCTGCGCAGCCAGATTGCGGCGCAGCTGGATCCGCAGGATCTCGTCCCGACCGCCTAGCGCCGAGCGTGGCTGAGCTGCCCGCCGAAGGCGCGATCGCTCTGATCGACAAGCCTGCGGGGATCACCTCGCACGATGTCGTGCTGCGCGCAAGGCGTGCGCTGCCGGCGGCAAAGATCGGCCACGCCGGCACGCTCGACCCCTTTGCGAGCGGTCTGCTGATCCTGCTGATCGGCCGGGCGACAAAGGCGCAGCAAGAGCTGATGTGTCTGCCCAAGCGCTATGAGGTGATCGCGCGCCTGGGCGCCCTCTCGAGCACGGGCGACCCCGAAGGTGAGCTGCGCCACACCGGTCGTATCCCCGCACGCGATAGGCCCCTGCCGCTGGGCGAGATCATGCAGCGCCCGCCGGCGTACTCGGCGATCAAGGTGGGCGGGGAGCGCGCCTACCGCCGCGCGCGTCGCGGCGAGCGCTTCGAGCTGCCGCCGCGGCCGGTCACCATCCACAGCTTTGAGGAGCTCTGGCGAGATGAGGGTAGCTGCGCCCCCGACGGAGGCCCGCCGCGCGCAGCGTTTCGGATCGAATGCTCCTCGGGCACCTACGTGCGCGCGCTGATCGCCGATCTTGGCGACGCCTACTGCGAGACCCTGCGGCGCACCGCGATCGGTCCCTTCACGCTCGATCAGGCGCAGTCGCCGCCCTCGCCCACTTTGCCAGGATCGCTGCGCCTGATGGCGCTCGGCGAGGCGCGAGCGCGCGTGCGGGCGCAATAGGCTCTCTGTGCGATGCAGATCACTGAGCTCAGCGAGGTGGAGCCTCGGCCCCGGCGGGTCGCGATCGGGACCTTCGACGGCGTTCACCTCGGGCACCGCCGCGTGATCGCCGGCGCCGACACGGTCCTGACCTTCGATCCCCATCCGGTGTCGGTGATCGCGCCCGAGCACACGCCCAAGCTGCTGACCCCACTTGAGGACAAGGCGGCGCTGATCGCGGAGCTGGGGGTGCGCGAGCTTGTTGTCATCCGCTTCGACAGGGAGTTTGCAGCGCGATCGGCCGAGCAGTTCGTCGAGGAGGTGCTCGTCGGGCGGCTGTGCGCGCAGCGGGTGAGCGTGGGGGAGAACTTTCGCTTCGGCAACAGGGCGCGGGGCACCCCTGAGCTGCTTGCGCAAGACGATCGCTTCGAGACGGTCGTGGCGCCGTTGCTCGAGGTCGACGGCGAGATCGTCTCCTCCAGCCATATCCGTAGCCTGATCGCAGCCGGCGAGGTCGCTCAGGCGACGCACTTCCTCGGGCGTCCATTCGAGATCTCCGGCAGAGTCGTGGCGGGCGATCAGCGCGGACGGGAGCTGGGCTTCCCGACCGCCAACATCATCCCTGACGAGCGCTTCGCCTGCCCTGGCCACGGCGTCTATGTCGCACGCGCCCTGCTGCGCTGCGCTCATGAGCGCCCAGGCCACGCTCCCCGGTCCTATGCGAGCGCCGTATCAATCGGCGTGCGGCCGACCTTTGCGACCGGGCGCGGCGAGCTGATCGAGGCTTACCTGCTCGACTTCGCAGGCGAGATCTATGGGGAGGAGCTGCGCTTGCGCTTCCTCCAGCGGCTGCGCGGCGAGCGGCGCTTCGCCACCGCGGCTGCCCTGATCGAGCAGATGCACGAGGATGTGGCGCTTGCGCGGGAGCTTGCGGCGGGGATACCTTAGGCCTGCTGCGCGGCCGCTTTCAGGGCTCCGTCTGCTAGCCTGCGCTGACCGATGAGCACGAGCACGATCACTGCTGAGCGCAAGCGCGAGCTTGCCTCCAGCTTCGGCGCCGCCGAGTCCGACACCGGCAACACGAAGGTCCAGGTCGCGCTGCTCACCGAGCGCATCAACCACCTCACCGAGCACCTGCGCGAGCATCGCCACGACCATCACTCGCGCCGTGGCCTGCTGCGGCTGGTGGGGCGCAGACGCCGCCTGCTGCGCTACCTGCAGCGCCGCGACCTCGACGCCTACCGCGCGCTGATCAAGGACCTCGGCCTGCGCCGCTGAGCGCTGGCGGACGTGGGCGTGCCGCACGCGCCCAAGGGAGGGTGCGCGGCGCCTTCCGCTAAGCTGCATGCGTTCCATAGAAGAGAACGAGTGAGAAGAAATTGCGCCCAGCGCGGCTCGCACGCAGAGACGGGCGCCGAGGAAAGGCAAAAGCGAATATGAGCAGTGAGCAGGTGACGCGCGTCTCCGCGCAGATCGCAGGAAGCGAGATCTCCTTCGAGACGGGCAGAATGGCCAAGCAGGCCTCAGGCGCGGTGCTGGTTCGGGCCGGGGACACGATGGTGCTGGCGACTGCGACAGCCGGCAGCGAGCGGGAGGTGGACTTCCTTCCCCTGACAGTCGATGTCGAGGAGCGGATGTATGCGGCAGGTAAGATTCCCGGCTCCTTCTTCAAGCGCGAGGGGCGCTCCGGCGAAAAAGCGACGCTCACCGCGCGCATGATCGACCGGCCCCTGCGGCCGCTCTTTCCCAAGGGCTGGCACCGCGACACGCAGCTGATCGCGATGCCGATCTCCGTCGACCACATCAATCCCTACGACATCCTCGCGATGAACGGAGCCTCGGCGGCGCTGATGATCTCGGAGATCCCATTTGACGTGCCCGTCGGGGCTGTGCGGATCGGCAAGATCGACGGCAACTTCGTGGTCAACCCCAGCGAGGCCGACCTGACCGGCGAGGGTGGCGACGGCGTCGCGCCCGGGACCGCCCGCCCGCGCTCAGAGCTCGATCTGATCGTCGCCGGCAGCGAGGAGGCGATCCTGATGGTCGAGGCCGGCGCAATGGAGATCTCCGAGGCCGAGATCCTTGACGCCCTTGACATCGCCCACGGCGAGATCAAGAAGCTCTGCGCGCTGCAGCGCGAGCTCGCCGCCCGCGTGGGCAAGGAGAAGCTCGTGGTGCAGCCGCCGCTCGTAGATGAGGAGCTGCTCGCGCAGATCACCGCCAGCCACGGCGCCGATCTCGACGCGGCAACGCAGGTCATCGACAAGCTCGAGCGCCAGGCGGCGACGGACGCCGTGCAGGAGGCGGTGCTTGCGCAGTACGCGCCGCCGGCCCCGGAAGGAGCGGGCGAAGAGCAGGCGCAGGCGGCCAAGGAGCGTGAGGCCGCAACGAAGCTGGCGTTTGACCACCTTGAGAAGAAGCTGATCCGTGAGCGCATCGCGGTCGCCAAGAAGCGTCCCGACGGGCGCTCTGCCGAGGAGATCCGTCCGATCTCCATCGAAATCGATGTCGCTCCGCGCACGCACGGCTCGGCGCTGTTCACCCGCGGTCAGACGCAGGCGCTCTCGGTCGCGGCGCTGGGCACGCTGCGTGAGGAGATGCGGATCGACACGCTCGGCCTACAGACCAAGAAGTTCTACTTCCACCACTACAACTTCCCGCCCTACTCCGTCGCGGAGACCGGGCGTCTTGGCCCCAAGCGTCGCGACGTCGGCCATGGCGCGCTCGCTGAGCGCGCGCTCGTGCCGGTCGTGCCGACCGTTGACGAGTTCCCCTACACGATTCGCGTGGTCTCGGACATCCTCGAGTCCAACGGCTCCTCCTCGATGGCCTCCGTCTGCGGATCTTCGCTGTCGCTGATGGCGGCAGGCGTGCCGATCGCCCGCCCGGTCGCCGGGATCGCGATGGGGCTGATCAAGGAGGGGGAGGACCACATCATCCTCACCGACATCGCCGGCGTCGAGGACCACCTGGGCGACATGGACTTCAAGGTCGCAGGAACTGAGCGCGGCATCACGGCGCTGCAGATGGACATCAAGATCTCCGGCGTCACCTTTGAGATCCTGCGCGACGCGCTGGCGCAGGCTCACGCCGCCCGGACGCAGATCCTGGCGCAGATGGCAGCGGTGATCGAGGGGCCGCGCAGTGAGCTCTCGCCGCACGCCCCGCGCATCCAGACGATTCAGATCGACCCCAGCCAGATCGGCATGCTGATCGGCAAGGGAGGCGAAACGATTCGCGCCCTCTCAGAGGAGTACGAGTCCCAGATCGACGTCACCGACGATGGCACCGTGCTGATCTACTCCGCCAACGGCGAACTTGGCGACGCGCTGGTGGAGCGCATCAGGACGATGCTCAAGGAGGTTGAGGTCGGCGACGAATACACCGGCAAGGTCGTCAAGACGACCACCTTTGGCGCCTTCATCGAGCTCACAAAGGGCACTGATGGCCTGCTGCACATATCCAACGTCTCCCCGGGCGAGCGCGTGGAGTCCGTCGAGGATGTTCTGCAGCGCGGCGATGAGGTGCAGGTGCGCGTGGTCGAGGTTGACCGCGAGCGCGGGCGCATCGGCCTGCGGTTGACCTCCGACCCGGAGATCGCAGGAAAGAGCGTCGAGCAGCTGGCCGCGGTCGGCAGCGGCTCTGGCGGTGGGCGCGGGGGCGATGGGGGCGATCTCAACGGTCGCCGCGATCGCTCCTCCCGACGCGGTTCGGGACGTCCGCGTCGGGGCTCGCCGCGCGGCGATCGCTCCTAGCGGTGGCGATCGCTCCCGAGCACGCCTGCAGCACGCTTCCTAACGGCGTGCGGGTGATCAGCGAGCGCATGGATGCGCTGCGGTCGATCGCGCTCGGCTTCTTCATCGGCGCGGGCTCGGTCAGCGAGCGCCCGGCGGAGGCGGGCGTCTCGCACCTGCTCGAGCACATGCTCTTCCGCGGCACCGCAAGCTACTCCTCCAGCCAGATCGACGCGCTCTTCGACGAGCTTGGCGCAGGCATCAACGCGGAAACCGACAAGGAGTCGACGGTGCTCTCGGCACGCTTCCTTGACAGCCACCTCGAGCGCGCGCTGCCGGTCATGGCGGAGATGGTCTTCGCGCCGCTGCTCAGCGATGTGGCAGCCGAGCGCGATGTCGTCCTGCAGGAGATCTCAGCCTATGAAGATGACCCCACCGAGCAGGTCTTCGAGCGCTTCTCAGAGGCGCTCTTCGGCGCCCATCCGCTCGGTCGTCCTGTGATCGGCACGCGCGAGAGCGTCAGCGCTCTCGATGAGCAGCGCCTGCGCTCCCATCACGCACGCTCCTACGGGCCGGCGCAGATCGTCGTCGCCGCCGCGGGATCGCTCCAGCACGAGCAGCTTCTCGCCGCCCTCGAGCGGGCGCTGGCGGGGGTCGCTGCGGCGCGCGCCGAGGATCACGTTTCGGCAGAGGGCGCGCCCGAGCCCATCGGCGCGCGCGTGCTGCTGCAGCGCAAGGAGACCGAGCAGTACCACCTCTGCATCGGCGCACGCGGCCTGGCGCGCTCGGACGAGCGCCGCTACGCGCTGCGCGTGCTCGAGGTGATACTCGGATCTACGCCCTCATCGCGCCTCTTCCAGGAGGTCCGCGAGCGACGCGGGCTCGCCTACGCCGTCTACACCTTCTCCAGCCTCTACGGGGCAAGCGGCGAGCTTGGCGTCTACCTGGGAACGCGCCCTGAGAACCTCGCTGAGGCGCTTGCGGTGACCCTCTCGGAGCTGCAGCGCATCGCCGGCGAGGAGCCCAGCGCAGAGGAGCTGCGCCGCGCTCGTGAGTGCGCAAAGAGCGCTGCCGTGCTGGCGCTGGAGTCAAGCGGGGCGCGGATGGGTCGCCTCGGCGCAAGCACGCTCTTCTCGCTGCCGCTGCTCACCATAGACGAGCTGATCGCCCGCATCGACGCGGTGAGCAGCGAGGACTGCCGGGCGCTCGCGGCGGAGCTGCTTGCGCCCGAGCGCCTCTGCGTCGCTGCGATCGGGCCCGACGAGGAGACGCTCGCTGAGGCGCTTGTCCCGCTGCACGAGCAGGGCGCCGGCGCGCCCTCGATCGAGCTCTGGGGCGCATCCTCGGGCAGCGCAGCGGGCAGCGTCGCGACCAGCCCGGCGCGCCTGCCCGCGATCGGGCGCAGGGATGCGCGGCGGCGCAGATGAGCGAGCGCCCGACAGCGGTGGCGCTTGCCGGTGCGGCCGGGCGCATGGGGCAGGCGACCGCAGCGGCCGTCAAAGGGGCGCCCGACATGGAGCTGGTGGCCCAGATCGACCCGCTGCTCGGCGCTCAGGGCATCGCCGAGTCGCTTGCAGGCGCCGACGTGCTGGTCGACTTCACGGCCCCTGATGCCGTGCTGGCGAATGTCAAGGCGGCGCTTGCCGCAGGAGTCCATGTCGTGATCGGCACCACCGGCTTTGACCCCCAGGAGCTCGAGCGCCTTGCCACCGATCAGCCGGCCAATGTCTTCGCCGCTCCGAACTTCGCGATCGGAGCGGTGCTGATGATGCGCTTCGCGGCCGAGGCTGCGCGCCACATGGCGGGAGCAGAGATCATCGAGCTGCACCACGAGCAAAAGCTCGATGCGCCCAGCGGGACCGCCAAGCGCACGGCGGCGCTGATGCGGCAGGCCGCAGGGGGAGAGGTGCCGATCCACTCCGTGCGCCTGCCCGGATTGGTGGCCGATCAGGAGGTCCTCCTCGGCGATCTGGGCCAGACGCTCTCGATCCGGCATGTGACGACCAGCCGCGAGGCGTTCATGCCGGGCGTGCTGCTTGCGATCCGCTCCGTTGCGGGGCTTCCGAGCTCGCCGCTGATCGGGCTCGAGCATCTGCTCTGGCCGCAGGGGTGAAGCGGGCGTGCAGGGAGAGCGCGGCGTTCGCCTACTGCGCCGCGGGCGCGCGCGCAAGCACCGCGTCACTTGTGCTCGCGCGCTGCTCGGTGTCGGCTGACGCGCAGAGGGCTGCGGTTGCTCGTTCGAGCGCCGGCAGCAGCGGGCCGGTTGCGGCGTCGTCAAAGTGGAGTTCGCCATCGTCGTCGCCCTGGTAGGAGATGTAGCGGGCGCCGCCGCGATCCTGGCGGTTGTAGAAGAAGAAGACCACTCGACCCTCGCTCGGGTCCGCCGGGTGAAGGCGCACGAGCGGCGGCAGCGCGAGCGCCAGATCGGCGCCCTCCTCGATCAGGTGAAGACGCTTGTCCGGCAGTGGCTTGCGCACGCGCAGCTGGCAGAGTGGGAAGGTCGGGTTGGGGCCGATCAGCGTCAGCGCCTTTCGATGCACCCAGGTGTCAGGCTCCTCGCCCAGCTCGTCGTACTCCGGCGCGCGCGGCAGCACGAGCAACCAGGAGTCAAAGACGCCGCCAAGCGCGTGCAGAGCCTCCTCGCGAATCTCGTGCAGCTCGCCCAGCCGCTGCTGCCAGACGCCGGAGGCCGGAATGCCGCCGTGGCCCTGCCAGTTGTTGCGAAGGTCCCTGGCATGCAGAAGCAGCTTGGTGAGCTCCTCCGACATCAGGCGCTGCAGACGATCAAGGCCTTTCATGCAGAACCTCTCCCGCAGCGCCCTTGGATCCTCTACCGCCTCCCGCAGGTACCGCTGCCAGCCGGAGGCCAGGCGCTCACCAAGCTCCACCCAGACGCCGAAGGATCCCTCGCCGCGTCCCTCCGAGCGCGCGTTGGCCGGATGCGCCCAGCGCTCCTGCCCACTCTCCGGCGGCCCCTTACGGTTCAGCAGCGGAGCGGCAAGTATCGTCACGCGCAGGATCGCAAGCGCTTCAAAGAAGCCCAGCAGCAGCAGCTTTGACTTGCGCTCGGGGTCCGTCTCCGCTCGTTCGCGCCAGAGCGCGAGCGCGAGCGGGAAGGGAAGCTCGTCGATGCGGGCGTCTTTGACCGGGCGCAGCACCTTTTCGATGAGATCCCCCATCTCACGCGGGCGCCGCTCGGGATCCGGGTCGAGCAGATCGCAGATCGTCGCGCGCAGGCTCAGCCGCAGGTCCGGTCGAGCCTCGGCGAGCGCACTGCGCGCGGAGCGCCCACCATCCAGTGGCGGCGCCTGGCCGGTTGCTGCAAAGTAGAGCACCGCGCCCAGCGAGTAGAGGTCCGCGGTGGGCGTCGCTGTGGCAGCGGATCGCAGCTCTGGTGCGGTGAACGCCTCCGTGCGCACCGGGTGCGCCAGCGGCGGCGCTGCCCCGCCCATGCGCGCGGTCGACTCGAGGTCGCCGAGGTGGGCCTCGCCACGTTCGTCGAGCCAGATATTGGCGGGGTTGATGTCGCAGTGGACCAGCTGGCGATCGTGCAGGTGAGAGAGGGCGCGGGCGATCTGGCGACCAAGGCGCGTAAGCTCGACTTCGTTCAGCGGCTTGCGGCGCTCTGCGCGCTTGCGGACGGCGTCCTCGAGCGTGCCGCGGGCGAAGAGGGCGCAGACCAGGAAGTAGAAGCCCTCCTCCTCGCCGATGTCGTAGATCGGGAGAATGTTGTCATGGTCACCGATTGCGCCGATCGCCTCCGGCTTGCCGGGTGCCGCCGGCGCTTGCGAGCCGGCATCCTTGCGGATGATCGAGACGGCGACCAGACGGTGCAGCCGCTCGTCGCGCCCGCGCCAGATCTGCCGCTGCGCATCCTCACGGATGGGCTCGATCAGCTTGTAGCGACCAGCTATGAGTCTCTCAGCTCGAGGATGTTCCCGATCGGTCAACTGCTCACCGCCATTCCTGCCGCTGCATACGAGGGCCGCCTCGGCCGCTCGCCGCGCTGAAAACGTAGCACCGCGTGCGCTCAAGTGCGTTGTGGCTCAAGTACAGCCGTCGGGCGGCGCTCGCGGTGGCTCATCAAGCGCTGCCCGCGATGGTCTCCGCCAGAGCGGTGTAGCGGCGGCGCGCATCGCGGCGGGAGAGCGCAAGCTCCAGCGCGCCGCCCTGGGCGAGCAGCACGCAGAGGCGCTCGGCGCGTGTGACGGCGGTGTAGAGGAGGTTGCGCGTCAGCATCAGCCGCTGCGAGCGGGCGAGCACGACGACGACCGCCGGCGCCTGGGAGCCCTGCGCCTTGTGGATCGAGATCGCGTAGGCGGGCTCGATCGTCGCCAAAGCGGCGAAGGGGAGGGTGAGCGTGCGGCCGTCCTCAAGCTGCAGATGCGCACGCGAGTGCTCACGGTCGTAGGCGGCGAGGATCGCGATTTCACCGTTCATCAGCTCGTGCTCGTGGTCGTTGCGCGTCTGGATCACGCGATCGCCGACCCGCAGCTCGCTCCCCGCGATCGCCTCCCCCGCAGGGTTCAGCCGCTCGCGAAGCTCTGCGTTCAGCGCCTCGATACCGACCGCTCCGCGGCGCATCGGCGCGAGCACGAGCACGTCGCGCAGGGGGTCAAGGTCGTAGCGCGCCGGCAGCCGCCGGCAGGCGAGCTCGATCGCCTCTGTGGCGAGCTCCTGCTCGCGCGCGCGGGTCAGGAAGAAGAAGTCGCGGCGGACTTCTTCGTCCGTGCTCTCAGGAACGCGCTCGGGCGCTCTGCCCTCCCTGATCGCGTGCGCAGCACGCACGATCAGCGAGCGGCGCGCCTGGCGGAAGATCTTCTGCAGCCGCGTCACCGGGATGCGTCCGGACTCGATCATGTCCTCGAGCACGCGCCCGGGCCCGATCGCAGGCAGCTGGTCGGAGTCGCCGATCAGGAGCACGTGCGTCCCTTCCCCGACGGCGGCAAAGAGCGCCTCAGCCAGACGGACGCTCAGCATCGAGGCCTCATCGACGATCAGCACGCCCACATCCTCGAGTGGCTGCTCACGGTTGCGCGCAAAGCCGGCTCCGGGCTGCCACTCCAGCAGACGGTGGATCGTGGTCGCGCGCTCACCGCTCGCCGCAGCCAGGCGACGCGCGGCCTTGCCGGTGGGGGCGCACAGCCGCACCGGCGCATCGAGCTCGCCCGCGATCGCGACCAGCGCGCGCATGCTCGCGGTCTTGCCCGTGCCCGGGCCGCCGGTCAAGATCGAGAGGCGGTTGCAGAGCGCCCGCTCGATCGCCCGCCACTGCTGCTCGCTCAGCTGCGGTCCCGCCGCGACGCTCTCGGCCCCTCGCCGATCGACGCAGAGCGCGGGCGGCGCAGCGGCGAGCGCGCGCACGCAGGCTGCGAGCCGCTGCTCGATCTCGTACATCTCGCGTGCGTAGATCGCGCCCTCCCCGGCCGCCGTGGGCGCAACCAGTCGTCCGGAGGCAATCAGCGCGCTGACGCGCTCGCTGATATCGGCCGCCGCGGATTCCCACAGCGCCGGCGCCCCCGCCTCCTGCTCGGCGCCAAATGTCAGCAGCGCCAGCGCGTCGCGCTCGAGCGCCTGCCGGGGCAGATAGCAGTGGCCGGAGAGCTCCGCGCGCGAGAGCGCGTGTAGGAGGGCGGCGTCGATGCGGCCTGGCGCATCCGCGGGCAGGCCCAGCGCCAGCGCCAGCGCGTCCGCGGTCGCAAAGCCGATCCCCGGCAGGTCCACGAGCGCATAGGGATCCGCCTGCAGCTGGGCGATCGAGCGCTCGCCCCAGGCGCGCTGGATGCGCGCTGCAACCGCCGCAGAGAGCCCGTGCTCGGCCAGGAACATCCGCAGCGCGCGCTGGGCGCGCAGCTCGCTCCAGGAGGCCACCGCCTCGGCAAGGCGCTTGCGCCCGATCCCTGGCAGCTCGCGCAGACGGGAGGCAGGGTCCGCGTCGATCTCCGTGATCGTGCGCTCGCCGTAGCGGCGATAGAGGCGCTCGGCGCCGCGTGGGCCGATGTGGCGCACGGCCGCAAGCGCTGCCAGGACCGCGCGCTCGGAGGTCGGCTCAGGGTGGGCGACATAGCGGACCTCGAAGCGCTCGCCATAGCGGGGGTGCTCGCGCAGGCGCCCGCGCACGATCAGCTCCTCGCCCTCATGGACATATGCGAGCGGCCCGGTCAGAACCAGGTCTCCGACCTCCTCGCTGTGTGCGAGCAGGACCGCAAAGGAGCTCTGCTCGGATCGAAACCGGATCGCGAGCACCTCCACGGAGAGCTCGCTCTCTGTCTGGGTTGCCACGGAGGGAAGATACCGGCCGCTGCGGCCCGCTCTCGTGCGCTGCTCTGCGGGCGGACTGCGCTCAGGCCGCGCTCCCGAGCAGATGCGCGTGCTCGGCCGGCGCGTCGCCCGCGGGCAGCGCTGCGGCCACGCAGACGCGATTGCGCCCGCTGCTCTTGGCCTCATAGAGCGAGCGGTCGGCGCGCGCAAACAGCAGCTCGTAGTCGAAGCGCTCGCTCGCGCTCGCCGCCGCGACCCCGCAGGAGACCGTCACCTGCAGATCGCCGAGCGGGCGAGCAGCGACCGCGCTGCGCAGGCGCTCGGCCACCTCGCAGGCCTCGCGCTCGGAGGCGTGGTCGAGCAGCACCACGAACTCCTCGCCGCCGATGCGGTAGATGGCATCGAAGGCGCGCAGCGCCTGGCGCATGCGGTCGGCGGCTTCGCGCAGCACCACATCGCCGCGCTCGTGCCCGTGCTGATCGTTGATCGTCTTGAAGTGATCGATGTCGGCGACGATGATCGCCAGCGCGCCGTGGGCGTAGGCGGCCTCGTTGGCAAGCACCGCGAGGCGGACGTCAAGCGCCTGGCGATTGAGCATGCCTGTGAGGGGATCGACGACCGACGCGCCGCGATGGTCGACGGAGGAGCGACCGAGCGAGGAGCCAAGCAGCGCGACCGCCACGAGCATCACCAGCGGAACCCCAAGCGTGAAGGGATCATCAAAGGCGTGCACGCCGCCGATGTAATAGGCCGCCGCCGTGATCAGGATCGCCTCGAGCGCGGCGGCGGCGGCCACCGCGCGCGCCGGGAACATCGGGCTCCAGGCGAAGATCAGCGCCACCAGCAGCGGCAGCGCAAAGTAGGGATGATGCGCTGTCAGCAGGAAGCCCGCGACGTTGCCAAGCTGGGAGAGCACCACCGCTAGAGCGATCATCAGCTCCGGCTTGGCGTGGCGCTTGGCAAGCTCGATCGTCGCGCCCATGAGCGCCGCGGAGAGCAGCGGCGGCAGGAAGGGAAGCCAGCCGTAGTGGTAGGGGCCCGCAAGCAGCAGCGCAACCAGGATCACGCCGTAGGCGATCAGGCGCACGGACTTGATGCGCTCGATCAGGTCGAGCATGTGCGCGCGCTCTGCCTCATCACGCGCAAGCCAGCTGCCGATCGCGGCACGTTCGCGATCGATGCGCTGAGCGATCACCTGCGTGCCTGCGCCCGGCTGCTCGCCTGCCACAGCGCCGAGGCGGCTAGCGGCCGAGGCATCGAGCGCCGCTCGCTCCTGGCCGTTCGTGGGCTCCGGGCGCTCGCCCCACGCCGCTGCGCTCGCGCCCAGCGCCCGGTTGCGACCGCTGCGCTTTGCCGCATAGAGGGCATCGTCTGCGTCACCAAAGAGCGCCTCGAAGTCGAAGGGCTTTTCGCGCTCGCTTGCGGCCACGCCGATCGAGGCGGTGATCCTCTCGCCCTCGATCGGCTGCTCTGCGAGGGCGCATCGCAGCCGCTCGGCGACGCCCAGGGCCTGGGAGCGGCCGGCGCCCGGGAGCAGCGCCAGGAACTCCTCGCCACCGAAGCGGTAGAGGGTGCCCTGCTTGCCCAGCGCCTCACGCAGCCTCTGGGCGACGGCACGCAGCGTCGCATCGCCGTGGGCGTGGCCGTGCGTGTCGTTGATCACCTTGAAGTGGTCGATGTCGATCAGCATCAGCGCCGCCGACTCGCCGGCCAGCTCGCTCTGGTGGGCGAGCTCGGCTGCGCGCGGAAAGAGCGCCGCGCGGTTGAGCAGGCCCGTCAGGCGGTCGACCGAGGCGGCGGCCCGTGAGGCGACATCCGCGCCCCGCGCGGCGGAGGCCATCAGCACGCACGCGATCAGCAGCGCGGTCGGGTCGACGAGGTGAGGGGGGCTGGCAATGACGGTATGTGCGCCAACCGCAAAGGCCACGCCCACCATCAGCGCGACCGACCACAGCGTTGCCAGCACGATGCCGCGCACCGGCCAGACGCAGGCGGCGATCAGCGTCGGGCCGATTAGCAGCGGCAGCAGCAGTATGCGCGCCCCCTGCGCGCCGATGATCCCGCCCGCCAGCGCAATCCCGCCGACCAGCACCGCCCAAGCCATCCGGTACTCCGGCTGCCCACGGCGCTCGACAGCGTGGAGCAGCGCTGCGAAGGCGCCCGCGCCGAGCAGCGAGGAGAGCAGCAGCGACGGGCCTGCAGCGGGTGCGACCGCACCGGCAAAGGCGATCATGGCGAAGATCATCAGCCGCTCGGCGCCGCGCATGCGTGCGCTCATGTCAAGCATCCGCCCGCGCTCCTCCTCGCCGGGGCAAAGCAAAGTCGCGCCTGCGCGCGGTGCTCGCACATCCTCCATGGCTCTCGCATCGACGTGGGGCCGGTGCGGCTTGGGCGGAAGCGACCCCACTCAGCGTCTGTACGATCACCCGCGCGGAGGGATCCGCATGCACCTCAACAGTTGTTGGAGTGCGGCGGATGCGGCGCGCTGTCAGATCTGAACGGCGAAGCCCCCGCAGTTCGAGGAATTTTGCGCTCGCGGGGCGCCGCTTTCATGTATTAGCCACCTGATTGGCGCTGTAGGCGCGAGCGCGCACGGCCGATCTACTGAGCGCAATGGAAGTGGCCAGATTGCTGATCGAGAACCGCCTTGAGCGCGAGCGCATGCTCGACATGGAGGAGCGCCTGCGCACGGTCAGGCCGCGCGCGGGAGCTGTGATGATCGCCGGCCTGCTTGCGCTCGGGCCCTGGTATGGATGGTGGCTGCCGCTGCCCGTGCTGCTTGCGCTCGGCCTGCAGCGGCTGGTCGACGTCCGCCTGCCCGCGATGCGCCATCCCGAGCTTGCGGTCTTTGGCTGCTGGCTGGCCGTGGTGGCGATGATCGCGCTTGCGATCGCGCTCGCCGGGGCGCCGCCGCCGCTGCTGGTCTGGTTTGCCTTTCCCGTGATCCCGCTCGTCGCGCGCTTTCCGCGACGGCTGATCGCGGTGGGGATCGCTGCGATCCTCGCAGCGCTTGCGCTCACCGTGCTGATCGGCCACCCCGCAGCGGCGCTGGCACGCCCGCCGCTGCTGATCGCCCCCGCCGGCGCGCTCGTGGCGATCGGCCTCTACGCCCTCACCCTGATGGAGTCTGAAGCGCAGCATCGCAACGATGCGCTGATCGACTCCCTGACCGGGATGCTCAATCGCAAGGCGCTTGCGCGCCATGTCGAGGAGCTTGAGCAGCAGGCGCGATTCGGCCCGCTGCGCATCGGCGCGCTGGTTGCCGACATCGATCACTTCAAGGCGATCAACGACCGCTTCGGCCACGCGCACGGCGATGCGGTGCTACGTGCCGTGGCGCAGGTGATCCGCGCGCAGCTGCGCACCTTCGACCACGCATTTCGCCTCGGCGGCGAGGAGTTCCTGGTGCTGCTGCCCGGCGCTGACGCCGAAGGCGCGGCGCAGCTTGCCGAGCGCATCCGCGCCGCCGTGCGCGCGTGCCCGCAGGCGCTTGCGGCGCCCGTGACGCTCAGCTGCGGGATAGCGGCGTTGCAGGGCCACGGGCACTTTGACTTCCACGCCCTCTTTGCCAGCGCCGACGAGGCCCTCTACGCGGCCAAGCGCGGCGGGCGCAACCGGATCGCCACCGCCGCCTGAGCGGCTTCGCGCGCAGTGGCGCCGCATGAGATACTGAGACCACGATGGCCAGCCTCGGCTGCACCCTGACCGCGATCGTCACGCCCTTCGATGAGCACCTCAACGTGTCTGAGGAGCGCTTTGTCGCGCTCATGCATCACCTTGCCGAGCACGGCTCGGACGGCTTCGTGGTGGCAGGGACGACGGGCGAGGCGCCGACGTTGAGCGACGAGGAGCACCTGGCGCTGGTCGAGCTGGCACTGCGCGAGCGTCCGCCCGGCAAGAGCATCATCGCAGGCACCGGCTCCAACGACACACGCCATGCCTGCCACCTGACCGAGCGCGCGACGGAGCTGGGCGTCGACGCGACGCTGGTTGTCACCCCTTACTACAACCGCCCCTCCGAGCGCGGGATCATCCGCCACTACGAAGAGGTCGCCAGGGCCACTGAGAAGCCGATAGTCCTCTACAACATCCCCGCGCGCACAGGGACCAACATGGGCCCGGAGCTGCTGCGGGCGCTCGCGCAGATCGAGCACGTCGAGGCGCTCAAGGAGGCCAACTCGGCGCAGCTTCAGATGATCGAGGGCCTCGACCTCTACGCGGGCAACGACGATGTCTTCGCGCGCGTCCTGGACATGGGCGGTGCGGGCGGAATCCTTGTCGCCAGCCACATCGTCGGCGACCAGATGCGTCAGATGGCCGAGCAGCCCGCTCGCCGCGGCGAGATCGACGCCTCGCTGCGCGATGTCTACGAGACGCTCTTTCTGACCTCGAACCCGACCTGCACGAAGGCGGCGCTGAACCTGCTGGGCTTTGCCGTGGGTGGCCTGCGGCTGCCGCTGATCGAGGCCGACGAGCGCGAGCGCGCAGCGGTGGCGGCGATGCTCGAGCGCCACGGCCTGCTCGAGGGCGCCGGCAGGCGATGAGCGCGCTGCGCATCCTCCCGCTCGGAGGGCTTGGCGAGATCGCGAAGAACATGACGCTTGCCGAGTACGACGGCCGCATCATCGTCGTCGACTGCGGGCTGCGCTTCCCGACGCCCGAGATGGTCGGGATCGACCTCGTGCTGCCCGACTTCACCTACCTGCGCGAGCGCGCGGCGGACATCGAGGCGATCGTGATCACGCACGGCCACGAGGATCACCTGGGGGCGCTGCCCTGGGTTCTGCGCGAGCTCGAGCACCGCCCGCCGGTCTTCGGGGCGCCGCTGACGATCGAGATGGCGCGCTCGAAGCTCGACGAGCATCGCCTTCGTGACATTGCGCTGAACAAGCTCTCCGCTGGGGAGGTGGTCGAGCTCGGCCCCTTCTCGCTGGAGCTGATCCACATGACCCATTCGATTCCCGACTCCTGCGCGGCTGCGCTTGAATGCGAGCTTGGCACGGTCCTCTTCACGGGCGACTACAAGTTCGACCAGACGCCGGTCGACGGTCCGCCGGCCGATCTGGCGCGGCTGGTCGAGCTCGGCCGCGAAGGCGTGCTGCTGCTCTGCGGCGACTCCACGAACGTCGATCGACCCGGCTTCTCGCCCTCGGAGTCGATCGTCGGCCCGCAGCTGGCCGAGCTCTTTGCGCGCTGCTCCGGCCGCATTCTCGTGACCAGCTTCGCCTCCAACATCCACCGCATCCAGCAGGCCTGCGACGCGGCCGCCGCGGTCGGGCGCAAGGTCGCGCTGGTCGGTCGCTCGATGCGCAAGAACTTCGCGATCGCGCGCAATCTCGGCCACATCGAGGTTCCGGAGGGGATGATCCTGAGCGCGCGCGAGATCTCCGACCATGCCGATGAGCGGCTTGTCATCATCTCGACGGGCTCGCAGGGCGAGCCGCTCTCGGCGCTGCGCCGGATGGCCTACGACGACCACCCGCAGGTCAAGCTGCACGCGGGCGACACGGTGGTCTTTGCCGCCACGCCGGTGCCAGGCAACGAGCGCACGGTCAACGAAACGGTCGACCGCCTCTACCACATCGGCTGCGACGTGATCACAGCACGTGAGGCACCGGTGCACGCCTCCGGCCACGGGCACGCCGAGGAGCTGAAGCTGATGATCAACCTGACCTCTCCTCGCTACGTGATGCCGATGCACGGCGACTTCAAGCGCCTGCGGCTGCACGCGGAGCTGGCCTGCGCGGTCGGGATCGACCCCGATGCGATCTTCCAGTCCGAGAACGGCCTGCCGCTGGAGATCGATGAGCGCGGCGCGCGCTTGGGCGCCCGCGAGCGCTCAGGCGTCGTCTATGTCGATGGCCTGGAGATCGGCGACATGACCGATGTCGCCCTGCGCGACCGACGCATGCTCTCAGCCGACGGGATCTTCATCGTGGTGGTTACCATCAGCGAGCAGGACGGGCGCTCGGTCGCCGAGCCGGAGGTCACCTTCCGCGGCGTTCCCTTCCTTGACGACGCTGGCGAGCTGACCGCGGAGATCCGCCTCACTGTCGCCGAGTCGCTCGAGCGCGCCGCAGCCGAGGAGATCCGCGAGACAGACCTGCTGCAGCGCATCCTTCACGACGATCTAGCCCGCCTCGTCTACGACCGCCTGCGACGCCGCCCGATGGTCCTGCCGGTCGTGGTCGAGGTCTGAGCGCCCCCGCGCGCCCCCGTCCGCGGCCCTATCGCCGATCGCGCTCGCCAGCAGCGGCAGCCGCACGATGAAGCGGGCGCCGCCGCGACCGCCGTTGGCGGCGCTCGGGCGCCCGGTCGCCCGCTCGACCGCGACCGAGCCGCCGTGCGCGCTCACGACCGCGCGCACGATCGCAAGGCCCAGCCCGAAGGAGCCTCCGCCATCGCCGCCGCCGCGCACGAAGCGTTCAAAGAGGCTGCTGGCCAGCTGCTCCTCGACGCCCGGCCCGTTGTCTTCGACGATCAGCGTCGCCTCGCTCCCGGACGCTGTGGTGCGAACCCAGATCTGCGATCCGGGCGGGGTGTAGCGCAGGGCGTTCTCGATCAGGTTGATCGCCACGCGCTCCAGTTCGTCGCGCGAGCCCGTGACCATCGCCGGGGCGGCTTCAAGGATGACCTCGTGCTCCTCGCTGATCGGGCCAAGCTCGGCGGCAGCGTCGACGGCGACCTCTGCCAGGTCGACCGCCTGCTCGGGCAGCGCGCGCGGAACGTCATTGCGCGCCAGCAGCAGCAGATCGGCGACCAGCCGGCGCATCCGTCGTGAGGAGCGAAGCGCCGAGCGTGCCGCTTCGCCGAGGTCCTCGTCCAGCGCGCCCGCGTCCGCGCGTTCGGCCAGCAGCTCGAGGTTCGCCAGCACGCTCGTCAGCGGCGTGCGCAGCTCGTGGGAGGCGTCAGCGACGAAGCGCCGCTGGCGTCTCAGCATCGCCTCCGTGTCCGCGTGCGCCGCGTCAAGCTCGCGGAGCATCCCCGAGAGCGTGCGCGCAAGCTCGCCGACCTCGTCGCTTGCGGGCACCTCGGGCATCTCAAGCGAGCGGTCGCGCGTGCGGGCGATCGTTGCCGCCGTCGAGGTCAGAGCGGCGATCGGCGCCATCGCGCGCCTGGCGATCAGCGTGCCCGCAAGCAGCGCGAGAGCGGTTCCCGCGAGCACTCCGAAGAACAGAAACAGCTCGACGCGCGCGATCGCGGAGTTGACCTCCGAGAGCGGACGGGCGTATTGGATATACATGTGGCCGTAGCCGACGTCGGTTGCCGGGTTGCGCACAAATGCTGCAATCGTCACGATCTGGTAACCTTCGGCGGTGCTCGAGACCTGCAGCCCCGGGCGCAGGCCGAGCGGGACCGGAGACAGCTTGGGCGCCTTTGTCGGGTACTGCGCGAAGGGCTGGCCCGCCTCCGAGTAGAGCCGGATCACGGCGTCGGAGGGGCCGGCAAGTTCCTGCAGCGAGGGCTGGATCGATTCGTATTCGCCGGTGTTGGGGCTCACGAAGACATGGATCTCGGTCTCCACCTGCTGGGCGTCCTGGGAGACCTGGCGGGCGAAGTCCGAGCGCAGCCGGCTTGCGGTCAGAAAGCCGACCACGAGCGCGAAGGCGCAGAGGATCGCAAAGGTCAGCAGCGCCGATACCGCCGCCAGGCGCATGCGGATCGGCAGGGCGTCGAAGGTGGCTGAGAGACGCTGCAGCAGAGCGCGCGGCAGCGCGCCGACTCTACGCGCGAAGGACGTAGCCGGCTCCCCGGATCGTGTGCAGCAGGCGCGGCTCGCCCTCGGCCTCGAGCTTGCGCCGGAGGTTGGAGATGAAGACCTCGATCGTGTTCGTGATCGAGAACGGCTCATATCCCCAGACCTCGTCGAGCAGGCGCTGGCGGGAGATGACGATGCGCTCGTTGCGCATCAGGTATTCGAGCAGCTCGAACTCACGCTGGGTCAGGTCGATTGCACGATCGCCGCGGCGAACCTCGTGCGTGTCGGGGTTGAGGACCAGGTCGCCGACGCGCAGCGCAGCGGTGCCGCGCGGCGGGCGTCGCCGCAGCAGCGCGCGCATCCGCGCCAGCAGCTCCTGGCGCTCGAAGGGCTTGACAAGGTAGTCGTCAGCGCCGCTGTCAAGCCCCTCCACGCGCGACTCCAGCGCGTCGCGGGCGGTCAGGATCAGGATCGGCGTGTCGGTCTGCGAGCGCATCTTGCGCGCCACCTCGATCCCGTCGACCGCCCCGGGCAGGCCGAGGTCGAGGATCACCAGGTCGGGAGCGAAGGTCCTGCCGTCGGTGAGGGCGCTCTCGCCGTCGCGCGCGCAGCGAACCTCATAGCCCTCGATCCGCAGCGAGCGCTGGAGGACTTCGGATATCTCGCGGTCGTCCTCGACGACGAGGACGCGGGGTGATCTGGTGACGGTGCTCATGAAGCCTGGATAGCGTCGGCCGCTAAAGCAATCGTAAGGGAGGGCAGCGGATTTATAAAGGGCCCTCGGCAGGTAAGCGCCGCTGCGCGTCGAAGCGCGCAGATGACGATGGCAGCCACCCGCAGCCGCGCCGGCAGGCGCAAGAGCACACGCACGCGCCCGGCACGGGGGCACCGAGCGCGCCCTGCGCGCAGGCGCCGAGCTCGGCGCGCTCGCTCGCAAGGAGCGCTGCGAGGCGTCCTCGCAGCGCTCGTCCATCTTGCGCGCGAGAGCCTCTTCGGCGGGCCGCTGCTGAGCGCTGTCGGCCGCGAGATCATCGGCTGGGCGCTGTGCGCGCTCGCCGTCTTCTCCGGGCTTGTGATCTACGGCTCCTTTGACGGCGGCGGCGTCGGGCACGCTCTGGGCGCGCTGCTTGCGCTGCTTGCCGGTGGTGCGCGCTACCTGGCGCCGCTTGCCTTTCTTGCAGGAGGCGCTCTGTTCCTGCTGCGTCCGGCGCCGGGAGCGCTCGAGCCAGGCGCGCGAGGCGATCGCGATGCGCCGGCAAGGGCAGAGGATGGCGAGGGAACCAGACCGCTGCGCGGCGGCGTGATCTGCCTCTATGCGGCGGTTACGCTTGCGCTTGCGGACGGCGTGCTCGGCGTGAGCTCCGGGCAGAGCGATGGAAGGGTGCCGATCGCCTCCGGCGGGCGCTGGTCGCTCTCCTTCCTGCGCGAACGTGGCGGTGCCCCCGGCGAGGCGCTGTGGGTGATCGCGCACGCGCTCGCGCAGGAAATCGGGGTCGCAGTGCTTTGCGCCTTCCTCTTCCTGGCGGCCATCACCCTGCTCTCGGGCGCCTCAGTCGGCGTGCTCGCGCGGCTCGGCCGTCTGGCGCTGCGCGCTGGGCGCGCGCTGGCGCTCGGGCTGGCGCCGCCGCGGCGCCATCCGCGCCTGGCGCACGAGCGATCGCCGGAGGGCGCGGAGCTCTGGTCGCTGCCCGCAGGCGCAGGGCAGGAGGCGTCGTTTGAGCCCGGCGCCGCGGTGGACATCGAGCCTGGCGAGCAGGTGCAGGGGGGCGAGGCGCCCCAGCACGCCGAGCTGAAAGCGCCCGAGCTCCAGCCATATGGCGAGGAGGAGCCTCAGGGCGCCGAGGCGCTGCTTGCCGAGCAGGAGCCCGACACGCTCCCAGTGCTCGACGCCGAGGAGGATCCAGGCGATGCGGAGCCGCCTGGCTCGGAGCGCTCGGCGCATCGGCAGCGCCGCGCGGAGGCTCTCGGGGTCGACCCGCGAGCGCTGACCCCGCAGGGGCGCCTGCGCGAGCTGGCGACAGATGACCCCTCCTTCGAGTGGCGCCCACCCGATCCAGCCGGCGTCCTCACGCGCTCGCGCGCCGAGTCATCCGCAAGCGCCGATCGTGCAGCCGCCGAGCAGCAGGCAAAGACCGGCGGGGCGCTGGTCGAGGCGCTTGGTCACTTTGGGGTGCAGGCAAAGGTGATCGGAACCGTCTGCGGCCCCCACATAACGCGCTACGAGCTGCGCCTGGCGCCGGGCACCAAGGTTGCGAAGGTCGCGCAGCTCAAGGACGACCTCGCCTATGCGCTTGCCGCCACCGACATCCGCATACTCGCTCCGATCCCCGGCAAGCAGGCCGTCGGCGTCGAGGTGCCCAACCCGCGCCGGCGGATCGTGCACCTGGGCGACGTCTTCGGTGCCCCGCCGCGCTCCTTCTCGCCGCTCACGGTCTGGCTGGGCAAGGATGTCGCGGGCAAGGCGGTCGCGGCCGATCTGGCGAAGATGCCCCACCTGCTTGTTGCCGGCGCGACCGGCTCGGGCAAGTCTGGCGCGGTCAACGCGATGCTTGCCTCCGTGCTGCTCAGAGCCACCCCGCGCGAGGTGCGCCTGGTGCTGGTCGACCCCAAGCAGGTCGAGCTCAACCATTACGAGTCGATCCCGCATCTGCTGACGCCGGTGATCGTCAACCCGCGGATGGCCGCCAACGCGCTCGCGAACCTGGTGCGCGAGATGGAGTCCCGCTACAGCGTGATGTCGCTCGCGCGCACGCGCTCGCTCGTGGAGCTCAACCAGCTGCGCACGCGCCGGGGCGAAGCGCCGCTGCCATACGTGCTCTGCGTGATCGACGAGCTTGCCGACCTGATGATGGTCGCGCCGGCCGATGTCGAGGACTCGATCATCCGCCTCGCCCAGAAGGCGCGCGCGGTCGGGATCCACCTCGTGCTGGCCACCCAGAGCCCGCGCGTGGATGTGATCACCGGCATGATCAAGGCGAACGTCCCGTCGCGGATCGCCTTTGCTGTCTCCTCGCAGACCGACTCGCGCGTGATCCTCGACCAGAACGGCGCCGAGTCGCTGCTTGGCCAGGGGGACATGCTCTACAGCCCGATGGGCTCTGCGAAGCTGCAGCGCATCCAGGGCGCCTACATCGACGAGGGCCAGATCGCGCGCCTCACCGAGCACTGGCGCAGACAGGGCGAGCCCGAGCTCCACGAGGAGCTGCTGGAGGAGCGCGAGGAGGCACCCGGCGATGGCGAGGAAGATCCGGGCGACCCTGACTCCGACCCGCTGCTGCGTGAGGCAATCACGCTGGTCGTCGAGATGCAGACGGCCTCCACCTCGATGATGCAGCGACGACTGCGCGTCGGCTACACCCGCGCCGGGCGTCTGATCGACATGCTCGAGCGCCGCGGGATCATCTCCGGCTATGAAGGCTCCAAGCCGCGAGCGGTGCTGATCTCCGCCGCCGATCTGCCGCGCGTGCTCGCCGCCTACGAGGAGAGCGCCGTGGGCGCCTCCCCGAGCGCCCCCGAAGAGGCGTAGCTGCGACCATAATGCGGCCGAGATGTCAGAGATCGGCCCAACGCTCCGTGAAGCGCGCATGCGCGCGCGGATCGATGTCTCGGAGATCGAGGCAAAGACCAAGATCCGCGCCAAGTATCTGCGCGCGCTTGAGAACGAGGAGTGGAGCCTGCTGCCCGGGCCAACCTACATCAAGAGCTTCCTGCGCACCTACGCCCAGGCGCTCGGCCTCGATGGGCGGGCAATCGTGGAGGAGTACCGAGCCCGCTACGAGGGACCAGAGCATGAGCGGCGCGAGCTGCGCCACCCGCCCGGCCGACGCGCCGGGCGCGGCGCGAGCGAGCGGGCGCCGCTGCCACGCGGCTACGTCATCGGCGGCGTGCTGCTCGCGCTGATCCTGCTGCTGGTGCTTATCGGCTCGCTGAACGGCTCCTCCGAACAGCAGCGCCCCTCAGGCGCGCGGGCGGCGGCGCGAGGGGGCCACTCAGCGGCAGGAGGCCGCCGTGCGGCGCGCTCCGCCAGTGCCCTCGCGACCACGAGGACAAGCACGCAGAGCGCTGCGACGCCATTTGTCACGCTTGCGCTGCGTCCGAGCGCGCGCGTCTGGGTGTGCCTGCTCGGCGACGGGAAGCGGCTGATCCCGGGGGCGATCCTCACGCCTGAAGAAGGCGCCGAAGGCAACGGCGCTGAAGGGCGCCGCTATCGCGCTCGGCACTTCAAGATCGACCTCGGCGACAGCCACGTGGTGCTCCTGATCGACGGCAAGCCTCATCCTGTGCCCGCCTCCGCCGAACCGATCGGGTATGCGATCAGCGCCGGCGAAGTCAAGCGGCTTGCCCCCTCCCAACGACCGACCTGCGGCTGAGGCGGCGTGCGCTCAGGGATCGTCGTCACTGGGACGGAGCTGATCAGCGGCCTGCGCCAGGACCGCAACGGGCCATGGCTGGCACGGCGCCTGCGCGCGCTGGGCGCCGAGCCTGCGCAGATCATCCAGGTCGCAGACGACCCTGAGGAGATCGGGCGCGCCTTGGGCTTCCTCGAGGACGCGGGCGCGGAGCTGATCGTCACAAGCGGCGGCCTCGGCCCGACAGCGGACGACCTCACCGTGGCGGTGGTCGCTGAGCGCCAGGGGCGCTCGCTGAGGCTCGATGAGCCCCTTGCCGAGCAGATCGCAGCGATCGTGGAGCCGCTCCGGCGCCGCTACCCGGGCTTGGACGCCGCTGCGCTGGCGGCGGGCACGCGCAAGCAGGCGACCGTCCCGGAGGGGGCGACGGTGCTTGCGCCCGTGGGCACCGCGCCCGGGCTGATCGTGCCTTCCACGCGCAAGCGGGCGCCGCTCGTGCTTGTCCTGCCCGGCCCGCCGCGAGAGCTGCAGCCGATGTTCGAGAGCGCGCTTGCAAGCGAGCCGCTGCGCTCGCTGCTTGCCGGCGCCAGCCCGCGCAGGGAAGGGACGCTCCTGCTCTTCGGCATCCCCGAGTCGGAGATCGCGCAGACGCTGCGCCTGGCCTCCGACCAGGGCCTTGACCTCTCCGCGCTTGAGATCACAACCTGCCTGCATCGCGGCGAGATCGAGGTCACCTGCGCCTACGCGCCCGCAGCCGAGGATGACTACAGGCGCCTAGTCGCATTCATCGCCGAGCGCCACCCGCGCGAGCTCTTCTCCTCCGACGGGCGCTCGATCGAGGCGATCGTCGCCGAGCTGCTGCTCGCCCGCGGAGATGCGATCGCGATTGCGGAGTCATGCACGGGCGGGCTGCTGGGGGCGCGGCTGACAGAGCTGCCTGGATCCTCGCGCTACTTCCGTGGTGGTCTGATCGTCTATTCCAACGCCGCCAAGGAGGCGCTTGCGGGGGTCCCCGCCGAGCTGATCGCCCGCCACGGCGCGGTCTCGCAGGAGGTTGCCCGCGCGCTCGCCGCCGGCGCCGCCCGTGCGCTCGGCGCGCAGGTCGGCGTTGGCATCACCGGGATCGCAGGGCCGGATGGAGGCAGCGTGGAGAAGCCCGTCGGCTTGGTCTGGATCTCAGTTCACCTCAGCAGCGGCCTGCAGGGCGGGCTGACTCGCTCGGTCAACCTCCCCGGCTCACGCACGGACGTGCGCGAGCGCGCGACGACGGTGGCGCTGCACATGGTGCGCAGCGCGCTTCTGCGCGCGCTGAGCGATGGCAACAACGACGGCGCCCCCGCCGCGCGCAGCGCAGGCTGACCGCTCACGCCCCGGCTAGCATCAGCGTGGGATGTCAGATGCAGGGACAGCCCGCCTGTTCATCGCGCTTGAGCTGCCCGAGCGCGTGCGCGAGGCGCTTGCAGGCTGGGCTCACCGCGCCGCGCGCAGCGAGGGCTTGCTGCGCTCAGACGCCGGCCGCGCGCCCACAGGCAGGCGCTCAGGGCAGGCGCGAGGTGCGCTGCGGCTTGCGGACCCGGAGACAATGCACATAACGCTTGCCTTCCTCGGCCAGCAGCCGCTCGAGCTGCTGGGAGCGCTCGCTGCGCTGATCGAGGACAGCGGCGCGGCCGGCCTGAAGGCGCTGGCGCTCGGTGCCCCGCTCTGGCTGCCGGTGCGGCGTCCGCGCGCGCTTGCGGTTGAGGTCCGCGAGCAGGGGGAGAGCCTGCGCAGCCTGCGGCGGCTGGTGCTGCGCGGGCTGGAGGAGCTCTCGATCGCCCCGGCGCAGCCACGCGGGTCGGGCGCGCTCAGAGCTTTCCATCCCCACATCACAGTTGCGCGACTGCGCTCGGGCACGCGCGTGCCCGAGCGCATGCTGCCGCCGACGCCGAGCCTCTCGTTCCTCCCCGATCGCCTCGTCCTCTACCGCTCCTACCTCTCCGCGCAGGGCGCCCGCCACGTTCCGCTTGCCGCCGGCGCGACGCACGCCCTCTCCTGAGATACGAACACACGTTCCGTCCGCAGCGCTCGCTAGCCTCCGCTGGCGAACCTCGAACAAGGAGCTTTTTGAAGATGGCAACAGCTACAGCAAACGGCACGGCAACGGTGGAGGCCTCGGTGGGGGCACCCGCACCGGCAGGCGCTCCGGCCACCGCTCCCACGCCTGGCACGCGCGCGCCGGGCGCCCAGCAGCGCCAGAAGGTCGCGGGCGAGGCCGAGAAGGCGGCCAAGGCGCGGGAGTCGGCGCTCAAGTCGACGCTTGGGCAGATCGAGCAGCAGTTCGGCAAAGGAACGGTCATGCGGATGGGCGACGAGGGCGCCCAGGTTCGCGTGGAGGCGATCTCGACAGGCGCGCTCACGCTCGACATCGCCCTCGGCATCGGCGGCGTGCCGCGCGGGCGCATCGTCGAGGTCTTCGGCCCTGAGTCCTCGGGAAAGACCACCCTGATCTACCACATCCTCGCCGAAGCCCAGAAGCGGGGCGGGGTCTGCGCCTTCATCGACGCCGAGCACGCGATGGACCCGATCTACGCCAAGGCAATCGGCGTCGACATCGACGAGCTGCTGGTCTCCCAGCCCGACTACGGCGAGCAGGCGCTCGAGATCGCCGACATGCTCGTGCGCTCGGGCGCAATCGATGTGGTGGCCATCGACTCGGTTGCCGCGCTCACCCCCAAGGCCGAGCTGGAAGGCGAAATGGGCGACCAGACGGTGGGCCTGCAGGCGCGGATGATGTCCCAGGCGATGCGCAAGCTGGCCGGCACGCTGCATCGCACCAACACGCTCTGCATCCTCACCAACCAGCTGCGCGAAAAGGTCGGCGTGCTGTTCGGCTCGCCCGAGACCCAGCCGGGTGGTCGTGCGCTGAAGTTCTACGCCTCTCAGCGTCTTGACATCCGCCGCGTGGAGACGCTCAAGGACGGCGCTGAGGCGGTCGGCAACCGCGTGCGCGTGAAGGTTGTCAAGAACAAGCTCGCCGCTCCCTTCCGTCAGGCCGAGTTCGAGATCGAGTTCGGCCGTGGCATCTCCACGATGGGCTGCCTGCTGGACGTCGGCATCGAGCGCGGGGTGATAAAGAAGTCAGGCGCCTTCTTCTCCTACGGGTCCGAGCGCCTGGGCCAGGGCCGCGCCAACGTCAAGTCCTTCCTGGAGGAGAACCGGTCCCTCGCCGGCGAGATCGAAGCGAAGATCTATGCCGCGCTCGGCATCACGCCGGGCGGGGGAGGCCGGACGCCGGCGGCCGAGGGCGTGCAGCGGGCGGCAGGCTAGAGCCGGCCCATCGGGGCGCCGATCTGCGATCACTCGGGGCCGCGGGGTCAGGCGGCCGATCGTCGCTGTGCGCAGCTACGCTTGAGTGTCGATGAAGCGCTATCACGTCACCACCTTCGGCTGTCAGATGAACGAGCATGACTCCGAGCGCATCAAGGGCATGCTCGAGACGCTCGGCTACCGCGAGGCCGACAGTCGTGAGGCGGCCGATCTGATCCTCTTCAACACCTGCTCGATACGCGAGCGCGCGGACTCGCGCTTCCTCGCCCACCTGGGAGCGGCCAAGCGGGTCAAGCAGGAGCGTCCTGAGACGGTGATCGGCGTCGGCGGCTGCTGGGCGCAATCGGTGAAGGAGGAGGTCTTCAGGCGCTTTCCGTTTGTCGATGTCGCCTTCGGCCCAGGGCAGGTGCACAAGCTCGCGGAGTTTCTGACCAGCGACTCGCTCTCCGCCCAGGGCTACTTCGAGTTCGAGGGCTTCGCCGGGCACCTGCCCGCACGGCGCGAGCGCCCTCATCAGGGCTGGCTGCAGATCTCGGTCGGCTGCAACTGCCGCTGCGCCTACTGCATCGTTCCCTCCACGCGCGGGCGCGAGGTCAGCAGACCGCTCGAGGAGCTGGTGGCAGAGGCCCAAAGGATGGCGGCAGAGGGCGTCAAGGAGGTGACCCTGCTCGGCCAGAACGTCAACTCTTATGGCCGCGATCTGCGCGACTCATCAGGATCGCCCCGCCGCTTCTCCGAGCTGCTGCGCGCGCTCGACGCGGTCGAGGGGATCGAGCGCATCCGCTACACCAGCCCGCATCCCAAGGACATGCGCGAGGATGTGATCCGCGCCCACGCCGAGTGCCGCCATCTGTGCGAGCACATACACCTGCCGCTGCAGTCGGGGTCAAGCCGGATCCTGAAGGCGATGCGCCGCACCTACGACCGCGAGCGCTATCTCGACCGCGTCGCGCTGATCCGCGAGCACGTTGCAGACATAGCTCTGACGACGGACATCATCGTCGGCTTTCCGGGCGAGAGCGAGCGCGACTTCGAGGAGACGCTTGAAGTCGTCGACGCGGTCGGCTTTGACGGCGCCTTCACTTTCATCTTCTCGCCACGACGGGGCACGGAGGCGGCGCAGATGAACGACAGCTTCGTTGCGCACGAGGTCAAGGTGCAGCGCATGGAGCGGCTGGTCGCGCTCGTGCAGCGCCGCGCCCAAGAGCGCGCGCAGCGCTTTGTCGGTCGTGAGCTCGAGGTCCTCGTCGAAGGGCCTTCGCGAACGGATCCCACGCGCCTGCGCGGACGCACGCGTCACAACAAGGTCGTGAACTTCAGCGGCCTGGCAAGCGCGGGCGAGCTGACGCGCGTGCGCATCCATTCAGCCACCAGTCAGACGCTCTCCGGCGAGGAGCTGCTGCTCGCGCGCGCAAATCCCGCCGGCTGAGCGGCGGCAAGCGCCCCACGGCGACCGGTCGAGCACTGCGAGCGCCCTGACCTGAGAGAATCGGGGCAATGCGCGCTTTCGGGAGGACAGCGCAACCTGATCTCGGCACAGCGAGGCGCCGTGACTGGGAGCGGGTGCGCGAGCGCTGGGCGGCGCTCTGGCCATGGCTGCCGCTCGTGCTCGCCGGCTTATATGCGATCGTCGTGCTCGCCAACCTCCCCGCGGTCATCAGCTCGATCAACACCGACAGCGACGTTGCGATCGCGTTTGTGATCGGCAAGGCACTCGGCAGCGCCCCACCGGGAAGCCACGTCGTGCTTGGTGACCACCCGTGGTATGAGGAGCTCTGGCTGCTGCGGGCCACCGCAGGCCTCCCTGGCTACAGGCAGCTGTGGGACATCGCGCCGGCGGCCTGGGATGTCCTTGGCATCGGCATCCTCTCGTGGTCTGCGTGGCGCGCGCTCGGGCGCCAGGCCGCGGTCCTCTGCGCCAGTGCGCTGCTGTGCCTGAGCGTGGGCGGGCGCTTCATGCTCTGGAGCATCGACTACCACAGCCTGAGCGCGCTGCATACGGTTCTGATCGGGGCGACGCTCGTCTGGCTTGCCGGGCACCTGCGGCGGCTCGCCGGCTGGCAGCTGCTCGAGGTGGCGCTTTTGATGGGCGCGATCAGCGCGGCCCCGGCAAGCGGCGATGAGCTCTTTCTCTACTGGGCGATCCTGCCGATGCTCCTCGCTGCCGCGCTGCTGCTGTGGAGGACGCGCGCCAAGGAGCACTGGCTGCTGTTGGCGGCCTCCGGCGCGATCGCCGCGATCGCGCTGCTCGGCGGCGCGCTGCTGCACCACGACATGGTGCAGAGCGGCATCACCGCGGCGCCGTTCGGCGTCAGCATCGTCGCGCCCGGCTCGCTGCTCAACAACGTGGTCGTGCTCGTGCGCTCCTTCAGCTACCTGGCCGGGGGCAATTTCTTCGGGACGGCGCTCAACCTGCCCGACGCCACGATGCTGATCGGCGCGCTGCTGTTCTTCGCCGTGCTTCTCTCTCTGCCCTTTGAGCTGCGCCGGCTCGCCGCGCGCGCACCGCCCGCGCCGGTCTCGCTCGATCCGGCCGCGGCCAGGCGCTTTGCCTACATCGCCTATTGGTCAAGCTCGCTGGTGATCACCTGCGCCGTCTTCCTGCTCAGCAGCGCTCCCGCCGATCAGTACAGCGCTCGCTACATCCTGGCCGGCTACCTCGCCGTGGCCGCGCTGATGCCGCTGCTTGCGCTGCGCAATCGCAGCTGGCAGGTGAGCGTGACCGCCGGCGTGTGCCTGTTCGCGCTGATCGCCTCCTATCAGGTGCTCCGTCAGCCCTTCCAGCGACGACTTGAAAGCTCGCCGGAGCCCTGGCAGGCGAGCGCGCTGGCGCACTTTGCCAGGGCACAGCACGTCGTCTACGGCTACACCAGCTACTGGAGCGCCGCGGATCTGACGTGGATGAGCGGCTTTCAGATCAAGGTCTTCCCGGTCAGCGAGTGCATCTCAGGAAGCTTGGTTCTCTGCCCCTACTACATCGGCATCTCAAGCTGGTACACGCCGCGTCCGCAGACGCGATCGATGCTGATCCTCAACGGCGAACTGAGCCTGCCCGACCCCGCGCTCGGCGCGCCGATCGCCACCACGAAGATCGGCACGCTGACGGCGCTGGTCTTCCCCTACGACATCGCCTCGCGCTTTCACCCGCTCTGAGCCGCTCGATCCCGCCGCGGCACGGCGCCGCCCCCGGCGCCCGCACGCGGCGATGGTCCGCTGCCACCGGCGATGGCGCGATCCTGCAGACGACCACAGGCGCCGGAGGAAGCTTCGGCGCCTGCGGTCGCTCTAATCGGCGGTGCGAAGCGCTACTGGAGGGAGGCCGGCCCGGCAGCGCCGCTGCCTTCATAGACGGAGCCGGTCGCGCCGGTCGAGCCCGTCGCGCCGCCTGAGCCCATGTGCGGGCAGGGGCCATGGGCGCCGTAGGGTGCCGACTGGCCCCTGCGCTGCGTCGATTCGCTGCTCGTCTGCGTGGTGATCGTGGTGGCGCTGCTCGAGCTGGACGGCGCTGCCGCCGCTCCGGCAATGCCCGCAATCGCACCGCCCGCAGCAAGCGTGCCTGAGACAAACGCTGCCTTGATGATGCGCGAGTGCTTCATTGGAGAACCTCCTTGGGTCGTTGTCGGTGGATGCTGCTCACTGCAGCTCCAATCCTTGAGCGCCCTCCTTGGCGCTCGGCAAGCGGCACCTAATAGTTTCTCTAAGCGGCGCTGAGCGCTCCTAAGCTGCTTGAGCCTGCGCGCGCCGACTTCGGCTTACTACGGAAGGCAGGTGGGACGGGCTGCTGATGAGAGCTTGCGCGCAGCGTCCTATGGTCAAAGCATCCTGATCCTCGCGAGGCTTGCGCGAGCGCAGGCGCTCGCCAGATGTCTCTTCAGAAAGGAGCATGCGATGCCTGGAACACTCACCCGCTGGGAGCCATTCGCCGAGCTGGGCGAGCTGCGCGGCCGCCTTGACCGCCTGTTCGACGAGCTCTGGGATGGCGGCCTTGCGCCCGCCTCCGGCGAGCGCACCTACGCGCCCGCAATCGACGTCAGCCATGAGAACGGCAGCCTTGTGCTGCGCGCCGACGTGCCGGGCATCAAGCCCGACGAGGTCAAGATCGAGCTTGAGGATGGCGTCCTCACGGTCTCCGGCGAGCATAAGGAGGAGCACGAGGAGAAGGGCAAGCACTACCTGCGCCGCGAGCGTCGCTATGGCTCCTTCTGCCGCTCGATCGCGCTGCCCGAGGGAGTACGGGCGGAGGACATCAAGGCGACCACCCAGGACGGCGTCCTGGAGGTGACGGTCGGGCTGCCGCAGGCGGCGAAGAAGGAGAAGGTCACGATCACACCGAGTGCCGCCTGAAGGCGGCCGTCAAGCGGCGGCGCTCAGCCCTTCACGACACCCAGGGGCAGGAGCGCCGCCACGCGGCGGGCCAGGCCCGCCTGCTCGACCACCGAGACCACGTGCTCGACGTCCTTGTAGGCGAGCGGAGCCTCCTCCGCAAGCCCACGCTCGGATGGGCAGCGCACCACGATCCCGCGGCTCTCAAGTTGCTGGCGCAGCGCGCGGCCGGAGATCTCTCGCCGCGCAGAGGCTCGACTCAGCCGCCGGCCCGCGCCATGGCAGGCGCTGCCGAAGGAGAGCATCATCGCGCGCGGGCAACCAACCAGCACGAAGCTTGCGGTGCCCATGCTGCCGGGGATGAAGACCGGCTGCCCAACGCTGCGGTAGGCGGCAGGAATCTCGGGATGGCCACGTGGGAAGGCGCGCGTGGCGCCCTTGCGGTGCACGCACAGCAGTCGCCCTGAGTGTCGCTCGAGCTTGGCGACATTGTGGGCGACATCGTATACCTGACGGGTTCCAGCCGCGACCTCTGCGCCGAGCACCGCCGCAATCGCCTCGCGCACACGATGCGCGAGCGTCGCGCGGTTTGCCCAGGCGAAGTTCGCCGCCGCGGCCATCGCGCCGAGGTAGCGCCGGCCCTCGGGAGAGGCGAGCGGCGCGCAGGCCAGCTGGCGGTCGGGAAGCGCGATCTCATAGCGTGAGACCACCCCGTCCATGGTGCGGACGTAGTCGGTGCAGACCTGGTGACCGAGGCCGCGCGAGCCCGAGTGGATCAGGACGGTCAGCTGCCCCTCGTGCAGCATGAGCGCTGCGGCCGCCTCGGAGTCGATTATCGCCCCGACGCGCTCCAGCTCGAGAAAGTGGTTGCCGGCGCCGAGCGTCCCGAGCTGGTCTGCCCCACGTTCACGCGCACGCCGCGACACGAAGGATGGGTCGGCGCCCGCCAGGCTGCCACGCGACTCGGTGTGCTCGATGTCGAGCTCCGTTCCGATGCCATGCTCCCTGAGCAGCGTCTTCGGCCCCTCGGCAAGCACGCCATCGAGCGCCCGCTCGGAGAGGCGAAGCGACCCGCCGTGGCCGGCGCCGACCGGCACTCGCCGCGAGATCTCGTGCACGAGCGCCTGCGCGCGCCCGGACAGCTCGGCGGCGTCGATCGGCAGCGCGAGCAGACGCACGCCGCAGTTGATGTCATAGCCCACGCCCCCAGGAGAGACGACGCCATCCGGCGGAGCAGTTGCGGCCACGCCGCCCACAGGAAAGCCGTAGCCCTGGTGGATGTCCGGCATCGCCATTGCCGCATCGACGATCCCCGGCAGCGTGGCGACGTTTTGAAGCTGCTCGAGCGAGCGGTCGCGCATGATCTCCTCGAGCAGCTCGCGGTCTGCGAAGACCCGCGCGGGCACGCGCATGCCCGCTCGCGCGCTCGCGGGGATCTCCCACATTGCCCTGCCGGACTCGACCACCGCGGTGGCAGGCTCGCTCACTGCGCGCCGCGAGCGGGCGCGATCCCGCCCGCACGCCTTCTCGCCACCAGATAGCGCCGGAACCAGTCGATCGCCAGCCGCGAGACCTGCTCTAGCGCCCCCGGCTCTTCGAAGAGGTGCGAGGCGTGGGGAATCACGGCCAGCCGGCTTTCGCAGCGCAGCTGCTCGCGGGCTTCCCGGTTGAGCTCCAGTACGAGATGGTCATCTCCGCCGACGATCAGCAGAGTCGGGGCGCTCACCCGCGCAAGCGCGGTGCTTGCAAGGTCGGGGCGCCCGCCGCGCGAGACGATCGCGCAGACCCTGGCGCCGGCTGCAGCGGCGGCGATCAGCGCGGCGGCGGCGCCCGTGCTGGCGCCGAAGTAGCCGAGCGCCAGAGCGCCTGTCTCCGGCTGGCGCTCCAGCCAGCGCGTGGCCACCAGCAGCCGCCGCGCCAGCAGCGGAATGTCGAAGACGTTTGCACGCTCGGTCTCCTCGCTGCCCGTCAGGAGATCGAAGAGCAGGGTCGCGATCCCTGCGTCGTTGAGAGCGGCCGCCACCGCACGGTTGCGCGGGCTGAGGCGGCTTGAGCCAGACCCGTGCGCAAAGGCGACGATGCCCTGCGCTGAGAGCGGCACGACGAGGTCGCCGGTCACCGTCACGCCGCGCTGCATCTCGATCTCGACCTCTCTGGCGATCGGCTGCCCGACGTGCCCATGCGCGGCAAGCAGCCTCGACACCTCCTCGTCTGAGGTGGGGCTGAAGTCCTCATACCAGAGCCCAATCGCCCACATGTCTGCGGGCGCCTGCAAGGCCACGACCTCCTCCACGCTCGCGCGCAGCTCCTGGGCGGAGCTGGGCGCGGCGACCGGGACCGCGAGCACGACACGCGCCGCGCCGCGCCTGTACAGCGACTCTGCGGCAGCGCGCGCGCTGCGCCCGGTCGCGAGGCCATCGTCGATCAGCAGCACCGTACGGCCCGCGAGGGCCAGCGGCGGGCGATTGCGGCGATAGCGCGCGATCCGCTCTGCCAGCTCCTGGCGGGCGCGATCGAGCATCGTCTTCAGCTCACGGGGGCTGATGTTGAGCTCAGCGATCGTCTGGTCATCGACATAGCCCGCATCGCCCTCCGCAAGCGCGCCGATCGCGTACTCCGCGTTACCGGGCGCGCCGATCTTGCGCACGACGACGATGTCAAGCGGAGCGGAGAGAGCGCGGGCAATCTCCGCCGCCACAGGCACGCCGCCGCGCGGAATGCCGATGACGATGGGATGCTGGTCGCGAAAGCGCTCGAGCAGCACTGCCAGGCGCCGGCCGGCGTCATGGCGATCGGCGAAGCGGCGCCCATCGTCTGGCCTGCCAAATGGCAGCTCCTCGAGCGAGTTGACCGCGCCCCTGCGGTCGCCGGAGATGGCGCTCATCTCGATCAGCGCGCCGGCTGGCCTTCGGCGAGCAGCTCGCGAATGTGCGCGGGCAGCGCTTGCAGGACATCCTCGCCCTCACCGGGTGAGATATGTCGCAGCAGCACGCTGCTTGCCGCCGAAGCGGCAAAGGAGGCCTCGGTCTCGCCGGCGAGCTCCGCTTCCTTGGCGATGCGCGTCAGGAAGCGCTCGAGGCCGCGGGCATGCTCTGGCGTGCGGCTGGGGTCGTAGCCCTCGTAGTAGATGCCGCGAATCAGGATCGGCAGCTGCGCAGAGAGCTGCGCAGCCTCATCGACGGAGAGATGGTCGCGCAGCGCGTGCAGGAAGGCGCGCAGGACGCGGTAGGCGTAGCGGCGATCGCCGCTGTCAAGCTCACAGGCCAGCTCGTTCAGCCAGACATGCGCCTTCTCGACGGCACGATCAATGATGTCCAGGTGCTCTTTGCTCATGGGCTTATCTCCAGGTCAACATCGACTTCCAAGGGCGTGCAGGCCCTCGGCCACATGCAGCAATGTTGGGCCAATCGGGGGCAGCACCCATCGTGTGAAACGCGCACGCCCGGAGCGGCTAAGTACTGAGGAGGCCGCTGCTCGCGCGCGCCCTCGCAGGGCCGCTCCGCAAGGCGGTCAGGCGCACCGGCGCGCTGGCCCCGCGCTGGGCGGCAGTGCCCGTAATTGCCCGCGTGACCCCGGCGGCGGACCCCCGATGACTTCCCGCTGTGCGCCGACTAGCGTGTGCCACGCAGTATCGAGCCCTCGGCTGCGGCCGCTCCAAAGCGGGAGCTCCCCGATGAACGAGCCTTTCCCGAACATCCATCCTGGCGCTCTGCCGACCGGCTTGCCCAGGGCGCCGCGGTCGGCTGTCAGTGCGCGCCGGTCGGGCGAGAAGCGCTGCGGGGCGTGGCCGTGATCGCCGTCGACGTGACGGCCAGGGGGCAGGTGTCCGACGAGCAGAAGGATCACGCGCGCCGACGGCTTGCGTCGCTCGATCGCCATCTCCGCGAGCCGGTGCTGAGCGCGCGCGTAGTGCTCAGGGCGGAGCGCAACCGCCGGATCGCGCTGCCCGCGCGTGCTGAGGCCGAGCTTGACGTCAACGGCCGCCTCATCCGCGGGCAGGTCGCAGCGGAGACGATCTCGCAGGCGATCGATCAGCTCTCCACCCACCTCGAGCGCCAGCTGCGCAGCTTCATCGATCGCCGTGCCCAGCTGGCGCGCCGAGCGCCCGCGCCGCCCCCGGGAGAGTGGTTCCACGGCGCATGGTCGCCACCACGCCCGCACTACTCTCCCAAGCGCCTCGAGGAGCGCTCGATCGTGCGCCGCAAGTCTTACGCCCTGACCGCGCTTGACCCACTCGAGGCCCTCGCGCAGATGCTTGATCTAGACCACGACTTCTTTCTGTTCCACGATGCAGTCGCAGACGTCGATGCGGTCGTCTACCGTCGCGAGGATGGCGGGGCCGGCCTGATCGAGGCTGCGAGCCCCGACGCGAGCCAGGGGCGCAGCGACTCGCTGGTGCCGGAGCGCAGCCGCTTCAGCGGGCCGATCCAGATCGCGCAGGCCGTCTCGGAGATGAATGCGCTCAGCCACCGCTTCCTCTTCTTCATCAACGCGGAGAGCGGTCGCGGCAACGTGATCTACATGCGCTACGACGGCGACTACGGGCTGATCGAGCCCGCCGACTGACGCACCGCAACTGCGCTTGAGCGCATCAGGCCGCTCGCGACGGGCCCGTCATGCCGCCGGCGCCCAGGGCGCCGGCGGCATGTCATCAGGCCCGGCCGTCCGCGAATTCTGGCAGCGCGCTCAGGCGGCGGGTGTCCCTGGCTGCGCGGGCTGCCCGGTCGCCTGCAGCGCCCGCGCTGGCGCGGCGACCTCCAGCTCGTGGCGGACGCGCTCGCTCGTCAGCTCATGCGCGATCTGAGCCAGCAGCGAGATCGCCGCAAGGCCGAGCGCCAGGCCAAATGCGATCCAGCGCAGCGTCGCGGTGCTGTAGACCGCCATCGTCACGATCATGGCCACCGCGACAGCGAAGCTGGCGCTCATAGTCAGAATCGCCGAGGCACGTCCGGCGTCCTTGCGAGACTGCGCGCGCGAAGGCTCGGCCACGAGCAGCCGCTGCATCAAGGCCCCCAGCGCAATCACGCCGGCGCCGATGCCGCCTACGCCGAAGGACAGCCAGCGCAGGGTGTCGTAGCTGGTGCCGGGAACATGCAGCGCGAAGGTCATCAGCGTGACGAACACTCCCGCTACCGCGATGGCGGTCAGTGCGAGCCAGTAAGTCCACGAGCGCATCGGCGCGCTGACCTCGAGCCGCCGCGCGAGCGATCCCGCGCCGCTGCCCGATGAGGCCCGCGCGTGCGGCTCGCTGAGAGCAAGCAGCTCATCTTCGACGCTCGCCAGTGGGATCCGGTGCTCGAGCGCGTATGTGACGCGCTCGACCGTCGTCTCGTGAAGCGCGAGCGCGCGCAGCGAGATCACAAGCAGCGCGACACCGGACGCGAGGGCGAGCCAGAGTGAGGTGGGGGCGTTGAAGGAGCGCATCGCGACTATCGTGAAGCCGCCAACAAGCGCGCTCAGCGCGCTCAATCCCGAGAAGGAGCGGTTTTCGCGCAGCAACGCCACGCCGAATGCGACCAGCGAGAGCGCAGTTGCCGCAATCGCTACTGCAAACGTGATCCATATCGAGGCCGATGCCGAGAAGGCAAAGCGCTCGACTGCGATGAAGGCTCCGGCGACCGCGGTCGCCAAGCTCATCGCCCAATAGCGTGTATGTGTCATTTTTGAACCTCCTGGATGGTTGCCTGCACTCCCACTCGGCAGAGTCTCAACGCCTCGCATGCCGCAATCATCGGGTTAGGCTGCGGTTTGCTCTCAGTAGAAGCGAGCAGCAGGCCGCGAGCTCAGTCCATGGAGATGGCGGCCGAGCGGGCAGCTGTGATGCGCATGATCTCGTGCGGGCTCACGAGCACAGAATGACGGTGGTCGCCCGCCGGGCAGAGCACCACTGGATGGTCCAGCAGCTCGCTGTCGAGCACCTCCGCGGCGGGCAGCATCGGCCCGAACGGCGGCAGCGCGCCGACTTCAACCCTTGGGAAGTCACGCGCGATCTCGGCCTCGCTTGCCAGCCGCAGCCTGCGCGTTGCGCCAAGCAGCGCGCGAAGCTTGCGCAGGTCCAGGCGCATTGAGGCCGGAACGGCGGCGATCACGTAGGCATTGCCGTCGTGAAGCACGATCGTCTTTGCCACCTCCGCAGCTGATACATGGGCTGCGCCCGCCTCCGCAGCGGCGCTCATGACAGGCTCATGCTCCAGCAGCTCATAGGCGACGCGCTCGCCTCGCAGATAGTCGGTGATCGCATCGACGCCGGTTGTCTCGAGCGCACCCGATGTCTGCCTCTCTGTCATTGTCGGCCTCCTGCTCAGACTGGTCTCTCAGCGCCCGCGCTGCCCGCGGGGCGCAGCTGGTGGTCAATGGGGCCTCAACGCTATTGATCCACGCGGCACCCGCCATCGGCCCAAGCCCGCCGCCTGCCTCCGTAGTCCTCACGGGTCGAGCGCGATCGCGGCGACGACGGTCGCTAAGTAGTCATCCGAAGCAAAGTCGCCGCAATCTACCGAGGGAGAGGACTGCTGCGGCAGCGATCATCTGCAGCGGCCCGGCCGCCCAGACCGGATGCAGCTCAGCGATCAGGGGACGCGATGACGATGGCAATCTGCGAAGTCTGCGGCAACGACTACGACAAGCCACTTGAGATCACCCTCTCCGGCAGCGGCGAGAAGCGCATCTTTGACAGCTTCGAGTGCGCAATACATGCGCTCGCTCCCGCCTGCGCTCGCTGCGGGGTGCGCATCCTCGGCCACGGCGTGGAGGCAGCTGGCGCCTTCTACTGCTCTGCAAGCTGCGCGCACGCGGCCGGCATCCTGAGCGTGAGCGACCGCGCCTGAGCTCAGGCGCGGTCGCTCAGCGCATCGTGCGCTGACCCTCAGCGAGGCTGCGTGCTATCCGCTCGCCGCCGGAGAGGCGTGTCACCCTTGCTGCGGTCTCTGGCGCGATGCCAGCAAAGGCGCTTGCCAGGCGCAGGCCCAGGGGCGCCACGTCGACCTCGCCAAGATCGCGCTCGACCGCACGCACCGCCGCCTGCGCGACATCCTCAGGCGAGCGCGTGCCGATCCCGGGCGGCAGCTTGGCGCCGGACTTGGCGAACATTCCCGCCTCGCGGATGAAGCCCGGCGTGAGCACGCTCACGCCGATGCCGCTGCCCTGCAGCTCAGCGCGCATCGCAAGCGCAAAGCCGCGCAGGCCGAACTTGGTTGCGTTGTAAGGGGCCGAGTGGGCGGTTGCGGCCTTGCCTGCGAGCGAGGAGACAAACAGCAGATGGCCGCGGCCGCGCTCGCGCATGGCGGGAAGCAGCTGCCGCGTGAGAACGACCGGCGCGCGCAGGTTCACCAGCAGCGTGCGGTCAAGCTCCTCGACGCTGAAGCTCTCGAGCATGCCGGTCCCCGGCAGCCCCGCATTGGCGATCAGGATGTCCACCTCCCCGGCCTGCTCGGCGAGCCGCTCCGGCGCGCCCACCTGCGCCAGGTCCGCGGCGGCGACCTGCGCCTTCAGCTCGGCTGCCAGCGCGTCCAAGGCCTCTCCGCCGCGTCCTGAGAGCACCAGGCTTGCGCCGCGAACATGGAAGGCCCGCGCGATCGCCTGGCCGATGCCGCCGCTGGCGCCTGTGATCAACACTCGTGCTCCAGAGATCTGCATGACCTGAAAGCCTACGACAAATGCGCTCCCGCGCGCAGGTCATCGCGATATTCGGCCCGACCGCGATCGGCAAGACAGCCGTCGCGATCGCGTTTGCGGAGCTGCTGCGCTCCCGCGGGCAACGCCCGCTTGCAATCTCCGCCGACGCGCTGCAGCTGTATCGCGGCATCGAGATCCTGAGCGGCGCGCCCAGCGCGCAGGAGCGTGCACGTCTCGAGCACCGCTTGGTCTCCATCGCGCCGCTCGGCGAGCGCTTCTCGGCGGGTCGCTACAGCGCCCTCGCACACGCGAGCGTCGATGAGGCGCTTGCGGCCGGAATGGTGCCGATCGTGGTGGGCGGAACGGGCCTGTACCTTCGCGCTGCGCTTGCCGACCTGGACCTGCGCCCGCCGACGGACCCGCAGCTGCGCGCGCGCCTGCAGGCGCAGCTTGACGCCTGCGGCCCCGAGGCGCTGCACGGGCGGCTGGCGCGCCTTGCGCCCGATGCGGCCGCGCGCATCGACCGCCGCGACCGGCAGCGGATCGTCCGTGCGCTCGAGCTGATCGAAGCCGGGCGCAGACCTCCTGAGCCTGCCGCTCGCGAGGCCCCCGGCGCTCTATGGAGCGCGCAGATGCGCAGGCCGACGCTGCTGATCGGCCTGGTGACGCCCCTGCCCGAGCTCTACGCGCGGGTCCACGAGCGCGTCCGCACGATGCTCGCGCAGGGCGCGCGTGAGGAGGTGCTGCGCGCCGAGCAGGCAGGGGCCTCTGCGGCCGTGCGCAAGGCGATCGGCTACCGCGAGCTGCTTGCCGGCGACGAGCAGGCGATGGAGCTTGCCACTCGCCGCTATGCCCGTCGCCAGCTCACCTGGATGCGCAAGCTGGCCGGGGCGCGCCTGATCGATGTCACGGGTCGCCAGCCGGAGGTCGTTGCGCAGGAGATCGCAGCGATCTGGGAGCGCGGCGGCTGAGCACCTGAAGCCGCGCCACCCCCATAGACTGCTTGCGCTATGGACCTTGAGAAGTGGCAGGCGCTCGGCAACGACTACCTGATCATCGAGCGCTCCAAGCTTCCCTTCGAGCTCAGCCGTGCGCGCATCACCCGCCTCTGCGCGCCGCATTTCGGCCTCGGCGCCGACGGCATCCTGCTCGTGGAGCGACTGCAAGGGCAGGAGCCGCTTGCGGGCGCGCTGCGGATCTTCAACCCCGATGGCTCCGAGGCTGAGCTCTCGGGCAATGGCGCGCGCGAGGCCGCGCTGTACATGCACAAGCATGGCTGGGCGCCTGCGGAGCGCTTCGGGATCCAGACCGCGGCGGGCATCGTCTGCCCGGAGATCCTGCCCGAGGGCTTCTGCCGCATGGACATGGGCCAGGCCGCCGTCCGCTCGGCCGACTATCCGGACGCGCCCGCGGATGGGCGCGGGGAGGTCACGGTCGCCGGCAGGGCACTTGCCTTCCAGCATGTCTCGATCGGCAACCCCCAGTGCGCGATCGCGCTCGAGAGCGAGGAGCTCCTGCAGGCGCTCGACCTTGCCGCGATCGGCCCGGCGATCGAAGCCGACCCGCGCTTCCCCAACCGCACCAACGTCTCCTTCTACGTCGCGCGCTCGCCGCAGCAGATCAGGGCACGGATCTTCGAGCGGGGGGTGGGGGAGACGCTCTCCTCCGGAACCGGCGCCGCCGGTGCGGCCGTCGCGCACGCGCTCGCCAGCGGCGGCGGCGAGCGCACGGTGAAGGTGCTGCTCGATGGGGGAGAGCTGCTCGTGGAGGTCGCCGCCGACCTTCACGTCCACCAGCGCGGGTGGGCGTTGCCGGTGTATAAAGCGACACTTGCGCAGGAGCTCATCGACGAGCTTGCCGCGCTTGAGTGAGAACAAGGAGAGCCATGACCCCAAGCAAGCGTCTGCAGCGGATCCCCCCCTATCTGTTCGCTGAGCTGGAGCGCAAGATCGCAGCCAAGCGCGCGGCGGGCGTCGACGTGATCAGCCTCGGCATCGGCGATCCGGATCGCCCGACGCCCGCCCTGATCGTCGAGGCCGGCCAGGAAGCGCTCGCTGACCCGAGCACCCATCGCTATCCCACCAATCGCGGGCGCCAAGAGCTCAGGGTGGCGGTTGCCGACTACTACATGCGACGCTTCGACGTGACGCTTGATCCCGATACCGAGGTGATCCCGGCGATCGGGGCAAAGGAGGCGATCTTCAATCTCAACCTTGCCTTCCTGGACCCCAGCGACGTCGCGCTGGCCGCAGACCCCGGCTATCCGGTCTACACCGCCGGCCCGCTGCTGGTCGGGGCCGAGGCGATCGTGATGCCGCTGGTGCCCGAGCTCGGCTTTGTGCCGGATCTCGACGCGATCGGCGCAGAGCTGGCCGGCAAGGCGAAGCTGATGTACCTCAACTACCCGAACAACCCCACGGCGGCGACCGCGCCGGAGGGCTTCTTCGAGCGCGTGGTCGCCTTTGCGCACGAGCACCAGATCCTGGTGGTGCACGACAACTCCTACTCCGAGATCACCTTCGACGGCTACCGCGCTCCGTCGTTCCTCGCGACCCCCGGCGCCAAGGACGTCGGCATCGAGGTCTACTCGCTCTCCAAGGGCTACAACATGACCGGCTGGCGCTGCGCGGCTCTCGTCGGAAACGCCCAAGCGCTCGAGGCCTACTGGCGATTGAAGACCAACATCGACTCCGGGCTCTTCGAGGCGATCCAGCTGGCCGGGGTGGCTGCGCTCTCGGCCGACGCAGATGCCGAGGTCGAGTCGATGCGCCTCCTCTACGAGCGCCGGCGCGATCTGGTCTGCGATGCGCTGCGCAAGATCGGCGTCGCCGTCACCAAGCCGCGTGCGACGATCTACGTGTGGGCGCCGGTGCCCAAGGGCTTTGCAAGCTCGATCGACTTCTGCGAGCACGTGCTCGAGCGCGCGGCGGTAGTGGTCTCTCCCGGCGGCGCCTACGGGCCCTCCGGCGAGGGCTGGTTCCGCATCTCGCTGACCACCCCCGAGGAGCGGCTCGAGGAGGCGATCGAGCGGCTGGGGGCGCTTGCCTAGCGCCCGCCCGTGCGCGCTCAGGCCACCAGCAGCGCCGCGCCAACCGGGATGTGGCGATAGAGCCGGGAGACGGCGGCGGGCAGCATCCTGACGCAGCCGTGTAAGGGGTTGCCGGTATCGCCTGCGGCGCGAAGTAAGGGCCGTGAATGCCGACGACGCCGCCTCCCGGCCATTCTGAGAGCGTCGAGTAGTCGGCGGTGCCCAAGGCATCCGGCCAGTAGCCGGAGGAGGGATCGGCGATCGGGAGCTTCTCGCGGATCCAGAAGCGACCGGCCGGCGTGGGCGTCTGGGGGGCGCCGACCCCGACCGGCGCCCGAAAGCGCAGGTGCCCGTAGCGGTATGCCGAGAGGGTGCGCGCCGCGCGATTGACCGCCAGCTGCCAGTGCGTCACCTGCAAGCGCCCGAGCGCTGCACGCGGAACCCACCCCGTGCGCCCATCCGGGCGCCCCGGTACGCGGATGCGCATCCACCTGCGCCCGCCGCGCCAGATGCGCTCGGCAAGCCGCATGTAGACCTCCGGGAAGCCGTCTTCTGTGAAGAGATGAAGCGTCGTCAGCCGCCGGCCGTCCGGGGTGGGGGAGGAGCGTACGAAAGCCACCTGCGCCGGGTGTGCCCAGACGGTGAGCGTGCGTTCGTTGGAGAGGACGAGCGTGCGGTAGCCGCCCGCGCTTGCCCCCGGTCAACTCACAGCCAGCGGCAACAGCGACCTCGTGGTGGCGCTTGCCGGCGGCTCAGGGGCCAAGGGTGCGCAGTGCCAGACGGGCGAAGGCTGCACAGCGATCCTCTATGGCAGTGGCAGCGGCGCCTTCTCAGCACCCGTATACCTGCCGCGCTCGGGCACCGAAGGCTCGACTCGAATCGCGCTGGAAGGGGAGCCACAGGCCTTAGCGATCGGCAACTTCACCGACAGCGGGCGCGCCGACATCGCCGTTGCGGCAACCGAGTACACCGCCGAGGAGCCCTCGACGCACATCTACGTCTACGAACACGAAGGCGAAGGCCCGGAAGGGCAAGCGTCCTTCAAGCTCGTGCAGGCGCTGGCGCTGGCCGACGGACCGCTCGGTCGCGCCGCCGGGATGGCCGTCGCCGATCTGAGCGGCACGGGCGAGCGCGATCTGGTCGTCTCCAGCGAACGCATTTGCACCGGCAGCGGCAGCTGCGCGACCAGCGACTGCGTGCAGACGCTTATCGACGAAGGCGGGCGCCTGGGGGCGCCGGTCATCTATCAGGTTGCCGGCGCCGGCCAGATCGCCGCCGTCGATCTGCGCGGCAGCGGCCGCGACGACGTGCTCGTGCCCTCGGCGCACAAGGTCGAAGCCGAAGGAAGGCGTCGGTATGAAGAGGGCTTTGCGGTGCTCCTCAACGAGGGCGCCGGCAAGCTTAAAGCGCCGGTCCAATACCTGACTCCCAACAGCCATCCGGATATCGAAAAGTCCTGCGAAGCGCTTGCGGTCGGCGCCTTCGGCGGCGGCAGGCTCGATGTCGCCATCGGCGACCTCTACAGCGGCGAAGTCGCTCTCTTTGCCGGCAACGGCGCGGGCGGCTTCACTTACGCCTCGCGCATCGGCGGCGGGGAATCCTCGTGCCAGGGCGGCGACCGCGCGCTTGCGACCGGCGCGTTCAGGGCAAACTGCAAGCTTGACCTGGTTGTCAGCGGTTCCGGCTTCCCGGGGGATCGCCGAGTCCCTGCCCGCTGCCCGGCCGGCGCTGGAAACCGGCGCGAGCGCGTCGGCCGGGGGCGCGCTCGCGCTCTTCAACGTCACCGGCGGCGAAGGCTCAGCCTGCCCGCCGCCGCCACCACCGACCACGACAAGCACGACCACCACCTCGAGCGTCCTTGCCACAAGCGCCGCCAGCTCGAGCACGGCGAGCGCCACGATCACGACAAGCGCCAGCACATCAACCCCGCCGCCGGCGAGGATCGAAGTGAAGGCCAAGCACGAAGCGCAGCTTGCGCTGCGTCCAAGCGCGCGGATCGGCGGCCTGCCGCGCTCCTGCACGCGCAGCGCCCTGCATCTGCACGTGCATCTGACGCTCTGCCCGCGCCCGCTGCTCGCGCGCCTGCGCAAGCTGCACGGCTCGGCCCTGCTGCGAGCGGTGCTGCGCATCGATGGTCACCGGGTGGCGAGCCGCAGAGGCGCCAGCCTCACCGTCAGCGTGCCCGCAAGAGACTTCGGCATCGGGCGCGACCTCCTCCAGCTGGCGGTCAGCGTGAGCGGCAGGCACCTGCTGAGCCGCACTCGCATCTTTTGCACGGCACTTCTCCCGCTGCGCGCCGCAGCCGCTCTTCACCGGCTGAGAAGCGCCCTGCCCTGCGCCCGGGAGGGCGGCGGGAAGCGGCCCCTGCGGCGCCTAAACTGCGTCTGAATGAGCGATCAGCGCACGCAACGTCCACGTGATCGGGCGCTCTGCGTTGCTGCTGCTCCCGACGAGCAGCAGGATCTCGACGAGCTCTCTGAGCTGCTGCTGACGGCCGGCGTGGTAAGCGTCGGCAGACTGCACCAGCGGCGTACGCGAGCTGACCCCAACACCTATCTGGGCCCAGGCAAGGTGCAGGAGGCAAAGGCGCTTGCCGAGCGCTGCGAGGCCAACCTGATCGCCTGCGACGACGAGCTCTCCGCGCGCCAGGAGCGTAACCTCGAAGCGGCGCTGGGACTGCCGGTCGTGGATCGCTCCGCGGTGATTCTCGACATCTTTGCCACGCACGCCGCAAGCGCGGAGGGCAAGCTGCAGGTCGAGCTCGCCCAGCTCGAATACAACCTCGCCCGCATGCGCGGTCTCTGGAGCCATCTCGAGCGCCTCGGTGGCGGCATCGGCACGCGCGGCCCCGGAGAGACCCAGATCGAGACCGACCGGCGCCTGGCGCGCAACCGCATCGCTGCGCTGCGCAGACGCCTGGAGCGGGTCCATGGCTCGCGCTCGGTCATGCGCTCGGAGCGTGAGCGCGCGGGGATCGCGCGCATCGCGCTCGCCGGCTACACGAACGCCGGCAAGTCGACGCTGCTCAACGCGCTCGTCGAGGCCTATGCACCGACGAAGGGAGCGCACGGGGCGGGGGTGGCTGTCGCCGATCGCCTCTTCCACACCCTTGATCCGACGACCCGCCTGCTGCGCATCGAGGGGCGGCCGTACCTGCTGACGGACACCGTCGGCTTCATTCGCAAGCTTCCCCACCAGCTCGTCGAGGCATTTGCGGCGACGCTGGAGGAGAGCACCCGCGCGGATCTGATCCTGCACGTGCTCGACGCCTCCGCTGGCGCCGAGCAGATGGAGCGGATGCGCCGGTCCGTCGAGGGCACGCTCGCGGAGATCGGCGCCGATGAGATCCCTCGCCTGCTCGTGCTGAGCAAGGCCGACCTGCTCGATCGCGCCCGCGCTGAGGAGCTGTGCCTCACGCACCCCGACGCCGTGCTCCTCTCCGCCCGCTCAGGGAGCGGCATCGAGACGCTCGCGGCCCGCATCGACGCCTGGCGGCGTCCCGCGCTGCGCTCGCTGGATCTGCTCTTCCCGTATGCCGAGGGAACCAGCCTTGCCGAGCTTCACGCCCTCGGCACGCCGCTGATGCGCACCGACACGCCCGAGGGCGTCCGCGTCCGCGCCCTGCTGCCCGCCGCGCTGGTCGCGCGCTTCGCCCGTTTCGCGGTTGCGGTATAGGCATTCTGCAGGCGAAAGCCCGCCGCCCAGAGCCGCTGCCTTCAGGGCGCAGGCGATCGACGGGCCTCAGCGATCGTCGCCGGAGCCGTGCAGGACGCCGCGCTGCTTGCGCGAGGCGAGCTTCTTTAGATTGGCGGCGGCCACCTCGTCGAGATCGAGCTCAAGCTCAGTGGCGATCTGCGCGAGATACCAGAGCACATCGCCAAGCTCCTTGGCCATCGCCTCGCGGCGCTCATCGGTGAGCACGCCAGCATCATCGCGGAGCAGCTTCTTGGCGTGCTCGGCAACCTCGCCGGCCTCGCCGGCAAGGCCGAGAGTGGGGTAGTAGAGGGCGACATCACGCGGATAGAGGGCTGTCGCTCGTGAGCGCGCCTGATACTCGGAGAGGAGCACGGCAGCGATCCTAGACCCATGCTCGGACGCCTGCGGCGCGCAGCGCGCAGGCATGCGCCGCGCGCTCGAGGTCATCCGTTAGCGCTTGAAGCTCGCGCGGGTCGATCCGCAACGCCCGCGCGATCAGGAGGTCGGCAAGCCAGGCGTTCTTGGGCAGCAGCGGCCCGTGCAGATAGGTGCCGATCGCCCCCTCCCTGACAGCGCCCTCGAAGCCGCTGGCGCCGTCGTTGCCATGCCCGCGCACGACGCGCCCGAGCGGCGCCTGGCCGTCATCGAGCAGCGTGCGGCCAGCGTGGTTCTCGAAGCCCGCCAGCAGCCTGCCCCCACGTGAGAGCTGCCCGGCGCCCCCGAGCAGGCCGCCGAGCGCCTGCGGCTGCACCTCGATCGCGATGTTGCCGATCAGGCGCTTGGCCGAGCGCACGGTGCGTGCGCCAAAGATTCCCACGCCCGGCAGCTCATCGCCGGGGGAGATCTCATAGGAGCGCCCAAGCAGCTGATAGCCGCCGCAGACCGCGAGCAGCACCGCACCCTGCGCAAGCGCCGCGTGCAGGCCGGCCGCCTTGTGCGCGAGCAGATCCTCCGCGCACAGCCGCTGGTCGCGGTCCTGCCCGCCACCGATGTAGATGATGTCGTAGCGCTCACCCTCGAGCGGCTCGCCGATCGTGCGGCGCTCGTAGCGCAGCTCGATGCCGCGCCAGGCGCACCGCCGCTCCAGGAAGATCAGGTTGCCCCGGTCGGCGTAGATGTTCATCAGCTCCGGATAGAGGGCGCAGAGCCGCAGCCTCGCACGGGCGCTCATTGGCCTCTCCGCAGGCTCCTGCCACCGCGACCGAGCAGCCGGCGCAGCTCGAGCATCGCGGTGTAGGTGGGCAGGGCGTAGAGGGTCGAGCCGGGGGGCACCTGCGCCAGGGCCTGCGCGAGCGCCCTGCGCAGATCGCTCTCAACTGCGATCCGCGAGCGCTCGACGCCGGCGTAGGCGAAGCGCAGCGCAAGCTCCGCAGCGCGGCTCCCCGAGCAGACGAGGGCGGTGAGGCGTCCCGCCAGCAGCTCGACCTCGGCATCCCAGATCCAGGAGACGTCGCGCCCGTCGGCGATGCGGTCGTTGAGGATGCCAAGCAGGCACAGCTGCTCTCCCGCGCCCGCCAGCGTGCGCAGGACCTCCGTTGCCCCGGCCGGGTTCTTGACCAGCATGATCCGCAGCTCCTTGCCGTCGAGTGCGAGCGCCTCCGCACGGCCGAACGCCGGCACGAAAGAGCCAAGCCCGCGGGCGATCGTCGCCGGCGGCACATCCCTGATGTGCGCGATGGTGGCGGCCGCGAGGGCGTTGTAGATGTTGTAGAGGCCTGGCACGCGCAGGCTCACCGTGGCGCTCCCCGCCGGCGTGTGGAGCGTGAAGCGCGAGCCGCGCGCGCCGTCGAGGGCGATCTGCTGTGCGCTGATCTGCGGGCGAGGGCGCTTGGCGCCGCAGGATGGGCAGTCGTAGTGGCCGAGGTGGGCGACAAAGAGGCGCTCGAAGCGATAAGGCGCCCCGCAGCGGCGGCAATGGCGCGCGTCGAGCGCGTGAAAGGGCACCTCCGAAGCGGCCGTCGCGTCCTCGATTCCAAAGTATGTCGGCGGCCCCGCAGCGGCCTGGCCGAGGTCAGCGATCAGGGGGTCATCGGCGCACAGGCCGCAGTCGGCGGCGCTGCCCGGCGGCGTGCTCAGCGCTGTAGACCAGCGCGCGGCGATCTCCTCAAGCTCGCCATAGCGGTCAAGCTGGTCGCGAAAGAGGTTGACAAGCACGATCTGGCGCGGCGCGAGGGCGTCCACGATCTGAGCAAGCCACATCTCATCGACCTCAAAGAGGCCGAGCAGCGGAGGCTGCGCGCCGTTGCTCCCAGGCAGCTCCAGCAGCGTGCCCGCCACGCCGCCTGCCATGTTGGCGCCGGAGCGGTTGAACAGCACCGGCTGCCCGCCGGCGGCGAAGATCGCAGCCGCCATCGCGGTTGCTGTCGTCTTGCCGTTGGTCGCCGAGATCACCGCCGAGCCGGCTCTCAGACGCTCCGCAAGGTGGCCCAGAGCGCTCGGCTCCAAGCGCAGCAGCAGCCGGCCTGGCAGGCTCGTGCCGCCGCTGCCGGCAAGGCGAGCGAGCGCATTGGCGGAGCGGGCAAGGGCCACCGCGGCCCTCGTGCGAGCGGCGCTCATCGGTTGGCGGGAAGCGTCCCGGAGCGCTCGACAGGGGCGCCTGCGCTCTCTCTGAGCGGAGGGGCGAGCACCTCGATGGCCTTCGGCAGCAGCCTGACGCGCGCCGGCAGCGGCGATATCGGGTCACCGTCGGCGTACATCACGAAGGGACGGTCGGCGCGCACCGTCGCCTCGGTGCAGCGCGCCATTTGAACCTCAGCAAGCTGCGCATGGGTGCCGTGGAAGACGCGCGGCAGGTTCGCGAGAAAGCGCCCGCGCGACATCCGCCCGACCGTGACCAGCTCGAGCGCGCCATCGTCCGGGCGCGCCCGGGGCGCGACGCGCATCCCGGATCCGTAGAAGGGAGTGTTGGCGAGCGCGACCGTGTAGCCCTCGAAGGAGAAGCGCTCCGCGCGGGCGCCCGTCTGGCTCGCGCCATCTGCGCCAAGCGGGGCCTCGCGATAGATGACTTCGAAATGAGCGGGCCGCCATCTTGCCAGCGCGCGCATTGCGCCATAGGCGTATGCGCCACCGCCGAGGAACGCAGGCGCTTCGTTGGCCGCCCGGTTCGCCTCGCTGTCGAAGCCGACGCTGGCGATGCCGATGAAGGCCCGGTCGCCGATGACGCCGAGGTCGAGAGCGCGCGTGGCCCCCGCAGCGATCACCTCGCAGGCCGCTGTCGGCTGACGCGGAATGCCGAGCGTGCGGGCGAGATCGTTGCCGCGACCGGCGGGGATGACGCCCAAGCGCCCGCCCCCTGCGCGGCGCAGGCCGTCGGCGGCAGCGGCGATGATCCCGTCGCCGCCGATCGCGACGAGCGTTTCGCCCTCAGCGCCCGCGCTCTCGGCGAGCGCGCTGACCTCCTCGCGGGCGACGACGCGCACGGTCCGCACGGCAAAGCCGCGAGCGCGCAGACGCTCCTGCACCGCCGAGGCGATGTTATGCGCCTGCCCGCTGCCCGCCTGCGGGTTACCGACTAAGCAGATCTGCTCTGCCATTGCCCACGTTCATCCCCTTAGCCTACCCGGACCTTCGCCGGCGCTCGAGACGCTGCGGATCGAGGGTGCTGGTGCGCCGATCGGCGCCCGCCCGTATGCTCTGCGCATGCCACGTCAAGCGGAAGTCGCGGAGGTCGGCCCCAGAATGGAAGCAAGGGCGGCCGTGTGGCGGGCGCTGTGGGCGACGGCTTCGGCGTCAGCGGTGGCGCTCGCAGTGGGGGGCTGCGGCGGCGCGGGTCGCTCTCACGCCGGCGCCGCAGCTGCCACAAGCGCGACCGGCGACAGGGGTGCGCAGGTTGCCACAGGCGGCTGTCGCGAAGTGCCGCGACCGGCGCCGCGCAGAGGCGCGCACGAACCCTCGCCGCAGCTGCGCCTGAGCCCTGCCCACACCTACACGGTCAAGCTTGAAACCAACTGCGGCGAGATCAGGATCGCGCTTGCGGCCAAGAGCGCTCCGCGCACGGCAGCGTCCTTTGCTTGGCTGGTGAAGCGGGGCTTCTATAACGGCCTCACCTTTCATCGCATCGTCCCCAACTTCGTGATCCAGGGTGGCGATCCGCTCGGAAACGGCACCGGCGGACCGGGGTACTCGGTGGTGGAAGCGCCGCCGGCGGGCACCAGCTACACGCGCGGCGTGGTGGCGATGGCAAAGACACAGAGCGAGCCCGCAGGGACATCGGGCAGCCAGTTCTTCATCGTCACCGCCGCCAACGCAGGCTTGCCGCCCGAATACGCGCTCGTGGGCCACGTCGTCGGCAGCGACGCGGCCATTGAAGCGATTGCGCGCACTCCGCGGGTCTCGGGGCCCGAAGGCGAAGAAAGCACGCCCGCGCGGGCGATCGTGATCGAGCACGCGACGCTGGCCAGCGGCCAGTAGAGGATGCCGCGAGCGCTCTGAGCGCTCAGCCGCCGCGACGCGCCTGCTCGGCACGCTCACGTCGTCTTCGGCCGACGACGGCGAGCACGGAGACGACGATGATCACAAGCACGATCCCGAACAGGACCGCCGGGGCGATCCCGATGCCGCCCGCCGGGAGCGCAAAGAGCAGGATCAGGCCTGTGCCTAGCGCAAGCGCGCCTATAACAAGCGCGACAATCAGCACAATTCCGCGCACACGCGCCAGCATGCCCGCGCTCTTGGGCGGCACAAGCAGACCGATCAGTCGCAGCGCGAGCATCTGGCGCCCGCTCGGCGCAGCCTGCCCGAGGCGCTCGACGGCCTCCTTGAGGTCGCTTGGACGACGCTCGGCAAGCGCAAGCGAGGCATCTGCCATGCGCTTGATCTGCAGCCGTTCCTGCGGCCGTGCGGCGGTGATGGCGCGCTGAAAGTACTCGCGCGCGCGCTCGGCGTCGAAGCGCTCGGAGGCGCGCGCTCCGAGGATCGCAAGCGCGGCCGCCCGGAAGCGGGTCTCGGCCTCAAGCTCCTCGTCGGAGCGCTGGTCCAGCGCTTCCAGCGCGCGCACGGCGCCGCGCTGCTCAACCTTGATCTGTCGCTGCTTGGGCGGCATGGGGCGCCATTCTAGGGCCTTCACGCCGGAGAGGGCGCTGCAGCGTCCTCAGCTGCGCGAGGGATCTGCCTGCGGCGCGGGTGCAGGCGCGCGAACGCGCGGCGGAGCGGGCGGCTGAGGCTCACCGTGCGGTCCGCGTCGCGGCCGCGGGGCAGGACGACGTGGGCGATCGTCGTCCGGCGGACCCTCGTCAGGCGAGGGCTGATCCTCAGCGAGGCGCTCTTCGCCTGGCTCATCAGGCGCGTCTCGGTCGTTGCGAAACGGCGCCCAGATCATCACTGCCGCGATCGGCAGCTTCACGACTGCGATCAGAGCGATGAGAATCCAAACGGCCACTCCCGTGATGTTACTCCGAGGATGGGCGACCGGCAGAGCATCTGTGTCGCGGTAGTTTACATAATATATATTATCGAGCGTAGAGGGGCGGCGGGGCAGATAGGCCGCGCATTCGCTTTGGCAGCGCTGCTGCCTACGGCGGCCTGCTCCCCAATCGGGCCCGTTGCTTGTGGCACCATCATCGCGCTCCTTGCCGTACACTGCCCGCGTGCTAGAAGACCAACCCTCAAGCGAAGCCAGATCGAGCTGCGCAGCCTTGATCGGGCACAGCGGGGCTCGCGCCCGCGTGGGCAAGCCGGCGGGACTGATCCTGGTCGCCTTGGCGGTCGCCGGCTGTGGGTCGTCCAGCTCGCATGGCGCTGTCTCGTTGACGGGCACTTCGGCGACCAGCACCGCGCTCGTCGAAGCATCGACCGCGACGCAGGCAACTGCGCCGGTGAGCACCAGCTCGTCGGCTGCAGCCTCGACGGCGACCGTCTCGCCGGCGGAAGCGGCGATCCCGACGCCCGGCTGTCGCCACGTTCCTCGCCCCGCCTCGCGCGCCGGCGAGCAGGCATCGAAGCCGACGGAAACGTTGGATCCGAGCCACCGTTACACGGTGAGGCTCAGCACCAACTGCGGGCCGATCGTGATCGAACTTGCCGTGCGGGAAGCGCCGGAAACCGCCTCCTCCTTCGCACACCTCGTTCAGACCGGCTACTACAATGACCTCACCTTCCACCGGATCGTGCCGAACTTCGTCATCCAGGGCGGCGACCCGAACGGGAACGGGAGCGGAGGGCCCAGCTGGCAGATCGTCGAGCCTCCTCCCTCCAACCTGCGTTATGTCAAGGGCATCGTCGCGATGGCGAAGAGCCCCTCGGCGCCCTCCGGCGCCTCGGGCAGCCAGTTCTTCATCGTCACCGGCAGCAACGTCAACCTGCCGCCCATCTACGCCCTGGTCGGGCACGTGATCAGCGGCATGAAGTCGGTCGAAGCGATCGCCGGTGTCCCCACCGAAGCCCCGCCCGAAGGCGGCGAAGCCAGCCGCCCGCGCGTGCCCGTGGTGATCGAAAAGGCGACGCTGCAGACGCACTGAGGCCCGCCGATCGGAGCGCAGGCCGATAGCGCGCCGAGCCGATGGATCCCTACCTGAGCGACAGACGCAGCGCCCGCTCCGCCGGCCTTCGCCGCCGCCGCATGCTTGCCGCGGGCGCGCTGCTTGCGCTCGTGATCGCGGTGGCGCTTGCGCTTGCCCTGCCTGGCGGCGCGCGGCGCACGGCAGTGAGCCGCTCGGCGCGTGCCGGTGCAGCGCCCGCGGCGGGCGCGGGCAGCGCGAGCGCCTCGGCGGGCAGGTCGCGCAGCGCCTCAGGCCAGAGCGCCAGTGCGCATCGCGCCGGCGGGCACAGCGCGCCTGAGGCAGCGCCGATCCTGATGTACCACGTCATCAATCCCCCGCCCGCGGGCGCTCCCTTCCCCGGCCTCTACGTCCCAGCAGCCGAGTTCGCCGAACAGATGCACGCGCTCAAGGCCGCCGGCTTTGTCGCCGTGACGCTAGAAGAGCTTGCCGCCAACTGGCGCGAAGGCGCGCCGCTGCCGCCTGGGCGACCGGTAGTGATCAGCTTCGACAACGGCTACCAGTCCCAGTACGACAACGCGCTGCCGGTGCTGGAGGCGCTGCACTGGCAGGCGATCGAGAACATCCAGCTCTCCGGCCTGCCCCCCTCCCAGGGCGGGATGAGCGAAGCGGAAGTCAGGGGCCTGATCGCGGCCGGCTGGGAACTTGACACCCAGGGCTACAGTCACGCCGAACTGCCGATCCTCTCCCCCGAAGAGCTCCACTTCCAGATCGCTGTAGCGCGCCAAACGCTGCGTCGGCGCTACCACGTCCCGGTGCGCTGGTTCTGCTATCCCTCCGGTCACTACACCGCAGCGGTCATTGCGGCGGTCAGGCAGGCGGGCTTCGTCGGCGCGACGACCGTCATCCCGGGTTGGGCGAGCGCCGCCAGCGAACCCTACCGCCTGCCCCGCATCCGAGTCCTCGGCGGCACCAACGGAGCGCAGCTGGTCGCGCTGATCGAAGGCTCGCGCAAGGAACCCGCGCCTCCCCCCTCCTACACCTAAGCCCCTCCGGCGCCAGCCATAAGCCCCGTGGCCGCTGCGCCGGCTCCGCGCCGCGGCCGATTAACCTTGGCTGTATGAAGCAGCAGCTGCGACCGCTCTTTGACCGCGTGGTCATCAAGGAGCTCGAACCCGATCGCGTCCGCCAATCGGGCCTGCTGATCCCGCCCGGCTCGCATGAGCCGCCCCCGCAGCACGGCATCGTGCTCGCAGTCGGCCCCGGGATGGACTGGTGGGCGCATGTCGGCATGGAGATGCCCGTCAAGCCGGGCGACCACGTCGTCTTTCCCTACTCCGCCGGCACCTGGGTTGAAGTCGAGGAGGAGCGCCTGCTCGTCTGTCGCGTGGGCGAGCTGCTCGGCGTCATGGAGCCCGTCGAGGCGCTCGAGGGGCTTCGCGCAGGCGAATAGGCGCGACTCCCGCCCTCATTCTTCTTCTCCGCTTGGCGTGCTCTGCAGCTTCGGCAGCACCGGCACGGGCGCGACGTCGACCGTGAACGGCGGCGAGGCGGCACCGAGGTTCTCCGGTCCGCCGGGGATGTAGACACGGTAGACCTTCGTGCCCGCCGAGTGCAGCTGGTGGGAGAAGACGTAGCGAGAGCCGGCGCCGACATAGGTCGCCTGCAGCGTCTGGTAGTGGCCGGCGCTGTTGCGCAGCTGCAGGAAGACGACGTGGCCTTCGTGGGCGGGGGTGACCTGGCCTTCGACTGTGATGAAGCTGCCGACGGTGCCGGAGCTTGCGCTCGCCTGGGCGCTGATCGCGTCATGAACGCCCTCGTAGACAAAGGCGCTCCTGAGACCCCCCGCGCGCACCTGGTATGCGGTGTTGCGCAGCGGCGCCACGTTAAACGAAAAGCCTCCTTCCCCGTTGGTGGTCGATTCCGCTACGGGGGTGAGCGGGCCGCCGTGCACCCGCTCATACAGGGTCACGCGCTGGGCGCCCGCAGACCCCGCGGACGGGCTGCTCAGCCTGCCGCTCAGATCGATCGATTCGCCGACCGTGATCGCCGGCGCCGAGGGCGAGAGCGTGAGGTCCGGGCGCTCGGCCTGCTGCACCGTCACGCTGACCGCTTCCGAGTAGGAGCGAATGTTGCGGGCATCACCGGGCAGCAGCGCGCGGATCGTCAGCGCCCCGCTTTCGGAGGGGCGGGCGAAGCTGCGCGTGAGCGCGTACCCGCCGCCGGCGTCGATGCGTGCGGCGCCGATGCGACGCCATGCGGTCCCCGTCGCCCCCACCTGGCGCTCGAGGATCACGCGCGCACCCGCGTGCGCCGGCGTGACGGCTCCGCTGAAGGTGATCGGATGGCCTGTTTCGACGTCCGCCGCCGAGGCGCTGAGCGTCAGCTCCGCGTAGACGCGCTCGCGCACGATCGCAGAGCGCGCCAGCACGCGCCCGGATGGCGAGAGCGCAAGCGCATACCACGCGCGATTGGAGACGACCACGCCTTCGGCGCGGTTGAACTGAAAGAGCCCGCCGGCGCCCGTGCGACCCCGCTGCACGACCGTGAAGGTCGGCGCCGGGTTCACGCGGTGCATCAGGATGATGCGCACGTTGTCGACCGGCAGGCCCGCGCGATTGGAGAGCGTTCCATAGATCGTCAGCGGGTCGCCGCTGATGTCCGGGTTGGGTGCCACGCCGAGCGCCAGCCTGTAGCCGGACGCTGCAAGCGCGGGGTCGGGGGCGGCCGCGATCGCGGCGACGATCACAGCGACGCTGGCCAGCAGGCCGCCGAGCTTTGTCAACTTCCCTGACATCATTGAACGCCTCCTGTTCGCACTGTCGATCTGATTCGGCCCGCCCGTGCAAGCTTGGTGCGCGCGCGGTGCCTTTGCCTGCTCAACCACCGCCGCGCGCTGAAGTTGCGCCGCACCGATGCGCGCCGGCCTCCCCTTGCGCCGACTGCGCTCAGCCCTGTTGGCTTGCGGGCCTGATCAGGATCTCGTTGACCGCGACGTTTGCGGGCCTTGAGATCGCAAAGACGATCGCCTCGGCGATGTCCTCGCTCTGCAGCGCCGTGACGCCCGCAAAGCGACGTGCCATCTGCTCGAGCACCTCCGGCGAGTTGTGGCCCGCCAGCTCCGTTGCGACCACCCCCGGCTCGATCAGGCTCACGCGGATGCCCGCGGGCGCAAGCTCCTGGCGCAGCGACTCGCAGAAGGCGCCGACGCCGAACTTGGTCAGGTTGTAGACGCCCGCGCCCGCGCGTGCGACCCGACCGGCGACAGAGCTAACGGTGACTATGTGACCGGAGCCCTGGGCGCGCATCTGCGGCAGGACGGCATGTGTGCAGTAGAGCACGCCGAAGACGTTCACAGCGATCATCCGCCGCCACTGCTCGGTGTCGGCTCCCTCGATCGCGCCCAGCAGCATCAGGCCCGCATTGTTCACGAGCACGTCGATGCGCCCAAGCTCCGCGCGCGTGCGCTGCACGAGCGCCTGCGCCTGGCCCTCATCGGCGACGTCCGCCTGGATCGCAAGCGCCCTCCCCCCTGCCGCTCGCAGCCGCTCTGCAAGGGCCTCCAGGCGCTCAAGCCGCCGTGCGCCGAGCGCCACCGCCGCGCCCTCGCGGGCGCAGGCGATCGCGGTGGCCTCGCCGATGCCAGAGGAGGCGCCGGTGACGATCACGACCTTGCCCTCGAGCGATCCCATCGCGTCGAGGATATCCGTCTCGCCCGCATTTTCGCGCTACAATGGATACTTGGCCGTGGCGACGCTGCCACGATCACCGCGGCGCCTGGCGATCAGGGCTCAGAAGCGCGCGCTCGCGGCGGCCTGCGGACGGGCAGGGCACAGCCTCCGCACTCTAAGCGCAGGCTAAGGCGAGCCGAAAGCAACTTTTCAGTGCCCGCTGATCCGCTGTTGAGGATCGTGCAGCAGAATCGGCGGCAGCGTTCAGGGCAGAGATGAGCTCCGTTGAGCGCCTTCGCCGGCGGGAAGAGCCCAACTTGTGTCGAAGGTGATCAGGACGCCAGAAGCAATATCAACGATTGGTCGAAAAAGTGGTTGACAAGGCAACTACCGGGGTATACAATGCCCCTGGAGGCGATGTCGCAGAAGAGAAGAAGGCACCATGAACCGCAGAGAACAAGAGCAGACACACGAGCCTGAGGGCAAGGAGGAGCTTGAGATCGAGGCCTCCGAGCTCGACATCGACCCTGACGAGATCGATGGCGAGAGCGAGGAGCTGCAGGAGGCAGCCGAAGATGTCCTGCGCTCGCGCGAGGAGCTCGCGGTCTACCACAAGCACGACGAGGACTACATCCCCGAGTCGGTCGACCAGCTGCTGGCCCACTCCCGTCGCTACCCGCTGCTGACGCCCGATCAGGAGATCGAGCTTGCCAAGCGCATCGAGCGCGGAGACCTGCGCGCCAAGGAAGTGCTGATCAACTCCAACCTGCGCCTTGTCGCCTCCAACGCACGGCGCTACCAGAACCAGGGTCTTCCCCTCGCGGACCTCGTCCAGGAGGGCATGGTCGGCCTGATCCGCGCGGCGGAGAAGTTCGACTGGCGCAAGGGCTTCCGCTTCTCGACCTACGCCACGCTCTGGATCCGCCAGGCGATCCAGCGCGGGCTCGAGAACTCGGCGCGCACGATCCGCCTGCCCGTCCACGTCGCCCAGCGCTCGCGCAAGATCGGGCGCATCGAACGCGAGCTCTCGGTGCGCCTTGGGCGCGACCCGACGATCGAGGAGATCGCCAAGGAGGCGGGCCTGACGATCGAAGAGATCGAAGAGGTCCACCACCAGCGCTCGGCGCTCGTCAGCCTCGACCAGCAGGTCGGCGAGGACGGCGACACGACGCTTGGCGAGCTCTTGCCCGCAGAGCAGGAAGCGCCGGAGAGCATCGTCTGGGACAACGAGCGCGACCGCATCGTGCACAAGGCGATCGCTCAGCTGCCCGAAACGGAGCGCACGGTGCTGGCGCTGCGCTTCGGCACCGGGCATGAGGAGCCCCAGACGCTCACGGCAATCGGCAAGCGCCTTGGCTTCTCGCCCGAGCGGGCCTCCCAGCTCGAGCAGCGGGCGCTCAAGCGGCTGGCCTCAATCCCCGAGCTTGCCGCCCTGCGCGAGGCCGCCTGATCGGTGTCGGGCGCGGGAGGGCTCCTGCGCAAGCGCTTGACGGCGTTCTCGATCGGCGCCGGCGAACGGCTGCTGGCGCCGATCGAGCGCCATCTCGGGCGCCGCTCGCTCTGCGGCGAGGCGCCCTTCTTCGAGCCCTCCCGCTTCGGCTGGGTCGCTGAGCTTGAGCGTGGCGCTCCGCTGATGCGCGCCGAGCTCGAGCGGCTGCTGCGCCGACGCGAGCAGCTGCCGAGCTTCCAGGAGATCTCCTCCGACCAGCGCGCGCTGACCGATGATGACCGCTGGAAGACGTTCTTCCTCTACGGCTACGGCCACCGCACGGAGCTCGGCAGAGCGCTCTGCCCGCAGACCACGGCCCTGGTCGAGCGCGTGCCGGGGATGCTGACCGCGATGTTCTCGATCCTCTCCCCCGGCAAGCGCATCCCGCCGCACCGCGGCCCCTACAAGGGCCTGCTGCGCTATCACCTCGGGCTGATCGTCCCGCAGCCTGCCGCCTCCTGCTGGATTCGCGTGGGGACGGAGGTCCGCCATTGGCAGGAGGGGGCGAGCCTCCTCTTCGACGACACCTACGAGCACGAGGTGGCAAATGAGAGCGATCAGCTGCGGGCGGTGCTCTTCCTGGACGTGATCCGCCCCCTCCCCCGCCCTGAGCGCGAGCTCAACCGTGCCGTGATCGCAGCAATCGCGCATTCGCCCTTCATCGCCGAGGCACGGCGCAATCAGCGTGCCTGGGAGCAGCGCTTCCTGGCGACGGGAGGGCTGCTAGATGCTGGCCAAGCCGGTGCCGTGCAGCAGTTCGTTTGCCTGGGCGTTCAGGATCGTGAACTCGCCGGTCACGATCAGGACGCCGAGGGCGATCATCACCGCGCCGCCGGCGCCGATCACGACCGGGAAGTGGCGGCGCACGACCGCGAGCGCGCCGGTCAGGCGCTCGAAGGCAAAGGCAAGCGCGAGGAAGGGGATTGCGAGCCCGGCCGAGTAGCAGGCTAAGAGCAGCGCGCCGGAGCCCACCGAGCTTGAGATCGCAGCCTGCGTGAGGATCGCCCCCAGCGTGACGCTGGTGCAGGGCGTCCAGGCAAAGGCGAAGGCCGCGCCAGCCGCAAGCGGGCTGCCGCGGCCGGCGAGCCCGAGCAGCCGCCGCGAGCGCAGCTCGAAGTTGAGGAAGCCGACAAAGGGGCTTGCGAGAAAGACGACGCCGAGCGCGATGATCACAGCGCCGCCGCCCACGCGCAGCGCTTCCAGGTGCGAGTGCAGGGTCGCCCCCACGCTTGTCGCAACCAGCCCGAGCAGGATGAAGATGATCGAGAAGCCCGCGATGAAGAGCAGGCTTGGCGGCAGCAGGCGCCTTGCTCCGGCACGCTCCATGTCCGCAGGCGCGACGCCGCAGACGGTCGAGAGGTAGCCGGGCACCAGCGGCAGCACGCACGGGGAGAGGAAGGAGACGAGCCCCGCGGCGATCGCGATCGGGATCCCCACGGTGGTGCCTGAAGCGCTTGCGGCGCCGATCAGCATCGCAGCTGCCACCCGCGGCCGCTAGTGGGAGCGGCTGGCCTCGGCTGCGGCGAGGCGCCGATCGCTGTTGCTGTGAAGATGCTCGAGCACAAGCTCGGCGGCACGCTCAGGCGCTTCCCAGAAGAAGAGATGGCCGGCTCCTTCCATCAGCTGCAGCTGCGCGCCGGGCATCGCGTCGGCGAGCGCAGATGCGTTTGCGGGCGGCACCATCATGTCCTGCGTCCCGTGTAGCACAAGCGTCGGCGTCCGCAGCGCGGCCAGGCGCTCGCAGGCATCGTGTTCGGCGATCGCGCGCATCTGCAGGAGCACGACCGCCATAGCCACGCGCCTCTCTGCGCCGATTGCGCAAAAGCGCTCGTAGGCATCGGCATCGTCGCTGTAGGGCTTTGCCGTGTTGACCTCCCAGGCGGCGCGCAGCGCCCTCTGACGGTCACCCGAGGACATCGCCCCGCCCAGGCGTTCGAGCACCTCCGGCGCGGTGTGCGCGCTGCGCGCGCCGCCGGCGCTCGTGGAGGCGAGCACAAGCGAGCGCAGGCGCTGCGGGGCGGCAAGCGCAAGCTCCTGGGCGACCATCCCGCCCATCGAGAAGCCGAGCACATCGACGCTTGGCAGATCGAGCGCCTCCAGCAGCCCAAGCGCGTCGGCGGCAAGCTCGGCGATCGTGAAGGGCGCCTCCGCTCTGCTCGAGCGCCCGACGCCGCGGTGGTCGTAGAGGATCAGCTCGCGCTCGCGGGCGAGAAGCTCCAAGAAGCGCATATCCCAGTGGTCGTAGGTGCCGCTCATGCCCATGATCATCAGCAGCGGCGGTCCTTCGCCCTGGCGCCGGTAATCGAGCTCGATCGCGCCTACGCTTGCGCTTGCCATCCGGCCTCTAAGGGTAGCGGCGGCTGGCGCTCCTGTGCCCGCACACCGCCGCGCTGCGCCTGATCCTCGCCGCGGGCGAAGTTCTCGACGCGTACCCCCAGCAGCCGCACGGGGGCGCTGATGGGCTCCCCTGCGAGCAGCTCCGCGGCAACGCGCGCGACCTGCGAGCGATCGGCGGTCGGACGCGGGAGGGTCCGCGCTCGCGTGATCGTTCGGAAATCAGCGAAGCGCACCTTGATCGCGATCGTGCGGCCGCGGCGATCGTGAGCGACAAGGCGCTCGCAGAGCTGCTCGCACATCTGCGCCAGCTCGCTGTGCAGGCGCTCAGGATCGCGGATGTCCTGCTCGAAGGTGCGCTCCCGCGACTCCGAGCGGGCGACTCTGACCGGCTGTAGCGGGCGCTCGTCGCGGAACTGCGCCACCGCTTCAAGCCAGGCACCGAGGCGCGCGCCGAAGCGTCGCTGCAGGTGGCCGGCAGGCGCAGCGCGCAGCTCCGCGATCGTGTGGATGCCAAGCTGCGCCAGTCGCTCGGTCGTCTTCGGCCCGACGCCGGGGATCAGCGCAGGCGAGCGCTGGGCAAAGCGCGCCGCCGCCTGCGCTCTTGTGAGCGTCAGAAAGCCCGCGGGCTTGCACTCGGCGGAGGCGATCTTCGCAAGCAGCTTGTTTGGAGCGATGCCAACCGAGCAGACCAGTCCCGTGCGCTGCCGCAGATCCGCCAACAGCCGTCGCATCGCGGCGCGCGGGAACGCCAGCGCACGCAGGTCGAGGTAGGCCTCATCCAGCCCGACCACCTCCACCTGCTCGACATGCGAGCGCACGATCGCCATCAGCTCTGCGGATGCGGCGCGGTAGGCGGGGAAGTCCGGCGCGATGAAGGTCGCCTGTGGGCAGAGCCGCCTGGCGCGCGCGGCGGGCATCGCCGAGTGAACGCCGAAGCGGCGCGCTGCGTAGCTTGCGGTTGTGACGACCGCGCGCGGCGAGCTGCCGGCGATCACCACCGGCTGGCGCGCGAGCTCGGGCCGGCGCAGGCACTCGACAGCTACATAGAAAGCGTCGACATCGAGGTGCGCGACAGCCATCTGCTCCATCGCGCGAATGTACCGGTGCGCGCGGCGAGAGCGGCTCGCTCATACAGCTGTCCAGCGCACCTCTTGGGCATGGGCGCGGCGCTCGAACGAACGTCGATCAGCAGGCGGCGTGATATGGCGCCGGCGAGCCCCAGTCGAAGCAGAGGGCAATCCACCATTTTGTGCAGGAGGCGGTGCATGGCCACTACAAGCGAGCAGGTCGCAGGAGACGAGAGGGAGGCGTCTCGGCCCTCTGATCTTGCCGACGGCGCCCATTTCACCGGCGACCTAGCCTCGGCGTTGCTTGCGACCGTGGGCGAGCTCTGCGGAGAGGCGGCGATCGAGACCGTGATCAGCCAGAGCGGCACACGCAAGTCGCGCAGCGTGCTTGAAGCAGGGTCGCAGTGGCTGTGCTTCGAGGAGGCGATCGGCCTGCTTGAAGCGGGCGCCAAGGTGACCGGCGATGCGCTCTTTGCGCGCCGCGTCGGGGAACGCGCGATCCCGCTGCAGAAAGGCTCCCCGGTTCCGCAGATGCTGCGCGAGCTGGGCTGCCTCGAGGAGGTCTATCGGCAGATCTCGGCAACCTCGGGCAAGATGAACCGCGTCGCCTACAGCGAAGCTCGCGCCGTCGGGCCGGGGTATGCGGAGATCGTGATAAGGGCGCGCGGCGGCTTTCCGCGCGCTCGTCAGCACTGCGAGTGGACGCGCGGCCTGCTGACCCAGCCGCCGCTTGCCTTCGGGCTGCCGCCGGCGCTGGTCGAGCACGAGCAGTGCGCTGCCGATGGCGCGCCCTGCTGTGTCTACCGCGTGATCTGGCAGAGCGACGCGGCCGCCGGCCCGGACGAGGCCTCGCCTCAGCTGAAGGCGCTGCGCGAGCAGGTGCAGGCGATGAGCGAGCGGCTTGAGAGCCTCTTTGCAGCAGCCGCCGACCTGATCGAGACCGAGGACATCGATCTGACGCTCTCACGGATCACCGATCGCGCTGTCCATGAGCTGCGCAACCCGCGCTGCCTGCTGGTGGTCAAGACCGATGAGCGCAGCGGGCCGCGGGTGCATCAGCGCGGCATGGAGCCGGCCGAGGTGAACGCAGCGCTCGCGCGGGTCACGCGCGATCCGCTCTCGCCGCCCGCCGAGTGGGTGCTTGCGCCGGTGCGCTCGCAGCGCCGCGACTACGGCGTGCTGGTCGCGATCTACGAACACGCAGGCCTGATCTACCCCCAGGAGCGGCGGATCCTTGAGATGTTCGCGCGCTTCGCCGCGGCGGCGCTCGACTCGGCAACCGCGCTTGCGGAGGCGACAGAGCGCCACCGCCATGCCTCCGCGCTGCTTGAGCTCTCGCGCGAGCTTGCCAGCGCGGCAGGCAGCACCGAGATCGCCGAGCGCCTGGTCGCAGCGGTGCCGCTGGTGATCGACTGCGACTTGGTCCAGGTCTACGTCTGGGAGGAGGCGGCGGGAGCGCTCGTGCGCAAGGCCTCCACCGGAGCGCGGTCGCTCGGCATCGAGATGGGCGAGCTGGCGCTGGATCCAAGCCGGGGCGCGCTGCTGCGCGATCACCTTGAGCGGCCGCGCTCAGAGCCGATCTACATCGACTCTGACAGCGGCGATCCCTGGGCGGCGCGGATGCTCGCGGCGATCGGCGCCGTCGCCTCGGTTGCCATCCCGATCGCCACGCAGGAGCACCTGCTTGGTGCGCTGATTGTCTCGGTCGCTGAGCGCCCCGAGCGGCTGAGATCCTGCCCGGAGCTTGCCGATCGCCTCCTGGGTGTGGCCGCACAGGCGCGCTGCGCGCTGGAGAACGGCCGCCTCATGGACCAGATCACCCATCAGGCCCGTCACGACTCCCTCACGGGCCTCGTCAACCGCGGCCATTTCGGCGAGCACCTGCAGAGCGCGATCGCCGATCGCCCGGGTCAGGCGCCCGGCGCGACCGTCTTCTACCTCGACCTGGACTGCTTCAAGGCGGTCAATGACCGGCTCGGGCACGCCGCGGGCGATGAGCTGCTGCGGCAGGTGGCGGAGCGCCTCTCTGAGTCGATTCGGCCAGGCGACATCGTCGCGCGCCTGGGCGGCGACGAGTTTGCCGTGCTTGTGCAGGGCATCAGCGAGAGCCGCGAAGCGACGGCGGTCGCGGCGCGCCTTGAACGGGCCTTTGCAGCGCCGTTTGCGCTGGCGGGCGAGCTGCTGCAGGTCGCGGCCTCGATCGGGCGGGCGAGCTGGCCCGCGGATGCGGCGGCGATCGAGAGCCTTTTGCGGCGCGCGGACGCCGAGATGTACGCGGTCAAGCGCGCGCACAAGCAGGCGCTCAGCGCTGGAAGTAATCCGCGTTGATCGCGATGAAGCGCGACCACTGCGGCGGCACGGCCTCCTCGGAGGTGATCGCATCGACCGGGCAGACCTCGACGCAGGCGTCGCAGTCGATGCATTCCTCCGGGTCGATGTAGAGCTGCTCGGCCTCCTCGAACTCCGGCTCCTCGCGCGTGGGGTGAATGCAGTCGACCGGGCAGACCTCCGTGCAGGAGGCGTCCTTGATGCCGATGCACGGCTCGTTGATGACGTAGGTCACTTGATCACCTCGGCTCTGAAATCGGCTTGCGTCCCGTCCCTGGGCTCATGCTCTGCTCCTCTGTCGCATCGACGCCCATCGCGGGCACACCGCAACCGTAGCGACTGCGGCGTGCCCTGGCGCCAGTGCTGCCCGTGTGGTCAGTAGGTGCTCCAGACCACGCCGAGCGAGGGGAAGCCGAGCGCCTGCTTGGTCGCTTCGGTGAGGTCGTATTCGCGCCCTTCGACAAAGGGCCCACGGTCGATGACCGGCACGCGCAAAGACCGCGCGCCGTAGCGGAGGGTGACGATCGTCCCGCAGGGAAGCGTCCGGTTGGCCACGCCCAGCGTGGCGGCGGTGAGGTAGATCCCGCAGGCGGTGGTGCCGCCGCTTGAGTACCAGGACGCGACAACCGCCCGAAACACGTTCAGCGTGCCGAGCGGCCGCGCCCGCGCCCGCAGCCACAGTCGAGCCGCCTGCGCGGCCTGCGTGCAGGCTTCGAGGCATCCTGGCGGTGGGAACGCCGCGACGCTGCCGTCGCCCGTCGCGCGCAGACGCACGGCCGCGCTGCCGAGCGCCTGGGGTCGAAAGGCAAGCGCGAAGCGACCGTGGACGCCGGCGGTCGTGAGCGCGCGAGTGCGCCAGCGCCCGCCGATGCGCTCCTGCAGGCTCACCGCGTCGCCGGCGCCTGCTTCGCCGAGCGTGCCCGTCACGGTTGCGGGCTGTCCGCGCAGCACGTTGAGCTGCGCGGAGCGCACCCTGATCTGAGGTGGGCGCTGCGCGGGCATCCCGCCCTGAGGCAGCGCAGGCGCAAGCAGCGCAAGTGCGTGCGCGAGGGTATAGGTGACCGTCCTCATCCTGTGAGGACCTCCTTTCCTGCCAGGCGCCTACGGAGTTAGCTGTCGGGCTGGCAGGGAGCGCAAGAGCAACCAGTTCAAGCGTCCGCGCCGCGACCGCATCAGCGGCCGCTTCGCCCCGTCCGGGCGCTCCTGACGCGCTCCGGCATTGGGTCCCCCGTTCGCCCTCGTCCTAAGGGCGACTCGGCGCTTCTAAATGTCCGTGGGACCGTAGGGGCGGTGGTGTGACACTTCTGTGAGAAGGGTCACACTTGTAAAGCCTTTGCAGAAGTGCCTGTAATCACTACGTACCGCCAGCACTTACGGAAACAGTGGCTGAAATCGGCGCAGTACGCGCCCCTCAACGAAGTCACTGACGTATCGGGCGCACCGGGTCACATCCATCTGCCGGATGCACGGGACCTCCGCCTCATCAATAACTACCTTCAGGGATGGATGCGGGTCAAACTCGTTGGGCGCATTCTGGCCCCCGAAGTCGAACCGCGCTACTTCATCGCCATCTTTGAGCGGCTGCGGATTAAGCTCGCAACTCGGCGGAGCGACACCCTGAGGCAGCCCCCAATACATCCGGCCAATGTCGAGCACGCAGACCACGACAAGCAGGAGCCGATGCTTGTCGATATTGCTCAGCAACTTAAGAAGCCGGAGCGGGTGACGCTCGATGCCAGTGATCCCGTGCCCTTCCGTGTCGCTCCAGTAGTACGGCTGGCATTCGTTGAGAATCGTGAGGATAGTGCTATCTGTGACCTGCGGCATGAGCTGTCGCAGGCGCATTCGCTTACCGTTCTTGTCACGGAGCGACTCAAGGATGGGAAACTTCGTTTGCTTGTTCGGCGTCCCACCGTCATGCTCAACAAGCTGCCAGGCGAGATGATCAAGGGCGGAGCGGAGCTGGTAGAAAATCTCTCCGAGCAGGATCGACCATTCCGGATCGACGGTGGGGACGTGGCTGACCTTCAACACGTAGCACTTGCGTTGTCGATCGAACTCACCGACAAACTTACAATCTCCGTCGAGGGCTTCAGCAAGGGCATTCTGCAGCTCGACGAGATGGGCCTTGGCGCGACTGAGTTTTAGCTCTACCCCTGCGAGCGCGTCAGGCATGGACTACCCTTGGAGACGTGAGGGCGGAATCCCACGACCCAAAGCCTACGCAGTCCATCCCGACCAAGGACGGCAAGCCGCTCAGCGTCGGCATCCCGTCCCGCAAGGACTTTCTCAGCCTGCTTGAGAAGGTCGCCCCAGGGCTTCGTAGATCGCCTGCCGAGAAAGGCCGGCCACCTGAGCGATCCGAGTCGGACTGATGCCGGCATCGCGCGCTGCGTGAACGCAGCTGTGTAGCTCGGCGCTAGCAGCATGGCGCTCCGCCTCCGCCTCCCGCCTTCTCTGGGCCGCTTGGCGCAGCGCGGCCAACGCTTGAGCTTCCGAGTTCATCGTGCAAGCTCCGAGGCGCGCGAGACAAGCTCGTGGAACATCGACGGCTCCCGCTGGTTGCGGTGGTCATAGCGCCACGTGAACTCGTTGAGGTAGCCCTGCAGCCAGCGGTGCGAGACCTTGCGGTAGGTGCCCTTGATCGCAGGCTTTACGAGACCGAAGAAGCCCTCGACGGTGTTGGTGTGCGTGTCGCCCACGACGTACTCGCCCGCCGCATGGCGAACTCGACTATGCGAGATGAAGTGCAGATCGAGACCGTTGTAGGCAGGCCACTCATCGGTGAAGACGATCGACGCTGGATCGACCCACTCGATGACCTGGCGCTTCAGCCCCGGACCCCGCCGTGAGGGCAGTACGGTGGCCTTGATGCGTCCGCCGCGCTCGACCGCTGCGAAGACCGTTGCTCTACTACGTTCGCGCAGCTTGGCCGCCTCTGAGCGACGCCCCGGTACCGATCCCGGCCGCATCTGCGGCTTGCGCGGCTTGCCGTCCACTGAGGTCTCGTCAACCTCCACGTCGCCGCGAAGGCTCGCGCCATCGTCGGCCATGAGCTCGTTGCGGATGCGGTTGAGCATCCGCCAGGCAGTCGGGTAGGACACGCCGATCGCCCGCTCAAGCTGCTTCGCGGAGAGCCCGCATCGAGTGCTGGCCATCAGATAGCAGGCAAAGAACCACAGGTGCAGCGAAGTTGACGACTTGTGGAAGATCGTTCCCGCAGTCGGGTAGATGTGATGCCCGCAGCCTGTGCAGCACCACGACTGCCGTCCCGTGGCGTAGCGGCGGAAGGTCCGCTCCCGATCACACTTCGGGCAATGCGCGTGCTCGCCGTCGGGCGCATAGCGCTCACGCCACAGGTGCTCAAGGCACGCGGCGTCATCCGGGAACTCGCGCATGAACTCCATGAGCGAGTAGGTGGACTGCGAGCACGCGGTCCGCTTCGGTTCGTTGCGGTTGACCGGAGGCATACCGTAAGGCTACCTTACGGAGCGGCAATTGTCAAGTACCCTGACGCCGATAGACTGGAGCCCCATGCCACCGACGCGGGCCGAGGCAGCCACCAAAAACCTACCGTTGGTGCTTGATGCTGCGCGAGCCGCCGTGGACGCCGAGTGGCAGCTATCGGACCGATTAGACGAAAAGGCTCGTGGACAAGCCACCCTGGCTGGCGCATGGTTCGCGGTGACTCAGGCTGTCGCTGCGGCGGCGCTAGCGGCAGGCCATGTTTCCAAGGGATGGCCGATCGGCTTAGCGGTGGGCCTCGGCTTGCAAGCAGGCGCCGTGTTGCTGCTGTTTCGCGCATCCGCGAAGGTCTGGGGGCTGCGCACGGAGCGCGGCGTGGGAGCTAACAGCGTACGCGCCATGCAGGCAGATGTAGAGGCCGATCCAACGGCGGTCGCTCATAAGGTGATCGACTTCTACTGCGAACTCCTCGATAAGGCCCGAGCCGCGAATAGGGCACGCGCCACTGCCTTCGACAACGGCCGGGATGGCCGCAGTCCGTCTCGGGGCTGCGCAGTGTACTGGTGGTGGTGGGTGCTGGCGCTTGGCGTAGTCGAGGTCGCTGCTGCCCTACTGAGCCACGCGATCCGTTGACTCGCGGCCGCCGCTCTCTTCACGCTCGATCGGTGTGGCCGGATATGGGTCGGAGCTGGGCATCGGCGCTGGCGCATCCGGTTCCGGCATCGGCGCGGGAAGTGCTTCGGACGGCTCGTTCTCGTTTCGGAGCGTTTGCATGGCGCGGATCGTATGTGATCTTGTGCGCATCCGCACTTCTTGCCTGCGCTTAGTTTTCCTGGGGGTTGCCATGAGGTGGAGCGAGCTGCAGCATGACGTGCCCGCAGGTCGTGCAAACCATCGGCGAGAGGTTGACACCCTTGTCCGGGTCGAGGGCGCCAGCCATGCGGACTTCGGGCGCCCGTGCCCAGTTGCCCGGACCTTCACGGCCACATGCCCCACACTTGACTGGAACGAGCTTGCCGCCTTCGCCAGGGACAAAGAACCCTTCTGGGTTGCTCATGGATTGAAGCCTATCGCGAGTGGCAGTTAGTGACGTTCCGTTCTTCTGCAATGAATGACGAAGTGTGAGAAGGGTCACACTTGTGAGGCAGTTGCAGAAGCCGGATGGGCACCACACGCCAGGCGCGCCCACAGAAACGCTGGCCGAAAGCAGCGCAGCAGGCTCCCTTCGGCGAAATTGCTCACGAGTCGTTGCGGGTCGCGACGCTGCAGATCATGGCCTCCGTCAAACGCGAGATCGCTCAGCCGCTCCTGAATCTCGCTCGACGTCCATCAGCGAGGAAGGCGACGCCGTCACTCGGTATGCCCGCGGCATGGTTGACCGAGTCGAAGCAAGCGCGACCAAGCTGCGCCACACGGTGCTGCAAGCTGCCAGGCTCATCGGCCGCCCGGCCAACACGGTGCGGCGGCGGAGTCTCGGCCATCGGCGCACCGACCAGGGCAAGCAACATTTCGAGCAGCCGCTGATCGAAGCGGAAGGAGGCTGCGCCCTGCCACTGTCCTTAATCAAACTTCTCGAGCTCGAGCTGCTCTCCTCCCACCGCAGCGAAGCGGCGTAGCAGGCCATCGGCCTAGCGCTGCAGTTTGCAGGCAAGCAACCTGGGCATGCTCGCCCGCCGATCGCTTCAGTTTTGAGGCGACTGCGGTGACCGGCTTCGTCCAGCCTGAAGCGGCGGAAGTCAATCTGAGCGCGATCGCATCGCCGCCGCCGTACGCGCACGGGCAAGCTGAGCGGCGCCCGCTCCGCCTGCTGGACGGATGTTCGAGCAATCGGCCTTCAGTTCGGGGCAATTACTAGACGCGCGTCCTAGCAATGTGACAAAGCCTCCTTCCCTGATGATTTCTGACGATGCAGAGCACATGGAGGACGTCTCAGGCAACCGATCCTGGCTTATCCGCGACGGCATGGACCGCGAGCGCATGCTTGACATGGACCGGCGCCTGCAGCCAGTGCGCCGCCTCTCCTTCCTCGTGCTGGCAGGCTCGCTGATCCTGCTCGGGCCATGGCTCGGCTGGTGGACCATGGTGCCGCTCGTGGCCACCGCCGGGCTCTTTGCCGCGGCGGACAAGCACACCGAGCGCGCACGCCGCCCGGAGTACTTCATGTTCGGGGCCTGGGTCGGCACGCAGGTGGTGCTCGCGATCGCCGTCGCGCTCTCCGGCGGCCCGAAAGTCGCAACGATCTCCTGGTTTGGCATTGCCGTGGTCACGCTAGCCTCGCGCTTCTCCGACCGCGGTATCGCCATCGGCGTAGCCATCACCTACGTGCTGATGCTTGCGGTCGCCTTCGGCGTCAACGCCCACGCGGTGATCGAAAACCCGACCCGCGTCGTTGCCCCGGCTGCGCTGATTGCCTCGGTGACGATGTTCTCGCTGGCGCTGATGCGCTCCGACGTCGAGCACCGCTCGCGCGCTGTCGTCGACACGCTGACCGGCATGCTCAACCGCGCTGCGCTCGCCGGGCGCGCAGAGGAGCTGGCACAGCAGTCGGCGATCACAAGCCAGCCGGTGGGGTTGATCGTCGCCGACATCGACCACTTCAAGGAGACCAACGACACCTACGGCCATGCGATCGGCGACGCCGTGCTCAAGGACGTCGCCTACATCATCCGCAAGCAGCTGCGCGCCTTCGACCTCGCCTACCGCCTAGGCGGCGAGGAGTTCCTGGTCCTGCTCCCCGGAGCCGACAGCGCCCAGGTCCAGGTGGTTGCGGAGGGCCTGCGCACCGCGGTTGCCGAGCGGCCGCTCGGCGGCGGCATCGCGGTCACGATCTCCTGTGGCGTCGCCGCGTCAAAGCCGCCCGAGCGCTTCGACTACGAGGCGGTCTTCGAGCGCGCCGATAGGGCGCTATACGCAGCAAAGCGCGGCGGGCGCAACCGCGTCTGCGTCGCAGGGGATGCCGCGCAAGGCGAGCAGCCTGCAGCTGGCGATGGCGCCGGCCCCGTGCTCGGCCTCGCCGCCTGAGCGCCCCTTCCTCGTGCAACTACTCCACGCCGGTGTAGTTGTGCTACTGTCTGACGGTCCCTGCAAACGAGCAACTGGAGGACTCAGATGAAACAGAGACTTCGCCCACCGCTCGAGCGCGTGCTGTTCGCGCTCGCCGGCAGCGTCACCCTGCTCAGCGCCCTGCTTGCGGCCCTCGTCTCGACCTGGTTCCTGCTGCTCACCGCGTTCGTGGGCATCAACCAATGGCTTTTCGTGCTGCTCGGCGACTGCCCGACATCGCTGATTCTGCGGCGCTCCTGCGGCCTGCGGTCGGCGCTTGCCAGCAGCGCGTCTGAGCTCTCCTGCGCCTCCTCGAGTCGGCAGAGCGCCTGAGCGGCGCCGCCCACCGCGCCACCCACCCCGCGCTCTGAAGCGCCTGCGGCTGGGCGCTCGCTGCCGCCTGTTGACGGATTGCGCGCAAACCGCGAGAATGTGCACATGGATCGTCCCGTCCGCCTCTCCTCGCTTGACACTGCGCTTCTCTATCACGAGTCCTCGGGCCCCTCGCACATGCATGTCGCATCGGTGATGACCTTTCGCGGTCGCGCCCCCGCCTACAGCGCGCTGGTCGAGCACGTCGAGCGGCGGCTGCACCTGGTTCCCCGCTACCGGCAGCGCCTGGCCTTCGTTCCGCTCGGGCAGGGTCGCCCGGTCTGGATCGACGACACACACTTCAACCCCTACTACCACATCCGGCAGGTTGCGCTGCCCGCGCCGGCCGGTGAGAGCAAGCTGAAGGCGCTGGCGGGAGAGATCTTCTCCCAGCGTCTCGCGCGCCATCGGCCGCTGTGGGAGCTTTGGCTGGTCGAGCACCTTGCGGGCGGGCGCTTCGCGCTGATCGCAAAGGCCCACCACGCACTGGTCGACGGCCTCGACGGGGTCGATCTCACAACCGTGCTGCTGGACCGCAGCGCGGCGAGCGCCGCAGCTGAGAACGGTCGGCCGCCGCGTTGGGACGCCCGCCCAGAGCCGCGCCCGGTCAAGCTTTTGACCGATGCGCTGCTCGAGCGCGTGAGTACCCCGAGCGAGCTGGCGCGCAGCGCCAACGCGCTGCTGCGAAGGCCCCGCCGCCTGCTGCGCGCCGCCCGCGAGTCGCTTGCCGAGAGCGGCGCCCTCGCCTTCGCCGGCCTTGCCTCCCCCGCACCGCCCTCCCCCTTCAACGTCGACATCGGCCCCCACCGCCGCTACACCTTCCTCGACGTCCAGCTTGCGCTCTTGCAGGGTGTCAAAGACCGTTTGGGCGGGACGATCAACGACGCTGTGCTGGCCGCGATCGCGCATGCGCTCGGCCGGTACCTGCGCGCGCACGGGCATGAAACCGAAGGGCTCGAGCTGCGGGCGATGGTGCCCGTGAGCGTCCGCGTCGGCGCAGGCGACGCGCGCGCGGTCGGTGAGCTGGGCGCGATGTGGGTGCCGCTGCCGGTGGGTCTCGAGGACATACGTGCGGTCCACGCCCTGATCGCACGTGCCACACGAGCTGAGAGCAGCCGCACGCATGCGGTGCGCGCGCGCGCCCTCACCGGCCTGCCGGGCTTCGCGCCGCCGACAATCCTGAGCCAGGCCGCGCGGCTGCAGGTCCGCCAGCAGTACTTCAACCTCGTCGTCACCAACGTGCCCGGCCCTCAGCTGCCGCTCTACCTGCTGGGGCGCAGGCTCGAGGCTGTCTACCCCGTGCTGCCGCTCGCCGGCCGGCAGGCGCTCGGGATATCGCTGATGAGCTACAACGGGCGCCTGCACTTCGGCCTGCTCGGCGACTACGACGCGCTGCCCGATCTCGAGCAGATCGCAAAGCTGCTCGAGGACGCGATCAGCGAGCTGGCGCGCGCAGCCGCAGCGCAGCGGGGTGTCCGCAGACCCCGGCAGGCGGCCGCGGCCGGTGGGCGAAGCGCTTCAAGCGCAAGGGCGCGCCGTCCCGCCGCGCGCGATCGCGCGGGCGCGACGTGAGCAGGGTGTCGCTGCGGCAAGCGCCTGCGCTGGTCGTGGGCGCCGCGCTCGCGGTGCTGGCGCTCGGCGCCTGCGGCGCCCAAGTCGCTGTTCGCCCCCTGCCGCCCGACCCGCTGCTTGAACTGGTTGCGCTGCAGAAGTTCCCCGTCTACTGGCTGGGGGGCAGCTTTGCCGGTCTGCCGCTGACGGAAGTCAGTCGCGACACCGGCGGGGCGGTCAGCCTCCAGTACGGCGCCTGCCTGCGCGGGGGCCAGTATGAGTGCGTCGCGCCCCTGACCGTCGTGACCTCGCCCGAAGACAGCTTCCTGCCACATGGTCGCGAGCCGCTGCACGTGCACAGGCTGCGCGGCGTGGATGCCTTCATCGCAAGCTCGGGGCGCACCTATGAGATCCCCACGGGCGCCGTTGTGGTCTCGATCTACGCTCGTCAGAGCGCGCTGGCGGCGGCCGCGGCACGCTCGCTGGCGACGCTCAACAGCGCCCGCTTCCCCAACAGCGCGCTGGCGGCGCCGAGCGCAGGCGGAGACTACGCGCGGCTGCCGCTCTCCGGCCAGATGGTGCGGATCGTATCGCCGGCGCGCAGAGCGCAGCGTCCGCTTAGCCGGGCGGTTGCGCGGGCTCGCCCTGGGGCGGGCTGCCGGGGCGCACAGCGATCGTCATGCGCGTGAGCGCGCAGAGGCGCTCGCGATCGTCGCGGCACTCGACCTCCCACACCCAGGTCGTGCGGCCGCGGTGCAATGGGCGCGCGCAGGCGTTGACGGCGCCAGCGACGATCGGCCGCAGGAAGTTCGTGCTGTTGGCCAGTCCGACCGCGTAGCTGCCCTCTGCAGCGACGGCGAGCGCGGTGCCCAGCGAGGCAAGGCTCTCGGCGATCGCGGCGTAGAGGCCGCCGTGGATGAGGCCGTAGGGCTGCTTGACCTCCTCGCGCACGCGCACTCGCCCACGCACCTCTTGGGGCGTCAGCGCCAGCAGCTCAAGGCCATAGAGGCGGTCAAAGCCGCTCACGTGCTCATTGATCTGCGCAAGGTCCAGAGCGTCATCCATCGGCGCCCTCACGATAGACGAGAGGCTAGGCTTGCTCGGAGAGGATGCAAAGCAGATGAGAGCAGCCGACCTGCCGCCCGATCAGCTTGCTGCCCTCTCCCTGCTGCTGCGCCGCGGCCGCTCGCCCGAGCAGATCGCAGCTGCCCTTGGCATCGACGCCGAGGCGGTGCGCGCGCGGGCACGCACGGCGGCGCTTGCGCTGGCGCCAGCGGGCGCGGGGCTTGCAGAGCGCGAGCGCGAGCGGGTTGCGGACTTCCTGCTCGGCTTTGGCGATGAGGCGCAGCGGCTGGTAACGCTCGAGGAGCTCCATGGCTCCGAGCCGCTGCGCGCACTTGCAAGGGAGCTTGCAGGGGCGCTTGCGGAGCTCTCGCCGCGTCCGCTCGCGCTGCTGGGGGTGATCGAGGGCGGCGGGGCGCCGGCGCCGGCGGCCGCGTCTGCGGAGCCGATCGCCGTGGCCGCTCCGGGCTTTAGCGCTCCGCCCAGCCGAGCGCGCACGCATGCCAGCAGGGAGAGCGCGGCGCGCCCGCCGGGTAGCGCCGGCGCGCCTGGGCGCGCGCGCCCGCAGCAGCTGCGCGCAGCCGCAGCCCAAGCGCTTGCAGCCTCAGCGCAGGGCGTGCGCTCCGGAGGCTCCCGCCTGCGGCGGCGCGCCGCTGCGGCGTGGGCTGGGCGGGCCACCCCAGCGGCGCCCGTGCAGGCCTCGCGGCTGGGCGGAGCGCTGCTGCTGACAGCGATTCTCGGCGGCCTGATCGCGGCTCTGGCGCTGAGCGGGGCGCTCGGCGGCTCCGGTGAATCCGCATCGGCGCCAGGCACCTCCAGCACCTCCGGCTCAGGCGTTGCCACCCGCACCTCAAGCAGCGCCGCAGCTGGCGAAGCGCATCCGGAAGCGGTGGTCAAGCTCGCCAGCCCCAACGGCTCGGGCGCACACGGCGAAGCGGTGATCGCGCGCGTGGGCAGCGCGCTTGAGATCGCGATCGAAGCACACGGGCTCTCGCCTGGCAAGGGCGCCACCTACATCGTCTGGCTCTACAACTCCCCCGGCTCCTTCCTCGCGGTCGGCCGCGCGCCGGCGGTCGAATCCAACGGCCGCCTGCCGGGCTCGGCAAGCACGCTGCCCGAAGGCGCAGCCGGCTACCACAAGCTGATCATCACCCGCGAGAGCAGCGCCCTGCCGACCCATCCGGGCGAGATCGTCCTTGAAGGTAAGCTGAGCCTGGGGACGCGGGGCGGCGGCTGAGCGGCATGGCGCAGCGGCAAGACAACGGCAACCATCACACGCGGGCGCAGCGCAGCGCGCAGAGCGGCGCTGCTGCGATCGAGGCCACCCTTTACACCGACCCCGGCTGCCCCTGGGCCTACTCCGCAAATCCGGCGCTGCGCGTGCTCGAATGGCGCTACGGCAGCCAGCTCTCCTGGCGGGTGGTGATGATCGGGCTGACCGAGCGCGCGGAGGAGTACACCGAGCGCGGCTTCACGCCCGCCCGCATGGCGCTTTCGGCGCTGCACTTTCGTCGCTACGGCATGCCCTTTGCGCTGGCGCCGAAGGAGCGCGTCTGCGCCACCGCGCGCGCCTGCCGAGCGGTGGTCGCCGCGCGTCTGCTCTACCCCGGCCGCGAGCTTGCGGTGCTGCGCGCGCTGGCGTTTGCGCAGTTCACCAGTGGCCTGCTGCTTGACGACGACGCGCAGCTCCAGCGCGTGCTCGAGCCGCTCGATCGGGTTGACGCCGCAGCGCTGATCGCCCAGCTTGACTCAGACGTGGTCACCGCCGCCTATGAGCAAGACCGCGCCGACAGCCGCAGCGCCGCCGGCAGCGCCGCGGAGCTGCAGGAGAAGACAGCCGCAAGCGCCGGCCAGGTGCGCTTCACCGCGCCGACCGTGCGCTTCAAGGGCGCGCACGGCGAGCTGCTTGCGGGCGGCTTCCAGCCGGTCGAGGCCTATGACGTGCTGATCGCAAACCTCAACCCGGCTCTGCGGCGGCGCCCGCCGGCGGCAAGCGCGCTCGAGGCGCTGGCTGCCTTCCCTGAAGGGCTCTGCACGCAGGAGGTAGCCGCGATCATGGCTGTGGGCAATGAGCCCCCCGACCGCCGGAGCGCGGAGGCGCAGCTGATCGGCGCCTTGGCCGAGGGTGCCGCGCGCAGGCAGCCGCTGGGGGATGACGCGCTCTGGAGCTGCTCAGGCCAGGCGCAGGAGGGCGTGAGCCTCGCGGCCGGCGAGCCGCTCGCGGCCGCCCAGGGCGGGTAGCTCCACCAGGAAGGAGCAGCCGGCAACGGTCGCGTCGGCCGACTCGACCAGACGGCAGAGCGCCTCCGCGGTGCCGCCCGTCGCCAGCAGATCGTCGTGCACGAGCACGCGTGCCCCGGGGGTGATCGCGTCGGCGTGAAGCTCGAGGCCGTCGTTGCCGTACTCCAGCTCGTAGGAGACGGCGATCGTCCGGTGCGGGAGCTTCCCGGGCTTGCGTGCGAGCACGAACCCGGCCTGCAGCGCAAGCGCAAGCGCTGGCCCCAGCAGGAAGCCGCGCGCCTCGGCGGCGATCACGTAGTCGGGGCGCAGCGGCGCCGCCAGCTTCGCCAGCTGTGAGACGGCCTGGCGCAGCGCGTCGGCATCGGCAAGCAGCGGGGTGATGTCCTTGAAGTCGATGCCTGCGCGCGGGAAGTCGGGAATCTCGCGAATCAGCCCGGCAAGATCCATCGTCTATGCCAGCGAGCGACGCAGATCGGCGATCAGCAGCAGGTGCTTCAACCGTGCGGTGACCGCGGCAAGGTTTTCAAGCGTCTCCAGCGCCTCGCGGCGGCGCTCGCTGTTGCGCGAGCGCAGCGCCGGGGCGAGGATCTGCTCCAGCAGGCTCGCCTCGCGGTCTGCGGAGGAGCGGAAGAGGCGCAGATTGCGCCCGCCCACCCCGAAGCGCGCCAGCTCGGCGACGGCGCGCACGATCTCACGCTCGGTTTCATCGAAGTAGCGCCGGCCCGATCTGACCGTCCCCTTGATGATCCCGTATTCGACCAGCTCCTCCACCAGCGCCTGATCCACCTGGGTCTCCTCGGTGACGCTCTGCAGCGAGAAGAGCGGCCCGGCGGCGTCCTTGGGGTCGATGCTCGCGCGCAGGATGCGCCGCCCGTCGCTGCGTGCAGAGCCTTCTGGCAGCTCGCCGCCGCGCCCGGCGGCAAGCTCCTGGCGGATGACCCGCAGCGGCAGGAACTCATCGCGCTGCAGGCGCAGGATCGTGCGCAGGCGCTCGACGTCTGAGGTGCTGTAGAGGCGGTATCCGCCGGGGGTGCGCCGCGGGCTGATCAGCTTCTGCTCCTCCAGGTAGCGGATCTTTGAGATCGAGAGGTCGGGAAACTCCTGAGCTAAGGTCTTGCAGACGGCGCCGATGCGCAGCGTCCGGCCGCCGGGACCGCTCTGCGCCCTGGCCTCGGCGCCGCCGGCAGTCGCCGCGTCGCTGTCGTTGGCGATCGTGCTCACCGGCCCAGAAAGGTCAGCTTGTACTTGCCGATCTGCAGCTCATCGCCCTCCCCGAGCAGCGCGGAGTCGATCCGCACCCGGTTCACATAGGTGCCGTTGAGCGATCCGCAGTCCTGGATCCTCCACCCCTCCTCGCCGTGCAGGAGCTTGGCGTGATCGCGCGAGACCGTCACATCGTCAAGGAAGATGTCGGATTCCGGGCGGCGTCCGATCCGCACCTCCTCCCCCGAGAGCGGGAAGCTCTCTCCCTCGCGCCCGCCGCCGGCGCGGATCACCAGCGCCGGCCCGGCCGTCGCCCGCAGCCGTTGCGGCGCCAGCGGCTCAGCGGGATCCTCGTCGATGCGCCAGGCCGCTGTCGGCGGCTCTGCGGTGGTCGCCTGCGCAAGCGGCGCCCCGCACTGAGCGCAGAAGTTCGCCTCCTGCGGGTTGACAGCACCACAGCTAGCGCAGCGCTGCGACACGCGCCTCGCGACCTCTCCGCGGCCGGACGCTCAGGCGCCCTCGGGCCGCTCCTCGGCGCCGCGCCCGGCCAGGATGTCGGTCAGACGCCTGACATCCTCGCCGGAGATCACCTCCTGGCCGCCGTCGTGTCGCTTGCGCAGACGGTTGACCAACTCGGCACGCAGGATGTCGATCTTCCCGTGGAGGATGCGCCTCTGGTAGGAGATCTCGTGCTCTTCCTTGGTCAGCTCGCCGATCAGCTCCTTGAGCTCGATGTCCGACAGCGACCCGAGATCCGGGAAATTGTCCATGGCGTCTTTAGCTCTCCTCTCGCGGATGACTGAAGGCAGCCTACGCGCCACCGCCCTCTGCACGGCGGGCGCCTGCCTGGAGGAAGTATAGAGGCAGGCGCTGGCAACGTCAAGCTAAGGCTGAGCGTGAGGCGGCAGCGTCACGATCCCCAGCCAGTACTCGTCAATTGTGTAAACAACACGCATGAACTCCTTCAGCCGGACCGGCTTGCGGATGTAGGAGCTGACATGGTGCTTGTAGGCATAGAGGATGTCCTGGTCGGCTGCCGAGGTCGTGAGCACGACGACGGGGATCGCGCGCAGGTTGGGATCCCCTTTGAGCTCGAGCAGCACCTCACGCCCGTCCTTGCGCGGCAGGTTGAGATCAAGCAAGATCAGGTCGGGGCGGGGAGCATCGGCGAATGTGCCCTCGCGGCGCACGAAGGCAAGCGCCTGCTCGCCGTCGCGGGCAACGTGAACCTGGTTTGCGAACTTGCCCTCCGCAAGCGCCTGGCGCGTGAGCTCGATGTCGCCTGGAGAGTCCTCGACGAGCAGAATCTGCACTAGGTGCACCTGCGCTCCGGCGCCCTGGTCCGCCCAGGCAGGCGAGGCACGCTGTGGCGGCTCGCTCATCGGCGCTCCCTGCCGTTGCCCGCCGCGCCGGCCAGAGCCGCTGCGAACGTGGCTGCGTCCGCGCCTGCGAGCGGCGGTCGCCCGCCCGCTGCTGCGGCGACCTCGTCGGGGATTGTGAAGCTGAAGCGCGTGCCTCCGCCTGGCGCCGGCTCGCAGCGGATGCGGCCGCCGTGGCGCTCGACGATGCGCTTGACGATCGCCAGCCCGATGCCGGTGCCCGGCACCTCGCGGCCGTGCAGGCGTCGAAACATCATGAACACCTGCTCGGCATGGGCGGGGTCGATGCCGGGGCCGTTGTCGATCACATCGAAGCGCCACGCTGCGCCCTCCCGCTGGGAGGTGACCGACACCCGTGGGGGACCCTGCTCGCAGAACTTGATCGCGTTCCCGATCAGGTTCTGGAAGACCTGGCGCAGGAGCGTGGGCTCGGCGGTGATCACGGGCAGCTCGCCGGTCTCAAGCGTCGCCGCGCTTTCGGTGATGATCGCAAAGAGCGAGTCGGCCACTTCCCTGATCAGCGCGCCGACGTCCACGGCGCAGAGGGCGAGCTCGACGCGGCCGGCGCGTGAGTAGGCAAGCAGGTCGTCGATCACCGCCTGCATCCGCTCGACGCCGCCGATCGTGAAGTCGATGAAGCGCCTGGCCTCCTCGTCGAGGCGCTCGCCGTAGCGCTCGCCAAGCAGCTCGACGAAGCCGGCGATCACGCGCAGCGGCTCGGAGAGATCGTGCGAGGCGGCGTAGGCGAACTGCTCCAGCTCTTCGTTGGAGCGCCGCAGCTCCGCTTCGGCACGCATGCGCGCCGTCACGTCGCGGGAGATCGACAGGAAGGCGGCGATCTCCTGATTGCGCCCGCGCACGGGCGTGATCGTCGACTCCACGTCGATCAGCTGCCCGTCCTTGCGCACCAGCCTGGCTACGTAGGGGTCGATGCTCTCTCCGGCGCGAAGGCGCTGGTTGAGCATCGCCCGCTCCTGCTCGCGCCCGTCAGCGGGAATCAGGATGGCCGCGCGTTGGCCGAGCATCTCATCTGCGCTGTAGCCGAAGAGCTGCTGCGCCCTCTGGGTCCAGGCGATCACGCGCCCCTCTAAATCCGTGCAGATCAGCGCGTCGGGACTTGACTGCGCAAGAGCGGTCAGGATCGCCTGCGGATCGCCAAGCAGCTCGCTCGCGGCGCGGAAGGGGCTCACCGCGAGGCCTCCCCGCCGCCCACCAGCTTGCTCACGCGCCGCGGCAGCTCGGCGGCGCTCAGCGCCCGTGCAAAGAGGAAGCCCTGGACGAGCTCGCACCCTGCGGCGCGGACGAGCGAGAGCTGCGCCTTGCTCTCGACGCCCTCCGCCACCGCGTGCAGGCTTGCGGCATGCACCACTCCCAGCACCGCGCCAAACATGCGCGCGAGGTCTTCGTCGTCGGCCGCCTGGCGCAGAAAGGCACGGTCGATCTTGACCGCCTGCACCGGCAGCGAGCGCAGCATCGAGAGCGAGGAGTAGCCGGTGCCGAAGTCATCGAGGGCGAGTGAGACGCCGAGCTCGCGCAGCTGCGAGAGCGCCCGCACGGTCGCTCGCTCATCGCCGGCGATCGACGTCTCGGTCACCTCCAGGCAGATGTTGCGCGCCGGCAGCCCGCTCTCCGCAAGGGTCTCCTCGAGCGCCCGCCGCGCCGCCTGGGAGGCAAGCTGCGCGCCTGAGAGGTTGACGGAGAGCAGCGTGCTTGGCGGCAGCACGCCCGTCTTGATCCACTCCGAGAGCTGGCGGGCGCCCTCCCTGAGGACCCAGGCGCCGATCGGCACGATCATGCCCGTTTCCTCGGCGATCGGCACGAACTCCTCGGGCGCCAGCAGCCCGCGCCCGCTGTGGCGCCAGCGCAGCAGCGCCTCGAGCGCGAAGAGCTGCGGCCGCTCACCGACCTGCACGACCGGCTGGTAGTGGAGCTCGAGCTCGCCGCGCTCCAGCGCGCCGCGCAGCGCGTGCTCGAGCTCCAGCGCGGCAAGCGCCGCCTCGTGCAGGGCGGCCTCGAAGAGGGCGATGCCGCTGCCTTCGCGCTTGGCCCGATACATCGCCGAGTCGGCATGGCGCAGCAGCGCCTCAGCGCTCACCTCCGGGCCGCCGAAGGCGATGCCGATGCTGGCGTCCACCGCGATCTCGCGGCCGCGCAGGACGATCGGGGCCGAGAGCACGCTGCGTGCCCGCTCGGCGACGTGGATCGCCTCATCCTGGCCGTGGAGCTCCTCGCAGAGGATGACGAACTCATCGCCGCCGAAGCGGGCGACGGTGTCGCTCGGCCTGACCATGCGCCGCAGGCGACCGGCGAGGGCGACCAGCAGCTCGTCGCCGGCCTCATGCCCGAGCGAGTCATTGATCGTCTTGAAGCGGTCGAGATCGATGAACATCAGCGCCAGCGCGCGGCGTTGGCGGTGGTAGCGGGCCAGCGCGCTCTCCAAGCGGTCGAGCAGGAGCATGCGGTTGGGGAGCCCCGTGAGCGCGTCGTGCAGCGCCTGGTGAGAGAGGCGCAGCTCGGAGCGCTTGCGCTCGATCGCATAGCGCATGCAGCGCACGAGCAGCTCGCCGTCTGCGCGTCGCTTGGCGATGAAGTCCTGCGCTCCCTGCTGGAGCGCGCTGATCGCAAGCTCCTCGTCCTCGTTGCCGGTCAGCACGATCACGGGCACGCTCGGGCTGAGCGCCTGCACGACCTCCAGCGCTTGCAGGCCATGGGCGTCGGGCAGCGAGAGGTCGAGCAGCACGCAGTCGATGTTGTGGGAGCGCAGCGCGCTGCGTGCCTCCGCGAGGCTTGCCGCGGCGTGCACGGAGAGCGCCCCGCCCAGCGCCTGGCGGAGCATCGCGTCCACCAGCGTGGCGTAGGCCGCGCTGTCCTCAACGACAAGCAGGCTGAGCACCTTGCGTGAGAAGCGTCCTTGGCCCTTTGGCTGCGGGGGTGTTGCTCTCAGGGCTGCACGGACTCTCATGGAAGCTTCGCGGCGGCGGTGCGCACGACAGGTGCTCGGGCGCAGCGCCGCGACCCGATCGCCCAATTGTGCCACGACGTACATGAAAGCTGAAGTGCCCCTGCGGGCCGAGTGCATCGGCCCTCGCGGGCAGCCCGGCTGCCCGCCGAGGGCCGCTGCGCGCTCAGGCTCCAGTGGCGCGGCGCGCACCGGGAAGCTGGCGCAGCCCGCCGCGCAGATAGATGGCGCTTGCGCCATAGGCGAGCGCCAGCGCGCAGTAGAGGAAGCCGGTGCCGACGCTGCGCAGGCCCGCGAGCGCGAAGAAGACCGCCGCCCCGGCCCCGGCGAGCGCCGCGCGGCCGAGCACGTTGACCTTCAGAGCGATACCGCGACGCTGGGCGAGCCGTCCGAGCGCGATCATCGCAAGCTCGCGCGCTGCCAGCAGCGCCAGCGGGGCCAGCGGCAGCAGCGACCAGCGCAGGCAGACGGCGACCGCCGCTAGCACGAGCAGGCGATCGGCAAGCGGGTCCACAAGCGCGCCCAGGCGGCTGTACTGCCCGGTGGCGCGCGCAAGCGCGCCGTCGGCGATGTCCGAGAAGGCGATCAGCGAGAAGAGGATCAGCGCGAGCGTCGACCGCGTGGGGTCTTCAAGCAGGTAGAGGGCACAGAAGGCAGGGATGCCGAGCAGACGCGCGAATGTGATTAGGTTGGGCAGCGTGAGCGGCCGCAGCGGCGCCTGCGCTCCCGCCGTGCCCGATGGCTCCTCCCCCCGCCTGATGCCGAGCAGGAGCGCCCATCGCTGCAGCGCGCTCAGGGAGCCTCCTGCCAACGCTCGCGCAGCGCCCGCACGAGCTCCTCGCCCTCCAGGCTCAGCGGCAGCGGCGCGCCCTCGAGCAGGCCGCGGCGCACCTGGACCTCGACCTCGCCGCGCTGAAGCGCTCTGCGACCGACCGTCAGCCGCAGCGGGCAGCCGAGCAGCTCGGCCACGGTCAGCTTCTCGCCGGTGCCGAGGTCGCGGTCGTCGTAGAGGACGTCGATGTGCTCGGCGCGCAGGGCCTCGCTGGCGCAGATGCGCTCATAGAGATCCTCGGCGGCGGCGCGCTCCTCGCTGCCTGGGCGCCCGAGCGAGACGAGGTGGATCGCAAAGGGTGCGAGCGCGCGCGGCCAGGAGATGCCACGCTCGTCGGCAAGCTGCTCGACCGCGGCCGCCGCGATTCGCGCCGGGCCGATGCCGTAGGAGGCCATCCACAGCGGCTTGGCGCGGCCGTCCTCATCGAGGTAGCTTGCCTCCAGCGGGGTGGAGTAGCGCACACCGAGCTTGAAGATGTTGGCGACCTCGATCGCGCGCTCGATCACGATCGGGTGGCCGGCGACGGTGTCGCCCTCCTGCACCATCCTGATGTCGGCGCTGATGTGCTGAAAGTCGCGGCCGGGTCGCACGCCGCGCAGGTGCGCGCCGGGCCGGTTTGCGCCCGTGACGTAGCATCCCGCAGGCACCGCTTGATCGAGCACGATCCTGACATCGCCGCTCCTGGGATCGACCGGCCCGATGAAGCCGACCGGCCCGATCTGCGCCTCGATCTCCTCGGGGCGAGCGGGACGCACCGGCCCGCCGAGCGCGCGCGCGAGCTTGACCTCGTTGACGCGGTGGTCGCCGCGCACGAGCGCAAGCCAGAGCGCCGGACCCTCCAGAGCGCCCTCGCCCGCTGCCGCGCGCACGACCGGGTAGGCCTTGAGCAGCGCGCTCGGATGCACGCCGAGCAGCTGCGCGACCTCCTCGACGCGGGTCAGGCCGGGGGTCGACACCTCCTCGGGCGCCGCGCGCTCGGCGTCCGGGGAGGCCGGGCGCGCCTGGGCGCTTGCAACCTCGACATTCGCGGCATAGCCCGGTGCGAGGGCGATCTCGTTCTCGCCCGCTGCGCACGGTGCCATGTACTCGTGTGCGCCGAGCCCGCCCATCATCCCGACATCGGACTGCACGCGGTACCAGCGCAGCCCTGTGCGCTCCATGATGCGGTCGTAGGCGCCCACGAAGCGCTCGTAGGTCGAGTTCATCCCCGCTTCGTCGCGGTCGAAGGAATAGGCGTCCTTCATGATGAACTCGCGCGTGCGCAGCACTCCGGCGCGCGGGCGCGGCTCATCGCGCTCCTTGACCTGGAAGTGGTAGAGGGAAAGCGGCAGGTCGCGGTAGGAGCGGATCAGCTGCGCGGCGTGGTAGGTGACGATCTCCTCGTGGGTCATCGCCAGCACCAGCTCCGCCTCGCGGCGATCGCGCAGCTTGAAGAGCTCGGGGATGTCGTAGCGGCCGGTGCGCCGCCAGGGCTCCGCGGGCCCGAGCACGGGCATCAGCACCTCCTGGGCGCCGATCGCCTCCATCTCGGCGCGGATCAGCGCCTCGATCTTGCGATGCACGCGCCAGCCGGCGGGCAGCCACGTCCACAGCCCCGCGCCCAGCTGGCGCACCAAGCCGGCGCGCACCATCAGGCGGTGGGAGAGCGCCTCGGCGTCGGCCGGCGCCTCACGCTCGGTGGGCAGCAGATATTCAGAGAGCCTTGTCATCGTCGGTCGCGATCCTCTGCGCGAGCGAGCGTACACGCTTGTGGTCATCGCCGAGCCTGAGGGCGCCTGCGCGTCGGATGGACGCCGGCCTGGGGCAGGCGACGACCGGCGCCCCGTCTGCGCCCGTCGCTGCCGCGCCTGGCCGCATCGCCCGCCGGCGGTCTCTGCTGAGGCTAGAGGAAGAAGCGCTGCCGGAGGCTGTAGACGAAGGACTGCAGGCGCACGTCGAGGACGAGGTTGCCGAGCGCGACATTGACGTCGACGAGGTGCGTCCCCCACTGCGGGCCGAGCGTTTCCCGCAGCTGTTCGCGGACGTCGCCGGGCGCGCCCACGTAGCTGAGCTGCAGCCAGCTGGCGCCGTTTTCGTTGCGGCAGCGGGCGTCGTACTGGCCCGGGTAGGAGACCCAGGGCGTCGGCGCCTTGGGAGTCTGGGTGACAATCCCAAGCAGGCCTGGGAAGGGGCGCGTGGGGTAGTCGGGCAGCAGCGGCCCTTCAGAGCCGCTCTGGAAGAAGAGCGTCGGGTTCACGCACAGCACCTGCGGGTGTTCGACGCCTTCTGTGCCCGTGCCCAGCCCGAGCAGCGGGCTCTGCGGCCGCCCGAAGAAGGATGGGTTCGGCGGTTCGTGCAGGAAGCTCGAATAGGCGATCACACACCCCGTCTGCCAGATCGCTCGGCAGGCTGGGACGTTCTTGAAGGAGCCGCCCACGTTCCTGCCTTCCGGCACGATCACATTGCCCCCCAGCAGGATCGAGGAGACCATCTGCGCCCGCAGCGCCGGGTTGGGGTCGATCAGTTCCCTGATCAGCTGGATCAGCATCGCCGCGCCCTGCGAGTGGCCGATCAGCACGAAGCCGCGTCCGTGGTTGTAGCGCTCAAGATATTCGAGGAAGGCGGCGCGCACGCCCAGGTAGGCCTTGATCGCCCCTTCCGGCGAGATCCCGCCGGGGTTGTTGATCGCCTGAAGCGTCAGCTGCGGGTAGATCGGCGCGTAGAGCTTGCAGTCCTGCGAGAAGCGCGAGGCCTGCGCTTCGGCGATCGCTTCCTCTTCGGGGTCGATTTCAAGGCTTGCGTTCTCGGCGCCCTGCGAGCTGACGGTCGGGTAGACGTAGAAGCAGTCGATCGGCGGGTTGCCGGCCGGCCGCGGGTTGGTCACAAACGAGCTGCCGTCGGCAAGCTCAACGGTCGTTTCCTCGCTTGCCAGACAGGGGTTGTGGGCAAGGCCGGGCTTGCACAGCCAGACTGCTTCGGGCGTGCCTTCGACAGCCGCCGCAGCGCTGCCCGCCCCGCCGCCGAGGGCAAAGAGCGCGGTGGCGCAGAGCAGGGCGATGCCCCTGCAGCGCACACGCCCTGCGGCCAGCGACCCCATCGATCGAGCGGTTGCAAGCATCTTCATCTCATAACCTCCGTGGGCGCCGGAGATCGCGCTGCGCAGCGCCTTTGACCCCATTCTCGCGCGGTCGATCGCCGTTGTCAAGCCGAGGAGGGCAGGCACCCCCCGACCGGCGGGTCACCGCCGCCTGCGCGCCCGACCAGCTTTGATAGAACCCTCCCGTCCACCACCAACCGAAGGAGAAGGAGCGAAAGATGGCCTTTACGGTTCCCCCCCTCCCCTACCCCTATGACGCGCTCGAGCCGCACATCGACAGGCAGACGATGGAGCTGCACCACGACAAGCACCACCAGGCCTACGTCGACAACGCCAATGCCGCGCTTGCGGGCACCGCGCTTGAGCAGGCAAGCGTCGAGGAGGTGCTCAAGCGCCTCTCAGAGCTGCCCGAGGCGGTACGCCAGAAGGCCGCCAACAACGCCGGCGGCCATTACAACCACACGCTCTTCTGGGAGCTGATGAGCCCGCAGGGCGGCGGCTCCCCGGAGGGGGCGCTCGCGGAGGCGATCAACGCGACGTTTGGCTCCTTCGATCAGTTCAAGGAGCAGTTCAAGGCCGCCGGCGTGGCGCGCTTTGGCTCCGGCTGGGCGTGGCTGATCCACGACGGGTCGGGCCTCGCGATCACCTCCACCCCCAACCAGGACAACCCGATCTCAGACGGCAAGACACCGCTGCTGGGGGTCGATGTCTGGGAGCACGCCTACTACCTCCGCTACCAGAACCGCCGCCCCGAATACATCGACGCCTGGTGGAACACCGTCAACTGGGCGAAGGTGGCCGAGCTCTTCAGCGCCTGCTGAAGCGCCGGCCAGCCACCCGCTGAGAGGCCGCAGCCGTCGCGCTCGGCGGCTGCCGCCCCGCCTCATCGTCGGCCGTCGGGGCGCCCTGGGCGAAGGCGCCGGCGAGCACCGCCTCCGCCTCGGCGTCCTGCTTGGCCGCCTCCGCCTCGAGCGCTGCCATGCGCTCGGGCGTCATCGCGCCCGAGTCCTCGTTCTCCGCAAGCCAGGCACGCGCCGCCGCGGCCTGCTGCTCGTCGCGCTGCACGACCCGGCCGGCCGCGTAGTAGCGGTCGATCTCCTTGAAGAGCTCCTCGACCAGTCGCTCCGTCGGCACCTTGCGCAGCGGCTCGCCCTTGCAGTAGATCATGCCCATGTCCTTGGCGCCGGTGATGCCGAAGTCGGCGTGTCTGGCCTCCCCGATGCCGTTGACCGCGCAGCCGAGCACTGAGACCACGATCGGGTCCTCGTAGGCGCGCAGGCGCTCCTCGATCTCCGCGACGACGGAGTCCATGTCGAACTGCAGGCGCCCGCAGGTCGGGCAGGCGATCAGCACGGGCCCGCGCTCGCGCAGCTTCAGCGCCTTCAGGATCTCCCAGGCCACCTTGACCTCCTCCTCGGCGTGGAAGGTCGAGAGCGAGATGCGGATGGTGTCGCCGACCCCGTCGGCAAGCAGCGTGCCCAGGCCTACAGCCGACTTGAGCGACCCCGACCACTTGGTGCCGGCCTCGGTTATGCCGATGTGCAGCGGATAGGGGATGCGCTCGGAGAGCAGGCGGTTGGAGGCGATCGTGTCCGGGACCGATGTCGACTTCATCGAGACCTTGAAGTTGGTGAACTCCAGGCGCTCCATCAGCTCGACCGTCTCGACCGCCGCGCGCACGAGCGCCTCGACGGGGTCGCTGAACTCAAGCTCGCGCAGGTGCTTGGGGAGCGAGCCCGAGTTGACGCCTACGCGCAGCGGCGTCCCCAGGCGCTTGGCCTCGGCGACGACCTGGGCAACCTTCTCGGGGCCGCCGATGTTGCCGGGATTGATGCGCACGCAGTGCGCGCCCGCAGCAAGCGCCTTGAGCGCAAGCGTGTGGTTGAAGTGGATGTCGGCGATCACCGGGATCGGCGAGCGCTTAAGGATCTCCTTCAGCGCTTCAGCGTCCTGCTCGCGCGGCACCGCCACGCGCACGATGTCGGCGCCCGCCTCAGCGACGGTCTCAATCTGCGCGAGCGTCGCGCCGACGTTCGCGGTCTCGGTCTTGGTCATCGTCTGGACCGCGACCGGCGCGCCGCCGCCGATCGGCACGCTGCCGACCATGATCTGATGCTTGGAGGCCATCGGGGCAATTCTACGCCCCCGGCGGCCCACACCACGCAGCGACCGTGATCGTGCCCCTCACGGCGGCGTGGCGGGCTGCGATCGCCGGCGGGCGTCGGGACGCTGCGCGAGCGCCCTAGCGGTGGATCGAGAGGCTCCCGTTGGCGAGCGAGTGGATGTCGTTGGAGAGGCCGATCGCCGCGAGCAGGACCACCAGCAGGACACCCACCATCGAGGCGCGTTCCATCACCCAGTAGGGGATCGCCTTGCCGCGCACCTTCTCCGCAAGCGCCCAGAAGAGGTGCCCCCCGTCGAGGGGCAGGAAGGGAAAGAGGTTGATGATCGCCAGCGAGAGCGAGAGCAGCGCAAGGATGAAGAAGGCCGCCGAGACGCTGTAGCTGAAGGCTTCGCTGGTGACCGCGGAGACGCCCACGATGCCGTGCAGCTGCGCACGCGCCTTTTCGCTGGTGAAGATTTCGCCGATCTTCGACACCGTGACGGTGGTCACGTGCCACATCTCGCTCGCGCTCGATGCCATCGCTTCGCTGGCGCTTTCGCTGCGCCGCGCGGCCAGGAAGTCGAAGCCCACGAGCATCCGCCCTTCCTTGGCGTTGTAGCGCGGCCGCAGCGAGACCGTCAGCGAGCGCCCGCCGCGCTCGATCGTCAAGCGCACCGGCGTGGCCGCCGGGCAGCCTTCCACCGGCGCGCCCGCGCAGCGGTGGGAGGCGATCTCCGAGACGAAGCTGGCGCTGCTTCCGTGCAGGCGCACCGGGTGGCCGTCGACGGCGATGATCTCATCGCCCCTGCGCAGCACGCCCGCTGCGGCCGAGCCCGGCAGCACGGCCGCAACGCGCGCCTGGTGGGCGGTGGCGGGCTTGTAGGCGGAGAATGCATATACCCCCCACAGGATCAGGAAGGCCATGAGCACGTTCATCGCGGGGCCCGCCGCGATCACGGCCATCCGCTTCCATACCGGCTGGCTGAAGTAGCCGCGCGGGTCATCCTCGTCGACGATGCCGCGCGGGCCGGACGCGCTCGCCGCGTGCCTGGCGGGCGCATCGGCATCGGCGCCTGACGCCCTGCCGGGCACGCGTTCCAGCGGCGCCATGCCCGCGATCTTGACGTAGCCGCCGAGCGGGATCGCGCCGATCATGTATTCGGTCTCGCCGAAGCGCACGCCCACCAGCTTGGGCGGGAAGAAGAGCGAGAAGCGTTCCACGCGCATGCCCACCGCCTTTGCCACCGCGAAGTGGCCGAGCTCGTGGACGACGATGAGGATGATGATGCCGATGAATGTGAGCGCCCAGCTCATGTGCTCAGTCTGCCAGGAGGAACGGTGCGCGCCGCCGGGCCCTCGACCCCTAGGCCAGCGCCAGCACCGCCTCGCGCGCCAGCGCGCGCGCTCTGTGGTCTGCGGCATAGAGGTCCTCGAAGGAGTGCACCGGCTCGGCGCCGGCGCGCTCGAGCGTCTGCGCGATCACCGCATCGATGGCCAGAAACCCCAGCGCGCCCTCCAGAAAGGCGTGAACTGCGACCTCGTTGGCGGCATTGAGCACGCACGGGCCGCTGCCGCCCGCAAGCGCGGCCTCGCGCGCCAGGCGCAGGCAGGGGAAGGCCTCCTCGTCGGGAGCCTCGAAGTCGAGCCTGCCGACCTCGACTAAGTCGAGCGTGCGCACGGGCAGGGCGCCGCGCTCGGGATAGTGGAGCGCGTAGGAGATCGGCACGCGCATGTCCGGATAGCCCAGGTGCGCAAGCGTGGCCCCGTCGCAGAGGTCGATCAGCGCGTGCACGATCGACTGCGGGTGCACGAGCACCGCGATGCGCTCGTAGGGGACGCCGAAGAGGTGATGGGCCTCGATCACCTCCAGCCCCTTGTTCATCAGCGTCGCCGAGTCGACCGTGATCTTGCCCCCCATCGACCAGGTCGGGTGCGCCAGCGCCTGCTCCACGCCCACCTCCGCCAGCTGCGCGCGGAGCCGCCCGCGGAAGGGTCCGCCGGACGCGGTCAGCACCAGCCGCCTCACCGTCCCGGCGCGTGGCGGCGCAGCCGATTGCGCGCCGGCGTGCGCCTCGCCGGCGAGCAGCTGGTGCAGCGCGGAGTGCTCGGAGTCGACGGGGATAATGCGCGCCCCGGTGGCCTCGGCCAGCGCGCCGACAAGCTCGCCTCCCACCACCAGCGACTCCTTGTTGGCGAGCGCGAGGTCGATCGACTCGCCGAGCGTCGCGACCGTCGGCCCCAGGCCCGCCGCGCCGACGAGGGCGTTGAGCACCAGGTCGGGCTCAGTGGCCTCGATCAGCTCCACCAGGCCCGCCGCGCCGCTGTGAACCCGCCCGGCAGTCCAGGACTCCGCGGCGCGCGCGGCCGCATCGGCATCCGCCAGCGCGATCGCGCTCACGCCAAAGCTCGCCGCGAGCTCAAGCAGGGCAGCCCAGGAGCGCTCCGCCGCCAGCCCCACCACGGCAAGCCCCTCGGAGCGCTCGACCACGTCGAGCGCCTGGCGACCGATCGAGCCGGTCGCCCCGAGGATCAGGAGCCGCTTAGGCATACGCCTGCCAAATGTAGTAGCCGACGACAAGCGCGAACATCAGGGCGTCGAGACGGTCCAAGACGCCGCCATGCGGGCCAAAGATGCGCCCGGAGTCCTTGACATGCGCATCGCGCTTGATGAAGGACTCAAAGAGGTCGCCGAGCGGGGCGAGCGCAGCTATCCCCACACCCAGCACCAGCGCGTGCTCGGAGGGCAGCCATTCCTGGAAGCGGCCCGCCAGCCAGACCCCGCCGACGGCGCAGATCATGCCGATCAAGAGGCCCTCGACGGTCTTCCCGGGCGAGATCCGCGGCGCGAGCGCGTGCTCGCCGAAGAGATGCCCGCCGATGTAGGCGCCGGTGTCCGACGCGAGCGTTCCGATCAGGACGTCAAGCACCAGGCCGCCGCCGTGGCTGCGGTCGCGCAGCAGCACCGCGTGGGCAAGCGCGAGCCCGATCCAGAAGATCGCCAGCAGGGTGAGGCCGAGCGCGCCCGCGCGGGGGCGCTCCTGAAGCAGCGTCAGCAGAAAGAGCACCGGCAGCGAGGCGACTGCCGCCAGCAGCACCGCCGAGGGGCCGCCGTAATAGGCGCCCAGCAGCAGCCCTGCCAGCGAGAGGAAGCCGGCCAGGCGCACGGGGTGCGCGCGCGGGTACATCGCAAAGAGCTCGTGCATGCCGATCACACCGACCACGAGCACGCCGATCACGAACACCAGCCCGCCTGAGCCGATCAGGGCAAGCGCCAAGAACAGCGCCGGAACGGCGATCAGGATGCGTCCCAAAAGCTCCGAGCGCTGATTGCGGCGCGCGTGGCGGCGCGCGCGGGGCGTGCTCATCGCCCGCCGAACCGCCGACTGCGCGCACGGAACTCCTCCAGGCAGGCGACGAGATCCGCGCGCGAGAAGTCCGGCCAGAGCTCATCGCGAAAGATCAGCTCGGAGTAGGCGGCCTGCCAGAGCAGATAGTTGGAGATGCGATGCTCCCCAGAGGTGCGGATGATCAGGTCCGGGTCGTGCATCTCCGGCGCGTAGAGCCCCCGGCGGAACGCCTCCTCGCCGCCGCCCGCATAGCGCTCTGCCGCGTCGAGGATCTCCGCGCGCCCGCCGTAGTTGAAGGCCACATAGAGGGTGATGCGAACATCCTTCGCGGTCGCCGCTTCCGCGCTTGCCATCTTCTCCACCAGCCCCGCGGGCAGACCCTCGCGGCGGCCGATGAAGCGCAGCTGCGCGCCCTGGGCGATCAGGTCGGGCAGTTCGCTGTCCAGGCGGCGCTCGAACATCGCAAGCAGCTGATCCACCTCCTCGCGGGGGCGCGACCAGTTCTCCGTCGAGAAGGAGTAGACGGTCAGCTCGCGGATGCCCAGCTCGAGCGCGTCTTCCAGGCGCGCCCTGACGGCATCGGCGCCCGCCTCGTGTCCGCGCCAGACGGGCAGGCCGCGAGCGCGGGCCCAGCGCCCGTTGCCATCGGTGATGATCGCAACGTAGCGGGCCATCTGCTCCTGCGCCTGCTCCCGCTGCGCAGCGCCCATCAGATCTCGAGGATCTCCGCTTCCTTGTGCTTCAGGAGCCGGTCGATCTCGGCAACATGCTCGTCGGTGAGCTGCTGCAGCCCGCCCTCCGCACGGTGCTCGTCATCCTCAGAGACGGCGCCCTCGCCCTTGCGCCGACGCAGCTCGTGCATGATGTCGCGGCGGATGTTGCGCACCGCGACGCGGCCCTCCTCGGCCAGCCCCTTGACGACCTTTACGAGCTCCGTGCGGCGCTCCCCGGTCAGCTCCGGGATCACGAGGCGGATCATGTTGCCGTCGTTGGAGGGGGTCAGCCCGAGGTCGGACTCGCCGATCGCCCGCTCGATCGCGGCAATCGCGGAGCGGTCGTAGGGCTGGATCGTGAGCAGGCGCGCCTCGGGCGCGGCGACGCTCGCAAGCTGACGCAGCGGCGTCTGGGCGCCGTAGTAATCGACGGTCAGGCGGTCTAGCAGCGCCGGGCTCGCGCGCCCGGTGCGCACGGTTGCAAGCTCGTGCGCCACCGACTCGACGGACTTGGACATGCGCGCGCGCGCGTCGGCGAGCAGCTCGGCGACGCCACCCTCGGTGCTCACGCGCGCCCCCCCGCGACGTGCCTAGTGCCGAGCACCTCAGGCTGTCCTATCCGGCTTGCTCTGAACGATCGTCCCAACACGCTCGCCGGAGATTATCCGAGTGATGTTCTCGGCATCGTCCATGTTGAAGACCCGCAGCGGCATCTCGTTCTCCATGCAGAGCGCAAGCGCGGTGGAGTCCATCACGCGCAGGCGTCGCTCGATCGCCTCCATGTGCGTGATCTCAGGGATGAAGGTGGCGCTGGGATCGAGCGCGGGGTCGGCGCTGTAGACGCCCTCGACGCCGTTCTTGGCCATCAGGATCACCTCTGCGCGGATCTCCGCCGCGCGCAGCGCCGCGGCGGTGTCGGTGGTGAAGAAGGGATTGCCGGTGCCGGCGGCAAAGATCACGACCCGACCCTTCTGCAGATGGCGGATGGCGCGCCGGCGGATGTAGGGCTCGGCGACCTCGGCGACGCCGAGCGCCGACTGAACGCGCGTGTCGGTGCCCATGCGCTCGAGCGTGTCCTGCAGCGGCAGCGCATTGAGCAGCGTGGCGAGCATCCCCATGTAGTCGCCCGTCGCGCGCTCCATGCCCTCAGCGGCGGCGCTGATGCCGCGGAAGATGTTCCCCGCGCCCACGACGATCGCCACCTCGACGCCTGCGGCATGAACCGCGCTGACCGCGCCCGCGACCGCCTGCAGGCGATCGAGGTCGGTCCCGTAGGGACGCTCGCCCATCAGCGCCTCGCCGGAGAGCTTCAGCAGGACGCGCTTGTAGACGGCCGCGCTCACATCATGAGCCGATCGCAAAGCGCGCGAAGCGGCGGATCACGATGTTCTCGCCCGTCTTCGCCGCAAGCTCGGCGCGCAGCTCCTCGATCGTCTTCTTGCCGTAGCGCTCGCTGTTGATGTGCTGCTGGTCGAGCAAGACGATCTCCTCGAGCCATTTGCGCAGGCGTCCCTCGGTGATGCGCTCGCGAACCTGCTCGGGCTGATCGGCCGCCTGCTCCTCGAGCACGCGACGCTCGCTGGCGATCTCCTCCTCGGGCACTTCCGATGCGGCGATGTAGCGCGGGTCCGCGTGGGCGATGTGGGCTGCGAGGTCGCGAGCAAAGGCGATCAGCTCCTCGTTGCGGGCGACGAAGTCGGTCTCGCAGCCCACCTCGACGAGCACGCCGACGCGACGGTTGAAGTGCAGATAGCACTCGATCGCTCCCTCGGCCGCCTCGCGCTCGGTGCGCTTTGCGGCCTGCGCGCGCCCCTTCACGCGCAGGATCTCCGTGGCGCGCTCCATATCGCCCTGCGCCTCCTCCAGCGCGCGCTTGCAGTCCATCATGCCGGCGCCGGTGCGCTCGCGCAGGGCCTTGACGTCAGCTGCCGCAACCTGGCTCACTCGCGACCTCCTTCCTGTTGTGGGGTGGCATCGCCGCCGCCGCTGCGCATCGCCGGCTCCGCTCCTGCGGGCGCAAAGGCGCCGGGTCCTTGCTCTGGCTCGGGCGAGAAGGAGCGGCCGGAGGGCTCGCCGCCGCCCGGCGCCTCACTGGGCTGCGCCTGTGCTTCGGCGGCGCGCTTGGCCGCATCCTCCTCTTCACGACGCGCCTGCTCTGCCTCGCGGGCGCGGGCGCGCTCCTCGGCTTCGCGGCGCTCCTGCTCGGCGGCTTCGCGGCGGGCCTGCTCCTCCTCGCGGCGGAATGCGCTTGCGCCCTCGGCGACCGCTTCGCCGATCGCGTGGGCGATCAGCGAGCAGGAGCGGATCGCGTCGTCGTTGCCGGGGATCACGTGGTCGATCGGGTCCGGGTCGCAGTTGGTGTCCACGAGCGCGATGATCGGTATGCGCAGGCGGCGCGCCTCGCGTACGGCGATCTCCTCGGTGTTGACGTCGATCACGAACACCGCATCCGGAACGCGCTGCATGTCCATCACCCCGCCGAGGTTTGCGCGCAGCTTCTCGAGGTCCGCTTCGGCGGTCATCCGCTCCTGCGTGGGCAGCAGCTGCAGCTGGTCCTCGCGCGCGTAGCGCTCGAGCTCGTGCAGGCGGCGGATGCGCTGGGAGATGGTCTGGAAGTTGGTCAGCTGCCCGCCCAGCCAGCGGTGGTTGACGAAGGGCATGCCGGCATCTCGCGCGACCTCCGCGATCACGTCGCGGGCCTGCTTCTTGGTGCCGACGAAGAGCACCACCCCGCCGCGCCGCGCGAGCTCTGAGGCAAAGCGCTGCGCTTGCGCCAGCAGCTCCTGCGTCTTGAGCAGGTCGATCAGGTAGATGCCGTTGCGCTCGCCGAAGATGAAGCGGCGCATCTTCGGGTTCCAGCGGCGGGTCTGATGGCCGAAGTGGACGCCCGCTTCAAGCAGCTCCGCAATGCCGACCTCCTTCATCGGAGCCCGCCCTCATCGATCTGAATGTGCATGTATGTCTCCCTTTTGGTCGTTGTCTTTGATGCCGCACGTGCACGTGCGCCGACCCGGGCTGAGCCGGGCAGGGAGGCGCCGCACACGAGGGGTGGTGGATCTGCGATGCGATCAGTGGCCGCGGATTCTAGCTGTCGGCTGCCGAGCCTGGGCAAGCGCCCTGCTGAGATCCTCCGGGAGATCGGACTCGATCTCGATGCGCCTGCCGTCCACCGGGTGGGTGAAGGCGAGCCTGCGGGCGTGCAGGAACTGTCGCTGCAGGCCGCTCAGCTGGGGGCCGCCGTAGCGACGATCGCCGACCAGCGGATGCCCGATCGCCTGCATGTGCACGCGCACCTGATGGGTGCGCCCGCTCTCCAGGCGCACCGCAAGCAGGGCCGTCTCGGCCAGCAGCTCGATCACGCTGAAGTGCGTGCGCGCGGGGCGCCCGGAGGCCAAGCGGACGCTCATGCGCGTGCGATCGCGCGGGTCGCGGCCGATCGGAGCGTCGATCGTGCCGGTGCGTGCCGGCGGGTGGCCTGCGATCAGCGCGAGATATTCGCGCTCCAGCCGGCGCTGCTTGAGCGCCTGCTGCAGGCTTCGGTAGGCCTCCTCCTGACGTGCCACGACAAGCAGCCCCGAGGTGTCGCGATCGAGACGATGCACGATGCCCGCGCGGCTCTCCTCCTCGCCGCCGGCGGCGACGCCCGCGAGCAGCTGCGCAAGCGTGCCTTCAGGATTGCCCGCACCGGGGTGCACGACCAGCCCGGCGGGCTTGTCGATCACCAGCAGGAAGGGGTCCTCGTAGCGGACGATCGCCGCAAGCTCGGCGCCGAGCTTGCTCTTTTGGCGGTCGCTCAAAGCGCGGACGCGCGGGCCTCGGCGCGCTCAGAGCGCCGCTCGGCTCGCAGCAGCATGAGCACCAGCAGCAGCACGCCCACGGTGATCGCGGCATCGGCGATGTTGAATGGAGGCCAGCCGAGCGGCAGCTTGATGAAGTCGGTGACCGAGCCGGTGCGCACGCGGTCGATCAGGTTCCCGAGCGCCCCGCCGAAGATCAGCCCGCTCACGAGCCAGGTCGGGCCGCTGGTGAAAGAGCGGGCGAAATAGAGCGCAAGCACGATCAGCACCAGCGCAATCAGCACCGCGACCACGACCGAGCCGCCGGGATCGATTCCGAAGGCGACGCCGCGATTGCGCGTGTGCACGAGCGCAAGCACCGACCCGAGCAGCCGTTCTTCGCCACCGAGAGGGATCGATTCGGCCACCAGCGCCTTGGTCAGCTGGTCGGCTGCTAGCACCAGCAGCGCGATCGCCGCCGCCCACGCACGCCGCGCAGCTGCGCCCCTCACGCGATCAGCCCCTGCACGATCAGGCTGTTGATCAGCGCAAGCAGGATGATCGCGATCAGCGGCGAGAGGTCGATCGCGCCGAGTGGCGGCACAACGCGGCGAATCAGGCGCAGGAGGGGCTCGCAGACGTCACGCAGGAAGGTGAGGAGCGCATCGGTGGCGCGGTTGTAGGGGATGCGCATGCCCAGCTGGAGCAGCAGCTGGAGCACCACGTACAGGAAGATCAGAAGCGTGTAGATGTAGATGACCGTGGAGAGGAAGTCCGCCACGCCGGTGCGCACGCTTGCAAGGATAAGCAACGCGGCCACAGGCCCGATCACCCTCTGCGCTCGAGCGCGGCGTCGAGCGCCGCGCTGAATGCGCCCCGCAGGCCACCGCGCTCCAGCGCGTCAAGCCCGCGCGCTGTCGCCCCGCCCGGCGAGGAGACCTCGCGGCGCAGCGCGAGCGTGTCCATGCTGCGCTCCGCAAGCAGCGCCGCGCTGCCTTCAAGGGCCGCCAGGACAAGTCGCGACGCCGCTGCGGGCGCGATGCCGCGGCGCACCCCCGCATCGACCTGGGCCTCCGCCACCAGCGCGAGGTATGCGGGCGCGCATGACATCAGGGCCATCGCGCAGTCCAGCTGCGAGTCCTCGAGCACGACAAGCTCGCCGAGCTCAGCAAAGGCCTCGGCGACGGCGCGGTCGAGCTGCTCCTGCTGCGGAGCGTCGGCAGCCTGCACGACCGCCCCCTTGCGCAGCGCGACGGCCAGTGAGGGAATGAAGCGGTAGACCGGACATCCCGGGTAGGCCTCCTTGAGCGCGGAGAGCGGTGTCAGCGCAAGCAGCGATGCGACCGCACGCGGTGCTCCTGCGAGCTCTTCGGCCACCGCGCGCAGCTGCGGCGGCTTGTGCGCAAGCACGATCAGGTCCGCGCGCTCCGCGACGGCGCGGTTGTCGGGGAGCGCCTCGCCGCCGCACTCGGCGGCAAGCGACGCGGCGCGCTCCGGGATCGGATCTGCGATCAGCAGCGGACGCCTCCAGCCGCGCGCCATCGCGCGTGCCATTGCGCCCGCGCCGATCAGACCGATCTGCATCGTGTCACTTTGCCACGCCAGCCTTTAGGCCTGGTTGAAGAAGCCCTTCTCGATCAGACGCGCACGCTCCTCCGCGGAGATCTCGACATTGCGCGGCGTGAGCATGAACACCTTGTCGGCGATCTTCTGCATGCCGCCGTCCAGCGCGTAGGTGAGCCCGCTGGCGAAGTCGATCAGGCGCTTGGCGAGGTCGGTCTCGGTCCCCTGCAGGTTGAGGATCACCGGCACGGACTCCTTGAAGCGGTCGGCGACCTGCTGGGCGTCGTTGAAGGACTTAGGCACGACCAGGTGCACGCGGACATCGCCGTTGCCGCGGCTGGCAACCGGGCGCAGCGTGGCCGCTGCGCGGCGCGCGCCGATCACCTGCGTATGGTCCTCCTCGGCAAAGATCTCGTCGATCTCGTCGCGGCGACGGCGCAGGCGGCGCACGTTCGGACGCTCGCGGTAGTGGCTTTCGAGCTCCTGCTCGCTGGTGGCTTCCTCCTCGTAGAGCTCCTCCGGATACTCCTCCGCGAAGCCGAAGTAGACGAGCGCGCGATGCCAGGAATCACGAAGTGCCATTTCAAATACGCGTTTTCGCGCCGGAGCGCCCTTTACCTGCCATCGTACATACTATACATAGAGTCTGGTGCCGATTCGCACGATAGTCGCGCCCTCCTCGACCGCCACGGCGAAGTCCTGGCTGGTGCCCATCGAGAGCTCGCTGAGCCCGTGTGCGTGGGCGAGCTCGCGCAGGGCGCGGAAGTGGGCGCGGCTCGCCTGCGGGTCGGCGCTTGCCGGCGGCATCGTCATCAGCCCGTGAACCGGGCAGGGGGCCTCAGCGAGCAGCGATCGCAGCTGTCCAGGCGCGATCCCCGCCTTGCCGGGCTCGCCGGCGATGTTGACCTCGATCAGGATGCCTGCCGCAGACGCGGGCGGGTGCGCGGCAAGCGCGCGCAGCGCGGAGCTGCTTGCAACGGAGTGAATCAGGTGGACGTAGGGGGCGATCTCGCGCACCCTGCGGCTCTGCAGCACGCCGATGTAGTCAAAGCGCGCACGGTCCCCGTAGCGCTTCGCCTTTGCGATCAGCTCGCCGGCGCGGTTCTCCCCGAAGGTCCGCAGTCCCGCCGCCAGCAGCACCTCGATCTGGTCGATCGCCACGTACTTGGTTGCCGCCAAGATCTCGACCGCAGATGGATCGCGCCCGCTGCGCGCGGCGGCGGCGGCGATCTCCTCGCGCACGCGCGCAATGTTCTCCTGCACGCGTGCGAGCGAGAACTCGCTTAGGACTGCTCTCGCCACACGATCACCCCCTGCCGCGCCGCCTTGCCGCCTTCGCGGCGATGGGAGAAGAAGCTCCGATCGCAGATCGTGCAGCGCTCCAGCGCCCGCACGTGCGCCACCCCGGCCTCGAGCGCTCGCCGGCGAGCGATCGCAGCAAGGTCCAAGCGTCCCGCGCCGTCAAGCCCGAGCGCGCGCCCCACCTCGGCGCCTACCTCGTAGCAGCAGGGACCGGCGCCGGGGCCGATCACGGCCCTCAGCGCTCCCCGCTCTCCGAGCGCGCGCAGTCGCGCCACGGCCGCCTCGATCACGCCCGCCGCAAGCCCGCGCCAGCCGGCGTGGATTGCGCCCACGATGCGCCTGCCGGAGAGCGCGATCGGCAGGCAGTCGGCGGCGAACACGGCGACGCCGCAGAGCGCCTCGGCGCAGAGCAGCGCATCGCCTGCCTCAGCCTGCCGTGGCGCCGCCCGTGAGCGCCCTCCTGCGGGCACGCGCAGCGCCCCCGCGACGACGCGCACCTCGGCGGCGTGCACCTGGCGCAGCGTGTGCAGCTCGCGCAGGCCAAGCGTCGCCGCCAGCGCAGCGCCGGTGCGGCGCAGATCTCCGTCTGCGCGTGCGCTGAAGTAGGCGTGGGCGCCGCTGCCGAGCGCGATCATGCATCCGGCCAGCTGCGCAGGCTGCCCGCCCGCATCTGTGGAAGTCGGCACGCGCTCCATTTTGAAGGGCTGAGGCGATGAGCGTGTGCTCATGGCGCGCGATCGGGCGCGCGCTTGCGCAGCGCGGCCCTGGCGCCGGCGAGCGCGCGCTGCAGCTCGGCCTCCGCATCCGGCTCGATCTCGTTGTCAAGACGGGCGGCGAGCGCCGCGCGCAGCCCGGCACCCACCGCCGGGCCCTCTGGCACCCCGGCGGCGATCAGGTCGCCGCCGCCGATCTGCAGCTTGATCGCGCTCAGCTCCGTAAGGTAGCGCCGCGCGCGCTCTGCGGCATCGCTCCCGCCGAGCGCGCCCGCAAGCGCGATCGCCTCCGGCGGGGCGGCGGCCAGCAGCGCGTGCAGCTGCGAGCCGCTGCGCGCGCGTGCGAGCTCTCGCGCCAGCTCCGTGCAGCGCTCGGCTGCTGTCAGCACGCGCGTGCGCTCCCTGGCGGTGAGGGCCGCCCCGGCGAGGCGGCGGCGCAGGCCTCCCTTGCCGGCAAGCAGCGCGCCTGCCAGCAGCAGCTCCACCGAGCCCTCGCTCCCAAGCAGCGCCAGCGCGCGCTCGAGCTCTGCGTTTGCGGCTGCAGGCAGCAGGTCGAGGGCTGAGAGGGCCCCCAGCTCACGGAGGCTGTCGATCTGCCCGATCGGATCGGGCTCGCGCAGCGCAAGGCGCAGCTCAGCGGCGAGCCGAGCGCAGCTCACGGTCTCAAACGCCCCGCCCGCGATCGCGTCTGTGGCCAGCTCAAGCGTGCGCGGCTCGATCTCAAAGCGCAGTCGCGCCCTGTAGCGGGCCAGGCGCAGCAGCCGTGTGGGGTCGTCCACGAAGCTTGCGCTGTGCAGCACGCGCAGCTGCCCGGCGGCAAGATCCTCAAGCGCTCCCTCGACGTGTGTGAGGCGCCCGCGCGCGCGGCCGGCCAGACCGAGCGCGATCGCATTTACGGTGAAGTCGCGCCGGCGCAGGTCGCTTGCAAGCGGCGCAGGCCAGACCTCGGGCAGCGCGCCAGGATGCACGTAGCGCTCTGAGCGCGAGCGCGCCAGGTCGATGCGCGCCTCCCCCAGCTGCACGCTGGCGGTCTCAAAGCGGCTGTGGCGCGTGCAGCGCCCCCCGAGGCGCTCGAGCAGCCCCTGCAGTGGCCCCTCGACGACCACATCGAGCTCGCGGGGGCGCTCTGCGCGCAGCAGGTCGCGGACGCTGCCGCCCACCAGGTGGGTGCGCTGATCGGCGGCGGCCAGCAGCTCGCGCCCGCCCGGGATCTCCTGCAGGCGCTCAAGCAGGTCGGATCGGGACGCCTGCGCGGGCAAGGTACTCCTTGACCTCCGGGATGGTGTGGGCGCCGTAGTGGAAGATCGATGCGCACAGCACCGCATCGGCGCCGGCACGCAGCGCTTCCAGCAGGTGCGAGGGCTCACCGGCGCCGCCGGAGGCGATCACCGGCACCGGCACGGCAGCGCTCACCGCCTCCGTCAGCGCGAGATCGTAGCCGGCGTTTGTGCCGTCGCGGTCCATGCTCGTGAGCAGGATCTCGCCCGCCCCTCGCTGCACTCCCTCACGAACCCACTGCAGCACATCGCGCCCGCTCGGATGCCGGCCGCCTGCGACATACGCCTCCCAGCCGCCCCCCTGCTCTGGCGGGCGTGCTCTGGCGTCCACCGCGAGCACGACGCACTGGGCGCCGAAATGCCCCGCAAGCTCGTCGATCAGCTCAGGGCGGGCGAGCGCAGCGGAGTTGACCGACACCTTCTCGGCGCCTGCGTCAAGGACCTCCTGCGCGTCGGCGGTGGAGCGGATGCCGCCACCAATCGCAAACGGGATGAAGACGTCCTCGGCGCTGCGGCTGGCAAGCTCGACGATCGTCTCGCGCCGCTCATGGGTCGCGGTGATGTCGAGGAAGACGATCTCGTCCGCGCCCTCGCGCTCGTAGTGGGCGGCAAGCTCGACCGGGTCGCCTGCGTCGCGCAGATCGACGAATTCAATGCCCTTCACGACGCGTCCGCCCTCGACGTCAAGGCAGGGGATGATCCGGCGCGGGTGCATCGCTCAACCGTAGCGGGGCGCGGCGGGCGGCTGAGAGTCGCCGGCGCCGGCGAGGATGCTGAGCGCCTCGGCGACGCTCAGGCGCCGCTCATAGAGGGCCTTGCCGACGATCACGCCGGAGGGGCCATCGGCGCCCAGCGCCACCAGCAGCTGCAGGTCGGCAGCGGAGGCAACCCCGCCGGAGACGATGATCCGGGCGCTGCGCGCGCTCGCACAGACGGCGCGCACAGCCTCCTGGTCGATGCCGGTCAGCAGCCCGTCGCGGGCGACGTCGGTGTGGAGCAGGTGCTCGACCCCGACCTCCTCCATCGCCGCGATCGCCTCCTGCACCGGCACGCCGCTGCGCTGCTGCCAGCCGGCGGTGAGGACCACGCCCGCGCGGGCATCGAGGGCGACGGCCACCCGCTCTGGACCGTGCGTGGCAAGGGTCGAGCGCAGCAGCTGCGGGCTCTGCAGCGCCGCGGTTCCGAGCACCACGCGCGTGGCGCCCGCCGCAAGCGCCTGCGCGATCGACTCGGAGCTGCGCAGGCCGCCGCCAAGCTGGATTGGAAGATCGCAGGCGGCGGCGATCGCGCGCACGTGCTCGAGGTTGCGCGGGGCGCCCGTGCGCGCGCCGTCCAAGTCGACTACGTGCAGCCACTCGGCGCCTTCACGCGCAAAGCGCGCCGCCGCGCTTGCGGGCTGCTCGTAGGCGCGCTCGCGCTTGAAGTCGCCCTCCTCCAGGCGCACGGCGCGGCCGCCGCTGATGTCGATCGCGGGGTAGAGGATCATCTGCGGCTGAGCTTCGCGCTGTCGGTGGCCTCAGGTTGCCGCGCGGCGGCCGCGCAGATGGCGAGAAAGCTCTCAAGCAGCCGCAGGCCCTGGGCGGAGGACTTCTCCGGGTGCGACTGGGTGCCGAAGATCCTGCCGCTGCCGACGACGGTCGGGAAGACCTCGCCATGCTCAGCTTCTGCAAGCACGATCTGCGGGTCGCCGACCTCCGCGACATAGGAGTGGACGTGGTAGAGAAAGGTCCGCGCAGGAAGGCCAGCCGAGAGCGGCCAGCCTGCGGGCGCGTCAGTCGGCGTGGCGTAGGCGCCGGCGGCATCGTGCGCCCGCCCGCTCCAGAAGACCTCGCACCAGCCGATGTGCGGCAGCTTCAGATCGCCGGCGCGCAGCTCGCGCACATGCCCTGGGAGCAGCCCCAGGCCCTCAGCGCCACCCTGCTCGTCCGAGCGCTCGAAGAGCAGCTGCATCCCCAGGCAGGCGCCGAGAATCGGCTTGCCGGCGGAGGCCAGCTGGCGCAGCACCTCGACGAGGGACAGCGCGCGCAGCGCGCGCATCGCCGCCGGAAAGGCGCCGACGCCCGGCAGGTAGAGGCCGTCGGCGCCCGCCAGCTGCTCCGGCGCCGCGGTCACAACAACCTCGGCGCCGACATGCTCGAGCGCCTTCTCCACCGAGCGGCGATTGCCGATGCCATGATCGACGATCGCAACCCGCACCGCCGTCTGGCTCATGCGGTGAGCGTTCCCTTCGTGCTGGGGACGCCGCTGCGGCGCATGTCCGCCTCGACGGCGTCGCGCAGCGCGAGCGCGAGCGCCTTGAAGGCAGCCTCGATCATGTGGTGCGCGTTGCTGCCGGCCTCGATGCGTACGTGCAGGGTCAGCCGCGCGGCACCGGCAAACGCGCGCATGAACTCCTCGGCGAGCTCGACTTCGAAGTTCCCGATCGAGCCGGGCGGCAGCGCGCCCTCGAAGCGCGCATAGGGGCGACCGGAGATGTCGATCGCCACGCTCGCGCGCGCCTCGTCCATCGGCACGCAGGCAAAGCCAAAGCGCCTGATCCCGCGCCGCTCGCCGAGCGCCTGGCCGAGCGCCTGGCCGAGCGCGATGCCGCAGTCCTCGACCGTGTGGTGCGCCCCCCGCTCCAGGTCTCCCTCCGCCTGCACGCTCAGATCGATGCGGGCATGGTCGGCAAGCAGATCGAGCATGTGGTCGAAGAAGCCGACGCCACTGCGCCGCTCTCCCGCCCCGGAGCCCTCCAGCGCCAGCGCCAGCCGCACGTGTGTCTCGCCGGTGCGCCGCTCGATCTCCGCGTGGCGCAGAGGCACGTAGCGCTCGCTCACAGGCGCTCCTGCTCCCGGGCGCGCAGCCCTGGACGCACGCTGCGCGCGAGCATCGAGCGCGCGTGCAGCGGGAAGCCCTCCGCGAGCGCCAGCGGCGCCGCCAGCTCGGCCAGGGCACCGGCGGCCTTCGCGTCCATCTGCACCTCGTACATCCGCCGGCGGAACGCGGCGGTTGAGAGAGCGGAGGCAAAGCGGGCGGCGCCGGCGGTCGGCAGGATGTGGTTTGAGCCGGCGATGTAGTCGCCGAAGGCGGTCGCGGCGTACGGGCCGAGGAAGAGGCAGCCGGCAGCGCGCACCTGCGGCGCGCGCTGCTCGAGCGCGGCGCCGATCAGCTGCAGGTGCTCGGGCGCGAGGGCATTGGCCAGCTCGATGCCCTCGGCGCTGCCGGCGATCTGCGCCAGAGCGCAGGCGCTGGGCTGCAGCTGCCTCTGCGCGCCGATCTGCTCCAGCTCCAGGGCGAGCCGCTCGAGCGCCTCACGCTGCGGGCTTGCGGCGACGATCAGCGTGCCGTGGCCGTGCTCAGCCTGGGCGGCCAGATCGAGGGCGATCGAGCCCAGGTGCTCGTCGCCTTCAAAGAGGATGAGCAGGTCGGAGGGGCCGGCGAAGAGGTCGATGCCGACCGTACCCGCGCACTGGCGCTTGGCCTCCTGGACGTAGAGGTTGCCGGGGCCGACGATCACGTCCACCGCAGCGACGCGCTCGGTCCCATAGGCAAGCGCGGCGATCGCCTGAGCGCCGCCCATGCGGTAGACGCGATCCACGCCGCACATGCGGCAGGCGGCCAGCACGGCCGGGTCGATGCGCCCGTCGGGGCCGGGCGGCGTGCAGACGGCGACGTCGAGCACGCCCGCCGCCCGTGCGGTGACGGTGCCCATGACGACCGTCGAGGCGTAGGGCGAGCGCCCGGCGGGCACGTAGACGCCCGCAGAGGCGACGGGCAGCTCGCGCACCGCGATCCGCTGCCCCTCCGCGAGGCGGATCGCGACATCATCGGCGGTTGCCGCCGCCGCCACCTGCGCGACGTTGCTGATCGCGCGCTCGAGCGCCGCGTAGACGTCAGGCGCAAGCGCGCCGATTGCCTCATCGAGCTCGTCCGTGGCCACGATCAGCCGCTCAGCGCTCGCATCGGGCCAGTCGAGGCGCCGGGTGTGCTCGATCAGCGCCGGATCGCCTTCGCGCCGTACGTCGGCCACGATCGCCCGGACCTGCTCCTCCACGTCGGCGCCAGAGGGGACCAGCGCGCGCAGGTGGGCGGCAAGGGCGCGCGCGCCGCCCAGCTCCTGCACCGCCGCGCCGTCGATCAGCTCAACCTTGAAAGCCATTGCTCTCCCCATCCTTGCGCAATCGCTGCACGAGCTCATCGAGCGCCTGCGCCTTGAGCTTGTGGGATACCGGATTGGCGATCAGCCGCGCGGTGCAGACGACGATCTCCTCGCGCACTACGAGGTTGTTCTCCTGCAGCGTCCGCCCGGTGGCGGTGAGGTCGACGATCGCCTCTGCCAGCCCGGCGATCGGCGCAAGCTCGGTTGAGCCCTTGACCTCCACGATCTCGGCCTGGCGCCCCGTGCGCTCGAGGTGGCCGGCGGCGATGCGCGGGTATTTCGTGGCGACGCGCATCACGCCCAGACGCCGCAGCGCCCGCCGCGCGGGGTCTTCGCCCTCGCTGCGCGCGCTCGCGAGCACCATCACCGCGCGCCCGAAGCCCAGGTCCAGAAGCTCATAGACGGCTCGTCCCTCGCGCCCGGCAAGCTCGGACTGCTCCAGCAGGACGTCGCGACCGGTGATGCCGACATCGGCGGCGCCGGCCTCGACGTAGGTGGGGACGTCGGAGGGACGCATAGTGATCACGCCGATCTCGGGGAAGATCAGCCTCCGCTCGTTGCTCTCCAGCTCGTGCGTGTCGATGCCCAGGCGCTGCAGCAGGGCGAGCGCGGGCGCAAAGAGCGCGCCGCGTGGAAGCGCGATCGTCAGGCCGAGCGGTGGGGGCCCGCTCACGGCAGGCCTCCGTTCTCGCCCCGCTCCTCGCCGGCGAGCGCGATGTGGAGGCGTTCCAGCCCCAGCGCGAAGCCGACCGCGGGGAGCGGTCGCCCGAAGCGCCCAAGCAGGTCGTCGTAGCGGCCGCCGCCGCCGATCGGATGTCCGAGCGCCGGGTCGTAGACCTCGAAGATCGCCCCGGTGTAGTAGCCGAGCTCCCGCACCAGGCCGAGGTCGAGGATGACGCGCTCGGCGACATCGCCCTCGAGCAGCGCGAGGATGGCCGACAGCCCCTCGGCGGCCGCTGCAGCCCGCGCTGGCAGCGCGGAGAGCAACGGCTGCGGGTCCCCGCGTCGCTGGGGAAGGTCGCGCAGCAGCTCGCGTGCGGGCTCCGGCAGCGTCGATCGATCGAGCTCCTCGGAGAGGGCGACGAAGTTGCGCCGCGAGAGCGCATCCAGGAGGCGCTCCGCGAGCAGGGCAGGCACCTCCAGCTCGCTCATCAGCTGCGGGTAGAGGGCGGCATCGCCCAGCCCGATGCGGAAGCGCTCCAGGCCGCACGCGCGCAGGGCGCGGACGAGCACCGTCAGGACCTCCGCTGTGCCGGCGGGGGCCGGTGAGCCGATCAGCTCGATCCCGGCCTGCAGAAGCTCACGCGGGCGTCCGCGCTCGGGGCGCACCCGCCGATAGCAGTGGGCGAAGTAGCAGAAGCGCAGCGGTGGCTCCGAGTCGGCGTAGCGGGTTGCGACGACTCGCGCGATCGGCACGGTCATGTCGGTGCGCAGGACGAGCGTCTGGCCGCTGTGGTCAAAGAGCCGGTAGGCGGGCTCCAGCGCGCGCAGATCCCCCCGCGCGAGCACCGACTCGTACTCCAGCGCGGGCGTGTAGATCTCGCCGTAGGAGAAGTCGGTGAAGGTGGCGCGCAGCGCCTCGCTGATGCTCCGCAGCTCAGCTGACTCTTCGGGCAGGACATCGCGCGTCCCGCTGGGGATCGGATGGATCATCGCCCTGCAGGCTAGAGCCTGGGTCGCTGCGCCGGCATTCGCGCTGCGTGACCCTATGCGAAGACGGGCTCCTCCGCCACGCGCTCGATGCGCGCCCCGAGCGTGCGCAGCCGCTCGTCGATGCGCTCGTAGCCGCGGTCGATCTGACCGATGTTGCCGATCTCCGAGCGACCCTCGGCGCAGAGCGCGGCAAGCAGCATCGCCATGCCGGCACGAATGTCCGGCGACTCCACACGCTCGCCGCGCAGCTTGCGCGGGCCGGTCACGATCGCGCGGTGGGGGTCGCACAGCACGATATTGGCGCCCATCGTCACGAGCTTGTCGGTGAAGACGAGGCGATTCTCGAACATCCACTCGTGGACCAGCACGGAGCCCTCAGCCTGAGTGGCGAGCGCGAGCGCGATCGAGGTCAGGTCCGCCGGGAAGGCCGGCCAGGGCCCGTCCTGGATCTTCCCCATGTGATCGCCCGCGTCGCTCCTGACACGAAGCCGCTGCCCGCCGGGAACCAGCACATCCTCACCCTCCAGCCTCGTGTGCAGGCCCAGGCGCTCAAAGACCATCCGCACGGCGCGCAGGTCCTGCGGCTGCACGGCCTTGATGCGCAGCTCGCTGCCTGTCATCCCCGCCAGCGCCATGAAGCTGCCGATCTCGATGTGATCGGGGGCAAGGGTGTGCTGCGCCCCGCCGAGCTCGCCGCAGCCGCTGACCGTCAGCAGGTTGGAGCCGATGCCCTGGATGTCCGCGCCCATCTTCACCAGCAGGCGGGCGAGATCCTGCACGTGGGGCTCGCAGGCCGCGTTGCGGATGATCGTCGTGCCCGGGGTCAGCGACGCGGCCATCAGGACGTTCTCGGTTGCCATCACCGAGGGCTCATCGAGGAACACGTCGGATGGCGCCAGACCGTTTGGCGCGCGCATCAGGATCTCGCGCCCGCAGCGCACCTCCGCGCCCATCGTTGCAAACGCATCAAGATGGGGATCGAGCCGGCGCCTGCCGATGACATCACCGCCGGGCGGTGGCATCAGCACCGCGCCCGAGCGTGCGAGCAGCGGTCCGGCAAGCAGGAACGAGGCTCGTATGCGCTCTGCCAGCGCGGGGTCGATCGTCGGCACGTGGCGGCCTTCGCCACCATCCGGCGAGCGCGCGAGCGCACGCAGTCCCTCCTCCTGCAACCGGTCTCGCGCAGCTCGCGCGCAGAGCGAGAGCTCGCCGGGCGCGCTCCAGCTAACCTGCACACCCAGCCAGGCGAGGATCTCGATCATCGCCTCCACGTCGCGGATGCGCGGCACGTTGCGGATCGAAAGCTCCTCGTCGGTAAGCAGCGCGGCGGCGAGTATGGGCAGCGCCGCGTTCTTGTTGCCTGCCGGCGTCACGCTCCCCTCGAGCGTCACACCGCCTTCGATCACGAACTTCTCCATGGAACGCTCCGGGCCCTGTCGCTGGCTGCGCCTGTCGATGATGCGCACTTGGCCAAGCCTAACAACCATCATCACAGGTCTTCGGCGCCGAGCGCGGAGCTCCTGTGGGGCGCTGCGGGGGTGGCGGGAGGCGCGCAGGGGTCCGTCCGCGGGCATCCGTACACTCCGAACGTATGTTCGTATCCACAGCAGGCCTCAGGCTGCGCAGAGCGCTCGGGCTGGCGGCCGACTTCCTGCTGCTCGAGGACGGGCAGCCGGTCGCCTGGCGGCGCGACTTGGAAGCGGCCGCTCGGGAAGGGCCGACCGCAGCCTGTGCTGCGGAGCACTCGGCGCCGCGCGGCCGCTGCGGTGCGCTGCTCCTGCGGCGGCGGCTGGCGCCGCCCCCCACGCCCGCCCTCTGCCCGAGCCCGCAGCGGCGGCGGCTGGCGCCGGGAGGCCCGCACGGGGCGAGAGCAGGGCGCTGAGCGCCCTCGGCCGATCTGAGGCGTCCCGCGCCCGGGCACATAACAGAAATTTCGCCAGAGGCCACAGCTCGTAAACAGCCCGCCGGTGCGCGCGCGCAAGGATCGCGCCAGTTCTTGACAACGAGCGATCAGAAGGAGGCAAGGCAGTGAGAAGCAGCAGAGCACGCAGGCAGCTGACGGCGTTTGCCGCAGCGGCGCTCGGCGCGAGCGCGCTGGCCGGCGCCGTCGTTGCGCAGTCGAGCGCGCAGCCGTCCGGCTCCGCGACCATTCAGAGCACGGAAGCGACGCCGACCGCAACCCCGATCAAGCACGTGATCGTGGTGATCGGCGAGAACCACACCTTCGACAACCTCTTTGCGACCTACAAGCCCCTGCTCCGCGAGCAGGTGCGCAACCTGCTCGCGGAGGGCGTCGTCAACGAAGCGGGCGAGCCGGGCCCGAACTTCGACCTTGCCGCGCAGAGCACCGCAAGCGATTCCGCGACCTACCAGATCAGCCCGCAGCGGACCGGTCGCTACCAGACGCTCCCGCAGCCCAACACCACCTACGTGAGCCCGGCCTGCGACGGCCAGAGCGCAGACAGCCCCGACAGCCGCTTCCCGGCGACGCTCCCGGACGGGCCGTTCCAGATCACCAAGTACGTGCCCTTCTTCGACGGCCACGAAGAGTACGCAGAACGCGGCGTCTGCCAGCTCTACGGCGCCTACGTCGGTGACCCGCTGCACCGCTTCTACCAGATGTACCAGCAGGTGGCGGGCGGCGCGAAGGACCTCTTCACCTGGGTTGCGGGCACCGCGGGGGACTCAAACGGCGCGGGGCCGCCCACGCCGTTCAGCTCGGAGTCGACGAACCAGGGCGGCGTCCAGATGGGCTTCTACAACATGGCTCAGGGCGACGCGCCGCTGCTCGACTACCTCGCGCGCCACTACGCGCTCTCAGACAACTACCACCAGGCGGTGATGGGAGGCACGGGCGCCAACCACATCGCGCTTGGCACCGGCTACGCCGCCTACTATCAGAACGCCCAGGGCGAACCGACGACGCCGCCGGCCGGTGAGATCGAGAACCCCAACCCGCAGGCGGGCACCAACAACTACTACACCCAGGACGGCTACGGCAAGGCCGGCACCACGAACGGCGGCAGCTACTCGGAGTGCGCCAACCACAGCGCGCCGGGCGTAGCGGCGATCTGGCCCTATCTCGAAGGGCTGACGTACAGGGTCTTCGACAACTGCCAGCCGGGTGCCTACTACCTGCTCAACAACTACAACCCCGGCTACGAAGTCGACGGGCAGCTCAACACCTCGACCTTCACCGTCCCGCCGCAGGTCAACTGGCCGACGATCGGCGGCGAGCTCTCCGAACACGGGATCAGCTGGGGCTACTTCGGCCAGGGCTACAACGGCGGGCACCCCAGCGGCGAATACTGCGGCATCTGCGACCCGATGCAGTACTCCGCGCAGATCATGTCCAACCCGAGCCTGCGCGCGAACGTCGAGCACGGTCTCAGCGAATTCCGCGCCGACGTTGCCGCGGAGAACCTGCCGGCGGTTAGCATCGTCAAGCCCGGCAACGACGACGGGCACCCGGGGTACTCGACGGTCGCGGGCTTCGAAGGACTCCTCGAGCAGATCGTCGCCGAGGTGCAGGCCCATCCGCGCCTGTGGCGCTCGACGGCGATCTTCGTCACCTTCGACGAGGGCGGCGGCTACTACGACTCTGGCTACATCCAGCCGGTGTCCTTCTTCGGCGACGGGACGCGCGTGCCGCTGATAGCGATCTCCCCCTACGTCAAGCGAGGGTATGTCAGCCACGAATACGCCGACCACGTCTCGCTGTTGAAGTTCATCGAGCGCAACTGGGGCCTGCGTCCCCTCTCCCGCTACAGCACAGACAACCTGCCCGACCCCAAGAGCAACCCGCGCGAACCCTACGTGCCGCTCAACCGCCCGGCGATCGGCGACCTCTTCGGCCTCTTTGACTTCAGCGGCCGCGAGCACCGCTGGGACAGCATTCGCCGATCACGCGCGCGTCTGCGGACGCTGGTAAAGGCGACCGACAGGCGCGCCGCGCGGATCGAACCGATCCCGCTCTGGAAGCGCTAGCAGAGCACGGCAGCAGGCCTCGCCGGCGGCGGCCATCGGGCCGCCGCCGGCGTGTCCGTGGACCCGCTTGGCCTGCCTGCGGGCGCGAGTGAGCGCTCGCGCGGACTGCTCGCCGTGCGCAGCCCGACTGCCAGCACACGCAAAGCCGCCGACCCGCCGCTCTGCGGCGGGCCGGCGCTCTAGAAGAACCGGCGGCGTCCTACTCTCCCAGGCCCTTGCGAGCCAAGTACCATCGGCGCTGAGGGGCTTAACTTCTCTGTTCGGAATGGGAAGAGGTGTTTCCCCCTCGCCATAGCCACCGGAAAAGAGCGAGAGACCGCTCCCCGGTCGCCTGAAAGCTGCACAGCGCCAGCGGGCATCAAAGATCCGTCAAGCCCTCGACCGATTAGTACCGGTCTCCTGCGGACGTCACCGCCCTTCCAGATCCGGCCTATCACCTGGTGGTCTACCAGGGGTCTTACTCCCTCAAGGGGATGGGAGAGCTCATCTTGAGGTCGGCTTCCCGCTTAGATGCTTTCAGCGGTTATCCGATCCGCACGTAGCTAGCCTGCAGTGCCCTTGGCAGGACAACAGATACACCAGAGGTGCGTTCATCCCGGTCCTCTCGTACTAGGGACGAATCCTCTCAGCTCTCCAACGCCCACGGCAGATAGGGACCGAACTGTCTCACGACGTTCTGAACCCAGCTCGCGTACCGCTTTAATGGGCGAACAGCCCAACCCTTGGGAGCGGCTTCACCCCCAGGATGCGACGAGCCGACATCGAGGTGC